>Ga0180221_1000061_pt1 | contig 201347 bp, 187 predicted proteins | sample eDN5th37CKraftMG_FD_151339 | JGI IMG/M metagenome (GOLD analysis project Ga0180221, IMG submission 151339) | Enriched Miracle-Growth compost microbial communities from Emeryville, California, USA - eDNA 5th pass 37_C Kraft MG (version 2) (version 2) ... | reverse complement strand
CGGGTAACCCTTCCAATTCGTGCCGCGCCTCGCGTCCAGCACCATCCCGATCTTCACAACACCATTCTAGCTCGACGTGGCTTGACCACGAGATCAACAAGCGCCGAGCTTTAGCAACACGGCCTAGAGGTGTTCGCCTTCCCTCGACGACGAGCCCCACCCGAAGGAGACCACCATGACGAACCTCACCTCCGCTCAGATCGACCGCGCCGTCGGCGCCATCCTCGGCACCGCCGCCGGTGACGCCCTCGGCGCCAGCTACGAGTTCGGACCGCCGCTCGCCGACGACGTCGAGGTGCGGATGTCGGGCGGCGGCTCGTTCGGCTGGGCGCCGGGGGAGTGGACCGACGACACGAGCATGGCCGTGCCGATCCTGCGCGAGGTCGCCGCGGGTGCCGACCTGCTCGACGACGCGACCCAGTCGCGCATCGTCGTGGCGTGGGCCGACTGGGCGCGCCGCGCGAAGGACGTCGGCATCCAGACCCGCCAGGTGCTGGGCGGACTCGGTGCACACGGGGGCGCGACGGCGGATGCGGCGCGCGCATCCGCGAAGGTCGTGCACGACCGCAGTGGGCGCAGCGGCGGCAACGGCTCGCTCATGCGCACCGCTCCGGTCCCACTCGGCTACCTCGGCGACGGCACGGAGGCGGAGCTCGCGGACGCCGCCCGCGCCGTGAGCGCGCTCACGCATTTCGAAGACGATGCCGGCGACGCGTGCGTGCTGTGGTGCCTCGCGATCCGCCACGCGATCCGCACGGGCGAAGCGGATGCGCGGATCGGCCTCGGGTGGTTGCCCGCCGAGCGGCGCGAGCGCTGGGGCGCGCTCATCGCGGATGCCGAGGCGAAGCATCCGCGTGACTTCACCCGCAACGGCTGGGTGGTCGAGGCGCTGCAGGCGGCGTGGTCGGCGATCCACCGCGGCGACGGCCTCGCCGACACGCTCGAACGCGCCGTGCGCGGCGGACGCGACACCGACACGGTCGCCGCGATCACCGGGGCGCTCGCGGGCGCGGTGCGCGGCGCGAGCGGGGTGCCGTTCGCGTGGCGGCGCCTGCTGCACGGATGGCCGGGGCTCCGCGCCGACGAGCTCACCGAGCTCGCGATCCTCGCGGCACGCGGTGGGGCGCCCGACCGCATCGGATGGCCCTCGGCGCCGCGCGTCGACTACAGCGGATGGGGCGGCACCCGCACGCTCGTCGCGCACCCCCACGACGCGGGTGTGCTGCTCGGCGGCGCCGGCGCGCTCGACGCCGTGCCCGAGGGAGTGGATGCGGTCGTCTCGCTGTGCCGCCTCGGCACCGAGCAGGTGCCCGCATCGATCGAACCGAGCGCGCGCCACCGCGTGTGGCTCATCGACACAGCAGACGCGGGCGACAACCCTCACCTCGACGAGGTGCTGCTGGATGCCGCATCCGCCGTCGCCACGCTGCGATCCGAAGGACGCACGGTGCTGCTGCACTGCGTGCAGGCGCAGTCACGCACGCCCACGGTCGCCGCGCTCTACGCGGCTCGGCATCTCGACGTCGCCCCGGACGAGGCTTGGCGCGACGTCATCGATGCGCTGCCGGATGCGCACCCGAACGCGGCGTTCCGGGCGGCGTACGCGCGGCTCGCGTGAGGTGGGGTGACCGTCGACCATGCGGTCACCCCACGTCCACTCACCGCGCGCGCCCGCACGGGGTTTGGATCCTCACCGAGCTCGGCAAGGCAGCGGTGCGCTGACCCGTCGGTCCGAGCGGACGGAGTGCGGCAACTCCGTCGCGGCTCTCGCGCTTCGACTGTCAAGGCCCCTGACGCATTCGTCGCCGCGCCCTACCGTCGAACCATGATCGAGCGAACATCCCGCCCGTCCGACATCGCGCGCCAGACCGCCGTCATCTCCGCGGCCGCGTTCATGATCATCGCCGCGCTCGTCGGCACGGGGTTCTTCGGGGGCACTCCCGTCGAAGACCTGCAAGACGGCAAGCTGAGCGCCGAGTTCAGCTACCTCGCGCCGGCGCAGCAGGCGTTCCAGATCTGGAGCGTCATCTACCTGGGGCTGCTCGCGTACACGGTGTGGCAGGCGCTGCCGGGGCAGCGCGCGAACGAGCGGCAGCGTGCGCTCGGGTGGTGGATTGCGCTCAGCATGGTGCTCAACGGGCTGTGGCTCGTGTTCGCGCAGTTCACGACGCTGCTGCTCACGGTGATCGGGATTGTCGCCCTGCTGGTCGTGCTCTGCGTCATCTTCCGCATCGCGGTAAGCACCCGCGAGACCGGTGGGGGAGTGCTCGACTCTCTGTTGATCGATGGAGCCAACGGGCTGCATCTCGGCTGGGTGACGCTCGCGACCGTCGCGAACACGACCGCGTTCCTGACGGATGTCGCACCCGAGGAGTGGGGTGAGGCTGCGACTCCGGTGGGGGTTGCGGTGCTCGTGGTCGTCGGGCTCGTCGGGGTCGGCATCGCGTGGTTCAGCCGCGGGCGGATCGCGCCCGCCCTTGCGCTCACGTGGGGGCTGAGCTGGCTGGCCGTCGGACGGCTGACGGGGGAGCCGGAGAGCACGGGGATCGGGGTGGCGGCGATCGTGGTCGCGGTCGTGGTGCTGCTGGCGGCGGTTGTCGTGCGGGTGACTCGAGGGCGGGTGCCGAGCGCTTGAGGTCTTAGCGGGGGCTGGTTTCGACACGCGCCTGCGGCGCTACTCAACCAGCTGGTGAGGCACCGAGCGGCGCGTAGCGACGCGGGAAGCGCGGGGCGAGCCGGAGGCGAGCTCGACGACTACGCCGACGCGCGCCGCACGAGCCGCGACTCCACCACCGTCGACACGGGCACGTCGTCGCCCGCGAGGATGCGGAGGAGGGTGTCGGCCATGAGCTCGCCCATGCGCTCCGACGGCTGGTTCACGGTCGTGAGCGGCACGCGCGCGGTGAGCGCCGCCGAGGAGTCGTCGAAGCCGACCACGGCGACGTCCTCGGGCACGCGGCGGCCGGCATCCAGCAGAGCGGTTACCACGGCCGCGCCCATCACGTCGTTCGCGGCGAAGATCGCGTCGACGTCGGGGGCTGATGCGAGCAACGAAGCGACGCCCTCGGTGCCGGATGCGGCGGTGAAGTCGCCCGCGATCTCCAGGTCGGCGGGCAGCCCGGCCTCGGCCAGCGCATCCTGCCATCCGAGCAGGCGGTCGGAGGCGGCCGACATGTCGGCGGGGCCCGTGATCGTCGCGATGCGGCGGCGGCCGATCGACACGAGGTGGCGCACGGCGGCGGCCGCGGCGCCGCGGTTGTCGACGTCGATGAAGTAGTTCGGGGGGTCGGTCTCGGCGGACGGGCGACCGCCGAACACGACCGGCAGCGTGTCGTGCAGGTGCAGCAGCCACTCGTCGCGCGTGTGCTGCGACGCCACGAGCACGCCGTCGACGACGCCGCTCGCGAGGTAGCGCTGCAGCTTCGAGCCGAGCGCGGCATCCGCACCCGCCGAGCCCGTGCCGCCCGACACCATGAGGTTGAGCAGGTAGTCCGACTGCTCGATGCGCCGCGACACCCCCGCCATGATCGCGATGAGGTGCGGGTCGGCGAGCGCGAGCTGCCCGGGCTCCGGGATCACGAGCGCGACCGCCATCGATCGGGCGGACGCGAGCGACTTCGCCGCCCGGTTCGGCACGTAGCCCATCCGCGCGGCGACCTGCCGCACGTGCTCGATCGTGGCGGCAGACACATCCGGCTCGCCGTTGAGGGCGCGCGACACCGTCGAACGGGTCACCCCCGCCTCGGCGGCCACCATCTCGAGGGTGGGGCGACGCGAGGGGGTCGTCGGCTTGGCCACCGGATCAGCGTACCGATGGGTCTGGAGCCCCCGCGCCCGCGGCCCGCGCGGATGCGGCACGCGCCCCCGCGATGAGCTCCCGGTAGGCGAGCGCCGAGGCCTTCGGCGTGCGCCGCTGCGTGTCGTAGTCCACCCGCACGAGCCCGAACCGCTTCTCGTACCCCCACGCCCACTCGAAGTTGTCGAGCAGCGACCAGTAGAAGTAGCCGCGCACGTCGACGCCACGCGAACGCGCCTCCGCGACCGCCTCGAGGTGGCCGCGCAGGAACTCGACGCGGTCGGCATCCGGCACCGAGCCGTCGGCGGCGACCTCGTCGTCGAACGCGGCCCCGTTCTCGGTCACGAACACGGGGATGCCGGCGGGGCCGGTGTAGTCGCGCTGCACGCGCTCGAGCAGCTCGACGAGCCCGTGCGGCTCGATCTCCCAGCCCATCGACGTGGTCGGCGCACCGGTCGGATGCCAGTGGATGCCGTCGTCGGCCGGGAACGGCGAGCCGGTCTCGCGCTCGGTCGGCGCCTCCTGCCGCTGCTCCTGCTCGGGCGGCAGCACCGACACCGTCTCCCCGTGGTAGTAGTTCACCCCCAGGAAGTCGGCCGAGTCGCGGATGACGTCGAGGTCGCCGCTGTGCACGACGTTCTCGAGACCGAGGCCCGCGAGATCCTCCCGCAGATCGTCGGCGTACTCGCCCCGGAACAGCGGGTCGAGGAAGAAGCGGTTGAACTGCCCGTCGATGCGCCGGGCGGCGGCGAGGTCGCCCGGGTCGTCGGCGCGCAGGGGCCGCACAGGCGCGAGATTGAGCGTGATGCCCACCTGTGCAGCCCCCGCGGCCTTCAGCTCGCGCGCGGCCAGCCCGTGCGCGAGCAGCAGGTGGTGGCCCGCCGCGACGCCGTCGGTCTTCGACCGGCGCCCCGGGGCGTGCGCACCCGCCGTGTAGGAGAGGAACGACGAGCACCAGGGCTCGTTGAACGTCGTCCACGTGTCGAGCCGGTCGCCGAGTGCGCCGTGCACCGCGAGGGCGTACTCCACGAACCGCTCCGTCGTCTCGCGCGCCGGCCACCCGCCGAGCTCCTCCCGCGCCTGCGGCAGGTCCCAGTGGTAGAGCGTCGGCCACGGACGGATGCCGGCCTCGAGCAGCGCGTCGACGAGCCGGTCGTAGAACGCGAGCCCCGCGGGATTCACGGCCACGTCATCCGGCACCACGCGCGCCCACGAGATCGAGAAGCGGTAGGCGTCGAGCCCGAGCTCCCGCATGAGCGCGACATCCTCCGGGTACCGGTGGTAGTGGTCGCACGCGACCGACCCGTCGTCGCCGTTGATGACGGCGCCCGGCACGCGGCAGAAGGCGTCCCAGATCGAGTCGCGGCGCCCATCCGTCCACGCGGCACCCTCGATCTGGAAGGCAGCGGTGGCGGCCCCGAACACGAAGTCCGAGGGGAGAGCAGACAGGGTCACGCCTTCACCGCCCCCTGCATGATGCCCGACACGAGCTGCTTGCCGGCCACCACGAAGAGCACGAGGAGCGGCACGGTCGCCACGAGCGTGCCCGCGAGCACGACCGAGTAGTCGACGAAGTAGTTCGCCTGCAGCAGCGAGAGCGCCACCGGCAGCGTCGGGTTCTGCGGCGTGAGCACGATGAACGGCCAGAAGAAGTTCGTCCACGTCGCCACGAAGGTGAAGAGGGCGAGCATCGTCGCCGCGGGCCGCGCGATGGGCAGCGCGATCGACCAGAACGAGCGGAACGCGCTCGCACCGTCGACACGCGCCGCCTCGATGATCTCGTCGGGGATCGCCTGCGAGATGTACTGCGTCATCCAGAACACCCCGAACGCGTTCACGAGCGCCGGCACGATGATCGCCTGCATGCTGTCGATCCAGCCGAACTGGGCCATGAGCAGGTAGAGCGGCACGACGCCGAGCTGGGTCGGCACCGCCATCGTCGCGACGATGAACACGAGCAGCGGCCCGCGGCCCTTGAACTTGAGCTTCGCGAAGGCGTAGCCGGCGAGCGTCGAGAAGAACACGACGGATGCCGACACCGTCACCGAGACGAAGAGCGAGTTGCCGAGCGCCTTCCAGAAGTTGACGGCCGGGTTCGTGATCGCGGCGTACGCGTTCTCGATGAAGTGCGCCCCCGGGAACCACGACAGGTTCGGGTCGCGCGCCGACGTCGAATCGCCCGACGCGACGAGGAACGACCAGTACAGCGGCAGGATGCTGATGAGCAGCACGGCGCCGAGGAAGGCGTAGCCCAGGATGCCGGGCTTGCGCTGCGCGACCGTGAGCCGACGCATCCGTCGACGGCGGTTGCGCGCGAGCTGCGCGGGGGAGAGCACGGGCACGGGTGCGGGTCCGGCGGACATCAGCGCGTTCCTTCCGTCGAGATGCGGCGCGAGAGCAGCAGGTTGATGAGGCCGAAGATCGCGATCACGAGGAAGAGCAGCCACGCGACAGCCGAGGCCTTGCCGAAGTCGAAGCGATCCCAACCGAGGTTGTAGAGGTAGAGCGTGAGGGTGAGCCATTGCGAGTCGGAGCCGCCCTGGCCGAACTGGTCGTAGAGCCGCGGCTCGTCGAAGATCTGCAGGCCGCCGATCGTCGATGTGATGATCACGAAGATGAGCGTCGGGCGGATGCCGGGGATCGTCACCGAGAGGAACTGCCGGACGCGCCCCGCCCCGTCGATCACGGCCGCCTCGTAGTAGTCGCGCGGGATCGCCTGCATCGCGGCGAGCAGCACGAGCGCGTTGTAGCCCGTCCAGCGGAAGTTGACCATCGTCGCGATGGCGACGTGGCTCGCGAGCGGGTCGACGTGCCAGCGCACGGGCGGGATCCCGAAGACGCCGAGCAGGTTGTTGATCGCACCGAACTGGTCGGCGAAGAGCTGCCCGAAGATGAGGGCGACCGCGACGGGAGCCACGACGTAGGGCAGCAGCACGCCCATGCGCCAGAACGTCTTCGCACGCAGGTTGGTGTCGAGAGCGGATGCGATGAGCAGCGCGAGGATGAGCTGGGGCACCGAGGAGAGCAGGAAGATGCTCACCGAGTTGCGCAAGGCGATCCAGAACTTCTTGTCGCCGAGTACGGCCGCGTAGTTGTCGAGCCCGACCCAGCCGCCGTCGCCGCCCACGAGGCTCCACTCGTGGAGCGAGACGTAGGCCGTGTAGACGAGAGGGAAGAGCCCGACGATCGCGAAGAGGATGAAGAAGGGCGAGATGTAGACGTAGGGCGTGGCTCGAAAGCTCAGGTTCGAGAGGCGCTGGCGCGGCGTGAGAGTGGTCATCGTTGATCCTCGGTGCGGGGTCGGGTGCAAGAGCGCGGGGGGCGGGCCATCCCATCCAGTGGCCCGCCCCCGCGGAGCGTCAGCCGAGTGCCTCGACCTCGCTCACGAACTGAGCCCACGAGTCGTCGATCGACTGCTGACCCGTCTCGACGCGCGTGAGCGCCTGCTGCGCCGCGTCGTTGATCTGGAAGTACTTCGGTCCCTTGAACGGCGGGGTCGGGTCGACCGCGTTGGCGCGGTTGATGAGGATCTCGCCGACCGGGGCGTTGTTGAAGTACTCGTTGACGGATGCCGTGAGCGCCTCATCCGTGTAGGCCTCGACCTGGCTCGGGAAGGTGCCCGCGTTCGCGAAGGCCTTGATCTGCTGCTCGGGCGCGGTGAGCCACGCGGCGAGCTCCTTCGCCTCCTCCGGGTGCTTGCCCTGTGCGGGCACCGTCAGGTACGAGCCGCCCCAGTTGCCGCCGCCGCCGGGGAAGACATCCGCGATGTCCCAGCCCTTCGTGTCGGCCGCGTTGCCCGAGATGACGCCGAGCATCCATCCGGGGCACAGCATCGTCGCGTACTCGCCCGTCGAGAGGGCGCCGAACCAGTCGTCCGACCACTGGCCGAGCTTCGCCGAGAGGTCAGCGGACTCCTCGAGCACCGTGCGGAAGGTGTTCTCGACGTCCGGGTTCTCGGTCGCGACGACCGTGCCGTCGTTCTCCTCGTAGAAGTTGGTGAACTGGTTGCTCATGCCCTGGTAGGTCGCGCCGGCCGAGTCGTACCAGGCCTTGCCGGTCTTCGCGACGTACTCGTGGCCGACCTCGAAGTAGCGATCCCAGTCGCCCTCGAGGTACTTCGCGACCTCGGCGCGGTCGGTCGGGAGGCCCGCCTCCGCGAACAGGTCGGAGCGGTAGCAAATCGCCTCCGGCCCGATGTCGGTGCCGTAGCCGACGAGGCGGCCCTCGGAGTCGGTCGCCGCCGCGGCCTTCCAGTCGAGCCAGCGGCCCTCGACCGCGGGGTCGGAGAGGTCGTAGAGCTTGTCGGCGTACTGCATCATCTCGGGCACCCAGTCGACCTCGATGGCCTCGACGTCGGCGAGCCCGGATCCCGCGCCGAGCTTCTGGAAGAAGTTCGCGCGAGCGTCGTTGCTCGTCGCGGCGCGGTTGTGCACGACCTTGATGCCGGGGTTGGCGTCCATGTACTCCTGGAGGAGCTCGTCGGTGTAGCCGAAGTCGTTGAAGGTCGCGACGGTGAGAGTGATCTCACCGCCTTCGTCGCCCGTGTTGTCGCCGCTCGCGCATCCGCTCGCGATGAGCGCGACGCCCGTGATGGTGGCGATGCCGAGCGCGGTGCGTGCGCGCAGGGTCGTCCTCATTGGTCACTCCTTTGTGTCGGTGAAGGTGGCGCATTGCCCGCCGGGAGCGCTCCCGGCTCGGGTATCCGGGAGCGCTCCCGGTGTTGGCCAGGACGGTATCCCGGGAGCGCTCCCGGTGTCAACTCGACGCCCCCGAAGAGGGGTGTCCGAGGGGGTCGGCGGTTTCGAGACGCGTCGCTGCGCGGCGCTCCTCAACCGCCTCACCACGCCCGGTGGTTGAGGAGCGCCGGGCGCAGCTGCCCAGGTGGTTGAGGAGCGCCGGGCGCAGCCCGACGCGTCTCGAAACCACCGCCGCGAGCACCGAGGAGTACCGTCGAAGCGTGACCGACGGCATCATCCGCATCCCCGAGCCGGTCGGAGACGCCGCGTGCTGGCTCGCGCGCGTGTGCCCCGAGTGCGGCGCGCTCGACGAGTCGCCCGAGGCGGCCGAGGAGTGCGCGCGATGCGGTGCGCGGCTCGCGGAGGCGGGCGCATGATGGGCGGTCGAGTCGAACGTCTCTTCGGCATCGAGCACCCCATCCTGCTCGGCGCCTTCGGCGGGCTGTCGAGCGTCGAGCTCACGGCGTCGGTGAGCGAGCTCGGGGGTCTCGGGCAGTTCGGCCTCTACGGCTACGGGCGAGAGCGCATCCGCGACACGGCCGCCGCGATCCGCTCGGCCACGGAGCTCCCGTTCGGCCTCAATGTGTGGCTCCCGCGCGGCGACGAGGTCGCGCCGGGCGATGTCGACATCGCCGACGTGACAAGCGCTCTCGCGCCCTTCTACGCCGAGCTCGGCATCGAGCCTCCCGCGGCGCCGGAGGCCTTCATCCCGACGTTCGCCGAGCAGCTCGAGGCCGTGCTCGAGGCGCGCCCCGCCGTGCTGAGCGTCGTCTTCGGCGTTCCCGGCGCGGATGTCGTGGCCGCGGCGCACGCGCACGGCATCCGGGTCGTGGGCACCGCGACGACGGTCGCAGAGGGGCGTGCGCTCGCGGAGGGCGGCGTCGACGCGGTCATCGCGAGCGGAGCCGAGGCCGCCGGGCATCGCACCTCGTTCCTGCGGCCCGCCGAGGAGTCGCTTGTCGGAACCTTCGCGCTCGTGCCGCAGCTCGTCGACGCCGTGGATGTGCCCGTCATCGCGGCGGGCGGCATCGCCGATCGGCGGGGCGTCGCCGCCGCGCTCGCGCTCGGTGCCGAGGGCGTCGTCGTCGGCACCGCGTTCCTCGCGACTCGGCAGTCCGCCGCCCCGGCGTCGCACCGCGCGGCGATCGCCGCGGCATCCGACGACGGCACCGTTCTCACGCGCGCGATGAGCGGGCGACTCGCGCGCGGCATCCCGAACCACGCCGTGCGTGCGATCGAGCACGGCGGCATCATCGCGCCCTTCCCGGCCCAGAACTGGGCGACGGGCGCCTTCCGCGCCGAAGCGGGTCGGCGTGACGAGGGCGAGCTGCTCTCGCTGTGGGCGGGCCAGGCCGCGCCGCTCGCGCGATTCGCGGATGCCGAGACGCTCTTCAGCGAGCTCGCCGCCGGCTTCGCCTGACACGATTCAGGGGGGCCGTGCGACCCTAGCCAAGGCTGTCTCGCGCTCTCGAGCATCATTCGAACATCTGTCGCCGCGCATCCGGGGGTAGACGAACGGGTACGGAATCGGCGTCTCAACGGTAGGATCCTCACCTAGGGGGTGAGGAGATGGACCGTCCGTACGGCTCGTACGCCGATGTGCTGCTCAAGCAGCGTTACCGACCAGGCTCCGTCATCGGGCACGGCGGCATGGCCAAGGTGTACCTCGCCCGCGACGAGCAGCTGGGCCGCGACGTCGCGCTCAAGCTCTTCGCCGCGCTTCCCGCCGGCAGCGACTCGCCCGTGTTCAGTGCCGAGCTCCGCATGCTCGCCTCGCTCAACCATCACGGCATCGTGACGTTGCTCGACGCGGGTATCGACGACTCCGTGCCCGACGAGCCGCACCCCTTCCTCATCATGGAGCTCGTCACGGGGCCCAACCTGCAAGAGGCGATCAACTCGGGCGAGCTCACGCCGCGCGCGATCGCCGAGATCGGGTACGACCTCGCCGAGGCACTCGACTACGTGCACGCGCGCGGCATCGTGCATCGCGACCTCAAGCCGTCCAACGTGCTGCTCGCCGAGTACGGCGGCACGGACGTGCGGATGCGGGCCCGCCTCACCGACTTCGGCATCGCCTTCGACGCGGCCGCGGCTCTCGGCCCCGAGGAGACCAACACGACCGGCACCGCAGCGTACTTGAGCCCCGAGCAAGTGCTGCGCGACCTCGTGGGGCCGGCCTCCGACGTCTACGCGCTCGGCCTCGTGCTTCTCGAGTGCTTCACGCGGCACATCGAATTCCCGGGCGACCCGTCGGCATCCGCGGTGTCCCGTCTCAAGACCGACCCGATCGTGCCGGCCGACCTGAGCTCGGCGTGGCGCAGCCTGCTCACGGCGATGCTGCAGCGCGACCCGGCGCAGCGCCCGCCCATGCGCGACGTGCTGCTCGCACTGCGCCAGATCATCGTCGACGACGCGGGCCGCCATCGCACGCGCACCACGCCCGTGCCGATCGAGGAGACGGCGCGCATGAACGCCGTGCGCCGCTACGAACCCTACGCGCGCGTGGGCGATGAGGTCTTCGAGCGCGTCGCCAATCTCGCGCGTCGCGTGGCCGACACGCCCGTCGCGATCGTGAGCATGATCGAGCACGACGACATCCGCTTCCTCGCGCATCCGGGCACCGACATCACGAGCCTGCCGCGCGAAGACGGGCTGTGCTCGTCGGTCGTCGCGCACGACGAGGCATGGGTCATCGAGAACTGCCTGCTCGACCCGCGCTCGTCACAGCACGAGCTCGTGACGGGGGACTTCGGGATGCGGTTCTACGCGGGCGTGCCCGTCAAGTCGCCCGAAGGCTACAACGTCGGCGTCATCTCGGTCGTCGATTTCACCCCGCGCACCCTCACCGAGGAGCAGCTCGCGTCGCTCGTCGACCTCGCGGCGCTCGTGACCGACGAGCTCGAGCTGCAGGTCACGAGCCACCAGCTGCGCAGCGAGCTGCGCGTGGGCACGGGCGACGTCCCGACGCCGGTCGTGCGCTACCCTCACGCGGTGTGAGCAGCATCCGGCGCGCGCTCAGGCCCGGCTGGAATGCCCGAGGAATCGATGCGGTTGCATGAAACCATGACGCAGCAGCTCGAACTCGGACTCGACACCTTCGGCGACGTGACGGTCGACGCCGAGGGCAATCGCCTGCCGTACGCGCAGGTCATCCGCAACGTCGTCGAGCAGGGCGTGCTCGCCGATTCGCTCGGCGTCGACGTGTTCGGCATCGGCGAGCACCACCGCGACGACTTCGCTGTGAGCGCGCCCGAGATCCTGCTCGCCGCGATCGCCGCACGCACCTCGCGTGTCAAGCTCTCGACCGCCGTCACGGTGCTCTCGTCGGATGACCCCGTGCGCGTGTTCGAGCGCTTCTCGACGTTGCACGCCATCTCGAACGGGCGCGCGGAGATCACAATCGGACGCGGCTCGTTCACCGAGTCGTTCCCGCTCTTCGGCTACGACCTGCACGACTACGAGGTGCTCTTCGACGAGAAGATCGACCTGCTCGCCGAGCTCCTGAAGGAGCAGCCCGTCACGTGGCAGGGCACGACGCGCGCCCCGCTCGTCGACGCGGATGTCTTCCCGAAGACCGAGGGTGGCCCCATCCGCACGTGGGTCGGCGTGGGCGGCAGCCCCGAGTCGGTCGTGCGCGCGGCGCGCTACGGCTTCCCGCTCGCGCTCGCGATCATCGGGGGCGACCCCGCGCGCTTCGCGCCCTACGTCGACCTCTACCACCGCGCGCTCGCGCAGCTCGGCGCCGATGACCTCCCTGTGGGCGTGCACTCGCCGGGCTTCATCGCCGACACCGACGAGGAGGCGCGCGAGATCGCGTGGCCGCACTACCGCACGATGGCCGAGCGCATCGGTCGCGAGCGCGGATGGGGGCCCATCACGCGCGACTCCTTCGAGCTCGAGGTGCAGCACGGCTCGCAGTACGTCGGCTCGCCCGAGACGGTCGCGCAGAAGATCGCAGCGACCGTGCGCACGCTCGGGGTGCAGCGCTTCGACTTCAAGTACGCGTCCGGAACCGTGCCGCACGAGAACCTCATGCACGCGATCGAGCTCTACGGCGGCGTCGTCGTGCCGCGCGTGCGCGAGCTGCTCGCCGACGCGCCCGCCCCCTCCACCGCTGGTTGAGGAGCGCCGCGCGGAGCGCGACGCGTCTCGAAACCAGCACCGCGAGCTCGCCGGCGGTGGTTTCGAGACGCGCCCTGCGGGCGCTCCTCAACCACCTGACGGGCGGCGGTGGTTTCGAGACGCGCCCTGCGGGCGCTCCTCAACCACCTGACCAGCGGTCGAGACGCGCCCTGTGGGCGCTCCTCAACCACCTGGCGGGCGCCTGGCGGAGAATCGATGCATGGGCACCGAGCGCCGCCGCCGCTTCCGCGGAACGCTCTTCGTGACGACGCGCGAGCGCCACGAAGAGCTCACGGTCGCCGTCACGCGCCTCCCGGATCGCGGCGCCGACGGTCCCGCGTTCGTGCTCGTGCACGGCGTCGGCGTCTCCTCGCGCTACTTCCGCCCCGTCGCCATCCGCCTCGCCGAGCACGGCTCCGTGCACGTCGTCGACCTGCCCGGCTACGGATCGGCGCCCAACCCGCGCACCCGCGTCTCGCTCGCCGACCACGCCGACACCGTCGCGGCGTTCGTGCGCGGTCTCGACGGGCGCGAGGTTGTGCTCGTGGGCCACTCGATGGGAGCGCAAGTCGTCGCGACGCTCGCCGAACGGCATCCGCAGCTCGCCTCCGCGCTCGTGCTCATGGCGCCCACCATCGAGCCCGAGCTCCGCACGACGTGGCGCGCGATCGGCGCCCTTCTGCGCGACATCCCCCGCGAGCCCGCCGTCGTGAGCTGGATCGCGTTCACCGACTACCTCGTGCGCACGGGCGCGCCGTATCTGCTCCGGCAGCTGCCGCTCGTGCTCGACGACCGGCTCGAGGAGCGCATCGCACGCGTGTCGGGCAGCGTCTTGCTCCTACGCGGCGCCGACGACGTCATCGTCGGCCGCGACTGGCTCGCGTTGCTCGCCGAGCGCTCGGGCGCCACCGCGGTCGAGGTGCCGGGCCCGCACGTCGTCATGTACACGGATCCGGATGCCGTGGCCGCCGCGATCGTGCTGCACGCGCGTGGCGAGCATCCCGTCGGCGGCCCCGCGTAGCCTGGAGCGGGAGGTGTCATGGCCGGCCGGCTGGGGGAGCACTCGTTCGCGGAGCACGCCGCCGCGATCGCGCGCGACTTCCCCAACGCGATGCGCTTCCGGGCGCGCGCCGTGCGCGATTGGTCGGTGCCCGCATCCTTCGCGGAGGGCGACAAGCGGCCCGTCGTGATCTTGCCCGGCGTCTACGAGACGTGGCACTACTTGCGCCCGGTCGCCGAGGCGCTCAACGCCGCGGGGCATCCCGTGCATGTCGTCACGACCCTCGGGTTCAACCACCGGCCGATCCCCGACTCGGCGGCGCGCGTGTGGCAGCGCGTGCGCGAGCTCGACCTGCACGACATCGCGATCGTCGCGCACTCGAAGGGCGGGCTCATCGGCAAGCACCTGCTCGCGCACGACGACACCGAGGGGCGCATCGCACGCGTCGTCGCGATCGCGTCGCCCTTCGCGGGCTCGCGCATGGCGTACTACACGATCCCGCGCGCCGTGCGCGCGTTCCGCCCCGACGATCCCGTGATCGCGTCGCTCATCGCCGAGCGCGACGTCAACGCGCGCATCACCTCGATCGCGCCCGAGTGGGATCCGCACATCCCGGAGTCCTCGCGACTCGAGGGCGCGCGCAACGTCACGATCCCCGTCGTGGGGCACTTCCGCATCCTCCTCGACGAGCGCCTCCCGGCCATCGTCGTCGCCGAGGTCGAACGAGAGGACACCCCATGACCCGCGACCAGCGCCTCGTGCTCGCGATCGCCGTGCTCGCGACGACCGTCGCGTTCCTCGACTCGACGGTCGTCAACGTCGCGCTCCCGGCGATCGAGCGCGAGCTCGGCGGCGGGCTCGCGGCGCAGCAGTGGATCGTCGACGCCTACCTGCTCACCCTCGGCTCGCTCATCCTCGTGGCGGGGGCGTTCAGCGACGTCTACGGCCGTATCCGGATGCTGCGCATCGGCATCGTGCTCTTCGGCATCGCGTCGCTCGCGATCGCGCTCGCGCCCGATCCGCTCGTGCTCATCCTCGCGCGCGGCGTGCAGGGCATCGGGGGAGCGCTGCTCGTGCCGAGCTCGCTCGCCCTCATCACGGCCAACATGTCGGGCGCCCTGCAAGCGAAGGCCATCGGCATCTGGACGGCCCTCACCTCGGCAGCGATGCTCGCGGGCCCGCTCGTCGGCGGGCTCTTCGTCGACCTGCTCTCGTGGCGCTGGGCGTTCGTCATCAACGTCGTGCCGATCGCGGTCGTCCTCTGGCTGCTCGCGGTGCTTGGACAGCGCGACGTGCGGCGACCGGATGCCTCGATCGACCTTCCCGGCGCGCTCCTGTGCGCCGTGGGGCTCGGCGGCATCGTCTTCGCGCTCATCGAGCAGCCGCGGCTCGGATGGGATGTCGGCGTCATCGCCGCAGGGATCGGCGGCGTCGTGGCGTTCGCCGCGTTCCTCGTGCGGCAGCGGCTCGCGGCACAGCCGATGATGCCGCTCGAGCTCTTCCGCATCCGCAACTTCGGATGGGGCAATCTCGCGACGTTCTTCGTCTACGGTGCGCTCGGGCTCAACTCCTTCGTCATCGGCGTCTATCTGCAACAGGGCGCGGGGCTGCCCGCGACGCTCGCGGGCCTCGCGAGCCTGCCGATCTCGATCCTCATGACGCTCGGCTCCTCGTGGGCCGGGGCGCTCGCAGGGCGCATCGGGCCGCGTGTGCCCATGACCGTCGGCCCCCTGCTCATGGCGGCGGCGTCGCTCCTCATGCTCTTCGTGAACGACCCCTTCGACTACTGGAGCCAGCTGCTCCCCGGCATCCTGCTCTTCGGCGTCGGCCTCACCGTCACGGTGTCGCCGCTCACGGCCGCGATCCTCGGCGCGATCGATCCGGTTCGCTCGGGCATCGCATCCGCCGTCAACAACGCCGTGGCGCGCATCGCGGGCCTCCTCGCCGTCGCGATGCTCGGGCTCATCACGGGCGGAGCGCTCGACCTCGCCGGCTTCCACCGCTCGCTGTGGGTCATCGCGGCGCTCATGGCCGCGGGCGGGGCGATCTCGTGGCTCGGCATCCGCCGGGTCGTCGCTGCGCCCGAACCCACTTCGGGGGACATTCGATAACGATCCGGTCGCGCCGGCGCCGTTCGACACGACCCGGATGTCGCATCCGGAACTTGATAGTGCAAGAAATTGCGTTGATTGCGTAGAGTTCCGCCATGTCGAGTCGTCTTGCCGAAGTCGCCAAGAAGGTCGGAGTCAGTGAAGCAACCGTGAGCCGCGTGCTCAACGGGAAGCCCGGAGTGAGCGAGTCCACGCGGCAATCCGTGCTCGCGGCGCTCGACGTTCTCGGGTACGAGCGGCCGAGCAAGCTGCGCGGCGAACGCGCGCGTCTCGTGGGCCTCTTCCTGCCCGAGCTCACCAACCCGATCTTCCCCGCGTTCGGTGAGCTCGTCGGCGGCGGGCTCGTGCAGCAGGGGTACACGCCCGTGCTGTGCACTCAGACGGCGGGCGGCATCAGTGAGGCCGACTACATCGAGCTCCTGCTCGAGCAGCGCGTCTCGGGCGTCGTGTTCGTGGGCGGCCAGTACTCGCAGGCCGAGGCGCCGCACGCTCACTACGACCGGTTGAGCGACCTCGGCATCCCGACCGTGCTCGTCAACGCGCGCGTGCCCGAGCTCGCGTTCCCGACGGTGTCGACCGACGACCGCGTCGCGATCGAGCTCGGCTGGAACCACCTGCGTCAGCTCGGCCACGAGCGCATCGGCCTGCTGCTCGGGCCCGAGGACCACGTGCCGTCGCAGCGCAAGCTCCAGGCGGCGCAGCGGCTCGCGGCGGCCGCGCACGTCGACGTCGAGATCGCGCATTCGCACTACACGCTCGAGGCGGGCCAGGCGGCCGCCACCCGGCTCCTGCAGGCGGGCGTCACCGGCATCCTGTGCGCCTCCGACCCCCTCGCTCTCGGCGCGGTGCGCGCCGTGCGCCGCGCGGGGCAGCAGGTGCCGGATGACGTCTCGATCGTCGGCTACGACGACTCGGCCCTCATGAACGCGACCGACCCCGCACTCACGACGGTGCGGCAGCCCATCGAGCCCATGGGGCGGCTCGTCATCGAGCTGCTCGTCGCGCAGCTGCAGGGCGGGCGGGCGTCGACGGAGGAGTACCTCTTCGAGCCCGAGCTCGTCGTGCGGGGGTCGACGAGCCGCGCACGGTAGCTAGCGGCGCTTCGCGGGGGTGCGGATTCGGTTCCCGGACGCATGCCCCCGCGTACCGCCTGGCGGCGATGCGCTCCCGCCAGTCCCGATGCCAGCGTCGCGAGACCGACCGGTCGCCCCCGCTCCGCTCGACAGTGGCGCGCGAACCGACGGAGGGATGCAAGAGTTCGCAAGTTTCTTGCAGATTGTTTAGTTCTTGCGTCATCCTGTCGGTTTTCGTACATTCGGGATGTCGGTGCCGACCCGGGTGCCGCGAGACCCGAAGGAACCACCCGCGTGGACGCAGACGTCCTCCCGATCACGGAGCCGGCCCCGGCCGCCTCCCGTGAGCCCGCACCCGCCCCGTCGGCCGACGATCCGGACTGGTGGCGCTCCGCCGTCATCTACCAGATCTATCCCCGCAGCTTCGCGGACGGCAACGGCGACGGCACGGGCGACCTCGCGGGCGTGCGCAGCCGCCTCGGCTACTTGCGCGACCTCGGCGTCGACGCGATCTGGTTCACACCGTGGTACGCGAGCCCCCTCGCCGACGGCGGCTACGACGTGAGCGACTACCGCGCCATCCACCCCGACTTCGGGACCCTCGCCGAAGCCGAGCTGCTCATCCGCGAGGCGCTCGCCCTCGGCATCCGCACGATCATCGATGTCGTCCCCAACCACGTCTCCGACCAGCACCCGTGGTTCCAAGCGGCCCTCGCAGCAGGCCCCGGCAGCCCCGAGCGCGAGCGCTTCTGGTTCGTCGACTCCGACGAGCTGCCCACGCACTGGGTCTCGCCGTTCGCGGGCGACACGTGGACGCGCACGACGAACCCCGACGGCACGCCAGGCCAGTGGTACCTGCACCTCTTCGCGCCGCAGCAGCCCGACCTCAACTGGAACCACCCGGATGTGCGGCGCGAGCACGAGGACATCCTGCGGTTCTGGTTCGACCGCGGGGTCGCGGGCGTGCGCATCGACTCCGCGGCCCTGCTCATCAAGGACCCCGCGCTGCCCGAGGTGCCCGAGAACCCGGGCCCCGGCGAGCACCCCACGCAGGACCGCGACGAGCTGCACGACGTCTACCGCAGCTGGCGCGCCGTCGCCGACAGCTACCCCGGCACGCGCGTGCTCGTGGGCGAGATCTGGCTTCCCGAGATCGACCGCTTCGTGAAGTACCTGCGTCCGGACGAGATGCACACGGCCTTCAACTTCGACTTCCTCGCGCGCCCGTGGGATGCCGCGGAGCTGCGTGCATCGATCGATCTCACGCTCGGCGCGCACGCGCCCGTCGGCGCCCCCTCGACGTGGGTGCTCTCGAATCACGACGTCACGCGCCCCGTGACGCGCTACGGCCGTGCCGACAGCTCCTTTGCGTTCCTCGCGAAGCGCTTTGGCACCCCCACCGACCTCGGCCTCGGAACCCGACGGGCCCGAGCCGCCGCCCTGCTGACGGCCGCCCTGCCCGGCTCGCTGTACATCTACCAGGGTGACGAGCTCGGCCTGCCCGAGGTCGAGGACATTCCTCGCGAGCTCATCCAGGATCCGATGCACTATCGCTCGGGCGGCATCGACCCGGGGCGGGACGGATGCCGCGTGCCGCTTCCCTGGTCGGGCACGCGCGCTCCCTTCGGCTTCAGCTCGCCGCACGCGACCGGAACGCCGTGGCTTCCCCAGCCGAAGCAGTGGGCGCTCTACACGGTCGAGGCCGAAGAGGCCGACCCGGGATCCATGCTCAACCTCTACAGGGCGGCGCTCCGCATCCGCAAGGCCGAACCGGCGCTCGGCGACGGGGCCTTCTCGTGGCTCGACCTCGGGCCGGATGCGCTCGCCTTCGCGCGCGGCGACGACTTCGTGAGCGTCACGAGCTTCGACGCTCCCGTCGAACTGCCGCCTCACCGCGAGGTGATCCTCGCGAGCACCGAGGTCGCCGACGGCGTCCTCCCCACGAACTCCACGGCGTGGCTACGACCACAGCACTAGCCAGGAGAAACCCACACCACCCCTAGATGAAAGGCAAGACAATGAAGTCACCCACCAAGGTGATCGCGATCGCCGCGGCGTTCGCCACGGTCGCGTCGCTCGCTGCCTGCAGCAGCGGAGGGTCGGACGACGGCAAGATCGAGCTGCGCGTCGCGACCTTCCCGCCCGGCGCCGACCAGGCGGCCTACGACGCGTTCGCGACGCAGGAGAAGCAGTTCGAAGACAAGTACCCGAACATCGACATCATCGGTGTCGAGTACGAATGGGAGGGGCCGACCTTCACCGCTCAGCTCGCCGCAGGCAGCCTCCCGGACGTCTTCACGGTGCCCTTCACCGACGCGAAGACGCTCCTCGAGAACGGCCAGCTCGCCGACGTGACCGAGGAGATCAAGGAGCTCGGCTACGAGGACAAGTTCAACCCCATCATCCTCGATGCCGTGAAGGACGCCGACGGCAAGCTCTACGGCTTCCCGCGCCAGGCGTACGCTCTCGGCCTCCAGTACAACCGCGAGCTGTTCGAGCAGGCCGGACTCGACCCCGACCAGCCGCCGACCACGTGGGATGAGGTGCGCGAGTACGCCAAGCAGATCGCCGAGAAGACCGGCAAGGCGGGCTACGCCACGATGACCCAGAACAACACGGGCGGATGGCAGCTCTCGGCGCAGGCGGCGTCGCGTGGCGGCTTCCTGCAGTCGGACGACGGCACGACCTCGACGATCGCCAACGACGGCGTCAAGGCCACGCTGCAGTTCTTCCACGACCTCCGCTGGGAGGACGACTCCATGGGCGACAACTTCCTGCTGGACTGGGGGTCGATCAACCAGGAGTTCGCGGCCGGCAACATCGGCATGTACACCTCGGGCTCGGACCTCTACACCGCTCTCGTGCGCGACTTCTCGCTCGACCCCGCGGTGTACGGCCTGACCACCATCCCGATGGAGGACGGCGGCAAGGTGCTCGGCGGTGGCGACATCGCGGTCCTGCCCCCGTCGCTTGATGAGGCCACCAAGGATGCGGCCGTCAAGTGGGTCGACTGGTACTACATGCAGAAGCTCCTCAACGAGGACGCCGCCGTCGCCGACGCGAAGGCGCTCGCCGACTCGGGTCAGGCCGTCGGCACGCCCGTGCTGCCGGTTCTCGACCAGGCGACCTACGAGGAGTCGCTCACGTGGATCGAGCCCTACGTCAACGTGCCGCTCGACCAGATGAAGGGCTTCACCGAGGGCATCTTCGAGCAGACCCCCGTGGCCGAGATCAAGGGTCACACCCAGGAGGTCTACGCCCTTCTCGACCCGGTCGTCCAGGCCGTGCTGACCGACGAGAACGCCGACATCGACGCTCTCCTCGCCCAGGCGGACAAGGACGCCCAGGCGCTCTTGGGCTGATGCCCTTCGGGGCCGCCGGATGTCGCATCCGGCGGCCCCACCCGCACCCTCGAACCCGAAGGAACACACCATGACCGCCCTCGACGAACGGCGCTCCGTGGAGCAGCGCCTGCGTCCTCGCACGGCCCCGGCGCCTGCGGCACGCCGCCGTGACCGATCCCTCCGCGGATGGGTGCGCCGCGGCGGCCTCGTCACCCTGCTGTTCGCGTTGCCGATGATCCTCGTCTTCGCGATCTACAGCTGGTGGCCCATCCTGCAGTCGATCTGGATGAGCTTCCAGAAGACGAACCTCATCACGTACCAGTTCGTCGGCCTCGACAACTTCGTCAACGTGCTGACCGACCCCGTGCTCGGCCGGGCGGTCATCAACACCCTCTACTTCGCGCTCCTCGCGCTCATCTTCGGCTTCCCGCTCCCGATCTTCATGGCGGTGCTCATGAGCGAGGTCAAGCGCATGAAGGGCGTCTACTCGGCGCTCGCCTACCTGCCCGTCGTCGTGCCGCCCGTCGTCGCCGTGCTGCTGTGGAAGTTCTTCTACTCGGCGTCGCCGTCGGGCGTCTTCAACACGATCCTCGGCTGGTTCGGCATCCCCCCGCAGCCGTGGATCCAGGATGCCGTGCAGGCCATGCCGTCGCTCGTTCTCGAGGCGACGTGGGCTGCTGCCGGCGGATCGATCATCATCTACCTCGCGGCCCTGCTCGCGGTGCCGCCGGAGCTCTATGACGCGGCGGAGGTCGACGGCGCGTCGATCTGGCACAAGATCTGGCACGTGACGCTCCCGCAGCTGCGCGGCGTCATCTTCATCATGCTCATCCTGCAGGTCATCGCGACGGCGCAGGTCTTCCTCGAGCCGTTCCTCTTCACGGGTGGCGGGCCCAACAACGCGACCGTCACGGTGCTCCTGCTCATCTACCGCTACGCCTTCGAGAACAGCCTCGGCGGCAAGTACGGCGAAGCGACCGCCCTCTCGGTCATGCTCGCGCTGTTCCTCGCCGCGGCATCCTTCCTGTACTTCAAGGCCACGCAGAAGTGGAGCTCCGACTGATGACCACGACGACGTTCAAGCTGCCGCGGCTGCGCCGCCGCCTCGCCGACGAGATGCCCGAGCCCGATGCCGAGCGCGGCATCCTCTCGCTCTACGATCGCCGTCGACCGCCCGTGCGCGTCGGGCAGATCGTGTCGCACGTCTTCCTCATGGTGAGCCTCGTCGTCGTGGGCCTCGGCCCGCTCCTGTGGCTCGCGAAGGCCGCGATCTCGACGACGCAGGACACGATCCAGCAGCCCTTCGCCCTGTGGCCGAGCGGCATCGACTGGGCCAACCTCGAGCAGGCGTGGGTCGAGGTCGAGGTCGGCAAGTACTTCTTCAACACGATCGCGATCGCCGCCGGGCAATGGGTCATCGGCCTCATCGTCGCGACGACGGGCGCCTACGTGCTCTCGATCCTGCGGCCCGTGTACGCCCGTGTGCTCGAGATGGCCGTGCTCGCGACGCTCTTCGTGCCGTCGGTCGTGCTGCTCGTGCCGCTCTTCATCACGGTCGCGCGTCCGGCGTTCGGGCCGAGTCTGCTCAACAACTTCCTGGGCGTCTGGTTGCCGACGGCGGCGAACGCGTTCAACATCATCGTCGTCAAGCGCTTCTTCGACAGCCTGCCGCACGAGGTGTTCGAGGCGGCGCGCACGGACGGCGCGGGGCCGCTCCGGATGTTCTGGTCGGTCGTGCTGCCCATGTCGAAGCCCATCGTGGGCGTCGTCTCGGTGTTCATCATCATCGCGTCGCTCAAGGACTACTTGTGGCCCAAGCTCGTGCTGCCCGACCCGGCCGTCCAGCCGCTCGGCGTGCGCCTGCCCAACATCCAGTCGCAGACCGAGCTCGACGTGACGCTCGCGGCGCTCGCGATCTCGACGATCATCCCCGTCGTGCTGTTCCTGCTCTTCCAGCGGGTGTTCCTGCGGGGCGCGGGGCTCGGGGGCGCCGTCAAGGGCTAGCTCCGCACTAGCCTCGACGCATGCGGGCACGAGCGAGGAGCGCGGCGGCGGTCGTGACGGCCGTCGCGCTCCTCGGCGGCTGCACCGCGGCGGCACCTCCCGTCTCGGCGGCGCCGCCCCACGCGTGGCGGTCGACCGTCCCGGCGGAGCCGGTCGACCCGGATGCCGCGTACGTCGAAGCGCGCCTCGCCGACATGTCGACTCTCGAGCGCGCGGCATCCGTCATCATGACGCGCGTGCCGAGCCCCGACCCCGCGGCGGCGCGCGCAGCCGTCGCGGCTTCGGGCGTGGGCGGTGTCATCCTCATGGGAGGCGACACGCGCTACTCGGTCGACGCCTCTGCCGCCCTCACCGCGGCGCTCGTGATCGACGCGGGGCTGCCGCCCCTCACGGCCGTCGACCAGGAGGGCGGCATCGTCGCGCGCCTCCCGGACTCCGGGCCGAGCGCGCGGGAACTCGCGGGCCAGCCGGCCGAGGCCACACGCGCGGCGTTCGCCGACAGGGCGCGCCTCGTGGCGAGCGCGGGCATCGACATCAACTTCGGCATCGTCGCGGACGTCACGGCCGACGCGAGCTCCTTCCTCGCGCCGCGCGTCTTCGGAATGGATGCGGCATCCGTCTCGGCGCGCGCGGCCCAGGCCGTCGCGGGGGAGCGCGGCATCGTTCTCTCGACTCTCAAGCACTTCCCGGGTCACGGCGGCGCGCCGGGCGACTCGCACAGCCTCATCCCGATGACCGGCATGAGCATCGAAGCGTGGCGCGCGAACGAGGCACCGCCCTTTCGCGCGGGCATCGACGCGGGAGCCGAGCTCGTCATGATGGGGCATTTGCGCTACACGGCCGTCGACGACGCGCCCGCCTCGCTCTCGCCCGCGTGGTACGGCATCCTGCGCGATGAGCTCGGGTTCACGGGCGTCGCGGTCACCGACGACCTCAGCATGCTCGAGGCGAGCGGCGATCCGGCGTACGCCGACCCGACGGCGAACGGCGTCGCGGCGCTCGCGGCGGGCGCCGACCTGCTGCTCTTCGTCGGCCCCGTCGATACGGGCGCCCTCGCGCAGCGCATCGCGGATGCCGTCGCCTCGGGCGCGATCCCCCCTGAGCGCCTCGCCGACGCCGCGCGCCGCGTGCTCGAGCTGCGGCGCTCAGTCGCGAGCTCCGACGCACCGTATGTGCGTTGTCGCGACGCGTGCGCGGATGCCGCGACCTAGGGCACTGGCGCGGGGAAGGTCACGCGCTCGTGAGCTCGACCTCGGCCTCGAGGAAGCGGCCGTACCGCCGCATCGCCGCGGCGAAGCCGCGCTCGGCGGCAGGCGAGAGCGTGCCGAAGGGCGTCGCGGTCGCGCGTACGACGCGACGCGCGCGATCGCGGCTCCACGTGCCGACGACCTCGCCCCGAACGACGAGCGTCGGGAGGAACATGCCATTGCCGCCGGGCACGATCGTGTCGGCGTGCTCCGGGGGAAGCGCCGCCGAGCGATCCGCATAGCCGAGCAGGTACTCGTCGAAGCCCGGCAGGGCGTGCACGCCGTCGCCGTCGGGCTCGAGCCCGGGTCGCATGAGGTACTCGACTCCCTCCACCTCGATCGCGTCGAGGCGATCGCGCACGCGCGCGGCCGCCGCGCGCACGAGAGTCACGGGGAGCCCCGACCACCACGCGAGGTCGCGCACGGTCGCGGGGCCGTGACCCGTGAAGTAGCGCAGGGCGAGCTCGTCGGCCGCAGCATCCGGATCGAGTTGCCGCGGAGCACGGACGTGTTCGGCGAGGAGGGCGTACTCCGTGCGCCCCGAGAGCACGATGAGCCCTGTGTGCGCGAGGTTGCCGAGCAGGTGCGCCCCGCGTTGCCCGTCGGTCGCGATGCCGCCGTCGCGGAAGGCCGCGAGCAGCTCGGCGCGATCCGCGCGCCCGCCTCCTGTGAGGCGCTCGCGCGCGATCGCGGCCGCGCGATCGAAGTCGGCGGCGTCGAGACCGAGCTGCCGGTGCCGGCCCGCGGCGGAGCGCACCGTGCGCTCACCCGTGAGCGACAGCATCCAGGGCAGGTCCTCGGCCGCGACGAGGTGCAGCGTGCCGCGGAGCGGCCACGAGCGCACGAGGGCTCCGGATGCGTGGGCCGCCTCGACGTCGGCCTCGGTCGCTCCGCGCGTGCGGAGGGCGGCCGACCACAGCACGCCGAGGTAGTCCTGGCCCTGCATGGCGAGGAGGCCGCGTACGGCATCGACCGGATCGTCGACCGCGGGGTGCGCGATGTCCTGCGCTGCGAGCCGGAGGCCCGTGAGAAGACGGCGGTCGCGCACGGCGGGACGAGAGCTCATGCCGCCAGTCTGACGCGGTCCCCTGACGTCGCGAGAGCTCACGCGCGCGGGGTGTCGAGGAGCCCGATTCGCGAGAGCTCGTCGGCGAGCTCCGCTCCGTCGACGCCGTAGACCCAGGGAGCCGAGCCCTCGTGGCTCTCGTGCTGCGAGCGTCCGCCCGCGAGCACCGCCTCGCCCGGTGTGAGCTCGCGGATGGCGACCGCCGCGACGTTGCCGGGGTGGGCATCCGCGAACTCGCGATAGCGCTCCTCGTCGTGCTGTCCGTCGTCGCCCACGAGGAGCCACCGCACGCGCGGGAACTCTTCCGCAAGGCGCGCGAGGCTCGCCTTCTTGTGCTCCTGGCCGCTGCGGAAGAAGCGCTCGGGCGTGGGTCCCCAATCGGTCAGCAGGAAGGTCCCGCGCGGGTAGAGGTGCCGCGACAGGAAGCGGTTGAGGATCGGCACGATGTTCCACGCGCCCGTGGAGAGGTAGACGACGGGACTGCCCGGGTGCGCGGCCATGAGCCGGTCGTAGAGCACCGACATGCCGGGCACGGGGCGCCGCGCATGCTCGTTGAGCACGAAGGTGTTCCACCCGGCGAGCAGCGGGCGGGGGAGCGCCGTCACCATGACGGTGTCGTCGACGTCGGAGAGAAGGCCGAACTCGACGTCGGGCGCGACGACGAACACGGGCTCCTCGATCGCGTCGGAGCCCTCGAGGGTGAGCAGCGCGGCATTCCAGCCGGCCTCGAGCCGCGCGTCGATGCGCGCGTCGATGACGCCGCCGCGGTCGGCGCGGATGACGTGCTCGGCGTCGCCCGCGCGCACGCGGATCTCGGCGTCGCGCACCGGGATGCTCGTGAAGCTCCGCCACCCCCGGATGCTCGTGTACCGGTCGGGCGCGCGGCGCCCGGGCTTCACGAGCACGACGCGTCCGAGAACGCGCAGCCAGCCGTCACCCCCGTAGCCCGGGAACGGCACGATCGTCGGCACGAGCCCGCGGCGACGACCGCGCCGTTCGCGGAAGCGGTGGATGGCATCCTCGATGCGCGCCGCGAGGTGGAGTCGGCGGGATGCCGGGGGCTCGACGGGCGTGCCCTGCGCGGCATCCATCACACCAGTGTGTCATGCCGGGTTCTGCTCGATCTGAGGCCCGAACGGGTTACAATCACGGCAACGACGAGGAGTGACCTGTGCCCGACACATTGACTGCAGCCCGCGACATCCACGCGAGCCTCATCCGCAACGAGCCCATGCAGGCGCGCAGCACGGCGCGCCTCGCCGCGCTGCTCGACGCCGCAGCCGCTGTCGTCGCCGACATCGGATACGAGCGACTCACGACGGCCATGGTGGCAGAGGGGGCGGGGGCCTCCATCGGCACCGTCTACCGCTACTTCCCCGACCGCATCGCGGTGCTCCAGAGCCTCGCGGCCCGCAACGAGGAGCGCATCACGGATCGCGTGGTCGCCACGATCGCGGAGCCTCAGCACGAGACGTGGCTCGACGCTCTCTGGGCGGCCTTCGACGTCGTCGTCTCGTTCTTCCGCGAGGAGACCGGGTTCGCGTCGCTGCGTCTCGGAGACGTGCTCGACTTGCGTCCGGCCGACGGCACGCCGCGCAACTCGGTCATCGCGAGCGCGATGTTCGACGCTCTCGCCGCGCGCTTCGAGTTCGACGACGAGGCGCGTGCCCGTCTCGGGTTCGAGGTCGCGATCGAGGCTGCGGACGCGCTCGTGGCACGCGCCTTCGCCCGCGACCCGCAGGGCGATGCGCAGCGCCTCGAAGCGGCGCGCGGGGCAGTGCGCGCGATCCTCGCCGACTACGTGCCCATCCCGACGCGCTGAGCGGGGCCCGCGCCTGCGGGTGACGGGTTTTCGCAACTCCCGGCGTCGGAGGCCCTCCATACGGTTGAGTAATGGAGGGTCGGTCTGTCCCGATCCGGCGAGGGGCGAGCATGATCGAATTCCGATCCGTGACGAAACGGTTCCCCGACGGCACGGTGGCGGTCGACGACTTCAGCCTCGTCATCCCCGCGCGGCGCACGACCGTCTTCGTCGGCTCCTCGGGCAGCGGCAAGACGACCCTCTTGCGCATGATCAACCGCATGGTCGATCCGAGTTCGGGCACGGTCGAGATCGACGGCGAGAGCGTGCTCACGCGCGATCCCGTCACGTTGCGCCGCTCGATCGGCTACGTCATGCAAAACGGCGGCCTCCTGCCGCACCTCACCGTCGTCGACAACGTCGCGACGGTGCCCGTGCTGAGCGGCGTCCCTCGGCGCCGTGCGCGCGAACAGGCGCTCGAGCTGCTCGACACCGTCGGGCTCGACCGCAGCCTCGCCGCGCGTTACCCGAGCGAGCTCTCGGGCGGGCAGCAGCAGCGCGTGGGAGTCGCGCGCGGGCTCGCTGCCGACCCCAACATCCTGCTCATGGACGAACCATTCGGCGCGGTCGACCCCATCGTGCGCGCCGAGTTGCAGCAGGAGACCATCCGCCTGCAACGCGATCTCGATAAGACCGTCGTGTTCGTGACGCACGATATCGATGAGGCGTTCCTGCTCGGCGACCAGGTCGTCATCCTCGAGAAGGGCGCGCGCATCGCGCAGCTCGGCTCGCCCTCCGAGATCCTCGAGGCACCCGCGAGCGAGTTCGTCGCGTCGTTCATCGGGGTCGAACGCGGATCGCGCGCCCTGCATCCCAAGCGCACGGAACGCGGCACGGTGCTCGTCGACTCCGCGGGCCGCACGCAAGGCGTGCTCGTCGAGGGCGGCGCATGAGCTGGGTGCTCGGCAACCTCGACCTCATCGGGGAGCTCACCCTCGAGCACGTGCGGCAGTGCCTCGTGCCGATCGCGCTCGGGTTCCTCATCGCGATCCCGCTCGGCTGGATCGCCTTCCGCTTCCGCCTCACGCGCGGGCTCGTGCTCACGGTCGCCGGGCTGCTCTACACGATCCCCTCGCTCGCGCTCTTCGCGATCCTGCCGACGGTGTTCGGCATCCGCTTCCTCTCCGAGGCGAATCTCGTCATCGCGCTCACGATCTACGCCGTCGCGATCCTCGCGCGGTCGATCGCGGATGCGCTCGGCTCGGTCGATCCCGCCGTGCGTCAAGCGGCCATCGCGATGGGGTACGGCCCGTGGCGACGGTTCTGGACCGTCGAGTTCCCGCTCGCGGGTCCCGTCGTACTCGCGGGTGTGCGGGTCGCCGCGGTGTCGACGATCGCGCTCGCGACGGTCGGCATCCTCATCGGCGTCGACAACCTCGGCTATCTGTTCACGAACGGACTGCAGCGGCGCATCATCCCCGAGGTGCTCGCGGGCGTCGTGGCCGTCATGCTCATCGCGCTCGTGATCGACGCTCTGCTCGTGCTCGCGGGTCGGCTGCTCATGCCGTGGGTGCGACGCACGACGCGCCCGCCGCTCGAGCGGATGGCGTGGCGCGCGGGGGGTGCCGTGTGAACCTCTTCGCCGACGCCATCGCCTGGATCTTCTCGCCCGAGCGGCTGTCGGGCTACGCGCCCCTGCCGCAGGCCATCGGACAGCACGTGTTCTACACCTTCGTGTCGGTGCTCATCGCGGGGGCGATCGCCATTCCCCTCGGCTGGTGGATCGGCCACACGGGCCGAGGGCGCGAGGTCGCCGTCGCGGTGTCGGGCGCAGCGCGCGCCGTGCCCTCGTTCGGCCTCCTCGTGCTGCTCGTGCTGCTCTTCGGCGTGCTGCACAAGCCCGAGGCCGCCGTGACGTCGTTCGTGCTGCTCGCGATCCCGTCGGTGCTCGCGGGCGCGTATTCGGGGCTCGAGGCGATCGACCGGCGCGTGATCGACGCGGGTCGCGCGATGGGCATGACGGAGTGGCAGATCCTGTGGCGCATCGAGGTGCCGCTCGGACTTCCCCTGCTCATCGGCGGTCTCCGCTCGGCCGTGCTGCAAGTCGTCGCGACCGTCACGATCGCCGCCTACGTCAACCTCGGCGGCGTGGGCTACTACATCATCCAGGGCGTGCCGCTGCGCGACTTCGCCCAGATCCTCGGGGGTGCGCTCGTCGTGCTCGCCCTCGCCCTCGTGCTCGACGGGGCCTTCGCCCTCGCCCAGCACCTCGTCGTGCCGCGCGGTGTCACCGCGGGGCGCGTCGCCGAACTCCGTGAGACGTCACACCGGCGCCGCGCGGCGGTGGAATCTCCCACCACCTGAAGAGAGAAGAGAACACGCATGTTCACAGCACGGAACAAAGGCCGGCTCGCACTCGGTGCGGTCGCGGTTGGGGCGGCATTGGCCCTTTCAGGGTGCGCTACCGGGAATCCCCTCGACTCGGGCGAGACGAGTTCCGGCGGCGGAGACACGATCGTCGTGGGATCGCAGGCGTACTACTCGAACGAGATCATCGCCGAGATCTACGCCCAGGCGCTCGAGAACGCGGGCTTCGAGGTCGAGCGCAACTTCAGCATCGGGCAGCGCGATGCCTACCTCCCCTCGCTCGAAGACGGCTCGATCGACCTGTTCCCCGAGTACACGGGCAACCTCCTGCAGTTCTACGACCCCGACACGACGGCCACGGCATCCGATGACGTGTACGCCGCGCTGCAGGATGCGCTGCCCGACGGTCTCACGGTGCTCGAGCAGTCGCCTGCGACGGACCAGGACTCGTACAACGTCACGAAGGACTTCGCCGAGCAGTACGACCTTGCGAGCCTCGCCGACCTGGCGTCGGTCGACACGCAGCTCGTGCTGGGCGGACCGCCCGAGCTCGAGCAGCGCCCCTACGGTCCCTCGGGGCTCAAGGAGAAGTACGGCGTCGATGTGAAGTTCGAGGCGACGGGTGAGACGACGGTCGAGGAGCTGCTCGCGGGCACCGTCAACGTCGCCAACGTCTACAGCGCCGACCCGCGCATCCAGACGGACGATCTCGTGACGCTCGACGACCCGGAGGGCCTATTCCTCGCCTCCCACGTGGTGCCGCTCGTGAACGCGGACATCGCGGACGAGATCGCGGATGTCATCAACGCCGTGAGCGCGAAGCTCACTCCCGAGGGTCTCGTGGCCCTCAACGTGCAGTCGACGGTCGACGAGAAGTCGTCGGCCGACATCGCGACGGCCTGGCTCGAGGAGCAGGGGCTCGTCTGATCGGGCGCGGGCCGGGTGGCACGCCGCGTGCGGCTACTCGGCCCGCTGCTCGGGCTCGTCGATCGTGTTCGCGTCCCCGTCGCCGGGGTGCGCCCAGTGGCGGGCCTCCGAGCGCTCGAGAAGCTTCTTGCCCACGACGACAGCCACGAGGAACACGACGATGATGCCGACGAACACGTAGCCGGCCCAGTGCAGCTGCTGGGAGAGCTCGCGATACGAGCCCGCGGCGACCGAGCCGACCGTCACATGCGCGAAGGCCCACAGGACGCACGCGGGAGCCGTCCACGCGATGAAGCGCCGGTAGCTCATGGTGCTCATGCCGACCGTGAGCGGCACGAGAGAGTGCAGCACCGGCAGGAAGCGCGAGACGAACACGGCGATCCCGCCCCGGCGGTCGACGTAGTTCTCGGCCCGCTGCCAATTGTGTTCGCCGATGCGGCGTCCGAGACGCGAGTGCCGGATGCGCGGCCCGAAGAAGCGGCCGAGGGCGAAACCGACCGACTCGCCTCCGAGAGCGCCGACGATGACGATCGCGACGAGCGCCGCGTACTCGGCCGGGCTGTCGACGGCCGTCGCCGCGACGATGACGATCGTGTCGCCGGGCACCACGAGGCCCACGAGCACCGAGGTCTCGAGGAAGATCCCGATACCCGCGAGCACCGTGCGCAGCACGGGATCGACCGATTGCACGGCGTCGAGCACCGCCGTGAGGATGTCGTTGAACCACGTCATGCGGGGGAGCCGTCCGTCTCGTCGTCGCTCGCGCGCGGAAGCGGTCGGCGAAGGGCGTCCAGGCGCGTGCGCCAGCGCGCGAGCCGACCGGGTTCTTCGGCCGTCGAGGGGCCTCCTCGCCACGCCGTGACGATGCGGATGCCGTGCAGCGCGTTGAGTGCCCACAACTCGTGCCCGTCGAGCTCATCGGGTCGCACGCGCAGCCGCTCGACGGGAATGCCCATCGCGGTCGCGAGCGCGATGATCGTGCGCTCGGTCGTCGACGGGATGCGCGGGAGAGCGCCATCGACGACGCACAGGGTGCCGCCCGCCCACCACACGATGCTCGTCGTCGCGCCTTCGACGACGTGCCCATCGGGGCTCAGGATGACGGCCTCGTCGGCACCTGCCGCTTGCGCCTCGGTGCGCAAGCGCGTCATCGCCGCGAGATCGGGACCTTTGACCGTCGGCGAGGTGCGGGGGTCGCGCCCCTCATGCGTCGCGAGGACGATCGAGCGCTGGAGCGCGGGAGCCTCCCGCAAGCGGAAGATCAGCTGCGGCGCCCCGAGCTGCTCGCGTAGCTCGACGCGTGGGAACCACGTGCCCTCACGCGGGATGCTCGCGATCGCCGATGCCCAGAAGGCATCGACGTCGAGCTTGCGTGCGAGCGATCGGGGAACGGATGCCGTGAACCGTTCGCGATGCAGTTCGAGGCCGCGCGCGGTTCCGCCCTCGACGAGCCAGGAGTCGGCGGCGACGACGATCGCGGGCGCGACATCGCAATCGTCGCGCGCGACGAGGGCGCCCGTCTGCCACAGGGATGTCGTCGCCGCGGGGACGGTGGGCGGCGCGCTCATAGGATCAGGCTATGCGTCCCCGGCTCCTGCGCCATCCGCTGGGAGAGGGATTCGACGCCCGCTCCGCGTTCGTCGCCCTCCACCTGGAGGATGACGCGTTCTGGCTCGACTCGGGACCCGGAGGGCGCGCGTTCGTCGGCACGGGCGCGCGCGTCGTGCCCGCGATCGGGGAGGTGCTGACGACGCTACGCCGCGAGCTCGCGGCCATGCACGTCGAGGTGCCGCTCGATGGAGCGCCGCTCGGGCTCGTCGGCTGGCTCGGCTACGAGCTGCGCGGCGAGACAACCGGGATGCCCGTGCGCGAGCGCGGACGGCATCCGGATGCCGCGTTCCTGCGTGTCGATCGGCTCGTGGTGATCGAGGGAGACGGCTCGGCCGCCTTGCTCGCACTCGGCGAGGACTGGAGCGGCGAGCTCGGCGAGTGGCGCGAGCGCACGGCAGCGGCCCTGCGGTCCTCGCCCGTCGAGCTGGTTGAGGAGCGCCGCCGCGGGCCCGCCTCGCCCGTCGAGCTGGTTGAGGAGCGCCGCCGCGCAGCGGCGACGCGTCTCGAAACCAGCGCCCCCTCACCCGCCCCCACACCCGCCATCTGGTACGACACCCCCGAGCGCTACCTCACCCACATCGACGCGTGCCGCGACGCCATCCGCGAGGGGGACGCCTATCAGTTGTGCCTCACGACCGAGGCGCGCGTGCCCGGCCGCTTCGACGCGCTCGCCGTCTTCGACGCCGTGCGCGCGTCGAGCGCGACGCATCACGGCGGCCTCCTGCGCATCGGCGACACGACGCTCGTGTCGGCCTCGCCCGAGCGCTTCCTCGAGGTCACGCGCGAGGGTGTCGTGCGCACGAGCCCCATCAAGGGCACGAGGCCGCGCGGGGCGCATCCCGACGACGACGCGCGCTTGCGCGCCGAGCTCGTCGCGAGCGAGAAGGAGCGTGCCGAGAATCTCATGATCGTCGACCTCATGCGCAACGACCTCTCGCGCGTGTGCGAGCTCGGCTCGGTGGCCGTGACGCGCTTGCTCGAGGTCGAGTCGTATCCGCACGTGCATCAGCTCGTCTCGACGATCGAGGGGCGCTTGCGCGCGGATGCCGGGGTCGTCGACGCGATCGCGGCGTGCTTCCCCGCGGGGTCGATGACGGGCGCGCCCAAGCTGCGGGCGATCGAGGTGCTCGACGCGCTCGAACAGCGGCCGCGCGGGCCGTATGCGGGAGCCTTCGGCTACCTCGCCGCCGATGGGACGGTCGACCTCGCGATGACGATCCGCACGATCGTGCTCGACCCCGACGGCGCATCCGTGGGCGCGGGTGGCGGCATCACCGCGCTCTCGGAGCCCGACGCCGAGCTCGCCGAGGCGCGCCTCAAGGCCGAGGCGCTCCTCGCGGCGCTCGGCGCCCCGCCCGCTGATTGAGTAGCCCGCGGAGCGGGCGTGTCGAAATCGGCACTGCTTCGCTGATTGAGTAGCCCGCGGAGCGGGCGTGTCGAAATCGGCGGTCTCTCGAGGAGAGCGAGCGCGGGGCCGCGGTTTCGACACGCCGCCTGCGGCGGCTACTCAACCCGCGGCCGGGCCGCGGCGGGCCCCGCCGCGCAACCGCGACTACGCTGTAAAGGTTGCATTCTCGGGAGGTAGAGGCGCAGTGAGCCAGCACGCAGAGACCGGTGACGAGCACGGATACGACTTCCGCCGCATCCAGGAGCACTGGCTTCCCATCTGGGACGCGCTGAAGCCGTTCTCGACGTCGGATCCCGACGACAAGCGCCCGCGCAAGTACGTGCTCGACATGTTCCCGTACCCCTCGGGCGATCTGCACATGGGCCACGCCGAGGCGTATGCGCTCGGCGACATCATCGCGCGCTACTGGCGCCTGCAGGGCTTCAACGTGCTGCACCCCATCGGCTGGGACTCCTTCGGCCTTCCCGCCGAGGGAGCGGCGATCAAGCGCGGCATCGACCCGCGCGAGTGGACCTACGACAACATCGCCCAGCAGCGCTCCTCGATGCGCCGCTACGCGACAAGCTTCGACTGGGATCGCGTCATCCACACCTCCGACCCCGAGTACTACAAGTGGAACCAGTGGCTCTTCCTCAAGCTCTACGAGAAGGGCCTCGCCTACCGCAAGGCGAGCTGGGTCAACTGGTGCCCCTTCGACCAGACCGTGCTCGCGAACGAGCAGGTCGTCGACGGCCGCTGCGAGCGCTGCGACAACCTCGTCACGAAGAAGAAGCTCACGCAGTGGTACTTCAAGATCACCGACTACGCCGACAGGCTGCTCGACGACCTCAACCAGCTCGAGGGTCATTGGCCGAGCAAGGTCATCGCGATGCAGCGCAACTGGATCGGACGGTCCACGGGCGCCGACGTCGACTTCACGATCGAGGGCTTCGACGAGAAGGTCACGGTCTTCACGACGCGCCCTGACACGCTCTTCGGCGCGACGTTCATGGTCGTGGCGCCCGACTCCGAGCTCGCGGCGAAGCTCGCAGCGGGGTCGACGCCCGAGGTGCAGGAGGCCTTCGCGGCTTACCTGGCCGAGGTGCAGAAGTCGAGCGAGATCGAGCGTCAGGACACGACGCGCGAGAAGACCGGCATCCCGCTCGAGCGCTACGCGATCAACCCTGTCAACGGCGAGCGCATCCCCGTGTGGACGGCCGACTACGTGCTCGCGGACTACGGCCACGGCGCCGTCATGGCGGTGCCGGCCCACGACCAGCGCGATCTCGACTTCGCGCGCAAGTTCGGCCTCCCGATCAAGGTCGTCGTCGACGTCACCGCTCCCATCACAGGTGCGATCCCCGTCATCACGCCCGAGATGCTCGAGAACCCGGATGCCGCACGCGACCTCGCGTCGATGGACCCCGCGGTCACGGGCGAGGCGCTCGCGGGCGACGGGCGGATGATCAACTCGGGCCCGCTCGACGGCCTCAGCAAGCAGAACGCCATCCGTCGCGTCATCGAGCTGCTCGAAGAGGCGGGCACGGGCCGCGCCGCGAAGACCTATCGCCTGCGTGACTGGCTCATCTCGCGTCAGCGCTACTGGGGCACGCCCATCCCGATCCTGCACACCGACGACGGGCGCGAGATCCCCGTGCCCGTTGAGGAGCTGCCCGTGCGACTGCCGGACTCGCAGGGACTCGACCTGCAGCCGAAGGGCACCTCGCCGCTCGGCGCGGCATCCGACTGGGTCGAGGTGACGCTCCCCGACGGCACGAAGGCGCGCCGCGATCCCGACACGATGGACACCTTCGTCGACAGCTCGTGGTACTTCCTGCGCTTCCTCTCTCCGAACGACGACGCGCAGGCGTTCGACGTCTCCGAGGCCGAGAAGTGGGCGCCCGTCGACCAGTACGTCGGCGGCGTGACGCACGCCATCCTGCATCTGCTCTACGCGCGCTTCATCACGAAGGTGCTCTTCGACCTCGGCTACGTGACGTTCACCGAGCCCTTCTCGGCGCTGCTCAACCAGGGCATGGTGCTCATGGACGGGTCGGCGATGTCGAAGAGCCGTGGCAACCTCGTGAGGCTGTCCGACCAGCTCGACGAGTTCGGCGTCGACGCCGTGCGTCTCACGATGGCGTTCGCGGGACCGCCCGAGGACGACATCGACTGGGCGGATGTGTCTCCCGCGGGGTCCGCGAAGTTCCTCGCGCGCGCGTGGCGCGTCGCGGGCGACGTGACCTCGGAGCCGGGTGTCGCGTTCGGCTCGGGCGACACGGCGCTGCGCCGTCAGACGCATCGCCTCCTCGCGGATGCGCCGGGGCTCGTCGAGTCGTTCAAGTTCAACGTGCTCGTGGCGCGCCTCATGGAGCACGTCAACGTCGTACGCAAGGCGATCGACGGGGGCGTCGGGGGAGCAGACCCCGCTGTGCGCGAGGCCGCCGAGGTGCTCGCTGTGCTCCTCTCGCTCTTCTCGCCCTACACGGCCGAGGACATGTGGGCGAAGCTCGGTCACGAGCCGACTGTCGCGTTGCAGACCCTGCCGAAGCCCGACCCGCGCCTCCTCGTCGAGGAGTCGGTCACGGCGATCGTGCAGGTCGACGGCAAGGTGCGCGACCGGCTCGAGGTCTCGCCGACGATCGACGCCGACGAGCTCGAGGCGCTCGCGCGCGCCTCGGCGGCGGTGCAGCGCGCCGTGGGCGATCGCGAGGTCGTCAACGTCATCGTGCGCGCGCCTCGCGTCGTCAACATCGCGACCCGCGGCTGAGTTCCCACAGTTGGGGGCCGCGGGCCCTCGACCCCTCGGCGTGCGCTTCTAGCCTTCCCGGGTGAGTGTTCGCCCCGACCCCGGCACCTTCCGCGCCCGGGTGCGTCGCGGGGTCGGGGCGGCGCTCATCGTGCTGCTCGCGGGAGCCGCGATCGCGGTGTTCGTCACGGCCGTCACGCCGCACGGTGCGGAGCGCGAGCTCGTCGGCGAGGGCTCGTCCGGAGCCTCGAGTGGCGATGTCGGCGCTTCGGACGGCGCGGATGTCGTCGCCGGCTCGGCATCCGGGACGATCTTCGTGCACGTGCTCGGCCACGTCGCGCGCCCCGGCCTCTACGAACTGCAAAACGGCGACCGCGTCGTCGATGCGATCGCGGCAGCGGGGGGAATGACCGCCGAGGCCGATCCCGCAGGCGTCAACCTCGCGCGTCTCGTGAGCGACGGCGAGCAGCTCGTCGTGCCCGCCGTCGGCGAGGCCACGGCCGCCGCGCCGGGCGTCGCATCCGACGGGCGCATCGACCTCAACACGGCCGATGCCGCAGCGCTCGACACCCTGCCGCGCATCGGCCCGGCGATCGCACAGCGCATCATCGAGTGGCGGGAGGCCAACGGCCCCATCAGCTCGGTCGACGACCTGCTCGCGGTGAGCGGCATCGGCTCCAAGACTGTCGAGGCACTGCGGCCTCTCGTGGTGCCGTGAACGCGCGGCACGAGACCGGTGCGGATGGCGCGGCCACGGCGGTCGCCTCCGCGATCGCCTCGGCGGGGCGGCCCGTGCGGGCGGCCGAGATGCGGCTCGTCCCCGCGGCGCTCGGCGCGTGGGCGGCGGCGGGCGTGCTCGTGGGGGTCGCCCCGGACGCCCCGCTCGGCGCAGTCGCCGCCGTGCTGTGGTCAGCGTCGGCGGCCGCCGCGCTCGGCGCCCTCCGTGCACGTGCCCTTGCCGCGGCGTCGATCGCCCTGACCGCGGCGGCGCTCGTGGCGAGCGTCGTCGCGGTGCAGGCGCCGGCGCGTGTGCCGCCGGCGTTCGCCGAGGCCGCCGACGGAGCCGCCGTCGTGCTCGACGTCACCGTGACGGGCGCCGTGCGCGAGGCCCGGATGCCCGGGCGCGCGGTGCTCGCGGCCGCGTCGCGCGGCGGTGCGGCATCCGTGCTCGTCTTCCTCGACGCCCCCATGACGCCGCACATCGGCGAGACGTGGCGCATGACGGCACGCCTGACGGCCGTGCCGCCGGGGGACGACGTCGACTTCCTCGCGTTCGCGGAGGGCGACGCGGTGCGTGTCGGCCGGGCACCGCCCGCGCTCGAGGCGGCGTCCTCGTTGCGTGAGGGACTGCTCGCGGTGAGCGCGCGCCTGCCCGGCGACGGAGGGCGGCTGCTCCCCGGGCTCGCCGTGGGCGACACGAGCCGCGTCGACGACTCGCTCGACGCGGCTATGAAAGATGCCTCGCTCACGCATCTCACGGCGGTCTCGGGCGCGAACTGCGTGCTCGTCACGGGAGCGGTCTTCGCCCTCTGCGCCCTCATCGGGCTCCCTCGCGGATGGCGTGTCGCGGCGTCGATCACCGCGCTCGCGGGCTTCGTCGTTCTCGTGACGCCCGAGCCGAGTGTTCTGCGGGCGGCCGTCATGGCCGGCATCGTGCTGCTCGCGTTCGCGCTCGGGCGGGCGACGCGGGGCGTGCCCGCCCTGTGCCTCGCGGTCGTCGTGCTGCTCGCGATCGACCCGTGGCTCGCGCGCTCGTACGGCTTCGCCCTCTCCGCGCTCGCGACCGCGGGGCTGCTGCTGCTCGCGGGCCCGCTCGCGGCCGTGCTGGGGCGGTGGATGCCGACCCCTCTCGCGCTCGTGATCGCCGTGCCGGCCGCGGCTCAGCTCGCGTGCCAGCCGGTGCTGCTCCTCTTGAGCCCGACGCTTCCCGTATGGGGCGTCCCCGCCAACCTGCTCGCGGGGCCCGCGGCGCCGCTCGCGACGGTCGTCGGGCTCGTCGCGTGCCTCGTGGCGCCGCTCGCGCCGCCGCTCGCGGCGGGCCTCGCCGCGATCGCGTGGCTTCCGGCGTCGTGGGTGGGTGCCGTCGCGCGCGTCGCATCCGAGCTGCCGGGAGCCCGGATGCCGTGGCCGGCGGGGGTGCTCGGCCTCGTCGCGCTCATCGCGTTGAGCGTCCTGCTCCTCGTCGCCGTGCTTGGGCCACCGAGGTCGCGCGTGCGCCGGTTCGCGTCGGCGCTCGTCTGCATCGGGATGTTGGGCTACCTGGGCGCCGTGACGGGAACGCGACTCGCGCAACTCGCTTCGCGTCCGGGCGATTGGCAGTACGCGATGTGCGACGTCGGTCAGGGTGACGCGACGCTCATCCGCTCGGACGGCGTGGTCGCGCTCGTCGACACCGGACCGGAGCCCGAGGCGCTCGCGGCGTGCCTCGACGGCCTCGGCATCGCACGCATCGACCTGCTCGTGCTCACGCACTACGACCACGACCACGTCGGTGGCACGGCGGCCGTTCTGGGCCGTGTCGAGGTGGCACTCGTCGGGCCGGTCGGTGAACCCGATGACGAGCGGCTGCGCGATGAGCTGAGGGCGCGCGGCGCGCGGCTCATCGACGCCGAGGCGAGCATGACGGGCCGCATGGGCGCACTCGACTGGCGCGCTCTGTGGCCACCGCCACGTGGCGTGGAGCCGGGCAACGCCGCAAGCGTGGCGCTGCTCGTGACGCCGGCCGACGGATGCAGCGCCTGCCTGAGCGCCCTCCTGCTGGGCGACCTCGACGAGGAGTCCCAGCGCCGCATGGCGGGTCAGGCGCATCCGCCGCCGGTCGATGTGCTCAAGGTCGCGCACCACGGCTCCGCTGACTTCAGCGAGGAGCTCTACGCGAGCGCGTCGGCATCCGTGGGGCTCATCGGTGTCGGCGCGGGCAACGACTACGGACACCCGACCGAGCGTGCGCTCGAGGCCCTCGCGGCATCCGGCACGGCGGCCTTCCGCACCGACCTCGACGGGCTCGTGCTCGTGACGCCCCCGAGGGCGCCGGGTGATCCGCCCCGTGTGTGGACGGCGCGCGGTGATGCGAGGAGCGGCTCGCGAGCTGCCGAACGATGAGCCGGCTCACGCGCCGTCTCGCGTCGGCGGCGCTCGTTAGGCTGAGCACATGGCGGCACGAGCGACGGCGGCGAAGAGCGCGAAGGCGACCATCCCGCAGCTCGGCTGGGATCGTGTCGAGCCTGCTCCCGTCGTGCTCGTGACGGGCCCCGAGCAGCTACTCGCCGAGCGCGCGATCCGCGCCGTGCGCGATCGCATGCGCGATGCCGACGCGAGCCTCGAGGTGTCCGACATCGATGCGGGCGCATACGCGCCGGGGGAGCTCCTCACGCTCGCGAGTCCCTCGCTCTTCGCCGAGCCGCGACTCATCCGCGTGAGCCAGGTCGAGAAGGCGACCGACGCCTTCCTCGAGGAGGCGCTCGCCTATCTCGCCGAACCCGCCGACGATACGGTCCTCGTGCTGCGCCACGCCGGAGGCGTGCGCGGCAAGAAGCTCCTCGACGCCATCCGCTCGGGCACGGGCAGCGGAGTCGAGGTCGTATGCGCCGAGCTCAAGCGTGAGGGCGACAAGATCGACTTCGCGGCCGCCGAGTTCCGCGCCGCGAAGCGCAAGGCCACTCCGGGGGCCGTGCGTGCGCTCGTCTCGGCGTTCACCGACGACCTCGCCGAGCTCGCAGCGGCCTGCCGACAGCTCATCTCCGACACCGACGGCGACATCACCGAGGCGGTCGTCGACCGCTACTACGCAGGCCGCGCCGAGGTCACGGCGTTCGCCGTCGCGGATGCCGCGATCGCCGGCCGACCGGGCGAGGCGCTCGGTCTCATGCGGCACGCCCTCGCATCGGGGTCCGACCCCGTGCCGATGGTCGCCGCGTTCGCGATGAAGATCCGTACGATGGCGAAGCTCGCTGGGGCTCGGGGCTCATCGAACGACCTCGCGCGCCAGTTCGGCTTGCAGGGCTGGCAGGTCGACCGCGCGCGTCGCGACCTTCAGGGCTGGACGGACGAGGGGCTTGCGCGCGCGATCGAGGCGCTCGCCGACGCCGATGCCCAGGTGAAGGGCGCGGGCCGCGATCCCGTCTACGCTCTCGAGCGCATGATCGGCATCATCGCCTCGCGCGGCGCTGCCTGAGGGTCGCTTCTGCAACGGCGCCGACGCGCCGGCCGAGCCTGCCTGCCCATCTCAAGGACCCGGACCTCCCGTCTCAAGGGCCCGCATCTCCCATCTCAAGGAGCGGTGCATCCCATCTCAAGGAGCTCGGCTCGCGGATGCGCCACTTCCCCCACGTGGGACGTCATCCGCCCCATCGACTCCTTGAGATGGGATTGCGGACTCCTTGAGATGGGAGGCCAGACTCCTTGAGACGGGACGCGCCCCGTCCTTAAGACGGGAGGGCAGGCTCAGCGCGCCGGAGGGGAGGGCAACGGAAACGGGCCCCGCACCCGGAGGTGCGAGGCCCGTGACGCGAAGGGGCGGTGGCTCAGAGCGCCGCGACCTGCTTGGCGATGGCTGACTTGCGGTTCGCCGCCTGGTTCTTGTGGATGACGCCCTTGCTCACAGCCTTGTCGAGCTTCTTGGCGGCGTTCGTGAGGGCCGCCTCGGCCTTGGCCTTGTCGCCCGCGGCGATGGCCTCACGCGTGTGGCGCACGGCGGTCTTGAGCTCGCTCTTGACGGCCTTGTTGCGCTCCTGCGCCTTCTTGTTGGTTGCGATGCGCTTGATCTGCGACTTGATGTTCGCCATGGATGTCTTTCGTCTCGTTCGGAAGGGATCTGCCGGGGAACGGTAGAGGGACGCTTCCGGCGACTCGCGTGGGAGGAATTCACGCGTAAACCAAGGGTCTACGTTACCAGTTCGCACCTGCGCGCGGCAACGCGAGGCGGCCGGCCACCCCACCCACGCGACGGATGCCCGCCACGGCATCCGGGGGTTCGCCCCATACCCCGCGAAACCGCGCCGAACGACGATGGATGCATGACCGACACGACCTCGACCCCCGTCTCGGAGCAGCCCGCGGCTCAGCCGACCGCTGCTCCCGCCAACCCCTACGCCGCCCCGCGTCCCGACGCGACGACCGCCCCGGCGGCCCCTGCATCCGCGACGAACGGCTTCAGCATCGCGAGCCTCGTTCTCGGCATCGCCTCCATCCCCACGGGATGGTTCGTCGCCGGCATCCTCGCGATCGTCTTCGGCTTCCTCGCCCGCTCGCGCGAGCCGCAGGCCCGCACGATGTCGACATGGGGCATCGTCCTCGGCTTCGTCGGCACCTTCGGCTGGCTCATCTTCGCGATCCTCGGCATCGCGATCGCCGCGCCGTTCGCGCTGTGGGGCCTGAGCTTCGGATGGGGCCCCGACTTCTTCGACATCTTCTAGGCGCTCTCGCGCCAAAGCGAAGGGCATCCGCGAGATTCGCGGATGCCCCTTCGTGTGTTCCGACGAGACGGAAGCGGCGATCAGTCGTTGAGTCGCCGGCGTGCGCGACCCGCGAGCAGGAGAGCCAGCAGGCCGGTGAGCACCACGGCGCCACCGCCGATCAGCCACGGCACGGCGTCCTGCACACCCGTGGCCGCGAGCTCGGGCTCGTCGTCTTCTTCCTCGATCACTGCGGCGGCGACCACGAGGTCGTCGAGCTCTGGCAGCACATCGGCGTTGAACAGTACGTCGTCGTCATCGATGTAGTAGCAGTAGGTCCCGATCGGCACCTCTTCGTCGAAGACCACCGTGACCGAGAAGTTGCCATCGGCATCGGCGACGGTGTCGCCCTCATAGGAGGCGTCGGGGAGATCGACCCCGGCCTCGCACGGGAAGACCTCGATGTAGACCTCCGCGCCGGGGAACCATCCGGAACCGGTGAAGACCAGTCCGGTTGTCGTCGTCTGCTCGGGCGTGACCGGGTTGGGGGTGACGGTGCGGGTCGGAACCGGCGTGAACACGCTGAGCTCACCGAAGGCGTCGACGCCGTAGAACGAGACAGAGGCATCCGGACCCACCCAGAATCCGTAGGCGAGAACCTCGGGCGCTTCGCCGGTCATCAGCGCGTCGACGAGATTTCCGAGCGTGTCGCTCGCTCCCGCCGCGTAGAGCTCCGTGCCGGCACCGTTCGTGATGGCGCGCGAGGTGATCCACGTGCCGACCGGGTCGGTCGAGCCGGGAGTCGCGGGGCGCAAGGTCGTGAACTCGTCATCGGTCTCGCCGAAGACGGGGATCTGGAACACCCAGCTCGCGTCGGAGGCGAACACCTCGACGGCACCGACCTGGGCGAGGAAAACGCTGGTGTCGGTGATCACGAAGGACTGGTTGTTGAGGATCTGAGACGCGGCGCCCGCGCCCGCGACCACATCGAGGCCGGTCGTGCTCGACGTCACGGTGGCTTGCGTCCAGGACGGCGAAAGGGCGCCGTGGAACCAGTCGTTCGCGGGGTATCCCGTCGGCGTCTCGGTGCCGAAATCGGCGGTCGTGTAGAACGTCGCGTCTCCGATGTCGGTGGCAGCGAGGGCGGGACCCGCGACGGCGAATGTGGTCAAGCCCGCGAGTGCGAGCGTCGTCGCCGCGGCCAATGGCTTCTTCATGAGGTGGGTTTCTCCAGGTGGCGGTCGGGTGCGGAATGCGAAGTTCCTTCGACGCTATCGGCTGGCGCAGTCGGCGAGTAGCGTTCAGCTGCATTCGCACGCCCCCAGTCCGGGGGGTGGAGCGGTCGGTCTCCCGTGGCGCGGGTTGCCTACGGCGCATGGGAGAATCGTCCGGATATGTCACCCCGCGCCCTGAAGCCCCTGCCGCCTGCCGCGACCGATCCGTCGCGCATCCGGAACTTCTGCATCATCGCGCACATCGACCACGGCAAGTCGACGCTCGCCGACCGCATGTTGCAGATCACCGGCGTCGTCGCCGATCGCGATATGCGTGCGCAGTACCTCGACCGCATGGACATCGAGCGCGAGCGCGGCATCACGATCAAGAGCCAGGCCGTGCGGATGCCGTGGCAGGTGGGCGGCGACACCTTCGCCCTCAACATGATCGACACCCCCGGCCACGTCGACTTCACGTATGAGGTGAGCCGCAGCCTCGCGGCATGCGAGGGCGCCATCCTGCTCGTCGACGCGGCGCAGGGCATCGAGGCGCAGACGCTCGCGAACCTCTACCTCGCTCTCGAGAACGACCTCGAGATCATCCCCGTGCTCAACAAGATCGACCTGCCTGCGGCCGACCCCGAGAAGTACGCGCGTGAGCTCGCGCAGCTCATCGGCGGTGATCCGGATGACGTGCTGCGCGTCTCGGGTAAAACCGGCATGGGCGTGGAAGACCTGCTCGACCGCGTCGTCGAGCGCATCCCGGCCCCGGTCGGGATCGCGGATGCCCCGGCGCGCGCCATGATCTTCGACTCCGTCTACGACTCCTACCGCGGCGTCGTCACCTACGTGCGGATGGTCGACGGGCAGCTCAATCCGCGCGAGCGCATTCAGATGATGTCGACGAAAGCGACCCACGAGATCCTCGAGATCGGCGTGAGCTCGCCCGAGCCGGCGCCGTCGAAGGGCCTCGGTGTGGGCGAGGTCGGCTACCTCATCACGGGCGTCAAGGACGTGCGTCAGTCGAAGGTCGGCGATACCGTCACGAGCGCCGCGAAGCCGGCATCCGATGCCCTGCCGGGGTACACCGATCCGCTCCCCATGGTGTTCTCGGGCATCTACCCGATCGACGGGAGCGACTACCCCGAGCTGCGCGAGGCCCTCGACAAGCTCAAGCTCTCGGATGCCGCCCTGCAGTACGAACCCGAGACCTCCGTCGCGCTCGGCTTCGGGTTCCGCTGCGGCTTCCTCGGCCTCCTGCACCTCGAGATCGTGACCGAGCGCCTGCGCCGCGAGTTCGACCTCGACCTCATCACGACGGCGCCGAGCGTGCCGTATCAGGTGACGACGGATGACGGGAAGACGGTGCGGGTCACGAACCCGTCCGAATACCCCACGGGGGCGAAGATCGCCGAGGTGCTCGAGCCCATCGTCTCGGCGTCGATCCTCGCGCCCAAGGACTACGTCGGCGCGATCATGGAGCTCTGCCAGTCGCGTCGCGGCACGATGAAGTCGATGGACTACCTCGGCGAGGACCGCGTCGAGCTCAAGTACACCCTTCCGCTCGGCGAGATCGTGTTCGACTTCTTCGACCAGTTGAAGTCGAAGACGCAGGGCTACGCCTCGCTCGACTACGAGCCTGCGGGCGAGGCGCCCGGCGACCTCGTGAAGGTCGACATCCTGCTGCAGGGCGAGACCGTCGACGCGTTCAGCGCGATCGTGCACAAAGACAAGGCCTACGCCTACGGCACGATGATGGCGACGCGCTTGCGCGAGCTCATCCCGCGCCAGCAGTTCGAGGTGCCCATCCAGGCGGCCATCGGCGCCCGCATCATCGCGCGCGAGAACATCCGCGCGATGCGCAAGGACGTGCTCGCCAAGTGCTACGGCGGCGACATCACCCGCAAGCGCAAGCTGCTCGAGAAGCAGAAGGAGGGCAAGAAGCGCATGAAGATGGTCGGTCGCGTGGAGGTGCCCCAGGAGGCGTTCATCGCCGCGCTCTCGGGCGACACGGAGAAGGCGAAAGACAAGAAGTAGCCCCCGCAGGTCGAGGAGCCGCCGCAGGCAGCGTGTCGAGACCCGCGCCCTGCGATGATCGTCGCATGCGCACCCCCCGCCCCGATGGCCTCAACTACGGCCGCGTCGGCATCGCTCACCCGGATGCCGCCCCGGCTCCCGGGTTCCGCTCGCGCACGCAGCGCATCCGCCTCGGTGAGGGGCGCGCGCTGTGGGAGCGCGCGATACGTGTCGTCTCGGGCTGGGCGATCAAGAAAGAGCTGCACTTCACGATCGACCCCGATGACGACGTCGTCGAACTCGGCCGTGACTACGACACGCGCTTCGGTGCGGGCCGACTGCGCTTGCTCGAGCCCGTGCGTGTCGTGTGGATCGCCGACGAACCGGATCGCCGGGGTTTCGGCTACGGAACGCGCGCACGGCATCCGCTCACGGGCGAGGAGTGCTTTCTCGTCGAGCGCGATGCGCACGGCGGCGTGTGGCTCGTCGTGCGCACGGTGTCGCGCGTCTCGCGCGGCCGCTGGCTGCCGCTCTGGCCGGGCATCCGCATCGCCCAGCCGTACTTCCAGCGGGCATACGCGCGCGCGGCGGCGCGTCTCATCCTCGACCCGGATGCCGCGCTTCCGGGCGTGCGCGGCTTGCGTCGCGGTCTCGTCGGCGACGGCTCGGGATCCGTCGACGGCATCGCGCGGCTCGGCTACGGCATGGGCGGGCCGCACGGTCCCTTCGACGAGCCGCCCACCGAGCCTGTCGAGCTCGACAGGGCGGCGCTCCCCTGGGAGCTCCGCGAGGACGGCGAGGGAGAGGACGCGAATCGGTGACGACACGAGACGACGGCCCATCCGAGCTCTTCGAACCGGGACGGATGTCGATCATGCGGCGCATCCGTCGTCTCGTCGGGCGCGAGGACGGCCCGAGCGTACGGCGCGCGATGTCGGCGCTGCGGAACGCGCATCCGCTCGGCTACGGCGTCATCGTGCCGCCCCGTGGGCCCTTCGACGAGCCGCCCGCGGAGCCCGTCGAGCTCGACGAGGCCGCGCTCCCGTGGGAGTTGCGCGACGAGGGCGACGGGGGCTCGCCGAGATAGCGCACGTTCAGCGGGTTCTGGGAGAATCGAAGGATGTCCACCGCGTCTGCGCCCTCCGGCGACGCTCCTCGCCGGTCGACGGCTCCCGCCGCGACCGCCGCGAGCGACCCCGGTGAGCTCTGGCGCGTGCCCGTCACCTACGGTGCGGTCGGGGCGACGCAGGCGCCCGACCTCCTGCGGTATCCACCGCGCGGCTACCGCCCGCTCGAGAAGCGCATCCGCGTGGGCCATGGCCCCGAGCGCTGGGAGTACGCGTGGATGCGCGTCATGAGCTGGGGCATCCAGCGCGGCGCGGGCTTCCGCGTGACGCCCGTCGAGGCGCCCGAGGCCGCGACGGATGCGGCCTACGTGCCGGTCGCGTTCGACGCCGACGGGGCGCCTATCAAGCCCGCGACCGTCGGCGCCGGGGGAGAAGCGCTCTTCACGCCCGAGGGTGACGCGATCGTGCGAGCGGGCGACACGGGGATGTTGCGGGCACCGTTCTGGCCGCGAGCCTTCCCGGTGCGCGTCGTCTACGTCATCGACGAAGCGGATCGTCGCGGTGCGGCCTTCGGCACGTTGCCCGGGCATCCGCTCGCGGGCGAGGAGCTCTTCGTCGTCGAGCGCGGCGAAGACGACTCCGTGTGGTTCACGGTGCGCATCTTCTCGCGCCCCGCGGGCGGCTTCTGGAGTGTCGTGCGGCCGGCACTGCGGATCGTGCAGTTCTTCCTCGTGCGGCGGTACCTCCACGAGCTCACCGGCCCCCTGCCGACCGCGGGGTGACGGGCCTGGCTGCCAAGTGGTTGAGGAGCGACCGCGCAGGGGGCGCGTCTCGAAACCACCTCCCCGGCAGCGCTCTCATCCCTAGAGCGAGCGCCGGTACGCCCGGATGGATCGCACCGTCCACACGAAGGCCAGCGCCGCGAGCACCACGAGCGCTCCGCCCTTGAGCGCGAGCATCCCGGCATCCGTCGACCCGTCGACAAGCGACCCGTCGAGACCCGTGCGGCCGAGCTCGACCGCCCACGTCATGGGGTTCCAGCGGGCGACGGACTGCACCCAGTCGGGCAGGAGGGCCGCGGGCATCATCGTCGTCGACAGGAACGTGGCAGGCAGCACGATGAGCTGGGAGAGGCCGATGAGTGCCACCTGATTGCGGGTCATGAGGGCGACGGCGCTCGAGGCGCAGCAGAACACGGTTGCGAGGAGCGTCGCGGCCACGAGCGCCACGAGGATGCCGACGGCGCCGCCCGGGTAGCGCGCACCCGCGAGGGCGCCGATGCCGAGCACGACGCCCGACTGCAACGCGTTGATCACGAGCTGCTGCAAGAGCTGCCCCGTGACGATCGCACTGCGCGAGAGCGGCGCGCTCAAGAGCTGGTCCATGACGCCCGAGTTGATGTCGTCGATGTAGCCGGTCCCCGCCCAGGCGCCCGAGTAGAGCACCGTCATCATGAGGATGCCGGGCACGAGGTAGCCGATGTAGCCGCCCTCGCCGAAGACGGGCAGCTCGCCAAGGGCCGAGTAGACCTGCCCGAAGAGCACGATCCAGATGATGGGCTGCAGAAGCGACATCGCGGGACCCCAGACCTGCCGCCAGGTGCCGACGATCCAGCGGCGGAACACCTGCCCGGTCTGCGCGGGCCACGAGGCGCGTGCGGGGCGGACGGGAACGGATGCGGGGGCGAGCGCGGTCACGCGGCGGCTCCTTCGATCGGGTGGGCACCGGCGAAGCTGTGGCCCACGTGGTGCAGGTAGACGTCGTCGAGCGTCGGGCCCGAGACGGATGCGGCGCCCACGGCGAGTCCCGCCGCGTCGAGCGCCTGGATGAGCGGGCCGAGCGCGGCCGAGCCGTCGTCGGCGCGCGCGATGAGCACGCCCGTCGGACCGGAGAGCTCGACGAGCACGTCGCGGAGCCCCGGGACGCGCTCGGCCGCGCGGCGAGCGAGCGCGGCATCCGGCTCGAAGAGTTCGACACGCACACCGTCGCCCGCGAGGGCCGCCTTGAGCTCGCGCGGGGTGCCCTCCACGACCTTCGTGCCGTGGTCGACGATCATGACGCGATCGGCGAGGCGGTCGGCCTCCTCGAGGTAGTGGGTCGTGAGCACGACGGTGAGCGACTCCTGGCCGGCAAGCCGCCGGATCTCGGCCCACATCGCGGCACGCGACTCGGGGTCGAGGCCCGTCGTGGGCTCGTCGAGGAAGAGCACGCGTGGCGCGTGCACGAGTGCCGCCGCGACGTCGAGCCGACGCCGCGTGCCGCCCGAGAGCTTGCCCGCGGGGCGCTCGCGATGCTCGCCGAGTGCGAACTCCTCGATGAGGCGTGCGCTACGAGCCACCGCCTCGGCCCGCGGGATGCCGCGCAGTCGTGCCGCGAGCTCGAGGTTCTCGCGCACCGTGAGCAGCGGATCGGTGCTCGTGCCTTGCGAGACGTAGCCGATGCGTGTGCGCACCGTTGCGGCATCCCGCACGACGTCGGCACCCGCGACGCGCGCCGTACCGGAGCTCGGAAGCGCGAGGGTCGTGAGGATCTTCGTCGTCGTCGACTTGCCGGCGCCGTTCGGCCCGAGGAGACCGAATACCGACCCCGTGGGCACCTCGAAGCTCAGTCCGCGCAGCGCCTGCACGGGTTCGCGACGACGACTCGTGCGGTAGGTCTTGACGAGGCCCGCGGCCTCGATCGCGGGGGTCATCGCTCGTCACCCGTCCGGCCGTCGCGCTCGCCGCGCGCACCGTTGTCCGCGCGCTCGCCGAACAGCATCCGCGTGAGCAGCAGCATCATGCAGATGAAGCCGACGACGTACGGCATCCAGGCCCACTGCCAGCCGACCGTCATGTAGAGCACGACGGACACGAGGAACGCCGTGACCCAGATGAGCATCGTGTAGATGCCGAAGCGCGCCGCGGCGGCCGGATCCTTCTCGAAGCGGTCGCCGGGGTAGCTCTCGCCCGTGCGGCCGTGCTCGAGCGCCCATGTCTTGGTGCGATTGGTCTGCGTCGCGCCGAGGTAGCTGAAGAGCCCGATGCCCGCGATCGCGGATGCCGCGGGCGCGATGAGCCACGCGAGGTCGGCGCCGTGCGTCAGCAGCGCGAAGCCGGCCGTGACGCCCCCGATGACGAGACCGCCTGCGAGCCCGAAGAGCGCGGCACGCCTGGCCGGCATGGGGTGGTGCACGGTCGTCTCCTGGTGCAGCGCGTCGCCGATGATGACGCCGAGACCCACGGATGCCACGCCCGCGAGCGCGAGCGCGGCTGCGAGCGGGAACTCGAAGGAGCCCCAGGTGCCGAACCACAACGCGACGAGGGATGCCGCCGAGGCGATCGCGATGAGCACCGTGCGCACGACGAAGCCGGGGCGCGGCCGCACGCGATGCGCTGCGGCGAGCTCGGCGGCCGAGCGCGTGGGGCGCGCATCTGCGAGCAGCTCGCGCACGTCGCCGAGCTCGTCGACGGCCGTGCGGGCCGCTTGCTCGGGACTCGTGCCCTGCGCCTCGAGCTCGGAGGCACGCGCCACGAGATTGGCGCGGATCTCCTCCTTGAGGTCGAGGGCGTCGGGCGTCGCGGGGATGTCGGCGAAGACCTCGTCGAGCAGGCGGTGGACCGCGCTGCCGCCGGGGCGAGAGGACTGGGTGTTCATGGTGGTGCCTTTCTGACGCCTACGCGTCGAGGAGGGAGTCGATGATGTCGCGCGTGGCCGTCCACGCGGCGACGTTGCGGCGGTACACATCCCGCCCCGCATCGGTGATGCGGTAGTACTTGCGGCGGCCGCCCTGGGTCTCGTCGCCCCAGAACGACTCCACGAGGCCGTCTTTCTCGAGGCGCCGGTAGGTGGCGTAGAGCGTGGCCTCTTTGATCTCGTGCGCGCCGCCTGTCGCGTCGCGGATCGTCTTGTAGATCTCGAAGCCGTAGCTCTCGCCGCGTCGCAGCACCCCGAGCACGATCGTGTCGGTGTGGCCGCGGAGCAGGTCCGCGGCGAACGCGTCGGAGTCTTGAACCATGTCGGGTACTGTATCTGATCAACTACCTGACGTGCAACACATAAGTTGCCCAACCTGGGTCGCCGGCCGCTCGGCGAGCGGGGTCCGCCGTGGCCAGGCGAGAATGGACGGATGCCGAGCGCCCTTCCGATCGCGGATCCCGCCCCCGACGACGGGGCGCTCCCGGCATCCGCGGCCGAGGGTTCCGCCGGGCGCGACTTCGGGGTCTACCTGCATGTCCCGTTCTGCACCGTGCGCTGCGGCTACTGCGACTTCAACACCTACACGGCATCCGAGATCCGCGGGGTCACGCAGAGCGACTACGCGGGGCAGGCGTCGGCGGAGGTGGCCTTCGCGCGCGGGGTGCTCGCGGATGCCGAGGTCGCCGAGCGCCGGGTGTCGACGGTGTTCTTCGGCGGCGGCACTCCCACGCTGCTGCCGGCGGGCGACCTCATCCGGATGCTCGACGCCGTGCGCGACGCATGGGGCCTCGCTCCGGATGCCGAGGTCACGACCGAGGCGAATCCCGACTCCGTCACGGAGCAGAGTCTCGCCGAGCTCGCGGCGGGCGGCGTCACGCGCGTGAGCTTCGGCATGCAGTCAGCCGTTCCGCACGTGCTCGCGACGCTCGAGCGCACGCACGACCCCGAGCGCATCCCGCTCGTCGTCGAGTGGGCACGCGCGGCCGGGCTCCAGGTGAGCCTCGACCTCATCTACGGCACGCCGGGCGAGAGCCTCGACGACTGGCGCCGCTCGCTCGAGCTCGCGCTCGCCCAGCGCCCCGACCACCTCTCGGCCTACGCCCTCATCGTCGAGCCGGGAACGAAGCTCGCGCGGCAGATCTCGCGCGGTGAGGTCGCCGCACCCGACGAGGAGCTGCAGGCCGACCAATACGAGCTCGCCGACGAGCTGCTCACGGCATCCGGGTTCGGCTGGTACGAGGTGAGCAACTGGGCGACGGATGCCGCGCATCGTTCGCGCCACAACCTCGCCTACTGGACCGGCCAGGACTGGTGGGGCATCGGGCCCGGCGCCCACAGTCACGTGGGCGGCGTGCGGTGGTGGAACGCGAAGCATCCCGCGGCGTATGCCGAGCGTCTCGCGCGCGGCGTCTCACCCGCGGTCGGACGGGAGACGCTCGATGCCGAGACGCGGCGCGTGGAAGACGTGCTGCTGCGCAGTCGCATCGTCGACGGCCTGCCCGTCGACGTGCTCGAGGAGGAGGGGCGACGCGCGGTCGCGGGCCTCATCGTGGACGGCCTCGTCGAGGGCGGGAAAGCGATAGCCGGCCGCATCGTGCTCACACGACGCGGCCGGCTCTTGGCGGATGCGGTGGTCAGGCGGCTGCTGCCCTGACCTGTGTCGCCCGTGCTCGATGAGCGGGTTCGCTCAGCTGACGAACTTGATGGCGATCGGGTAGGTGTAGAACTCGCCCTTGTTCGCGGCGATCGCGGCCATGATGCCGAAGATGATCGAGACGACGGCCGCGGCGAGCAGGATGAGGAAGCCGATGAAGAACAGAGCCGTGATGTAGCCCACGACGTAGGCGATGAGCAGCGTCAACTGGAAGTTGAGAGCCGTCGCGGTGTGCGCGCGCACGAAAGCGCCGCGGTCCTTGAACACGAGGTAGGTGATGAGCGGCGCGACCCAGCTGAAGAGGATGCCGCCCACGTGCGTGAGGGTCGACCACAGTCGCTGGTCGGCCGGCGTCATCTCGACGGGGGCGGCGGGGTTGGGGGCCTGCGGGGGCGGAGGAGGCGTGGCAGTCATGTCGCTCATTAAAGCAGTGCGCCGGACCACACGGGTCCGGCGCACCGAGGAGTCGCGGCTTACTTCACGAAGCGCAGGGCGAAGGGGTAGCGGTACGAGCCTCCGCCGTTGACCTTCACGAAGCCCAGGATCGCGAAGATGAGGTTGACGATGAGGATCGCCCACCACACGAGTCCGAGCAGGAGGGCGATGATCCAGCCCACGAACGGGATGAAGCTGAAGATCACCTGCAGGATGCCGGCGGCGACGAGGCCGATGGCCACGGTGATGCCCCAGTTGAGGGCCTCCTTGCCTTCGACGTTCGTCTTCGGGCCGCGGTCCTTGAAGACGAGCCACAGGATGAGCGGCACGATGAACGAGAGGATGTTGCCGAGGTGGGCGAACGACGCCCACTGCTTGTCCTCGGCCTCGGTGAGCGGAGCGGCCGGCTGCGGCTGCGGCTGGGCCGGCTGAGCGGGATCGGTCATGGTGGTGGTGCCTTTCTCTGATGAGCAGACTCGGGGGGAGCAGACTCACGGTAGCGCCCGGTGCTCAGCGCGTGCAACGGCTCGCCACGGGTGCGCGCGGTAGTATTGGCAGTCACATACCCGGAGTGCCAGGCGTGCCCGACCACCGCCACCCGGGATCCGGCGAAAGGTGGTGCTCATGGTCTCGGAGAGAAGCCTCGCCGTCCTGCGCGTCATCGTGCAGGATTACGTCGCCACGAGCGAGCCCGTCGGGTCGAAGTCGATCGTCGAACGTCACTCCTTCGGCGTCTCGAGTGCCACGATCCGCAACGACATGGCGCAGCTCGAGGAAGACGGCCTCATCACCGCGCCGCACACCTCATCGGGGCGCGTGCCCACCGACAAGGGCTACCGCGTCTTCGTCGACCAGCTGAGCGAGCTCCGCCCCCTGAGCGCCGCGCAGCGCAGCGCGATCGAGACCTTCCTCGGCGAGACGACCGATCTCGACGAGGTGCTCGGCCGTACCGTGCGCCTGCTCTCGCAGCTGACCAATCAGGTCGCGCTCGCACAGTACCCGTCGTTCGGAACGGCGCGCGTGCGCCACGTCGAGCTCGTGGGCCTTGGGCCGCACCGCGTGATGGCCGTGCTCATCACCGACACGGGGCGCGTCGACCAGCGCATCGTCGAGAGCGCTGCGGGCGCCGATCCTGAGCAGCTCGCTCGCTTGCGCGAGCGCATCAACGCCGAGCTCGGCGGCATCGCCCTCGCGGATGCCGCGGGCGCGCTCGGCACGGTGCTCGAGCACGTCGAGCCGGGCGATCGCGCCGCCGCCGCGCCCCTGCTCGAGAGCCTCGTCGACCAGGTCGCGGCCAACCGGCACGACCGCCTCGTCATGGCGGGCGCGGCGAACCTCGCGCGCACCGAGCGCGACTTCACGGGATCGATCTTCCCCGTGCTCGAGGCGATCGAGGAGCAGGTCACGATCTTGCGGCTCTTCGGCGAGATGGATCTCGACGCCGATGAGGTGAGCGCACGGATCGGGCGCGAGAACGCCGAGTACGGGCTCTCCGAGACGAGCGTGCTGGCATCCGGCTACACGGCGCCGGGCGGATCGGTCGCACGCCTCGGCGTGCTGGGCCCCACCCGCATGGACTACTCGGGCAACATGGTCGCCGTGCGCGCCGTCGCCCGCTACCTGTCGCGTCTGCTGAGCGACGAGAACTGATAAGAGGAACGTTGACTGATCATTACGAGGTTCTCGGCGTCGAGCGCACCGCATCCGCCGAGGAGATCAAGAAGGCCTACCGCCGCCTCGCACGAGAGCTGCATCCGGATGTCAACCCGTCCGACGAGGCGGCGGAGCGCTTCAAGCTCGTGACGCACGCCTACGACGTGCTGAGCGATCCCGAGCAGCGCGAGCGCTACGACATGGGTGGCGCGGGGGCGTTCGGCGGGGGCGCCTTCGGCTTCGGCGACATCTTCGACAGCTTCTTCGGGGCCGCGGGTCGCACGGCGGGCCCGCGCTCGCGCACGGAACGCGGGCAGGATGCGCTCTTGCGCATCGAGATCGACCTCGACGAGGTCGTGTTCGGCACGAAGCACGAGCTCGAGATTGACACGGCCGTGCTCTGCAAGACGTGCGAGGGCTCGTGCTGCGCACCCGGCACCTCGATCGTGACGTGCGACATCTGCGGCGGCACGGGCCAGATCCAGCGCTCCGTGCGGTCGCTGCTCGGCAACGTGCTCACCTCGAGCCCGTGCGGCACGTGCCGCGGCTACGGCACGATCATCCCCAACCCGTGCCCCACGTGCGCGGGGCAGGGCCGCGTGCGCGCCAAGCGCAAGGTCGCGGTCGACGTGCCGGCCGGCGTCGACACAGGCATGCGCCTGCACCTGCCGGGTGAGGGCGAGGCTGGCCCCGCGGGCGGCCCCAACGGCGACCTCTACCTCGAGGTCAAGGTGCGCCACCACGACATCTTCAGCCGCTCCGGCGACGATCTGCTCGCGACGCTCGAGGTGCAAATGACCGACGCCATCCTCGGTGCGTCCGTGACGCTCGACTCGCTCGACGGACCCGTCTCGATCGAGATCAAGCCCGGCACGCAATCCGCGGATGTCGTGACGGTCAAGGAGCGCGGCATCACGCGCTTGCGCGGCGGCGGCCGCGGCGACCTGCGGGTCGGTATCCACGTGCAGACGCCGGTGCGGCTCAACTCGAGCGAGCTCGAGCTCATCAAGCAGTTCGCCTCGAAGCGCCCGCCCGCCAAGCCGCAGTTCTCGCGGTTCCAGCAGGGTCTCTTCGCGAAGCTGCGCGACCGCTTCCTGGGCTAGGGGCCGCGCGCCGGTCATCCGCCGCGCCGGTCCGTTTCCGGCTCGCGGACTCGGGTTCGCCTGCCCGTCCACGTGCCGCGCCGTGCGGGGCGCCTGCCCGCGCGGATCCGATCTCAAGGATCTCGGCATCCCATCTCAAGGAGTCCCGGCGCCCATCTCGGTTTCGATGCCTCCCACGTCAAGGAGCCGGGCATCCCATCTCAAGGAGTCCGGCGTTCTGAACGCCCGCATCCGTCGCATCCGCCCACTTCTCTCACGCCGACTCCTTGATTCGGGATACCGCGCTGGATGAATCGGAAAGCGGGGGTCCTTGAGATGGGATGCCGGGATCCTTGAGATGGGAGCGGGGCGCGGGGGCCAGCGGACCCGGCTGGCGCGACGCGGTGCCCGGAGCCGCACCGACACGGGGTGTTCGGGGAGCCGCACCGATGTCGGGGAGTCCGGGCGCAGCGCCGGGATGGGAGAGTGGTGGCATGGCGAGCCTCTACGTGAGCGACGAGCTCGACGATCCGCGTCCCGGCGACCGCGTCGAGGTCACGGGCGACGAGGCGCGGCACGCCGTGCAGGTCGCGCGCATCCGCGTGGGGGAGCGGATCGCGGTGGGCGACGGGCGCGGAACGATCGCGTACGGGGTGGTCGCCGCGGCGGACCTCACGGCGCTCGTCGTCGAGGTCGACGACGTACGGCACGACACCGCGCCGCGGCCCGAGCTGTGGCTCGCGCAGGCCCTCGCGAAGGGCGATCGCGACGAGCTCGCGATCCAGGCCGCGACCGAGCTCGGCGTCGCGGGCGTCGTGCCCTGGGCGGCCGAGCGCTCCGTGGCGCGCTGGGAGGGCGCGAAGATCGCGCGCAACGAGGAGCGCTGGCGCACGATCGTGCGCGAGGCGACGAAGCAATCGATCCGCAGCCGCGTGCCGGAGGTCGCCCCGCTCGCTACGACGGCCCAGCTCGCCGCCCTGCCGGGGCTCGCGATCGTGCTCGAGCCGACCGCCGAGACGCCCCTCACGGGCGTCGCCCTCGACGACCTCGACCGCGTCACGCTCGTCGTCGGACCCGAGGGTGGCATCGCCCCGCGCGAGCTCGAGCGGCTCGCCGAGTCGGGCGCCGTGCTCGCGCGTCTCGGCGTCGAAGTGCTGCGCACCTCGACGGCCGGTCCCGCGGCTCTCGCCGTGCTCAACGCGCGGCTGGGGCGCTGGTGATGGCGCCCGCCGCAGCGCCCCGCGGGCCGGTGCACGTTCCGGACGCCGTGCGCGCCCGCATCCGCAACCCCGAGCCCGTGTGGCTCAACGAGGAGGGCGGGCTGACCTTCCGCGACGCCGAGCGCGGCCGATTCCTCAAGTGGAATCCGCGCGGCACCTCGATCTCGCTCGCTGCGGAGCGCGACAGGCTGCGCTGGGCGGGCGCCTTCCACCCCGTGCCCGAGGTGCTCGACTACGCCGCCGACGAGGGCGGCGAACTGCTCGTGACGCGCGCCCTCGCTGGCGAGTCGGCCGTCTCCGCGCGCTGGCTCGCCGAACCCCGCACGGCCGTGCGCGCGATCGGCGAAGGCCTGCGCGCGTTGCATGAGGCGCTCCCCGTGGAGCGGTGCCCCTTCAGCTGGGAGGCCGATGTGCGTCTCGCGCGGCGCCCGGATGCCGTACGCGCCGCGCTCGGCGACGCGCCGACCGTCGAGCTCCGCGTCGTGTGCCATGGTGACGCGTGCTCGCCCAACACCCTCATCGGTGTCGACGGCCGCTGGCTCGCGCACGTCGACCTCGCGTCGCTCGGCACCGCCGACCGCTGGGCCGACCTCGCGGTCGCGAGCATGAGCCTCGACTGGAACTTCGGCGAGGGATGGCAGCCGGAGTTCTTCGCGGCGTACGGCGTGCGCCCGGACGCCGACCGCATCCGCTTCTACCGCGAGCTGTGGAACAGCGACGGGTAGCCCGTGATCCGTAGGATGGAGGGCATGCCGGACGCCCCCTCCATCTTCGAGCGCATCATCGCGCGCGAGATCCCCGCCGACATCGTCTATGAAGACGAGCGGGTGATCGCGTTCCGCGACATCGCGCCGCAGGCTCCCGTGCACCTGCTCGTCGTGCCGAAGACGAACGCGTATCCGGATGTCGCGGCGCTCGCCGCGGGCGACCCCGGCCTTCTCGCGTACGTGGTCGAGATCGCGAAGAAGCTCGCCGCAGAGTTCGCGGACGGCGACTACCGCCTCACCTTCAACTCCGGCGCGAACGCCGGACAGACCATCTTCCACGTGCACGCCCACGTGCTCGCGGGAGGACTCGCGGAAGGCACTCTTGGCTGACGGACTCGACCAGGGCGGCGCGCCCGAGCGTGCCGCGCGCAGTCACGCCGAACTCGAGGTGGACGGCGTCGCGATGGTGCGGTTGCTCGGTCCGCAAGACCGCCTGCTCACGACTCTCGAGCACCAGTACCCCGACGTCGAGGTGCTCGTGCGCGGCAACCGCGTGAATCTGGACGGCCCCGCGGACGACGTGCGTGCGGCATCCCGCCTCGTCGAGGAGCTCGTCGAGCTCGTGCGCAAGGGTGTCGATCTCGGACCCGCCGAGGTCGCGACCTCGCGCCGCATCCTCGAGGGCGGCGGGGCGCCGACCGAAGTGCTGAGCCAGGCGATCCTCACGGCGCGCGGTAAGGCCATCCGCCCGAAGACCCTCGGTCAGAAGGCCTACGTCGATGCGATCGACGAGAACACGATCACCTTCGGCATCGGCCCCGCGGGAACCGGCAAGACCTACCTCGCGATGGCGAAGGCCGTGCAGGCGCTGCAGCGCAAGGAGGTCGAGCGCATCATCCTGAGCCGGCCGGCGATCGAGGCGGGGGAGCGGCTCGGCTTCCTTCCGGGCACGCTCACCGACAAGATCGACCCCTACCTCAGGCCGCTCTACGACGCGCTCAACGAGATGATGGACCCCGAGCTCGTGCCCAAGCTGCTCGCGAGCGGCACGGTCGAGGTGGCCCCGCTCGCCTACATGCGCGGGCGCACGCTCAACAACTCCTTCGTCGTGCTCGACGAGGCGCAGAACACGACGCCCGAGCAGATGAAGATGTTCCTCACGCGTCTCGGCTTCGGCACCAAGATGGTGGTCACAGGCGATATCACGCAGATCGACCTTCCGACGGGCGCGTCGGGCCTGCAGCTCGTGACGCGCGTGCTCGAGGGCATCGACGACATCCACTTCTCACGCCTCACGAGCGACGACGTCGTGCGCCACACGCTCGTCGGCCGCATCGTCGACGCCTACACGAAGTACGACGCCGAGAAGCAGGCGCGCGCCCACGAGCGCCGCGAGGCCGCCGAGTTCGCGAACCGCGCGGAGCGCCGCAAGGGCATGGGCAGGAGATAGCGGATGTCGATCGAGATCAACAACGAGTCGGGCGTCGCGGTCGACGAGGCCGCGCTCGTTCGCCTCGCCGTCTTCGCGCTCGACTTCCTGCATGTGCACCCGGATGCCGATCTCGCGATCGTCCTCGTCGACGAGGCCGCGATGGAGCAGCTGCACGTGCAGTGGATGGACGAGCCCGGCCCGACCGACGTGCTGAGCTTCCCCATGGACGAGCTGCGCCCGGGTACCGAGGAGGAGCTCACGCCCGCGGGACTCCTCGGTGACATCGTGCTGTGCCCGCAAGTCGCGATCGAGCAGGCCAAGGGCGCTGGCCACTCGACGCAAGACGAGCTGCAGCTGCTCACGGCGCACGGCCTCCTGCACCTCCTCGGCTTCGACCACGCGGAGCCCGACGAGGAGCGCGAGATGTTCGGGCTGCAGCGCGACATCCTCGTGGGCTTCGCGCACGCCGAGCGACGACGCTGACCGGGGCTGGGATGCTCGCGCTGTTCATCGCTGTCGCGGTGCTCGCCGTCGCCTTCGGCGGCCTGCTCGCCGCGGTCGACGCCGCGCTCTCGGTGCTCTCGCGGTCGGATCTCGTCGACCTCGCCGCGCATCACCGAGCGAAGAGGTCGCTTCTCGCGATCGCGGGCGACCTCGGTGCGCACGTCAACGCCGTCAACTTCATGCGCGTCTTCTCGGAGGCGCTCGCGGCCGTGCTCGTGACCCTCACCTTCGCCGAGGTGTTCGACGAGTGGTGGTGGGTGCTTCTCGCCTCCGTCGTCGTCGTGACAGGCATCTCGTTCGTGCTCGTGGGCTCGAGCCCGCGCAGCGTGGGCCGCGCCCATGCCAAAGGCATCGTCGCGTTCTCGGCGCTCATCGTGCGGGCTCTGCGCGTGCTGCTCGGCCCGCTCGCGTCGGGCCTCGTGGCGCTCGGCAACCGCGTGACGCCGGGCCGCCCCAAGACGGCCGTGAGTTTCTCGAGCGAGGAGCAGCTGCTTTCGATGGTCGACGAGGCGACCGAGCTCGAGGTGCTCGAGGAAGACGACCGCGAGCTCATCCACTCGATCTTCGAGTGGGGCGACACGGTCGTGCGCGAGGTCATGATCCCGCGCACCGACATGATCACGATCGAGGCGGATGCCACGATCGGCGCCGCGCTCGGCCAGTTCTTCCGCACGGGCGTCTCGCGCATCCCCGTGATCGGCCGCGACGCCGATGAGGTGCTCGGCGTGCTCTACTTGCGCGACGTCGCGCGCATGAGCCACGAGCAGCCGCTCGACGCGGCGTCGATCCCCGCCAAGGAGCTCGCGCGTCCGGCGGTCTTCGTGCCGGAGTCGAAGAAGGCCGACGACACCCTGCGCCAGATGCAGCGCGACCGCGCGCATCTCGCGATGGTCGTCGACGAGTACGGCGGCATCGCGGGGCTCGTGACGCTCGAGGACCTCATCGAGGAGCTCGTGGGCGACATCTCCGACGAATACGACCGGGAAGCGGCGGATGTCGTGCCGCTCTCCGAGGGCGTCTACCGCGTGAGCGCGCGGCTGCCGACCGACGAGCTCGGCGATCTCTTCGGCATCGAGCTCGACGACGACGACGTCGACTCGGTGGGCGGGTTGCTCACGAAGGCGCTCGGGCGGCTGCCCGTGCCCGGCGCATCCGCGACGGTGTCGGGCCTCGTGCTCACGGCCGAGCGCACCGAGGGGCGGCGCAAGCGGCTCTCGACCGTCGTCGTCGAGCGCGACGCGGCGCTCATCGACGCCGAGCAGGCCTTCGAAGGGGAGGAGACGACGTGACCGAGACCGGATTCCGTGCGGGCTTCGCGACGTTCGTCGGGCGCCCCAACGTGGGCAAGTCGACCCTCACCAACGCCCTCGTGGGCGAGAAGGTCGCTATCACCTCGCCCAAGCCGCAGACGACGCGCTCGGCGATCCGCGGCATTGTGCACACGAGCACGGGGCAGCTCGTGATCGTCGACACCCCCGGCATCCATCGGCCGCGCACCCTGCTCGGCGAGCGCCTCAACGCGGTCGTGACGTCGATCCTCGGCGACGTCGACGTCATCGGCGTCTGCGTGCCCGCCGACGAGAAGATCGGTCCCGGCGATCGCTTCATCAACGAGCAGCTCGAGCAGTTCCCGCGCGCCAAGAAGGTCGCGATCGTCACGAAGATCGACGCCGTGCCGCGCCCCGCGGTCGCCGAGCAACTGCTCGCCGTGAGCCAGCTGCGCGAGTGGGAGGCCATCATCCCCGTCTCCGCGACGAGCCGCATCCAGCTCGACACCCTCACGACGCAGCTCATGGGCCTCCTGCCGGAGTCGCCGCCGCTCTACCCCGACGACGCCGTGACCGACGAGACCCTCGAGCACCGCATCGCCGAGCTCATCCGCGAGGCGGCTCTCGACGGCGTCTCCGACGAGCTGCCGCATTCGCTCGCCGTCACGATCGACGACATCGTGGAGCGCGACGACAAGGAGCTCGTCGAGGTGTACGCGAACCTGTGGGTCGAGCGGGACAGCCAGAAGGGCATCGTGATCGGCAAGGGCGGCGCGCGGTTGCAGGAGGTCGGCGCGCGAGCGCGCGCGGGCATCGAGCCCCTCGTCGGCTCGCAGGTCTTCCTCTCGCTGCACGTCAAGGTCGCGCCCAACTGGCAGCGCGATCCGAAGCACCTCTCGCGCCTCGGCTTCTGACGGCTGCCAGGACCGTCAGAAGCAGGGGGTCGAGGAGCGCCCGGCGCAGCCGGACGCGTCTCGAAACCTCGGGGGTCAGGTGGTTGAGGAGCGCCCGGCGCAGCCGGACGCGTCTCGAAACCACCGTCACCGCGAGTACATCCCCCGGATGATTTCAACCCCAGGACGCGCATCGCCCCTCGCCCGGCGCGTACCGTGAAGAGCATGTGGAGGAGGCTCACGCGCCGGCAGCTCGCCGTCGACCTCGCGGTGCCGAGTGCCGCGTTCCTCCTGTTCCTGCTGCCCTACGCGATGCTCGGCGCATCCGCGACGTTCGTGCTCTTCGGCATGTGCCTCGCGCTCGTCTTCCGGCGCCTGAGCCCCGGCTTCGCGCTTGGGATCGCGTGGCTCACGGCCATCGGGCAGATGGTGCTCGGTGAGGCGCCCACCTTCGCCAACATCGCGATCTTCTTCGTGCTCTACGCGACCGCGGCTTTCGGCTCACGACCCGTCATGTGGCTCGGGTTTGCCTCGATCGGGGTCGGGGCGCTCACGATCACGCTCTACGTGACGGTGTTCCCCGTCTTCCGTACCGCGGACTGGGCGCCATGGACGGGCGAACTGCTCTCGGGCTTCGGCGTCGCGGCCTTCGTCTCGTCGCTCGTGAGCTTCGGGCTCTCGTGGGCCGTGGGCCTGCTCGTGCGAAGCCTCTCGCGTGCCCGCCAGAGCCGCGCGGTCGCGATCGCCGCGGGACAGGAGGTTGCCGCCGAGCAGGAGCGCACGCGCATCGCGCGCGACATGCACGACGTCGTCGCCCACTCGCTCGCGGTCGTCGTGGCCCAGGCGGACGGCGCGCGCTACGCGGCGCGCACCGATCCGGAAGCCGCCGAGGAGGCGCTCCGCACGATCGCCGCGACGGCGCGCGAGGCCCTCGGCGATGTGCGTGTGCTCCTCGCGCAGCTGCGCTACCAGCAGGAGGACGGGCCACAGCCGAGTCTCGGCGACCTCGACCGCCTCCTCGATCAGCTACGCGCATCCGGGTTGCGCATCGTGCGCGAAGACAGCGGCACGCCGCTCGCGCTCGGCACCTCGCAGCAGATCGCCGTCTACCGCATCGTGCAGGAGTCGCTCACGAACGCCCTTCGGCACGCGGATGCCACGCGCCCCGTCACGGTGCGCGTCACCTGGACCTCGCACGGCGTCGAGCTCGCCATCACGAGCCATCTCGTCGAGGTCAAGCCGCGCACGGGACTCGTGCCGCTCGCGGTCCCCCATGTGGGCCACGGCATCGCGGGCATGAGCGAGCGTGCGGCGCTCGGCGGCGGTTGGCTGCGCGCGGGCGCCGACGGCGACCGCTTCGTCGTGACCGCGTGGTTGCCCTATGCGCCGACGGGCGCGCATCCGCCTCTCATCTCCGAGGAGTCCACCCGATGACCGAGCCCATCCGCGTCGCCCTCGTCGACGACCAGGCGCTCTTCCGCACCGGCATCCGGATGCTCGTGGGCTCGCAGCCCGACCTCGAGTTCGTGGGGGAGGCGGGAGACGGTCTCGAGGGCGTCGCGCTCGTGGCGCGCACGCAACCGGATGTCGTGCTCATGGACATCCGCATGCCCGTCATGGATGGCATCGAGTCGACCCAGCGCATCCTCGCCGCGGCCGACGCCGCGCGACGCACGACGCGTGTCATCGTGCTCACGACCTTCGACCTCGACGAGGCGGCGACGCGCGCCATCCGCGCGGGGGCGAGCGGCTTCCTGCTCAAGGACTCCGACCCGGAGTTCCTGCTCGCGGCCATCCGCACGGTGCATGCGGGCACGGCCGTCATCGCGCCCGCGGCGACGCGCGAGCTCTTCGAGCACTTCGACTCCCGTAGCGGCGGCGCGGGCGAGCCGCCCGAGTTCGCGTCGCTCACCTCACGCGAGCGCGACATCTTCCTGCTCGCGGGGCGAGGGATGTCGAACTCCGAGATCGCGCGCAGCGAGTTCGTCTCCGAGGCGACCGTCAAGACCCACATCTCGCGCATCCTCGCGAAGCTCGGCTTGCGCGATCGCGTGCAACTCGTCGTCTACGCCTTCGAGAACCGGCTGCTGTAACCCCTGCGGCACCGGGTATCTCGCCAAACGCTGTAGCGCCTGCCCTTCCGCGCCATCGATCACTGGTGCCCTCCGCCAGGCGCTGCAGCGTTTGACCATCATCCTTGCGGGGGATGCGGATGCGCCGCTCGCCCGACGCGCGCGACAGGCCGCGATTCCTAGCGTCGAAGCATGGACATCACCACGAGCATCCCGACCGTCGCGTCGGACCCCGCCGCCGCGAGCCTCGTCGCCCGCGTCGCGAACCTCACGAAGAGCTACGGCGCGCACGGCGCGCGCGTCGACGCCCTGCGCGACGTGACCCTCGGCATCCGCCGCGGAGAGTTCACGGCGGTCATGGGCCCCTCCGGTTCAGGCAAGTCGACCCTCATGCACATCATGGCGGGACTCGACTCACCGACCTCCGGCCGTGTGTGGCTCGGCGACACCGAGATCGGCGGCCTCAGCGACGAGCAGCTCACGCTCCTGCGTCGCCGTCGCGTCGGGTTCGTCTTCCAGGCCTTCAACCTCGTTCCGACGCTCGACGTCGAAGGCAACCTCCTCCTGCCGTTCGAGCTCGACGGCCGCACCCCGAGCGCCCGTGAGCGCGAATGGATCGACGAGCTCGAGAACGTGCTCGGCCTCGATGCGCGGCTGAGCCACCGGCCGCACGAGCTCTCGGGCGGCCAGCAGCAGCGCGTCGCGATCGCGCGTGCCCTCGTGACGCGACCCGAGCTCGTCTTCGCCGACGAGCCGACGGGCAATCTCGACTCCCGCACCGGTCGCGAGGTGCTCCAGGTGCTCCAGGCAGCGACGCGCGGCTACGGCCAGTCGATCGCGATGGTCACTCATGACCCGATCGCCGCGAGCTTCGCCGACCGGGTCATCTTCCTCGCCGACGGCCGTGTCGTCGAGGACCGCCCGCGCATGGAGGCATCCGAGATCGCCTCGTTCATGCTCTCGATCGAGCAGGTGGCGTGATGGCCGCCGGTTCGACCTCGACGGGGCTGCGCGAGCACGGCTCGTCGATCCTCGTCGCGTTGCTCTCGTCGGCGTTCGGCGTCGCTCTGCTGCAGGTCACAGGCGTGCTCGCCGACGCCATCACGGCCGATCCGCTCGCGGGCGGGAGCCCCACGGTGCGCATCATGCTCATGGTCGTCGCGTGGGTCTTCATCGCGATCGCGATCTATGTGGGCTCGATCGTGACGGCCAACACCTTCGCGACGATCGTCGCGGGACGCGCGCGCATGATCGCCCTCCTGCGCCTCATCGGCTCGAGCGCGCGCCAGCAGCGCCGGGCCGTGGCGCGCGAGGGCCTCGTCGTGGGCATCCTCGGCTCGATCGCGGGCGCGGCCGTCGGCACGGGGCTCGCTGTGGGCCTCGAGCGCCTCGCCGTCTGGGTGGGCTGGCTCCCCGATGTGCCGCACGACTGGGCGGATGTCGGCCTCGCCGCGCCCATCATCGCCGTCGTGCTCACGACGTGGCTCGCCGCGTGGGTGGGCTCCCGTCGCGTGCTGACCGTCACGCCGCTCCAGGCGATCGGCGGCTCGCAGCCCCTCTCGCACGAGGAGCTCCGCGCCCGCCCCGGCCGCAACGCGATCGCGATCGCGCTCATCGTGATCGGCACGGGCATCCTCGTGCTCTCGATGCTCCTGGGCCTTGTGACGCCCTTCGCGGTGCTCATCGGCGTCGTGGGCGGCATCCTCTCGTTCACGGGCGTCGTGCTCGCGGCGCATCTCATCATGCCGCCGGCCCTGCGTCTTGTGGGGCGGATGCTCGGTCGCTCCCCGTCGGCCCGGCTCGCCGCCGCGAACGCCGTGCGGTATCCCGAGCGCGCGTCGCGCACGACGATCGGCGTCGTCATCGGCGTGACCCTCGTGACGATGTTCGGCGTGACGATGGCGAGCTTCCGCGGGCTCATCGAGGAGGCGCGCGCCAACGAGCCCGAGGTCTACGCGGGAACCGAGAGCCTGCTCGACAGCGTGACCGCCGTGTTCTCGGTGCTCATCGGCGTCTCGGCTCTCATCGCGGCCGTCGGCCTCGTGAACGCGCTCTCGCTCAGCGTGCTGCAGCGTACGCGGGAGCTCGGCCTGCTGCGTGCCCTCGGCTTCTCGAGAGGCCAGTTGCGCCGCATGGTGCTCGCCGAGAGCGTGCAGCTCACCGCGACGGCCGTCATCGTCGGGCTCGTGCTCGGCACCTTCTACGGCTGGGTCGGGGCGCAGTCGCTTCTCGGTTCGGCGCGGGGCATGCCGGGCATCGTGCTGCCGGGCGTGCCGTGGGCGATCCTCGCGATCGTCGTCGTGTCGGCTGCCCTGCTCACGCTCATCGCGACCGTGACGCCCGCCCGTCGAGCAACGCGCGTCTCGCCCATCACGGCGCTCGCGGTCGAGTAGCGCACGGATGCCGACGCGGGTGCGGGGACGACCTCGCACCCGCTGTCGGCATCCACGCGTTCGACGCGGCGCACGCGCGTCCTAAGGTGGAGCGGTGCAAATCCAGGTGCTCGGCGGGTGGCGCCTCGAGCACGACGGTGCGCTCGTCGAGATCGTCGGCGACCGCCAGCGCGCCCTCCTGTTCCGGCTCGCGCTCGAGCCGGGAAGGCACGTGAGCTATCGAGCGATCGCCGAGGACGTCTGGCCGGAAGATCCACCCGAGAGCCCCCGGGCGGCCCTCCAGTCGCTCGTCTCACGGCTGCGCGCCCAGCTGCCCGTCGACGTGATCGCCTCGACGCCCGGCGGCTATCGTCTCGAGCTGCCGCGGGATGCCGTCGACGCGGTGCGCTTCCAGGATCTCGTCGCGGCCGCTGCGGCGGAGGACGAGCCGGGGGAGGCCGCACGCCTCGCGGCGGAGGCGCTCGAGCGGTGGACCGGCCCGCCGTGGACCCCCGATGCGAGCTACGACTGGTTCGAGCGCGACCTCGCGCGCGACTACGACGTCGCCCACAGCCGGGGCCGCGGCCGTACGCCCGTCGCGCCTCCTCGCGTGCCCGCGGCCGTACGCCCGTCGCGCCTCCTCGCGTGCCCGCGGCGCTGACGGAGCTCATCGGCCGCGAGAGCGAACTCGCGCGCGTCGCCGAGCAGCTCGAGCTCTCGCGCCTCGTGACGATCCTGGGTCCTGGGGGCGCGGGGAAGACGCGGCTCTCCCTCGAGGCAGCCCGCGCACATCCGCCTGCCGCTCTCGTCGAGCTGGCGCCCGCGGGCCCCGAGGAGGTGTGGCAAGCGGTGCTCGGCGCGCTCGGTCGAGACGTGCGCGCGTCGGCCGTCTCGGAGGGTGCCGGCACGACGGCGACCGTCCGCGAGCGGATCCTCGACGCCCTCGCCGGACGCGAGCTCCTGCTCGTGCTCGACAATTGCGAGCACGTCATCGATGCTGCGGCGCGGCTCGCCGCCGAGCTCTTCGCCGCGGAGCCGCGGCTGCGCGTGCTCGCGACGAGCCGAGAGCCGCTCGGCGTGCCGGGTGAGGCCTTCGTGCCGCTCGGTCCGCTCGCCGACGCGGATGCCGAGCGTCTGTTCGCCGATCGCGTGCGTGCGGCGCGCGGGCATCCGCTCGAGGCGAGGGAGGCGGATGCGGCGCGCCGCATCCGGGAGCGCCTCGACGGCTTGCCCCTCGCCCTCGAGCTCGCGGCCGCGAAGGCGCGCACCCTCACGATCGACGAGCTCGCCGCGGGTCTCGACGACCGCTTCGCCCTGCTCACGGGTGGCGTGCGCACGGCGCTGCCCCGACATCAGACGCTGCGCGCGCTCATCGACTGGAGCTGGGCCTTGCTCGACGAGCACGAGCGCACCCTTCTGCAGGCGGCTGCGCTCTATCCTGCGGGGGTCGCGATCGGCGACGCCGCCGAGGTTGCGGACGCCCATGCGGTGCCTGTGGGTGCGTTCGACGCCCTCGTCGACAAGTCGCTCCTGCATCGCAGTGGCGGGCGCTATCGGGCGCTCGAGACGATCCGCGAGTACGGGCTCGAACGGCTCGGCGAGAGCGGCGAGGTCGATGCGCGACGGCGTGAACAGGCGGCTCGCATGGCAGCGGCCGTCGAGCGAGAGGACCGCCGCTTGCGGGGTCCCGAGGTGCACGCCGCGCTTCGTTGGTTCGACGAGGAGGACGACAACCTCGCGGGCGTCCTGCGCTACGCGATGAGCGGCGGGCTCGACGAGTGGGCCGTGCGCATCGTCGCGGGCACCGCGTGGTACTGGATCATCCGCGACCGTAACGAGGATGCCGTCGCCTGGCTCGAGCAGGTGGGTCCCATCGCGGAGCGCGTCGAGAGCGACGAGGCGCTCATCGTGCGCACGATCGGGCTCATGGTGCGCGGCTTCTCGGGCATGGACGAGGTGCGCGAGGCTCCCGACGCACGCGAGTTCGCTCCTGAGCTCGCGCGCCTCTCGGAGCTCGCCGTCGAGAGCGACAACGACATCCTCCAGGTCATGCCCCCGCTCATGCGCGCATTCGCGACCGCGCTCGAGTCGGGAGGCGATCACGTCGAGGTGCCCGCCGACGACATCCGCATGAGTCCCTGGGCGCGCGGCATGCTCGCGGCACTGCGCGCAGCGTTCGCTCACAACCGCGGCCGCCTCGACGAGCTGCGTGAGGCGAGTGCGCTCGCCGTCGAGCTCTTCGAGCAGGTCGGCGACCTGTGGGGCCTCGCCCTCGCGCGGCAGATGCGCTCGCAGTGGCTCGCCGTGACGGGTCGGCTCGAGGAAGCCCTCGTCGTGGCCGACCAGTCGACGGCGGATCTGCGTGCGATCACCTCGTCGTGGGACCTCCAGCAGCAGCAGAGTCTCGCCGTCTCGGTGCTCATCCGTCTCGGGCGGATCGAGGAGGCGCGCGAACGCGTGCGCCGCATGCTGAGCGATGCCGAGGAGGCGGCGTCGGGTCGTGCGATGCTCTTCGCGCATATCGGGGCGGCCCTGCTCGAGTTCGCGCTCGGTGACGTGCGAGCCGCCGCGGACCATCTCGCGGAGGCCGATGCCGCCGCGGCCGACTGGCCGTCCATGCCGTCCCAGCTCACGGCGCTCACGAGCGCCCTCCATGCCCGGCTCGCGCTCGACGCGGGCCGCGCGGACGAGGCATGGCGATTGCTCGAGGCTGCCGCGCGAGCCGCGTCGCAGAGTCAGGACCACCCGATCATCGCGGGCGTCGCCGTCGCGCTCGCCGAGGTGGAGCTCGCCGTCGGGCTTCGCGACGGGGCCGCGGTCTCGCTCGAGCTCGCGGCCGAGCTGAGGGGCGCACCCGACCTCTCGGATCCCTTCGAGCACGCCGTGCGCCAACGGCTCGAGGCGGCGGCGTCCGGCTCTCACGAGCGGGACGTCGCCACCTCGGCGCACATGGCGCGGGCCGACGCGATCCGTCAGATCTTGCGGCGATAGGCCCACGTCGCGAGCGGGAAGAAGACCCCGACGAGCACGACGCAGCTGCCGAGCACCCAGAGGATCTCGGTGCCGAGACTCGTGCCCGCCGCCATGTAGTCGGCGCCGACGAGAAGTCCGCGCATCGACTCGATCACGTGGGTGACGGGATTGATCGCGACCCATCCCTGCAGCCACTCGGGCAGCGTGTCGGCGGGCACGAAGGTCGACGAGCCGAAGGTGAGCGGGAACACGACGAGGAACGAGAGGCCTTGTACGGCTCCCGAGCTGCGCGCGAGCATGCCCACGAGCACCGAGATCCAGCACAGGCTCACGGCGAACACGATCATGAGCACGATCGCGAAGAGCACCTCGTACCACGCCGTGTGGAAGCGGAATCCGATGATGACGCCGAACAGCAGGCTCACGCCGACCGCGATCGTGTGACGCACGATGTCGCCCGTGACCGCTCCGAGCAGGGGAGCGGAGCGCGAGATCGGCAGGGAACGGAAGCGATCGAACACGCCGTTCTTGAGATCGGTGTTGAGGTTCACGCCGATCGTCATCGACGTGAACATGATCGTCTGCACGATGATGCCGGGCAAGGCGAACTGCAAGTACTGCTCCGTGCCGCCGGCGATCGCGCCGCCGAAGATGAACACGAAGATGACGGTCATGAGCACCGGTTGGAGGGTCACGTCGATGAACTGCTCCGGATTGCGCAGCATCTTGCGCACCGTGCGCTTGGCGAGGATGAGGGCGTCCATCACGCGGCCGCTCCTTCCGTGTCGAGGGTGATCGAGTCGTCAGCGGCCTCCGTGCGGCCCGTCAAGGCGTAGAAGACCTCGTCGAGGCTCGGCAACCGCAATGCGAGCTCGGTGACGGGGATCTCCTCCTCCGCGAGGCGCGCGACCGTGCGCACGAGGGCGTCATCACCCGCGACGGGCACGGCGACCTGATCGTCGGACGGGTGCTCAGGAGCGCGCGTCCCGACCTCGGCGAGAAGGGCCGTCACGCGCGGGAGGTCTGCGGCATCCGTGGGACGCACGACGAGGGTCTGCCCACCGAGCTGGCTCTTGAGCCCGAGCGGGGTGTCGTGCGCGATGACGCGACCGTGGTCGATGACCGTGATCTCATGCGCGAGGGCGTCGGCCTCCTCGAGGTATTGGGTCGTCAAGAGCACGGTCGTGCCGTCGGCCACGAGCGAGCGCACCATGTTCCAGACGTCGTCGCGCTTCGCCGGGTCGAGGCCGGTCGTGGGCTCGTCGAGGTAGACGACGCTCGGGTGGCCGACGAGGCTCGCCGCGAGATCCAGGCGGCGTCGCATGCCGCCCGAGTAGGTCTTCGCGAGCCGGCGTGCGGCATCTGTGAGGTCGAAACGCTCGAGCAGTTCGGCAGCGCGCGCCTTCGCGTCGCGCGGGTTCAAGTGCAGGAGGCGCCCGATCATCACGAGGTTCTCGACGCCCGTCAGGTCCTCGTCGACGCTCGCGTACTGCCCCGTGAGGCCGATCGCGCGGCGCACCGCGGCGGGCTCGGTGAGCACGTCGTGGCCGGCGACGCGCGCCGTGCCCGCGTCGGGGCGCAGAAGCGTCGCGAGGATGCGGACGGCGGTCGTCTTGCCTGCGCCGTTCGGCCCGAGCACGCCGAGCACGCGCCCGGCGGGCACTTCGAGGTCGATCCCGGCGAGCGCACGCGTCGCGCCGAAGTTCTTCGTGAGGCCGTGGGCCTCGATGGCATAGCTGGTCATGCCATCGAGCATGCGCGCGCGGCCCTGTCACGGCGCTTGCGTGCGCTGTCGTCGGATGCCGCGGCTCAGGCCGTCGCGGTCGCAGCCCCGGCGTCGAGCAGGTCGCCCGTACGGCGCTCCTCGTCGAAGGATCCGACGAGGCAGTCCATCGTGTACCACGTGTCGGGCTCGGGGGACTCGCTCGCGAGGGGGTCCCAGAGCTCGGGATAACGCACCCACGACCAGATGCCGAGGCTCTTCGGAAGGTCGGGCAGGAGCGACGTGACCAGGTCGACGCACATCGAGTACGCGAGATCCCAGTCCTCGTCGTCGAACTCGTCGACGGGACGCAGGAAGGCGTCGCCGAACGCCGCGCGCGCATCGAAGCGCAGCACCGCCTGGTCGGTGTGCGCGTCGGCGCAGTCGACGGCTGTGCTCGTCGTCGTGCCCGCGATCCAGCACTCCTCCGTGGCGTCGGTCGCATCCGCGAAGAAGTCCTCGGCGACCGTGAGGCCGGGCGCGCTCGCGTGCTCCTCGTACCAGCCGATCGAGCACAGCGTGCGGTGCTCGCCCTTCACGAAGTCCGAGCGCGCCGCGAGCGACATGTCGAAGCCCCACGTGCCGACCGGGAGAACGTGCAGGGGCCCATAGCGCGGATCGAGGCCGCCCCAGCCGAGCGCGTCGCGCGCGGCCGTCTCGCAGAACTCGCTCGCCCACGCCCAGTAGCCCTCGACGAGCGCGCTCGTACCGTAGGCGTTGATGTCGGCGAACACGCGCGAGGGGTCGCGCCCGTCGAGGGCCTGGGTCATACCCGGCCACTCGCCGATCGCGACGATGTCGTAGAGGTGCGGCTCCGTGCACGGCACGCTCGAACGCCAGTCGGCGTCGCGGCCGTTGAGGCTCTCGAGGCACTCGCCGACGGCGGGCACGACGAGGGGCCCGTCGGGGTGCGAGATGGGGATGGGTCCGACAGGGATCGGCAAGGCGCACCCGCTCAGCAGGGCGAGCAGGGCGCCGCCCGTGAGCGCGGCGATGAGACGACGCGGCAACGGATCCTCCCGGTGGTGGTAGCGCCAGGCTAGCGGCCGGGGTGTCCGCGGGCGCACCCCGCATCCGGGGTGCGTCGCAGCTTCCGGGATGCGGTGCTACCCTGAACGGGTGCGCTTCGGCCTGCTTCTTCTTAGCTGCCGCGACGGGGCCTAACACTCAGGCCTTCCCCGTCGCGGAGTTCGTCGTTGGCTGACCATCCCGACCGGAAGACCCAGAGACCATGAAGAACACGCAGCAGCCGAGCCCGATGCCCATCCACCGGTATCGCCCCTACCACGAGCAGTTCCGCGTTGAGCTGCCCGACCGCACGTGGCCCGATCGCCACATCGAGAAGGCGCCCATGTGGTGCGCCGTCGACTTGCGCGACGGCAACCAGGCGCTCATCGACCCCATGAGCCCCGAGCGCAAGCGCATCATGTTCGAGCTCCTCGTGAAGATGGGCTACAAGCAGATCGAGGTGGGATTCCCCTCGGCGAGCCAGACCGACTTCGACTTCGTGCGCCTCCTCATCGAGGAGGGCCTCATCCCCGACGACGTCACGATTCAGGTGCTCACGCAAGCGCGCGACCACCTCATCGAGCGCACCTACGAGGCGATCCGCGGCGCCAAGAGCGTCATCGTGCACCTCTACAACTCGACGAGCGTGCTGCAGCGCGAGGTCGTGTTCCGCACCGACAAGCAGGGCATCGTCGACATCGCGCTGAACGGCGCGCGCAAGTGCCGCGAGATGGAGGCGACCGTGCCCGGCACGACCGTCTACTACGAGTACTCGCCCGAGAGCTACACGGGAACCGAGCTCGAGTTCGCCGTCGACATCTGCAACCAGGTGCTCGAGGTCTTCGAGCCGACGCCCGAGCGCAAGGTCATCATCAACCTCCCCTCGACCGTCGAGATGGCGACGCCCAACGTGTACGCCGACTCGATCGAATGGATGTCGCGCCATCTCAACCACCGCGAGAACGTCATCCTGAGCCTGCACCCGCACAACGACCGCGGCACGGCGATCGCGGCCGCCGAGCTCGGCTACCAGGCGGGTGCCGACCGCATCGAGGGCTGCCTCTTCGGCAACGGCGAGCGCACGGGCAACGTCGACCTCGTCGCGCTCGGCATCAACCTCTTCACGCAAGGCATCGATCCGCAGATCGACTTCTCGGATCTCGACAGCATCCGCGTCACCGCCGAGTACTGCAACCAGCTCAAGGTGCACGAGCGCAGCCCGTGGGCGGGCGACCTCGTCTACACGGCGTTCTCGGGATCGCATCAGGACGCCATCAAGAAGGGATTCGAGGCGATGGAGGCGCGCGCCGCCGAGGCCGGGGTGCCCGTGTCGGAGCTCGAGTGGGCCGTGCCGTACCTGCCGGTCGACCCCAAGGACCTCGGCCGCGGCTACGAGGCCGTCGTGCGCGTCAACTCGCAGTCCGGCAAGGGCGGCGTCGCCTACCTGCTCAAGACCGACCACGCGCTCGATCTGCCGCGCAAGCTGCAGATCGAGTTCAGCCAGGTCGTGCAGGCCAAGACGGATGCCGAGGGCGGCGAGGTCACGAGCGAGCAGATCTGGGAGATCTTCCAGGACGAATACCTGCCGGCCGCGCACGACGACGACAAGTGGGGGCGCTACGAGCTGCTCTCGACGCGCACGGCGAGCGAGCTCACGGGTGTCGTCAACCTCGACATCCGCTGGCGCATCGGCGACGCGGAGTTCGAGGCGCACGGCGAGGGCAACGGCCCCATCGCGGCGTTCCTCGGCATCCTCGAGGCCCAGGGCCACGGCATCAAGCTCTACGACTACGTCGAGCACACGCTGAGCGCCTCGGGTGACGCGCAGGCCGCCGCCTACGTCGAGCTGCAGGTGGGCGAGAAGCGCCTGTGGGGCGTCGGGATCGACGCCGACATCTCGACGGCGTCGCTCAAGGCCGTCGTGTCGGCCGTCAACCGCGCCGTGCGTTTCGACGCCGGCGATCGCGAGCTCGCCGCCGTCTGAGCTCTACCGACTCCTGCGGGAGGACGACGCGCCGTGCCCGCGCCCCACAAGAGCGCGTCGGCGGCGTGTCGTCCTCCCGTGGGCACCGAGCGACCGGCTCAGGAGCGGACGGGAGCGAGCGAGCGCACGAGCTCGACGAGCCCGTCGACGCCGGGGGAGGCCTGGATGTCGGCGCCGATGCGGGCGCTCGCTTGCGCGTAGCGTCCGTCGGCGAGGATCGTGCGCACGGCGTCGCGCACGGCATCCGCGCTCGGTGTCCCCGTGCGCAGGTCGATGCCCGTGCCCGACCACGCGACGCGCGCGGCGGTCTCGGGCTTGTCCTCCGTATCGCCCGCCACGACGACCGGCACGCCGCTCTCGAATGCATAGTGCAGCCCGCCGTAGCCGCCGTTCGTGACGAAGACATCGGTGCGGGCCATGAGCTCGGAATACGGCAGCATCTCCGCCGCGCGCGCGTTCGCCGGCAGGGGGCCCAGCTCGCTCACGGGGCGGCCCCCCGTGCTCACGACGACGAGCACGTCCTCGCCCGCGAGGCCGTCGAGCGTCGGACGCACGAGCTCGCCGAAGTCGAGGTTCGCGACGGTGCCCTGCGTCACGTGCACGACGGGGCGCGAGCCGTCGACCTCATGCCACCACTCGGGAAGCGGGATGCTCGAGGGCGCGAGGCGCGAGACGGGCCCGAAGAAGCGCAGGTTCGCCGGGGCGTCGCTGCGCGGGTACTCGAACGACGGCACGGTGAACTGCGCGATCGCATCGGCCTCGCGCGGCCAGTCGAGGAAGAAACCGCGCATGTCGTCGCCCGTGAGCTCGCGCATCGTGCGGTCGGCCGTGCGCTGGTTGGGGCGGAACAGCACGTGGCGCATGAACCACGCGAGGGCGCGGTTGCGCACGCGTCCGAGCGGGCTCGCATCCGGCGGGAGGCCGAGGCCGAAGGGAGCGATGTCGCGGCTTGTGACGCCGAGGGGCAGGATGCCGCAAATGATGACGGGCGGATGGCCGGGCGTGCGCAGGAGCGCGGCGCTGCCGGAGAACCCGCTCTCGGTGAGCACGGCATCCGTCGGCTCGGCCGCGATCGCATCGAGGAGGGCGCGGTACTGCCCGCCCGTCGGACGGATGAACACCTCGTCGAGGTTCTCGCGGAGGGCGGCCGCTCCGCGCAGACGGCGCTCGCCCTCGCCGCGGACGACCGCCTCGTCGACGCGGTCGCACTCGGGCGGGAGGGGCAGGAATTCGGCGCCCGTGGCGCGTACTCGATCGGCGTAGGCGGCGCCCGTGAGGAAGCGCACGCGGATGCCGAGCTCGGTGAAGCGGCGCGCGACGCCCAGCATGGGCGTCACGTGGCCGTCGAAGGGGATGGCCCCGAGGATGACGGAGGTCATGGTGTGGTTCTCTCTCGTTCGTGGTGGTGGATGGCGTAGTATTGACTACGGTCGATGAGTATTCACTACCATGAGACCCAAGTCAATACCCGGGGAGCAGCATGTCCACCACGACGACCGCCCGACGCGGCTATACCTCCGAGCTGCGCGCGCAGCAGGCCGAGCAGACGCGCCTCCGCATCGTCGATGCGGCGCTCGCGCGTTTTCGCGTCGACGGCTACGAGAAGACGACCCTCGCCGACATCGCGGCCGAGGCGGGTGTCTCTGTCGAGACGGTCCGCGCGCACGGGCCCAAGTCGGCGCTCATGGTCGCCGCGGCCCGGTGTGTCGCCCACGATCCGGATGCCGGACCGCTTCTCGACACCGAGCTCGGCCGCGCCTACCTCGCCCAGCCCGACCCCGAGTCCTTCCTCGACTTCACCGTCGGCGTGTCGCTCGAGCTCAACCGCGCCGCCTACGGCGTCTATGCGGCCCTCGCGGGCGCGGCCGCGGGCGATCCCGAGCTCGACCGCGAGCTCACGGCGCGGCTCGCGGCGCTCCGCGCCGACCTCGACGAGCTGCTCGGCATCTGGGTCGATCGCGGCTGGGCGCGCACCGATCTCCCGCGCGACGAGCTGCTGGCATCCGTGTGGATCATCACGATGCCCGAGACCTATGAGCGGCTCGTCGTGCGCGCGGGCTTCGACGAGCAGCGGTACCTGCGCTGGCTGCGCCGCTCGCTCGCTGAGGTGCTGCTGCCGCGCTGATCGTCAGTCGTCGCCGTTCTTGCGAGGGCGACGCACGATGCGGATCGCACCCGTCGGCAAGTGGCGTTGCTCGGGGAGCGTCCAGTGGAACACGACGGCGAGCACGCGCACGCCGAAGGTCACGACGACGCACACGATCCCCGCGACGAGCGCGCCGGCGCCGAGCGCGTCGAGCACCGCGAGGGTCGTCGCCCCCACGATCGCCGCGACGGCGTAGAGCGAGCCGACCTGCATGATCGCGATCGGCAGCCCGAGCAGGAGGTCGCGCAGGATGCCGCCTCCCACGGCCGCGATCGCGCCCACGAAGATGGCGGGCACGACGGGCAGCCCGAACGCGAGCGCCTTCGTCGTGCCGAGCGCGCCGAAGAGGCCGAGCATGACGGCGTCGAGCACGTTGATCGTGACGCTCAAGCGGTGCACGAGACGCTGCAGGAGCATCCCGAGCAGGGCGGCGATCGTCGCGACCGGCAGATACCAATCGCTCTGGAGCGCGAGGGGCACCTGATTGAGCAGGATGTCGCGCAAGAGGCCGCCGCCGAAGCCCGTCGCGATGCCGACGATCGCGACACCGAGGAGGTCGAGCCGTCGGTCACGGAATTGCGCCGCGAACGCCGCGCCCTGCACGCTCCCGATGCCGACCGCGAGGAGGTCCATCCACAGCGGGAGCACGAAGGCGTCGTCGGTCACGACCCATTCGTAGCATGAGCCCGGCCCTGCTCGGCGAGGTATTCGCGGAACGTCACGCGGCCGGCGCCGGGCAGGCCCGAGGCGAGCTTGCCCTCGCGTACCGCGCGCGCGAACCGGCCGGGAAGTCGCAGCGACCAGATGGGGCGACGGATGCCGTGCGCCTCCTGCCATTGAGCCGCGTGCTCCCGCAGAGTGAGCAGCTCGGGGCCGGCGAAGTCGGCCACACGCCCGGAGGGTCCTGCCTCGACGAGCTCGACGAGGCGCTCGGCGACCTCCGGGATGTGCACCGTCTGCACGGTCGCCGGCACGACGAACGTCACGGGCAGGCGCCGCTGCGCGTCGAGGAACTCCGACACGAAGCCGTGGAACTGCGTGACCCGCACGATCGTGTGCGCGACTCCCGAGGACTCGATGGCCTGCTCGCTCGCGACCTTGTCGCGGTAGTAGGCATAGCCGTGGACCTCGTCGACGCCGACGATCGAGATGAAGACGAGGTGCGCATCCGTTCCCGCGATCGCCGCGAGCAGCGTGCGCGTCTGCTCGATGTCACGACGCCGGGTCGTCGCGAGATGCACGACGGCGTCCACCCCCGCGACCGCGGCCGCGAGGCCCTCGCCGGTGGTGAGGTCGCCGACGACGTGGCCATCGCCCGCCTTTCGACTCAGCACGCGCACCTCGTGCCCGTGGGCGCGGAGGGCGTCGACGGTGGAACGGCCGAGGCGGCCGGTGCCGCCGGTGACGAGGATCGTCATGGGTGTCCTTTCTGAAGGTTCACCCGCTCTGACCGGATGGCGCGACGATTCGTGACAGCTTCGCGGGATTCATGACGTTGTAGAACCCGCGGATGCCGTCGGCGCCGATGTCGAGGGTCCACACGGCGATGGGATCGGCGCCCCGCATGCTCACGAACGCAGGCTCGCCGTTGTAGAGCGCCGGGACGTTCTCGAGGTCGGAGGCGAACTTCTCGAGCACGCCGAGCAGGTACCGTGCGACGCGCATGCGTCCGACGATGGGGTTGCGCGCCGCGGTCACGACGCCGCCGCCGTCGGAGAGAGCGACGACATCCTCGGCGAGCACCGACTCGAGCCGCTCGAGGTCGCCCTCGTGCGCCGCGGCGAGGAATGCGGCGAGCAGACGGTCGCGCTCGGCCGTCGAGACCGGCGTCGGCCGCTCACGTGCGAGATGCGCGCGTGCCCGCGTCGCGAGCTGGCGCGCATTCGCCTCGCTCGTCTCGAGCACCTCGGCGATGCGGCGATACGGGTAGTCGAAGGCCTCATGCAGCACGTAGGCGGCGCGTTCCGGGGGCGACAGGCGCTCGAGCAGCAGGAGCACCGCGAGCGAGAGCGCCTCGGCGCGCTCGGCGCCGAGTGCGGGGTCGGACGCCGTGTCGACGGGCTCCGGCAGCCACGGCCCGACGTAGCGCACCCGCCGCGCGCGAGCGGATTCGAGCTCGGTGAGCGCGAGCCGCGTGACGGTCGTCGCGAGGAACGCCGCGGGCTCGCGCACGGCGTCGTGGTCGGCGCCCTGCCAGCGCACCCACGCCTCCTGCACGAGATCCTCGGCCTCCGTGACCGTGCCCATCATGCGGTACGCGATGCCGAAGAGCCGCGGACGTGCCTCCTCGAAGGCCGCGAGGGCCGCATCCGGTGCCACCTCACCATCCTGGCATCCGGACGCGTGGGCCCGACTATCTTGTGCGGCAACATACTGGATCGCTATCGTGTGGCGCATGACAGCGGCGAGCGACCAGGCGACGCAACTGCGACGCGGCGTCGTCGAGGCTTGCGTCCTCGGGCTCCTCGCGCGCGAGCCCATGTACGGGTGGCAGCTCGCCGACCGCCTCATCTCCGACGGCGCGATCATCGGCAGCATCGGCACGCTGTACCCGGTGCTCGCACGGCTCCGGGAGCGCGGCGAGGTCTCGAGCTACGAGGTGCCGTCGGAATCCGGTCCCGCGCGCCGGTATTACGAGCTCACCGCGGCCGGCAGGCGAACCCTGCAGCTCTTCCGCGGCGAGTGGGTTCTCTTCACGGCATCCGTCGGCCGCTGCATCGATCCGGAGGGGACATGACCGCCATCGACGCCTATCTCGCCGAGCTCGACGAGCTGCTGGGGGATGTCGACCCGTCGATCCGCGAGGGACTCGTCGGCGGCATCCGCGAGGAGCTTGCGGGGCTCACGGAGCAGGAGGCCACGGAGCGGCTGCGGGCGCTCGGCGACCCCGCCTTCGTCGCGGCGAGCGCCCGAGCCGAGCTGCCGTCGATCGAGGTGCCGCGACGGGATGCGACGTGGTACCCCGTCGTCGCCGTTCTGCTGCTCGCGGTCGGCGGCTTCGTCGTGCCGGTGGTCGGCTGGATCGTCGGCCTCGTGATGCTGTGGGCGTCGCGGAGCTGGCGCCTCGCGCACAAGGTGGTCGGCACGCTGTTGACGTTTGCGGGCCCTGTCGGCCTCGTGTTCATGCTTCTGCCCGCCAGGTTTGTCGCGGTGGCGCCAGGGCCGAGCGTCAATCCGTTGTTGCCCGAGAGCACGCCGTTCCCGATCATCGCCGTGCTGGCCCTCGTGTGGCTCGCGGGGTGGATCTGGCTGCTTGTCGCGGCGTATCGCACCCGCCGTTGACCCGGGGACCTGCGCGCGGCATCCGGGCGGATGTCGGAGGGCAGGGGGATACTGGAGCGTGCCCACCTATCGTGACGAAGCCGTCGTGCTGCGCACCCACAAGCTGGGTGAAGCCGACCGCATCGTCACGATGCTGAGCCGCCAGCACGGCAAGGTGCGCGCCGTCGCGAAGGGCGTGCGCCGCACGGGCTCGCGCTTCGGCGCGCGGCTCGAGCCGTTCATGGTCGTCGACGTGCAGTGCTACATCGGGCGCAGTCTCGACATCGTGCAGCAAGCCGAGATGCTCGGGCCCTACGGCGGTGACATCATGGGCGACTACGCGCGCTACACGGCCGCGAACGCCATGGTCGAGACGGCCGACCGGCTCACTGAGCACGAGGCGGGGCTGCAGCACTATCTTCTGCTTGTCGGCGCCCTGCGCTCGCTCAGCCGAGGCGAGCATGCGCCCGGCCTCACCCTCGACTCCTACCTGCTGCGCGCGCTCTCGATCGCCGGCTGGGCGCCGAGCTTCGTGGACTGCGCCGTCACGGGCGAACCGGGGCCGCACAGCGCCTTCGTCGTGCAGCTCGGGGGAGTGGTGTCGGATGCCGCGGCGCCTCCTGGGTCGCCTCGCCTCGATCCCGCGACGCTCCAGCTGCTCGCGGCGCTCCTCGCGGGCGACTGGGCCACCGCCGAGGCGGCCGACGAGCGCACGCGCGCGCAGGCATCCGGCGTGACGGCGGCCTACACGCAGTTCCACCTCGAACGCGGCCTGCGCTCGCTCGAGCACGTCGACCGCACCATCGCCTAGGGCGTGCTGCCAAACGCTGTAGCGGTACGGATTGCGCGGCAGTAATGGCTGGCGCGCGAAGCCAGGCGCTACAGCGTTTGGCAACACATGCGAGGGTTGAGCTCCGGCAAGGGGGGCGAGGTTCTCTGCCGTATCGTCGTCGTGTGGCACCCGTCGGCAAGACCCATCGTGACGCGGTTGATTTCGTGCCGCTCGATTGGACGGGCAAGTACCCGCCCGCGATTTCGGCATCCGCGGTGCCGAACCACGTCGCGATCGTCATGGATGGCAACGGCCGCTGGGCGAACCGCCGGGGCCTCACGCGCATCGAGGGGCACAAGGCGGGCGAGGCGGCGCTTCTCGACGTCGTCGCTGGCGCGATCCAGATCGGGGTCAGGCACCTTTCGGTCTTCGCCTTCTCGACCGAGAACTGGAAGCGCAGTCCCGACGAGGTGCGCTTCCTCATGGGCTTCAATCGCGACGTGCTGCACCGCCGCCGCGACCAGCTCAACGAGTGGGGAGTGCGCGTGCGCTGGGCCGGCCGCACACCGCGGCTCTGGCGCTCGGTCGTCGACGAACTGCGCTTCGCCGAGCGGCTCACGGCTCACAACGACGTGCTCACCCTCACGATGTGCGTCAACTACGGCGGCCGCACCGAGCTGCAGGATGCCGTGCGCGGCATCGCGCGCGAGGTCGCGGCCGGCAGGCTCCACCCCGACCGCATCGGCGAGAAGACCATCCAGCGCCATCTCTATCTTCCCGACATGCCCGACGTCGACCTCTTCGTGCGCAGCTCGGGGGAGCAGCGTACGAGCAACTTCCTGCTGTGGCAGAGCGCGTACGCCGAGATGGTGTTCCTCGACACGCTGTGGCCCGACTTCAGCCGTGAGGACCTCTGGCGGGCCATCGAGCTCTACGGCAGCCGCACGAGGCGTTTCGGCGGTGCCATCGACGCGCCGAGCGCGTGAGGAGACCGGCCGGGGCGCGGCCGACCGTGCTCCATCGTGCCGCGCGGCGGCTGCGTTAGGGTCGCATCGTGGATCTCGTGCCGCTGCTCGTCGTCGCCCTCGTTCTGCAGCTCTCGATCCTCGCGCTCCAGGTGGGCGACGCCATCACGGGGTTCATCGACGCCCGTCGCGTGCGCGACACCGACGACCCCGAGACGATCACGCGCAGTAGCGTTCGCGAGCTCACGTGGACCATGGCGGTCACCGCGATCTCGGCCGTGCTCGTGGCCTTCGGCGTGGATGCCGCGGCGCGCACGCTCTTCGACCTCTCGCGCCCGGGGTCGGCGCTGCTCCTGCTCTTCGTCATGGCGATCGTCGCCTTCGGTATCGGCACGGTCGCGGTGCTCGCGGTCGTGCGGCGCGACCGGCCGACCTACGCACGCATCCGTCGCGACCTGCGCGACCGCGCGGTCCTGCAGCTCGAGCCGGAGGAGCTCGCGGAGTTCGATGCGCGCCTCCTCGAGGCCGACCGCTCGCTCGCGCGCAGGTCGGCCGCGGCGCCCACGCTGCGGCTCGTCGCCCTGCTCGCAGCGCTCGGTCTCGGCATCGGCGCGGCCGTCGCGGCGTTCGCGGAGGCAGAACTCGGCTTCGCGATCGCGGCGGTCGTCGCGGCCGCGCTGAGCGTCGCCGCGTTCATCGTCGCCGTGCGCGCCTCGGTGGTGCGTCAGGAGGCGATCGACGCCGTGCGCGCGGCGCAGCGGGCCGAGGTCGTGGCGCTCCTCGAGCGCGCGCGCATCCCGCAGCGCAAGAACGTTCCCGGTCTGCGTGACCGCGTCGCCCGTGCCCTCGCGATCTTGCGTGAGCAGCAGAAGTAGGCGCATCCGCCACGGGCGTCGGCCCGCTCGATAGGGTGGCCGCATGTCGTTCGACGCCACCACGAACCCCTCAGCTCCTCAGCCGGCCGCGGCACCCGCCGAGGTGCAGGCACAGACCCAGCTGCCGCCGCAACCGGCGTTCCAGCAGCCGGCGAAGCCGCGCCATGCCCTCTTCGGGTGGGCGGTGACGGGCTTCGTCGTCATCGGCATCTTCGCGATCGCGCTGCTCGGCTATCTCGCGCTCGCGCTCGGCCCGGTGCTCCTCGTCGCGGGAGGCGTGCTCGCGCTCATCCCGCTCGCGGTCGTGCTGCTGGGCGTCATGTGGATCGATCGTTGGGAGCCCGAGCCGCGGGGCCTCCTCGTCTTCGGCTTCCTGTGGGGCGCCGTCATGTCGGTCGCGATCGCCTTGCTCGTCGACGTGGGCGTGCAGTTCGCGAGCTACGCCGCGGGCATCGACGCGGCATCCCTCGACACCCTCGGCACGGTCGTGCAGGCACCGCTCGTCGAGGAGACCGCCAAGGGCTTCGGTGTGCTGCTCATCTTCCTCGTCGCACGGCGGTACTTCGACGGCCCGGTGGACGGCATCGTGTACGCCGCGGTCATCGCGGGCGGCTTCGCCTTCACCGAGAACATCCTCTACTTCGCCGACTCGATGGCGTACTCGGGCGTGCTGTCGTTCGACGTCGCGCTCACCTTCTTCGTGCGCGGCGTCATGTCGCCCTTCGCCCACGCGATGTTCACGGCGATGACGGGCCTCTTCATCGGCCTCTGGGGTCGCTCGAGCGTCGCCGGTGGCATCGGCGGCTTCTTCGTGGGGCTCATCCCGGCGATGGCCCTGCACGCGCTGTGGAACGGCACCTCGTATCTCGGCCTCATCGGATGGTTCCTGCTCTACCTCGTGCTGCAGGTGCCGCTCTTCATCGCGGCCATCGTGCTCGTCGTGCAGCTGCGCAAGCGCGAGGCGAAGCTCACCCAGGACCGGCTCGCGGAATACGCGGCCGCAGGCTGGATCAGCCCTTCGGAAGTCACGACGCTCGGAACGGGCGCCGGCCGCAAGCAGGCGATGACGTGGGCGAAGGCGAACGGCCTCGGCGCGCTCATGCGCGGCTACATCCGCGATGCCACGCGCCTCGCGTTCGCCCGGCAGCGCATCATCACGGGCCGCGACCGCATCGGCGCGCAACGCGACGAGCATGAGCTGCTCGGCAAGCTCACGGACTCGCGACGTGCACTCATGGCGGCGACGCGTCCTGCGGTGTGAGCGCGCGGGCGATGTGCCCCGAGAAGACTCATCGCCCAGTGGCGGGTCGATGACTCCGGCTCTTCTGGGCGATGAGTTGATCTGAATCCAGGGTGCACCCGGGGCGCAGCGTGCGTCAACCCCTCGTCGGATGTCGGCGGCGCGCGATAGGGATGGCGCATGACCGATCGCAGCAGCATCGAGGCCTGGGTGGCCCGCTACCGCACGGCGTGGGAGTCCAACGCGCCCGATGACATCCGCGCCCTCTTCACCGCCGACGCGCAGTACTTCACGGGGCCGTCGGAGGAGCCGTGGCGCGGTCACGACGAGATCGTGGCCGAGTGGATCGCGGCGGCCGATGAGCCCGGCCAGACGAGCTACACGAGCCGCGTGATCGCGATCGACGGCGAGCTCGGCATCGTGCAGCTCACCGTCGACTACCGCGAGGGCCGGCTCTACGACAATCTGTGGCTCATCGAGCTCGAGCCCGACGGGCGTGCTCGCCGCTTCACCGAGTGGTACATGAAGCGCCCCGGCTCGGCGTGACGCGCGGCTCGCGTCCGCGGCTCAGCCCGCGACGCAATGCCCCGGGTCGACGGCTTTCGTGAGGTCGCGGGCGCCCTCGAGCACAGGCTCGAGCTGTTCCATCGTCGTCGCGTAGCCGATGTTGGCGTGCTCGGCGTTCCGCGCGAAGACGAGCGCCGCGACGCGTCCGTCGAGGGTCACGAGCGGACCGCCCGAGTTACCCGGCTGCACATCGGCCGCGAGCGTCGCGACCTCCCGCACGCTCGACCCCTCGCCGTAGATGTCGGCCACGCGCTCGTTCGAGATCGCGAGCACTTGGGCGGGTGCCGACGTGAAGGGACCGCCGTGCGGGTAGCCGTCGACGACGCCCTCGTCGCCGATCCCCGCATCCGCGAGTTCGAGCGGCCGCGCCTCGAGCCCCGGCACCGCGAGGATCGCGATGTCGGCATCCGGGTCGAACCACACGACGCGCGCATCGAGGGCCTGCCCGTCCGGCAGTTCGACGACGGGGCTGTCGACGCCGGCGACGACATGGGCGTTCGTGACGACTCGCTCGGGGGCGACGACGAAGCCGCTGCCCGATTGGTTCTGGCCGCACGCGAACGCCGTGCCGCTGATGCGCGCGACCGAGCGCGCGGCGGTCGCGAGCGGGTCGGTCGAGGTGTCGACATCGGGCGGGTTCTGGCCCTCGGCGACGCCGCCGAGGTTCCCCTCGATCGTCGGGATGCCCTGTTCGAGGATCACCGAGCGCACGCGTGCGATGCCCTCCGCCACGGGGGCCGGGGTGAGGCGGTCGATCGTGCTGATGACGATCGAGCGCTTGACGGCCTGCGAGAGCACGGGCACGCCGAGCTGCGCGACGCTGCCCGCGACGAGGGTCACGACGAGCGCCGCTGCGAGCAGGTTGGCGACCGCGCCGAGGAGGCGCTCCGCCGTCGAGAGGTCGCGCTCACGTCGGGGATCGTCGGCACGCCGCCCGCGCAGGATCGAGCCGATCGTAACGCCGAGCAGATGCCCGCCGACGAGCAGGACGACGGCGAGCGCGATCGAGATGCCGAGGCGCCACTCGGGGGAGGGGATCGCCGCCGCGAGCAGGGGCACCGCGAAGAACGCCGCGACGCCGCCCGCCGCGATGCCGAGGATCGCGCTGATGCTGCGCAGGATGCCGTTGCGCCAGCCCTCGCCGAGGTAGACGAGCAGCACGAGCACGAGCAGCACGTCGAGCAGGCGGGCGGCGATCATGCCTCCAGTCTCGCAAACGCGAGGCGGGGCTCGCCCGAACGTGTCGCGCGCGTGCGCGCATGCTCCCAGTCTGCTGAGCATGCACGGTCTCGCCTTGCTCGTCACCGCGTTGGCCCCCAAAATGGGGGACATGACAACGGCGGCGCCCCTCACGCGTCTGCCCCTCGGCGCAACCGTCGAGCGCGTGCAGCGCGGCATCGCGTGCCCCGCATGCCGCACGCCGTCCGATCCGCGTGAGCCGTTCTGCGCGCATTGCGGTGCGCGCGTCGTGATCCGCACGGCGGGCCGCCCCGCCGACGTCGCGGCCACCCGCAGCCTGCAGTTCGCCCTGCTCGTCGTCGCCGCGAACGCGATCGTGGGCGGTCTCAGCTTCGCCGCCGTCTACCTTGTGTCGGATGCGGCGCGCCTCGCCGAGGCCGCGCTCCTGCTCGAGGCCCTCAAGCTGCTGGCCGTCATACCGCTCGTCGCGGCATCCGTGCGCTTCGGGGTGCGCGGCATCCGCGACACCGCCGACGGGATGCTGGGGCGCCGCGGGTGGGCCGTCGCGGGCATCGTCATCTCGTCGTGCTTCGCCGTGCTCGTCGTGTTGTCATTCGTGCTCACCCTCGTGCTCGCGCTCGCCCTCCCGTGACCCTCGCGGCACCTCGCGAGCGCCCGCTCTGCTAGGCTTGGCAGGTTGCCGTCGAACGGCCGCGGATCGAGAGAGCCCCCGCAACGGGCGGGGCGCACCGCGCAACGAGAGAAAGGGGATCCCCTCTATGGCACTGGATGCAGACACCAAGAAGGCGATCATCGACGAGTACGCCACGCACCCCGGAGACACCGGATCCCCCGAGGTGCAGGTCGCGATCCTCACCAAGCGGATCAAGGACCTCACCGAGCACCTCAAGGAGCACAAGCACGACCACCACTCGCGTCGTGGCCTCCTGCTGCTCGTGGGCCAGCGTCGCCGGCTGCTCGGCTACCTCCAGGACATCGACATCGAGCGCTACCGCTCGCTCATCGAGCGTCTGGGGCTGCGCCGCTAGGTCTCGACCCGGCGCGCGTCGAGAGACACCGCGAACTTCTTGCGAAGGCCGTCACCGTGAGGTGGCGGCCTTCGTCGTCGCGTGCCGCTAGGGTTCCCTCAACATCCCACCCGAACAAGGGAACCACCACCATGACCGACCCGACGTTCCGCGAGCGCCTCCGCTATCGCTTCGACACCTGGATGTCGCAAGGCACCGTCGCCCTCATCGGCCTGCTCGGGGCTGCGACTTTCGTCTTCGTCCTCCTGCTCGCCCTCATCGTGTGGGCCCTGCCGCTGCACCCGGCCGACGAGCCCGAGGGCGACTTCTTCGACATCTTCTGGGGCAACCTCATGCGCACCCTCGATCCCGGCACCATGGGCGGCGACGAGGGCTGGGGGTTCCGGATCGCGATGCTCATCGTGACGATCGGCGGCCTCGTGATCGTGGCGAGCCTCATCGGCATCGTCTCGGGCGGCTTCGATGCGAAGGTCGAGGAGCTGCGCAAGGGGCGCTCGCGTGTGCTCGAGAAGGATCACACCCTCATCCTGGGCTGGAGCGACAAGGTCTTCTCGATCGTCTCCGAGCTCGCGATCGCGAACGAATCGCGCGGGCGCAGCGCTGTCGTCATCCTCGCCGACCGCGACAAGGTCGAGATGGAGGAGGCCATCCGCAGCGAGGCCGACAAGACCGGCAAGACCGCGGTCATCTGCCGTTCGGGCGACCCGATGACGCTCGGCGACCTCGAGCTCGGGAGCCCGCACACGGCGCGCAGCATCATCCTGCTCGCACCGGAGGACAGCGACGACCCGGATGCGGTGGTCATCAAGTCGGCGCTCGCGATCACCAACAACCCGCATCGTCGCGCGGAGCCGTACCACATCGTCGGCGAGATCCGGGATCCCGCGAACCTCGAGGCAGCGCGCCTCGTGGGCCGCGAGGAGGTCGAGTGGGTGCTCGCGAACGAGCTCATCAGCCGCATCACGGTGCAGACGTGCCGGCAGTCGGGGCTCTCGGTCGTGTACTCGGAACTGCTCGACTATGGAGGCGACGAGATCTACATGACCCAGCTGCCCGAGTTGGCCGGCCGCAGCTATCGCGAGACGCAGCTCGCCTTCGTGGACTCGACGGTCATCGGCATCGTCAAGGGCGCGACGACCCTCGTCAACCCGCCGGCTGAGACCCCCTACGAGCGCGGCGACCAGCTCATCATGATCGCGGAAGACGACTCGACCATCCACACCTCGGCCCCTGGCGCACCCGACGAGGCGGCCATCGTGCCCGAGTCGGATGCGGTCGTGGCGCCCGAGCGGACCCTCGTGCTCGGCTACAACTCGGGTCTCTCGTTCATGCTCGGTGAGCTCGACCAGTACGTGGCGCCGGGCTCGAGCGCGCTCATCGTCGCCGACATGAAGGAGCCCGCCTTCCCCGCACTCGAGAACGTGGCGCTGCGGTTCCAACGCGGCGACGTCACGAGCCGTCGCGTGCTCGATGCGCTCGACGTCGAGCACGCCGATCACATCATCGTGCTCGCAGACACGCGTCTGCCGGCGCAGCGAGCCGACGCGAAGACGCTCATCACGCTTCTGCACTTGCGCGACATCGCCGAGCGCGCCGAGGTCGACCTCAACGTCGTGAGCGAGATGCTCGACGACCGCAACCGCGAGCTCGCCGAGGTCACGAACGCCGACGACTTCATCGTGTCGGACAAGCTCGTCGCGCTGACCCTCACGCAGCTCAGCGAGAACAAGCGACTCGCGGACGTCTTCGACGTGCTGTTCTCGGCGGAGGGCAGCGAGATCTACCTGCGTGCGGCATCCCACTACGTCGCCGCGGGCGCCGAAGTCGACTTCTACACGGTCGTCGAGGCGGCGCAGCGTCGGGGCGAGACGGCCATCGGCTATCGGATCGGCGCGCATGCCCACCGCGGCTCCGAGGCCTACGGCGTCGTGGTCAATCCGCGCAAGGACGAGCGGCGGCGTTTCGCGCCGGACGACCGCATCATCGTGCTCGCGGAGGGCTGAGCGGCGCTCGCATCCATGTCACCCGTGATGGGGGTATGGTCACGTTCTCATCACGCGTGCACACTCAAGACATGGACGAATGTCGGCACGGGCTCGTCGCGGCGGTGTGCGCCGTGTGCTGCCGGGCTGCGGAGCGGCACGACGACGTGCCTGCGGCGTCCGCTCCGCTCGCCGAGGTCGCACGCGAACTGGCCGTCGCGGGAGAGCTCATCGCCCGCTAGCCTCACGGCATGACAGCGGATGCCGCGAGGGCGTCGCGCGTGCGCGTGCGCCTCGAGCGCGTGCGCCTCGACCGTGTCCCCGTGGCGACGCGCCCCTGGATCGTCGTCTGCTGGACGCTTACGGCGATGCTCGCCGTCGTGCTCCTGTGGCCCGGGCTCACCGATGTCGTCGCCGTCGACGAGCGCACCGCGAGCCATCTGCTCGACGCCTTCCTCGCGCCCATCTGGATGCGCGTCGTCATCCTCGTGGCGACGGCGGGCGTCTCGGGGGCTGCGATCGTCCGCGAGCTCTTGCGCTCCGCCGCGCGGGATGCGAAGGCATCGCCCGTGCGCCGCGAGCTGACCCTCGCGCTCGCGGCGTTCCCCGCGCTGTCGCTCCTCGCGGATCGGATGCCGTGGTGGGCGATCGGCGCGGCGCTCGCCTTCGCGGCAGCCGAGCTCGTCGCGCACCTGGGTCGGGCGTCGCGTGCCCGCGCGGCGCGCGCGGGCGTCGTCGCCGCGGCGGCGTGGCTCGTGCTCGCGGCCGCCCAGCTCGCGGGCGCCCCGAGCACCGGGTGGACCTGGGCCGTTCTGTTCGGCCTCGCGGCGGGGTTCGCGGCCTTCGGGAGCTACTACGGCATCCAGCGCGCCGCCGAGTCGCGCACTCGCGCCGTCGACGTGCTCTTCCGCACGCGGATGCCGCCGTGGGTCGTGCTCGCCGTCGTGCTCGCGGTCGCGCTCGTCGTCGTGCTGCGGCTCACCGTTCTGCGGGAGCTCTTCTCCGAGCCCGATCCCACCCTCTGGAGCCCGCTCGCGAAGGAGTCGCCGCTCTCGTGGCTGCACGCGGCCCTCGTCGCCGGGCTCATCGTCGCGGCGGGGCTCGTCTCGACGAGGCGTCCCCGAGCACGTCTCGGCGAGCGACGCATCGCGGGCGGGCTCGCCCTCGTGGGCAACGCCGAGCTCATGATCGGAAGCGGCGTGCTGCTCGTCGCCTTCCTCGTGGCGGTTCCGTTGGGCCGGGCACCGCTGCCGGATGCGTGGGTCGCGTGGGTGCCCGCCGTCAAGCTCGCGGGGGTCGTGCTCGTCGGCCTCTCGGCGCTCCTGCCGCGCTTGCGAGGCACGGCGGCGCGCATCCTCGCGGCGATCTCGGCGGCCTACCTGCTGCCGGTGACAGCACAGGGCGCGCTGCTCGCGGCAGGCGTGGAGCTCCCGCAGGGCATCGCGGGCTTCGCGGCGACGCCCGTGCAGATCCTCGTGCTGCTCGTGGCGTGCGCGCTCGTGCTCGGGATCGTCGGCGTCGTGCGCGAGGGCGTCGTCTCGGCGGGCCTCGTGCTGCGTCTCGCGGTCGTGCCGCTCATCGCCGTGCACGCGGGATGGCTTCTGCCGGTCGCCTGGTCGGGGCTCGGCCGCTGGCTCCTCGTGCTCGGCATCGTCGCGGCGCTCGTGCTCTTCCTGCCGGAGCCCGACCCGGATCCCGCGCGCCGGGGGATCGAGCTGCTCGCGGCATCCGCCGCCCAGCTCTTCGCGATCACCGTGACGACCCTCGCCGTACCGAGCCTCTACGACGACGGCACGCTCGTCGTGCTCGGCCTCTTGTGGCTCTCGGTGACGGTCGTCGTGTCGCTCGTCATCGAGACCCGGCCACGAGACGGCGAGGCGCGCGAGGCGGGATAGCATCGCCCCATGGGACTCTTCCGCCGACGCGGCGTCGACACGAGCCTGCCGCGCGACGATCGGGGCTTCGGAAGCTTCGACGACTACGTCTACAACCTGACCCCGCGCAACAAGCGCACGACGATCGTGCTCGCGAACTCGAACCCGTATCAGGACGAGCTGCGCGAGCTCGTCGAGTCGGGTGCGACCGAGTTCGAGACGGCGATCTCACCGCGCACCGTGCAGGCCGAGGGACAGGATGCGCCCATCGAGGTGCGGCTGTTCACGGGCCGCCGGGTGAGCGGCCCCGTCGGCATGGTGCCGCGCGGGCTCGAGTCGGTCGTCGACGAGAACCTTCGTCGTCTCGACGACAAGGGGCTCAAGGCGCGCATCCCGGTGCGCATCGATCGCAAGCGCGAGGGCTATCGCGTCGTGCTGCTCATGGGGGCGCTCAAGTAGGAGCGCCGCGCGCTACTCGGCGAGCTCGGCCTCGGCCGCCGCGATCTTCTCGCGAACCTCGTCCATGTCGAGGGCGCGGATCTGCGTGATGAGGTCCTCGAGCACGTGGCCGGGCAACGCGCCGGCCTGCGCGAACACGCCGATGCCGTCGCGGAAGGCCATGAGCGTCGGGATCGAGCGGATGTTGAGGGCCGCGGAGAGCTCCTGCTCCGCATCCGTGTCGACCTTCGCGAAGGTGATGTCGGGGTGCTTCTCGCTCGACGCCTCGAAGACGGGGCCGAACGCCTGGCACGGACCGCACCAGGCGGCCCAGAAGTCGACGAGCACGATGTCGCCGTCGAGCACGGTGTTCTCGAAAGTGGTGCGGGTGAGTTCCACGGTGGCCATACAGCCAGGCTAGGGGAGCGCGAACGCGCGCGCTGGATGCCGGGAATACTCCCGGCATCCGGTCGGTTTCACCCCATATCAATGCAAACGCATAGAAAAACGAGTGGACGGAACCCATGAGCACCCCGATGCAGTTCGGCATCTTCAGCGTGAGCGACATCACGCGCGACCCGACGACCGGTGAGACGCCGAGCGAGGCGCAGCGCATCCGCGACATCGTCACGATCGCCACGCACGCGGAGGAGGTCGGGCTCGACGTCTTCGCGATCGGCGAGCACCACAACCCGCCGTTCTTCTCGTCGTCGCCCACGACGACGCTCGCCTACATCGGCGCGCAGACCGAGAAGCTCATCCTCTCGACCGCGACGACGCTCATCACGACGAACGACCCGGTGAAGATCGCGGAGGACTACGCGATGCTCCAGCACCTCACGGGCGGCCGCGTCGACCTCGTCATGGGTCGCGGCAACACGGGCCCCGTCTACCCGTGGTTCGGCCAGGACATCCGTCAGGGACTCCCGCTCGCGATCGAGAACTACGCGCTTCTGCGTGAGCTGTGGGAGAAGGACGTCGTCGACTGGGAGGGCAAGTTCCGCACGCCCCTCCAGGGGTTCACCGCGGTGCCGCGTCCGCTCGACGGCGTGCCGCCGTTCGTGTGGCACGGCTCGATCCGCACCCCCGAGATCGCCGAGCAGGCCGCCTACTACGGCGACGGCTTCTTCGCGAACAACATCTTCTGGCCCAAGGAGCACTACCAGCGGCTCATCACGCTCTACCGTCAGCGCTACGCGCACTACGGGCACGGCACGCCCGAACAGGCGATCGTCGGCCTCGGCGGGCAGGCGTTCCTCGCGAAGAATTCGCAGGATGCCGTGGCGGCGTTCCGTCCGTACTTCGACAACGCGCCGGTCTACGGGCACGGTCCGTCGCTCGAGGAGTTCATGGAGCTCACGCCCCTCACGGTCGGCTCGCCGCAGCAGGTCATCGACCGCTACGCGGCCATGCGCGAGTACTTCGGCGACTACCAGCGCCAGCTCTTCCTCATGGACCACGCGGGTCTGCCGCTCAAGACCGTGCTCGAGCAGCTCGACCTGCTCGGCTCGGAGGTCGTGCCGGTGCTGCGTAAGGAGCTCGCGAAGAACCGCCCCGCCGAGGTCCCGGATGCGCCCACGCATGCCGCACGCGTCGCCGCGGTCTACGGCGACGGCCCGACCCGCGAGGCGCGGCCGACCTCGGCGGGAGGCAACAACCTCACCGTCGGCGGTCCGTACCACGACACTCCGACGCTCGCCGCGTCGGAGCAGGCATCCGCGGGCTCGGCGTTCGGGCCCGCCGCGACCCGGAAGGAGGGGGCACGATGACCCGCCGCATCGCCGTCGTGAGCGCGGGGCTCTCGAACCCGTCGTCGACGCGCATGCTCGCCGATCGTCTCTCGGCGGCGACCGTCGCCGAGCTGCGCGAACGCGGCATCGAGGCGACGATCGACGTCATCGAGCTGCGCGATCTCGCGCACGACATCACGAACAACCTGCTCGCGGGGTTCGCCCCACCTGCGCTCGAGGACGCCATCAATCGCGTCGTGTCGGCCGACGGTCTCATCGCCGTGACGCCCATCTTCTCGACGAGCTACTCAGGCCTCTTCAAGTCGTTCATCGACGTCATCGACCCCGACGCGCTCACCGGCATGCCCGTGCTCATCGGAGCCAACGCGGGAACGGCGCGGCACTCGCTCGCCATCGACTACGCCATCCGCCCGCTCTTCGCCTACTTGCACGCCGAGCCGGTTCCGACGGGCGTCTTCGCAGCGTCGAGCGATTGGGGCGCGCAGGCCGACGACGTCAAGCCGCTCGGCGCACGCGTCGAGCGCGGCGCGCGCGAGCTCGCCGAGGCGATCGCGCGGCGCGAGGAGCGGAAGCTCGTGGACCCCTTCGACCCGGACGCGTTCCTTGGCGAAGGCCGCTCGTTCGGCCACTTGCTCGGCGGTCTCGCGGGGGAGTGACGCGGGTCTCGCGGCAGGGTCGTCACGTATCGCGGCCGTGCGCGAGGCGAGCGGCCGCGGCATCGACGAGCACGCCGAGGGTGATCGCGACGACGATCGAGACCGCGACCGCGACGAGCGGCACCTCCGCGAGCACCGTGCCGAAGAGCGCGCCGACGGCCGTGTTGTAGCAGGCCCACGCGACCCCGGCGGCCGCCGAGAGCGGCGCGAAGCGGCGGAGCGGCAGCCCGCTCGCGCCGGCCGCGAGGTTGACGGCGATGCGCGCGAAGGGGATGTAGCGCGCCGTGAACACGAGCGAAGCGGGCCGACGCAGCACCGTCGCGCGTGCCCGGACGATCGCTCGCGCGAGCCGCGAGTCGCCGCCCTCCCAGCGGCCGAGCCCGATGTGTCGCCCGATGAGGAAGCACAGCAGATCGCCCACGACGGCACCCACGGCGGCCACGGGCACGATCGCGACGATCGGCGGGCTCCCGGTCGAGCCCCACAGCGCGCCGAGGGTCACGACGAGCGTCTCGCTCGGAAGCACCACGAGGAACGCGTCGCCCACGACGAGCAGGAACAACGCGGGCAGCAGCCACGGCGACTCGGCGAGCCCCACGAGCCAGCCCGCGTCCATGACGGCATCTCTACCGCCCCGAGGTGAACGCGCGGATGCCGCGCGGTGTCCGGCGGGCGGCGCGCGTTGCGCGCATCCCGGCATCCGGGGAACGGCGCTCGACGATCGCGTGAACCCTCCGCGCACCGCGCCGTCGGGCGCCCGCCGCACGGCCGCGAGGCGTCACCCTGAGCACGTGAGAGTCGCGATCGTCGCCGAGACCTTCCTCCCGCACATGAACGGCGTCGTGGGATCCGTGCTGCAGATGCTCGCGCAATTGCGCGCCCACGGGCACGAGACGCTCGTGATCGCCCCGCGGGGTCACACCGTGCCCGAGCGGGAGCGCCTGCACGACGCCCGGCTCGCGCTGCTCCGCTCCTTCGGCCTTCCGGGCTACCCGGACGTGCGCCTCACGACCGCGAGCACGGGGCGGATCGAGACGATCCTGCGCGAGTTCCAGCCGGACGTCGTGCATCTCGCCTCGCCCTTCGTGCTCGGCTGGCAGGCGCTGCGGGCGGCCGAGCGCCTCGGCATCCCGACGGTCGCGATCTACCAGACCGACATCCCGGGCTACGCGGCCCGCTACGGGTTCCCCGCGAGCGAGCCCGCGCTCACGCGGCACGTCGCCCGCATCCACACGCGCGCGACCCTCACGCTCGCGCCCTCGTCGGCGTCGATGGACGAGCTGCGCGCCCTCGGCGTCGAGCGCTTGCGGCTGTGGGCCCGCGGCGTCGATGGCGAGCGCTTCCATCCGCGTCATCGCGACGATGCGCTGCGGTGCGAGCTCGCGTCTGCGGGCGAGGCGCTCGTCGGCTACGTCGGACGGCTCGCCCCCGAGAAGCAGGTCGAGGACCTGCGCGTTCTCTCGGGGATGCAGGGCACGCGCCTCGTGATCGTGGGCGATGGGCCCAGCCGTGCCGCGCTCGAGAAGGCGCTTCCGGATGCCGTCTTCCTCGGCTTCCGTGCGGGCGACGAGCTCGCTCGCATCGTCGCGAGCCTCGACCTCTTCGTGCACCCGGGCGAGAACGAGACCTTCTGCCAGACCGTGCAGGAGGCGCTCGCGAGCGGTGTCCCCGTCGTCGCGACGGGGCGCGGCGGCCCCGTCGACCTCGTGCAGAGCAGTCGCACGGGGTGGCTCTACCCGCCGGGCGACCTCGGCGAGCTGCGCGACCGTGTGCGCGACCTCCTGGGCGACGAGGCCAAGCGGCGGGCGTTCGCGGCGGCGGCGCGCGACTCGGTCGCGCATCGCACGTGGGCGCGGCTCGGCGAGGAGCTCGTCGCGCACTATCGCGACGCGATCGCGGGGCGTCTCGCGGTCGCGGACGAGCCGGCCCGCCGCATCCGGGCCACGCGCTTCGTCGTGCTCGGCGACTCGCTCACCGAGGGCCTGTGCGACTCCTCGCGCCAGGCCGCGGGGGAGTACCGCGGATGGGCCGACCGCCTTGCGCTCCTGCTCGCGCATGCGGGTGGTCGCGAGCCGCTCCTCTACGCCAATCTCGCGGTGCGCAGCAGGCGCATCGACGAGGTGCTCGTCGAGCAGATCCCGCATGCGCTCGCACTGCGTCCCGACCTCGTCTCGGTGCTCGTCGGGGCGAACGACCTCGTCGCACCGCGGGCGCGTCCGGAACGGCTCGCCGAGCGGCTCGCGACGGGCGTCGCGGCCTTGCGCGCCTCCGGGGCCGAGGTGCTCGTCGTGACGCCCTTCGCACCGCACCGTGGCTACCTGCGCGCTCTGCACGCGCGCTTCGAGCGCTTCAACGTCGTGCTGCGGCGGCGGTGCGCGGAGCTCGGAGCCGTCGTGCTCGACTTCGCCGCCGACCCCGCATGCGCCGAGCCGCGGAGCTGGGCCGAGGATCGCGTGCACTTGAGCTCGCACGGGCATCGCGTGCTGTCGTACCGTGCGGCCGCCGCGCTCGGCGTGCCCGACGCAAGCGAGCTCGGTGCGCTCGACCTGGCGATGCATGACGAGCAGGGTGCGGAGGACGCGTGGATCCCGACGGCCCGCTGGCTGCGTGTGCATGCGGCCCCGTGGGCGCTCCGCCGCTTGCGGGGCAGGCGCGCGGGCGACGGCCTCGTCGCGAAGCACAGCGAGCTCGTGCCGATCGAGCCGGGCGACGGCATCCGCAGCACCACGCGTGGCTGAAGCCCGCTAACGCGACGGGCGCGGGTGCGCCGCCGTGCGCGAGGGCTGCGAGGACCCCGTACCCGCGATCGCGTCGGCCGCTTGCACGAGCGCGAGGTGCGAGAGCGCCTGTGGTGTGTTCCCCGCGTGACGGCGCTCCGTGACGTCGTACTCCTCCGAGAGGATGCCGACGTCGTTCGCGAGCGCGCACGCGCGATCCATGAGCGCGACGGCATCCTCGTGCCGCCCCGTCGCGGCATACTGCTCGGCGAGCCAGAAGGAGCACGCGATGAACGGATGCTCGTCGCCCGGCAGCCCGTCGACGCCTGAGCTCGTGCGGTAGCGGTGCACGAGACCCCCCGACATGAGAGTCGCCTCGATGCGCTCGACGGTCGCGAGCATCCGCGGATCGTCGGCATCGCAGAACCCGACGCTCGGGAGCGCGAGGAGTGAGGCGTCGACCTCGTCGGAGCCGTAGCTCTGCGTGAAGTAGCCGTCCGTCGACACGCCGTGCTCGTCGATCTCGGCGCGTATGCGATCGCGCAGCCGCTCCCAGAGCTCGACGGGCCCGTCGAGGCCGTGGCGCCGCACCGCACGGATGCCGCGGTCGAAGGCCGCCCAGATCATCGCGCGCGAGTGCGTGAACATGCGCGGCTCGCCCCGGATCTCCCAGATCCCGTGGTCGGGATCGTCGATGCGCGCGACGACCTGCTGGAGGAGCGAGCGCTGCAGAGGCCACGAGAACTCGGTCTCCTCGAGCCCCGCCTCGCGCGCGACGTCGAGGGCGACGAGCACTTCGCCGATGACGTCTGCCTGATACTGCCGTGCGGCGTCGTTGCCGACGCGCACGGGCGATGCGCCGCCATAGCCGGGGAGTGAGGCGAGCTCGCGCTCCCACAGGTCGCGCTCGCCCGCGATCCCGTACACGATCTGGATCTGCGCCGGATCGCCCGCGACCGCGCGCAGCAGCCACATGCGCCAGTGCTCGGCGATACGCAGGAAGCCGTGCGCGATGAACGCCTCGAGTGTGAGTGCCGCGTCGCGCAGCCACACGAAGCGATAGTCCCAATTGCGCACGCCGCCGAACTGCTCGGGCAGCGAGGTCGTCGCCGCGGCGACGATGCCGCCCGTGTCGCGATGCGTGAGGGCACGCAGGATGAGGAGCGAGCGCAGCACCTGGTCGCGGTACTCGGGCGGAGCGTCGATGCGGTCGGCCCAGCTCTGCCACCACGTGCGGGTGGACTCGAGAGCCGCGTCGACCTCGAGCGGGGGAGGCGGGGGCTCGGACGAGGGATGCCACGTGAGCACGAGATCGAGCGTCTCGCCCGCGGCCACGGTGAGCGTGCCACGGTGCACGTGGTCGTCCGCCTTGACGGTAGCGCCGCGCAGCACGAGGGCATCCGGGCCCGCGATCGCGATGAGCTCGGGCACCTCGGAACCCCGCACTTGCCGTACCCACGGCACCGAGCGCGCGTACGCCATCCGGAACCGCAGGCTCTGCGTGAACTCGACGGTGCCCTCGACGCCGACGACACGGCGCACGAGGTCGGTCGTGCGGGATCCCCCGCGACGTTCGTCGGTGACCGTGAGCGCGTCGTGCACCTCGGCCACGCCGCTCTCGGACTCCCAGCGTGTCACGAGCGTGAAGGTGCCCCCGGCGTAGTGCCGGGTCGCTCGGGCAGCGGAGTCCGTGGGGCGCAGCGACCAGCATCCGTGCTCCTCGTCGCCGAGCAGCGCACCGAAGACCGAGGGCGAGTCGAAGCGCGGCAGGCACAGCCAATCGATCGAGCCCTCGCGCGAGACGAGCGCCGCCGTGCGCGAGTCGCTGAGAAGCGCGTAGTCCTCGATGGGGGCTGTCATTCGCCCCATTCTCTCAGGAGTGCGCCGCGAGGGGGCGAGTAGCGTCGGGATATGAGCGCAGAGACGACACTCGCGATCCTCGGCGCGTCGGGCGATCTCGCCGGGCGCCTGCTTCTGCCGGCCCTCGGCGAGCTGCTCATGGAGGAGACCGATCGCCACGTGCACCTCGTCGGCGCGGGCAGCTCGGGCATGGACGAGGATGCGTGGCGCGCCCGCGTTTCGGACACCTTCCGCTCGGTGGGCGCGGATGCCGCGCTCGATCGCGTGCGGCTCGGCCCGTTCCTCGTCGCCGACGCCTCGACGGCCGACGGCATCCGCACGGTCGTGGATGCCGCGGGCGCGGGGCCGCTCGTGCTGTACTTCGCCGTGCCTCCCGCCGTCACGGCCGCGGGATGCGCCGCGCTCGAGGCGTCAGACCTGCCGGAAGGCACGATGCTCGCGCTCGAGAAGCCCTTCGGCACCGACGAGCAGAGCGCGCGCGAGCTCAACGAGACGCTGCGCGCGCTCGTGCCCGAGTCGCAGATCTTCCGCGTCGACCACTTCCTCGGGCGGTCCACCGTGCTCAACGTCATCGGCTCGCGCACCGCCAACCGCATCTTCGAGCCCATCTGGTCGGCGCGCGATATCGAGTCGATCAGCATCCGCTACGACGAGTCGCTCGGGCTCGAGAGGCGCGCGGGCTACTACGACGGCGCGGGCGCGCTCGTCGACATGATCCAGAGCCACCTCCTGCAGGTGCTCGCGATCGTCGCGATGGAGCCGCCCGCGACGCTCGGCGAGCTCGATCTGCGCGATGCGACCGCCGCCGTGCTGCGCGCGACGCAACTGCGCGGCGACGACCCCGTCGCATCCTCGAAGCGAGCGCGCTACACGGCCGGCACGGTCAAGGGGAGGCGGATGCCGTCGTACGTCGACGAGCCGGGCGTCGATCCCGCACGGAACACCGAGACGCTCGCCGAGATCGTGTGCGAGGTGCGCACGGCGCGCTGGGCGGGCGTGCCCATCACCCTGCGCTCGGGCAAGGCGCTCGGCGATCCCGCGCGCGAGATCGTCGTGCGCCTCAAGTCCGTGCGTCACGTGCCGACCGGGCTCACGGGCGACGCGCCGGGCACCGTGCTGCGCTTCTCGCTCGGCCCCGACGTGCTCGGCATCGAGCTCAACGTCAACGGCGGCGACGACCCCTTCGTGCTGCACCGCGCGACGATCGAGGCCGATCTGGGTCTCGGCTCGCAGCGCGCCTACGCGGAGGTGCTCGCCGGCATCCTCGACGCCGATCCGACGCTCGCGGTGCGCGGCGACGCGGCCGAGCAGTGCTGGCGGATCATCGCGCCCGTCCGGGAGGCATGGGCGCGCGGCGACGTCGCCCTCGACGAGTACGCGGCAGGCTCGACGGGCCCCGAGGGCTGGGGTGCGTGAGGGCTCAGCCCGACTTGCGACGGAACTCGCGCTTGCGCTCGGCGCGCCCGTGCGCCTCATGCACGGCGCCCCCGCCGTCGAGGTGGGCGGGGCGATCGTGCGCCTGCTGCTTCTTGCGCTCGAGCGCCTCACGGAACTTGCGCTTGGTCTCCTCGGAGGCCGCGGCGGGCTTGTCGTCGGAACTCATCCCGTCAGCATAGGCGGCTCGGGAGGGGATGCGGCGCACCCTGTGCGCGTGACCGCGGCACAATGGGGGAATGCGGCGCGGCGAGCGGATCACGAGCATCGTGGGAGCCGTGCTCGTGGCCGTAGCGGCATCCGCATCGATCGCTGTGCTCGCGGTGCACGGCGGGCGTGCCGCGCGTGTGTCGACATCGTCGGCCGGCATCCCGTCCGACCTCGCGTGGGACGTCTACGATGCGTGTCAGTCCACGCTCGAGGCGCCGGCCGACGGCGCCTTCTCGGTCTCGTTCCGCGAGGGCGTCATCCAGCTCGAGAGGATCGAGTCGTCGGACGACCCCGCGAGGGTCGCCGCATTCCGGGACGCGGTCAACGACTGCCTCGACGACTTCCGCTTCGCGGGCGAGGCGTTCGGCGGCTACGTCGAGCTCGCGGCTCCCGCCGAGCGCCTGCTCGCGTACGGCGTTGCGCGCACGTGGCTGTCGCCGTGCATCAGCGGACACGCGCGCGCTCTCGCGGAAGTGGGGAGCCCCCCGCCCTTCGTCGACTGGTCGGCCCTGGAGCCCCGTGCGTATCAGGGATTGACCTATGTGGGATTCGGGCAGACCGACCTCACGAGCATCCCGAGCCTCATCGAGATGCGCGAGGACTGCGGGTCCGGGACGCTGCCGTTCACGGCCTCCCTTGCGCCCGGAACGGCGGGCGGATGATGCGCGCGCGCACGATCGTCGGCACCGCGATCACGGCGTTCAGTCTCGCCGTCGCCGTCACGGTGCTCGTCGTCGGCGGCATCCAGAGACCCGAACCTGTCGTGCCGGACGACCGCGTGCCCGACGATCTGTTCTGGCCGTGGATGCTCTCGTGCTCGGTCGGCACGAGCCTTCCCCTCCTCAACGTCTCGTACGACACCGACGGCCTCGTCGACGTCGACGTCGGGGCGCTCGACCCCGACGCGCCGTACGGCACACCGCTCGCCGATGAGAACGGCGACTACGTCGTCGACGAGGGTGCGTCTCTCGCGGTCGAGGAGTGTCTCAGCGCTCATCGGTTCGACGTGTCATCGGGGAGCTATCGAGAGGCAACGGAGGCCGAGCGTCTGTTGCTCTACGACTGGACCGTTCGCTGGCAAGCGCCATGCCTCGAGGCACGCGACTTGGGCGCGCCCATCCCGTCGTTCGAGGACTTCCTCGACCCGCATCAGGCTCCCTGGCACCTCATCTCGAATCGCGACTGGTTCAGCGAGGAGTTCGACTTCGACGCGGCGCTCGCGGCGCGCCACGCGTGCGAGCCGCTGCCGCCCTTCCTCGCCGCGGACGGGGTCGGCTGGTAGCATGAACTCGGCCGTCATCCGACGGCTGTCCCGAGGTGCGACGCACCGACGGGCTGATCCGGAGCAGGCCGGCACGAAGCTGGTCACCGGTGGTGGTCCCCCGAACGGATGCGGCATCCGGTCGGAGCGCTTCTACTGTTGACCAGATCCCGGCGGCCGGCACGCGACACTGCGCGCGCCCACGTCCTTCCTGCCCGCTCCTGCTCCGCGCATGAGCCGCGCGTATCGCGGCAGCAAGGAGATATGACCTCGTGGAAGGTCCCGAGATCAAGTTCGCCGAAGCCGTTCTCGACAACGGCAAGTACGGCACCCGCACCGTCCGGTTCGAGACCGGACGTCTGGCCCAGCAGGCGCAGGGCGCCGTCGCGGCCTACCTCGACGAGGACACGATGCTGCTGTCCGCGACGAGCGTGTCGAAGCAGCCGCGTGAGGGCTTCGACTTCTTCCCCCTGACCGTCGACGTCGAGGAGCGTTCCTACGCCGCCGGCAAGATCCCCGGATCGTTCTTCCGTCGCGAGGGTCGTCCCTCGACCGAGGCGATCCTCGTGTGCCGTCTCATCGACCGCCCGCTGCGCCCGTCGTTCGCCGACGGCATCCGCAACGAGGTGCAGATCGTCGTGACGGTGCTCTCGATCGCGCCCGACGAGTTCTACGACGCGCTCGCGATCAACGCCGCGAGCGCCTCGACGCAGATCTCGGGTCTGCCGTTCTCGGGCCCCATCGCGGGCGTGCGTCTCGCGCTCATCCCGACCCCGGGTGAGCAGGGCGGCCAGTGGGTCGCGTTCCCCAAGTTCTCGCAGCTCAAGGATGCCGTGTTCGACCTCGTCGTCGCGGGCCGCGTCGTGAAGAACGCGGATGGCAGCGAAGACGTCGCGATCATGATGGTCGAGGCCGAGGCCACCGAGCACAGCTGGGAGCTCATCCAGGGCGGCGCCGTCAAGCCCAACGAGGCCGTCGTGGCCGAGGGCCTCGAGGCGGCGAAGCCGTTCATCGCGCAGCTCGTGAAGGCGCAGGAGCAGCTCGCGGCGCAGTCGGCGAAGGAGATCAAGGAGTACCCGATCTTCCTCGACTACTCGCAGGAGGCGTACGACGCGGTCGACGCGATCGCGCACGACGAGCTCGCGGCCATCTACCAGATCGCCGACAAGCTCGAGCGTCAGGAGAAGGACGACGCCCTCAAGGAGCGCGTCAAGGTCGCGATCAACGAGAAGGTCGCCGCAGGCGAGCTCGGCGGCGAGATCCCGCCGATGGTGTCGGCCGCCTACAAGGCCGTCACGAAGAAGATCGTGCGCAGCCGCATCCTCACCGAGGGCGTGCGCATCGACGGCCGCGGCCTCACCGACATCCGTGCGCTCGACGCCGAGGTGCAGGTCATCCCGCGCGTGCACGGCTCCGCGATCTTCCAGCGCGGCGAGACCCAGATCCTGGGCGTCACGACGCTCAACATGCTCAAGATGGAGCAGCAGATCGACTCGCTCTCGCCCGTCACGAAGAAGCGCTACCTGCACCACTACAACTTCCCGCCCTACTCGACCGGTGAGACCGGCCGCGTGGGCTCGCCCAAGCGCCGCGAGATCGGGCACGGCTTCCTCGCCGAGCGTGCGCTCGTGCCGGTGCTGCCGAGCCGCGAGGAATTCCCGTACGCGATCCGTCAGGTCTCCGAGGCCCTCGGCTCGAACGGCTCGACGTCGATGGGCTCGGTGTGCGCCTCGACGCTCTCGCTCCTCAACGCGGGTGTGCCGCTCAAGGCGCCTGTCGCGGGCATCGCGATGGGCCTCGTGTCCGACACGGTCGACGGTGAGACGCGCTACGCGGCCCTCACCGACATCCTGGGCGCCGAGGACGCGCTCGGCGACATGGACTTCAAGGTCGCCGGCACCGCGGAGTTCGTGACGGCGATCCAGCTCGACACGAAGCTCGACGGCATCCCCTCGGAGGTGCTCGCGGGTGCGCTCTCGCAGGCCAAGGACGCCCGCACGGCGATCCTCGCGGTCATCAACCAGGCGATCGACGGTCCCGACGAGATGGCCCCGACGGCTCCGCGCGTGATCTCGGTCAACATCCCGGTCGACAAGATCGGCGAGCTCATCGGTCCCAAGGGCAAGACGATCAACGCGATCCAGGACGAGACGGGTGCCGAGATCTCGATCGAGGAGGACGGCACCGTCTACATCGGCGCGGTCGACGGCCCCTCGGCCGAGGCGGCCCGTGCGCAGGTGCTCGCGATCGGCAACCCGGTCAATCCCGAGGTCGGCGAGCGGTTCCTCGGAACCGTCGTCAAGCTCGCGACCTTCGGCGCGTTCGTCTCGCTCCTGCCGGGCAAGGACGGTCTCCTGCACATCAGCGAGGTCCGCAAGCTCGCGGGCGGCAAGCGCGTCGAGAACGTCGAGGACGTCCTCTCCGTCGGCCAGAAGATCATGGTCGAGATCACGAAGATGGACGACCGCGGCAAGCTCTCGCTCGCCCCGGTCGTCGAGACGGAGGAGGCCGACACCGACGGCTCCGCTGCTCACAGCGAGGGCCCGGAGGCTCCCGCCGAGGGCTGATCCGCCTCTCACGCCCACCGGATGCCCGTCCCGCGCTCGCGGGGCGGGCATCCGTCGTCTCGGGCGAGGAGACGACGACTTGCGCGCCCGTGCTGTTCCGGTTAGTGTATCGATCTACTAGACGGCTCGAGGAGGCGCTGGATGACCGCATGGTGGCGGGATGCCGTGGTGTATCAGCTGTACGTCCGCTCGTTCGCGGATGGTGACGGCGACGGCGTCGGCGACTTCGCGGGTCTCACCGAACGGCTCGACCATCTCGCGGCCCTCGGGGTCGACGCCCTGTGGCTCAACCCGTGCTATGCCTCGCCCCAACGCGACCACGGCTATGACATCGCCGACTACTTCGTGCCAGATCCTGCCTACGGCACGCTCGAGGACTTCGACGCCCTCGTCGCGGCGGCCCACGCGCGCGGAATGCGCGTGCTGATGGACATGGTCGCGAACCACTGCTCGACCGAGCACGTCTGGTTCCGGGAGGCGCTCGCATCCGCGCCCGGAAGCGATGAGCGTGCGCGCTTCCTCTTCCGCGACGGGCGCGGTGACGCGGGGGAGCTGCCGCCCAACAACTGGCAGAGCGTCTTCGGCGGACCCGCATGGACGCGCGTCATCGAGGCCGACGGCCGACCCGGTCAGTGGTACCTGCATTCCTTCGACCCGGGCCAGCCCGACTTCGACTGGCGGAACCGTGATGTGCACGACTACTTCGACGCCGTGCTGCGCCACTGGTTCGACCGCGGGGTGGACGGCTTCCGCATCGACGTCGCGCACGGGATGGTGAAGGCCGACGGGCTGCCCGACTGGCCCGGTGCCGACGACGGCACGGGCGGCCACAACCACGCGATGTGGGATCAGCCGGAGCTGCACGACATCTACCGCCGGTGGAACGGCATCGCGCGTTCGTACGACCCGCCACGCTATTTCGTCGGCGAGATCTGGGTGCCCGGCTCGGATCGCCTCGCCGCCTACCTGCGCGACGACGAGCTCGACCAGGCGTTCCAGTTCGAGCTGCTCGTGCAGCCGTGGGACGCGGCGCGCATGCGCTCGGCGATCGAGCGGGCTCTCGCGCTCACCCCCGAGCCCGCGTGGACGCTTTCCAACCACGACGTCCACCGCACGGTCACGCGCTACGGACAGGAGCAGTTCCTCGGCGACGCCGACCCGAGCGACATGATCGCCGCCGCCCGCCGACGCGGCCCCGTCGACGTCGAGCGCGGCGTGCGGCGAGCGCGGGCGGCCGCCATGCTCGAGCTCGCCCTTCCCGGCACGATCTACCTCTACCAAGGTGAGGAGCTGGGGCTGCCCGAGGTCTTCGACCTCCCCGACGACGCGCGACAGGATCCGATCTGGCTGCGGTCGGGCGGCCGCGAGCTCGGGCGCGACGGATGCCGCGTGCCGCTCCCCTGGGACGCGCAGGCTCCCGCGTTCGGCTTCGGAACGCGCCCCGACGCGGAACCCTGGCTTCCGCAACCGCCGTGGTTCGCGACCTTCGCCGCGTCCGCTCTCGCCGCCGACCCCGGGTCGATCCTGCGGCTCTACCGCGAGCTCATCGCGACGCGACGAGCCGTGTTCGACGCGGATGCCGTATGGGAGCTCCTCGACGCCGGCGCTCCCGACGTGCTCGCCTTCCGGCGCGGCGACGGCGTGTGCGTCGTGAACTTCGGGGCGGCGGCCGTGCCGCTCCCCGCCGAGTGGGAGGCCGAGCCCGTGGTCGTGTCGGCCCCGCTCACCTCGACCGACGGGCGGCTCGGCCTCCCGTCCGACAGCGCGGCCTGGCTCGTCGCCTCCGCGCACACCCGAATGCACACACCGGCCCGATCGGGCCACAATCACACCGAGGAGCGATGATGCACCGCAAACCATTCCACCTCGCGATCGCGACGGCCGCGATCGCGGGTCTGGCCCTCGCCGGTTGCACGGCGAGCGGCACCGACGACGGCACGGTCGAGCTGACCGTGTGGCACTACTGGGACGGCACGAACGCCGACACCTTCGACGCGATGGTCGACGAGTACAACGCGTCGCATCCCGGCGTGAAGATCTCGACCTCGAACGTGCCGAACGCGGACTTCCGCACCAAGCTGCGCGCCGCCGCGACCTCCGACACCCTGCCCGACATCGCGATCGGCGACCTCATCTGGGTACCGCAGATCAACGAGATGGGGAAGCTCGCCGACCTCGGCGGGGTCGTCTCCGACGAGGTGCTCGCCGACATCAATCCCGCGCTCACGAGCTTCGGCACGATCGACGGAAAGCAGGTGTCGGTGCCGGTGTCGGCGAACAACCTCGCCTACATGTTCAACCGCACGGTGTTCGAGGAGGCGGGCCTGGATCCGGAGCAGCCTCCTACGACATGGGATGAGCTCATCGCCGCGGGCAAGCAGATCGTGGCCACGACCGGCAAGCCCGGCTACGACCTCTTCACGCAGGCCGGCAGCGACGGAGAGGGCCTCACCTGGAACTTCCAGGTGAACCTCTGGCAGGCCGGCGGAGAGTTCCTCACCGAGGACAACTCGGCGGCAGCCTTCAATACGCCGGAGGGGCTCGACGCACTGAACTACTGGCTCGAGCTCATCGACTCGGGAGTCAGCCCGTACGGCAAGTGGGGAGAGTTCGAGAAGGGGCAGGGCGGCTCCGCGCAGGAGGGCTCGTGGATGGTCGGCATCTGGGCCGCCGATCCGCCCTTCGACTTCGGGGTGGCGAAGGTGCCCGCGCCCGAGGGTGGCGTCGAGACGACGAACCTCGGCGGCGAGCAGGCCATGGTGTTCGACAACGGAGATGCCGAGGTCGAGGCGGCGGGCGACTTCCTGAGCTGGTTCCTCGACCCCGAGCAGGTGACGTCGTGGAGCGAGGCCACCGGCATGCTGCCTGTGCTCAACTCGGTCGCCACGAGCGAGGACTACCTCGCCTGGGTCGATGAGAACCAGCCGCTGCTTCGGCCGTATGTCGAGCAGATGCCGACCGCACACGCCCGCCCGAACTCGCCCATCTACCCGCAGATCTCGCTCGCGTTCGCGCAACAGCTCGAGCGCGCGTTCAGTGGCGAGATCGGCGCGCAGGAGGCGCTCGACGCGGCCGAGAAGGCCGTGAACGACGTCATCGCCGAGGGCTGATGGCGCTCACCACCTCGACGGTCCGCCCCGGTCGCCTGCGCGGCCGGGGCGGGCCCCGCGCGCGCTACGACCGCGAGCAGGTGCTCACGGCGGCCGCGTTCCTGACACCCGCGCTCGTCGTGATCGGCGTGTTCGTCGTCTACCCCATCGTCGCGGCCGGCCAGCTGAGTCTCACCTCGTGGGACGGCTTCAGCCCGGTCAAGGAGTTCATCGGCCTCGACAACTACGTTCGTCTCGCGAGCGACCCCGAGTTCTGGAACTCTCTGCTCGTCACGTGCGTCTACGCGCTCGGGGTGTGCGTGCTGAGCGCCGCGAGCGGGCTCGCCATCGCGCTGCTGCTCGATGCGCCCTTGCGCGGGCGCGGGCTGTACCGCAGCATCTACTTCCTGCCGGCCGTGACGTCATCCGTCGCCGCCGCGATCGTCTGGCGCTACCTGCTGGATCCCGCGGGCCTCGTCAACAACGTGCTCGCGGCGCTCGGCATCGACGGTCCCGATTGGCTGCAGGACCGCTGGCTCGCGCTCGGCGCCCTCACCCTGCTCACCGTCTGGAAGAACCTCGGCTTCAACGCCGTGCTCTATCTGACCGCGCTGCAGACGCTCCCCGAGAGCGTCTTCGAGGCCGCTCAGCTCGACGGGGCGAGCTGGGGCCAGCGCCTGCGTCATCTCACCATCCCGCTGCTCGCGCCCATGACGTTCTTCGTGGTCGTGCAGGCGCTCATCACGAGCTTCCAGGCCTTCGATCTCGTCTACGTGCTCACGGATGGCGGACCGCGCGGCGGCACCGAGGTGCTCGGGCTCTTCATGTACCGCACCTCCTTCGTCCTCGGCGAGTTCGGCTACGGCACCTCGATCGCGTTCGTGACGCTCTTCCTCGTGCTCGGTGTGACGCTCGTGCAGTGGCGCGTCTCGGGCTCCGGACGGAGGCTGCGATGAGGCCGCGGAGCGGGGTGACCGTCGCGCGGCACGTCGTGCTCATCCTCGGTGCGGCGACCGTCGTGGTGCCGTTCCTCTGGATGTTCACGACCTCGCTGCAGACACGCGCCGAGACCTACACGAGCACCTCGATCCTGCCGACCTCGTGGCACTGGGAGAACTACGTCACGGCGTGGAACGCGGCGCCCTTCGGGCAGTACTACCTCAACAGCATCGTCATGGCGGTCGGCATCGTGGCGGGGCACCTCGTGCTCGACGCCCTCGCCGCCTACGCCTTCGCCCGGCTCGCGTTCCCGCTCAAGCGCATCCTCTTCGGCGTGCTGCTCGCGGCGCTGCTCGTGCCGACCTTCGTGACGATCATCCCCGCCTACTCGATCGTCGCCTCGCTGCACTGGATCGACAGCTACGCGGCGCTCATCGTGCCGCGGCTCGCCGACGTGTTCGGCATCATCCTGCTGCGCCAGTACTTCTCGACGATCCCCGCCGAGATCGATGATGCGGCACGCATCGACGGGTGCAGCCGCGCGGGCACGTTCTGGCGCATCATCGTGCCGCTGTCACGCCCCGCGTTCGCGACCCTCGCGATCTTCAGCTTCCTGTTCGCGTGGAACGACTTCCTGTGGCCGCTGCTCGTCACCAACACCGACGAGTTCCGCACCATCCAGATCGGTCTCGCGGCGTTCCAGGGGCGCTACGCGACGTCGTGGAACTACCTGATGGCGGGAACCCTCACCGCGACGGTTCCGAGCCTCATCGTCTTCCTGTTCTTCCAGAGAGCGCTCGTGCGCGGGATCGCCGCGAGCGGGATGAAGGAGTGATCATGCCCGACCTCGTCACGCCCGACTGGCTCGCCGACGCGGTGTTCTATCAGATCTTCCCGGAGCGCTTCGCGAACGGCGACCCGAGCATCGACCCTCCCGGCGTCGAGCCGTGGGATGCCGAGCCGACGCGCGAGAACTTCTTCGGCGGCGACCTCGCGGGCATCACGCAGCACCTCGACCACATCGTGTCGGTCGGCGCCAACGCGATCTACCTCACGCCGATCTTCCAGGCCGACACCAACCACCGCTACGACGCGACCGACTACTTCGCGATCGACGAGCGCCTGGGCGACCTCGAGGCCTTCCGCACCTTCGTGCGCGAGGCGCATGCCCGCGGCATCCGCATCGTGCTCGACGCGGTTCTCAACCACTGCGGTGAGGGGCATCCGTTCTTCCGCGACGTCATGGCGCGCGAGGCGGCGTCGCCGTACGTCAACTGGTTCTCGGTCGAGGGGTTCCCGGTCGTGCAGCACCCCGAGCCCAATTACCGCACCTGCTCGGGATGCTGGTATCTGCCCAAGTGGAATGCCTACAACCCCGAGGTGCGCGCCCACCACCTCGACGTCGCGCGGCACTGGATCGCGGAGGGCATCGACGGGTGGCGCCTCGACGTGCCGTACTTCATCAACCACACCTTCTGGCGCGAGTTCCGTGACGTCGTGAAGGGGCTCGGCGATGAGCTCTACATCGTCGCCGAGGAGTGGCGTGATCCCGTGGAGTGGCTGCACGGCGATCTCGCCGACGGCACCATGAACTACACGCTGCGGGATCTCGTGCTGGGGTTCACGGCCGACCGCACGATCGACGCCGCCGAGTTCGCGACGGGCATGAACGCCCTGACCGCGCGCATCCCCGCGGCCGCGCGCCGCGCGATGCTGAACCTGCTGGGCAGTCACGACACCGAACGCGTGCTCACGCGGCACGGGGGCGACGAGGCATCCGCGGTTCTCGCCTTCCGTCTGCTGCTCGCGAGCGAGGGCGCCCCCATGATCTACTACGGCGACGAGATCGGGCTGCAGGGCGAGAACGACCCCGGATGCCGCGGCACGATGCCGTGGGACGAGGCGCGGTGGCGCACGGGCATCCTCGACGCGATCCGTGACGCCACGGCGCTGCGTGCACGTGAGGCCGCGCTGCGTCGCGGCGCGCAGCACGTCGTCGCGCTCGGCCCCGATGTCGCGGCCGTCGTGCGCTTCGACGCAGACCGCGCCGTGGCGACCATCGTCAACCGCGGCACGTCAGCCGCCTCGGTCGACCTGAGGATGCTCGACGCGGCGCTCGCGGATGCCGGTGCCCCGTCGTTCGCGGGGGAATGGGCGAGCGGGGAAACCACGTCCGGGCTCGCGGTGCCCGCCGCCGGTACGGTCGTATGCGTGAAGGGAGAGTCCTCGTGACAGCGCGCCGGGTGACCATGCAGGACGTCGCCGATCGCGCCAAGGTGTCCAAGTCGGCGGTGTCGCTCGCCTTCAACGACTCCTCGCGCCTGTCGGAGGCGACCCTGCAGCACATCCTCGCGACGGCCGCCGAGCTCGGCTACGCACAGGATCCGGCCGCGCGGATGCTGCGCACGCGGCGCACCAACAGCTTGGGCCTGCTGCTGCCGCAGCAGCTCGACAAGGTGCTCGAGAACCCCTACTACACCCAGTTCCTGCAGGGCATCGGGCGCACCTGCAATCAGGAGGGCTTCACGCTCCTGCTCGCCCCGCCGCTGCGGGGCTCGATGCTCAAGAGCATCCCCTACGCCGCTGTCGACGGCTTCATCGTGAGCGGGCTCGAGTACGACCGCGGCGAGGTGAGCGCGCTGCGTCAGCGCGGCATCCCGTTCGTGCTCGTCGACAGCGAGATCCATGAGGGCGTGCCCTCCGTCGACATCGACGACAGCGAGGGGATGGAGGCGCTCGTGCGCCACCTGCTCTCGCTCGGTCATCGGCGCATCGCGTTCCTCGCCCTCGAGACCGGGATCGAAGGCGGGCCCGCGAAATGGCGAGGGCCCGTGCTGCGGCGTACCCAGGGCGTCGTCGCCGCGCTCGCGAGTGCCGGCCTCGACCTCGAGAGCGACGGCATCGAACTGCTCGAGGTGCCGTGCACCCGGCAGGGCGGCGTCGCGGCCATGACCGAGCTGTGGGCGCGAGAGGTCCACCCGACCGCGATCGTCGCCTTCAGCGACATCATCGCGCTCGGTGTGCTCGACGCGGCGCGCGAGCTCGGGGTCTCCGTCCCGGGTGAGGTGTCGGTCACGGGCTTCGACGACCTGGCCGAGGCGCGGTGGTCGCAGCCGTCGCTCACCACTGTGCGTCAGCCCATCGAGAGCAAGGGGCGCCTCGCCGCCGAGTTCCTCGTGGAGTCGATCTCGGCGGGGGAGACCTCGCGCCCGCATCGCCAGCGGCTGCACACCGACCTGCTCGTGCGCGACTCGACGGGACCCGCGCCTACGGCGTGACGCTCGTGCCCATCGTCATGCCGCGGGCGAGCTCGTGCGTGCGTAGCTGGAAGCCCAGCGCGGCGGGGGTGATGCCGCCGGGGAGCTCGAGATGCGGCACGTCGAGGGCGCTCACGACGAAGAAGTAGCGGTGCTCGCCGTGCCCCGAGGGCGGTGCGGCGCCCGTGTACTCCTCGTCGCCGAGCTCGTTGGCGACCGTCACCGCCCCCGCGGGGAGCAGCCCGGATGCCGGGGTGCCGGCGCCGCGGGGGAGCTGGTCGGTCGTGGCGGGCAGGTCGTACACGGCCCAGTGCCAGAAGCCGCTCATGGTCGGCGCGTCCGGATCGAAGACGCGCACGACGAAGCTGCGCGTCGCGTCGGGCGCGCCGATCCAGCGCAGCTCGGGGGAGAGGCCCTGCCCTCCCGCGCCGGGCGCCCGCGCCCATTCGGGCAGGGGACCGCCCTCCTCGAAGTCCGGACTGCGCACCTCGAGCGACCCCACCTCGGGCAGTCGCCATCTCGGATCGTTCACCATCGTCGACCTCCAGGAATCGTCTTCACCACGTTGCCACGCACGATCCGGTGCGTCGAGGGGTCACGAAATGGTGACGATCGATAACAATCCGGCTGGGCTCCCGCGCGGAGCGGCATCCTGGCGCTACATTTCGCTGAAACCGAGGAGGTGGGCGACATGGACACCCGGATGGCGCAGCCCAGCGCGTCGCCGGTCGTGCCCGCGCCGACAACGCTCGAGACCGCCGCGATCGTCGGGCGCGCCACGCCGCCGCACCGCACGATCGAGGGCGCGGGGCTGCAGGTCTTCCCCCTCGCGATGAGCGGCAAGCGCTTCGGGGGAGAGGTCTCGGAGACGGCCGTCGGCGAGATCCTCGACGCCTATGTCGCACTCGGCGGCAACTTCATCGACACGGCGGATGCCTACGGCGAGGGGCGCAGCGAACGCCTCGTCGGCGAGTGGATGCGCAGCCGTGGCAATCGCGACCGCATGGTCGTCGCGACCAAGGTGGGCAAGTCGCTCGCGCATCCGGGGCTCTCCGCGCCCGCGATCCGCCAGGCCGTCGCGGCGTCGCTCGCGCGGCTGGGCACTGATCGCATCGACCTGCTCTACCTGCACGTCGACGACACCGACGTGCCCTTCGAGGAGACGCTCCTCGCGGTCGACGAGCTCATCCGCATGGGTACCGTGCGCGCCTTCGGCCTCTCGGATCACACGGGGACACGGCTGCTGGCGGCGCGCGTCGCGTGCGCCCTGCTGGGCGTCGCGCCCATGGCTGCGCTTCAGAACGAGTACAGCCTCGTGCACCGCGACGGCTATGAGGGCGACCTCGCGCGCATCGCGGCCCAGCAGGGGCTCGCTGTCATGCCGCGGTTCCCGCTCGCGGGAGGCTTCCTCGCGGGGGGTTACCGTGTGCGGTCCGACCTCGCGACGACCCCCGCCGCGGCGTACATCGCTCCCCACCTCGGGCGTGCGGGTCGCCGGGTGCTCGCTGCGCTCGAGCGGGTGGCGACCGAGCACGAGGCCCCGATGGCGACGATCGCCCTCGCGTGGCTGCTGAGCAAGCCCGGTGTGGTGGCGCCGGTGGTCTCGGTGCGCACCGCGGATCAGCTCTTCGACCTCATGGCGGCGCCCGACATCCGGCTCACGCGGCACCAGCTCGCCGAGCTCGACCGCGTCAGCTCCTAGGGCTCAGGCCGCAGCGCGCTCGTTCGCCGCCGCGATGACGCGGTCGTAGACACGTTGCATCGACGCGGTCGCGGCGATCGTGTCGCCCGCGTACCCGCCCGCCATCGCGCCGTCACGCGCGAGCTGGAGGTCGTCGGCCGCATCGCCGGGGAGCGGATGCCCCATCGCGCGCATGAGCGTCTCGAGGATGTCGTGGAACCACTCGCGATGCTGCTCGACGGCGCGGCGCACGGGGTGTGCGGCATCCGTGAACTCCGTCGCGGCGTTGAGGAACGGGCATCCGCGGAACCCCGGCGCCGCGATGAAGCGCGCCTGGATGCGGGCGATCTCGCGCACCAGCTCCTCGGCGTCGTCCGTCGCCTGCGCGGCGGCGTCGAGCTGCTCGGCGACCTGCAAGTGGCGGTAGGCGATGTACTCCGTGATGAGGCGGTCCTTCGAGCCGTAGTGCTTGTAGAAGGTCGCCTTCGTGACCGAGGAGGTCGAGATGAGGCGGTCGATGCCGACCGCCCGGATGCCCTCGTCGTAGAAGAGCTTGTCGGCTGTGTCGAGGATGCGCTGCTTGGCGGGCGCGAGGGTGTGGCGCTTCGGAGGCTTCACGATGTCGATCGGCAACCCGGTGCTCCTTTGTCTCGGGATGTGAGCGCGGACCGCGTGCCGCGACCGCCCGGAGGCGGTCGCGGCGCGGTCGAGTGGGGTCTCGATGATCGGCTGCCGCGCGAGGCGGCCCGGGGGATGGGTCCCGGCTGGGAAGCGCCGACCGGTTCGGGTCCGTTCGTTCTCCGCGCAGCCACGGTACCACGATGAGGACAGACAGACTTGTCTGTTTGTCCGCATCGCTTCCCCCAGTCCGGGGGTGACCCCTCGAGGAGGGCCGGGTGGCATGGCGTAGGCTCGGAGCGATGAACGGCGCGGTGCAGCTCCCTCTCGATCTCGCGGAACTCCGCATCGAGGCATCCGGCGGAACCCTCGTGAGACGTTCGGTGCTGCCGAGCGGCGTACGCGTGCTGACCGAACAGGTGCCGGGGTCGCAGAGCGCGACGGTCGGCTTCTGGGTCGCGGTCGGTTCGCGTGACGAGGAGCCCGTGACCTACGGGTCGACGCACTTCCTCGAGCACTTGCTCTTCAAGGGCACGACGACGCGGAGCGCTCTCGACATCGCCGTCGCGTTCGACTCGGTCGGCGGCGAGAACAACGCGCTCACGGCGAAGGAGCACACGTGCTACTACGCCAAGGTGCGCGACCGCGACGTCGATATGGCCGTGCGGGTGCTCGCCGACATGTTCGCGTCGTCCACTCTCGATCCCGAGGACTTCGAGAATGAGCGCGGCGTCATCCTCGAAGAGCTCGCGATGGCGGACGACGACCCCGGCGACGTCGCGGGGGAGCGCTTCTTCGAGGCGGTGTTCGGCGTGCACCCGCTCGGGCGCCCCATCGGCGGCAACCCCGAGTCGATCGGCGCCGTGACGCGCGACGCGGTCTGGCGTCACTATCGGGCGAACTACGGCCCCCGCGATCTCGTCATCACGGCCGCGGGCGCCGTGGATCACGACCGCGTCGTCGAGGTCGCGCTCGCGGCCCTCTCCGAGGCCGGCTGGCAGCTCGACGCGCCTGCCTCGCCCGTCGAGCGCCGCGACCCGGCCGCCGGCCTCATCGAGCGCGGTGCGCCCCTCGCGCTCGTCGAGCGCCCGCTCGAGCAGGTCAACCTCTACCTCGGCGTCGCGGGCCTCGCGGCTGCGGACGAGCGCCGCCCGGCCCTCACGGTTCTCAATTCGGTGCTCGGCGGGGGCATGAGCTCGCGCCTGTTCCAGGAGGTGCGCGAGAAGCGGGGGCTCGCGTACTCCGTCTACTCCTTCGCCTCGAGCTACTCGGATGCCGGCATCGTCGGTCTCTACGCCGGCTGCTCGCCGACCCGGGCGCCCGACGTCGCCGACCTCATGCTCGCCGAATTCCGCCGGCTCGCAAGCGACGGCATCACCGACGAGGAACTCGTACGCGCGCGCGGGCAGCTCGGCGGCGCGTCCGCGCTCGCCCTCGAGGACTCCGACACGCGCATGAGCCGCCTCGGCCGCAGCGAGCTCACGCTCGGCGAGTTCGCCGACCTCGACGAGACGCTGCGCCGCATCGACGGCGTCTCGGCATCCGAGGTGCGCGAGCTCGCCGAGGAGCTCGTCGAGCGACCGCTCTCGGTCGCTGCCGTGGGGCCCGTCGCGGCGGGGGCGTTCGCGGGGCTCGACGGCGAAGAGGCGGCGGCGTAAGGGCGGTCATGTCGCGCTTTCTCTATCTCGTGCGCCACGGCGAGCAGCAGGATGCCGAGCACGGCATGCCCGACGGCCCTCTCTCGGCGCGCGGCGTGCGTCAGGCCCAGGCCATCGCCGAGCGGCTCGGCGGCGTGCCGTTCACGGGCGCCTGGACCTCGCCGCTCCAGCGCGCGCAGGAGACGGCGCGCATCATGACCGAGCGGATGCCGGCGATCGAGCCCGAGCCGTCCGCTCTGCTCATGGACTGCATCCCCTCGGGTCCGACCCCCGACCTGCCGCACGCGTGGGAGCACTTCTTCGGCTCGGTCACGCGCGAGGAGATCGAGGCAGGCGAAGCGCAGATGGCCGACGCGACGGCCGAGTGGCTCGCGCCGACGCGCGAGGATCGCCACGACCTGCTCATCACCCACAACTTCGTGATCGGCTGGTTCGTGCGCGAGGTGTTCGGCGCGGCGAGCTGGCGCTGGCTGGGCATCAATCAGGCGAACTGCGGCCTCACGATCATCCGCGTGCGCTCGGCGAAGCCGCCCGTGCTCGTGACGCACAACGACCTCGGCCACCTGCTCCCCGAGCTCCGCACGGGGCTGTCGGTGGAGCAGCCGTACTGATTGTCTGGCGCCGCGATAATCCGCGGCGCGGCGCCGAGAAACCGCACGAGCGCGGTCGCGCGGTTTCTCGAGTGCGCACACAGGCGAGTGTTTGCGAGGGTCCGCGGCGCCGCGCCGCAAGACCGCACGAGCGCGGTCGCGCGGTTTCTCGGGTGCGCACACAGGGGAGTGTTTGCGAGGGTCCGCGGCGCCGCGCCGCAAGACCGCACGAGCGCGGTCGCGCGGTTTCTCGGGTGCGCACACAGGCGAGTGTTTGCGAGGTCCGCGGCGCGGCGCCGAGAAACCGCACGAGCGCGGTCGCGTCAGGCGACGGTGGCCACGTAGGAGTCGAGGTGCGGGCCGGGGTGGAGGACGCCGTTGACGATCGCCGTGATGGCGTATTCGCTCGCCTCGCCGAGGTCGATCGACGTGGGGTCGAGCAGCCACTGGAGTTGGAGCCCGTCCATGACCGCGAGGATCGACGCCGAGGCCCGGTCGATCGCCTCGCGATCCGTCACGCCCTGCTGCGCGCACAGCTCCTCGAACGCGGCGCGCACATCCGCGCGCAGGATCCGGTAGCGGTCCTCGAAGAACTCGCGAGCCGGATGGTCGTCGGTCACGGACTCCGATGACAGCACCGTGTAGACCTGCACGATGCCCGGTCGCAGGGCGTTCGCGTAGGCCGTGCGCACGAGGTGCCGGAAGAGCTCGGGGCCGCCCGGGATGTGCTGGTCGGCGAGCTCCTCGACGTCGCTCTCGTCGCGGTAGGCGAGCACCTCGAGCAGGAGCTTCTGCTTCGAGCCGAAGTGGTGCAGCACACCCGCGTGCGTCATCCCGACCTGCTCGGCGATGTCGGCGAGCGTGCCGTTCGTCGAACCCTTCGCGCCGAAGGTCTCGATGGCGGCCTTCAGGATCTCAGTGCGCTTGCGTGCCGTCGCCGGACGCGCTCGCGTCTCGCCGGATGTCGTGTCGGTCACAGTGCGTCCCCTCGTGTCGCCGCAGTATTGCGATTCTACTTTCTCATCGGTAACCTAACCCCACTTACTTACGCGATAGTAAGTAAACGCACCTTGTCCAAGGAGAAGCAATGAAGCTCACCAGATCACTGATCGCCGTCGGCGCGATCCTCACCCTCGGGGCGTCGGTGCTCGCGGGATGCTCGTCGAGCCCCAGCGAGAAGCCCACCGGCGCCGCCCTCACGATCGCGAAGCCCGACGGTGCGATCACCACGGAGTCGCACAACCCGTTCCTCGGCGACTCGTCCGCCTCGAAGTACGGCTATGCGAAGGTCATCTTCGAGCCGCTCGCCCTCGTGAACCCCACGGGCGATCTCGGCACGACCCCGTGGCTCGCCGAGTCGGTCAGCTGGAACGACGACTACACCGAGCTCACGGTCGTGCCGCGCTCGGGAGTCGAGTGGAGCGACGGCACCGCGTTCAGCGGCGATGACATCGTCTTCACGTTCGATATGTACCTGAACGGCAAGCTCACCGACACCTCCGGCCTCAAGTACGAAGGCGCGACGGTCGACGGCGACGCCATCACCCTCAAGTTCGCCGACTCGAAGTACACCTCGCAGGCGCGCGTGCTGCACACGCCCATCGTGCCGAAGCACATCTGGGAGAACATCGCCGACCCCAACACCGACCCCCTCACGGGCGAGGGACTCGCGGTCGGCACGGGACCCTACGTACTCGACAACTGGTCGACCGAGTCGGTGACTCTGAAGGCCAACGAGAACTACTGGGGCGGCGAGCTCGCCGTCCCCACGCTGCACTATGTCTCGTACGGCGACAACGCGGCGCTCACGACGGCCCTCGTCTCGGGCGATGCCGACTGGGCGCAGGCGTTCATCCCGCAGGTCGAGAAGAGCTACCTCGCGGCGGATGAGGACAACCACTTCCTCGCGTCGCCCACGGCCGGCGCGGGAACGCTCTTCCTCAACCTGCAGACCAAGCCCTTCAACAACCCGGCCCTTCGCCAGGCTCTCGCGTGGACGATCGACCGCCAGGCCTATGTCGACATCGCGCGTGAAGGCGCGAGCGAGGCGATCTGGAACGTCACGGGCCTCGGCAGCCTTCTCGAGGGCGAGATCCAGCCTGAGTTCAAGGACGAGAACTACGCCGTCGACGTCGACAAGGCCAAGCAGATCCTCACGGACGCCGGCTACACGTGGAAGGACGACAAGCTCATCGACCCGGATGGCGAGGCCGTGAGCTTCTCGATCTCGGTTCCCGCGGGATGGAGCGACTGGAACACCGAGCAGGCCCTCATCGCCGAGGAGCTCAAGGACGCGCTCGGCATCGAGGTCAAGGTCGACCAGCCGGACTGGGGCGGCTGGGACGCCGCTCGTCAGGAGGGGACCTTCCAGGCGATCATCCACTGGCTCGAGGACACGGGCAACGCGTACGGCCTCTACACCTCGACGATGGACCCCAAGTGGATCGTCGACGGCAAGGCGCAGTTCAACTTCGGGCGCTACGACAACCCCGAGGTGACCGCCGCGCTCAACACCTACGCGAACGCCTCCTCCGAGGAGGACCGCACGGCCGCCGTGCAGGTGCTCCAGACCGCGTTCGCGCGTGACGTGCCGGCCATCCCGCTCGGCGCGCATCCGCTTCTCGGCGAGTACAACACCCGCAACTACGTCGGCTTCCCGACCGCGGATGACCAGTACGCATCGGCCGACCCGACCCAGCCGGGGATCGTGCAGATCCTCACGAAGCTGAAGCCGGCCGAGTAGCACGTTCCTGCGGGGGTGGGCGCTGTCGGTGGCGCCCACCCCCGCACAACGTCACGAACGACGAATGTGAAGCGATGAACAACCTGCTTCTGTCGATCCGCGACTTCTCGGTCGTGTATGACGTCGACCCGCCCGTCGCGGCCGTCAAGAACGTCACCCTCGAGCTCGAGCGCGGTGAGATCCTCGGTCTCGCCGGGGAGAGCGGATGCGGCAAGACGACCCTCGCGTACGGCGCGCAGCGTCTGCTCAAGGCCCCTGCCGTCATCACGAGCGGCTCCGTCGTCTTCCACGACGCCTCGGGGGAGGACATCGATGTCAACGCCCTCGAACCGGAGCAGATGCGCCGGTTCCGCTGGGACAAGGTCTCGATGGTCTTCCAGGGCGCCATGAACGCGCTCAATCCCGTGGCACCCATCGGGCGCCAGCTCGAGGACGTCTTCGAGGTGCACCGCCCGCAGCTCACCGCGAGGGAGCGGCGCCGCGAGGTGATGGAGCTCCTCGAGATCGTCAAGGTCGGCGCGCAACGCATCCGCTCGTTCCCGCACGAGCTCTCGGGCGGCATGCGCCAGCGTGTCATGATCGCGATGGCTCTCGCCCTGCGCCCGCAGCTCATGGTCATGGACGAGCCGACGACGGCGCTCGACGTGCTCGTGCAGCGCGAGATCCTGCGTCAGATCTCGCAGTTGCGGCGCGAGTTCGGCTTCTCGGTCATGTTCATCACCCACGACCTCCCGCTCCTGCTCGAGATCAGCGATCGCATCGCGATCATGCGCGAGGGCGAGATCGTCGAGCTCGACACCGCGGAGCGCATCTGGACGCAGCCGCAGAACGAGTACACGAAGACGCTCCTGTCGTCGTTCCCTCGCCTCACGGGCGAGAGGGGGGTGGTCGTACGATGACCGTGCTCGAGGTCTCCCACGTCACCAAGGTCTACAACGTGCGGGGCGCTGGCCAGCTCACGGCTCTCGACGACGTCGACTTCACGTTGCGTTCCGGCCAGACGATCGGGCTCGTCGGGCAGTCGGGCAGCGGCAAGTCGACGATCGCCAAGATCCTCACGCAGCTCGAGCGGCCGACGCACGGCGAGGTGCTGCTCGACGGCGAGCCCATCCCGCGCCATGGCACGGGGCTGCGTGCCTATCGCCAGCGCTTGCGCATGGTCTTCCAGGACCCGTTCGCGTCGCTCAACCCGTACCATTCCATCCGCTACCACATCGAGCGTCCGCTCGTGCTCGATCGCGTCGTGCCGAAGGGCCAGGTCGAGGCCGAGGTATGGCGGCTCCTCGAGCGCGTGCGGCTCGACCCGGATGCCGTGATGGAACGCCGTCCGCACGAGCTGTCGGGCGGGCAGCGGCAGCGCGTCGCGATCGCTCGCGCCCTCGCATCGCGGCCGCAGCTCCTCGTGGCTGACGAGCCCGTCTCGATGCTCGACGTGTCGATCAGGCTCGGGGTGCTCAACCTGCTCGCCGAGCTGCAGCGCGAAGACGGGCTCGGCGTGCTCTACATCACGCACGACCTCGCGACCGCTCGCCACTTCAGCGACGAGATCATCGTGCTCAATCAGGGCCGCATCGTCGAGCGCGGGCCGGCGGATCGCGTGATCCTCGATCCGCAGCACCCGTACACGCGCGAGCTGCGCGCGGCATCCCCCGACCCCGAGCGCCATTTCGCGCACGTGGGACGCGAGCTCGGAGGTACCCGATGACCGGTGTCCAGCCTCAACTCGTCGAGCCGCCCGTCGACGCCCTCGAGGTCGGCACGACCGCGACGCGCGTCGCGACGGGCCGTGCGCGCATCCCGTGGCGCTTCCTCGGCAATCGCGCGGCGTTCTACCTCTTCACCCTGTGGGCCGCCATCACGATCAACTTCTTCATCCCGCGCATGATGAAGGGCGACGCGGTGAGCCAGTACCTCTCGCGCAACCGCAACGTGACGCCCGAGGCGGCGGACGCCCTCCGCGCCCTCCTCGGTCTCGACACCGACAAGTCGCTCATCGAGCAGTACTTCGACTACTGGTCGCACCTGCTGCGCGGCGACCTCGGCGTCTCGTTGCTGCACGGTCTGCGCCCCGTGACCGAGGTCATCGGCCAGGCTCTCCCGTGGACCGTCGGCCTCGTCGGCCTCGCGACGATCGTCTCGTTCACGATCGGCACGGTCGGGGGCGCCATCATCGGCTGGCGCCGGGGCAGCAAACTCGACGTCTTCATCCCCATCACGACGTTCCTCGGCACGATCCCGTACTTCTGGCTGGGGCTGCTCGCGATCGCGGTCTTCTCGGTCAACCTGCGCTGGTTCCCGATCGGGAAGGCCTACGGCGTCGGGATGACGCCCGAGTGGTCGTTCGAGTTCATCGGGCAGGTCATCCACCACGGCACCCTGCCGCTCGTGACGATCGTCATCGCCTCCCTCGGGGGCTGGATGCTCGGCATGCGCAACATGATGCTCACGGTGCTCGACGAGGACTACATCGCGGTCGCTCAGGCAAAGGGGATGCCGAACCGCCGTGTGCTGTGGGCGTACGCGGCGCGCAACGCCGTGCTGCCGCAGATCCAGAGCTTCGCGCTGTCGATCGGCTTCATCGTCGGCGGCACGATCGTCATGGAGATGGTCTTCAGCTATCCCGGCATCGGCAAGCTCCTGCTCGATGCGACGAACGCGAAGGACTACGCACTCATGCAGGGCGTCTTCCTCGTGATCACCATCTCGGTGCTCATCGCCAACATCCTCGCCGACCTGGCCTACGCCTTCCTCGACCCGCGCACGCGACAGACGGAGATCTGACCCATGAAGACGAGAACGGACGAGACCGGGCGCCCGGCGGCGGGCGTCGGCGCGCCCGAGACGCTCAGCATCCGCACGGCTCTCGCGCGCGACGCCGCGCACGGCCGACGCAGCGTCTGGGCTCGGATGGGGTCGGCCTTCGCGATGTTCCGCAACGCCAAGTCGATCACGGGGCTCGCGATCCTCGCGTTCTTCGTGCTCGTGGCGATCTTCGCGGATGTGCTCGCGCCCTATTCGCCGACGAAAGTCGACAACACGGCGCGCTTCGAACCGCCCTCGGCGGCGCACTGGCTCGGCACGACGCACATCGGCGAGGACGTGCTGAGCCAGGTGATCCACGGCACGCGCGGCGTCATCGTCGTGGGCTTCCTCGCGGCGATCATCGCGACCCTCATCGCGATCACGATCGGCGTCATCTCGGGCTACCTCACCGGGTGGAAGAGTGAGGGACTCTCGGCGCTCACGAACGTCTTCCTCGTGATCCCGGGCCTGCCGCTCATCATCATCGTCGCCTCCATCTTCGAGGACCCGCCCCTGTGGGTCATCGCGACCGTGCTCGGGCTCATCGGCTGGGCGTGGGGCGCGCGCGTGCTTCGCGCGCAGACCATGTCGCTGCGCAATCGCGACTTCGTGCAGGCCGCGCGCGCGAACGGCGAGCCGTTGCGCCGCATCATCGCGATCGAGATGCTGCCGAACCTCATGGCGCTCATCGCCGCGAGCTTCGTCGGCACGGTGACGGCCGCGATCCTCGGCCTCACAACGCTCTCGTACATCGGTGTCATCCCCGTCACGACCTACAACTGGGGCACGATCCTCAACTGGGCGTCGGCGCAAGGGGCGTTCCAGCAGAACCAGTGGTGGTGGTACCTCCCGCCGGGGCTGTGCATCGCGATCATCGGCGTCGCGCTCTCGCTCATCAACTTCGGCATCGACGAGTACGTCAATCCGCGCCTCCGCTCCGCGGGGGAGCGCGCCCGCGCCATGAAGAAGAAGGGTCTCGATGTGAACGACGCCGTGACGGCCGTGCGCCCGGAGCTCGCGCGCGACGAGGTCACCGCATGAGCGAGCCGTTCCGCGATCCGGCTCTTCCGACCGCGCAACGCGTCGCCGACCTGCTCGCGCGTATGACGCTCGAGGAGAAGGTCGGGCAGATGCTGCAGCTCGACGCCCGCGGCGACCTCGCGGATGCCGTGCAGCGTCGGCACGCCGGCTCGATCCTGCACACCTCGCCCGAGCGCATCCTCGAGGCCAACCGCCTGACGGCGGGCACGCGTTTGCGCATCCCGCTGCTCGTCGCCGAGGACTGCATCCACGGTCACTCCTTCTGGCCGGGCGCGACGATCTACCCGACGCAGCTCGGCATGGCGGCGACGTGGGATGCCGGGCTGCTCGAGCGCGTCGCGCGCGCGACGGCCGTCGAGGTCGCCGCGACGGGGATCCACTGGACGTTCTCGCCCGTGCTGTGCATCGCGCGTGATCTGCGGTGGGGGCGTGTCGACGAGACCTTCGGCGAGGACCCCTTCCTCATCGGCGAGTACGCATCGGCGATGGTGCGCGGCTATCAGGGCGACGGCCTCGCCGACCGCACCGCGATCCTCGCCACGGCCAAGCATTTCGCGGGCTACAGCGAGACGCAGGGCGGTCGCGATGCGAGCGAGGCCGACATCTCTCGCCGCAAGTTGCGCTCGTGGTTCCTGCCGCCGTTCGAGCGCGTCGCGCGCGAGGGCTGCCGCACCTTCATGCTCGGGTACCAGTCGACAGACGGCGTTCCCATCACGGTCAACCACTGGCTGCTCACCGAGGTGCTCAAGAACGAGTGGGGCTACACGGGCACCCTCGTGACCGACTGGGACAACGTCGGACGGATGGTGTGGGAGCAGCGCCTGCAGCCCGACTACGCGCACGCCGCGGCCGCCGCCACGAAGGCCGGCAACGACATGATCATGACGACACCGGGGTTCTTCGAGGGCGCGCTCGAGGCCGTCGCGACGGGGCTCCTGCCCGAGGACGCCTTCGACGACGCCGTCTCGCGCATCCTGACCCTCAAGTTCGACCTCGGCCTCTTCGAGGATCCTCGCTTGCCGGTCGAAGGCCACGAGGCGATCGTCGGTCAGCCGGCGCACGTCGAGCTCAACCTCGAGGTCGCCCGCCGCTCGATCGTGCTGCTCGAGAACGACGGCACGCTCCCCCTCGGGGTGCCCGCGGGCGCGCCGGGCAGCGCGTCGCATCCGCTGCGCATCGCGGTCGTGGGACCGCTCTCCGACGACGCGCAATATCAGCTCGGCGACTGGGCGGGGGGATCGGGTCAGGGCGGATGGCTCGACGGCCAACCGCGCGAGATGATCACGACGGTGCTCGACGGCCTCCGGCGGCTCGCACCCGCCGGGTCGATCGTGAGCTACGCGCGCGGCGCCGACATCCTGGCCCTCGAGCCGAACCCCGCGGGGCCGACCTTCCCCGACGGGCAGCCACGACCGCCGATCGTGCGCGCGTGCGACCCCGACGAGGCGCTCATCGCGGCGGCCGTCGCGGATGCCGAGAACGCGAATGCTGTTGTCGCTGTCGTCGGCGACCACATCGAGCTCGTGGGCGAGGGCCGTTCGACGGCGACGCTCGAGCTGCTCGGCGGCCAGATCGCGCTGCTCGACGCTCTCATCGCGACGGGACGTCCCGTGATCGTCGTGCTCATGGCGTCCAAGCCGCTCGTGCTGCCGCCCTCGGTCGCGCGCGCCGCAGCGGTCATCTGGGCCGCGAACCCCGGCATGCAGGGCGGCACGGCGATCGCCGAAATCGTGCTCGGACACGTCGAGCCCTCGGGGCGGCTGCCGATCTCGTTCGCACGGCACGTGGGGCAGCAGCCGAGCTACTACAACCAGGTCCGCGGTCAGCACGGCGACCGCTACGCCGATCTGACGCAGTCGCCCGCGTGGGCCTTCGGCGAGGGGCTCTCGTTCACGACCGTCGAGTACTCCGAGCTCACGCTCGCCGCGCGCGAGCTCGGGCTCGACGACACGGTGAGCGCCGAGGTCACGGTGACGAACACGGGCGCGCGTCCCGTGCTCGAGACCGTGCAGCTCTACGTGCGCGACGACGTCACGAGCGCGAGCTGGGCCGACAAGGAGCTCAAGGCCTATCGGCAGGTGCACCTCGAGCCGGGCGCCTCGCGGCGCGTACGGATCGAGCTGCCGGTCGCCGAGCTCACGATCGTGGACGCCGAGGGGCGCCGCGTCGTCGAACCGGGCGACTTCGACGTGCTCGTCGGGCCGTCGTCACGCGACGAGGTGCTGCTCTCGGCACGGCTGACCGTGAGGTGATGCCCGGCGCCGTGGCGCGGTGCACGAGTCGTCAGGCGAGCTCCTTGCGGAACCACGTCGTGGCGTTGGGGTTGTCGTTGTAGGGCTCGATCTCGACGTAGCCGCTCGCGCGGTAGAGCGACCCCGCCGCCTCGAGGGCGACGTTGGTATCGAGCACGGTCTCGGTCGCGCCGAGCTCGACCGCCCGCCGCTCGAGCTCGGCGAGCAGCATCCGCCCCCAGCCGCGGCCGCGCACGGCCTCGCGCAGGTACAGGTGCTTGACCTCCGCGCGATGCGGCGCGAGCATCCGGATGCCGCCGCAGCCCGCGGCGGAGCCCCCGTCGTCGACGACGAGGAAGACCCCGGCGGGCTCGGTGAAGGCGGCGGGGTCGGGGAAGACCGTGCGGTAGCTGCCGGCGGCCGGGTCGAATCCCGCCGCGCGCATCGCGAAGTACTCGGCGAGGAGCTCGTGGGCATCCGGATCGGTCACGGCGGCGACGCGGAAGAGGGGAGGCACCTTGCCAGCCTAGATAGGCTGGACGGCATGGCGTACTCGGTCGCCGTCGTCGGCGCGACGGGCAGGATGGGGAGTCTCGCGACGCGGCTCATCGAGGCGAGCGACGACTTCACGGTGCACGCGCGCATCGGCTCGCGCGACCCGCTCGACGCGATCGACGGAGCCGACCTCGTGTTCGACGTGACGCATCCGGCGGTCTCGCCCGACATCGTCGACGCATCGATCGACCGGGGGATCCCCGTGCTCGTGGGCACCTCGGGCTGGACGGCCGAGCGGCTCGCGCGGCTGCAGGTGAAGCTCGGCGAGGAGCCCGCCGTGGGCGCCATCGTCATCCCGAACTTCTCGCTCGGTTCGGTGCTCGCGACGCGCCTCGCGACGATCGCGGCACGCTTCTTCGACTCGATCGAGGTCGTCGAGGCGCACCACGCGGGCAAGTCGGACTCGCCCTCGGGCACGGCGATCCGCACGGCGGAGCTCATGGGCGAGGCGCGCGGCGATCGCGGCCCCGTCGCCGCGCCGCACGCGGACCAGCGCGCGCGAGGCCAGCAGGTCGCGAGCATCCCCGTGCACAGCCTGCGGATGGACGGCCTGCTCGCCGAGCAGCAGGTGATCTTCGGGGGCGTCGGCGAGACGTTGCGCATCACCCACCAGACGGTCTCGGACGCGTCGTACGAGGCGGGCATCCTCCTCGCGCTGCGCGCCCTGCCCGAGGCCCGCGGCCTCGTCGTGGGCCTCGACGCGCTGCTCGGTCTCGACGCGCGCGCATGACGACGCGTCTCGCGGCCGTCGTCATGGCCGTGCTGCTCGCTCTCTATCTCGTGTTCGCGGGCTATTACGCGACGGTGCTGTTCGGCACGGGCACCGTCGTGGGCGTGCTCATCGGCGTGGGCCTGCTCGTGCTCGCCGTCATCGGCGCGGGCTTCACGGTCGCCGAGGTCGTGTTCGGCATCCGCGCGGAGCGCCTCGCGCGCCGGCTCGAGACGGAAGGCGGTCTCCCCGAGGAGGAGCTGCCTCTGCTCGCGAGCGGCCGCGTAGATCGTGCGGCGGCCGACGCCGTCTTCCCGCGGTATCGGGATGCCGCCGAGGCCGCGCCCGAGGATTGGCGCGCGTGGTTCCGCCTCGCGCTCGCCTACGACGCGGCAGGCGACCGGCGTCGCGCGCGCTGGGCCACGCGACGTGCGATCCGGCTCGAGCGGGGTGCGTCGACCGACTAGGCCAGGCTCGCCTCGAGCGTGATCGGGATGCCGGCGAGCGCCTTCGAGACGGGGCAGTTCGCCTTGGCGTCCTCCGCGATCCGCTCGAAGTCCGCCTCCGAGATGCCGGGTACCTTGGCGCTCACGAGAAGGTGGCTGCCCGTGATGCCCTCGCCAGGCTGGAAGGTCACGGCGGCCGTCACCTGCAGGCTCTCGGGTGCGTGGCCGGCGTTCGCGAGGGCGTTCGCGAAGGCCATCGAGAAGCACGCCGAGTGGGCGGCGCCCAGCAGCTCCTCGGGGTTCGTGCGTCCGCTCTCGCCCTCGGCGCGCGCCTTCCAGCTGACGGGGAACTCGGCCGCATCGCTCGAATCGAGGGAGGTCGTGCCCGATCCGCTCATCAGGTCGCCGAACCAGAGGGTCGTCGCTTCGCTCGTGACTGCCATGGGGGTCTCCTCAGTTCGCGGGGGCACCCGCGCCCCGGTGCTCTCCACTCTAGGTCGAGTGGCCGTAGACATGTCTAGGTCGCGTGAGACACCGGCGCGCCGGTGTCCGGGAGCCGCGACGGGTGTCCTGGCGGTGTCACGCCGCGGCGGTGCGCTTGCGGATGACGCGCGCCCGCACGAGCAGCACGTACAGCTGGCAGCCGAGGCAGTATCCGAAGGCGCCGTTGAGGAAGGCCGCGACGAAGGCGGCCGCCGCCGCGATGACGAGTCCGTAGGGCACGCCCGCGAGGTGCAGCACGAGGCCCGCGATCGTGACGACGGCGCCGACACCCTGCGCGAAGGTCGGGGGAGTGGCATCCTCGAGCTCGGCGGGCGGCGCGAGGCGCGGACGCACGAAGCGCCGGAACAGCACCGACCACGGGTTGCGTGCGACGCCCGCCGCCGCGCTCCACACGAAGATGGCGGCGATGACGATGAGCAGCAGGAACGCGGGCTGCACGAGCCGCGCGGCGAGCGTCGGAGCGACGCCCTCCACGAGGCCGAGAGCCACGACGACGAGCAGCAGCACGGCCGTGATGGATGCCGTGACGCGCGCGCCGCGGGGATCGATCTGAGCGGGACGGGACACGGATGCGCTCCTCAGGTCAGGCGGCGGATGCGCCGAGCAGGCGGTCGAGCTCGGCCGCGAGCTCGTCGCGGCGCACGGCGCCGCCGACGCGTGCGCGCACGCGACCGTCGCGGTCGAGCACGAGAGTCGTGGGCGTCTGCAGGATGTCGAGCCGGGCGACGAGCTCGGGGTGCCGCGCGACGTCGAGCTCGACGCGCGCGACGCCCGCGCGCGCCGCGGCGAGCTGCTCGAGCACGCGCGCGGTCGGGCGGCACTGCGTGCAGTACTCGCTCGAGAACTGCACGAGCGTCGCGGCGGGGCCGAGCGCGATGCCGTCGAGGGGCGCGGCCGGACGGCGGACGGCATCCGCGTCGGTGCGACGCACGCGACCCTGCCGAGCGCGCCACACCGCGCCCGCGACCGTGCTCGCGGCGACGAGCGCGAGCACGAGGACGAGAGCGGCGAGCGGGTGCATGGCGACACGGTAGTCACGTCGCGGCCGCCGCGGGGCGACTGTGACCTCACGTGACGTCACATGACGCGGCGTGCCGACGAGGCGCGGTCGGCGCCCCCGGATATCGTGAGGGCCGTGCCGGAGACCACGAGCGAGCAGACCCCCATCCAGTTCCGTTCCGACATGACGGTCGAGCTCGTGCGGGCGAGCGCGCACGACTCCGACGTGCTCTTCGCGGCGCGCGTCTCGACGCAGGGCGAGAAGACCCTCGAGGCCGCGGCATCCGGGGCCGAGGCGTCGGACCGCGACCGCGGCCTCATCAACTACCTCATGCGCGATCGGCACGGCTCGCCCTTCGAGCACAACTCGATGACCTTCTACGTGCAGGCGCCCATCTTCGTGTTCCGCGAGTTCATGCGGCACCGCATCGCCTCTTACAACGAGGAGTCGGGGCGCTACCGCGAGCTGCGACCCGTGTTCTACGTGCCGGGCCCCGAGCGCCGGCTCGTGCAGGTCGGCAAGCCGGGCGCCTACGAGTTCGTCGAGGGAACGCCTGAGCAGACGGCGATCGCCGTCGAGGAGGCGAAGGCGGCCGCGACGTTCGCGTACGAGTCCTATCAGCGGATGCTCGCGGCCGGTATCGCGCGCGAGGTCGCCCGCGCCGTGCTCCCCGTGTCGACGTACTCATCGATGTACGTCACGATGAACGCGCGCTCCCTCATGAACTTCCTCTCGCTGCGCACGAAGCATCCCGAGTCGCACTTCCCGTCGTTCCCGCAGCGCGAGATCGAGATGGTCGCCGAGCACATGGAGGCCGTCTGGGCCGAGCTCATGCCCCTCACCCACGCGGCCTTTCAGGCGAACGGCCGCGTCGCGCCGTAGCGCCCGCGCATCCGCCTCTCCTCGCGCAACGACTCATCCCCTCCCGTCTCAAGGAGCCGGGCATCCCGTCTCAAGGACTCACCCCTCCCATCTCAAGGAGGTCGCGTGGTTGGTGTGAACTGACGAGGCGGGTGAGACTGCTGTGCGTCCTCGATCCTTGATTCGGGACGGTCGGGTCCTTGAGATGGGATGCGGCTGGTCGGCGGATGTGGCGGGCGCGGCTGCAGCGGGCACGCGGATGCGGCGGGCGCGCGGCTGCGGCGGGCGCGCGGCTGCGGCGTCAGCTCCTGCACCGGTGGCGTCGGCCTTCGGAAATCCACGGGCTGCAGAGAACGGGCACGAGGATCGAGGTGAGGCGAGCATCGTGAGGGTGTGACCGACCTCGAGCGCCGCATCCATGAGCTGGGAGGTCGCGCGGCCACGCATGAGCTCCACGCCGCAGGGTTCGGGCGGGAAGCGCTCCGTCGCGCGACGCGTGCGGGTGAGATCCGTCGCGTGCGCAAGGGGTGGTACGTGCTTCCCGACACGCCCGCGGCGATCGCGGACTGCGTTCGCGTCGGCGGTCGAGCGACATGTCTGACTGTCGCTGCCGAAGCCGGTCTGTGGCTCTTCGAGCACCCGCGAGAGGTGCATGTCGCCGTGGCTCCGAACGCGTGCCAACTGCGTGATCCGCGCGACTACCATCGGCGCGAGCCGCATCCGGGCGCGATCGTGCACTGGACCGACGCCGGAGCGCCGGGCGGGCGGATGGCCGTCGCACTTCCGGAAGCCCTCCGCGAGATCGCTCGATGCCGCGGCGTCGAGCAGGCGTTCGTAGCTGTCGAGTCCGCACTCGCGGCGGGTCTCCTTCGGGCCTCGGAGCTGCGCCGCGTGTGCGCGGGCCTTCCGGCCTCCGCCGCGCTCGCGCTCTCGCGCGCGAGCGGGCGCTCGGGAAGCATCACCGAGGCCGTCTTCGTGTTCCGCGCGCGGTCGCTCGGCGTCCGTATCCGGCAGCAAGTGCAGATCGGCTCCGACCGCGTCGACGTGGTCCTCGGCGATCGACTCGTCGTCGAGCTCGACAGCAGGGAGTTCCATGTCAAGGAGCGCGACTATGCACGCGACGCTCGCTTGGGCGTGCGCGGTTATCGAGTGCTCCGTTTCAGCTATCAGCAGGTGATGTTCGACTGGCCGACGGTCGAGGCGGCCGTCCGCGCCGCCATCGCGCGAGGCGACGCCGCGTAGGCGCAGAGTCGGGCGCCGTTCTCGGAGGACTCCTGCCGCCCGGCTCAAGGAACTCGGCATCCGGCTCGAGGAACCGCCCATCTCAAGGAGCCCGGCATCCCATCTCAAGGAGCCCCGCGTCCCATCTCAAGGAGGCCATGTGGCTGCTGGTGTCGTTGTGCGCGGATGTGACCGTTTCCTGTCGCGAATCCTTGAGATGGGATGCCGGGCTCCTTGAGATGGGGACTCACCACCCGACCCGTGCCGGGGACCGCCGCGCCCCGGGGACCGCCGCGCCCCGGGAACCGCCGCGCCCCGGGAACCGCCGCGCCCCGGGAACCGCCGCGCCCCGGCGCCCCGGGAACCGCCGCACCCCGAAGACCGCGCGCCCCGGAGACCCCGCGGCACCCGCTAGCCTGGACACCGTGTCGACGCCAGAGAACCCCTTCGGACAGGTGCTCGTCGCGCTCGTGACCCCGTTCACGGCCGACGGCGAAGTCGATTGGGCCGACGTCGAGAAGCACGTGGACCACGTCGTCACGCACGGCGCCGACGGCATCGTCGTCACGGGCACGACGGGCGAGACGAGCACGCTCACGGACCCCGAGAAGGTGCGCCTCGTCGAAGTCGCGAAGGATGTCGCGGCCGGTCGCGCGAAGATCATCACGGGCGGCGGCTCCAACGAGACGGCGCACGCGATCGAGCTCTACAAGAAGAGCGAGAAGGCGGGTGCTGACGGCATCATGGTCGTCACCCCGTACTACAACAAGCCGACGCAGGCCGGCATCCTCACGCACTTCCGCCTCGTCGCGGATGCGACAGACCTGCCCGTCATCCTCTACGACATCCCCGGGCGAACGGGCGTGCCGATCAAGTACGAGACGATCCTGCGCGCCGCGAAGCACCCCAACATCCGCGCGGTCAAGGATGCCAAGGGCGACCTCAGCGAGGTCAGCCGCGTCATGAACCAGACCGACCTCATGTACTTCGCGGGGGACGACGCCAACGCGCTCCCGACGCTCGCGATCGGCGGCACGGGTCTTATCGGCGTGACGGCCAACATCGCGCCCGCGCCGTACCGCACGATGGTCGACGCCGTGAACGCGAACGACCTCGCGACGGCGACCGAGGCGCATCGCGCGCTCGAGCCGCTCGTGCGTGCGACCATGACGCACGTGCCGGGCACCGTCGCGACGAAGTACATCCTGCACGGCCTCGGCCGCATCTCGAGCCCGCGCGTGCGCCTGCCGCTCGTGGGGCCCGAGGAGTCGGAGGCCGCGCTCATCGAAGACGAGATCGCCCTCGTCAAGCACATCGACGGCGTCGACTTCAGCAACTTCCGCCCCGACCGGAACGCGGCCGCCGGCGGCGCGCTGCCGAAGGTCGCCGGCACCACCCGCTAGACCCCGAGGAGGCCGCCGTGGCCATCGACGTCGTCGCCCCGCCGGAGCTCGCTCCCGGCACCCTTCGCGTGATCCCGCTCGGCGGTGTCGGCGAGATCGGCCGCAATATGACGGTCTACGAGATCGACGGCAAGCTGCTCATCGTCGACGTCGGCGTGCTCTTCCCCGAGGAGAGCCACCCGGGCGTCGACCTCATCCTGCCGGACTTCGACCCCATCCGGGACCGCCTCGACGACGTGCTCGGCGTCGTGCTCACGCACGGCCACGAGGACCACATCGGCGCCGTGCCGTACCTGCTCAAGCTGCGCCAGGACATCCCGCTCTACGGCTCGAAGCTCACGCTCGCCCTCGTCGAGGCGAAGCTCAAGGAGCACCGCATCACGCCGCTCGCCCACGTCGTGAAGGAGGGCGAGCGCACGGTGCTCGGCCCCTTCGACCTCGAGTTCATCGCGGTCAACCACTCGATCCCGGACGCCCTCGCCGTCGTCATCCGCACGCTCGCCGGTCTCGTGCTGCACACGGGCGACTTCAAGATGGACCAGTTGCCCCTCGACGCGCGCATCACCGACCTGCGTGCGTTCGCGCGGCTCGGCGAAGAGGGAGTCGACCTCTTCCTCCCCGACTCCACGAACGCCGACGTGCCGGGCTTCACGGCTCTCGAGCGCGACATCGGCCCCGTCATCGAGCGCGTCATCGCGAAGGCCGGCAAGCGCGTCATCGTCGCGAGCTTCTCGAGTCACGTGCACCGCGTGCAGCAGGTCCTGGATGCCGCGGTCGCCAACGAGCGACACGTCGCCCTCGTGGGGCGCTCGATGGTGCGCAACATGACGATCGCGGCCGAGCTCGGCTACCTCAAGGTGCCCGAGGGTGTGCTCGTCGACCTCAAGACGGCCCTCGAGCTGCCCGACGACCGCGTCGTCTTCATGAGCACGGGATCGCAAGGCGAGCCCATGGCGGTGCTCGCACGCATGGCCAACGGCGATCACCGTATCGAGGTCGGGGCGGGCGACACCGTCATCCTCGCGTCGAGCCTCATCCCGGGCAACGAGAACGCCGTCTACCGCGTCATCAACGGGCTCACGAAGCTCGGCGCCCACGTCGTGCACAAGGGCAACGCGAGGGTGCACGTCTCGGGGCACGCGGCCGCGGGCGAGCTGCTCTACTGCTACAACATCCTGAAGCCCAAGAACGTCTTCCCCGTGCACGGCGAGTACCGACAGCTCACGGCGTCCGCCGCGCTCGCGGTCGAGACGGGCGTGCCGCGCGAGCGCACGATTGTGGGCGAGAACGGCGTCGTCATCGACCTCGCGGGCGGCCTCGCGCGCGTCGCGGGGCAGCTCGACGTCGGCTACGTCTACGTCGACGGGTCGACGGTCGGCGAGATCACGGATGCCGACCTCAAAGACCGGCGGATCCTCGCCGAGGAGGGGTTCATCTCGATCTTCGTCGCGATCGACCGGCAGACGGGCCGCGTGCTCGTCGGCCCCGAGATCCAGGCGCGCGGCTTCGCCGAAGACGAGTCGGTGTTCGACGATGTGCGCCCCCAGATCGTCGCGGCGCTCGCCGAGGCGTCCCGCAACGGGGTGACCGACCAGCATGGCTTCAGCCAGGCCGTGCGCCGCACGGTCGGCCGCTGGGTCAACACGCAGCACCGGCGTCGGCCCATGATCATCCCCGTCGTCATCGAGGCCTGACGGCGATCCTGCTCGGGGGAAACCCCGACACGACCCCGAATCCTCCCCGAGGATGACGTCGGGCACGTCTGCCGTCCCGTACGCTCGCTCGTGAGCGACGCTCGATCCTCTCGAAACGTTGGGATGCGATCCGCGGGCGTCGCTGCTTCGCTGGAGCGGGTCGCGTCGTAAGGCGCGGCCATCCGCACGTCGACAGGAGGGCCGCGTGGGCATCGCGCGCCGATGGGTGTTCCCCATCATCTGGATGGTCATCTTCGCCGTCATCGGCGCCGCGCTCGTGAAGATCGCGTTCTTCCCGGATGTCGCCGACGCGAGCTCCGACGGTCTCGAACCGACGGGGCAAGTCATCGAACCGCAGGTGCCCGTCACCCTCGGCACGATCCGCAACGACGTCGTGCTCGACGGCACCATCAGCGCCGACCCCGCCGTCCCCGCGCGTGCGGCCATCTCGGGCGAGGTCCGCCAGGTGTCGGCGACCGCCGGGCAGCACGTCGACGAAGGAACCGAGCTCGCGCAGATCCGGGGCATGAACGAGGACGGCACGAACCGGTGGTCGATCCTGCGCGCTCCCCGCTCGGGCACACTCGCCTCGTTCGATCTGCTCGTCGGCCAGCAAGTGAGCCTCGGAGAGGCTCTCGCCCAGATCGCGCCGCCGACCTTCAGCGTCACGGCGACGCTCGCGCCCGAGCAGCGGTACCGCCTCCTGCAGCAGCCCACGGAGGCCGAGGTCGCGATCAACGGGGGCCCCGCTCCCTTCACGTGCACGGGCCTCACGATCACGACGGCATCCCCGGCCTCCGGCGGCGGCGACGGCGAGGGAGGCGAGCAGGGCGGCTCCGGCACGACCGTGCGGTGCGCCGTCCCGGGTGACGTGCAGGTCTTCTCGGGCCTCACGGCCAAGGTCACGATCGCGGGCGGCATCGCCGAGAACGTGCTGACCCTTCCTCTCACGGCCGTCGAGGGCGCAGCCGAAACCGGCGTCGTCTACCTCATCGGGCCCGACGGCGAACCCGTCGAGACTCCCGTCACGCTCGGCCTCAACGACGGCGTCAACGTCGAGATCAAGGATGGCGTCGCCGAGGGTGACATCGTGCTGCAGTTCGTGCCCGGCGCGCCGGCGAACCCCGAGATGCCGACCGACGGCGGCGTCGTCTTCCTCGAGGGCTGAACGGATGGCGCTCCTCCGCCTCGAGAGCGTCGCGCGCAGCGTGCAGCTTCCCGACCTCACGACCCTCGAGATCCTGCGTTCGATCGATCTCGAGGTCGAGGTCGGCGATCACGTGTCAATCGTCGGGCGTTCGGGATCGGGAAAGTCCACGCTGCTCAATCTGCTCGGGCTGCTCGACGCTCCGACATCCGGTCGGCTCTTCTTCGACGAGATGCCGCTCGAGAAGCTCCGCGGGTCGGCGCGCGATCGCCGACGCGGTCGCGACATCGGCTTCATCTTCCAGCAGTTCAACCTCCTCCCGGGGCGCACGGCCCTCGAGAACGTCGCGACGCCGCTCCTCTATGCGCACGATCGCAGCTTCTGGAAGCGTGAGCGGCTCGCGGCCGAGATGCTCGAGCGCGTGGGGCTCGGCGATCGCCTCTACTCGTACCCGACGCAGCTCTCGGGTGGCGAGCAGCAACGCGTCGCGATCGCCCGGGCGCTCGTGCGCGGGCCCCGTCTCATCCTCGCCGACGAGCCGACGGGTGCCCTCGACGTCGAGACGGGCGGCCGCGTCATGGCGCTCCTCGACGACATCGCCGAGCAATCGGGCGCCGCGCTCATCACGATCACGCACGACCCCAACGTGGCGGCTCTCGCTCGGCGGCACTACCGACTGGATGCCGGCGTGCTGAGTCCGGCCGTCGTGGCCCCGGCGCCCGTGGGGGTGCCCGCATGAGATTCGTGACCGGATTCGTGGGCGCCGTCGTCGAGGCGTCGACCGAGCTGCGCATCCACCGCACGCGCGTGCTCTTGAGCCTCATCGGCGTCGGCATCGCGATCGCCGCCCTCACTCTTGTCGCGGCGCTCGGTGGAATGGTGCAGCAGTCGCAAACGGAGACGTTCGAGCGCCAGAGCGGGCGCCCGGCCATGCTCATGGTGTCGGTGTTCAACCCGCAGACGGGGCAGAGCCCCGATCCGGCCGCCGTCGAGACCGCCTTCCAGGAGGCCACAGCGCGCTACAAGATCGACTTCACGTCGCGCATGGCCTACAACAACTGGCGCGTCCAGCTGCCGGATGGCGTGAGCGACGTGCAGATCCAGGCTGTGGATCCCGACTACGGCGCGATGCATCGCGTCCAGCTGGCTCAGGGCCGCTGGTTCACCGATCGCGACGTGCTGCGACTCGCGCCGGCCGTCATCATCAACGAGGCGATGTGGAAGCGGCTCGGCTCACCCGAGCTCGCGACGCATCCGACGATCGAGCTGCCGGGCGAGCACCCGGCGACGGGCGTCATCATCGGGGTCACGCCCTCGGCCGAGTGGGACACCTTCCCCTCGATGTTCGTGCTGTGGAACGCGTACGCGGAGCGGATGTCGCCCGAAGACCTGCAGATGTGGGGGCCGCCGGCGTACGAGGCGTGGGTCCCGCCCGAGCTCGCCGATCAGCTGAGCGAGCTGCTCAAGGCCGACATCGCCGGATCGCTCGGCGAGGGATGGCAGACCGACGTGCAGCGCAGCGACTATCTCGCGTGGAACGACGATGTCGACCCGCTGCTGCCTCTCAAGCTCATGGTCGGGGGAGTGGCGGTGCTCATCCTGCTGCTCGGGGCGCTCGGGCTCCTCACGATCTCGCTCGTGACCGTGCGCTACCGCATCCGCGAGATCGGCATCCGGCGCAGCTTCGGCGCGACCGCCGGCCGCGTGTTCTTCGCGGTCATGATGGAGTCGGTCGTCGCGACCTTCGTCGCGGGCGGGATCGGCGTGCTCGCGGCGGTGCTGCTCAGCAGGCTCGACATCGTGCGCGAGTACCTGCTGCAGGGTGCGCAGGACACGCCCGCGTTCCCGTGGGAGGCCGTCGTCATCGGGCTCGTCGCCTCGACCGTCGTGGGGGCGCTCGCAGGCCTCCTGCCGGCGCTCATCGCGGTGCGCGTGAAGGTCATCGACGCTATCCGCGTGTGATCGCACGTCGTGCCGCACGAGCGGCGGAACCGCGCGGATGCGGCGTCGCGGGTGTCGCTGCCAGGCGGCGTCGGCCGCCGCGGATACCGTGAACCCATGGCCACGAGCACCCGGTCGACGTCGTCGCGCGCCCGCACGAGCAGCGGCTCGCGCGGATCGTCGCGCGCGTCGACGCGCGGGCCGCAGGGCACCAAGAAGCTGCCCGTCGCCCAGGAGAAGCCCGGCCTGCTGACGGCGGCGTGGCTCGGCCTCGCCCATGTCGTGGGCGGCGCCGCGCGCCTCTTCGGCAAGGAGGATCTCGAGAAGCACGAGCGCCGCGACGGCGTGCCGTTCCTGTTCTTCCTGCTCGCGATCGTCACGGCGATCGTCGAGTGGTTCGCGCCTGCGAGCGACATCGCGCGTGCTCTCGACAACTTCGGCTTCGGCGGGCTCCTCGGGCGCGTCGCCTTCGCCCTCCCCGTCATCCTCCTCGTGCTCGCGGTGTGGCTCTTCCGGCATCCGTCGAGCGTCCACGACAACGGGCGCATCGGCGTCGGCCTCGTGCTCCTGCTCGCGAGCCTCGCGGCGCTGTGTCAGGTGTTCGGCGGCCTGCCCTCGCCGTCGGATGGCGCTCCCGCGCTCGCGGCGGGCGGTGGCGTCGTCGGATGGGTCGTCACGTGGCCGCTCGTGACGATCGGCGCGGCGTGGCTCGCGGCGCTCCTCGCCTTCGGCGTGCTCGCGCTCTCGCTCTTCATCCTCACCAAGACTCCGCCGAACCGCATCGGCCAGCGCGTGCGCGAGCTCTACGCCTACCTCTTCGGGGCGGAGCTGCCCGAGCCGTCCGCGAGGCCCGCGAAGGCCAAGAAGGGCGCCGGCGACACGCAGACGACCGAGTTCGGCACGCTCTCCGACCTCGGATTCGAGCCCGAGAACCCCGAGTCGATGCCATGGTGGCGGCGCAGCAAGCCGAAAGACGAGTCGCCCGCCTTCGACACGCCCGTACTCGGTCGCGAGCTCGAGACCGAGATCGTCGACCCCGTGCCCGACTTCGACGTCGAGCTGCTCGACGAGCTCGTGCGCGCCGAGGATGCCGTCAAGCGCTTCACGGGCGAGGTCGAGACGGGCGCCACGGCCCTGCGCGACGACTCGGGTCTCCTGCCCGGCTTCCCCGATTCGGTGAGCGAGCGCGGCGAAGCTGGCGAGTTCGACGCTCCGGATGCCGCTCCCGCGGTCGAGCGCCGCCCCGCGCCCGCCGCGCGTCCGTACCGGCTGCCGGCGGCATCCCTGCTCGTCGCGGGAACGCCGCCCAAGGCACGCACGGCCGTCAACGACGAGATGATCGCCGCGATCACGAGCGTTCTGACGCAGTTCCAGGTCGACGCGAAGGTCACGGGCTTCACGCGCGGGCCGTCGGTCACGCGCTACGAGATCGAGCTCGGCCACGGCGTCAAGGTCGAGCGCGTGACGGCGCTCAGCCGCAACCTCGCGTACGCCGTCGCGTCGAACGAGGTCAACATCCTCTCGCCCATCCCCGGTAAGAGCGCGATCGGCGTCGAGATCCCGAACCGCGACCGCGAGATCGTCTCGCTCGGCGATGTGCTGCGCTCGGGGCCCGCCGCGAAGAGCAACCACCCGCTCACGATCGGCCTCGGCAAGGATGTCGAGGGCGGCTTCGTCGTCGCGAACCTCGCGAAGATGCCGCACCTGCTCGTCGCGGGCTCCACCGGGTCCGGCAAGTCGAGCTTCATCAACTCGATGATCACCTCGGTGCTCATGCGCGCGAAGCCCGCCGAGGTGCGCATGGTGCTTGTCGATCCCAAGCGCGTCGAGCTCGCCGCCTATCAAGGCGTCCCGCACCTCATCACGCCCATCATCACGAACCCCAAGAAGGCCGCCGAAGCGCTGCAGTGGGTCGTCAAGGAGATGGACATGCGGTACGACGACCTCGCGTCGTTCGGATTCCGCCACATCGACGACTTCAACCGCGCCGTGCTCGCGAACGAGATCCAGCTTCCCGCGGGTTCCGAGCGCGTGCTGCAGCCGTATCCGTACCTGCTCGTCGTCGTCGACGAGCTCGCCGACCTCATGATGGTCGCCCCGCGCGACGTCGAGGACTCGATCGTGCGCATCACGCAGCTCGCGCGCGCGTCGGGCATCCACCTCGTGCTCGCGACGCAACGGCCGTCGGTCGACGTCGTCACGGGGCTCATCAAGGCCAATGTGCCCTCTCGCCTCGCCTTCGCCGTCTCGTCGATGACCGACAGTCGCGTCATCCTCGACCAGCCGGGCGCCGACAAGCTCATCGGCCAGGGCGACGGGCTCTTCCTGCCGATGGGCGCGTCGAAGGCCATCCGTGTGCAGGGTGCGTGGGTCACGGAAGACGAGATCCACGCCGTCGTCAAGCACGTCAAGGACCAGGCGCGTCCCGAGTACCGCGAGGACGTTCAGGCGGTCGTCGAGAAGCGCGAGGTCGACGCCGACATCGGCGACGACCTCGAGCTGCTGCTCGAGGCGGCCACGCTCGTCGTCAACACGCAGTTCGGGTCGACGTCGATGCTCCAGCGCAAGCTCCGTGTGGGCTTCGCGAAGGCGGGCCGCCTCATGGACCTGCTCGAGTCGCGCGAGATCGTCGGGCCGTCCGAGGGGTCGAAGGCGCGCGACGTGCTCGTGACCCCCGACCAGTTGCCGGGCGTGCTCGCCCAGCTGCGTGGCGAACCGGCACCCGCAGCGGATGCGGCGCCCGCGGCATCCGCTCCACCCGCCGCGTCGTCGGCCGGACTCGATCCCGTCGAGGCGCAGTTCGACGGTTATCCTGTCGAGGAGGGTGGCCCGGACGAGGACGCCTGGGGGCTGACCGGCAGGGAGTGACGCGTGTCCGATACCGATCCCGTTCCGGATCAGGTCGAGCCGACGCCGACGCGTTCCAACCCCATGCGGGGTCGCGTCGTGAAGGCGGGCGAGACGCCCGCGAGCATGGGCAACATCGCGAACATCATCACGGTCGTGCGCATCCTGCTCGCCCCCGTGCTCGTGTGGCTCATCGTGCTCGATGCGGGTGAGCACGGCGTATGGCGCTGGGTGGCGGGCGGCCTGTTCATCCTCTCGATCACGACCGACTCGGTCGACGGGTTCCTCGCACGCAGCCGCAACCTCGTGACCGACTTCGGCAAGCTCGTCGACCCGATCGCCGACAAGATCCTCGTGGGCGCCGCTCTCGTCATGCTCTCCATCATCGGGGAGCTGTGGTGGTGGGTCACGATCGTGATCCTCGCGCGCGAGTTCGGCATCACGATCTTCCGCTTCCTCATGCTGCGCAATTACGTCATCCCGGCCGGCTTCCTCGGCAAGCTCAAGACCGTCATCCAGGCGGTTGCGGTGTCGTTCGCCCTCGTGCCCCTGTGGACGGTGCTCGGCGACTGGGTGCTGTGGATCAACTGGACCCTCCTGGGCGTCGCGCTCGTGCTGACGGTCGTGAGCGGCGTGCAGTACCTGTGGGACGCCTGGCGGGTGACGCGCGCGGCGGGGGCCGCGCGATGAGCGCCGACGCGCGCGCCGAGCGGATCGTCGCCGAGCTCGCGCGACGAGGCGAGCGGATCGCCCTCGCGGAGTCGCTCACGGGCGGATTGCTGACCTCGGCGTTCGTCGACGTCGCGGGCGCGTCGGCCGTCGTCTCGGGGGGCGTCGTTGCCTACGCGACCGCACTCAAGGCCGCCCTGCTCGGCGTCGACGCCGAGCTCCTCGCGACGCGAGGCGCGATCGATGCCGACGTCGCGCGCCAGATGGCGGCGGGCGCGCGCGAGCGTCTCGCCCTCGATGGACGGCCCGCCGACTACGGCCTCGCGACGACGGGCGTCGCGGGGCCCGACCCGCAGGACGGTCACGGGGCCGGCACGGTGTGGATCGGCATCGCGGATGCCGCGGGCGCGTCGGCCGAGCTCGTGCGGCTCGCGGGCGATCGCGATGCGATCCGCCGCGGCTCCGTCGGCGCCGCCCTCGAGCTCCTCGAACGGCGGCTCGGCCTCGCGTGACGCGTCGCAGCGGCTCACCGGACGGTCGGCGGGAATATCCCGGTTTCGATCGCGTTACAGGTGGTGACTTCACGGCGAACCTGCGGGAGCAGGAATTAGAGTTTCTGCAACGGACGGGGTAGCCTGGGCCACCCGATCGGCCCCCGCTTCACAGACAAGGAGGAACACCACATGGTTCTGGTTCGACAGGAACTCGGCGATGTCCTCCGCGACTTCCGTCTTCAGAAGGCGATGACGCTGCGCCAGGTCGCGAGCCGCGCGAGCGTCGCCCTCGGGTACCTCAGCGAGGTCGAGCGGGGTCAGAAGGAGGCCAGCTCCGAGATCCTCGCGTCGGTCGCAGAGGCGCTCGACACGCCCGTCTCGGTCATCATGCGCGAGGTCGGCGACCGCCTGGCGGTCGTCGAGGGCCTCACGGCGGTGCCCGACACGCTCCCCGACGAGCTCGTCGCGGAGTTCGACGCGGATCTCGCGATGCGCTGATCTTCCGACGTAACGTACGACGCCCCGGCACGACGCCGGGGCGTCGTCGTATCCGGGCCCTGCCGTGCGCCACGTCGGCCGGCGCGATTAGCCTGGATCCGATGAAGGTCAGCGAGTTCCACCGCGCCGTCGCCGACGAGTTCGGCCCGTTCGGGCGTGTGCTCGTGCGCGACACGGTCGTCGTCGCGCTCGGCAATCGCACCCCCGAAGACGCGCTCGAGGCGGGTATCCCCGCGGGGGAGGTGTGGCTCGCGCTGTGCCGTGCGCAAGACGTGCCGCGCGAGCGCTGGCACGGTGCGGGGCGGCCCGACCCTCGCGATCGCTAGCTTCCTGCGCGCGACACGCCGACATCCTCTCGAACATCGATTCGATTCTCGCTAGTCTCCTCACCAGGATCCATCGAAGAGCAGTTGTCGACAGATCCGCCCGTCGCTCCGTCCGGATGTCGGTGGGCGGGCGTAACGTCGGCCTCGTCTTCGAGATGGAGACACCAGCCCTGTCGCGAGAGCGCAGACCTTGCACCATCGGTCCGCGAAGGGACGGCAGCCGATGGGCGCTTGGAACACGACACAGAAGGAGACCGGGCACATGCCTACCCCCGCAGACCGCGAGAAGGCCCTCGAGGCTGCCCTCGCACAGATCGACCGTCAGTTCGGCAAGGGAACCGTCATGCGGCTCGGCAGCGACGAGCGAGCGCCCGTCGCCGTCATCCCCACGGGTTCCATCGCGCTCGACGTCGCGCTCGGCATCGGGGGCCTGCCCCGCGGCCGCATCATCGAGATCTACGGCCCGGAGTCCTCGGGCAAGACCACGCTCACGCTCCATGCGATCGCCAACGCGCAGCGCAACGGCGGCATCGCAGCCTTCATCGACGCCGAGCACGCGCTCGACCCCGAGTATGCGAAGAAGCTCGGCGTCGACATCGACGCGCTGCTCGTGTCGCAGCCCGACACGGGGGAGCAGGCACTCGAGATCGCCGACATGCTCGTGCGCTCGGGATCGATCGACCTCGTCGTCGTCGACTCCGTCGCGGCGCTCGTGCCGCGTGCCGAGATCGAGGGCGAGATGGGCGACAGCCACGTGGGCCTCCAGGCGCGGCTCATGTCGCAAGCGCTCCGCAAGCTCACGGGCGCGCTCAACCAGACGCAGACCACGATGATCTTCATCAACCAGCTGCGCGAGAAGGTCGGCGTGTTCTTCGGCAGCCCCGAGACGACCTCGGGCGGCAAGGCTCTCAAGTTCTACGCCTCGGTCCGGCTCGACATCCGTCGCATCGAGACGCTCAAAGACGGCGCCGAGGCGGTCGGAAACCGCACGCGTGTCAAGGTCGTCAAGAACAAGATGGCCCCGCCGTTCAAGCAGGCCGAGTTCGACATCCTCTACGGCGTCGGCATCTCGCGCGAGGGCAGCCTCATCGACTACGGCGTCGAGCACGAGATCGTGCGCAAGTCGGGAGCTTGGTACACCTACGACGGAGACCAGCTGGGGCAGGGCAAGGAGAACGCGCGCTCGTTCCTCGTGCAGAACCCCGACATCGCCGACGAGATCGAGCAGAAGATCCTCGTGAAGCTCGGCGTCGGTGCGGCAGCGAAGGCCGCCGAGGCCGCGGCCTCGAACGTCGAGTCGCTCGAAGACAAGCTCGCCGCCCGCAAGGCGTCGGGCGAGTAATCCGCGAAGGAGCCCACCATGGACGAGACCGACGGACGCCTCGCGCCCGTCAGTTACCTCTTCGGCGCACGGCCGTCGGCCTCGTCCGCTCCTGATGCCGACGAGCCCGCGTGGAATGACGCGTGGGGGTCGGAGGTCGACGACAGCCGTGCTCACGCGAGTGACTCCGCGAGCGCGGCCGATGCCGAGCGCATGTCGATGAAGGCCCTCGGCCGTCGCGCCCTGTCGCGACGCGAGGTCGAGCGGCTGCTGCGCGACGGCGGCGTCGACGACGCCGACATCGCGCACGAGTGCGACCGCCTCGCACGTGTCGGGCTCATCGACGACGCGGCGCTCGCGCAGAATCTCGTCGCGACGCTGCAAGAGCGCAAGGGTCTTGGGCGCACAGCGATCGCCGCGGAGCTCACGCGTCGCATGCTCGCGCCCTCGGCGATCGAGTACGCGCTCGATCTCGTCGATACGGGCGATGAGCTCGCGCGCGCGCGTGAGCTCGCTCGCAAGCGCGCCGCTCAGCTCACGGGGCTCGATCGGGATACCGCGGTGCGCCGCTTGAGCGGCTACCTTGCACGTCGCGGTTACTCGGGTAGCACCGTGCGCGCCGCCGTCGACGAGGCGCTTCCCCTGCGCCCGACGGGGACCGTGCGGTTCCGGTGACCCCCGAGCGGGAGGGGGCGGCGGCGCTCGTGCACACGCCATAATCGGCACGACGGCCGCGCGATCGGATGCGGCGCCGACGCCCCGAGGAACGCATGCCCGAAATCCGCCGACCCGTGTGGTCCGTTGTGCTCATCGCCGTGGTGGCCGCGCTCGTCGGCGCCCTCGTGTCGGGAGTGATCGTCGCTGCCGTGGATGGTCCCCCTGCCGCGTCGCGTGGCGTGGCCGGTGCCGATGGCGCCGATGGCGCGGCGGGTCGCGATGGCGTCGATGGCGCGGACGGGGTCGATGGAACCGTGGGTCCGTCGGGTCGTGATGGTGCGCCGGGTGCAGCAGGCCGCGACGGTGCCGTCGGGCCGGCCGGCCGTGACGGCGCCACGGGACCCGCGGGTCGTGATGGCGCACCAGGCGCCGACGGAGCGGACGGCGCCGACGGAGCCGACGGCGAGCACGGAGCCGACGGCCAGAACGGCGCCGACGGTGCGAGCGCTGTCGTGCGCACGAGTGATGAACCCGCAGGAGGTAACTGCTCGAGCGGGGGAGTGAAGATCGAGTCCGGAACCGACCGCGATGCCGACGGCGTGCTCGACGCCGGGGAAGAGACGGGTGACCCCGTCTACGTGTGCGACGGAGCCGCGGCTCCTCGCACGGTTCTCGGCTACTTCCTGCCGCAGCAGCTCGTCGACGGCATGATCCTCACGTGCGACGCCGCCGATCCGACGATCTGCGTCTCGCCGCGGCTCAACGGGCTTCCTCTCGCGATCGGCACGCCGGACGACTTCCCGTTCGCCCGGAGCGTCTGCGCGCAGACCGTCGGCACCGGATGGGACAGCACGGCCTTCGAGTACGGCGGCAACGGCACGCACTTGCGCGTCGTGGGCTCCCGATGGGTCGTCGCGACGGGATCCTTCGAGCCGTGGGTGCAGTTGCGGTGCAAGGCCTCCTAACGCGCGCCGCGTAGAATCGCAGGGCCATGACGATGACCCAGCCCGCAGCGCCGCGCACCTATGAGGTGCGCACCTTCGGCTGCCAGATGAACGTGCACGACTCGGAGCGGCTCTCTGGCTCGCTCGAGGCCGCAGGCTACGTGCGGGCCACGGAGGGCGAGGCCGACATCGTCGTCATCAACACGTGCGCCGTGCGCGAGAACGCAGACAACAAGCTCTACGGAACGCTCGGCCACCTCGCGAATGCCAAACGGCAGCACGAGGGAATGCAGATCGCGGTCGGCGGATGCCTCGCCCAGAAGGACAAGAACGTCATCCTCGAGAAGGCGCCCTGGGTCGATGTCGTCTTCGGCACCCACAACATGGGTTCCCTGCCCGCGCTCCTCGAACGCGCGCGGCACAACGGCGAGGCGCAGCTCGAGATCCTCGAGTCACTCGAGGTGTTCCCGTCGACTCTGCCGACGCGTCGCGAGAACACCTACTCGGGGTGGGTCTCGATCTCGGTCGGCTGCAACAACACGTGCACGTTCTGCATCGTGCCCTCGCTTCGCGGCAAGGAGAAGGACCGCCGCCCGGGCGACATCCTGGCGGAGATCGAAGCGCTCGTCGCCGACGGCGCGATCGAGGTCACGTTGCTCGGGCAGAACGTCAACTCCTACGGCGTCGAGTTCGGCGACCGGCAGGCGTTCAGCAAGCTGCTGCGTGCGGCCGGTCAGATCGAGGGGCTCGAGCGCATCCGCTTCACGAGCCCGCATCCCGCGGCGTTCACCGACGACGTCATCGACGCGATGGCCGAGACGCCGACCGTCATGCCGCAGCTCCACATGCCGTTGCAGTCGGGTTCCGATCGCATCTTGCGCGCCATGCGTCGCTCCTACCGCTCGGAGCGCTTCCTCGGCATCCTCGACCGTGTGCGGGCCCGCATCCCGCACGCCGCGATCTCGACCGACATCATCGTGGGCTTCCCGGGCGAGACGGAGGAGGACTTCGCCGACACGCTCCGTGTCGTGGAGGAGGCGCGTTTCGCGTCGGCGTTCACGTTCCAGTACTCCATCCGACCCGGGACGCCCGCGGCGACGATGCCCGACCAGCTCCCGAAGGAGGTCGTGCAAGAGCGCTACGAGCGTCTCATCGAGCTGCAAGAGCGCATCTCGGCGGAGGAAGCGCAGAAGCTCGTCGGCACGCCCGTCGAGGTGCTCGTCGCCACGGGCGAGGGCCGCCGCGACGAGGAGACGCGCCGGATGTCGGGGCGCGCAGAAGACAACCGCCTTGTGCACTTCGATGTACCCGACGGCGCGGTGCCGCGCCCGGGCGACGTCGTGAGCGTCGTCGTCACCCGCGCGACGCCTCACTACCTCATCGCCGCACCCGCCGGCGAGACGCTGCCGATCCGGCGTACGCGCGCGGGCGACGCGTGGGATCGCGCCGAGGCGGCCGCGTGCGCCGTACCGACCCCCTCGGCTTCGGGCGCTCGCACGGTCAACCTCGGCCTTCCGGGACTGCGCCCCGCGTGATCCCGCTCGTCGCCGTCGTCGGCGCGACCGGCACGGGCAAGTCGGAGCTCTCGCTCGACCTCGCCGAGCGGCTCATTGCGCGCGGTACGGCTGTCGAAATCGTCAACGCGGATGCCATGCAGTTGTATCGCGGCATGGACATCGGCACCGCCAAGCTCGCGCTGGAGCAGCGGCGCGGTATCCCGCACCACCTGCTCGACGCGCTCGAGCCCTCCCAAGAGGCGAGCGTCGCGCGCTATCAACAGGAAGCGCGCGCGGTCATCGACGACATCGTGGCTCGCGGTGCGACGCCCGTGCTCGTCGGCGGCAGCGGCCTCTACGTCTCGAGCGTCGTCTACGACTTCCGTTTCCCGGGAACGGATGCCGGCATCCGCGCCCAGCTCGAGGCCGAGCTCGAGCAGCAGGGCCCGGGCGCCCTCTACGGGCGCCTGCGCGAGCGCGATCCCGAGGCCGCCGAGGCGATCGGACCGTACAACGGCCGCCGTCTCGTGCGCGCGCTCGAGGTCGTCGAGCTCACGGGCGAGCCGTTCGGCTCGGGTCTGCCCGAGGAATCGGGCACGTGGCGCCCCACCGTCACGATCGGGCTGCGCCTCGAGCGCGAGTTGCTCGTGCCGCGCCTCGACGAGCGCGTTCGCGGGATGTGGCGGCAGGGGCTCGTCGACGAGGTCGCGCGCCTGCGCCCCGCGGGTTTCGGCACGACGGCGAGCCGCGCCATCGGCTACGCGCAAGCCCTCCGCCAGCTCGACGGCGAGCTCGACGAAGAGGCGGCCATCGCCGAGACCCAGGCCCTCACGCGCCGCTACGCGCGGCGTCAGGTGTCGTGGTTCGGGCGCTCTCGCGACACCGCGTGGATCGACGCCGACGAGCCTGCGCGCGTGACGATCGCGCTCGACGCCATCGACGCCGCGACGGATAGGCTTCCCCGGTGAGCATCGACATCGCCTTCACCAAGGGACACGGCACGGGCAACGATTTCGTGCTGTTCACCGACCCGGATGGTGACATCGAGCTCGACACGGCCCAGCTCGCGGCCCTCGCCGACCGCCGTTTCGGCGTGGGAGGCGACGGCGTCATCCGTGCCGTGCGCTCGGCGCGCCTGCCCGAGGGCGCCGCCGTCCTCGCCGAGGATGCCGGAGCCGAGTGGTTCATGGACTACCACAACGCCGACGGGAGCCCCGCCGAGATGTGCGGCAACGGCATCCGCGTCTACGGCGCCTACCTCATCGCGGAGGGCCTGCTCGACCTGTCTGTGGGCGAGACCGTCTCGATCGGCACGCGCGGCGGCGTGCGCCGCCTCACGCGCACGGAGGAGGGCTTCGAGGTCGACCTCGGTCCGTTCGTCGTCGCGGGAGAGGCGATGGTGTCGGCGCGTCGACTCGATGTCGATCGGCCGGGCCTCGCGGTGGGCGTCGGCAACCCGCACGTCGTCGTGGCGCTCGCCGACGACGCCGAGCTCGATGCCCTCGACCTCTCAGAGCCTCCCGTCGTGCATCCCGCGCCGCCGCACGGCGCGAACGTCGAGTTCGTCGTGCCCGGCGCCATCACGGCGGGGCTCGGTCGCATCCGGATGCGCGTGCACGAGCGGGGGAGCGGCGAGACGCTCTCGTGCGGAACAGGTGCCGCGGCTGCCGCGCTCGCGACGCGGTCGTGGGCCGGCGAGGGGGCCCCGGATACCTGGCGCGTGAGCGTGCCCGGGGGCGAGGTCGGTGTGCGCGTCGCCGACGAGGGGGACGGCCCGCACGTGCACCTCAGCGGTCCTGCCGAGCTCGTCTTCGATGGCACCGTGTCGCTCTGAGGCGGTCACCCGACGATGTCGATCGCCTCGGTCGTGCCGGTGCCCGAGCGGTGCCGCACTCGCAGCACGCGATAGCCCTTGCTCGTGGCCGCGCGCAGCACGGCGAAGTCCGAAGGCAGCTCCGCCTGCAACCAGCGCTGCAGCGAGTCGGAGCCGAGATTGCGTGCGACGACGAGCCATGCATCCGACGCGGTGTCAAGGCGGGGGAGCCAGTGCGCGAGCATCGCGTGCAGCTCGTTCTTGCCGACGCGGATGGGCGGATTCGACCAGATCGTACGGAATCGCACATCGGCGGGAACATCCTCGGGGCGGCACGCGTTGATGTTGTCGAGGCCGAGCGCGTCGGCGTTGCGCCGTACCATGTCGAGCGCACGCTCGTTGACGTCGACCGCCCACACGGTCGCATGAGGCGACTCGAGCGCGAGGGTGAGGGCGATGGGACCCCACCCGCATCCGAGGTCGAGGAACTGGCCGCCGGGCGGCGGGGAGGGCGTGTGACCGAGGAGCACCTGGGTTCCCGCGTCCACGCGCTCGGGGCTGAAGATGCCGTTCGCGGTCATCACCTGCAGTTCGCGACCCGCGAGACGCACGGAGATCGAGCGGAGCACCGGGTCGCCCGAGGGCGACGTCGAGAAGTAGTGCTCGGACGACATGGAGAGAACCTACCGAAAACAAGTGACTAGGGTTAACCGGATCATGAGCGGATCCCGCGAGAACACCGACGCGTCGCGCGACGAAGCCGCCGCGCCCGACGCGCTCGACCGCATCCTCGCCACCGAGGACGCGCACGCTGGCGTGCGCGTATTCGGCGGTCGTGCCGCGGCGCTCCAAGACGAGGCGACGGCATCCGGCTCCGATCGCGACGGTGAGCAGTTCGATCGCGAGGAGCGCGCCGCGCTGCGTCGCGTCGGCGGCCTCTCGACCGAGCTCGCCGACGTCACCGAGGTCGAGTACCGGCAGGTGCGCCTCGAGAACGTCGTGCTCATCGGCGTCTACACGCCGTCCGAGTCGCTCGAGGATGCCGAGAACTCCCTGCGCGAGCTCGCGGCCCTCGCCGAGACGGCGGGCGCTGTCGTGCTCGACGGCGTGCTGCAGCGGCGCCCGCATCCGGATCCCGCGACCTACCTCGGTCGCGGCAAGGTGCAGGAGCTCGCCGACATCGTCGCGGCGCTCGGTGCCGACACGGTCGTCGCCGACACCGAGCTCGCACCCAGCCAGCGGCGCGCCCTCGAGGATGCGGTGAAGGTCAAGGTCATCGACCGCACGGCCGTCATCCTCGACATCTTCAGCCAGCACGCGAAGTCGCGCGAGGGCAAGGCCCAGGTCGAGCTCGCGCAGCTCGAGTACCTGCTTCCGCGTCTGCGTGGATGGGGTGAGTCGATGTCGCGCCAGGCGGGCGGTCAGGCCGCGGGCGGCCAGGGCATGGGCTCGCGCGGTCCCGGTGAGACGAAGATCGAGCTCGACCGCCGCCGCATCCACTCGCGCATGGCGAAGCTGCGCAAGCAGATCAAGGGCTTCGCGCCCGCACGCGAGGCCAAGCGCGCGAATCGCGACCGGTACCAGGTGCCGGCCGTCGCGATCGCGGGCTACACGAACGCCGGCAAGTCGAGCCTGCTCAACCGGCTGACGCGCGCCGGCGTGCTCGTCGAGAACACCCTCTTCGCGACGCTCGACCCCACCGTGCGCCGCAGCCGCACGCCCGATGGCCGCCTCTTCACGATCGCCGACACGGTCGGGTTCGTGCGCAATCTGCCGCACCAGCTCGTGGAGGCCTTCCGCTCGACGCTCGAGGAGGTCGCCGGCTCGGACCTCGTGCTGCACGTCGTCGACGGATCGCATCCCGATCCGGCCTCGCAGATCGCCACGGTGCGCGACGTGCTCGGCGAGGCGGGCGCGCGCGACATCCCCGAGCTCATCGTGTTCACGAAGGCCGACCTCGTCGACGCCGACCGCCGCATCCTGCTGCGCGGGCTCGAGCCCGACTCGGTGTTCGTCTCGGCGCGCACGGGGGAGGGCGTCGAGGAGCTCCTCGAAGAGATCGGCCGCCGGCTGCCCCTGCCCGACGTCGAGCTCGACGTGCTCATCCCGTACGACCGCGGCGACCTCGTGGCGCTCGCGCACGACCGCGGCCGCGTGCTCGAGACGAGCTATGAGGAGGGCGGCACCCGGATGCGCGTGCAGGCGAGCGCGTCGGTCGCCCACCAGCTCGAAAGCGCCGTCGCGACCCCCGCCCTGCGCGCCGAATAGCCCGCGCAGGGCGTCGGTACCCCGATCGACGCGCCGGCACCGCTATCCGTTCGGCCAGCCCCCGCTCACAGCACCCTCGACAGGAACGCCTTCGTGCGCTCGTGATGCGGGTTGCCGAGCACCTCGCGTGGATCGCCGGACTCGACGACGACGCCGCCGTCCATGAAGACGAGCGAGTCGGCGACCTCGCGCGCGAAGCCCATCTCGTGGGTCACGACGATCATCGTCATGCCCGACTCGGCGAGCTGCTTCATGACCTGCAGCACCTCGCCCACGAGCTCGGGGTCGAGCGCAGAGGTCGGCTCGTCGAAGAGCATGAGCTTCGGATCCATGGCGAGGGCCCGCGCGATCGCGACGCGCTGCTGCTGGCCGCCCGAGAGGTGCGCGGGGTACGCGTCGGCCTTCTCGGCGAGCCCCACGCGCGCGAGGAGCTCCCGCGCGCGCGTGACCGCGGCATCCTTCTTGACGCCCTTGACGCGCATGGGCGCCTCGGCGATGTTCTCGAGGGCCGTCATGTGAGGGAAGAGGTTGAAGCGCTGGAACACCATGCCGATGTCGCGCCGCTGCCGCGCGGCCTCGCGCGGGTGCATCTCGTAGAGCTTGCCCCCGCGCTCGGTGTAGCCCATGAGCTCGCCGTCGACCGTGAGACGCCCGGCGTCGACGCGCTCGAGGTGGTTGATGCAGCGCAGGAGGGTCGACTTGCCCGAGCCGCTCGGCCCCACGAGGCACAGCACCTCGCCACGCGCGACGGTGAGGGAGATGGACTTGAGCACCTCGTTCGAGCCGAAGCTCTTCGAGACGCGGTCGGCGTGCACCATGGGCACGTCGCGTGCCGCGGCCCCGCTCATCGCCCGTCTCCTTCCGTCGTGTCGGCTCCGGGCGTCGCCGTGGTCCCGGCGGCCGGCAGCGAACCCCTTCCGGTCGCGGTGGCTCCCACGGCATCCGCGCGTCGTGTCGTGCGCGCCTGGCCGACTCCGCGCGAGAAGCGCCGCTCGAGGAAGTACTGCCCGATCATGAGGATCGAGGTGAACAGCAAGTACCACGCCGAGGCGACGAGCAGAAGCGGCACGGGGTCGAAGATCTCGACCGAGATGTCACGCGCGCGCCCGTAGAGGTCGAAGCTGAACGGTACGGCCGCGACGAGCGAGGTCGTCTTGAGCATCGAGATGACCTCGTTGCCCGTCGGCGGGATGATGACGCGCATGGCCTGCGGCAGCACGATGCGCCGCATCGTGAGCAGCCAGCCCATGCCGAGGGCCGTCGCCGCCTCTTCCTGCCCCTTGTCGACCGAGAGGATGCCGGCGCGCACGATCTCGGCCATGTACGCCGCCTCGTTGAGGGCGAGGCCGATGACCGCGAGCCAGAAGACGTCGATGACGTTCTTGGTCTCGAAGCTCAGCCACGGCGCCGTGAAGGGGATGCCGATGTCGATCGTCGAGTAGATCGTCGCGAAGAGGCCCCAGAACGCGAGCTGCACGTAGACGGGCGTGCCGCGGAAGATCCAGAGGTAGAGCCATGCGACGCCCTTGACGACGGGATTGCCCGAGAGGCGCATGACGGAGAGCACGATGCCGAGCACGATCGCGATCGCCATCGAGTAGATGGTCAGCAGGAGGGTGTTGAGCGCGGCTTGCGAGATGCGCCTGTCGAAGACGTACTTGGCGAAGTTGCCCCAGCCGTAGGCTTCGCGCCCCGCTGCGTCGATGATGAAGAGCGCGAGCAGCAGCACGAGCACGATCGCGACGACGATGCGGCCGGGGTGCTTGAGCCGGATGGCGCGGATCGGCTCCGCGGCGGCGGCGCCGTCCGGCGGCACGGTCTCCCGTGCCACCGGACGGTCGGGGTCGGACCCGGACATCGGGTCAGCCGGCGGTCGCCGCGTTGATCGTGATCGAGTCGACGGCGCCCGCGTCGACGCCCCACTTGGTGAGGATCTCCGTGTAGGTGCCGTCGTCGACGAGCGACTGCAGGGCCGCCTGGATGGCCTGCGCGAGCGGCGAGCCCTTGTCGACGGCGATGCCGTAGGGCGCGACGTCGAAGGCGTCACCCGCGACCTCGATCTTGTCCTTGAGCTTCGAGACGGCGTACTGCGTGATGGGCGAGTCGGCCGTCATGGCGTCGGCGCGGCCCTGAGCGAGCGCGTTGCTCGCCTCGTCCTGCTTCTCGAACTTGAGGATGTCGATGGGCTCCTTGCCGGCGTCGGTGCACTCCTTCGACTTGGCGGGGAGCTCGTCCGTCTCCTCATACGTCGTGGCCTGCACGGCGACCGTGAGTCCGCACGCGTTCGCGGGGTCCACGTTGCCGCCGATCGGCTGCGCCCATTGGATGCCGGCCTCGTAGTAGTTCACGAAGTCGACGACGTTCTCGCGCTCCTCGTTGTCCGTGAACGACGAGAGGCCGATGTCGTAGGTGCCGCCCGTGACGCTCGGGAGGATCTTGTCGAACGACGAGATCTGGTATTCGGGCTCGAGGCCGAGCTTCGCGGCCATGGCGTTGCCGAGCTCGACCTCCCAGCCGATGGGCTCGCCCGCGTCGTCTTTGTACTCGTTGGGCGGATACGTCGCGTCGATGCCGATGACGAGCTTGCCCGAGCTCTTGATGTCGTCGGGCAGGAGGGCGACCGCGGCCTCGTCGACGCCGACCGTCGGGGTGTCGCCGCCGGCTCCGGGCTCACCCGAGCTGTTGTCGACGCATCCGGCGAGCAGCAGGGCCGCTGCGATGGCGGCGACCGGCATCACGTACTTCGTGCGCATGTTCTGACCTTCTCTCTGGTGCATTTCGCCGCGCGCGGTGCCAAGCTCGAGGGAAGGGCTGCGCTGCCACGTCGGCGACGGCAGCCTATCTCCGAAACCGACGCGGATGCCGCACGGTGCGGCGCGCGCCGCCGTGTCATCCGCCGTCATCTGTCGGCGCCATGCGCCATCGGGCGGGCTAGCCTAGACAGGCCGCGTGCTCGCGCGGCAGGAGCGACAGCCGAGCCCGGCATCCGCCCCGTGAGCCCGCGCGCCCGCGCGATGCAGAACGGAGGATGCGCATGACCGGGGACGGCGCCTGTGCGACCTTCTCGTTCGAGCTCTTCCCGCCGAGGGATGCCGCCGCCGAGGCCGCGCTCGTCGAGGGCACGCTGCCCGCGCTCGTCGCCGCCGGGCCCGAGTTCATCTCGGTGACCTACGGCGCGAGCGGATCGACGCGCGGCGTCTCGCTCGACGTGCTGCGTCGGCTGCTCGCGACGCCCGTCAAGCCCATGGCGCACCTCACGTGCGTCGGATCGTCCTACGCGGAGGCGAGCCGCCTCATCCGCGAGTTCCTCGACGCGGGCGTCACGAGCTTCCTCGCCTTGCGCGGCGATCCCCCCGCGGGTGTCAGCGAGGACGAGGTGTTCCTCGGCGACCTCGGCAGCGCGGGCGAGCTCGTGCAGCTCATCCACCGCGTGCAGAAGGAGCGCGTGCCGTTCCGGCAGCTCGACGTGCCGGGGGTTCCGGGCGCCAAGCGCATCGCGTCGGGCGAGAAGGTGACGATCGCCGTCGCCGCCTTCCCGAACGGGCACCCGCGCTCGCGCTCGCGCTCGCAGGACCTCGACACGCTCCTTGCGAAACAGGCCGCCGGTGCGAACCTCGCGATCACACAGCTGTTCTTCGAGGCGGACGACTACCTCGGCTTCGTCGACGATGCGCGAGCTGCGGGCGTCACGATGCGCATCCTGCCGGGCATCATGCCCGTGCTGAGCGTCGCACGGCTGCGACGCATCCTCGAGCTCACGGGCGAGCGCGAGCCGACGGGGCTCTTGCGCGAGCTCGAGGCGAGCGACGATCCGGCATCCGTGGGCGTCGCGCATGCCGCTCGGCTCGCGCGCGAGCTGCTCGAGGGCGGCGCGCCGGGCCTGCACCTGTATACCTTCAACCGGCACGAGGCACCGCTCGCGGTGCTCGAGCGCGTCGGACTCCTGACCCCCACCGCACGAATCGGAGAGCAATCAGCATGACCGCACCGTTCCCCACCGGCACGATCCTCGGCTACCCCCGCATCGGTCGTCGGCGCGAGCTCAAGCGCGCTGTCGAGGCGTTCTGGGCGGGCCGCATCGACGTCGGCGAGCTCGAGAGCACGTCCGCCGAGCTGCGCCGTGCGACGCGCGCGCGACTCGTCGCGCTCGGGCTCGGGCGCGACGACTCCTCGATCCCCGAGTCGTTCTCGTACTACGACCAGGTTCTCGACGCCGCCGTCACGTTCGGCGCGATCCCGAGCCGCTTCGCGGCGCTCGCGGATGCCGAGGGCCGCGTCGATCTCGCGGGTTACTTCACGATCGCGCGCGGCGAGGGCGAGAATGCGCCGCTCGAGATGACGAAGTGGTTCGACTCGAACTACCACTACCTCGTGCCCGAGATCGGGCCCGAGACGGTCTTCCGGCTCGCGAGCGACCGCCTCGTGCGCGAGGTCGAGGAAGCGCGCGCGGATGGATACCGCACGCGCCCCGTCGTCGTCGGCCCGGTGACGTTCCTCCTGCTCGCGAAGGCGAGCGCTGAGGCCCCCGAGGGGTTCGCGCCGCTCTCGCGCCTCGAGCAGTTGCTGCCCGTGTACCGCGAGCTCCTCGAGCGCCTCGCAGCGGCGGGCGCCGAGTGGGTGCAGCTCGACGAGCCTGCGCTCGTCTCGGAGTCGCTCGGCGTCGACCGAGGAACCGTGCTCGCGGCGGCGCAGACCGCATACGGCGTGCTGGGCGACGATCGCCCGCTCGGCATCCTCGTCGCGGCGCCGTACGGCTCGCTCGACGACGCCCTCCCCGTGCTTGAGGCGGCCCCCGTCGACGCGATCGCGCTCGACCTCGTCAAGGGCGCGGTGCCCATCGGGCACACGACAGACACGGTGCTCGTGGGCGGCGTGATCGACGGCCACAACATCTGGCGCGGCGACCTCGCCGGCGCCTTCGACAAGCTCGAGGCGCTGCGTGAGGTAGCACCGCAGGTCGCGGTCGGGACCTCGACCAACCTCTTCCACACGCCGCACGATGTCGACGACGAGCCCGAGCTCGACGCCCGCTTGCGCAGCTGGCTCGCGTTCGCCGACCAGAAGGTCGCGCAGGTCGCCGTGCTCGCTCGGGGTCTCACCGAGGGGCGCGCGGCGATCCAGGACGAACTCGACGCGGCATCCGCGGCCCTCGACGACCGCCGCGCGGCGCCCGGCGTGCGCGACGGCGCCGTGCGCGAGCGCATCGCCGGCCTCGAGCCATCGGCGTTCCGCCGCGGCGACTACGCGCATCGGCGCGCGGCACAGGATGTCGCGCTGCGACTGCCGCCGCTGCCGACGACGACGATCGGCTCCTTCCCGCAGACGGGCGACATCCGTCGCGAGCGCGCTCGGTTCACGGCCGGTGAGATCACGGAGGCCGAGTACGAGGAGTTCCTCAAGAAGGAGATCGCGGATGTCGTCGCGCTCCAGGAGCGCATCGGCCTCGATGTCATCGTGCACGGCGAGCCCGAGCGTAACGACATGGTGCAGTACTTCGCCGAGCATCTCGACGGGTTCGCGGTGACCCGCAACGGCTGGGTGCAGTCCTACGGTTCGCGCGCCACGCGCCCGTCGATCCTGTGGGGCGATGTGTCACGGCCCGCCCCCATCACGGTGCGCTGGTCGACCTACACGCAGGGTCTCACCGAGAAGCCCGTCAAGGGGATGCTGACGGGTCCCGTCACGATCCTCGCGTGGTCCTTCGTGCGCGACGACCAGCCGCTCGGCGAGACGGCCTACCAGGTCGCGCTCGCGCTGCGTGACGAGATCGCCGACCTCGAGCAGGCGGGGATCGGCGTCATCCAGGTCGACGAGCCTGCCTTGCGCGAGCTCCTGCCGCTCAAGAAGCGCGACCAGGCCGTCTACCTCGACTGGTCGGTGTCGGCGTTCCGGCTCGCGACGAGCGGCGTCGACGATCGCACGCAGATCCACACGCACTTGTGCTACTCGGAGTTCGGCGTCGTGCTCGACGCGATCGATGCCCTCGACGCCGATGTGACGTCGATCGAGGCGGCGCGCAGCCGCATGGAGGTCGTGCCCGAGCTCGAGCGCAGCGGCTTCGCGCGCGGCATCGGCCCGGGCGTCTACGACATCCACTCGCCGCGCGTTCCGAGCGTCGAGGAAGTGCGTGACCTCATCGGCATCGCGCTCGACGCGATCCCCGAGCGGCAGTTGTGGATCAACCCCGACTGCGGCCTCAAGACGCGCGGCTACACCGAGACCGTCGCCTCGCTCGAGAACATCCTCGCGGCGACGCGCGAGGTGCGCGCCTCGCTGGGAGCCTGACGCGCCCTGACACACGATGCGCTCAGCCGAGGCAGGGCGTCCGCCCAGGCGGGCGTCCTAGCCTCGGCAGCGTGCAGTTGGCAGTCCACGAGTCGGGCGCGGGGTCGCGCACGGCGATCCTCATCCACGGCATCATGTCCGACCATCGCGCGTGGCACCGCGTGAGCGCCGAGCTGCAGGCGAAGGGCTTCCGCGTCCTCGCGGTCGACCTCGCCGGGCACGGCGCATCACCGCGGTCTCGTCGCTACACCCCGCGCGGTTGGGCTGACGACGTGGTCGAGACGGTGACGCCGTTGCTCGACGGCCCACCCGACCTCGTCATGGGGCACTCGCTCGGCGGTCTCGTCGCCTCGATCGCCGCCGATCGTCTCGCCCCACGCGCCGCGATCTACGTCGACCCGGCGTTCGCCTTCCCGCGCGGCATCCGGGGCGTGCTCTTCAAGCTCGCGTTCGCGATCGCTCCGCGGCCCCGCCGTTCAGCGCTCGTGCGTTGGAACCCCCGCTGGAGCGCCGAGGACGTCGACATCGAGCTCGCGACTCTGCGCGACTGGGACAAGCGCACCGTGCTCGGCTTCGCCGACACGCGACCCGTCGTGCCGCCCCTTCGGCTCGTCGCGCCGAGTCTCGTGGTGCTCGCCGAGAGGAGCCTGCTCGTCACCGAGGCTGCTGCTTCGGGGCTGCGACGACTCGGCATGACGGTCGTGACCGTCGCCGGGTCGGGGCACACGGTCTTCCGCGACGACCACGCGGGCTTCATGCGCGTCGTCGAGGAGTGGCTCTCGCGCCACGGCCTCGCGACGGCGCGCTAAGCGGCGCTTGCTCGAGCCACCCGCGTCACGACGACCTCCCACGGGCGCAAAGTGCCATCACGCCTCGGATCCGTGTGGTTGGCGAGCACGACCTCGCCGCCCGGATCCGGGGATGATGCGGGCACGCTCGAGAGGTTCGCACGCAGCACGAGCGCCTCGCCGTCCTGTTCGCGTGCGAACGACACGACGGGCAGCGTCGCATCGAGTGCACGGAATGCGCCCGTCACGACGAGCGGCTCGCGGTGCCGCAGCGCGATGAGCTCGCGGTAGAAGCCGTACACGGATGCCGGGTCATCCCGCTGCGCCGCCGCGTTGATCGTGCGATGGTTGGGGTTCACCGCGATCCACGGCTCACCGCTGGTGAACCCCGCGGCGGGGCTCGCATCCCACTGCATGGGGGTGCGCGCGTTGTCGCGCCCGATGCGCCGGATGCGCTCCATGACACGGGGGAGCGCCTCGGGGTCGTCGGCGAGGGCCTCGGCGACGTAGTTGAGCGACTCGATGTCGCGCAGCTCGTCGACCGAGCCGAAGGGCATGTCGGTCATGCCGAGCTCCTCGCCCTGGTAGATGAAGGGCGTGCCGCGCTGCAGGTGCAGCACCGCCGCGAGGGCCGTCGCCGACTCCCGCCAGTAGCGCTCCGGGTCGCCGAAGCGGCTCACGACGCGCGGCTGGTCGTGGTTGCTCCAGTAGAGGCTGTTCCAGCCGCGGTCGGCGAGCCCCTCCTGCCAGCGGACGAGCGTCGACATGAGGTGGCCGCGGTCGAGCTCGGCGCCCGACCACTTGCCGTCCGGGCCATGGTCGACGCCCATGTGCTCGAACTGGAACACCATGTCGACCTCGCGGCGCGCGGGGTCGGTGAAGTCGACGGCGTCGGCGATCGTCACGCCGGGCATCTCGCCGATGCTCAGCACGGGCTCGTCGCGGCCGCGGAAGACCTCCTGGTGCATCTCGTGCAGGAACTCGTGGATGCGCGGTCCGCACGCGTAGAAGGGGAAGCCGTCGCCGAAGCGCGCGCCGGGCTTCACGGGCGCGTCGGGGAGCGCCGGGTCCTTCGAGATGAGGTTGATGACATCCATGCGGAACCCGTCGACGCCCCGGTCGAGCCACCAGTTCATCGTCTCGTAGACGGCGGTGCGCACCTCGGGGTTCTCCCAGTTGAGGTCGGGCTGCTTGCGCGAGAACAGGTGCAGGTAGTACTCGCCGCTCGCGGGGTCGAACTCCCAGGTGCTGCCCGAGAAGAAACCCGCCCAGTTGGTGGGCTCGGCGCCCGGCTCGCCGCCCTCGAAGCCCGGGCGCGGTGGACGCCACCAGTACCAGTCGCGGCGCGCGCTGCCCCGTCCGGATGCGGAGTCGCGGAACCACGGATGCTCGTCGGAGGTGTGGTTCACCACGAGGTCGAGCACGAGCCGCATGTCGCGCCGGTGCAGTTCCTCGGTGATGCGATCGAGCGTCGCGAGATCGCCGAACACGGGGTCGACGTCGCGGTAGTCGCTCACGTCGTAGCCGTTGTCGTCCTGCGGCGAGGGGTAGATGGGCGAGAGCCACACGACGTCGACGCCGAGGTGGTCGAGGTGGTCGATGCGCTCGAGCACGCCGCCGAGGTCGCCGATGCCGTCGCCGTCCGAATCGGCGAAGCTGCGCGGGTAGATCTGGTAGACCACCGCGTCGCGCCACCACGTGTCGTAGTCGCGGCGGGTCATCCCGCGTTCCCCTCGTCGGGCGCGAGCTCCACGAGCACGACCTGCCAGGCCGCGAGGCGTGGCAAGGTCGCGACGACGCGGTCGCCGTCGGCGACGCACGGTACGTCGATGAGGCGGCCCTCGGCATCCGGATCGGCGACCCGGATGCGCGGCACGCGTCCGCGCACGGGCCGCACGCGCAGCTCGATCACGCCGGGGTCGCCGAAGGGGGCGCGCGCGGCATCCCACAGCGCATCCTCCTGGCCCACGAGGTTCACGAGGTGGACGACGAGGCGGTCGCCGGCGGAGGTGATGCGTCTCCAGACCGTGCCGGCGACCGCCTCCTCGCTCACGACGGCCGCGGTGCAGCGCACATCGCAGTCGCCGTTGTAGTCGCCCGCGTAGGCCGCGGTGACGTCCGAGAGGGCGGGATCGAGCAGGAGCTCGTCGTGCTCGACGAGGAAGTCGTACCAGCGGCGCAGCATCTCGGCGGTCGAGGGCTCGACGACGTGATTGCGCACGTAATACGGGTCGACGAGGATGCGGTCGGCCTCGCCCGCGAGCAGCTGCGTCGCGCCGTGCGAGAAGAGCGTCGCCATCGTGAGGCGCGTCGCGCGGTCGGCCGCGTCGGTAGGCGCGGCGTCGTAGACGTGCTGATAGGCCGCCAGCACGACGGGGCGCTCGCCGCCCAGCAGGCGGGCGCGCGTGGCGGTCGCGGCGAGGGATCCGAGCGTCGTCTGCGGCTCCCACGGTTCGATGTAGACCGCGTCCTGCGGGCTCGACGCCGTGCGCCAGGTGGGGAAGTCGTTGACCTGGTTGAAGACGAGGCGCGCATCCGGAAGCTCCTCGCGCACGCCCGCGATCATCGTCGCGAACGACTCGGCGACGTCGACGAGGGCTCCGTCGGCCCGCACCGCGTGCTTCGGGTAGCCGTACTGGTCGAGATGGAAGCCCGCGAAGCCGACTTCGGCCGCTGCTGCCGCGAGCTCGGCGCGGAAGTGCGCGAGCCAGTCGGCGGATGCCGGGTCGACGATGAACAGGAAGTCGCCGAGGGCGTACGGCCGTCCGGCGGCATCGAGCAGTGCGTCGTGCTCCCAGCCCGGCCATTCGGCGGGGCCGACGGCGTAGACGGCGGCGTAGCCGAGCGGGTCGGCGCCGCTTCGCCCCACGGCGGCCGCGTAGCGGCGCACGGTGTCGAGCGACACGGGCTGGCCGAGGGCGTCGAGGTACTCCTCGCCGCCCCCGAGCAGCTCGGCATGGCGGTACGCCCAGTCGTAGAACTGCACACCCGTGAGATGCAGGCGCCGCACGGTGTCGACGATGCCCGTGGCATCCGCACCCGGCGGATACGCCGCGACGAAGCCGTAGCGCAGACGGCGTCGCGCATCCGCCGTTACCTCGATCGCCGTGCGGGCCGCGATCACGTCGTCACGCAGCAGCTCGACGCCGTAGCCGCCCGTGGGGAGCGTCCCGAGCTCGATCCACGAGCCGCCGTCGTAGGGCAGCTCCCGCACGAGCTCCCCGAGGCGCAGCACGCGCACGCGTGCCGGGGCGGCATCCGCCCCACGCACCTCGACGCGCACCTCGGCGTCCGGCTGGAAGCTCGCCCGTTCGGGGAGCAGTTCGATCATGATCATCCCTTCACGGCCCCCGAGACAAGGCCCTGCACGAAGTGGCGTTGGAAGACGAGGAACACGACGATCACCGGGATGACCGCCATGACGGACGCCGCGAACACGACACCCCACTGCACGGCGTTGTTGCCCTGCCCCGCGAGCAGGCGGATGGCGATCGGCAGCGTGCGCGCCTCGGGGTCGTTGATGATCGTGAGCGCCCAGGCGAACTCGTCCCAGCAGGCGAGGAACGTGAAGATGGTCGCCGTCGCGAGGCCGGGCTTCGCGAGCGGGAGCGCGAGACGCCAGTAGCGGGTCCACGCGTTCGCGCCGTCCATCTGCATCGCCTCGTCGAGCTCGGCGGGTGTCTGCTCGAGGAAGCCGCGCAGCAGGAAGGTGTTGAGCGCGAGCGAGCCCGCGACGTAGAACACCACGAGTCCGCCGAGTGAATCGAGCAGCCCGACGTGCTTCGCGAGCACGAACTGGGGGATGAGCAGCATGACCGCGGGGATCATGAGCCCCACGAGCAGGATGCGGAAGATCACCTCGCGCCCCGGGAAGCGGAACCGCGCGAAGGCGTACGCCATCATCGAGCTCAGCAGCACGGAGATCGCCGTGGAGATCGTCGCGACGACGAGCGAGTTGACGAAGTAGCGGGGGATGTCCTGCGCGTCGAGAGCCTGCGCGTAGTTGCCGAGGGTGGGGTTCTCGGGGACGAACTGGGGCGGTGTCGTGAGCACGTAGCTGTTGGGCGTGAACGAGATCGCGACCATGTAGAGGAACGGCGCGATCATGAGCAGGGCCCCGGCGAGGAGCACGACGTGGCGCACGGTGCCGAGCCCGATGCCCGCGGCGCGGCGCGTCGAGCGGCTCACGGGGTCACCCCGTCGCGGTCGCGGAACAGGCGCAGCTGGGCGAGCGAGAGCACGAGCACGACGAGCGTCAGGATCACGGCGATCGCCGATCCGTAGCCGAACTCGAGGTCGCCGAAGGCGAGCCGGTACATGTACGTGAGCAGCACATCCGTGCGCCCAGCGGGGCCGCCGCCCGTCATGAGGTACACGGAGATGAAGACGTTGAAGGCGCCGATCACGAGCATGACGGTCACGAAGGCCATCGCGGCACGGATGGCGGGGAGCGTCACGGCGCGGAAGCGCTGCCAGCGGTTCGCCCCGTCGACCGTCGCGGCCTCCATGAGCGACTGCGGCACGCCCTGCAGCGCGGCGAGGAAGATCATCATCGACCAGCCGATGCCTTTCCACACGCCGAGCGCCGAGATCGCGAGCATGCCGGTCCAGCGGTCGGCGAGCCACGACGTGTCGCCGCCCGTGACGCCGGTCGTGCCGAGCGTCCAGTTGATGAGGCCCTGGTCGGCGAACAGGAAGCGGAAGAGCAGTGACACGACGACCCAGCTCGTCACGACCGGCAGGTAGTAGAGCACGCGGAGGAAGGGGCGGATGGGGCTGCGTGCGTGCAGGAGGAGCGCGACGACGAGGCCAAGCACGATCTGCGGCGGGATCGTCGCGATGAGGTAGAAGACCGTGTTGCCGAAGGAGAGCCAGAAGTGCTCGTCGCCGAGGGCGCGCGCGTAGTTCTCGAGACCGAGGAACTCGCTCGTCGCGCCCCCGATGATGCGCCAGTCGTAGAGGCTCATCTGCACGGCCTGGGTGATCGGGTAGACGACCGTCACCGCGAAGAGCACGAAGCCCGGAAGCAGGAAGAGGTACGGGGTCGCCGGGAACCGCCGACGTCGGGTGCGAGGGCGCGGGCCCGGGGCGACGGCATCTGCCGCCGCCCGGGCCTGCAGGGTGGAGATGGTCACGATGCGAGCAGCTCATCGATCTTCGCGGCGGCGTTCTCGAGCGCCTCCTTGACCGAGATGGCTCCCTCGAACGCCGGCACGAGCTCGGTGTTGAGGATCGTGTCGACCTCCGACGCGTTCGGGATCGCGAGGCGGTTGCGCGCCGTCGCGAGCTGCTCGGTGAAGACCGCGAGCTGCGGGTCGAGCTCGATCTGCTTGTCGCCGAGGCTCTCGATGACGGTCAGCTGACCGGTCGGCACGAGGGCGAGCTGGAACTCCTCGCTCTGCGTGAACCGGATGAAGTCCATCGCCTCCTCCTTGTGCTTCGAGCTCGCCGTGAGCACGATGTCCTCGCCTCCCACGACCGAGACCGAGCCGCCGTCTCCCGCGGGCACGGGCGAGTACACGGGAGCGAAGTCGGGGAACTGCCCTGCCCAGATGCCGGTCATCCACGGCCCGTCGAGGATCGTGGCGTAGTTGCCTCCCGGCAGCCCCTCGCTCGTGGAGATCGCACCCTCGTTGCCGACGAGACCGCTCGAGGCCTGGCCTGCCTGGTAGAGGTCGACGAGCATCTGGATCGTCTTCACGTTCGCGGCGGAGTCGAGGTAGCCGGTCGAGGTCGTGAGGTCGGCATCCGTGATGTCGCCGCCGCCCGACCAGATCCACGGCATGAGGTTCCACGCACCGAGACCGCCGTCCGCGAACGCCGTGATGTCGGTGCCGTCCAGGGCCTCGGCCATCGCCTGGAGCTCCTCGAAGGTCGCGGGCGGCGCCGAGAGGCCGGCCGCCTCGAGTGCGGCGGGGTTGGAGATGAGCACGCGCGTGTTGGTGTCGAGCGGGAGGCCGTAGTACTCGCCCTCCCACAGGTTGGTCGCGAGCACGCCCGGGTAGGTCGCGTCGGCCAGCTCCTGGAAGTCGTCCATCTCCTGCGAGAGCGGCACGAGCACGCCCAGGTCGGCGAAGCGCGGTACCCAGCCGAGGTCGGCCCGCACGAGATCGGGGAGCTCGTCGCCCGCCGCGCTCGTCGTGAGCTTCTGGAGCAGGTCGTCGTAGGGCACGTCGAGGTACTCGACCTGGACGCCGGGGTTGGCCTTCTCGAAGGCCGGGATGAGGGTCGACTCGAGCACATCCTGCTGGGTCGAGTTGCCGCCGTTGCCGTACGAGCCCCAGAACGTGATCGTGACGGTGCCGTCGGAGTCGCCTCCGTCGTCGGCGGAGCATCCCGCGGCGATGAGGGCCATCGCCGCGACGGTGGACCCCGCGGCGAGGATTCGGATCGGACGCTTCATTGCAGTCTCCTGTCGGAAGGGTTCCCCTCGGGAAGGGGCGACGCATCGAGTTCTTTCTATGACAAAAGAAACTCGGCGTCAAGTCTGGCGATATCGTGCCATGATGGCGATTATTGCTTCAGTAGTTGAAATAACGAGAGCGGTTCGATGATGAAGGCGACCTGGACCCCGGATGCGGGCGCGACGCGCGCCGTCGCGCTCGAGGTGCTCATCAACGGCCCCATCTCGCGCAGCGAGATCGCAAGGAGGCTCGAGCTCTCGCCGGGCTCGCTCACGCGCCTCAGCACGCCGCTCCTCGAGGCGGGCATCCTCATCGAGGCGGAGGAGCGATCCGAGGGCCGTGCGGGCCGCCCGTCGCGGCCGCTCGACATCGTGCCCGACTCACGCCGCTTCCTCGGCGCGAAGCTCGCGGGCGACCGGCTCGTCGTCGCGCTCACCGACTTCCGGGCGAGCGTGCTCGCATCCGAGACCGTGCCGCTTCCCGATCACGAGGTGCCCGCCGTCGTCGCAGCGATCGTCGATGCGGCCGCGCGGCTCGGCGCGGAGGCTCCGGGCCTCACGGGCATCGGCATCGGCGTGGGTGCGCTCGTGGGCGAGGGGCGCGTGCTGAGCGCGCCCTTCCTCGGCTGGCAGGACGTGCCGCTCGCCGAGCTCGTGACCGAGGCGACGGGCATCCCCACCGTCGTCGAGAACGATCTGGTGGCCTTCACCGAGTACGAGCACTGGTTCGGGGCGGCCAAGGCGTGCGAGCGCTTCGCAGTCGTGACGCTCGGTGCGGGCATCGGTTACGGGCTCGTCGTGCACGACCGCATCGTGCTCGACGACGACTCCGGCATCGGGCTCGTCGGCCACTGGCCTGTCGACCCGTTCGGCCCCGTGTGCGTCGCGGGCCACCGCGGCTGCGCGCGCAGCGTCCTCACGACGGATGCCGTGGTATCAGCCGCCTCGTCGGCGCTCGGCCGCGAGCTCGACTACGACGAGGTCATGCGCCTCGCGGCGCTCGGCGATCCCGGCGCGCGCCGCGTCGTCGACGACGCCGCGCGCGGACTCGGGCGCCTCATCGCGGCGATCGGCAACCTCGTGATGCCCGAGCTCGTCGTGCTCGGCGGTGAGGGCGTTCAGCTCGCGGCGATCGGAGGGGATGCCGTGCGCGAGGGTATCGCGCGCGATCGCGACCCGCGGGCGGCCGAGGTGCGGCTCTCGCTCACCGACGGCGACGACACCGAGTGGTGCCGCGGCGCCGCCGTCATCGCGATCCAGGAGTACGTCGCAGCGCGGAGCCCGCGCTGACGCGAGTCAGACCGAACGCAAGACCGCGACGACCTTGCCGAGCACCTCGGCCTGATCGCCGAGGATCGGCTCGAACGCCGTGTTGCGCGGCAGCAGCCAGGTGTGGCCGTCGCGCTGGCGGAAGACCTTGACGGTCGCCTCTCCGTCGAGCATCGCCGCGACGATCTCGCCGTTCTCGGCCGTACGCTGCTCGCGCACGACGACCCAGTCGCCGTCGCAGATGGCGGCGTCGATCATCGAGTCGCCCGAGACCTTGAGCATGAAGAGCTCGCCCTTGCCCACGAGCTGGCGGGGGAGCGGGAAAATCTCCTCGACCTGCTGCTCGGCGGTGATGGGCACACCGGCCGCGATGCGGCCGACGAGCGGCACCATCGCGGCGTCGCCCACGGGCGCGGCAGAGGAAGGGTCGTCGGCGACGGGGATGTCGATGAGCACCTCGAGCGCACGCGGCCGGTTCGGATCGCGCCGCAGATAGCCGGCGAGCTCGAGCTGGTTGAGCTGATGCGTGACGCTCGAGAGCGAGGCGAGCCCGACGGCGTCGCCGATCTCGCGCATGCTCGGCGGGTAACCGCGCGACTGCACAGAGCGCTGGATGACCTCGAGGATCGCGAGCTGCTTCTCGCTGAGGTTCTTGCGCCGCCGCGTCGCGGGCCGGTCGTCAAGCTGCTCGATGTCGCTCATGTGCACTCCCGCTGCTCGGTTGTCAGGGCGGAGCGGGAGCCGATGTCGGTGGTCCGTGATCGGATGCTTCCCGTCGATCGAAACTGTATCCGCTTCGGCGGGTGCCGGCAAACATCCGTTCGAGTGTGTCGCGAATTCGGCGGCCCGATCCCCCGGGAATCCCGCAGATCTCGCGAAAGCACTTGAACATGTGTTCGATCGAAGATACATTCGGAACACAGCTTCGCATCCGGCCTCCCGGCCGAGGCCGGATGCGGTGGCTGTCCACCGGAGCGATCACGTCGAACCAGCAAGTCGAGCAGCAGGAGGATCCAGATGAGCACCATCGCCTTCACCGACGGCATGTCCGCCCCCGTCGCGCCGCGCCTGCGCCTCACGCGTCGCGGCCGTCTCGTGATCGGCGCGCTGCTCGCCGTCCCGGTTGCGATCGCCCTCACCGTCTCGGCGCTCATGAGCGCCCCCGCGCAGGCGGGTTCGTCGGCGCCGGCCGCGGAGTTCGACTACATTACGGTCGCCGCGGGGGAGTCGCTGTGGGATCTCGCGGGGTGGGTCGCACCGGAGGCCGACCCGCGCGATGTCGTGTCGAAGCTCATCTCCCTCAACCAGCTCGCGACGACCGAGGTGCAGCCCGGCCAGCGCCTCGCGATCCCGCTCGAGTACTCCGAGTAGGGCACGCATCCGGCGTCATTAGACTCGCCGGGTGGCCTCGCTCTCCGACCTGCCCATCCGCGACGACCTGCGGGGCATGACGCCCTACGGTGCGCCGCAGAAGCACGTGCGCTACGCGCTTAACGTCAACGAGAACACGCATCCCATCCCCGAGGGCGTCGCTCGCGACATCGTCGAATCGCTCGCTCACGCGGTGCTCACCGCGAATCGGTACCCCGATCGCGAGTTCACGGCGCTGCGGGAGTCTCTCGCCGGTTACCTCGGTCACGGCCTCACACGTGAGCACGTCTGGGCCGCGAACGGCTCCAACGAGATCATCCAGCAGCTCCTGCAGGCCTTCGGGGGCCCGGGGCGCAGCGTTCTCGGCTTCCCGCCGACCTACTCGATGCACCCCATCATCACCGCCGGCGTCGGCAGCCGGTGGGTCACGGCCGAGCGCGACCCCGATTACGAGATCAGCCCCGAGACTGCGGTGCGCGCGATCGAGCAGCACCGGCCCGACCTCGTGTTCCTGTGCGCGCCCAACAACCCGACGGGCACGGGTCTTCCGCTCGAGACGATCGCCGCGGCCTACGACGCGACGGACGGCATCGTGTTCGTCGACGAGGCCTACGCGGAGTTCATGTCGCACGATCAGCCGAGCGCGCTCACACTCCTCCCCGGACGGGAGCGGCTCGTCGTCTCGCGAACGATGAGCAAGGCCTTCGCCTTCGCGGGCGTGCGTCTCGGCTATCTCGCCGCCGACCCCGTGATCGCGGACGCGCTGCGGCTCGTGCGACTGCCGTATCACCTCTCGGCCCTCACGCAGGCCGCCGCCGTCGCCGCGCTCTCCCACAGCGCGGAGATGCTCGCGATGGTCGACGACATCGCGACGCAGCGCGACCGCATCATCGCCGAGCTGCCCGCGCTCGGCTATCACCCGTGGCCGAGTCAGGCGAACTTCGTGCTCTTCGACGGCGTCGCCGACCCGCAGGCGACCTTCCGCGCGCTGCTCGAGCGCGACATCCTCATCCGCGACGTCGGCATCCCGAACGCCCTTCGTGTGACCGCGGGAACCGCACACGAGACCGAGTTCTTCCTGCGCTCGCTCGCCGAGCTGCGCGCCGACGGCGTCGCGGGGCCTCGCTAGGCTGGGCGCATGAGCACGCACCGCACCGCCCGTCTGAGCCGTCAGACGAGCGAGTCGAGCATCGAGCTGAGCCTCGACCTCGACGGCACCGGCACGAGCGACATCCAGACGACGGTGCCGTTCTTCGACCACCTGCTCACGGCGTTCGCGAAGCACGCCCTCGTCGACCTCACGGTGCGTGCCGAGGGCGACACCAACATCGACGTGCACCACACGGTCGAAGACACGGGCATCGTGCTCGGCACCGCGATCAAGCAGGCCCTCGGCGACAAGCGCGGCATCGGGCGCTTCGGCGACGCGCTCGTGCCCCTCGACGACGCGCTCGCGCAAGCCGTCGTCGACGTCTCGGGTCGCCCCTACCTCGTGCACACGGGCGAGCCCGCGGGCTTCGAGTTCCACCTCATCGGCGGCCACTTCACGGGATCGATGGTGCGGCACGTCTTCGAGGCGATCACGTTCAACGCTGGCCTCACGGTGCACCTCACGGTGCTCGCCGGCCGTGACCCGCATCACATCGCGGAGGCCGAGTTCAAGGCGTTCGCGCGCGCCTTCCGCCAGGCCGTCGCGCGCGACGAGCGTGTGAGCGGCGTGCCGTCGACGAAGGGCGCGCTCTGACCATGGCCGCCCCCTCCGTCGTCGTCCTCGACTACGGCACCGGCAACGTGCACTCGGCGGTCAAGGCGCTCGAGGCGGCGGGCGCGCGTGTCGAGCTCACGGCCGACCGCGAGGCCGTGCTCTCGGCCGACGGCCTTCTCGTGCCGGGTGTGGGCGCGTTCGCGGCCGTCATGGAGGCGCTCGGTCGCGTGCGCGGCGGCGAGCTCATCGAGCGCCGTCTCGCGGGCGGCCGCAAGGTGCTCGGCATCTGCGTCGGCATGCAGATCATGTTCGAGCGCGGCGTCGAGCGCGGCGTCGAGCGCGGCGTCGAGACCGAGGGGCTCGGCGAATGGCCGGGCGTCGTCGAGGAGCTGCACGCTCCCGTGCTCCCGCACATCGGCTGGAACGCCGTCGATGCACCCGCCGACTCGGCGCTCTTCGCGGGCCTCCACGATGAGCGCTTCTACTTCGTGCACTCCTACGCGGCGCGCAGCTGGAGCCTCGACCCCGTCGGGGCCTTCGCGCATCCGAGGGTCACGTGGGCGGAGCACGGCGAGCGATTCGTCGCGGCCGTCGAGAACGGTCCGCTCTCGGCCACCCAGTTCCACCCCGAGAAGTCGGGCGAGGCGGGCATCCGCTTGCTCGGCAATTGGCTCGCGACGCTCTGAGTCTGCGGCGTGCGGCCCCTGGGCTAGTATCTGAACCTTGTGTGCGGGGGTGCGCCCCGCGGAAAGTCCGGAGATGACCGAGTTCAACAGCTCGCCCGCCCTCACGCTTCTCCCTGCCGTCGATGTCGCCGACGGCAAGGCCGTGCGCCTCACGCAGGGCGAGGCGGGAACCGAGACCAGCTTCGGCGACCCCGTGGATGCCGCGCAGGCGTGGGCCGACCAGGGTGCCGAATGGATCCACCTCGTCGACCTCGACGCGGCGTTCGGGCGCGGTGACAACCACGCCGTCATCAAGAAGGTCATCAAGAACACCCCGCGCAAGGTCAACATCGAGCTCTCGGGCGGCATCCGCGACGACGCGAGCCTCGAGTCGGCGCTCGCGACGGGCGCCAAGCGCATCAACCTCGGCACGGCCGCGCTCGAGAACCCCGAATGGGCGGCGCACGTCATCGCCGAGTACGGCGAGGCCGTCGCGGTCGGGCTCGACGTGCGCGGCACGACGCTCGCGGCGCGCGGCTGGACGCGCGAGGGCGGCGACTTGTGGTCGGTGCTCGAACGTCTCGAGGACGCCGGATGCGCGCGCTATGTCGTGACGGACGTGACCAAGGACGGCACCCTCAAGGGCCCCAACCTCGAGTTGCTCTCGGCCGTCATGGCGCGCACGCCCAAGCCCGTGATCGCATCGGGCGGTGTCGCCTCGCTCGACGATATCGCGGCCCTGCGCACGCTCGTGCCCCAGGGTCTCGAGGGTGCCATCGTCGGCAAGGCGCTCTACACGGGCGCCTTCACGCTCGCCGAGGCGATCGACGTCGCGAGCGACTGACGGGCTCGGCTGACGCGCGGATGGATCACCGGCACGCCGACAGCGCAGGCATCCCGTTCGAGGGGCGCCGGTTCCACGAGAACCCCGCGGCGAGCGACGACGGATCCGCTCCCGAGCGCCTCATCGAGGCGATCCGGCGTCTGCGCTCGGGTGAGCTCGGCATCCAGGATGTCGTCGCGGCGCTCCACGAGGAGCGCTTGCTCGTGCCGCTCGTCGCTGTCGCGGGTGACCACGGGATCGGACCCCACGGTCAGACCGTCGACAAGACCCAGGAGCTCTCGATCGTGACGGTCGCGGCGCCCGACGGCCGGGCCGTGCTGCCCGCCTTCACCTCGGTGGCAGCGATGCAGGCCTGGGATGCCGGCGCGCGACCGATCCCCATTCAGGCGAGCCGTGTCGCGCTCGCCGCGGCATCCGAGGGCACACCCCTCATCGTGGTCGACGCGGGCTCCGACACGCAGACGGTCGTACGCGCGCCGGCGTTCCGCGCGCTCGCGACGGGTGAGCCCTGGACGCCGTGCTTCGAGGATGCCGAGGTCGCCGCGGCCTTCGGCGCCTCGGTCGAGGGCGAGCCCGCGGTCGAGGCGATCGGTCTTGCACCGGGCGATCCCGAGGCGCGCCTCGCAGGGCCCGAGCTCCTCGTGCTGCTGCGGTTCGCATCGGGACCCGCCGAGCCCGTGCGCCAGGCGGCACTTGCGCGGCTGCAGGACCGCTGGGCGGCCGACGAGCTCATCGTGACACGCGTCGACTCGATCGCCGTGCGCCTCGCGTGACGGGCGTCAGCTGACGGGCCCCGTCCACTTCTCGCCGGGCCCCTTGCCGTGCTCGTCGGGGAAGGGCGACGCCTCGCGGAACGCGAGCTGCACCGTGCGCAGGCCGTCGCGCAGGGCACGCGCGTGGTGATCGCCGAGGCTCGGCGCGGATGCCGTCACGAGTCCCGCGAGGGCGTCGATGAGCTTGCGGGCCTCGTCGAGGTCGAGCTGCGAGTCCGGGTCGTCGGCGAGTCCGACCTTGACGGCCGCTGCGCTCAGCAGGTGCACCGCGACGGTGTTGATGACCTCGACCGCCGGGACGTCGGCGATGTCGCGCACCTCCTCGGTCACGTCGAGCGAATCGGGATCGGGCGCTGCGGTCACGGGGTTCCTCTGCTATCCTTATGCGGGCTCCGGGGCCATCTCCCCGGAAGACGCAAGTGGAGCAATCCCACCCGCTGACCGCCTCTTCAGGTTATCGGGTTCGAGTTGGCAGCCGTGGTCGCGAGACCGCGGCGGCGCACTCCGCCGGCATGAGCCGGTTGCACGGGTGCGGATCTCTTCACGTGCGTTCGTGCCGCATGGCACCCGACAACGAGTGAAGGAGACCCGCATCAGCGATCCCAGAACCAACGACCGCATCCGTGTTCCCGAGGTCCGCCTCGTGGGCCCCGGAGGAGAGCAGGTCGGTGTCGTCCGCATCGAAGACGCTCTGCGTCTCGCGCAGGAGGCCGACCTGGATCTGGTCGAGGTGGCGCCGAACTCCAAGCCGCCCGTGGTGAAGATCATGGACTACGGCAAGTTCAAGTACGAACAGGCCCAGAAGCTCAAGGAGGCCCGGCGGAATCAGGCGAACACCATCCTCAAGGAGGTGCGCTTCCGCCTGAAGATCGACAAGCACGACTACGAGACCAAGCGCAAGCGTGCGGAGGGCTTCCTCCAGGCCGGAGACAAGGTCAAGGCGATGATCCTGTTCCGCGGCCGCGAGCAGTCCCGTCCCGAGCAGGGGGTCCGCCTGCTGCAGCGCTTCGCCGAGGATGTCGCGGAGTTCGGCACTGTCGAGTCCACCCCCACGATCGATGGTCGCAACATGGTCATGATCATCGCGCCGCTCAAGAACAAGGCGGACGCGAAGGCGGAGCAGAACGCCAAGCGCGCGGCGAACAAGGCGCGCTCCCAGAACGAGGCGGGGCCCGACGGCGCCGCCGACACCGCGGCAGCTGCCGACAAGACAGAGGAAGAGTAATGCCCAAGCAGAAGACGCACTCCGGTGCGAAGAAGCGCTTCAAGATCACCGGAAGCGGCAAGGTCAAGAAGCAGGGCGCGGGTATGCGCCACAACTTCGAGCACAAGTCGTCGCGCGTGACGCGTCGTCTCAACCAGGACGTCGTCCTGGCTCCGCAGGACGCCAAGGTCATCAAGGGCCTCCTGGGCAAGTAAGCACGTCTCGAGTACAGAAGGACTTCAGCAATGGCACGTGTCAAGAGGGCGGTCAACGCCGCCAAGAAGCGCCGCACGACGCTCGAGCGCGCCGAGGGCTACCGCGGACAGCGGTCGCGTCTCTACCGCAAGGCGAAGGAGCAGGTCACCCACTCGCTCGTCTACGCCTACCGCGACCGTCATGCCAAGAAGGGCGAGTTCCGTCGCCTGTGGATCCAGCGCATCAACGCCGCGGCTCGCGCGAACGGCATCACCTACAACCGCCTCATCCAGGGCCTCGGCCTCGCGGGCATCGAGGTCGACCGCCGCATCCTCGCTGACCTCGCGGTCAACGAGCCGACGACCTTCGCGGGTCTTGTCGAGGCGGCCAAGGCCGCGCTCCCGAAGGACGTGAACGCTCCCAAGAGCGCCGCGTAACCCCGCGGACACTCGCAGTTTCCCCAGAAGACGGTGCGCGCCTCCCGGCGCGCGCCGTCTTCGTTTTCTACCATCGGCATGTGATCGACAACCCCCGTTCCCCCCGTGTGCGCGCCGTGGCGAAGCTCGCCAAGCGCGCCGCGCGCGAGGAGACCGGGCTCTTCCTCGTCGAGGGGCCGCAGGCCCTGCGCGAGGCGCTCGCCTTCCATCCCGAGCTGCTCGTCGACGTGTTCGCGGCGAAGGGCGTCTTCGACCGGCATCCCGAGCTCGCGCGCGGGCTCGCATCCGCGGGCATCGAGCCGGAACAGGTGTCGGATGCCGTGCTCGAGGCGATGGCCGATACGGTCACACCGCAAGGCGTCGTCGCCGTCGCGCGTCAGTTCCCCGTGACGATCAAGGACCTGCTCGAGCGCGGTGCGCGCCTCGTCGCGATCCTCGAAGAGGTGCGCGATCCCGGCAACGCGGGCACCATCATCCGGGCGGCGGATGCCGCGGGCGCCGACGGCGTCATCCTCACGGGCAAGAGCGTCGACGCCTACAACCCCAAGGTCGTGCGCTCGACGACGGGGTCCATCTTCCACCTCCCGCTCGCGCAGGGTGGCACTCTCGAGCACGCCCTCCACCTCGTGCGGGGGGCGGGCATGCAGGTCTTCGCGGCCGATATCTCGGGCGACGAGCTGCCGACGCTGCGCGATCGCTTGCCCGAACCGACCGCGTGGCTCTTCGGCAACGAGGCGCACGGCCTGACCGACGAGCACCTCGCGCTCGCCGACCGCGCCGTCAAGGTGCCCATCTACGGCCACGCCGAGTCGATGAATCTCGCGACCGCGGCATCCGTGTGCCTCTACCAGTCGGCGTTCGCGCAGCGCTCCTGAGGCTGTTCGGGGTCAACGTCGACCGGGATGCCGCGTGTCGCATCGCGACGCGAGGTGACGCCGCGCGACACCCGGCGTGACACCGCGTGACGCGCGACGACGGATGGCGACACTCGCGGTACACGTGTGACGTGGCGGTTCGACGCGCGGTCGCACGGCTTCCTACAGTTCCGGGGTCGCCTCCGTCCGGAGGCACGTCCCGATCAGGAGCCGAGCCCCGATGCCCACGACCGCACGACCCCGCCCCCTCGTCGCCCTTAGCGTGGGCGCCGCGCTTCTCGTTCTCGCGGGCTGCGCCCCGACAGCTGTCGACGGGGGCAGGGGTGAGCCCCTCGCGGGCGGCACGATCGTGTACGCCCATCAGCAGGAGCCCGCCTGCGTCTTCGGCGGCTGGATCGAGCAGGCGTATCTCTCCTATCAGGTGCTCGACAGCCTGCTGTCGCTCGACGACGACGGCACGGCCGTGCCGTGGCTCGCCGAGAGCTACGAGGTCTCGGACGACCAGCTCACGTGGACCTTCCATCTGAAGGACGGCGTGCGCTTCACCGACGGCTCGGCGCTCACGGCAGAGGTCGTCGCGTACAACTTCGACTACTGGATGGCGGGCGGCAACTCGACGGCGCTCGTCTGGCTCGACGGGTACTACTCGTCAGCGGAGGCGATCGACAAACTCACGCTCGCGGTGCACCTCTCCCGGCCGTACCCGCGGTTGGCCGAGACGGTCACGCAGGGCTACTTCGGCATCCAGTCGCAGCAGGCCCTCGAGACCCGCAGCGACGAGCAGAACTGCGAGGCGCCGATCGGCACGGGCGCCTTCACCGTCGAGTCGTGGAGCAGAGGCTCCGAGATCGTGCTCAAGCGCAACCCCGACTACACCTCGTGGCCCGCGAACGCGCGGCACGAGGGACCCGCGATCGTCGACACCGTCGAGTGGAAGTTCGTGGCGGATGCCACGACACGCGTCGCGGCCCTGCGCAGCGGCGAGGTGCACGCGATCTACGACGTGCCGGCCATCGAGTGGAACGCGCTCGACGGCGAGGGGTACGAGCTCGAGAAGTACGTGACGGCCGGTCGCCCGCAGCAGTTGACTTTCACGACGTCCCACGGCGTGTTCACCGACGAGCGGGTGCGGCAGGCCTTCGCGTACAGCCTCGATCGCAAGGCTGCCGTCGAGACGATCGGGCAGGGGGTCATCCCTTACGAGGGCAACGGCGGTGTCAGCCAGTCCACGCCGGGTTACAGCCAGGAGGCTGCCGACCGCTACAGCTACGACCCCGACAAGGCGGCAGCGCTGCTCGACGAGGCCGGGTGGACGGGTCGCGACGACGACGGTGTGCGCACGAAAGACGGAAAGCGGCTCGAGGTCGTCCTGCCCTACGGTGCGGGCTCCATCATCAACGCGGACGGTGCGGCTATCCTGCAGGCGCTGCAAGAACAGGCGAGCGAGGTCGGCTTCGACGTGAAGCTCGTGCCCGTGCCGCAGAGCGAGCTCTTCGCGGGCGCGTACTCGACAGCGGAGGAGAAGGACCTCACGGTCGGCTATTGGACGGCCGTGACGGCCGGCATCCTCTACATCAACTGGCGACCGAGCACACCCGACCACCCGAACCACTCCAATAGCGCGTTCCTCAACGACGCGACGCTCGAGGGCTACATCCTCGAGGGCAATTCGGCAGCCGATCTCGAGACACAGAACGCGGCATACCGGAAGGCGCAGGAGTACATCGCAGATCACGCGTTCGCGATCGGCGTCTACGACCGCCTCTCGACGCTCGCCGTGGGCGGCGGCCTCAAGGACGTCTGGCAGGAGCACTCGCAGGGAGGGCCGGTCTTCCATGACGCGTACCTCGTCGGCTGACACGCTCGATCGGACGGATGCCGCCGGCCGGCGGGCCGCTATCCGGATCGCGGGCTCGCGATGGCGTCGGATCGCGGAGCGCGTCGTGGCGGCAGCCGCCGTGCTCCTGGGAGCCGCCACCGCCGCGTTCCTGGCACAAGCGGCGCTGCCCGGCGACCGCGCGACAACGATCCTCAACATCCGCAGCGGACAAGCGATCGCCCGCACTCCCGAGGAGCTCGCGCCGATCATCGCGCAGTTCGGCCTCGACCGCCCGCTCGCGAGGCAGTATCTGGACTACGTCGCGGGGCTGCTGCGTGGCGACCTCGGCTCTTCGTACCAGCAGTTCCGACCGGTGTGGGACATCATCGGCGAGCAGCTCCTGGCGACGCTCGTGCTCTCCCTCACGGCGATCGCCCTCGCGTGGCTGATCATGGTCGCCTGGGTCGTGGCGACGGCCGGGCGCGGGCCGCGCGTTCGCTCGCTCGGCCAGACGGCCGACACGGTGGCGGCGGGCCTGCCGCACTACTGGCTCGGCATCGTGCTGCTGCTCGTGTTCGCCCTGACCCTGCGCTGGGCGCCCGTCATGGGAGGCGGCGGACCCGAGGCGCTCCTGCTGCCGGCTCTCACCCTCGCGATCCCGCTCGCAGGCTTCATGGGCCAGGCGACGCGCACCGAGTTCGAGCGCGCGCTCGAGCAGCCCTTCGTGGTGTCCGCGCGCATGCGGGGCATGGGGGAGACAGAGCTGCGGCTGCGGCACGTGCTGCGCCATGCCGTGCTGCCGGCCGTGACGCTCAGCGGGTGGGCGCTCGGCGCCACCATCTCAGGTGCCGTCGTCGCGGAGAGCATCTTCAACCGACCGGGCATCGGCCGCGTGCTCGTGACGGCCGTGAGCTCCCAGGACATCCCCGTCGTCACGGGCATCGTGGTCCTCGTCGCCGCCGTCTACGTCGTGGCCAACCTGCTCGTCGACGTGCTCTACACGCTCGTCGACCCGCGAGTGAGGATCGCATGACCGCCGTGCGCACCGCACCGACGCCCACCGCACGCGCGTCGTCCGGCCCCCGCCGTCGCCGACGTCCGGCTGTCGGGCTCGTGGCAGCGCTCGCGCTCGTCGCCTTCCTGCTGCTCGCGGCCGTGTGGCCTGCCCTGCTCGCGACGCATTCGCCGACGGCCAATGATTTCGCCGCCGCGTTGCAGCCGCCGAGCTTCGCCCACTGGTTCGGAACGGATGAGGCCGGTCGCGACCTGTACAGCCGCGTCGTGTGGGGCGCGCGCGAATCCCTCCTCATCGGCGCGGGCGCTGCGACCGTGAGCCTGAGCCTCGCCGTGCTGCTCGGCACGGCCGCCGCGCTCGGAGGCCGACTGGTCTCCGGCGCCATCGGATTCGTGCTCGAAGTGGCGTTCGCGTTCCCGGCCCTCCTCCTCGCGCTGCTGCTCGTCGCGATCCTGGGCCCCTCTGCCTGGACGCAAGTGCTCGCCGTCGGCATCGGCACGGCGCCCGGCTACGCCCGCATCGTGCGCGGCCAGGTGCTCGCGGCGCGCTCATCCGGCTACGTCGAGGCGGCCGTCGCCCTGGGACATCCGCGGTGGCGGATCGTGCTACGGCAGATCCTCCCGAACGCCTTGAGACCGCTTGTGGCGATCTTCGCGCTCTCGATCGGGCAGTCGATCGTGTGGGCCTCGAGCCTCGCGTTCCTCGGCCTCGGCGTCGCGCCGCCGTCATCCGAATGGGGTGCGCTGCTGGATGCCGGCCGCACCTACATCACGCGGGCGCCCTGGCTCGTCGTGATCCCGGGGCTCGTGATCGTCGCCCTCTCGCTCGCCGCGACGAGCCTCGGCGGTCGTCTGCGCGCGGCACTCGAGACAGGAGACCGAGCATGACGCTCACCACCGAACGCGCCTCTGCGACCGCACCGACGCATGATCGCGCCCCGCGTATCCGCGTGCGGCACCTCTCGATCGGATTCTCCGGCTCGGCGGGGTACCGCAGGGTCGTGCACGACGTCTCGTTCGACCTTCATGCCGGCCGCTGCCTCGCGATCGTGGGTGAGTCGGGCTCCGGCAAGTCGGTGACGGCGCGCACGCTCGTGGGCCTGACCGGCCGCGGTGCCCTCGTCGACGCCGCCGAGCTCTCGCTCGACGGGGATGACCTGCGAGGCTTCGGCGAGCGGCGCTGGCGCGAGGTGCGCGGTCGGCGCATCGGCGTCGTGCTGCAGGATGCCCTCGTCTCGCTCGACCCGCTGCGGCCCGTCGGCGCCGAGATCGAGGAGGCGCTCCGACTGCACGGCTGGGGCGACCGCCGAGCACGTCGGCGGCGCGCCGTCGACCTTCTCGAAGCCGTCGGCGTGCCCGAGCCCGAGCGCCGTGCTCGGCAGCGCCCGGGGGAGCTCTCCGGCGGTCTCCGGCAGCGTGCCCTCATCGCGTCCGCGATCGCCCTCGAGCCCGAGATCGTGATCGCCGACGAGCCCACGACGGCCCTCGACGTCTCGGTCCAGGCGCAGGTTCTCGCGCAGCTCGCCGAAATGAAGCGCCGCGGCGTCGCACTCGTGCTCATCTCGCACGATCTCGCGGTCGTCGCCCACCTCGCCGACGACATCCTCGTGATGCGCGGGGGAGAGGTCGTCGAGCAGGGCCTCGCACGCGAGGTGCTGGGTGCCCCGCGTCATGAGTACACCCGCAGCCTCATCGCGGCGGTGCCGGGCGGGCATACGCGCGACACGCGGCTCGCGCCGCAGTTCGTGCTGCCCGCGTTCACCGAGCGCCCGCGGGTCGCGGATGCCGATTCCCCCCTCGTCGAGGTCCGCGCGTTGCGCAAGAGCTACCGCACTCCCGGCGGCGGGCGCCATCTCGCGGTCGACGACGTCTCGTTCACCCTCGAGCGCGGGCGCACGCTCGGCATCGTGGGCGAGTCGGGCTCGGGCAAGTCGACCACGGCACGGCTCGTGCTCGCGCTCGAGCAACCCGATGCCGGGGAGGTGCGCATCGCGGGGCTCCCGTGGACGAGCGTCCGCGAGGCGGGGCGGCGCCCCGAGCGGCGTCGCATCTCGGTCGTCGCTCAAGACCCGTTGAGCTCTTTCGATCCTCGCTGGAGTGTCGAGCAGGTGCTGCGCGACGCACTCGGCGGGCGGCTGCATCCGCGCGAACGCGACGCGCGGATCCGCGAGCTGCTCCGTCTCGTCGCGCTGCCGGACAGCGTGCGCGATCGCGCGCCACTGACGCTCTCGGGCGGCCAGCGTCAGCGCGTGGCGATCGCCCGTGCCCTCGCCGGACAGCCTGAGCTCATCGTGCTCGACGAGGCCGTCTCGGCACTCGACGTGTCGGTTCAGGCGCAGATCCTCGACTTGCTCGTCGCCCTGCAGGATGCGCTCGGTGTCGCCTACCTGTTCATCTCGCACGATCTCGGCGTCATCCACCACATGAGCGACGAGATCCTCGTCATGAAAGACGGCGCCGTCGTCGAGCGGGGCGAGCCCGACGCGATCTTCCACGATCCGAAGCACCCGTACACCCGGGCGCTCGTCGCCGCGCTTCAGCGCCTCGACGACGCCGCGACCGCATCCGCCGACCGCGCCTCAGGAGAGAACGAATGACCACCCCGCTGCGCTTCAACGCCTTCGTCATGAACACGGCGTCCCACATCCACCACGGTCAGTGGCGGCGGCCGGACGCACGCCAGCACGAGTTCACGGACGTGCGCCTGTGGATCGAGCTCGCCCAGCTGCTCGAGGCGGCCAAGTTCGACGCGATGTTCTTCGCGGATGTCACGGGGCTCTATGGCGACGCCGACGGCGACTGGTCGGTGTACGTGCGCGAGGGGCTGCAGATCCCGAGCAACGACCCGACGGTGCTGCTCGGGGCGCTCGCGGTATCGACGAACGACATCGGGCTCGCCCTCACGTCGAATGTCGCGCAATCGCATCCCTTCCATTTCGCACGGCAGGTGTCGACGCTCGACCACCTCTCGCGCGGGCGCATCGCGTGGAACATCGTGACGGGCGTGCAAGACAACGGCGCGCGGAACTTCGGCCTCGAGCGGCTCACCGACCACGCCGAGCGTTACCGCTGGGCGGCGGAGTATGTGGATGTCGCCTACAAGCTCTGGGAGGGCTCATGGGAGGATGACGCGCTGCTGCGGGACAAGAGCGGCTGGTTCGCCGACCCCAGCAAGATCCACAAGATCCACCACGTGGGCGAGCGCTATCGCGTCGAGGGACCGCACTTGCCGTCGCCGTCGCCGCAGCGCACGCCCGTGCTCTTCCAAGCCGGATCGTCGGCATCCGGCCGCGATTTCGCCGCCCAGCACGCCGAGGCGACCTTCATCATCGCGCCAAATCCCGAGGTCGCGGCAGCGCAGATCGCCGATACGCGTCGCCGGGCGGTCGAGGCCGGTCGCGAGCCCGGTGACATCACCTTCTACCAGGGGCTGAGCTTCGTGATCGGCGACACCGAAGAGGAGGCGCGCGCCAAGGCCGAGGAGTACGAGCGCTACATCAGCGTCGACGGCTACCTCGCCCACAGCGCCGTCGTCGATCCCGACGGGCGCGTCTACCCGCCCGACACGCTGCTCAAGGACGTCGAGACCAACACGGCCAAGGGCTTCCTCGAGTGGACCCGGGCGGCGATCACCGACCGCGAACCGACGGTGCGGGATCTCGCCCGGATGTCATCCGGATCGACGCGCATCGTCGGCACCCCGGAGCAGATCGCCGACCGCATCGAGGAGTGGCAAGCCGCCGGCGTCGACGGCATCAACGTCATCAACTGGGTGATCCCCGGATCCTTCGCGGAGTTCGCCGAGAAGGTCACCCCCGCGCTGCAGCGGCGCGGACTCGCGCAGACCGAGTACGCACCGGGGACCCTGCGAGAGAAACTCTTCGGGCATCCGCGCCTCAACGAGCGTCACCCGGCGGCGGCCTACCGTGGCGCGTTCGACGCTCCTGCGGCGCGGCCCGAGCAGCTCACCGTCGCGGGGTGAGCTCAGCCCTTTCGGCTGTCGCTCCCGGGGCCTACGTCGAACTGCGTCGCGATGACTTGCGTGTTGGTGATCTCGTGCGCAGCGATCGTCGCGCGCGTCACTTGGGGGAAGGGGGTCGTGCGCGAGGAGCGGCGCGTGCGGATCTCGAGCCACTTCGCGATGCCCGACAGGATGAGGCACATCACGATGTAGATGCCGCCGATGACGAACGCGGATTGCAGGATGGGGCGGCCCTGCTGCGAGCTGAGGAGCTTCGCGTAGTACAAGAGCTCGGGGTAGGTGATGATGAAGCCGAGCGCGGTGTCCTTCATCGTCACGACGAGTTGCGCGACGATCACGGGCAGCATCGACCGGATCGCCTGGGGGAGCAGGATGAGCCGCATGACGCCGCTCTTGCGGAGCCCGATGGCGTAGCCGGCCTCACGCTGGCCGCGCGGGAGCGCCTCGATGCCTGCCCGCAACGCCTCGGCGAGCACCGAGCCGTTGTAGGCCATGAGGGCGAGCACGACCGCCCAGTAGGGCTCCATCTTGATGCCGATCGAGGGCAGACCGTAGTAGAGGAGCATCATCATCACGAGCACGGGAACGGCTCGGAAGGCCTCGGTCACGACCGTGACGGGCACGCGCACCCATGAGTGGTCGGAGAGCCGTCCGATCGCGAGCGCGAAGCCGACGACGAGGCTCAGGACGGCCGCGAGCGCGAACGCCGCGAGGGTGTTGCCGAGCGCCTCGAGAATCTGCGACCACACCGCCGAGAAGGTGAAGACGTACCACTTCGACGCAGAGAACTGACCCGTGGCAGCCATCCGGTACGCGAGGAAACCGATGACGGCGGCGACGACGACGATCGTGAGCACCGTGAGGATGCCGTTGCGACGGCGCGCTCGGGGCCCCGGGACGTCGTAGAGAACGGAGCTCATCGTGCGATCCTCCAACGGTTCTCGAGATAGCGCTGAAGCCAGCTCATGAGCAAGACGAGCACGACGAAGACGACTGCCACCCAGAGCAGCACCTCCATCGGGCTGCCCGGACGGTCATGCGAATCGTTGATGGTGGCGCGCAGTGCGGCGAGCTCCCCGATCGAGAAGCCGGCGGCGACCGTGGTGTTCTTCAGGAGCGCGATGAAGACGCTCATCATGGGGGGCACGACCGATCGGAACGCCTGGGGCAGCACGACGAGCGTCATGACCTGCCCGAAGGGCAGGCCGATCGCGCGCGCCGCTTCGGCCTGGCCGACCGACACCGTGCTGATGCCTGCGCGGAGGGTCTCGGCGACGTAGGTCGCCGTGTAGATGCCGATCGCGAGGATTCCGAGCACCGTGTTCGAGAGCTTCGGCAATCCCAGCACCGGGTAGCCGAAGACGAAGAAGAAGAAGACGAGGGTGAGCGGGGTGTTGCGGATGACATTGACATAAGCGGTTCCCACCGCTCGGGCCACCGGCACGGGTGCGACTCGCATGGCTCCCACGATGAGGCCCAGCACGAGAGCGATGATGCCGCCGAAGACGAAGACGAGCAGCGTATTGCCGATCGCCTCGCCCCAGAGGTCGAGGTTGCCGAAGATGACGTCCACGCCTCCTCCTTCCTCGGGTCACGTGCGGGGCGGCCGCGTGGGCCGCCCCGCAGCGCCATTCGTCAGTCGACCGCCGGCTGTTCGACCTCGATGCCCGAGGAGCCGAGGTTCTTGTCGAAGATCGCCTGCCAGATGTTGCCACCGTCGGTGAAGAGGGTGTTGATGTGGTCCTTGAGCACCTCATCGCCCTTCGGAAGACCCACGCCGTAGCGCTCTTCCGTGAAGAGACCCCCCACGACCTTGACGTCATCCGGGTAGAGGGCCGCGTAGCCGATCAGGATCGCCTGGTCGGTCGTGACGGCGTCGACCTTGCCGTTGATGAGGTCCTCCACGCACGCGGAGTACAAGTCGTACTCCTCGGTGTTGATCTCGGGGTAGTTCTCCTTGATGTTCTGGATCGGTGTCGACCCCGTGGCCGAGCACACGGTCTTGCCGTTGAAGTCGGAGACATCCTTCACATCGTCGATTCCGCTGTCCTTCCCGACCAGGAAGCCCTGGCCCGTGACGAAGTAGGGACCGGCGAAGTCGATCTGCTCCTTGCGCTTGTCGGTGATCGAGTAGGTGCCCACGTAGTAGTCGATGTCGCCATTCACGATCGACTGCTCGCGGTTGGCGGATGCGATCGGCTTGAACTCGATGGCGTCCTCGTCGAAGCCGAGCGATGCCGCGATCCAGCGGGCGATGTCGACGTCGAAGCCCGTGCGCTCGCCCGTCGTGACGTCGAGGAAGCCGAGGCCCGGTTGGTCTTCCTTGACGCCGATGATGACCTTGCCGCGCTCGGTCATCTCGTCGAAGGTCGGGGAACCGTCGAGCGACACGTCGGTCGCGACGGTCCAGGGCTGCTCGTTGCCCGCGCCGTCGTCGCCACCTGTGGCACCACCCGGCGAGCTGGGCGTTCCGCTGTTGCACGCGGTCAATGCCAGAACGGCGACCATTGCGATGCTCGCGGCCGTTGCGAATCTCGGGACCCTCATGTGCTTCTCCTCTTTCCTTGGTGATCCGGACGCCTCGTGGGCATCCGCGTCAGTGGGTGATGAGCTTCGACAGGAAGTCCTTAGCCCGGTCGCTCCTCGGGTGGGTGAAGAACTCCTCGGGCGCCGCCTCCTCGAGGATGCGGCCGTCGGCCATGAAGACGACGCGATCCGCGGCCTTGCGCGCGAACCCCATCTCGTGCGTGACGACGATCATCGTCATGCCCTCTTGCGCGAGGGCGACCATGACGTCGAGCACCTCGTTGATCATCTCGGGGTCGAGCGCGCTCGTCGGCTCGTCGAAGAGCATGACCTTGGGGTTCATGGCGAGGGCGCGAGCGATCGCGACGCGCTGCTGCTGCCCGCCCGAGAGCTGCGCGGGAAGCTTGTTCGCCTGCTGGCCGACCCCCACGCGGTCGAGCAGGAGCTGCGCCTCGCGCTCGGCGTCGGCCTTCTTCAGGTGCCGCACCCGGATCGGCCCGAGCGTCACGTTCTCGAGCACCGTCAGGTGTGCGAAGAGGTTGAACGACTGGAACACCATGCCGACGTCGGCGCGCAATTGTGCGAGAGCCCGCCCCTCCTTCGGGAGCTCTTTGCCGTCGATCGTGATGCTGCCGCTCGTGATCGTCTCGAGGCGGTTGATCGTGCGGCACAGGGTCGATTTGCCCGATCCCGATGGGCCGATCACGACGACGACCTCGCCGCGATGGACCGTCAGATCGATGTCCGTGAGGGCCTGGAAGTCCCCGTAGTGCTTCTGCACGTTCGAGAGCACGACGAGCGGCGCTCCGCTGCGTGCGGGGGTGCGTCGCTCGTGCTCACGAGCGCTGTCGGCATCCGTCGGCATAACAGCACCCTACGCAGGTTGGCCCCCGGATGGGGGTCGAATGATCGGTTTTCACGAAACCGTGATGCGGCGTCCGGTCGCGCATGAGCGAAGCGGCGGGGCGCATGCCGCACCGCCGATAGACTCGATCCTCGTGTCGAATCCCATCACCGAGCAGGCGGTCACGGCTGCCGTCGAGGCGGCGCTCGCCGCGATCGGCGAGGCCGACGACTCGGCGAGCCTCAAGGCCGCGCGCGCTGCGCACGCCGGCGAGAGCTCACCGCTCGCGCAGCTCAACGCCGCCATCCGCGAGCTCCCTGGCGACCAGAAGGCGGCGGCAGGCAAGCTCGTCGGCCAGGCGCGAAGCCAGGTGACGCAAGCGCTCGCGGCCGCCGAGGAGCGCATCCTCGTCGCGGAAGAGCAGGCGCGCCTCGTGGCCGAGACGGTCGACGTCACGGCGGTGCCGTCGCGCTGGAACCGTGGCGCGCGGCATCCGCTCTCGCTCCTCATGGAGGAGATGAGCGACCTCTTCGTCGCGATGGGCTGGGAGATCGGCGAGGGCCCCGAGCTCGAGCACGAGTGGTTCAACTTCGACGCCCTCAACTTCGACGAGGACCACCCGGCTCGCGCGATGCAGGACACCTTCTTCGTCGACCCGGCCGAGCGCCACCTCGTGATGCGCACCCACACGAGCCCCGTGCAGATCCGATCGCTTCTGTCGCGGCCGCTCCCCGTCTACGTCGCCGCGGTCGGCCGCGTGTACCGCACCGACGAGCTCGACGCGACGCACACGCCCGTCTTCCACCAGATCGAGGGCATCGCGATCGACAAGGGCCTCACGATGGCGCATCTGCGCGGCACGCTCGAGCACCTCGCGCGCGCGATGTTCGGCGAGGGCGCGCAGATCCGCTTGCGCCCCAACTACTTCCCGTTCACCGAGCCGAGCGCCGAGATGGACGTGTGGCAGCCGAATGCCAAGGGCGGCGCGCGCTGGGTCGAGTGGGGCGGTTGCGGCATGGTCAATCCGAACGTGCTGCGCTCGGCAGGCATCGACCCGTCCGAGTATCAGGGCTTCGCGTTCGGCATGGGCATCGAGCGCACCCTGCAATTCCGCAACGACATGAACGACATGCGCGACATGGTCGAGGGCGATGTGCGCTTCTCGCAGCAGTTCGGGATGGTGGTGTGATGCGCGTCCCGATCAGCTGGCTGGGGGAGTGGACCGATCTCCCCGAGGACGTGACTCTCGAGCACCTGCATGCGGCGCTCGTGAAGGTCGGCCTCGAGGAGGAGGACACGCACGGCTTCCCGCTCACGGGCCCGATCGTCGTGGGTCGCGTGATCTCCGTCGAGCCCGAGCCGCAGTCGAATGGCAAGACGATCAACTGGTGCCAGGTGGATGTCGGAGAGGTCGCGCCGCGAGGCATCGTGTGCGGTGCCCATAACTTCGGTCCCGGCGACAAGGTCGTCGTGACGCTTCCCGGCGCCGTGCTGCCGGGGCCCTTCCCGATCGCGGCCCGCAAGACGTACGGCCACGTGTCGGATGGCATGATCGCCTCCGCGCGCGAGCTCGGCATGGGCGACGAGCACGACGGCATCCTGCGCCTCGCCGAGCTCGGGCTCGACCCCGAGCCCGGCACGGACGCGATCGCCCTGCTCGGCCTCGACGACTCCGCCGTCGAGGTCAACGTCACGCCCGACCGCGGCTACGCCTTCTCGATCCGCGGCATCGCGCGCGAGTACTCGCACTCGACGGGTGCCGCGTTCCGCGACCCTGCGGCGGCGATCGAGGCGCCCGCGGCATCCGGCTACCCGCTCGAGATCACGGATGCCGCGCCCGTGCGCGGTCGCGCCGGGTGCTCGGTCTTCTCGGTGCGCGTCGTGCGTGGCATCGACCCGACGCGTCCGACGCCCCCGTGGATGGCGTCGCGGCTGCGGCTCGCGGGCATCCGCTCGGTGTCGCTCACGGTCGACATCTCGAACTACGTCATGCTCGAGCTCGGCGCACCCAACCACGCCTACGACCTCGCGAAGGTCGACCCGGGCGGCCTCGTCGTGCGCCGCGCGAAGGCGGGCGAGCAGCTCGAGACCCTCGACGGCAAGGTGCGCACGCTCGACGCCGCGGACCTCGTCGTCGCGGATGCCGAGCGCGCGCTCGGCCTCGCGGGCGTCATGGGCGGCGCGTACAGCGAGATCTCCGACACGACGACCGACGTTCTCATCGAGGCCGCGATCTGGGACCCGGTGACGGTCGCGCGCACGGTGCGCCGTCACAAGCTCCCGAGCGAGGCGGCCAAGCGCTACGAGCGCGGCGTCGACCCCACGCTCGCTCCGCTCGCGACTGCGCGCGTCGCGCAACTGCTCGTCGAGCTCGCGGGCGGCACTCTCGATACGCTCGGTGCCCTGTACGACGCCTCGACGCCGTTGCCGGCGATCCGGCTTCCGCTCGATCGCGCCGCCTCGGTCATCGGCGTGCCCTACACGCGCGACGAGGTCGTCGGCACGCTCGAGCTCATCGGTGCGACCGTAGAGGTCGACGGCGAGGTCGCGACCGTGACGCCGCCGAGCTGGCGCCCCGACCTCGTGGACGACGTCTCGCTCGTCGAGGAGGTCGCCCGCATCACGGGATACGATCGCATCCCCGCGGAGCTGCCGATCGCGCCCGCGGGTCGCGGCCTCACGCGCGCACAGCAGGCGCGCCGTCGCGTCGCGCAGACGCTCGCGGCGGCGGGGGCGACCGAGGTGCTCGCGTACCCGTTCGTCTCGGATGCCGTCGCCGAGCGCTACGAGCCGGGTGCCGCATCCGTGCGCCTCGCGAACGCGCTCGATCCACACGTGTCATTGCTCCGGCGCACGCTCCTGCCGGGCCTCGTGGAGATCGCGCACCGTAACCTCTCGCGCGGTCTCACCGACCTCGCGCTCTTCGAGATCGGCACGGTGTTCCTGCCCGAGAAGGGCGTCGCCTACGGCACCGACTTCATCCCGGTGGGCGCCGAGCGTCCGGGCGACGACACGCTCGCGCGGCTCGGCGCGGGCATCCCCCCGCAGTCGCGCCGCGTCGCGGGGCTCTTCGTGGGCGAGTCCGTGCCCAAGCAGCCGGGCGTCGTGCCCCTCGCGGCGGGCATCGCCGACGCGCTCGACGGCGTGCGGCAGGTCGCGCTCGCCCTCGGGATCGACATCCGGCAGGTTCAGGGTGCGCACCCCGCGTTGCACCCCGGCCGCACGGCGGAGCTCCGCGTCGGCGACGCCGTCGTGGGCGTCGCGGGCGAGCTGCTGCCGGCGCTCGCGCTCGAGTCGGACCTTCCGCGCGTCGTGGCCGTGTTCGAGCTCGACCTCGACGCACTCGTCGAGCTCGGGGCGTACGACCGCCAGGCGCGTCCCATCGGTACGCTGCCGGCCGCGACGCAAGATCTCTCGCTCGTGGTGGATGCCGCCGTTCCCGCGGGAGACGTGCGGGATGCCGTGGCCGAGGGCGCGGGCGAACTGCTCGAGCATATTCGCCTCGTCGACGACTACCGGGGTCAGGGTGTCGCCGAGGGCAGCAAGTCGCTCACCTTCGCCCTGCGCTTCCGTGCGGAGGACCGCACGCTCACGGCCGCAGAGGCGACCGAGGCGAAGCTCGCGGGCCTCGCACGCGCCGCCGAGCGCTTCGCGGCGACGCTGCGCGAGTAGTCACGCAGCGAGGGGCGCCGCGGCGCGCGCTCAGGCAGCGCCACGGCTGGGCTCCTACTTCGTGCCGCCGCCGAGCAGCCCGCCGAGGCCGCCGAGGAGGCCGCCGAGGTCGATGCCACCCGACTTCGACGAGGAGCCGCCGCCGAGCAGGCCGCCGAGGATGTCGCCGAGCCCGCCCGACGAGCTCTCCTTCGCGGAGTCCTTCGCCCCGCCGCCGAGGAACTTGTTCGCGAGCCACGCGAGCACGATGGGCGCGACGATCGGCAGGATCTGCTTGATGATCGTCTCGGTCACGGCCGACTTGGGCGAGGCGTCCGCGAGCTTCGCGGCCACGGCATCCTCGTTCTCGCCGAAGACGTGCGTGACGATCTTCTTCCCGTCTTCGGTGTCGACATCCGAGACACCCGTGAGCTTGGCGCCCTGGTGCTTCTCGAGAGCCTTCTCGAGCGAGGCGGCACCGCCCTCGTCGGCGTTGGCCTTGAGGCCGCCGACGAGCCCCGGGACGATCTGCTTGACGGCGTCTTCGGCGACGTCCTCGTCGATGCCGAGCTGCCGGGCGATGTCGCCGATGGGGATCTGAGCCAGGAGGTCGTCGTACTGGGCCATGGTGGTGCTTCCTCTCGTCCGGGGCCTGCTGGGCTCACTGTAGCGCGCGGGGGAGACGCACCGGTGTCCGGGGTCGCCAACGCGTTCTGCTAGGGTCGTCGGCATGGGTCAGCGGAACGCCGTCGTGAGCATCGAGCTCCGTCGCGTCCGTCGCGTGCGCCGAATCTCGGCGACGTCGCGCCGCTGACGCCTTCTCAGCCTCTCGCGTGACGTCGCCGCATCCGGCCCCCTCACGTCGAGTCAATAAGGTTGAATCCATGCCCATCTCCGTCGCCGTCGCCGGCGCGAGCGGATACGCGGGCGGCGAGCTGCTGCGGCTGCTCGCCGGTCACCCCGAGTTCGAGATCCGCGTCGTCACCGCCCATCAGAACGCCGGCCAGCGGCTCTCCGCGGTGCATCCGCACCTCGCGAGTCTCGCCGATCTCGAGTTGCGCCCGACCGAGGCGAGCGTGCTCGCCGAGGCGGATGTCGTGTTCTTCGCGCTGCCTCACGGCGCCTCGGGCGCGATCGCGGCCGAGCTGCCCGACGACGTGCTCGCCGTCGACTGCGGCGCCGACCACCGCCTGACCGACGAGGCGGCGTGGAACGCCTTCTACGGCGGCGAGTATCACGGCGCCTGGAGCTATGGCATGCCCGAGCTGCTGCTCGACGGGGGCGCCGGTAAGCAGCGCGACAACCTCGCGGGCGCGACGCGCATCGCGGTGCCCGGATGCAACGTCACCGCCATCACGCTCGGCCTCGCGCCGGGCATCGCCGCGGGCGTCGTCGAGGCGCACGATCTCGTCGCGGTGCTCGCGGTCGGCACGTCGGGCGCCGGCAAGTCGCTGCGTACCGATCTGCTCGCGAGCGAGATCATGGGCTCCGCCTCCGCCTATGCCGTGGGCGGCACCCACCGCCACACGCCCGAGATCGTGCAGAACCTCACAGCCGCCGGTGGCGAGGGCGTGACGATCTCGTTCACGCCTGTGCTCGTGCCGATGTCGCGCGGCATCCTCGCGACCTCGACGGCACGTCTCGCGCCGGGCGTCTCTGCGTCGGATGTGCGGGAGGCATGGGAGAGCGCGTACGCGGGCGAGACCTTCGTGCGGGTGCTGCCCGCCGGCTCCTTCCCGCGCTCGGGCGACACGACGGGCGCCAACACGGCCCTCATGGGCGTCGCCGTCGACGAGAACGCGGGTCGCGTCGTCGTCGTCTCGGCGATCGACAACCTCGTCAAGGGCACCGCGGGTGCCGCCATCCAGTCCGCCAACCTCGCGCTCGGGCTGCCCGAGACCGCGGGCCTTCCTGTGAACGGAGTCGCCCCGTGAGCGTCACCGCCGCATCCGGATTCACCGCCGCGGGCGTCGCCGCCGGCCTCAAGGGCTTCGGCAAGCGCGACCTCGCGCTCGTCGTCAACGAGGGGCCGCTGCGCAGTGCGGCCGCGGTGTTCACGAGCAATCGCGCCAAGGCGAACCCGATCATCTGGTCGCAGCAGGTCATCGCGGACGGCACCGTGAGCGCGATCGTGCTCAACTCCGGCGGCGCCAACTGCTTCACGGGCGCCGAGGGATTCCAGACGACGCATGCGACGGCCGAAGCCGTGGCCGATGCGCTCGGCATCTCGGCCGGCGATGTGCTCGTGTGCTCGACGGGTCTCATCGGCGAGCAGCTCGATCGTGAGAAGCTCCTCGCGGGGGCTCACGCCGCGGCCGTCGCACGCGACGAGCGCGGCGGGGAGCACGCGGCCGAGGCCATCATGACGACCGACTCGAAGCCCAAGACCGCCGTCGTGCGCCGGGGGGAGTGGACGATCGGCGGCATGGCGAAGGGTGCCGGCATGCTCGCGCCGGGCCTCGCGACGATGCTCGTCGTCATCACGACGGATGCTGTGCTGCTGCCGGCCGCGCTCGATACCGCCCTGCGCGCCGCGACGCGCGTGACCTTCGACCGTCTCGACTCCGACGGCTGCATGTCGACGAACGACCAGGTGACCCTGCTCGCGAGCGGCGCATCCGGCGTCGAGCCCGAGCCCGCCGAGTTCCAGGCGGCGCTCGTGGAGCTGTGCCACGACCTCGCGCGCCAGTTGCAGGCCGATGCCGAGGGGGCGAGCCACGACATCGCGATCGAGGTCGTGGGCGCCGCATCCGAGGATGACGCCGTCGAGGTGGGCCGTGCGGTCGCCCGCAGCAACCTCTTCAAGGCCGCCGTGTTCGGCAACGACCCCAATTGGGGCCGAGTGCTCGCGGCCATCGGCACGACCTCGGCCGAGTTCGACCCGTACGCGGTCGACGTGTCGATGAACGGCGTGCGCGTGTGCTCGGCGGGCGGGCCCGATCGGCCGCGCACCGAGGTCGACCTGCGCCCGCGCGAGGTGCACGTGCTCATCGACCTGCACGCCGGGGGCGCGAGCGCCACGATCCTCACGAACGACCTGACCCACGACTACGTGCACGAGAACAGCGCCTACGCCTCATGAGCTCTCACAACCCTCTCGACGCCCTCGACCCGCGCGCCGCGGATGCCGCGGTCAAGGCCGACACGCTCATCCAGTCGCTCCCGTGGCTGCGTCGCTTCGCGGGCCGCATCGTCGTCGTCAAGTTCGGCGGCAACGCCATGGTCGACGCGGAGCTGCAGCGCGCCTTCGCGGAGGACATGGTGTACCTCCGCACGGTCGGGCTCAAGCCCGTCGTCGTGCATGGCGGCGGGCCGCAGATCTCGGCGATGCTCGACCGGCTCGGCATCCCGAGCGAGTTCCGCGGCGGCTACCGCGTGACGACGCCCGAGGCGATGGAGGTCGTGCGCATGGTGCTCACGGGCCAGGTGAGTCGTGAGCTCGTGACGCTCATCAACCAGCACGGACCGCTCGCCTCGGCGATCTCGGGCGAGGACGCGGGCCTCTTCACGGGGCGGCGGAGGAACGCGGTCGTCGACGGTGAGAGCGTCGACATCGGCCTCGTGGGCGACGTCGTCGCGGTCGATCCGGCGGCCGTGCTCGCGACGATCGAGGCGGGGCGCATCCCCGTCGTGTCGTCGATCGCGCCCGACGCCGACGTGCCGGGGCAGTCGCTCAACGTCAACGCCGACTCGGCAGCCGCGGCTCTCGCCGTCGCGCTCGGAGCCGAGAAGCTCGTCGTGCTGACCGATGTCGCGGGTCTCTACCGCGACTGGCCGAATCGCGACTCGCTCGTCTCGCACCTCACGCGCGACGAGCTCGCGGAGCTCCTGCCGAGCCTCGAGTCGGGCATGATCCCGAAGATGACGGCGTGCCTCGAGGCCGTCGACGGGGGAGTGCCCAAGGCGGCCATCATCGACGGGCGTCGGCCGCATTCGATCCTGCTCGAGATCTTCACGGATGCCGGGATCGGCACCGAGGTGGTGCCCGCGTGAGCGACTACCAGCAGGTCTTCTCGCGCGTCATGATGCGCTCGGCACCCGTACCTCTTGCGGTGCTCTCGCGCGGGCGGGGCGCCCGCGTGTGGGACGTCGACGGGAAGGAGTACCTCGACTTCCTCGCGGGCATCGCGGTCAACGCGCTCGGCCACGCGCATCCCGCGTTCGTCGAGGCGGTCAGCCGCCAGGCGGCGACCCTCGCGCACGTCTCGAACTACTTCGCGACCGAGCCGCAGCTCGAGCTCGCCGAGCGCCTCACGCGCCTGACGGGCGGCGACCGCGTGTTCCTGTGCAACTCGGGCGCCGAGGCGATCGAAGCGGCCGTCAAGCTCGCGCGGCTCACGGGCAAGCGCCGCATCCTCGCGCTCGAGAACGCCTTCCACGGGCGCACGATGGGCTCGCTGAGCCTCACGGGCAAGCCGGCCCTGCGCACGCCCTTCGAGCCGCTCCTTCCGGGCGTCGAGCACCTGCCGTCGACGATCGAGGCGCTCGAGGCTGCGCTCGCGACGGGCGATGTCGCGGCCCTCGTCGTCGAGCCCATCAAGGGCGAGGCGGGCGTCGTCGAGCTGCCTCCCGGCTACCTCGCCGCCGCGCGCGAGCTCACCTCGCGCCACGGCGCGCTGCTCATCCTCGACGAGATCCAGACGGGCGCGGGCCGCACGGGTGACTGGTTCGCCTTCCAGCACGAGGGCGCACTGCCTCCCGGTACGCTCCCGGATGCCGTGGCGCTCGCGAAGGGCATCGGCGGCGGCTTCCCGATCGGTGCGCTCGTGACGTTCGGGCCGGCATCCGAGCTCTTCGGCCCAGGGCACCATGGCTCGACCTTCGGCGGCAACCCGCTCGCCGCCGCCGCCGCGAACGCCGTGCTCGGCGAGATCGAGCGTGCAGACCTCGTGGCGAACGCGCGCACGCGCGGAGCCGAGCTGCGCGCGCGCATCGAGCTCATCGCCTCGCCGCTCGTGACCGACATCCAGGGTCGCGGCCTCCTGCTCGGCATCGGCCTCGCGGAGCCCGTCGCGGGCATCGTCGCGAGCCGCGCCCTCGACCGCGGACTCATCGTGAACGCAGCCAACGAGAACCGCATCCGCCTCGCGCCGCCGCTCATCGTCGGCGATGAGGAGCTGCACGAGTTCACGCGCCTCTTCACCGAAGCCATCGACATCCCCCACACCGACCCGGGAGACCACTCATGACCCGCCACTTCCTGCGCGACGACGACCTGACCCCCTCCGAGCAGGCCGAGGTGCTCGACCTCGCGGCCGAAATCAAGGCCGACCGCTGGGGTCGCAAGCCGCTCGCGGGACCGCAGACCGTCGCCGTCATCTTCGACAAGTCGTCGACGCGCACGCGCGTGAGCTTCGCCGTGGGCATCGCCGACCTCGGCGGCAGCCCGCTCATCATCTCGACGGCGAACAGCCAGCTCGGCGGCAAGGAGACGCCGTCCGACACGGCGCGCGTGCTCGAGCGCATGGTGTCGGCGATCGTCTGGCGCACCTACGCCCAGGCGGGCCTCGAGGAGATGGCCGCGGGTACGCGCGTTCCGGTCGTCAACGCGCTCTCCGACGACTTCCACCCGTGCCAACTGCTCGCCGATCTGCTCACGATCCGCGAGCACAAGGGCCAGCTCGCGGGGCTCACCGTGAGCTTCCTCGGCGACGGCGCGAGCAACATGGCGCACAGCTATCTGCTCGCGGGAGCGACCGCGGGCATGCACGTGCGCGTCGCGTCGCCCGAGGAGTTCAGCCCCGCGGATGCCGTGGTCGCCGACGCCGACCGCCGCGCCGCCGAGACGGGCGGCTCCGTGACGCTCTTCACGGACCCCCTCGAGGCGGTCGCGGGCGCCGACGTCGTCGTGACCGACACCTGGGTGTCGATGGGCAAGGAGGACGAGAAGGCGCATCGCGTCGCGACCTTCGGCGGCTACCAGGTGACCGACGAGCTCATGGCGCTCGCGGCATCCGACGCGATCTTCCTGCACTGCCTGCCGGCCGACCGCGGTTACGAGGTCGCGTCGAGCGTCATCGACGGGCCGCAGAGTGTCATCTGGGATGAGGCGGAGAACCGCCTGCACGCCCAGAAGGCGCTCCTCGTGTGGCTGCTCGAGCGCGCCGCCTGAGCGGCGGCGGCGCGTCAGACGCCGTAGGTCGACGCGAGGTCGGGGTCGCTCATGACGATCATCATGAGGGCGCCCCAGAAGATCACGGCAGCGATGACGCCCGCGACGAGCGGCACGTAGAACGCGATCTTCTTCTTGACGAGCAGCAGGATCGACACGCCGACGGCGACGAGGTACAGCAGCACGTGGCTCACGATCATCACGAGCGGCGCGGCCCCCGGATCGCCGTCGAAAGTGCCGAGGCCCTGTTGGCTGAACGCCTCGCTCACGAGCTCGGGCGAGCTGAAGAGCACGCCGTAGAGCACGCCCAGGGCCATGCCGCCGAGCCCGAGCACGAGGAGGACGATCGTGAGCACGACGTCCCACGTGCGGCGGCGGGGGGCGGGCGTGCTTCCGAAACCCGGCTGACCGTAGACGGGCTGCGTGTAGCCGGGGTACGCCGCCTGCGGGTACGCCGCCTGCTGCGGGTAGCCCGTCTGGGGATAGCCGCCCTGCGGATATGCGGTGGGGTAGCCCTGCTGCGGGTAGCCCTGCTGCGGGTAGGTCTGCTGCGGGTAGCCGGACTGCGAGTACCCGGCTTGGGCGGCGGCGCCGGGGGAGGCGGGAGCGGCGGGCGCGGCGGGGTAGCCGGGTGCGCCGGGCGTCGCCTCGGCGTACGTCGCCGGTTGGCCGGGCGCCGCGGGCACGCCGGGCGCCGCGATGCCGGCGTCCGGAAGCGGCGGCACGGATGCCGTGGGCGCGGCGACCGGGGCCTGCGCGGATTCGACGGGCGCGAACTCGCCGTAGCGGGGCGCCGGCACACCTTCGACGGGCGTCCGAGGCACGGCCGTCTGGCCGGAGTCGGAGGCGGACGGGACGGACGGCGACGTGGGCTCGGACATGAGGTCACCTTATCCGTCCGACGGCACTTCTAGACTGGATGCGACACGAGGAGACCGGAACAGATGGCACTTGGCCCGACGACCGAGGGAGCCGACGGCGGCACGAGCGCACGGGCGGGAGGCGCGAGCCTCTGGGGCGGCCGCTTCGCGAGCGGGCCGTCGCCCGAGTTGCAGGCGCTCAGCCGTTCGACCCATTTCGACTGGGAGCTCGCGCTCTACGACCTGCAGGGCTCGCGCGCGCACGCTCGCGCGCTCGCGACGGCCGGATACCTGAACGACGACGAGCTCGCGCGCATGCTGGACGGGCTCGACGTCATCGATCGCGGCATCCGCGACGGCGTCATCCGTCCCCTCCCCGAAGACGAAGACGTGCACTTCGCGCTCGAGCGCGAGCTCGTCGCGACCGTCGGTGCCGAGCTCGGCGGCAAGTTGCGCGCGGGCCGCAGCCGCAACGACCAGATCGCGACGCTCATCCGCCTGTATCTCATCGACCACGCGGCGCGCATCCGACACCTCGTCGTGCAGCTCATCGACGCGCTCGCGGCGCAAGCGGAGGCGCATCCGGGCGCCGTCATGCCGGGCCGCACGCATCTGCAGCATGCGCAGCCGCTCCTGCTCGCGCATCACCTGCTCGCGCACGCCTGGCCGCTCGTACGCGATCTCGAGCGCTTGCGCGATTGGCGCGCGCGGGCGACGGAGTCTCCCTACGGCGCGGGAGCCGTCGCGGGGGGCGCACTCGGGCTCGACCCGGTCCCCATCGCCGCGGAACTCGGTCTCGCGCACCCCATGCCGAATTCGATCGACGCGACCGCGAGCCGCGACGTCGTCGCCGAGTTCGCCTACATCGCGGCCCAGCTGGGCGTCGACCTCTCGCGACTCGCCGAGGAGATCATCCTCTGGAACACGCGCGAGTTCGGGTTCGTCCGCCTGCACGACGGCTACTCGACGGGATCGTCGATCATGCCGCAGAAGAAGAACCCCGACATCGCCGAGCTCGCGCGCGGCAAGTCAGGCCGCCTCATCGGCAACCTCTCGGGGCTCCTCGCGACGCTCAAGGCGCTGCCGCTCGGCTACAACCGCGATCTCCAGGAAGACAAGGAGCCGGTTTTCGACTCCGTCGCGACGCTCGAGGTGCTGCTGCCGGCTTTCACCGGCATGGTCGCGACCCTCGAGTTCGACACCGAGCGCATGGCCGAGCTCGCGCCGCAGGGCTTCTCGCTCGCGACGGATGTCGCCGATCACCTCGTGCGCAAGGGCGTGCCGTTCCGCGAGGCGCACGAGATCTCGGGAGCCCTCGTGCGCTTCTGCGAGGCCGAGGGCCTCGAGCTCGATGAACCGAGCGACGAGCAGTATGCCGCGATCGACCCGCGGCTCACGCCCGAGGTGCGCGGCGTGCTCACCGTCGCAGGATCGATCGCGAGCCGCGCGGGTGTCGGCGGCACCGCCCCCGAGCGCGTCGCGGAGCAGCTCGCAGCGCTCGCTGCGCGTGTCGCCGGGGTGGCCGAGCGCTGAACGTGCTCGCGACGCTCCTGTCGCGGCCGGCCGACGAGGTCGCGCCGTTCTTGCTCGGCGCGGTGCTCACGGGCCGCGGCGTCTCCGTGCGGCTGACGGAGGTCGAGGCCTACCTCGGTGAGCAGGACCCGGGCTCCCATGCCTTCCGCGGTCTGACCCCGCGCACGCGCACGATGTTCGGCGAACCGGGCCACCTCTACGTGTACTTCAGCTACGGCATGCACGTGTGCGCCAACATCGTGTGCTCGCCGCCGGGCACCGCGAGCGCGGTGCTGCTGCGCGCGGGTGAGGTCGTCGATGGCCTCGAGCTCGCGCGCGAACGGCGTCCGACCGCGAAGACGGATGCCGAGCTCGCCCGCGGTCCGGCTCGGCTCACGAAGGCGCTCGGCATCGTGCTCGGCGACGACGCCGCGGCCCTCGACGGCGCGCCGTTCGCGCTCGAGGCGGCACCGCATCCGTCCCCTGTCGCCGTGGGGCCGCGGGTGGGCGTCTCGGGGGAGGGCGGCACGGATGCCTTCCCGCTGCGGTTCTGGATCCCGGGGGATCCGACCGTCTCGGCCTATCGCGCCTCGGTGCCGCGCCGCCGCGTCACGCGGTCGTGACGACGACGAGCACGGCGCACGCGCTCGCCCAGATCATGCTCGCGAGCGTGCCGATGATGAACCGCTCGCGTGCGGCCGAGGAGTCGAGCTCCGAGAAGCGGCCGAGGCCCTTGATGGCGATGAGGGCCGCGATGACCTCGGGATGGCCGAGGGCGATCGCTCCGACGATCGCCGCGCGCTCGAGGTAGCCGATCGTCGTGCCGCCGCGCAGCACCTCCTGCTCCTCGCCGGTGCGCTCGCGGCGGATGAGGATGCCGCCGTGCGTGCCGCGCCGGACGGGCGTGTCCCGCGCGGCGAGGTCGAGCACGATGACGGTGAGGGGGCTCCCGGCGAGCACGCCGAGTGCCGCGATGCCGAGCGCGAGCACGACGGCGTATGCCGAGGGGTCGGGGAGCAGGCGTAGCCCGAAGGCCGCCGCGAGCAGGCCGCCGGCCACGGGTACGAGGGCGAGCAGCGCGAGCCGTGGTCTGGCGAGGCGCGCCGCGAGCACGGTCGCGGCGACGGCGCCCGCGATCACGAGCAGCGCGAGCGCCCACATGAGATAGCCGATCACGATCATGCGTCCTCCTCCGCGCCGGCCGCGCTGCCGGCATCCGTGTCGCTTTCGTGCCCGCTCGCCTCGTCGGCGAGGGCGAGCAGCTGGGCGATGCCCTCTCGTGCTGCCGTGTCGATCCGCACACCGGCGGCGATCGCCCGCTTGCTCGCGGCCTGCGGCGTGATGCCCAGCCGTTCGGCGGCCTCCGCCTGGGTGAGTCCCGACTCGACGAGATCGTACAGTTCCCAGCCCTCGGGGGAGCGGCGCTCGCGCAGCTGCAGCAGCAGGTCGAGCATCGACTGCACGGTCACGGCGTCGGGACGGATGCCGCCTCCCGCGACTGCGATGCGCGAGGGTCGCCGTTTGGCCGCCTCGACGGCCTCGCGTGCCGCGATGAGCGCCCCGCCCGTCGCGGCGCGGGTCGCCGCGGGGAGCGGCGTGCGCACGTCGCCGATGCCGAGCCCGACGCTCCAGCGCTCGGTGCGCAGGAGCGCGAGCACGAGGTCGAGCGCCGTGCGGGCATCGGCGGTGAGGGCCTGCACCTCGTCACCTGCCGTGCGGTCGGCGGGCAGCGCGAGATGCACGCCGCCGACGCGTGTGAGCAGCTCGAGGCCGTCCGACGCGAGGTCGGGCCCGCTGCGGCTGTCGATCTGATCGGCGGTGATGGCGAACATGATGGCCTCCACATCAAGTCTGCACGGCTGATACCCGTTGAATCAACCCTGAATGCTAGATGAGCTCCACATCAACTGTACAGGGTTGCGAAATGTCACCATCCGCCCGCCCCACCGCCGCCACCGCCGCCGCCCGCGAAGCCGCCACCGCTCGACCCGCCCGAGAAGCTGCTCCCGCTCGACCCCGACCACGACGACGAGCCCGACGACGATGACGACGACGCCGTCGGCGGCGGGGTCGTCGCGAAGTTCGCCGCCGTGTAGCCCGCTGCGAACCTCGCGAAGTCGACGCCCGCGAACGTCGGTGCGAGCTCCGAGGGCGTCGTCGCATACATCGTGCCGAGCTCGCGCTGCCAGCTCTCCTCGATGCCGAAGAGGATCGCGTAGGGCAGAAGCCGCTCGTGCAAGCGCACGACGGCATCCGCGTCGCCCGTGTCGACCGGCGTGCGCTCGGCACCCTCGGCGCTCTGGAGCACGCGGATGCGATCCGCCTCGGCGAGCTCGAGGTAGTCGCGGATGCCGTCGAGGTGCTCGCGCGCGAGGGCGCCCTCGCGCGTGAGCACCTCGGGCGAGCCGGCGAAGCCGAACACGATGAGCCCGACGGCGATGACGCCCACGAGCTGCGCGACGAGGAGCGCCGAGCCGGCGTCGGCATCCGCCGCCCAGAACGCGACGACGATCGCCGCGACGCCGTTGAGGAAGAGGGCGACGCGTACGATGCGCGTCCATGGTGACGTGCGCCTCATGCGGTAGCGCTCCGCGACGCCGAGACGCACCTTGCTGCGCAGCGCGGCGATACGGTCGCCGAGGCTGCGATTCTCGGTATCGAGCTCGATGCCGCGCCCCGTGCGGGTGCCGCGGAAGAGCGTCGCGACGGCGATCGCGTCATCGCGATCGAGCCCCGAGGCGTCGACGAGCTCGAGCCGGTAGCGCGCCTTCGCGCGATGGTCCTTCCCGCGGTCGACGAGTCGAACCGCGCGCGTCACGACGAGCTGCACGAACTGGGCCGGGAGGCCGCGCGGTTCGCGACCGAGCAGCACCGCGGCCTCCATGACGCCGAGCTCCGGGTAGCCCGCGTATTGCGGCACGACGATGCCCCTCCCCGGCTCGTCGCGGAAGACCCGCAGCCGCAGCCACGCGACGATCGCGGCGCACGCGAGCGCGATCGCCACGAGCACCCACGGCACGACCCTCACGATCCAGGAGTCGCTCGGCAACGGGGGAGTGCGGAAGGTGCCGCGCGGGAAGGCGATCGCCCACGTGACGGTCTCATACGCGTCGACCTCGGCGACGTCGACCGAGGCGCCGTCGCCGTCGATCTGGATCGGGCACGTCGTCGTGTCACCGTAGCCCCCGACGTAGCACGTGCCCGCCCCCGTGGGCGTGCCGCGCAGTTCGGGAGAAAGGCGCAATTCGGCCGAGACTCTGCCGTAGGGCTGGGCGGTTCCTGTGCCGTTGATGTCCCAGTAGAACTCGTCGACGTCGGTGTCGCCGAAGGTGCGCACGACATCCCGCATCGTGTACCCGATGACGTAGCTCATGCGCCCGTGCACGTAGCTGTCGGCGTCGCCGATGCGCACGACGAGGTAGCCGTCGTCGTAGTCGTCCTCGTACGTCGTGTACTCGAGCGCTCTGCCCGCCGCATCGGTCACCGAGACGATCCGCAGCGCGAGGTCCACGCGCGCGTAGCTGCGCGGGATGGCGCGCTCGATGCCGTGGTTCTCGTCCGTCTCGGGGAAATCCGCGACGAGCGTCTCGACGGCGCGCAGGGTCGAGGCGCCGTCCTCGGCGCGCGCGAGCTCGTACTCGGCGTGGAACGAGGCGAAGGTGAACGACGCCCTCGACCCGGATGTCCACGCGGAGACCGCGCCGACGGGAGCCGCGGGGAGTGCCGTCGCCTCGGATGCGGCGGTCGCGCCGGACGCCGCGATCGCGCCGGATGCCACGGCACCCGGCAGCACCGCCGCGGTCACGAGCGCGAGCGTCGCGAGGCCGCCCCCCGCCCACGAGAGCAGGAGCCGCCCGGTCGCGCCGGGGCGATCGTCGTGGCGCACGGCCCGAGCCTAGTGACGCGCCCCGCCGGTGGCATCCGGGTTCGGCGCGCGACGCACGTGAGTGCGGACGGACGCCTCCTCGCGTGCCGACGGGGGACGCGCGCAAACGGTAGCCTGACCGGGTGCCCGCATCCGAGATCCTGACCGCGCAGCGCAACGACCCGTCGTTCCCCGACGTGTGGGAGGAGCTGAACTGGCGCGGCCTCGTGCACGTGTCGACGGATGCGGATGCGCTCAAGGCTCTTCTCGCGGGCCCGCCGATCGTGTACTACTGCGGGTTCGACCCGACGGCACCGAGCCTGCACCTTGGCAACCTCGTGCAGATCCTCGTACTGCGCCGCCTGCAGCTCGCCGGGCACCGCCCGCTCGGCCTCGTCGGCGGATCGACGGGGCTCATCGGCGATCCGCGGCCGAGCGCCGAGCGCACGCTCAACGACCGCGACACCGTCGCCGAGTGGGTCGGGCGCTTGCGCGCGCAGATCGAGAGGTTCCTCTCCTTCGAGGGCGAGAACGCAGCGCGCATGGTCAACAACCTCGACTGGACGGAGCCGCTCTCCGCGATCGACTTCCTGCGCGAGATCGGCAAGCACTTCCGCGTCGGCACGATGCTCAAGAAGGACGCGGTCGCGGCACGGCTCAACTCGGAGGCCGGCATCAGCTACACCGAGTTCAGCTACCAGATCCTCCAGGGCATGGACTTCCTCGAGCTCTACCGGCAGTACGGATGCGTTCTGCAGACGGGCGGGTCGGACCAGTGGGGCAACCTCACGAGCGGCACCGACCTCATCCACCGGGTGGAGGGGGTGAGCGTGCACGCCATCGGCACGCCGCTCATCACGAACTCCGACGGCACGAAGTTCGGCAAGAGCGAGGGCAACGCCATCTGGCTCGATGCCGAGATGTGCAGCCCGTACCGCTTCTACCAGTTCTGGCTCAACACCGACGATGCGGATGTCATCGATCGGCTCAAGGTGTTCACCTTCCTCACACGCGCCGAGATCGAGGCACTCGCGCAGCAGGTGCGCGAGGAGCCGTTCCGGCGAGAGGCGCAGCGCACGCTCGCGCGCGAGGTCACGACGCTCGTGCACGGGCGGGATGCGACGGATGCCGTGATCGCGGCATCGGAGGCGCTCTTCGGGCAGGGCGAGCTCGCGTCGCTCGATGCGGCGACCCTCGCGGCCGCTGTCGAGGAGCTCCCGAACGCCCAGCTCGGCGCCGATGCGCTCGTCGTGCAGGCGCTCGTCGAGACGGGCCTCACGGCGAGCCTCTCCGAGGCGCGGCGTGCGATCGCGCAAGGCGGCGTCTACCTCAACAACGCCAAGATCGACGACGAGAACGCGACCCTCGCAGGTGCCGCGCTCGCGGGCGGTCGCGCAGTGCTGCGACGCGGTAAGAAGACCCTCGCCGGCCTCGTCTTGCGCTGAGCCGTCGTGATCGTCGGCGTTGGGGAGCGCTGCGCCCGGTGCCCGGCCAGGCGGTTGAGGAGCGCATCGCGCAGCGATACGCGTCTCGAAACCGCCGCCTCCCGCGCGACACGCCCGGGATGCAGTCGAAATTTGGCAGAGCGTCGGATGCCACGTAATGTCTTCCTTGTTCGCCCCAAAGGGAAGAGCGAAGAGGCCGAAGGCCCCGCCCCCTCAAGCGGAGAACTAAACCCCATCTGAATCGGATCCAGCATCCGAGCGACCACATGGTCTAAGATGGAACTCCTCCTCTCGGAGACCGCGGTCGTCGATCGCAGCCCGGAGCCTCGCTCCCGGCGCGTCGATTTGACAGACGGAACGGGAGGGCTAGGATGGAGAAGTTGCCCTGACGGCGAGCCGGAGACGGTGAGCATCAGGTGCGCCCGATCCTTGAGAACTCAACAGCGTGCACTATGTCAAATGCCAAAAACCTCGACGTCTGACCCTCGGGTCAGGCAGAGATTCCTTTGGATTGACGGATTGTCAGTAGACGATCCTTTCAGTCAGATCAACTCGCGCAGTGCTTGTTTTCCCAAGCGCTGCGCAACGGATTTGCTGTGACCGCTTCGGCGGCTCAGCTACCAAACCTTTACGGAGAGTTTGATCCTGGCTCAGGACGAACGCTGGCGGCGTGCTTAACACATGCAAGTCGAACGGTGAACGAGGGAGCTTGCTCCCTCCGGATCAGTGGCGAACGGGTGAGTAACACGTGAGCAATCTGCCCCGAACTCTGGGATAAGCGCTGGAAACGGCGTCTAATACCGGATACGACGCGGGAGGGCATCCTCTCCGCGTGGAAAGAACTTCGGTTCGGGATGAGCTCGCGGCCTATCAGCTTGTTGGTGAGGTAACGGCTCACCAAGGCGACGACGGGTAGCCGGCCTGAGAGGGTGACCGGCCACACTGGGACTGAGACACGGCCCAGACTCCTACGGGAGGCAGCAGTGGGGAATATTGCACAATGGGCGCAAGCCTGATGCAGCAACGCCGCGTGAGGGACGACGGCCTTCGGGTTGTAAACCTCTTTTAGTAGGGAAGAAGCGAAAGTGACGGTACCTGCAGAAAAAGCACCGGCTAACTACGTGCCAGCAGCCGCGGTAATACGTAGGGTGCAAGCGTTGTCCGGAATTATTGGGCGTAAAGAGCTCGTAGGCGGTCTGTCGCGTCTGCTGTGAAAACCCGAGGCTCAACCTCGGGCCTGCAGTGGGTACGGGCAGACTAGAGTGCGGTAGGGGAGAATGGAATTCCTGGTGTAGCGGTGGAATGCGCAGATATCAGGAGGAACACCGATGGCGAAGGCAGTTCTCTGGGCCGTAACTGACGCTGAGGAGCGAAAGCGTGGGGAGCGAACAGGATTAGATACCCTGGTAGTCCACGCCGTAAACGTTGGGCGCTAGATGTGGGGACCATTCCACGGTTTCCGTGTCGCAGCTAACGCATTAAGCGCCCCGCCTGGGGAGTACGGCCGCAAGGCTAAAACTCAAAGGAATTGACGGGGGCCCGCACAAGCGGCGGAGCATGCGGATTAATTCGATGCAACGCGAAGAACCTTACCAAGGCTTGACATATACGAGAACGCTCTAGAAATAGAGAACTCTTTGGACACTCGTATACAGGTGGTGCATGGTTGTCGTCAGCTCGTGTCGTGAGATGTTGGGTTAAGTCCCGCAACGAGCGCAACCCTCGTTCTATGTTGCCAGCGGTTCGGCCGGGAACTCATAGGAGACTGCCGGGGTCAACTCGGAGGAAGGTGGGGATGACGTCAAATCATCATGCCCCTTATGTCTTGGGCTTCACGCATGCTACAATGGCCGGTACAAAGGGCTGCAATACCGTAAGGTGGAGCGAATCCCAAAAAGCCGGTCTCAGTTCGGATTGAGGTCTGCAACTCGACCTCATGAAGTCGGAGTCGCTAGTAATCGCAGATCAGCAACGCTGCGGTGAATACGTTCCCGGGCCTTGTACACACCGCCCGTCAAGTCATGAAAGTCGGTAACACCCGAAGCCGGTGGCCCAACCCTTGTGGAGGGAGCCGTCGAAGGTGGGATCGGTGATTAGGACTAAGTCGTAACAAGGTAGCCGTACCGGAAGGTGCGGCTGGATCACCTCCTTTCTAAGGAGCTTCTGCTTCCCTCGGGAAGCCAGAGCCCGGATCGAGACGAACGTTCTCGCCGGGATGCTCATGGGTGGAACATTGACATAGGCCTCGAGCTCAACCTCGAGATCTCAGTACGCCGGCGACGGCAGGAACGGATCGGAAGGGGCGGCGCGGGGCATGCACGCTGTTGGGTCCTGAAGGACCGGGCGGCTTCGAGTGATCGGAGCTGGCGACCTTCAGGACTCGTCTTCGTAAGAGCAGCGCTCGAGCGGGATGAGTACCGCCCGTCATTTGAGAACTACACAGTGGACGCGAGCATCTTAGAAAAGGACGCGTCGTTCTTCGGAACGTCGCTCCGGATCTACAAGATGATCTGATTTAGATCATTGGTCAATCTGCCGCACATCACGTGCGGCCGATCGATTCTAAAAACTCATGTAGTCAAGTTTCTAAGAGCAGACGGTGGATGCCTTGGCATCTGGAGCCGAAGAAGGACGTATGAATCTGCGATAAGCCTCGGGGAGCTGATAACAGAGCCTTGATCCGAGGATTTCCGAATGGGGAAACCCCGTCAGGCGTGGCAACACGACCTGATGACTCCCGCCTGAATATATAGGGCGGGTAGAGGGAACGTGGGGAAGTGAAACATCTCAGTACCCACAGGAAGAGAAAACAACCGTGATTCCGTGAGTAGTGGCGAGCGAAACCGGAACAGGCCAAACCGATCATGTGTGATAGCCGGCAGGCGTTGCATGGTCGGGGTTGTGGGACCTTCACGTACTTCTGCCGAAGTACACGTTGACATGCGCGATATAGGTGAACGGCATTGAAAGGCCGACCACAGAGGGTGCCAGTCCCGTAACCGAAATGTCGAGCAGCGGCGGAAGGGATCCCAAGTAGCACGGGGCCCGAGAAATCCCGTGTGAATCTGCCAGGACCACCTGGTAAGCCTAAATACTCCCAGATGACCGATAGCGGACAAGTACCGTGAGGGAAAGGTGAAAAGTACCCCGGGAGGGGAGTGAAATAGTACCTGAAACCGTCTGCTTACAAACCGTTGGAGCAGCCTTAGCAGCTGTGACAGCGTGCCTTTTGAAGAATGAGCCTGCGAGTTAGCGGTATGTGGCGAGGTTAACCCGTGAGGGGTAGCCGTAGCGAAAGCGAGTTCGAATAGAGCGATTCAGTCGCATGCCCTAGACCCGAAGCGAAGTGATCTATCCATGGCCAGGCTGAAGCGACGGTAAGACGTCGTGGAGGGCCGAACCCACTTGGGTTGAAAACCGAGGGGATGAGCTGTGGATAGGGGTGAAAGGCCAATCAAACTTCGTGATAGCTGGTTCTCTCCGAAATGCATTTAGGTGCAGCGTTGCGTGTTTCTTGCCGGAGGTAGAGCTACTGGATGGCCGATGGGCCTCACCAGGTTACTGACGTCAGCCAAACTCCGAATGCCGGTAAGTGAGAGCGCAGCAGTGAGACTGTGGGGGATAAGCTTCATAGTCGAGAGGGAAACAACCCAGACCACCAACTAAGGTCCCAAAGCGCGTGCTAAGTGGGAAAGGATGTGGAGTTGCTCTGACAACCAGGAGGTTGGCTTAGAAGCAGCCACCCTTGAAAGAGTGCGTAATAGCTCACTGGTCAAGTGATTCCGCGCCGACAATGTAACGGGGCTCAAGCACGCCACCGAAGTTGTGGCATTGACATTATTGGTAGGCCTTCGTGGTCCAGCCGTGTTGATGGGTAGGAGAGCGTCGTGTGGCCAGCGAAGCGGCGGTGTAAACCAGCCGTGGAGGCCACACGAGTGAGAATGCAGGCATGAGTAGCGAAAGACGTGTGAGAAACACGTCCTCCGAAAGACCAAGGGTTCCAGGGTCAAGCTAATCTTCCCTGGGTAAGTCGGGACCTAAGGCGAGGCCGACAGGCGTAGTCGATGGACAACGGGTTGATATTCCCGTACCGGCGAAGAACCGCCCAAGCTAATCCAGTGGTGCTAAGAGTCCTAATCCGGCTGACGGATCCCTTCGGGGTGAAGCGGCCGGCCTAACGCTCGACCCCATGCTGGTGCGGCTAGCGTATTAACAGGTGTGACGCAGGAAGGTAGCCGAGCCAGGCGATGGTTGTCCTGGTGTAAGGACGTAGGGCGAGAGATAGGCAAATCCGTCTCTCACATAGCCTGAGATCTGACGCATACCCCTCACGGGGGAATTCGGTGATCCTATGCTGCCGAGAAAAGCATCGACGCGAGGTTCCAGCCGCCCGTACCCCAAACCGACTCAGGTGGTCAGGTAGAGAATACCGAGGAGATCGAGAGAATCGTGGTTAAGGAACTCGGCAAAATGCCCCCGTAACTTCGGGAGAAGGGGGGCCTGAGGCGTGTACGGACTTGCTCCGGAAGCGCTGCAGGGCCGCAGAGACCAGTGGGAAGCGACTGTTTACTAAAAACACAGGTCCGTGCGAAGTCGCAAGACGATGTATACGGACTGACGCCTGCCCGGTGCTGGAAGGTTAAGAGGAAGGGTTAGCTTTGGCGAAGCTCTGAATTTAAGCCCCAGTAAACGGCGGTGGTAACTATAACCATCCTAAGGTAGCGAAATTCCTTGTCGGGTAAGTTCCGACCTGCACGAATGGCGTAACGACTTCCCAGCTGTCTCAACCGCGAACTCGGCGAAATTGCACTACGAGTAAAGATGCTCGTTACGCGCAGCAGGACGGAAAGACCCCGTGACCTTTACTACAGCTTGGTATTGGTGTTCGGTGTGGCTTGTGTAGGA
>Ga0180221_1000060_pt1 | contig 201900 bp, 190 predicted proteins | sample eDN5th37CKraftMG_FD_151339 | JGI IMG/M metagenome (GOLD analysis project Ga0180221, IMG submission 151339) | Enriched Miracle-Growth compost microbial communities from Emeryville, California, USA - eDNA 5th pass 37_C Kraft MG (version 2) (version 2) ... | reverse complement strand
TCCTTGGACAGCACCGTCGTGATGGCCGCCGTCAGCGTCGTCTTGCCGTGATCAACGTGACCAATCGTGCCAACGTTCACGTGAGGTTTGGTTCGTTCAAACTTCTCTTTTGCCATGACTGACTCCTGACGATGGAATAGAGCTGCAAATAAGGTAAAAAATAGTGTGGTGCCCATGGCGCGGATCGAACGCGCGACCTCTCCCTTACCAAGGGAGTGCTCTACCACTGAGCCACATGGGCATCTGCTAAATTGCTATCCGCCCACGTGTGGCGAAATACAACAAAACTGCAAACTGGAGCGGGTGAAGGGAATCGAACCCTCATCATCAGCTTGGAAGGCTGTTGCTCTACCATTGAGCTACACCCGCGAAGGATCCCTTAACCCGTCGCGGCGCGACTTTTGCAGATCGCGCCGCGCCAGCTTCAAATATTCTGGTGGTGGGAGTTGGATTCGAACCAACGTAGGCGCAAGGCCAACAGATTTACAGTCTGCCCCCTTTAACCACTCGGGCATCCCACCAGAAGCGAACTCCGAATTATGATGGTTTTATTTGGATGTGTCAAGCGACCTAAGCAACCCCTGATTCATGCCCGCGCAGCAACATCCGCCCCGCTTCGCCTGATTGCCTGGGCCGCTCCCTGGCCCAGGGCTTTCCGACAGCAGGCCGCGCCGATGGGCAGGATCCGCTTCAGAAAAACGACAGGCCCACCGACACAATGATGCCGGTGACGAACAGCTGGATCAGACAATAGCCCATGATGTCCTTGGCCTTGAGGCCGGCGATGGCGAGAACCGGCAGTGCCCAGAAAGGCTGCAGGAGATTCGTCCAGGCATCCCCCCAGGCCACCGCCATCGCAACGCGCGGCATGTCGGCGCCAAGCGCCTGGGCGCTCGCAATGACGACCGGGCTCTGCACAGCCCATTGCCCGCCACCTGACGGAATGAAGATGTTGACGATGCCGGCGCTCATGAAAGTCCAGAACGGCAGGCTGTTCGCTGTCGCCAGGGAAGTCATCCAGTCCGACAGGCTGGCGGCCAGGCCCGAATGCATGATGATGGCCATGATGCCCGCATAGAACGGAAACTGGATGACAATGCCTGCTGCGCCTTTGATGGCCTCATCCAGGCTGTTCAGCAGATTGCGCGCGTTCCCGTGCAGGACAATGGCCAGGAACAGGAAGGTGAAGTTGATCACATTCAGGTTCAGGCCGCCCTGGCGCACGACGTAGTAGTCAAACAGATAGGCCAGCCCGGCAAAGCCGATCAGCATCGCCAGGACGACACTGTTCTCAAGCCTCGCGGCAGGCCTGTCGTCACGCACCTCGGCCTGTCTTTCATCCCGCAGCGCCTCCTGGTCGACGAATACGCTGTCTTTCTCGTCAGGCATCATCAGCCGGTTGACAAGCGGCACCGCGATAAACATGGCCAGCACGATCAACAGGTTGTAGGTCGAGAAAATGGTTTCGGACGTCGGGATCAGCCCGATCTTGTCTGCCTGGAAGTGGCCTTCCGTGGCAATGGTGAGCGGAATCGACCCTGCCAGCCCGCCATGCCACACAACAAAGCCCGAATATGCGCTGGCGACCAGCAGCCGGTAATCGACGCGCACTGTTTTCGCCAGCTGCTTGGCAAAGAGTGCGCTGACGACAAGCCCAAACCCCCAGTTGATCCAGTTCGCAGCCAGCGCCACTACCGTAACCAGAATGATGGCTGACCCCGGTGAGCGCGCAAGCCTTGCAAGCGCGGCCAGTATGCGCTTGACGAAGGGCGTGCTGGCCATCATGTAGCCCGCCACAAGCACCAGCACCATCTGCATGGTAAAACCCAGCAGCCCCCAGAAGCCGTCTCCCCACATGGTGACGACTTCCATTGGCGTTTTCTGCTCGACGGATACTGCCGCGACGCCCGCGAGCAATGTCAGCAGCACAACAAAAATGTACGGGTCAGGCAGGTAGCGCTCCACCAGCCTGACCGACCATCGGGATAAAGTCTTGAACATCTGATAACTCCACTTTCTTCTGTGCGCCCGCGCGCATATGCCCGCCCCGGGATCACCGGCGACGGCACTGATTATGGAACTGAGGGGTTGGGAGCCGCGCGGAAGGTCTGACGCCTCCCGTCTTGGGTCAGCGATGGTGGATAAAGCCATCCCCGGAGTTGCAGGCGGGATGCTAACACGCGCCCATAGGCGGCAGAGGGATAACCCCATAAGGGTTATCCCTCTGTATCGCCTGTTTTCGCAGGTTCCCAGGCCTTGAAAGGCCGGCGGATCAACTCTCGAGCAGGCCGGACATGCCTTGACGCTCAAGCAGCGAATTCAGATGCTCCCAGCCATGGAAGTCAATGAGCAGCTGTCCTTTTTCCTTGGCGCCCATCTTGAGGCTCACCCGGGTGCCCAGGAAGTCCGACATGGCCTCTTCCAGACGCTTGGCGTCTCCGGACAAGGCCGAGGCCTTGCGAGCGGGGCGGGCGCCTTCCTCGGCCTCTCGCAGGGCGCGAGCAACCAGTTTTTCGGTTTCCCGCACAGACAGTCGCCGGGCAATGATCTCGTTGGCAAGAAGAATCTGGTTGGCGGCATCGAGCGAAAGCAGCGCCCGGGCGTGGCCCATATCGATGTCACCGGCCAGCAGCATGGTCTGGACGGGTTCCGCCAGGTTGAGTAGACGCAACAAGTTGCTCGTCGCCGAACGGGAGCGGCCAATGGCTTGGGCGGCCTGCTCGTGCGTAAGATCGAACTCGTCGAGCAGGCGGCGCACGCCATGGGCTTCTTCCAGCGGATTCAGGTCTTCACGCTGGATATTCTCGATAAGCGCCATGATGGCGGCGTTTTCGTCAGCAACCTCGCGCACCAGTACCGGCACCTCGGCCAGACCAGCCAGTTGCGCCGCGCGGAAGCGCCGTTCGCCGGCAATAATTTCATATTTTCCGGCGCCTTTCCCAGCGAGCGGACGCACCAGTATAGGTTGCATGACCCCCTGTGTGCGAATGGACTCCGCCAGCTCGCCCAGAGCGCCTTCGTCCATGCGGGTACGCGGCTGGTACTTGCCAGGCTGAAGCACAGACACTTTAAGCGTCGAAGGGGCCTGGACACCGTCCTCACGCTTGCCCAAAGTGTCGATGACTTTCGCATCCTCGCCAAGCAGGGCATCCAGCCCACGGCCCAGACCTTTTGGTTTTCTCGTTGCCATTTTGTTTTCCTGTAATTCAGATGCGGGGACGAGCCTGCAGGCGCAAGGCTTCTTTCTTCACGCGCTTGAGCAGTTCATTGCCGAATTCGACATAAGCCTTGGCGCCACGAGAGCTGCGGTCGTATATCACGCCTGGCTGGCCATGGCTGGGGGCCTCGGCGAGCCTGACGTTGCGGGGAACAACTGTTTCAAACACCCTGTCGCCAAAATGCGCTTCGATCTGCGCAGATACCTGCTGCTGCAATGTCACGCGCGAGTCATACATCACGCGCAGCAGGCCTATAAGCTTGAGCTCCGGGTTGATATTGTTGTAGACACGTTTGATGGTATTTACAAGGTCTGACAGCCCTTCCAGCGCGAAGTATTCGCACTGCATGGGGATAATGACGCCGTGTGCCGATGCGAGCCCGTTGAGCGTCAGCAGCGAGAGTGTGGGCGGGCAGTCGATGAGGATGAAATCGTAGTCGTCAACCACCTCCGCAATAGCGCTCTTGAGCTGCTGTTCGCGATTGTCCATCTGGATCAGGTCGATCTCGGCGCCGGAGAGCTCGCGATTGGCAGGCAGTACATCGTAGCCGCCGGATTCAGACCGCACGCGTGACTGCGCAATGGTGGCGTCGCCAATCAGCACCTGATAAAGATGGTTGCCATCAGCGTTCTTGTCCACACCGCTTCCCATGGTGGCATTGCCCTGGGGATCGAGATCGATCAGAAGTACTCGCTTCTTCAGGGCAGCCAATGCTGCTGCGAGATTGATGGCTGTGGTCGTTTTTCCGACGCCGCCTTTCTGATTCGCTATGCAGAAGATACTGGCGGAATTGTTTGCGTTCATAAATTCCCTTGACGACTCATCCATACGAGGCAGCGCTGGGCATCCAGCTCCGGCACATGCAGCGGTTCAATCCGAGAAACCCGCCAATCGGTTTGCTTCATTGCAGCAATTTCCTGTTCAGGCTCCTGACCTTTCATGGCCAACAGCCAGCCATCCGGCGCGACGTGTTTGCCGCCGAGGCGCACAAAGTCTTCAAGCGAAGCAAAAGCGCGCGACACAACGATATTCGCGTTGGCGGGCTCAAGCTGTTCGACCCGTGCGTGTATGGCTTGCAGTCTGTCCAGCTCCAGTACACCCGACATCTGGCGAACAAACGCCATCTTCTTTTCCACAGCGTCGACACACTGGACCCGGCAGTCGGGCATCATGATAGCCAACACTACACCAGGTAATCCAGCGCCGGAGCCGATATCCATGATCTTTGTATCGTAAGCTGTGTTTTTATACAGTATTTCTTGCAACGGCCTGACAATGGAAAGGCTGTCAAAGATATGCTGTACCAGCATTTGCTCCGGCTGACGCAAGGCAGTGAGATTATAAGTGCGGTTCCAGCGCTGCAGTTGCCCGATATATGCCTGCAAGGCCTGCTCTTGCCTGGAATTGATATCCAGGCCAAGCGCCTGACCCGCGGCCTGGATACGCGCACCAAATTGTTTATCCACTGTCATCAGGCCGCTTTTTTCCGGTATTGCATACGCTTGATATGAATAAGCAAAAGTGAAATAGCCGCAGGCGTAACCCCCGAAATACGGCTGGCCTGGCCAACGGTCTCAGGCCTGCTGGCTTTCAGGCGCTGGCGAACCTCAATGGAGAGGCTGGTGATGGCATCATAATCAATATCGGCTGGAATAAGCTGCGATTCCTGCGCTGCCTGCCTTTTGACCTCTTCCATCTGCTTTGCAACATAGCCGGCGTACTTGACCTGGATTTCAACTTGCTCGGCGGCGACGCTATCGTCCAAGCCTGGACCGGCCAGTATCTCACCCGCTTCCGATTTCAGCGTCATCATTAATGGGTAGTTCATCTCCGGTCGCTTGAGCAGATCCAGTAGGGAGTACTCACGCTCCAGGGGCTTGCCAAAGAGATTCGAAGCAGTCTCAACATCAAAAGTCTTGGGATTTACCCACGTAGACTTCAATCGCTCAATTTCTGCCGCGACGGCATCACGTTTCCTGTTGAATGCATCCCAACGGGCATCGTCGACTATGCCAAGCCGACGCCCTATTTCTGTGAGCCGCATGTCAGCATTGTCTTCCCGCAAGCTCAGCCTGTACTCCGCACGCGAAGTAAACATGCGATAAGGCTCGGTTACGCCTCGGGTAATAAGATCGTCGACCAGCACGCCCAGATAAGCTTCGTTTCTCTTTGGCGACCAGCCTTCCTTGCCCATCGCCTGGCGAGCGGCATTGACCCCTGCCAGCAACCCCTGCGCAGCAGCTTCTTCATAGCCCGTGGTGCCATTGATCTGACCCGCAAAGAAAAGGCCGCCTATAGCCCTGGTTTCCAGGGTCGGCCGCAATTCACGTGGATCAAAATAGTCGTACTCAATGGCATAGCCGGGACGCATGATTACGGCGTTTTCCAGGCCCGGAAGCGTTCTCACCATCGCAATCTGGATATCGAAAGGCAGGCTGGTCGACACGCCGTTCGGATAGATCTCAGTTGACGAAGCGCCTTCCGGCTCCAGGAAAATCTGATGGCTGGCCTTATCCGCAAAACGATGAATCTTGTCTTCGATAGAAGGACAGTAGCGCGGTCCGACCCCCTCTATCGTGCCACTGTCGCTATACATGGGCGAGCGATCCAGCCCTGATCTGATGATCTCGTGCGTTCTCTCATTGGTATGTGTAATCCAGCATGGGACCTGGGGTGGATGCATTTGCGCATTGCCCATGAACGAGAATACAGGCACGGGGTTGAGATCTCCGGGCTGCACTTCCGTCTTGCTGAAGTCGATGCTACGAGCGTCGATCCGAGGTGGCGTACCTGTCTTAAGGCGCCCCTGAGGAAGCTTCAGTTCCTTCAGCCTCTGCCCCAAGGTAATGGCTGGGGGATCACCTGCCCGGCCGCCGGAATAATGATCCAATCCCACGTGGATCAGTCCATTCAAAAATGTTCCCGCAGTCAGCACCACCGTAGGGGCCCGGAATTTCAGGCCAATTTGGGTAACAGCGCCAGCCACCCTATCCCCATCCAGCATCAGATCGTCAACGGCCTGCTGAAAGATTGTCAGATTGGGCTGGTTCTGCAACTGCATGCGTATCGCTCGACGATATAAAGAACGATCCGCCTGTGCTCGTGTAGCTCTTACTGCTGGCCCTTTCGAACGATTGAGTATTCGAAACTGTATCCCAGCCGAGTCCGTGGCGAGCGCCATAGCGCCGCCCAATGCGTCAACTTCCTTGACCAGATGCCCTTTGCCTATCCCTCCTATAGAGGGGTTGCAGGACATCTGTCCCAAGGTTTCCATATTGTGTGTGAGGAGCAGAGTACGCGCTCCGGTACGGGCGGATGCCAGCGCAGCTTCGGTGCCTGCGTGTCCTCCCCCGACGACGATAACGTCGAATTCGTCCGGGTAAATCATGAATTTCTCTAGCGAGAATAGGCCTTAATGCTCAATTATAGCGCTCGGCTAGGCGAGCAACCCATATCGTTTATCGCAATCGTTGTTGATAAACACGAGAACTCTCGACTCTTACTGTTCCACGTGAAACAGCTTGGTGGAAGCTTGGCTATCGGAGAACCACAAGGCAATCATGTTTCACGTGGAACAGTACCGCTAGCACCACATAATGTGCACCATATGCCGACTATCAATCAGTTTACAAACCTCGAAGCTATACCATGTAGTTTCACGTGAAACACTAGGAGGCGCAGATGGGGGAAGTAGCTTATATCCGAGGGAGAAAACTAATCACGGCATGATCATGTTAGACACCTCGCCTCCGGATGCTCATCCCGCGTGAGCTCTCGGAGATTGGAGAAAGAATCCGCCGCGTTATGGTTTCACGTGAAACACCGAGGCAGATACAGGTACGATGAAAGCCTTATGTTCCAGATGAGAAACCTTGACTGCGACATGGCTCATAGATGGGCATTTTTTTGCTTCCACGTGTCGCCTCGCATGAACTTTCGAATACTGAAGAAAGTATCTACTGCACTATCGTTTCACGTACGTACGGGTGCTGGGGAATAGGTTATGTTTCCAGTCAAAAGCCTTAATGGTGGCATGACCATGTTAGGCGCCTCACCTCCAGGCGTTCATCTCGCATGAACTCCCGAATATCGGAAAAGTATCTACCGCATTATAGTTTCACGTGAAACACCGAGGCAGATGCAGGTACGATGAAAGAGTTATGTTCCAGAAGAGAAACCTTAACTGCGATATGACTCATAGATACGCATTTTGCGCCCACGTGTTCGCCTTGGATGCGCTTTATTGGAGTAAGGTATCTACCACTCTATGATTTCACGTGAAACAATCGGCGGGCTTGCATGACGTGAGTGCTACCTATATTCGATGCTGACAATTTACTTAGGTACAAAACATAGCTACTGGCTTCTGTCCTAGGTTCTGGCTCCGCCTTGCTCATGTCGAATCAGGCCAAATAAGAAACAATCATTTCAAGGGCTCGAAAGCGCTATTGACCATGCGCCAAAGCACAAGCCTCGCCGTTCAAGGCGAGGTCAAGCGAGGCCATATCAATGCGGCGCAAAAGGCCCCCTGGCGCAGAGACGCTTAGGCCCCAAGGCCGGGGTTCATCTCTGCCACCCTATGATCTCCGAGAAGCTACCGTCTCAGGAAATGTGAAACAGGCTCACCGATCTGCGATTCGGCCGCCCATCCCCCAACTTTCTGGGCGTTGCCTCGGGGCGCCTGCGCCCCTGGGAGAGGTGGCGTCCTATTGAACGCGCCACTATGGCCTTTCCGTTCCACGTGAAACATAGATATCTTTTAGATATTTTTTGATTTCACGTGGAACATATCTCTCCAGATGTTTTTCTGGAAGTAGTCCGATCCCATAATTATGAAGGCCAACAGCTATTAATCAATGACGCGGCGAGCTTTTCCCTCGAACGTCACGAAGCTTGAGCTTTTGAGCATATCCATAGCTGCATCCCCTCGCAAATCTCAGCACAAGAAAACTATTGCCTAAAATTCACCGTGAACTTACCGCGTGGTCATGGAAGCAATTGAGGCCCAGGCAAATAGCATCGACGGCACTCACGTTCTTCCATATAAAGCTCTTTTGCGTCCGACACCTTGCAAGCCAGGAAACCTCAGCGCCTCGTGCGGAAACTGTCTCACCACGACCTTAAAAAGCGCCCGCATACTTTCCCATATTTGCTGGGCCTATATTCCCAAGAGTATCCAGAAGAAAACTTCGACGCCGCGCTGCGAGTTTCGTGCCTCCAAGCGCAGCGCACGAACCGGGCAGGGAGGATTCTCGGTTCAAACCAGGAGCACGCTCGCCGGCTTCTTGGCAGAGCAATAAATGAAACGACAGCCAGCAGCTCTTTGAAACGGGCGCATTCCATATAGGCCAAAGACATTAATCCGATAAGCCTAGCGATGGTTCCTAGAAAGACGGGGCCGAAAACGCTCGCGACAGAGCGCCTGAAAACTAGCGCTTAAAAAACGCCTCAAGAAAGCGGTGTGGATAAACCTGTGCACAACTAATGGATAAGGCAAGCCTGAGGATAACTTTGTGGGAAACTATTCACAAACCCTGTGCAAAACCCAGCTAAGCCATTGATTGCATATAGGTTTCAATTAAAAGCGATATCGGGACAACATGGAAATCCACATCCAGAAAACGCCGTTGTCGCCTTCGCCAGGGAGGATATATCCACAAAACAATAGGGAAAAAAACAGCACGGCATTACGCCGCATAAAAATCACGGCATTGCGCGGCTAGGGATATCTCCGCCCTCGCTCAATACTCAGGCGGAAAAATACCCGCCAAAAGGCGGGTATTTTTATCGAAACGCTGCAAGCACAGCGTTCAGGCAGCTATCACAGAGGGCGAATCTCTGCAGCTTGAGGGCCTTTGGGGCCGTCCTTGACTTCAAACTCGACTTCCTGGCCTTCATTCAGGCTGCGATAGCCGCGGCCTTGAATAGCGGAAAAGTGAGCGAAAACATCACTGCCGCCTTCGTCGGGAGTAATAAAACCAAAACCCTTGTCGGCGTTAAACCATTTAACCTTGCCCTTCTGAGACATGATATCTAGCGTCCTAAAAAAAATAAAAAATGCGTATAACCAAGGACGCCGACACGAACCAGACTTCATTAACCGCCAGACATGGTTTGGGCCATTATCAAGGCCTGACGAAAAGTGATTACTACCCGCGAACCCTGCGCACCGCTTGATTAAAACTGCATTCGTGAGCATAACCACGCCTTATGCCTTTATCAAATGCTTGTTTACCCCAGTGTGGTATTTTTCCGTCATGTACTTGGCCCCGTGCAATAGCGGCGTCATCTTCTGTTATTAAGACTCGCACCGCATTATTTTTCCTTGACAGGCATTATGAAATTTCAATCCAAGCTGCCCAACGTCGGCACCACTATTTTCACTATCATGAGCCAGCTGGCCACTGACCATCAGGCTATCAATCTGGGCCAGGGTTTTCCTGATTTCAACCCTGATTCCCGTTTGCTCGAACTTGTCAGCCAGGCCATGACAGACGGCCATAATCAATATCCTCCCATGGCTGGTATTCCCTCATTGCGACAGGAAATTGCCGGGAAAATGGAAAGCTTGCACGGCCATGTCTATGACTGGAATACCGAGGTCACCATCACCTCGGGCGCCAGCGAGGGGCTGATGGCCAGCATACTGGCGTTTGTCGGCAGCGGCGATGAAGTCATTGTCATCGAGCCGTTCTACGATCTGTATATTCCCGCAATTGAGCTTGCGGGAGGCAAGCCGGTCATTGTCCCCATGCTTGCCCCTGATGAGGACAACCCCACTTACCGTGTCGATTGGCAGCGTGTCAGGGATGCCATTAACGGGAAAACAAGGATGATGGTCCTTAACTTCCCGCATAACCCGACAGGCATCTGCCTGCAGGAAAGCGACATTCAAGCATTGGAGACTATTGTTCAGCAAACCGGCATCCTGCTACTGTCAGACGAAGTTTATGAACATCTTGTGTTTGATGGGCATGAACATCTGAGCCTGGCGCGCAGCCCAGTGCTGGCCGCTCATACTGTTGCTGTGTTTTCCTTCGGCAAGACATATAGCGCCACCGGCTGGAAGATCGGTTACTGCTGCGCGCCACGGGAGCTTACGGCTGAAATCCGTAAAGTGCATCAGTTCATGGTGTTTACGGTGACTTCTCCCATGCAGTTTGGGCTGGCGGAATACATGAAAGATCCTCAACCGTACCGCGATCTTCCTCCCTTTTATCAGCAGAAACGCGACCGCCTCGCGCATGGCCTGGCAAATACCCGTTTCAGGCCCTTGCCCAGCCAAGGTACGTTTTTCCTGATCGCGGACTACAGCGCCATATCCGACCTTCCCGAGGCCGAATTTGCCCGTTGGCTTACGGTCGAGCATGGTGTGGGAGTGATCCCGGTATCCGCGTTTTATCAGCACCCTGATGCCAGACAATCCAACCACGGCCTGGTGAGGTTCTGTTTTGCCAAACGCGACGATACCCTGAACACCGCAATCGAGCGGCTTCAGGCTGTTTGAACAGTCCGGCTTCCTGATAGATGGCTTCATGGCGTACAGCATTCCTTTGATGGATCGCAGTATAGCGTTCTGGAAGACTTGCGTTTGGGGTGTGCGAGCCTGGGATTACAGAGGTTTTTAATAACTTCTTTTATTTAAAACTGCTAATGATGATGGGTGTCTGTGGATAAGTGGAATAACTGTCGGAAAGCCAATCCTGGCAAGGGTTTCCAGCTGTTCCAGAGATAGGAACAACTCCTGTTTTAAAGGTGGATGAATTGCGGACAAGTTTTCGATGCGCCTTTTCTTCCATGTTTATCCAGAGGCCATCAACAGGCTATTCACAATCCCGCTTCCCAGTAGTTATCCACAGCCCGTCCCGAGCGCTTGCCAGTATGATTATTTTGAAACAATGTGTAAGTAACAGCTGAGGAAAAAAATACCAGATCGGCCGCGGATGCGGCTTTGCCCGGTTTTTTGACGCCTGACGGCGGGATCCGCCTGGAGGTCGCCTGTAACGGGCGCTGCGCCCTCCATAGGCCTGTCGGAAAGGTTGCGGAAAGCTCTGCAGGGATCAGCAACATGCGCTGGTACAGGCGTGCGCCGTCTGTGTGTATCTAGGCAGGCTTTGCCTGCCTACAATAAGTCATCTGCCTATGCCAGGGGATGCCATGACCACACGATACGACGTTGCAGGCACGCAGGGAATGTTTGAAACAGGCTCGGACGAGCAAGTGTTGGCCAACAAGCTGGGGATAACGGCGGTTGCCGACATGGATGAAGCAGAGCTTGTTCTGCTGCAAAAGCTCTACGAGTCGGTTCTGGCCGACAGCCTGCCCATGAGCAGGCTTACGATGGCGCATATCCGCACCTGGCACCGTCGATGGCTGGGTAATCTGTATGCGTGGGCGGGTCAGGCGCGTACGGTTAATATGAGCAAGGGCGGTTTTCCTTTTGCTCCCGCCGCGCAGATTCCAAGGCTGTTGACGGAATTCGAACACGAATGCCTGTCGCGCTATACGCCCTGCGCGGGGTATGACATGACGCAGCTGATCGAAGCCATTGCGGTGACCCACGTTGAATTCATCCTGATACACCCCTTCCGGGAGGGGAATGGCCGGATATCAAGGCTGCTGGCTGATGTCATGGCTGCCCAGGCCGGCGAGGGGCCGCTGGATTACAGCAGTTGGGAGTCCAACCGGAACGACTATATTCTGGCTGTGCAGGAAGGCTTGGCGCGAAATTACGAGCCCATGAAGTCGTGGGTCGAGTGCGCGCTCGAAGGAGAGTAAGCGAGGATGCCTTGACCACGCGCCAAAGCGCAAGCCTTGCCGTGAATGGCGAGGTCAGGCGAGGCCATATGAATGCGGCGCCAAAGGCGCCCCTGTGGCGGACAAACTCCGGCCGCAAGGCCGGGGTTCTTCACGGATCAGGCTACTGCCAGCGCCAGTTGCTGGAACTTGCTGGTTTGCGCTTTGAGCAGCGCTTCGAGATCCTGGATGGACTGGCCCGTTTCAACGGCGGTGGAGCTGGCGACCGCACGGATGATACGCATCTGCAGGGTTGGCTCGGCAACGGCGGCGGGCACAGTTTTCATTGAGGGATTTATGTTTTGCACTCGTTCATTATAGTCGTTATGGCATTGATCCCAAAGAATAAAGCCCGATTGCGGGCATTTACTGTGTGCGATGCGCCACATGGCAGGGCGCGTTTTCAGGAGCAGGCATGGCAGGAATGAAACCTGTACGCGGCACATTTGAAGCACTGCTTGGCGCCCGTTACAGTTGCCGGGAATACGCCGGTCTTCCGATCGGCCAGGATGCCCTGCTGGCGATCTTGCGCCAGGGTCAGGGAGCGAGGCCTGGAACTGATCGCCGCATGGCGCCGTCGGCCCATGCCTTGTATCCACTGCGCCTTTATGTGGTTGTACGACAGGTAAGCGGTATCGCTTCGGGGGTTTATGTCTACGATCCATCTGCGGGGACGATGGAGAGGTTGGCCGATGCGCCAAAACCTGGCGAAATGCTGGCGGTGTCGCTTGCAAGTGACAATTGGCTGGAGGATGCTGCGGCTGTCATCGTGATCGCTGCAAACATGCCGCAGGCAATAGCCCATTTTCAGGACCAGCAGCCTGATGGCTTGCGCGGCCTGCGCTATGTTGATTTCGAGTCGGGCGCAGTGGCGCAGAACATGGCGCTTGCTGTCGCCGAGCAGGCGCTTGGCGGTGTTGTTGTCATGGGGTTCGATCAGCAGCGGCTGGACCAGGCGCTGTCCCTGCCATTGCCGTTTCAGTCGGTGGCGTTGTATTGTGTCGGGGTTCCCCGCAAACAGCGGTAAAGAAACAGTTTGCGGTGACTGGCGGAATATGGGGAAGTCCGGCCATGGGCTGACGATGCCGGCCGGTCATGCAAAGCGCCGGGCCATGGCCACGCAGCCGACCACGCCGGTCGTGGCCAGCAACATAGGCCAGCCGACTGCCTCATGCAGCAGAGCCGCCGCCAGCCCCAACCCCATGAAAGGCTGAAGCAGCTGAAGCTGGCCGACGGCAGCAATTCCGCCCTGGGCAAGGCCTTTGTACCAGAAGAAGAATCCTATCAGCATGCTGAACAGCGATACATAGGCCAGTCCGACCCAGGCGGGGCGGCCTATGGCATGCCAGTCCACTGGATGCCAGAACAGGGCCAGCGTCACGGTGACGGGCAGCGAGATCACCAGCGCCCAGGAGATGACCTGCCAGCCGCCCAGGTGACGAGACAGGCGGCCGCCTTCCGCGTAGCCATAGCCGCAGGTCACGATGGCTGCAAGCATGAGCAGGTCGCCGCGCAGGGAAGCCCTGGCACCCTGGCCCAGTGCAAAGGCGATGATGCATGCACTGCCCAACAGCGTGAAAAGCCAGAATGCGGGCTGCGGGCGCTCGCCGCCTCGCAACACGCCGAACATTGCTGTTGCCAGGGGCAGCAGACCCAGAAAGACCAGCGATCGGGCGGCGGTGATGTATTGCAGGGCCAGTGCGGAAAACAGAGGGAAGCCGACAACAACGCCAAGCGCCACAGTGAAAAGCGCGGCCAGTTCGCTGCGTTTCGGCCTGGGCGCCCTTAGCACGAACAGCAGTGCAAGACCCACCAGCCCCGCGATCGCGGCGCGGGCGGCGGTGAGGAATACGGGATCCAGATCGCCGACGGCCACTCGGGTTGCAGGCAGCGAACCGCTGAAGATTGCCACGCCGATCAATCCGTTGATCCAGCCATTTGTCCTGTCATGCGGTGATACCGTGCATTGCGTGTTCATTTGTTCCGTATAGAGTCAGTGTTGCAGTCTGCATTGTGCAGCCGCGGCTGCCGGCAGGCTATAGACACATACATACAATTTTCAAGAACCGTACGGGTATGAATGCCGGTACACTTTCCATACAGTGTCCTGACCCCAGAGCGGGGGACAGGCTTTCACATGAAATTGCAGCGAGGATGCGGATGTCGGGTATTCTTGATCGGATGAACCGCGAGGCTGGCGACGAAACGCTGACACAGCAGGTAATGGGCGCCATACGCCAGCGCATTGCCAGCCGCCAGCTGTCGACTGGAGCGCGTCTTCCGTCGATACGCGCGCTGGCGCATGGCATGGGGGTGTCGAAGTCAACTGTAGTCGAGGCCTATGACCGCCTGGCGGCAGAAGGCGTGATACAGGCCAGGCGCGGGTCGGGCTTTTATGTATCCTCGCCGCCGGCGCCGCTTTCGCTCGTGGACATAGGCCCGCGGCTGGATAGGGAAATAGATCCCTTGTGGGTGGCGCACCAGGCATTGACAGCGGGAAAAGAAATGCTCAAGCCTGGCTGCGGCTGGCTGCCGTCGGCATGGATGCCGCATGACAGCATGCGCCGGGCGTTGCGGGCTTGTGCTCGCGTGGATACCTCGAAACTGGTTGATTACGCGTCGCCGCTGGGGCTGGGTGTGCTCAGGCAACTGCTGGCCAGGCGGCTTGGCGAATCCGAAATAAAGGTGTCGCCCGAGCAGATCCTGCTGACGGATTCCGGCACGCATGCCATGGATCTCGTGTGTCGTTTTTTGCTTGAGCCGGGCGATGCCGTGCTGGTCGACGATCCCTGCTACTTCAATTTCCACGCCTTGCTGCGCGCACACCAGGCTCGTGTGGTGAGCGTACCGTATACGCCTTCCGGACCCGATCCTGTTGCGTTCGAGCTCGCGTTGGTGGAACACAGGCCGCGCCTCTACCTCACCAACTCGGCTATCCACAACCCGACCGGCGCGACCCTGTCTCCGCTGGTTGCCCATCGCGTGCTCAGGCTGGCCGAGCAGCATGGGCTGGTCATCGTCGAGGACGATATTTTTGCTGACTTTGAGGCCGATCCTGCCGCCAGGTTCGCCGCTTTCGACGGACTGGGGCAAGTGGTGCATGTCGGCAGCTTTTCCAAGACGCTGTCGGCGGCAGTGCGTTGCGGATATATCGCGGCACGGCCTGAGTGGACTTCGGCATTGGCCGACCTGCGGATTGCCACCGCGTTCGGCGGCGCAAATCTGTCGTCGGAGCTGGTCTACTTCATGCTCAAGGATGGCAGCTATCGCCGCCATATCGATGGATTGCGGCTCAGGCTCGCCCAGGCCATGGATACCTGCGCATCGCGGCTTGAGGCTTTGGGCATACGCCCCTGGATAAAGCCGCGCGCGGGCATGTTTCTGTGGTGCGAGCTTCCGCAGGGGATAGATGCGACGGAACTTGCCCGCCAGGCCCTCGCGCAAGGCATAGTCCTGGCGCCTGGGAACGTGTTCAGCCTGTCTCAGTCGGCGGGCAGCTTCCTGCGGTTCAATGCCGCGCAGTCGCAGGACACGAGGCTGTTCAGGTTCCTGGAATCGTCGCTGCAGCGGCGCGAAGCCTGACTATTCCAGGCAGGCGCCCAGGAGCATCACTTGCTCCGGGTGTTACGCGGGTTGAGCGACCGCAGAAGCCGGCAACCCGAATATGCGGTCGAACACCAGGTTGAACAGGAAGGTATAGACCAGAAAGAAAAGGATCAGGCCAAGATCGAGGACAAAGGCGTCCCACAGCGACAGCTGCAGCCACCAGGCAAACAGCGGCACCAGCATGATGACCAGGCCTCCCTCGAACCCGATGGCATGTGCGATGCGGCGCAGCAGGCTGCGCCCGCGCTTGGGCTGGCGCGCCTCCCAGGACTCGAACAGCGTGTTGTAGATGAGATTCCATGCCACCGCGATGGCTGACGATGTAACTGCTGCAAAGGATGCGTGGCCGACCCCCTGGCCGGATAGCAGCGACAGCCCCACGCTGGTAATGCCAATGGCAATGAGCTCATAAAAAGAGACGTAGACGATCTTGCGTTTGATGCCTTGCATGTTATTTCCTGATGGCGGAAGGTTACGGGCTCAATGGTCGGCAACCCATATTTTTCATGTCCTCATTCTATGTTCTGAATTCTGATGAAAAAAGTCAGTTAATATCAGAAAAATTGACAAGTTGAGGGTATGGTGGCATTCAGCAGCGACAATGTGCAGCTCTTTCTGGCAGTGCTGGATCACGGTTCTTTCTCGGCTGCTGCGCGGACACTGGGCAAGGTCCCTTCGGCGGTGAGCATGGCCATAGCCCAGCTCGAAGCCGAGCTGGACCTGACGCTTTTCGACCGCAGTCTGCGCGAACCGCGTCCGACAGAGGTTGCCCGCGCGCTCGAACCTCAGGCACGCCTGCTGGCCAGCCAGTTGCGACAGCTCGAGGCGCATGCCCTGTCGCTGCACCAGGGGCTGGAACGCAGGCTGACGATAGCGATCGCCCCGGAGCTGCTTTCGGCTCCCTGGAGCGCGCCGCTTGCGGCGCTGGCGCAGGATTTTCCATCGCTGGATGTCGAGGTCCTTTCGGCTCCGCAGGCCGATGCGCTACGCATGCTTTACGAGGAGTGCGCCCAGCTCGCCCTGGTGTTCGAGCGCCCCGGCACGGATGATCGCGAAGATTTCATGGAGGTGGGAAAGGAGTTGCTGGTGGCGGTGATTGCGCCGGATCATCCGGCGTTGGCCGCGTGCGGCGGCCGCCTGCGCCATGAAGACCTGCTTTCGATACGACAGGTTGCCGTGGCGGGCCGGGAGACCCAGACTGCCGATCCCCGCACGCTGGTCGGCAGGCAGATATGGCGCACAGACAGCCATCTGGCCACGCTCAGCCTGGTCCAGGCCGGGGTAGGCTGGGCATACCTGCCTCGCAGCCTGGTCGAGCCGCTGACACAGGCGGGGACGCTCAAGGAAATAGAGTTTGAAAACATCAGCAACCAGCTGCGCCTATGGGTTGATGTCGTATGGCTAAGGGACAAGCCGCTGGGGCTGGGCGCAAAACGCTTTATCGAGCTGTTGCGAAACGAGTCAGGGTCGACTCGGCCAGGCGACTGAATGCCGCCGTCCGTCAGTCCATGGCCAGGCGCCCGGCAGGCCTGCCGACCGCATTTCTTCGCCGTCATTTCATCGATGGAAGGTGTCCCGGCATTCAGGTTCGCGGCGCAGGTGTGTATTCGCCTTTGGACACCTGGACGATATCCGCCCATTCTTCGTCGGTGTACAGGCGCGAGCGTGTAAGAAAGCGTCGGCCCTCGGCGCTGTCGAGCGAGAAAGCGCCGCCGCGGCCGGGGATGGCATCAATGATCAGTTGCGTATGCTCCCAGTACTCGAACTGCGATTCGCTCATGTAGAAAGGGCAGCCATCTATTTCGCCCAGGCACACATCGCTGTCTCCCACCAGAAACTCGCCAAGGGGATAGCACATGGGGGAGCTGCCATCGCAGCACCCGCCTGACTGGTGGAACATAAGCGGACCGTGGCGCTTGCGTATTGTTTGCAGCAGATCAAGCGCAGCAGGTGTGGCAACGACTCGGGGCGTAGGCATGGACGACTCTCCTTTTACGATCGCGCGCCGGCCAGCCGGCGCGCAGCACCACGCACCCGCGCTCGTGCGAGCGCGGGACGCTTTCGGTCAGAAGAAACCCAGCTTTTTGGGGCTGTAACTGACCAGCAGGTTCTTGGTCTGCTGGTAATGATCCAGCATCATCTTGTGCGTTTCGCGTCCTATGCCAGATTGCTTGTAGCCGCCGAAGGCGGCATGCGCGGGATATGCGTGATAGCAATTCGTCCATACGCGGCCGGCCTTGATGGCGCGGCCCATGCGATAGCATGTGTTGGCGTCACGGGACCAGACCCCGGCGCCCAGGCCGTAGAGCGTATCGTTGGCAATGGACAGCGCATCGTCGGCATCCTTGAATGTGGTGACAGAAACCACAGGGCCGAAAATTTCCTCCTGGAAAATGCGCATGCGATTGTTGCCCTTGAATACGGTGGGCTGCACATAATAGCCGTCTTTCAGGCCTCCCTGCAGTTGCGCGCGCGCGCCGCCGGCAAGCACCTCGGCGCCTTCCTGTTTGCCGATGTCCAGATAGGAGAGAATCTTCTCGAGCTGTTCGCTTGATGCCTGCGCGCCCATCATCGTGTCGCCATCCAGCGGGTTGCCCTGGCGTATGGCCGCGACGCGGCCCAGAGCGCGCTCCATGAAGCGGTCGTATACGGATTCCTGCACCAGCGCGCGGCTCGGGCAGGTGCATACCTCTCCCTGGTTGAGCGCAAACATGACAAAGCCTTCGACGGCCTTGTCGAAGAAGTCGTCGTCTTGCGAGGCGACATCGGCGAAGAATATATTGGGAGACTTGCCGCCCAGCTCCAGCGTGACCGGAATAATGTTTTGCGAGGCATATTGCATGATGAGCCTGCCGGTGGTCGTCTCGCCGGTGAATGCAATCTTGGCGATGCGCTTGTTCGAAGCCAGCGGCTTGCCTGCCTCGACGCCGAAGCCTGTCACAATATTGAGCACGCCCGGCGGCAGAACGTCGGCGATCAGTTCGGCCAGCTTCAGGATGCCCAAAGGCGTTTGTTCAGCCGGCTTCAGTACCACGCAGTTGCCAGCGGCCAGCGCGGGTGCCAGCTTCCATGCCGCCATCAGCACGGGGAAGTTCCAGGGAATGATCTGCCCGACGACACCCAGCGGTTCATGGAAATGATAGGCAATGGTGTCGGCGTCGATTTCCGAGAGGGAGCCTTCCTGCGAACGGATGGCCGAGGCGAAGTAGCGGAAATGGTCGGCGGCCAGCGGCATGTCTGCCGCGCGCGTTTCGCGTATCGGCTTGCCATTGTCCCAGGTCTCGATGGTGGCGAGCATTTCCAGGTTGCTTTCAATAATGTCGGCGATCCGGAACAGCAGGCGGGCGCGCTCGGCAGGCGCTGTCGCACTCCATTTCGGCGCGGCCTTGTGCGCGGCGTCCAGGGCGAGCTCTATGTCTTTTTCGCTGGAGCGGGCATGGCGGGTCAGCAACTGGCCCGTCACAGGGGTGATGTTGTCGAAATACTCGCCATCGACAGGGGCCTTCCAGTCGCCGCCGATGAAATTTCCATACTCAGTCTTGAGTTCGATCGCCGTGCCGTAGGTATCGGGTGCGATGCGGGTTGCGGTATCCATTTGCGTGTCTCCTTTCCGTGAGGGATGGCAATGTCTGCCTGATCTTCTTCAAGCAATACACATGCCAGTTGCCCGCGTCGCGGATGTCCTCTGGACAAAGGCATGGGTTGCATGCGAAAGTGAGCAGACCGCCCACCTTGATGCCGCCTTTGCGACAAGGTGTGTGCAACAGTCTTGTCGCAGTTTGCGACACTTCCGTGGAACAGGTGTCGCAGAATGCCGCCCAGGAGACGACGACCCCACCCCGAATAGGCGATGGCGGGTCCGGCAGGAAGCGTAAATGAAAAGGGGGCCTCGCAACCATGACGAGTGAATTTCGCCATCAGGCGCTCACCCAGGCGCGCAGGCTGTTCAGCGAGCAGGGTGTTGTGCCCGAAGGAATGATTGCCGAACCCATATTGCGATCCTGGCGCCGCTGCGCGGAACAGGGTTTCGACATGCGTGGCGCGCGCCGTCAGGAACCGCTTACGCGCGCGGAGCTGATGGCCTTGCGTGAACGCAATGAGCATTTGCGCCAAGCGTGCCGTTCCGCGCTTACCATGCTGCGCCGGGAAGCGGATCGCACCGGCAGCCTGGTGATACTGACCGATGCCAGCGGGATGGTGCTCGAGCGTCACGGCGCCGCGGAATTCGCCAGCCGGGCGTCCCGCGTGGCGCTGATGCCCGGCTCACCGTGGAACGAATCAGCCGCCGGAACCAATGCAATAGGCACGGCACTGGTGGAACAGCGGCCCATTGCCGTTCATGGCGACGAACATTTTTTCGCACCCAATCGCATACTCACCTGCGCGGCCATTCCCATTGCGGACCCTCAAGGACGCACTGTGGGGGTGCTGGATCTTTCCGGTGACGCCGTGCACGATCACAGGCATGCGATGGGGCTGGTCTCCCTCGCCGTCGCGCAGATAGAGCGCAGTATGTTTACCGAGACATTCGCCGGCTGCGCGCTGTTGCGCCTGCATCCAGGCGCGGCATGGCTGGGCACGCCCGAAGAAGGCGTGCTCGCCCTGCGCGATAGCGTGCTTGTCGGCGCGGACCGAAATGCGCGGACGCTGCTTTCGCTGGATGATGCCGCGCTTGGGGTATTCCGTTATGAAGATATCTTCGAGGCAGGCCATTTCGGGGAGCGCAATGGCGTTGTTCGCCTGAGAACCCATGGCGGCGCGACCGTGTATGCAACCTGGCTGCGCCCAGTGGTGCAAACCCTGAACCCAGGGCCCGCCACTGTGGCGCGCGAAATGCGCGAGATGCCCGTGATGCCGGCGAATGTCGCGCCGGACCCCGTCTACGACCTTGCCGCGTTGACAGATCTCGCCCGCGCCGTGCATCTGTTGGATGGAGGTGTGGCCATCCTGCTGCTTGGTGAGACAGGCACCGGCAAGGAACTGTTTGCGCGCCAGCTGCATGCGCGCAGCAGGCGCGCGGACGGGCCTTTTATTGCGGTCAATTGTGCTGCCTTGCCTGAAAGCCTGATCGAGTCGGAGCTGTTCGGCTATGAAGAGGGGGCGTTCACGGGCGCACGCAAGCAGGGCAGCCGCGGGCTGCTGCGCCAAGCCCATGGCGGCATCCTTTTCTTGGATGAGATCGGTGACATGCCATTGGGTTTGCAGGCACGCTTGCTTAGGGTGCTGCAAACGCGCGAGATAACCCCGTTGGGTGGGGGGCGGCCTGTTCCCGTGGATTTTTCGCTGGTCTGCGCCACCCACAGAAACCTGTCGCCGCAAGCGCCTGACGCTGCCGTGCGCGCAGATCTGTACTTCCGTATCGCCGAATACACTGTACGGCTGTCGCCGCTGCGCGAGCACGCCGATCGCCGTGCGGTGATACGCGCATTGTGGCAGGCGGAATCGCATGCCCCGCAACTGGACAGCGCGGTGGAGGATGCCCTGGCGGGCTATGACTGGCCGGGCAATTATCGTCAGCTTGCGGCTGTGCTCAGGACATTGCGTATATTGGCATCGTCTTCTGGAGTAGTGCGCATGAGCATGCTGCCGGCTGAAGTGCTGGCGCACGGCTCGCGAAGCGCGATACAGCCGGATCGAACTGCCGTTGTTTCGTTTTCCGCCGCCACACTGGATCCCGGCATTGTTCGAGGGGAAGGCGGGCTGCGCGCCATGACGGCAGCTGCCATGAGGGCGAAGCTTGCTGCGTGCGGCGGCAATATGAGCCGCGCCGCACGCGAGCTTGGTGTGCATCGCAGCACGCTTTATCGCCGCATCGGATCCACAGCACACAAGCCTGGGGTTTGAAGCGCACAGAATCGATGCTTCACCCGCGATCCATAACGAGAAGTTATTTGTGTTTTTGCCTTGCACGATTTATGCTCAAATTAAGCATAAGCGGCAAACCGCAGGATGCATTTTTATTTTCCCAACAAATGCTCAAAATGAGCATTTGTTGGTGCGTGCCGCTTTGCCTCTTTGAGCAGGGTATGGCGCGAGCGCACCGAAATCGGAGCGGGCGCGCAATTTCCTTGAGCAGTGTTAACAGGCCCTGAACCAGCCACGCCATTCCAGTTGCGGTGGCGGCATATATCGAGAAAGGGAGATATATATCCATGGACGCTTGGGCGGACAAACCCGGCCGCACCGCTCTGGTCGAGCGCATCAAAGATCTGCTGCGCGACAAAGATGCCGTGCTCGTGGCGCATTACTACACCGATCCCGACATACAGGATCTGGCGCTGGCAACAGGAGGCTGCGTGGGCGATTCGCTCGAGATGGCGCGCTTCGGGCAAGAGCATGACGCCGGCACGATAGTCGTGGCGGGGGTGAGCTTCATGGCAGAGACGGCCAAGATACTGAGCCCGGAGAAACGTGTGCATGCCATCGACATGGAAGCCACATGCTCGCTTGATCTAGGTTGCCAGCCGGATGAATTTTCTGCCTTCTGCGATCAGCACCCCGACCGCAGCGTTGTTGTCTACGCCAATACCAGTGCGGCAATCAAGGCGCGGGCCGATTGGGTGGTGACTTCTTCCATAGCGCTGGACATTGTGCGTCATCTGGATGCACAGGGCGAAAAAATACTATGGGCGCCGGATCGTCACCTGGGCGCATACATACGCCGTGAAACAGGCGCCGACATGGTGCTCTGGAACGGTGCCTGCATTGTCCATGACGAGTTCAAGGGCGAAGAGCTGGCGGCGCTCAAGCGCCAGCATCCTGAGGCCATGGTCCTCGTGCACCCGGAATCGCCGGATAGCGTGGTGGCGCTTGCCGATGTCGTAGGTTCCACCACCAGGCTGATCGATGCGGCGCGGCAGGGCAGCGCTCAGACATATATCGTGGCGACGGACCAGGGCATTCTGCATGCAATGCGGGCGCAGGCGCCAGGCAAGACGTTTCTTGCCGCGCCCACCGCTGGGCAGAGTGCTACATGCAAGAGCTGCGCCTTCTGTCCCTGGATGGCCTTGAATACCCTGCAGCGGCTGGCGGAAATGCTGGAATCGGATGGCGCGCAGATCCATGTGGATGAGGTGCTGGCGGTTGGCGCCCGGCGCTCTCTGGGCCGCATGCTGGAGTTTGCGCGGCAGAACAAGCAGGGCCTGCGCGCCAGCGGCGATCTGGAGGCGGATATGGCCATGTTCGAGCATGTGGGCGCGGCATGAATGGCGCGCCGGAACAGGGGCCTGAGACCTGCACGATCACGCCGGAAGACAACAGCGATGTCGTGATTGTCGGCGCGGGGCTGGCAGGCGCTGCAGTGGCCTTGTCCCTGCCAGAGACATTGCGCGTGACATTGCTTGTGAAAGACACGCTGCCAGTATGCGCCAGCCAGCACGCGCAAGGCGGCATTGCCGCTGTACTCAGCGCGGATGACAGCCTGGAACAGCATATGGAAGACACGCTGGATGCGGGTGCGGGGCTGTGCCGTCCGGAGGCGGTTCGACATATCGTCGGTCTAGGGCCCGAGAGCCTGGCGTGGCTTTGCAACCTGGGTGTCGAATTCAGCTGTGACGAAGACGGCCATCTGCACCTCACGCGCGAAGGGGGCCACAGCAAGCGCCGCATCGCCCATGCCGGCGATGCCAGTGGCCGGGCCATCATGGCCGCGCTGAACCAGCGCCTCCGGATGCGCGGCAACATTCAGGTTCGAGAGCACATGCTGGCGCTCGATGTGTGTATTGCCCCGAACGGGAGCGGCGTGTCCGGCCTGGTGGCGTATGACCAGCAGGCTGGCGGCCACATATTGCTGCGGGCGCCGCATGTCGTGCTGGCGGCTGGCGGGCTTGGGCGCCTGTACTCGCGCACCAGTAATCCACCCGGCGCGACCGGCGATGGCATCGCCATGGCCTGGCGCGCGGGCGCGGCTGTATGCGGCCTTGAGTTCATACAATTCCATCCTACCTGCCTTATCCAGGAAGGGGCACCGGCTTTCCTGATTTCCGAGGCGATGCGAGGGGAGGGAGCGTGGCTCACTCTGGCGGATGGAGAGCGCTTCATGTCGCGCCACGACCCCAGGGGTGAGCTGGCGCCGCGCGATATCGTGTCCAGGGCAATTGAACACGAGATGCAGAAAAACGGGCTTGCAAACGTCTATCTCGATATCTCGCATCGCGGCCATGCCTTCATTGAGAAGCACTTTCCCGTGATACTGGAGCGCTGCCTGGGATATGGAATAGACATTCGCCGCGAACCCATCCCTGTCGCGCCTGCCGCGCACTATAGCTGCGGCGGCGTCGAGACCGACCTGCTCGGGCGAAGCAATATTCCCGGCTTGTATGCAGTGGGCGAATCAGGCTGCACGGGGTTGCATGGCGCGAACCGGCTGGCAAGCAATTCCCTGCTGGAATGTGTGGCCGTGGGACGGGCGCTGGGCGCTTACCTGGGGGCCTCGTCACGTCGCCTGGCGCCGCGTGCGCAGGATGCGCCGCGCGCCTGGGTTCCGTCTGTGGGCGAGGCGGACCCCGCATCGCTGCGCGTGGAACTGCTGGACCTCATGGACAGGGCGGCGGGCCTGTTGCGACACGGTGCGGCGCTTGAGCGTGCAGCAAACCAGATTCACCAGTGGCGAGCCCAGCTTGCGCATGGTGTGCGCAAGACGGCTTCGCTGCGCGAGGCGTATGAGTTGCGCAACCTGCTGGATACGGCTGCGCTTGTAGTGCAGGCAGCTCTGGCCAGGACGGTAAGCTGCGGGCTGCATCAGCGCATGGACTGAGACGGCGGCTTGTCCGCCGCAGGGAGCATCAGTATGAACTCCGTGCCTGCGCCTTCGCGGCTGTTCACGCTTATTGTACCGCCGTGACGCTCGGTGACGGTGTGAACGAATGCAAGGCCCAGACCCGCGCCTGCGGGGTTGTCTGGCTGGTTTTCATCGATGCGGGTAAAAGGCTTGAACAGAGACGCAATGCCTTCGGCGCTCATGCCGCGCCCCTGGTCGCGCAGGCTGACGCGCCAGAAAGAAGCTTCACGGGCAATGCTGCACTGAATACGAGTGTGAGCAGGGCTGTACTTGATGGCATTGTCCATCAGGTTGCCCAAGGCACGTCTTATCAGAGCGGCATCGCCGCGCATCCATGCGCTGTCGGGCATGTCCTCGGCCAGGATCTCAATGTCGCGTTGCCGGGCGGGCGCCCAGAAATCGTCGGCGCATTGCTGGGCAAGTTCGACAAGGTCAATGTATTGCATCCGCAACTGCATGGCCTCCGCTCGTGCGAGTTGCACGAAACCATCCACGAGGCTGAGCGTCTTGTGTGCATAACCATCTATGCGCTGCAGCAGTTCGTCCTGTTGCAGCGCGGTCGCCGGCTGGCTTTGCAGTTGAGTGAGCGCGAGTATGGAGTTCTGCGGCGAGCGCATATCGTGCGACAGAAAGCGCAGCGTCTGTTCGCGCCGGTGGCGCGCTTCGCGCAGCTGGCCGATGGCGCCATGCAATTGTGTGACGCGGGCGGACAGGGAGCCATCCCGTTGCGCGGGCAGGCTGGCCTGGATTTCGTCGCCCAACGCCAGGCGCTCACGGTTCAGCGCCTGCAGCTCGCGGTCAATATGTTGCAGCGAAGCTTCCTGGCTGCGCCAGCTCCAGACCGGAAATGCCAGCCCTACGCCCGCGAGAGCAGCCGTTACGGGAATCCAGATATGCAGGGCAAGCAGCACTGCTGCGCTGCCCGCCATGACCACGAGCCATACGCTTGCCACCACCATGAACGCCTTGCGCGGAGAGCGGCGGCGAAAGGCCAGGCAGGCGGCCAGCACGGGCAGCCACGCCAGAAAAATGTCCAGCCATGCCGGCGGAGCGACGATCCAGCTGCCGGCAATCAAATCCTGCAGGCCATTGGCCAGTATCTCCACGCCCGACATTGCAAGGCCGTTCGGAGAAACCGGTGTGGGAAAGGCATCCCCCAAGCCCGACCCCCAGGAACCCACCAGCACGTATTTTCCCTGGAATGCGGAAGCGGGTATCTTGCCTTCCAGAATCTGGGCATAAGGATAGCTGGTGTAGCTGCCAGGTCCGCCATGATAAGCAATACGCAGCGCCTTGCCCGACGCGTAACCCGCAGGCAGTCTTGCCTGCTCTCCCCCGGCCTTGAGCATGGCCGTCAGGAAATGCCGCAGCGGCTGGCCTTGCCCGCCTTCCTGGGCCAGGGTCAGGGTGCGCACTACGCCGTCATTGTCCGGATACACGTTGATATAGCCGGAGCCTGCGCTGGCCGATGCCAGGGCGGGCAAGGGGGAAACCAAAGCTTGGCGGTCATTGGCAATCATGCTGGGCAGCACGACCCGCCCATGCCGCCGCATGGCCTCGGCCAGCACCTGGTCATCATTGGGATAGGCGGGGTTCACATCACTGAGCAATATGTCCAGCCCGACGGCCTTGGCTTGCGCCAGCCTGTCGAGCAGTTGTGCATGCAGTGCCCTGCGCCAGGGCCAGTAGCCAATCTGCTCTATGCTGCCATCATCTATCGCGACAATGACGATGTCGCTCGAGGGATCTGGATGCATGGCGGTGCTCAGCACGCGGTCGTAGAAGGCGTGATCAATGCGCTCCAGGCCGATGCGGCTGCTGAACACGCACAGCAGCGTGGTGAGCGCGAGCATGGACACTGTGACGGCAAGCCACTCCACATTCATGCGCCGCTCCAGGTTTCCCCAGAAATCGGCACGCATGCGTGATTGGGCGCCAGTCATGGCAGACCTGCTAGAAATCGCGCAACACGACCGGCGCGTCAAACGCCGTGGAAACGGGAAGGCCAAAAGCGGTGCGCAGCGCAGGTTGGCCAGGGAAGGGCGATGCGGCGTCCAGCCCCATGACGCCATCGTGATCCATGGCGCGCACGCGAACATAGAAGGTGCCGGTACCCGAGGCGGAAAACGTGACAGGGGGCGCCGTGAAATGCTCGCTGGAAACCAGCTTCGTCGCCGCTTCGTCGCTGTAGACCTGGACCTGATAGCCTTCAGCTCCCGCTACTGGCGGGAAATCTGCCACCCAACCCGCCCCGCCTCGTGCCGGCGCGGACAGCGCCGGTGCGGGCAGCAACGGCCTGACCCCCAGCAGCGCGCCAGACGCGCTGGTAGCTGCGCCTTGCCCCTGGTGAACCATGGCGCGTTCGTTGCCGGTGGTCGCCAGCTGCGCGCGGCCATGCACAACCTCGCTTTGCGAGCCGCTCCCGGCTGTGCGGACCCGCAGGCGCGTCCCGCGTACGCCTGTAATGGTCACAGGCGTGCGCACCTCGAAACGGCCAACCCCTGTTCCGTCTGGCGCCACCTCTGCCTCCAGGCCCCCGGCGCGAACCTGCAGGATGGAGTCTGTCAGGCCCGTGCCCTTGAATACGCGCAGCCGCTGGATGCTCAGGGAAGATGCGGGCGGCACGGTCAATGTGCTCTGATCCGGCAGAACCAGAGTCACAAAACCATCCACGCCTGTCGCTATCACCGAGCCTTCGCCCACCTTGCTCCCGAGCCGCAGCGGTTCCCCGCTGGCCGTGGCCTGCCCTTTCACATGGCTTGCCCGGGCCAGGGCAGGCTCCTCGGGAATCATCGCGAACGGGATGACAAGCTCTTTCGAGATCGGCAGGCGCGTCGGATCGGCCACCGCATTCAGGCGTTGCAGCACCTGCCAGGTATCCGGCCCCCGCGTATAGCGCTGGGCCAGCATGATCAGCGTATCGCCCGGATCCACCGTGTGGATGAAATTATCGCCGTCCGCGCCGGAAGGCCCGGCAAGCGCGGGCATTCCAGCCAATGCGAGCAGGGACGCGGCGACAATGGCGAACAGTGTCCTCCAGGCGGAACGTACGGACTTCATGGGATCGGACCTTTTGATCTTGTGGTTATGGCTGAGGCTCTGCGAGCAGCTCCAGACGATAGCCCAGCGCGTACGAGGATGCCAGCTTCACCCCATTCTCGGGGCGCAGCTGCAGCTTGCGGCGGATGTTGGACAGATGCGTGTCCAGCGTGCGGGAAGTGGCCGGTATTTCACGATTCCAGACCGTGTTGCTGATGACATCCCGTGAAAACAGGCGGCCGGGATTGCGGAAAAACAGCAGCGCCAGCTCGAACTCCTTCGGTGCGAGCTCGATTTCCCGCCCCTGCAGCGAAATGGCTGCGCGCGCAGGATCGACTTCGTACACCGCGATCGTGAATGCGGCATTTTGCTGCGGCGATGGGGCAAGCCTGCGCTGCAAGGCCGTGATGCGAGCCACCAGCTCGCCCGGACGCACAGGCTTCATGATGTAGTCGTCGGCTCCTGCCTGCAGCCCCACCACGAGATCTTCTTCCTCGGTGCGGCTGGTGACGAACATGATAGGCATGGCCTGGCCGAAGTTGTCACGCGCCCAGCGCAGGACATCCAGGCCTGAGATATCAGGTATTTCCCAGTCCAGCAGCAGCATGTCGAAACCATGCTCGCGAACCAGCTCGGCCATCAGCGGCCGGCCGGCACGGAAAAGCGTGCACCGATGGCCGGCGGCGAGCAGAATGGACTGGAGGAGTTCCGCCTGACTGGGATCGTCTTCCAGGAGAGCTATGTGCATGTAAACCGAAAATGAATGGCTTTAGCTAAAAGTAGCCACATGTTACGTTAGTGATAACCTACTGTCGAGCCAACACGACGTTACGTTTGCGCTGATATGTTGCGCGGGAACTGCAATCGGATGCGCATTACGCCTCCCGGGGCTTGCATATTGACTGTGCCAATCCCTACATGCTACTATGGCTAGCTTACTCGAGGGGCTTCCTTGCCAAAAAATGCCGCTCGGGTAACAGGGCGCAGGGCATATCTTATCGCGCATGCGGCGCAGCTGAACGCAGTTCGGCTGGCTTTGTGGGCTTTTGGTGGCCGGGCGCCTGGCAACTCCAGCTTTGCCGCAATACCGCTCTTTTACGTGTTTCGTTCCAGACGGTTATTGTGCAAGCCGTCTGGGGCCGCCATGCAAGGCCAGCGTTACGGCTTGCATATCGGCGACAGGCGTCAATTTTCACACGCCTACCGGGTACTCAAGTGCCTGGCGCGTAAAAGTCACAGGATGCGTAAAGGTTATGCCAACCATTAGCCAACTCGTGCGCAAGCCGCGCGAAGTCAGCGCTGTCAGCAGCAAGAGCCCGGCGCTCGAGAACTGCCCGCAGCGTCGCGGTGTCTGCACTCGCGTGTACACCACTACCCCCAAGAAGCCTAACTCGGCACTGCGTAAAGTCGCCAAGGTTCGCCTCACCAACGGTTTCGAAGTCATTTCGTACATCGGCGGCGAAGGTCACAACCTGCAGGAACACTCCGTGGTTCTGGTGCGTGGCGGTCGCGTAAAGGATCTGCCCGGTGTGCGCTATCACATCGTTCGCGGCTCCCTCGACCTGCAAGGCGTCAAGGATCGCAAGCAGTCCCGTTCCAAGTACGGTGCCAAGCGTCCCAAGAAAGCCTAAGGCTTGTCCCCCTGTCCAGCTCGTCTGGTCGTATCAGTGCAGCCATGGGCAAATGGCCCGCGGTATGTAAGTGATCACCTTCATGGGTGATCGTGGCCGCCCCGGATAAGGCGGTTCAACTGAACAGTCACAAGGAAGTTAAAAATGCCTCGTCGTCGCGAAGTTCCCAAGCGTGAGATTCTCCCCGACCCCAAGTTTGGCAGCGTAGAGCTGGCCAAATTCATGAATGTTGTTATGTTGTCTGGCAAGAAAGCCGTCGCCGAACGTATTGTCTACGGCGCGTTTGACCAGATCCAGGCTAAGACTGGCAAGGAGCCTATCGAGGTGTTCAACACCGCGATCAACAACATCAAGCCTATCGTCGAAGTGAAAAGCCGCCGTGTCGGTGGCGCGAACTATCAAGTGCCGGTTGAAGTGCGCCCTGTGCGCCGCCTGGCCCTCGCCATGCGCTGGCTGCGCGAAGCAGCCAAGAAGCGCGGCGAGAAATCGATGGATCTGCGCCTGGCCGGCGAGCTGATCGATGCCTCCGAAGGCCGTGGCGGCGCGATGAAGAAACGCGAAGACACGCACAAGATGGCAGAGGCCAACAAGGCATTCAGCCATTTCCGTTGGTAAATTAAGGACATAAACCATGGCCCGCAAAACCCCAATCGAGCGCTATCGCAATATTGGTATTTCCGCGCACATCGATGCAGGGAAGACCACTACGACCGAGCGCATTCTGTTCTACACCGGCGTCAACCACAAGATTGGCGAAACCCATGAAGGCTCGGCCACCATGGACTGGATGGAGCAGGAGCAAGAACGCGGCATCACCATTACCTCGGCAGCGACCACGGCGTTCTGGCGTGGCATGGCGGGCAATCGTCCCGAGCACCGCATCAACATCATCGACACCCCGGGGCACGTCGACTTCACCATTGAAGTCGAGCGTTCCATGCGCGTGCTCGATGGCGCATGCATGGTCTATTGCGCTGTGGGCGGTGTGCAGCCCCAGTCGGAAACGGTATGGCGCCAGGCCAACAAGTACGGCGTTCCCCGTCTGGCCTTCGTCAACAAGATGGACCGCACCGGCGCGAACTTCTTCAAGGTCTATGACCAGCTCAAGACCCGCCTGAAGGCCAACCCCGTGCCCATCGTCATCCCCATCGGCGCCGAAGATGCCTTCAAGGGCGTTGTCGACCTGGTCAAGATGCAATCCATCATCTGGGACGAAGCCTCCCAGGGTACGAAGTTCGAATACGGCGAGATCCCTGCCGATCTGGCTGACGAAGCCAACGAATGGCGCGAAAAGATGGTCGAATCCGCGGCGGAAGCCAACGAAGACCTGATGAACAAGTACCTGGAATCGGGTGAGCTCACGGAAGACGAGATCAACCTGGGCCTGCGCCTGCGCACCATTGCCGGCGAGATCCAGCCCATGCTGTGCGGCACCGCTTTCAAGAACAAGGGCGTGCAGCGCATGCTTGACGCGGTCATCGACTACCTGCCTTCCCCGGTGGACATTCCTCCGGTCCAGGGCCTGGACGACGATGGCAACGAAATCAGCCTGCCCGCCTCGGACGACGCCAAGTTCTCCGCGCTGGCATTCAAGCTGATGAGCGATCCGTTCGTCGGTCAGCTGACCTTCGTGCGTGTGTACTCGGGCGTGCTGAATTCGGGTGAAACCGTCTACAACCCCGTCAAGGGCAAGAAAGAACGCATTGGGCGCATCCTGCAGATGCACGCCAACAACCGTGCCGAGATCAAGGAAGTTCTGGCGGGCGACATCGCCGCCGTCGTGGGTCTGAAAGACGTCACCACTGGCGAAACGCTGTGCGACGTTGGCCAGCACATCCTGCTCGAGCGCATGGAGTTCCCCGAGCCTGTGATTTCCCAGGCTGTCGAGCCCAAGACCAAGGCCGACCAGGAAAAGATGGGCGTCGCCCTTTCGCGCCTGGCACAGGAAGATCCTTCTTTCCGCGTGCGCAGCGATGAAGAGTCCGGCCAGACCATTATTTCCGGCATGGGCGAGCTGCACCTCGAAGTGCTGGTTGACCGCATGCGCCGTGAATTCGGCGTGGAAGCCAACGTCGGCAAGCCCCAGGTGGCCTACCGCGAAACCATCCGCAAGACGTGCGAAGAGGTCGAAGGCAAGTTCGTCAAGCAGTCGGGCGGTCGCGGCCAGTATGGTCACGTCGTGCTCAAGCTCGAACCCCTGCCTCCCGGCGGCGGCTACGAGTTCGTGGACGCCATCAAGGGCGGTGTGGTGCCTCGCGAGTTCATTCCCGCAGTCGACAAGGGCATCCAGGAAACACTGCCGGCCGGCGTGGTTGCGGGCTACCCCGTGGTCGACGTCAAGGCTACGCTGTTCTTCGGTTCCTACCACGATGTGGACTCGAACGAAAACGCATTCCGCATGGCTGCTTCCATGGCGTTCAAGGACGGCATGCGCAAGGCCAGCCCGGTGCTGCTCGAGCCCATGATGGCTGTGGAAGTCGAGACGCCGGAAGACTATGCCGGTACGGTCATGGGCGATCTGTCCTCCCGTCGCGGCATGGTGCAGGGCATGGATGACATTCCTGGCGGTGGCAAGATCATCAAGGCCGAGGTTCCCCTGGCCGAGATGTTCGGTTACTCGACCAATCTGCGTTCGCAGACACAAGGTCGCGCAACCTACACCATGGAATTCAAGCACTACGCGGAAGCGCCGAAGAACGTCGCTGACGAAGTCATTGCCGCTCGCGGCAAGTAATCAACCAGATCCCACCCGCGCAATCATGCGGGTGGGCTGAACTTTTTGTGTTTCATTGAAAACATTGATGGGATAAATCATGGCAAAAGAGAAGTTTGAACGAACCAAACCTCACGTGAACGTTGGCACGATTGGTCACGTTGATCACGGCAAGACGACGCTGACGGCGGCCATCACGACGGTGCTGTCCAAGGAATTCGGTGGCGCGGCGCGCGGCTACGACCAGATCGACAACGCGCCCGAAGAGAAGGCTCGCGGGATCACGATCAACACCTCGCACGTGGAATACGAGACGCAGACGCGTCACTACGCGCACGTTGACTGCCCGGGCCACGCGGACTACGTGAAGAACATGATCACGGGCGCGGCGCAGATGGACGGGGCGATCCTGGTGGTGTCGGCCGCTGACGGCCCGATGCCCCAGACGCGCGAGCACATTCTGCTCTCGCGCCAGGTTGGCGTGCCCTACATCATCGTGTTCCTGAACAAGGCGGACATGGTCGATGACGAGGAGCTGCTGGAGCTGGTGGAAATGGAAGTTCGCGAGCTGCTCTCGAAGTACGACTTTCCGGGCGACGATACGCCGATCGTGAAGGGTTCGGCCAAGCTGGCGCTCGAGGGCGATGAGGGTCCGCTGGGCAAGCAGGCGATCCTGCAACTGGCCCAGGCGCTGGACACGTACATCCCGACGCCCGAGCGCGCGGTCGATGGCACGTTCCTGATGCCAGTGGAAGACGTGTTCTCGATCTCGGGTCGCGGCACGGTGGTGACGGGCCGTATCGAGCGCGGCGTGATCAAGGTTGGCGAGGAAATCGAGATCGTCGGTATCCGCGACACGGTCAAGACCACGTGCACGGGTGTGGAGATGTTCCGCAAGCTGCTGGATCAGGGCGAGGCGGGGGACAACGTGGGTATTCTGCTGCGCGGGACCAAGCGCGAGGAAGTCGAGCGCGGTCAGGTGCTGGCCAAGCCCGGCTCGATCAAGCCGCACACGGACTTCTCGGCCGAGGTGTACATTCTGTCCAAGGACGAGGGAGGCCGTCATACGCCGTTCTTCCAGGGCTACCGTCCGCAGTTTTACTTCCGTACGACGGACGTGACGGGCACGATCGAGCTGCCGGCGGACAAGGAAATGGTGTTGCCGGGCGATAACGTGTCGATGAAGGTGAGCCTGATCGCGCCGATCGCAATGGAAGAGGGCCTGCGCTTCGCAATTCGCGAGGGTGGCCGCACGGTGGGCGCCGGTGTGGTCGCCTCCATCTCCAAGTAAGCGGCACTCAGCCAGCAAAGGCGGGAGCAATCTTGCTCCCGTCCAATTCGTTCTTTAGGAATTCCCATGAAAAACCAGAAAATCCGCATCCGTCTGAAAGCGTTCGATTACAAGCTGATCGATCAGTCCGCAGCCGAAATCGTTGAAACGGCCAAGCGCACGGGCGCGGTGGTGCGCGGCCCGGTTCCGCTGCCTACTCGTATCCGTCGCTACGACGTCCTGCGTTCGCCGCACGTGAACAAGACATCGCGCGACCAGTTCGAAATGCGTACGCACCAACGTCTGATGGACATTGTGGATCCCACCGACAAGACTGTTGACGCGCTCATGCGCCTTGACCTGCCCGCAGGTGTGGACGTCGAAATCGCATTGCAGTAAGCTGTACCCCGAGCACCTCGGGTGCAACTCCGCCAAAACGCCATGCTCGTTGCATGGCGTTTTGCATTGGCGGATACGAAACAATAATGCCGTGCCGCAGTGATGCAAGCCTGTACATTCCGCATGCGGCGCGACACAGGAGGGGTGGGGCGGATGCGCAGACTACGGATGTTTCTCTGCATGGTGTTGCTGGCGATGGCAAGCCTGCCGGCCATGGCGCAGCAGGAGGCTTGCAACGGTGGTCGGCCCGTCAAGCTTGCTGACCAGACCTGGGAAAGCGCGACATTCACCATGCATGTCATCCAGGCCCTGCTCGAAGCTGCCTACGAATGCAAGACAGAGATCGTCCCGGGCACGCCCGCCGCCACCGAGTCGGCGCTGGCTCAGGATGACCTGCAGATCATTGCCGAGATATGGACCGGCCGCTCGCCCATTATTGAAAAAGCCATCAAGGCGGGTGATGTCAGGGTGATAGGCGATACGCTGGCAGGCGGCGCTGAGCAGGGGTGGTATGTTCCTGACTACGTCGTCCATGGCGACAGTGCGCGAGGCATAGAAGCCACCGCGCCCGACCTGAAATCGTGGCGCGATCTGCCGCGCTACAAGCATCTGTTTCGTGATCCGGAAGAGCCATCCAAAGGCCGCTTCCTGAACTGCCCCTCCGGGTGGGTCTGCGAGCAGACCAACAGCCGCCTGCTCGAGGTGCATGGGCTTGATGATGACTACAACAATTTCCGTGCGGGTACTGGCGCGGCGCTGGACTCGGCCATCAGTTCAGCCTATGACCGGGGCGTGCCCATTCTCTTCTACTATTGGCAGCCGGCAGGCCTGATGGCGAAATACAAGTTCGCCAAGGTGGCGCAGGACGCGTTCAACCAGAGGTGCTGGGACACGATTGTGAGCGGTGAAGGCACGCTGTGTTCGTCTGACTTTCTGGTCGCCCACCTTGGCGTCGGCGTCTCGGCTCCATTTGCCCGGGCCAACCCCGGGCTCATTGCCTTCCTGGAGCGGCTGCAGTTCCAGCCGCCGCTGCTGAACAAAATGATTCTGGACATGACGGAGTCGCATGCGGGAGGCCGGGCAATGGCGGAGCGCTTCCTGCGCGAGAATCCAGAGATCTGGCATGCCTGGCTGCCGGAAGACGCGGCAGCCAGGGCTGACGCGGCGCTGGGGCTGGCGCAGCCCGAGGCCGACAGGCTGGATATATTCCCCGATTGGTCGGCGGCGGACTTCGTGAACGAACGCCTGGTCGCCATCGTGAAGACATACGGCGACAGCCTACGCAAGGCCAGTGAATTCATACTGACCAAGGTGCTGCTGCCTGTGGAAAACATGATGCAGGCCCTTCCTGCCTGGCTTTTCCTGGCCATCGTGGCGCTGCTTTCCTGGCATGCCACGCGCAAGGTGCTGACCACGGTACTCTACGTGGCATGCCTGTATGCGATAGGCGCCGTGGGCTTGTGGGACAAACTCATGCAGACGTTTTCGCTGGTGCTCGTCTCCACTGTTTTTTCCATTGTTCTTGGCATTCCGGTCGGAATCCTGGCGGCGGGAAGCAGGATATTGCGGCGGGTGCTCACGCCCGTGCTCGATGTGATGCAGACGCTCCCGAGCTTTGTATATCTGATACCTGTGCTGATGCTGTTCGGGTTGGGTAAGGTGCCGGCATTGTTCGCCACCATCATTTATGCCGTGCCGCCGCTGATACGCCTGACAGTGCTGGGCTTGCGCCAGGTCGACCGCAATGTCATGGAGGCCGCCCAGTCCTTCGGTGTGACGCGATGGCAGATGCTGGTCAGGGTTACGTTGCCGCTGGCTCGCCCAAGCATCATGGCGGGCATCAACCAGACTACCATGATGGCGCTGGCCATGGTTGTCGTCGCCTCCATGATCGGAGCGCGGGGTCTGGGAGAGGATGTGCTGGCGGGCATACAGACGCTGGATGTCGGGCGTGGCCTGCAGGCTGGCGTGGCCATTGTGATCCTTGCGATTGTCATTGACCGCATCACACAGGCATACGGACGACCGCGCAGGCGCCGCCAGGCCATGCGGCAACAGGAGGGCGCGCGATGAGCGAGACGTATACCCATTTCCCGCAAGCGGTTCCGGCCGATCCCGTCGGCGAGCCCGTCAAGATTCAGATCAGTGGCGTCTACAAGGTATTCGGGCGTCATGAAGCGCGTGCGCTCGAGCTGTTGCGGCAAGGCGCGGACAAATCCACCGTGCAGGCGGAAACAGGGGCCAACGTAGGGCTTGCAGGCGTGGACGCGCAGATTCCCACCGGCCAGATTACCTGCATCATGGGTTTGTCCGGTTCGGGCAAGTCCACCCTGGTACGGCATCTGAACCGGCTTATCGATCCTTCCGCCGGCGAGATACTGGTGGATGGCGTAAACATTCTTGCCCTGAGCATGCCCGCCCTGCGGGAACTGCGCCGTCACAAGATCAGCATGGTCTTCCAGAATTTTGGCCTGCTGCCGCACATCAACGTCCTGGACAATGTCGCGTTTGGCCTGAGCGTGCGCGGGGAGCCGCGCAGGCAGGCGCGGGACACCGCGCGGGAATGGCTTGAACGCGTGGGGCTGGAGGAATACCAGAAGAACTATCCCGATGAACTTTCTGGCGGCATGCGCCAGCGTGTGGGCCTGGCCCGGGCGCTGGCGATCGATGCCCAGGTACTGCTGATGGACGAGGCCTTCTCGGCGCTTGATCCGCTCATTCGCTATGACATGCAGGATCAGTTGCTGGCGCTGCAGCAACGCCTGCGCAAGACAATCGTTTTCATCACGCATGACATCGAGGAGGCACTGCGTCTGGGCCAGCACATCATTATTCTGCGCGACGGGAAAGTGGAGCAGGTCGGCTCACCTGAAGACATCCGCAATCGCCCCGTCAACGAATATGTGGAACGTTTTGTGGTCAGGCGGGCGGCGTCAGCGAAAGGCTGAACAGCCTGCCCGAGAGCGGTGCGCTCGCAAGCGTTTCCATCGGCACGCGGTGTCGTGCGCTGGTGATGAACAGCGTCTGGCCATCATGCCCGCCAACCGCCAGATCAACGGGGTGGGGTACGGGCATACCCTGAACACGATCAATGCTGCCATCCGCGGAAAAGCGCAATACGCTCCATCCGTCACCCATGGCCGTCCAGACGCCGCCTGCCGTGTCGCGAGCAAGGCCGAGCGGGCGGCCCGATCCTCGCGGCATGCTGATAAAGCGCCTGATTGAGCGATTGGCTTCCTGCAGCATCAGAATGGAGCCCGAGCCAGGTGTGGTGGCATAGACCAGGTCCTGTTCGGGAGCGGCGCAGAGCGCGCCCACTGGCTCATCAATGCGCCAGCGAGGCTCAAACCGGCCGGCCATCCCGAGCGCGCCAACCAGGACGTATCCCTGTTCGTGCTCGATGGCCGCCCACATACGGTCGGGCCCGCCGTCGGCCAGCGCCAGGACTGTGCCTGGAACGTTGACCTGGCAGGTCCGGGCGCCGCCATCGGCATCGACGGCCAGCCAGCCCGATGCTTGCGCCACGATAAGCAGGCCGTCGCATGGGGCCATGCCCAGGATGGGCGAATCAAGCGTCATGACCGTAGTGTCGCTGCTTCCATCCCAGCAATGAATGGCGGGCGCGAGCGTATCGGCCCAGAACAGGCGGCCTTGCTCCTTCGACCATATGGGGAAGGCGCCATGGAATGCCCAGCGGCGCGGCATAGGTACGGGCTCGCCTGCAATGGGGGAGCCGTCTTTCTCGACAGCCAGCTGCGCGCCGACGCGCCGGGCGGCCTCCGCAACCTCGGGACCCAGCAGATCCAGCCTTTCGCGCGTCAGCCTGTAGGCGGGGCCGGCAATACTGAGCGCACCGCGTACCTTGCCCTGGGCATCCACGATGGCGGCCCCCACGCAGCGTACGCCCAATGCAATTTCTTCATCGTCAATGGAGTAGCCGCGCGCCGCTGTAATTCGGATATCGGCATGAAGTCGACGGCGGTCAGTGATGGTGAGCGGCGTCTGCGCGGTCAGCGTCAGTTCGCGGATCAACGCCTCTCTTGCGGGCTCCTCCATTGCGGCAAGGATGGCTTTGCCCTGGCTGGTGCAGTGCATGGGCTTGTGCCTGCCCAGTATGGCTTCGGATCGATGGCTATGTACGCCGGTAACCCGTTCCAGGGATATGACTTCCAGACCGTCCCGGGCGCCCAGATACGTGGTTTCGCCAGTCAGGTCCCGCAGCGCCCGCATTTCCAGTGCGGCTGCGCCCACAAGACCAGGCATGGCGTAGCTCTGGCGCGCCATCTCGAAGCAGCGCAGGCCCAGGCAATATACCTGCCGCAATGGATCCCGCCGCACCATCCCACGCGCAATCAAAGTGGCAAGCAGCCGGTAGACAGTCGTCCTGGGCAGGCCAAGCCGCGCCGCCAGTTCGACCTGGCTGATGCCTTCGGGTGAATTCTCGATGGCTTCGAGCAGGTCTATGGCCTTCTCAAGGGAGCCTGTGCCCTGGCCGGGGTTTACTGACATGGGCGCTTGTCTCAAACAGTGGGATTTCAGCCATTGTAGGGTGATCGGCAGTCCAGAAACAGGTGCAAAGCCGACTGTCTTCATACCTATAATTTTCTGACACCCCGGTTCGTTCAACCTGTCTCACAAGCTGGGACAGACCGGCCTTCCACCCCCCTGTACCATGCGAGATAATACGATGCATGCAAGCAACCCTTCCCCCCTGGCAGAGATCCCCAGGCATGCCGCCGCCGTCCATGTTCCCGAAGGGGTGCTGGACAGGCTCGCCAGGGTGTCCAGCGGCTCGCTGACAACCCAGCTTTACATTAAAGGCTTTCGCCAGCCCGTGCTGCATGGCCTGCGGCCTCTGAACCGGAAGGTCAAGCCCTTCGCGGGCCGGGCCTACACCATGCGTTTCATACCGGCCCGTGAGGATGTGGACAACTACGCCAACCTGACGACACAGCCCGATGCGGGCAACCTTCAGTGGGTGGGCGTGGAGCAGATCGAGCCCGGCCATGTGCTGGTGATCGATAGCAACCAGGATGGCCGCGCGGCGTCCATGGGGTTCATGCTGGTGACGCGCATGATGATGCGCGGCGCGCGGGCCGTGATATCGGACGGCAGCTTCCGGGATGGCAGCGAGCTGGCGGATACCCCGCTGCCCGTCTGGGGGGCGGGCGTTACGGCCACAACGCGTCTTGCCTATCATCATGTGGCTGACTTGCAGGTGCCCATCGGCTGCGCTGGCGTTGCGGTCTACCCTGGCGATGTCATCCATGGCGACGGGGACAATGTCACGGTGATCCCTGCCCATCTGGCCGAGGAGATGGCCGATCTCTGCGAAAATCGTGATGCCATAGAGGCCTATCTGGCCATGCGCGTCCAGGCAGGCGAAGCGCTGTGGGGCCTGTACCCGCCCAGCGACGAGACCCGCAGACAGTATCAGGAATGGATGGCGCGGGGCTGCCCGCCCATCCCCGCTGTTGCCCCTGCCGCCGGTGGGCGCTGAGCCCGCTTCGAATCCGCAATGCAAGAGGTTTACCCATGAGCACGCCACCCCGCTACACGGCCGCGGATCACGCCGCCATGATCCGAAAATATTTCGACGCCTGCAATGCAGGCAGCTATGAGCAGCTTGTCGACTGTTTTACCCCCGATGCGGTGCATTACTTTCCTGCGGGGCTGCCGGAAGTTCCCTGGCGCTCCGCCGACATGATTGCGCGCAAATGGGTCTGGTGCGTCGAGAATCTTGGCTCGCGCTGGACCATAGAAAAAATCCTGGTCAGTCATGACAGTCCGGAGGCAGTGATCGAGTGGACGCACTGGAAAACAGCCACAGGCAAGGCGCTGCGCGGCGATGAATGGTACCGCTTCTGCCCCGAGACAGGAAAGATCAGCGAGATCCGCGCCTACTATGCCAGCCCGGCCGATCAGGAGGCCAATATCAACGAGCTGGTGGATTTCGATTACGCTGGGCGAGGTTATGCGCTCACGCCGCCGGTAGCGCAAGCATGATGCGGCATATCGTCATGTTCCGCCGGCGCGATGATGTGCCGGCGCACGGCGCGCGCGAGCGCGCGCTGGTGCATCGCATGCGTGGCCTGGACAAACACATAGACTGCATGCGTGCATGGAGACTGTCTGCCAACGAGGTGGCGCGCCCCATCTGCTGGGACTACGTGCTAGAGTGCGCCTTTGATGATGAGGCGGCGCTCAATGCCTACCTGGCCCACCCCGCACATCAGGCACTAATCGAAGACCTGCGGCACTATTTTGTCTGGGCTGCGGTGGACTATACCCTGGCATCCTGATCCGTCGTGTCTGCGGTGCCTCCTGAAGGCGCGGCATGCGGTGGGGCGGTGCAAGGTCTTTTCGTTGGAGTCCTTGGCAATTCGCCCGGCGTTTCGCCGTATCCGAAGCCTGTGTTCTGGCGCGGGCCCTGGCGGGGCCCGCGCGTTCAATAAATGTCTGGATCCGCCGTGCGGGCCGTGCCGCCCAGCACGGCGAAATCACAACCTTCATTCGCCTGCGTGACCTGCTGGGCGAACAATGCGCCATAGCCGCGCTGATAGGCAGCCTCGGGCGGCAGCCAGGCCGCGCGCCTGCTTGCCAGCTCCTCGTCGCTGACCAGCATGTCCAGACGCCGTGCCGCGACATCAATTTCAATCATATCGCCGGTGCGAACCAGGGCCAGCGGCCCTCCGATATGCGATTCGGGCGCCACATGCAGCACGCAGGCGCCGAAACTGGTGCCGCTCATGCGCGCGTCCGAGATGCGCAGCATATCGCGCACGCCCTGCCGCAGCAGCTTGCGGGGAATAGGCAACTGGCCCCATTCGGGCATGCCCGGTCCGCCAAGCGGCCCAGCATTGCGCAGCACGATGACGCTGTCCGCATCCACATCCAGATCCGGGTCGTCGATGCCCGCGGAAAGCGCGGCATAGTTGTCGAACACGATGGCGCGGCCCCGGTGCCTGAGCAGCCGGGCCTCGGCCGCGGCCGGCTTGATCACCGCGCCATCGGGACAGAGGTTGCCCCGCAGAATGGCGAGACTGCCATTGGCCACCAGGGCCTTGCCTTCGGGCAGGATAACCTTGTCGTTGTGTATGCGCGCGTCGGCAACGTTTTCGCCCAGCGTCCGGCCATTGACGGTAAGCGTCTCACGATGCAGGCGGTCGCCCAGTTGGTGCATCAAGGCCCGCAGCCCGCCCGCGTAAAAGAAATCTTCCATCAGGTAGGCACCAGCCGGGCGCAGGTTTGCCACAAGCGGCGTGACCGCCGCCAGTTGGTCAAAGCGATCCAGCGACAGGTGAACCCCCGCGCGGCGAGCCATGGCGATCAGATGCACCAGCGCATTGGTGGAACCTCCGAGCGACAGCACGGTGACAATGGCATTGTCGAATGATTTTTCTGTGATGATGTCGGATGGGCGCAGGTTTTCCCATGCCATGTCCACGATCCGTTTGCCTGTTTCCACCGCCATCTGGGCATGGCGGGCGTCGGGTGCCGGTATAGATGCCGCTCCAGGCAGCGTCATGCCCAGTGCTTCGGCCGCGCTCGTCATGGTTGATGCTGTGCCCATGGTCATACAGTGGCCGGACGAGCGGGCAATGCCAGACAGTACTTCCTCCCACTGCGCATGGTTGATTGCACCAGCACGCAGCTCGTTCCAGTTCTTGAACATATCACTGCCCGAACCCAACGTTTGACCGCCCGCATTGCCTCGCAGCATCGGGCCGGCAGGCATGAAGATGGCAGGTATGTTCATGGAGAATGCACCCATCAGCAATGCTGGCGTTGTCTTGTCGCAGCCGCCCATCAGTACGACCGCATCGGCCGGGTAGGAGCGCAGCAACTCCTCGGTCTCCATGGCCAGCAGATTGCGATACAGCAGCGCGCTGGGTTTCTGGAAGGGTTCGGCCAGCGACATGGCGGGCATTTCCAGCGGAAAGCCGCCTGCCTGCCATATGCCGCGCTTGATCTCCTGAACGCGATCCCTGAAGTGGGTGTGGCAAGGGTTGATATCGCTCCAGGTGTTGATGATCGCGATGACCGGCTTGCCTATGTAGTCGGCGCAGACATAGCCCATCTGTGCCATGCGGGACCTGTGGTTGAAGGTCCGCATGGAAGGCTGGCCCAGCCAGCGCCACGAGCGCAGTGATTCGGGGGCGCGCCGGGGGCGCGTTGTCTTGCCAGCATTGTCAGCCATGGAGTTTCCGGGTGAGAGGTGGATGCGCGTATCAGACCTTGCCAGCGCATTCGAACGAATCGGCTGTCCATGCACGGGCCTGTTCGCTCAGGCTGAAGCCAAGGCCTGGGCGGTCAGGCACCAGCATCCGCCCCTCGCGCAATGTCAGACGTTCATTGAACATGGGCTCCAGCCATTCAAAATGCTCCAGCCAGGGTTCGCGCGGATACGCTGCGGCCAGATGCAGATGGATTTCCATTGCGAAATGAGGAGCGAGCTTGATGCCCTTGTAATCCGCAAGATTCATGATCTGCAGGAAGGGCGTGATGCCGCCCACGCGAGGCGCGTCGGGCTGGATGAAATCGCAGGCGCCCGCCATGGTCAGCTGGGCATGCTCGCCAAAGCTGGTCAGCATTTCACCTGTGGCAACCGGCGTGTCCAGCGTTGCGGCCAGCGCCGCATGGCCTTCGATATCGTAGGCGTCGAGCGGCTCCTCGATCCAGGTCAGGTCATACTGCTCCAGCACACGCCCCAGGCGCTGGGCGGCAGGGCGATCCCATTGCTGGTTGGCGTCCACCATCATGGGGAAGCTGTCGCCCAGATGCTCGCGCACACGCTGCACGCGCTGCAGATCGACCCTGCTATCCGGCTGGCCCACCTTGATCTTGATGCCGCCGATGCCATGGGCCAGTGATTTGTCGATATTGTCGATAACCTGCTCCAGCGGCATCGACAGATAGCCGCCGGAGGTGTTGTAGCATTGGACGGAATCACGGTGCGCACCCAGCAGGCGGGCCAGCGGCAACCCGGCGCGCTTTGCCTTCATGTCCCACAGCGCGATGTCAAAAGGCGCAATGGCTTGTGTAGTCAGTCCGCTGCGGCCCATTGAGGCGCCAGCCCAGATCAGCTTGTTCCAGATGCGTTGAATATCATTGGGATCCTCGCCGATCAGTTGCGGGGCGATTTCTTTTGCATGAGCGTACATGCCGGGGCCTCCCGCACGCTTTGAGTAGCCGAAGCCGACACCTTCATGGCCACCGCGCGAGCGAATCTCCGCAAAGATGAAGGCAATCTCGGTCAGTGGCTGCTGCCGCCCCGTCAGGACCTTCGCGTCGCTAATGGGCGCCGCCAGCGGCAGGTAGACGAGCGAAAGCCGGATCCAGTCAATTCGGTCGCGGTCTGTGCTACCTGTGCTTTGGCTGCTGTCCCCGGTCATGGCAGGCGCGTCTGCCAAAAGGGTGTCGTTCATTTCAATCTCTCCTTGGGATGAAAAAGTAATTCCGCTACTTGGCCTTGATATTGGCTTCCTTGATCAGGTCGCCCCACTTCTGGATTTCGCTCTTCACGAAGTCCGAATATTCCTGGGATGTGGAGGCCACAACCACGAATCCGGTACGCTCGAGCCGTTCCTTGTTCTCGGGTTTTGAAAAGACCGTGCGCATGGCAGTTTCCAGCTTGTGCACAATAGCGGGGGGCGTGCCGGCCGGGGCTGATAGCCCGGCCCAGGAAATTGCCTCGAAGCCCGGATAGCCGGATTCAGCCACGGTGGGCACATCGGGGAACAGGGGGTTGCGTTCCTTGCTGGCTACCGCAAGCGCGCGCAACTTGCCCGCCTGCACCAGAGGCAAGGCAGCGTCCTGGTTAATGAACATCGCGTTCACTTCACCCGCCATGACGGCGGTCAGCCCCGGCGCGCCGCCCCGGTAGGGTACGCCCATCATGTTCAGCCCGGCCTTGGTGCGCAGCAGCTCCATGGCCAGGTGCCCGGAAGCGCCGAAGGTCACCGCATAAGTCACGTCGCCAGGGTGCTTCTTCACATAGGCCACGAACTCCTGAAGCGTCTTTGCTGGCATCTGCGGATTGACGACCAGGACGTTCGGGCCTGACTCCAGCTGCGAGATCTGTACGAAATCACGGGTCGAGTCATAGTCGGGTTTGGGGGTCATGCCGTGCACGATGGCGTTGCTGCCAATGCCCGACAGCAGCAGGGTGTAGCCATCGGGTTTGGCGCGAGCCGCCTGCGCGCTGCCGATCACGCCGCCCGCGCCGCCCTTGTTCTCGATGATGAAGGGCTGGCCCAGCTCCTTGCCAAGCTCATCGCCTATCAGCCGTCCCATCACATCCGACGTGCCGCCGGCGGGGAAGGGCACGATGATGGTCACAGGCTTGTCGGGATAGCCGGCTGCGGCGTCATTTGCCATGCCCGGGCCGGACATCGTCAGGCAGGCCGCGCCGATTGCGAGGACTGCCAGCAGGCGTTTCTTGTTGGTCATGCTGCTCTCCTTTGGGAAATTCTCGGGGGTCTCGCCGCCCGTTTGTGGCAGGCACGGCGCGGTTGCTCCTGTGCCTGGATATCTATATGCCTATGGCCGCGGCGGATGTACGCCCGCCGCCTGCAGCAGGCCCTTGGTATATCCGAGGGCGAAGGACATGAAGCGTTCGCGCCCCGCGTCCAGCTCGGACACAGGCACGTGGTCGGGGCAGAGCGGGCCGGCGTATCCGCCTCGCTGGTAGGCCTTGATGGCCTCGAACATGTCAACGTCGCCCTCGTCGGGGAATACTTCCTGGAAATCCAGGTATCCGCCGCGAATGTTGCGGAAATGAACCATGTAGATGCGGCCGGTGGCAGCGAATTCTTCAATGACGGGAATCATGGCCTTGCCGGGTTCGGTGAACATCTCCGCCACAGTTCCCTGGCAAAAGTTGAGCCCATGGCTGCGACTCGGGCTCAGCGCCAGGAAGCGGCGCAGTCCGTCCACCGATCCGACCACATGTTCAATGCCATTCAGGCCCCCTTGGGGGTAGGCAGGGTCGTGGGGGTGGCAGGCCAGCCGAACGCCGGCCTGTTCGGCTGCGGGCACCAGCCCCTCGACCAGAAACTCTATGGCGTCCCACCCCGCTTGCTCGCTGACCGCGGGCACATTGCGCGCGACTCGCTGGCCGCACAGCGCCGCTGCCTCGCGCGCCGATTCCGCGCCTTGGCCGTCTGGGGCAAGGCTGCCGGGTGTGGCTTGACTACCCGGATACCCCACGCCCCAGTAAGAATGCCGGTCATCGTCTTCGGGCGAATAGTCCGCCAGCGTGAACCCGGAATTCATTGCGCCGCCTCGTCCGGGCTTGAGCGCGGTGCGGGTGATGCCCACCATCTGGACGTTGTATTTGAGACAGTCGATGCCAGCGTCGGCGGCTTTCCGTATGTTGTCGGCCAGCACCGCCCGCTGCTTCCCGGCGTCCGCCAGGTCCACCATGGAGTCCAGCAATATGGAACCCACATCAAGTGCGAACACATCCAGCTTCAGGCCAAAACCCTCGACCCAGCGACGGTATTGCCCCAGTTTTGCGCTGTCCCACGCGCTGGCGCCGCCCGATGCGGAAACCAGCTCCGTGCCTCTGTTGTCCAGGATGACATGCTCCACGCCAAGCTGGGCAGACAAGCGCAGGCGGCGTTCGTCGGGATTCAGTAACTGTTCGCTGATATACATGATGAATGAGCTATTCCGGGGGGGGGCTGGGGAGGTGCGGCAGGGAAGAAATGCTTCCCGATCGGGTATGTGGCTATTCTTGGCGAGAGCCTCTTGCGCCGCAATACTGCGGCTCCAAGAGCATGGACGGGGTGTCCCGTCATTTGGGAAACAAGACTGTGTCAAGGAGCCTGCGCGCATGCCGCTGCGGTTTTGTTGCGTTTCCGCCCGAGCGGCCGTCTTCTTCATCAGCGCCGTGATGCGCTGCTTGCCAGGTTTGCTTGACCCGTGTTAAAGTGCGAGGCTTAGCCAAAAAAGTAGCTTTTCTTTTTTTTTGGCATTGAGATTCGTGTATGCGGGGTCCGCAGTTGCAGGCGGGCTCATGTGTACGGTAATTAGCCCCGACCAATCGCAGTCGGGAATGGAGAAAACGATGTCGAACTCGACACCTACGCCTGCCGCTTACCGGCTGGGCCTGGTAGGGCGTAAAGTCGGCATGACCCGTATTTTCACCGAGGAAGGCGAGTCCATCCCGGTGACAGTGCTGGACGTGTCGAACAACCGCGTGACCCAGGTCAAGTCGCCAGAAACCGATGGCTATGCGGCAATCCAAGTTGCCTATGGCACTCGTCGCGCATCGCGCGTGGCAAAAGCCCAGGCAGGGCATTACGCCAAGGCCGGCGCTGAAGCCGGCAGCATCCTGAAGGAATTCCGTCTCGACCCCGCCAAGGCGGCCGAATTCACGGCCGGTTCGGTCGTGGCCGTCGAAAGCGTGTTCGAAGCTGGCCAGAAGGTCGACGTGACGGGCACCACCATTGGTAAAGGCTTTGCCGGTACCATCAAGCGCCACAACTTCGGTTCGCAGCGCGCCTCCCACGGTAACTCGCGCTCGCACCGCGTTCCTGGCTCCATCGGTCAGGCACAGGATCCGGGCCGCATCTTCCCCGGCAAGCGCATGTCCGGCCACCTGGGTGATGTTACCCGTACCGTCCAAAACCTCGACATCGTGCGTGTCGATGCCGAACGCGGCCTGCTTCTGGTCAAGGGCGCTGTCCCTGGCCACAAGAATGGCGACGTGGTCGTGCGTCCCGCCATCAAGATGTCGGCAAAGAAAGGAGCCTAATCAATGGAACTCAAGCTCCTGAGCGACAACGGCCAGGCTTCCACCGTTGCAGCGCCCGATACCGTATTCGGTCGTGATTTCAACGAAGCGCTGGTGCACCAGATCGTGGTGGCCTTCCAGGCCAACGCCCGCAGCGGCAACCGCACCCAGAAGGGCCGCGACGCTGTCAAGCACTCCACGAAGAAGCCGTGGCGCCAGAAAGGCACTGGCCGCGCCCGTGCCGGCATGACGTCCTCGCCCCTGTGGCGTGGAGGCGGTCGCGCCTTCCCCAACTCGCCCGACGAGAATTTTTCGCAGAAGGTCAACAAGAAGATGTATCGCGCAGGCATCCGCGCGATCCTGTCTCAGCTGGCCCGCGAAGACCGCATCGCCGTGGTCGATACTTTCGTGCTCGACGCGCCCAAGACCAAGCTCGCCGCTGAAAAGCTGAAGGGCCTGGGCCTGGAGTCGGTGCTCATCATCACCGATACGCTCGACGAAAACGTTTATCTCGCCACCCGCAACCTGCCTCACGTTGCCGTGGTCGAACCGCGTTACGCCGATCCGCTTTCGCTGATCCACTACAAGAAAGTGCTGATCACCAAGCCGGCTATCGCTCAACTCGAGGAGATGTTGGGATGAACGCCGCTCGCCTGATGCAAGTTATCCTCGCGCCCGTCGTGACTGAAAAAGCCACGTTCGTTGCCGAAAAAAATCAGCAAATCGCTTTCCGTGTCGTGCCCGACGCTACCAAGCAGGAAATCAAGGCCGCCGTCGAACTCCTCTTCAAGGTTGAGGTCGAGTCCGTGCAGGTCCTGAACACCAAGGGCAAGGAAAAGCGCTTTGGCCGTTTCATTGGTCGCCGCCGTAATGAACGCAAGGCTTATGTCTCGCTGAAAGACGGTCAGGAACTCGACTTTACGGAGGTGAACTAAATGGCACTCGTAAAAGTCAAGCCGACTTCGGCCGGTCGCCGCGGCATGATCAAGGTGGTTCACCCTGATCTGCACAAAGGCGCACCGTACGCCGGTCTGCTCGAAAAGAAAACCCGCGGTTCCGGCCGCAACAACAATGGTCACGTCACGGTTCGCCACCGTGGAGGCGGCCACAAGCAGCACTATCGCGTTGTCGATTTCCGTCGCAACAAGGACGGCATCCCGGCCAAGGTCGAACGTCTGGAATACGACCCCAACCGCACCGCGCATATTGCGCTGCTGTGCTACGCCGATGGCGAGCGCCGTTACATCATCGCTCCGCGCGGCCTTGAAGTCGGCGCAACGCTGATGTCCGGCCTGGAAGCGCCGATACGCGCCGGCAACACGCTGCCTATCCGCAATATTCCCGTCGGCTCGACGATCCATTGCATCGAAATGCTGCCCGGCAAGGGTGCCCAGATTGCCCGTTCCGCAGGCGCATCCGCCGTGCTGCTGGCTCGCGAAGGCACGTACGCCCAGGTTCGCCTGCGTTCCGGTGAAGTGCGTCGCGTGCACATCGACTGCCGTGCAACCATTGGCGAAGTCGGCAACGAAGAACACAGCTTGCGTCAATATGGCAAGGCTGGCGCCATGCGCTGGCGCGGTATCCGTCCGACCGTTCGTGGCGTGGCCATGAACCCGGTGGATCACCCGCACGGTGGTGGTGAAGGCCGTACTGGCGAGGGCCGCGAGCCGGTGTCCCCATGGGGCACGCCGACCAAGGGCTATCGCACCCGTCGTAACAAGCGCACAGACAATATGATTGTCTCGCGTCGCAAGCGCAAGTAAGGGGCGAACAACATGTCACGTTCGATCAAGAAAGGCCCATTCGTCGATGCGCATCTGATCAAGAAGGTCGATGCGGCCGTCGAAGGCAAAGAGAAAAAGCCGATCAAGACCTGGTCGCGCCGTTCCACCATCCTGCCCGAGTTCATTGGGCTGACGATTGCTGTGCACAATGGCCGCCAGCACGTTCCCGTTTACATCAACGAGAACATGGTCGGTCACAAACTCGGCGAGTTCGCGCTTACGCGTACCTTCAAGGGTCACGCAGCGGACAAGAAGTCCAAGAGGTAAGTGATGGAAACTACAGCTATTATCCGTGGCGTCCACATTTCGGCCCAGAAGACGCGCCTTGTTGCGGATCTCATCCGCGGCAAGTCCGTTGCCCAGGCGCTGAACATCCTGACGTTCACACCCAAGAAAGCCGCCGGCATCCTGAAAAAGGCGCTGGAATCCGCTATCGCCAACGCCGAGCACAACGACGGCGCTGACATCGATGAGCTCAAGGTCACGACTATCTACGTCGACAAGGGCCAATCGATGAAGCGTTTCTCCGCCCGTGCGAAGGGCCGCGGTAACCGTATCGAGAAGCAGACCTGCCACATTGTGGTCAAGGTCGGGGCTTAAGGAGTCACAATGGGACAGAAAATACACCCGATTGGGTTCCGCCTCGCTGTCAACCGCAACTGGAGCTCCCGTTGGTACGCTGACGACAAGCAGTTCGGTGGCATGCTGACCGAAGACATCCGCGTGCGCGAGTATCTGAAGAAGAAGCTCAAGAACGCTTCAGTTGGCCGCGTCGTCATCGAGCGCCCCGCCAAGAATGCACGCATCACGATTTTCTCGGCTCGTCCGGGCGTCGTGATCGGCAAGCGCGGCGAAGACATCGAAAGCCTGAAGTCCGATCTGCAGCGCCTGATGGGCGTGCCCGTGCACGTCAACATCGAGGAAATCCGCAAGCCGGAAACCGATGCTCAACTGATCGCCGATTCCATTGCCCAGCAACTGGAAAAGCGCATCATGTTCCGCCGCGCGATGAAGCGCGCCATGCAGAACGCCATGCGTCTGGGTGCCCAGGGCATCAAGATCATGAGCTCCGGCCGTCTGAACGGTATCGAGATCGCCCGTACCGAATGGTATCGCGAAGGCCGTGTGCCCCTGCACACCCTGCGCGCCAACATCGACTACGGCACGTCCGAAGCACAGACGACGTACGGCATCATTGGTATCAAGGTGTGGGTCTACAAGGGCGACATGCTGCCCAACGGCGAATACCCTGCCGAGACCGCCGCGCCGCGCGAAGACGAGCGCCGTCCCCGCCGCCCCCGTGGCGAGCGTCCTGACGGCCGCCGTCCCGGTGGCCGCGGTGGCCGTGGCCCCCGCAAAGACGCTGGTGCGCCGGCTGCCGCCGCGCCTGCCGCGTCCGAAGGAGAATAAACATGCTGCAACCTTCTCGCAGGAAATACCGCAAAGAGCAGAAAGGCCGCAATACCGGCCTGGCCACGCGCGGTGCACAGGTATCGTTTGGCGAATTCGGTCTGAAGGCCACAGGCCGTGGCCGTCTGACCGCTCGCCAGATCGAAGCCGCACGTCGTGCGATCAACCGTCACATCAAGCGTGGCGGCCGTATCTGGATCCGCATTTTCCCGGACAAACCCATTTCGCAGAAGCCTGCTGAAGTCCGTATGGGTAACGGTAAAGGCAATCCCGAATACTGGGTCGCAGAAATTCAACCCGGCAAGGTGCTGTACGAAATGGAAGGTGTGAGCGAAGAGCTCGCACGTGAAGCTTTCCGCCTGGCCGCCGCCAAGCTGCCGATCGCCACGACTTTCGTGACGCGTCACATCGGCGCTTAAGGAGACCTGTAATGAAAGCCAGCGAACTCCGTTCGAAATCCGCCGCCGAGCTCAACACCGAGCTCGAAAGCCTGCTGAAGGCACATTTCAACCTGCGTATGCAGCGTGCCACCCAGCAGCTTTCCAATACCAGCCAGCTTGGTAAGGTTCGCCGCGACATCGCGCGCGTCCGTACCATCATGACTGAGAACGCAGGAAAGTAACATGAGCGAAACTCAAACCAACCAGCCAGCAAAGCGCCAACGTACCCTCATTGGCCAGGTTGTGTCTAACAAGATGGACAAGACTGTCGTCGTGCGCGTCGAGCGCCGCGTCAAGCACCCCGTTCTTGGCAAGACCATCGTGCGCTCCAACAAGTACAAGGCACACGACGAAACCAACCAGTACAACGAAGGCGATACAGTCGAAATCGCGGAAGGTCGTCCGATCTCCCGCGGCAAGGCCTGGACCGTTGTTCGTCTGCTGGAAGCCGCGCGCGTCATCTGAGCACGTTGTTCCCGGAAGCTCCAGCTTTCCGGGAACAGCCGATTGCGCAGGCAGCAGCCAGGCAATAGCCTGGTGCAAGAACAGAAAACCCCGCAAGCATTTTGTTTGTGGGGTTTTTTGCGATTCCGCATGGCGCCGGCTATGCGGCGATCCTCATTCCCGGCTGCAGTACTGAACGCATTATTTCGCCTGGGCGCTCACATGGGCGGCCGAGCCACGTGTTCAGCCTGGTATGCCTGCCTCAGGCAGCGTGGTATTCCTGTATCTTCCCCACGCACCGCTCGACAAATAAAGTGTAGTTGACCCTGTTGGTGCAAGCGACAGTGCAGGCAAGGCTGTCTTCCTCCCCCGCGAGGTCGCTGATTCACTTTTCGAGCAAAGGAAATTGCCATGAACAAGGATCAAGTGAAAGGCGCCGGCCACGAGGCCAAGGGTGCTGTAAAGGAAGCCGTCGGCAAAGTGACGAACGATACCTCGACCGAGGTGGAAGGCAAGGCCGAGAAGAACCTGGGTACCGCCCAGCGCAAGACCGGCGATGCAAAAGAATCGATCAAAGACGCACTGAACAAAAAATAAGACAGTCTGACCACGCGCCAAAGCGCAAGCCTCGCCGTTCACGGCGAGGTCAGGCGAGGCCATATCAATGCGGCGCCAAAGGCGCCCCTGCCTTGTGGCCGAGAAGCTCCGGCCACAAGGCAGGAGTTCTTCACGATTCATCTTCCGCGCCTGTGGGGTCTCTCGCAGGCGTTTTTCCTGGCCAGCCCGGCTATAGGCCCGAGGCGGACCCAGGGTTTGCCGGATCCTGCTGCCGGGGCAGGGGCGAGAGCGCCGGCTTGTGTTCGTCCAGAAAGTCGATGAAAGCCCGCAGCGGGGCCGGCATCTGACGCCTGCTCGAATAGTGCAGGTACAGCGAGGCCCGATAGCTGGACCATTTTTCCAGCAAAGGCACCAGGCGGCCTTCGGCAAGGTGCGCGGCAATCATGGGCTCGGGCAGATAGCCTATTCCGCAGTCTTGCATGACTGCGTCAAGTACGAGATGGATGTCATTGACTACCAGCGAGCCAGTACCGGTGAAATCCTGTGTCTGTCCGTTGCGTTCCCTCAGCCGCCAACGCTGGATGGAGCCATCCCAGGAAAGCCGCAGCCGTATGCACTCATGGTTCCTGAGATCGTCAGGGGTGCTGGGAGCAGGATGCCGCGCGAGGTAGGCGGGTGTGGCCACCGGCAGAACCCTGAATTGCTTCAGGATCGGGACGGCAATCATGTCTTTCTCGATCTGCGGCTCGATGCGAATGCCGGCATCGTAGCCGCGCTGGACGATATCCAGGTTGCTGTCATCGGCTGAGATTTCAAGGGCAATTTCGGGATACTGGGTCAGAAAGCCTGGCACGATCTGCGCGATAAGTTCGGATGCAACAGGCCTGATGGCAACCAGACGCAGCGTTCCCTTGGGTTTGTCGCGAAATAGGTTCACGCCTTCCATGGCCTGGTCCAGCTGGGCAAGAACGGCTTGCATGTCCGCCAGCAGGCGTTCGCCAGCCTCGGTTACCGATACGCTGCGGGTGCTGCGATTGAGCAATCGAACCCCCAGCCTTTCCTCCAGTGAGCGCACCGTCTGGCTGACGGTGGACAAGGCCAGGCCCAGCTGCGATGCCGCCCGCGTGAAGCTGTTGTGCTCGGCCACAGCGACAAAAGTGCTCAGTTCGACAAATTCCGTGCCGCGCATGGATGGGTTCCGCTTCAGTACGCACCAATGTCAGGTGCATGGCTATTCTTCGATACAGACGAACAGGTTATTCATATTGTATGGAATTATCAAAATAAGCGGAAGTGCCTAGAATGCCCCGAAAGCATGGGAAGGCAGTGCTGTCCCGCGCGGGCCGAAATGCACTGATTGCAGGCAATAGTCTGCCTTCCCGCCATTCACAAAGCCAGGAGATAATCCGATGACCACTGCAGTAATCGTGGGCTATGCCCGTTCCCCCTTCACGCTGGCCTACAAAGGGGCATTGGCCAGGACGCGTCCTGATGAACTGGCCGCTGAAGTGGTCAAGGCGCTGCTTGCCCGCACGGGCATTGATCCGGCCGATGTCGAGGATCTGGTGATGGGATGCGCCATCCCTGAGGGCGAGCAGGGCCTGAATGTGGGCCGGCTTGCGGGAATGATGGCAGGGCTGCCCGAAACCGTCGCCGGCTGCACCATCAACCGTTTCTGCGGCTCGTCGATGCAGTCCGTCCACCATGCGGCGGGGGCCATTGCGCTGGGGGCGGGCAATGTATTTATCTGCGCCGGGGTTGAGAGCATGACGCGGGTGCCCATGATGGGCTTCAACCCTTTGCCGCATCCGGGCTTTGCCGCACGATACCCGCAGGCCTACGCCAGCATGGGCGAGACGGCGGAGAATATCGCCGACCGATGGGGCATTTCCCGCCAGGATCAGGAGGCGTTCGCGCTGGAAAGCCAGCGCCGCGCCGCGCATGCCCAGGCACAAGGGCTGCTGCGCGACGAGATTGTTCCGGTGGCCGGTGTTGATGCCGATGGCTGCCTGCGCCCCCAGACGACGGCCGAGGATCTGGCCAAGCTCAAGCCCGCTTTTGACGCGAACGGCTCGGTGACTGCCGGTACATCGTCGCCCCTGACGGATGGCGCGGCGGCAGTCATGGTCACCAGTGAGGATTACGCACGCAGCCAGGGGCTGGATATCCTGGCCCGGATCAAATCCGTCGCTGTCGCGGGCTGCGCGCCGGACATCATGGGCATCGGGCCTGTCCCCGCGACGCGCAAGGCGCTTGAGCGTGCCGGACTGGAGGCGGGCGCGCTGGATGTGATCGAGCTCAATGAAGCTTTCGCCTCGCAATCGCTGGCCTGCATACGCGATCTGGGGCTGGACCCAGCCAGAATCAATCTGGACGGCGGCGCGATTGCGCTTGGCCATCCGCTTGGCGCCACCGGCGCGCGCATCGTCGGCAAGGCCGCGTCGCTGCTCAAACGCACAGGTGGGAAGTATGCGCTTGCTACGCAGTGCATAGGCGGCGGCCAGGGCATCGCAACCGTCCTGGAGGCTGTGTAATGGCGCAAATCGGGAAAGTCGCCGTTATCGGCGCAGGCGTCATGGGGGCCGGCATTGCCGCCCAGGTCGCGAATGCAGGCATTCCAGTGGTGTTGCTGGACATCGTGCCGCAGTCCGCAGGCAACCGCAATCAACTGGCCGAAGACGCAATCGCAAAAATGCTCAAGTCGCAGCCTGCGGCATTCATGAGCAAGAAGGCTGCGAAGCTGGTCACCTCCGGCAATCTGGAAGACCATCTGGACCTGCTCGGCGAGTGCGACTGGATTATCGAGGCGGTGATCGAACGGCTGGATATCAAACGTGATCTTTACCGCAAGATCGATGCGCATCGCAAACCCGGCTCCATGGTGTCGTCCAATACATCCACCATTCCCTTGGCCAGGCTGACGGAGGGGCAAAGCAAGGGCTTCGCGGCGGAATTCTGCATCACCCATTTCTTCAATCCTCCCCGATACATGCGCCTGCTGGAGCTTGTGACGGGCGAGCGGAACCGGCCTGAGCAGATTGCCGCGCTGACCACCTTTATCGATGTGATGCTGGGCAAGTCGGTCGTGCCCTGCAAAGATAGCCCGGGATTCATTGCCAACCGCCTGGGCACCCTCTGGATCAAGGCGGCCCTGACCCAGGCCTTCGAGCTGGGCATCGAGGTCGAGGAGGCCGATGCCATCATCGGCAAGCCCTTCGGCATCCCCAAGACGGGCGTGTTCGGCCTGGTGGATCTGGTCGGCCTGGATCTGATGGGCCATGTGGAGTCCAGCATGTCGGCCCTGCTGCCCAAGACCGATGCTTTCCATCAGATTCATCGCGACTTGCCGCTGACGGCGAAAATGGTGGCCGAGGGCTATACCGGCCGCAAGGGCAAGGGCGGCTTTTACCGGCTGAACCGTACGCAGGGCGGCAAGGTGAAGGAAGCCATAGATCTGGCCATAGGCCAATACCGTGCGCAGAAGCGCCCCAGCCTGGCATTGCTGCGAGGCGATCTGAAAGCCATTCTGTCCGCCGGCGACAAATACGGCCAATACGCCTGGCGCGTCATGGGCGTCACCCTGGCCTATGCAGCCAGCCTGCTTGGCCAGGCGGCTGATGACATCGCCGCCATCGACGAGGCCATGCGCCTGGGCTACAACTGGAAATACGGCCCGTTTGAGCTGATCGACCAGCTCGGCGCAGCATGGGTGGCTGCCCGCCTTGCCGAGAGCGGTATCGAGGTGCCCGCATTCCTGGCGCTGGCGGGCGAGCGCCCACTGTACCGTGTGCGGGAAGGCGGCCGGGAATATCTGGGCACGGATGGCGCCTACCACGCCATGGTGCGCCCGGAAGGGGTGCTGATGCTCGAAGACATCAAGCGCACTGGCAAGCCTGTCATCAGAAACGGATCGGCCGCTTTGTGGGACATAGGCGACGGTGTGGCTTGCTTCGAATTCACCAGCAAGATGAATGCGCTGGATCCGGACATCCTTGCGCTGCTTGGCAAGTCTGTAGAGGTCGTGAAGGAACGCTTCAAGGCCCTGGTCATCTACAACGAAGGGCAGAACTTCTCCGCGGGCGCCAATCTGGGGCTGGCATCCTTTGCCGCCAATATTGCCGCCTGGGACATGATTGAACAGATCGTCAGCGGCGGCCAGCAGGCCTATCTGGGCCTGAAGTATGCGCCATTCCCTGTGGTGGCCGCCCCCTCGGGGCTGGCACTGGGCGGCGGCTGCGAAATCCTCCTGCATGTGGATGCCGTGCAGGCGCACGCTGAAAGCTACATAGGCCTGGTCGAGTGCGGTGTGGGGCTGGTTCCCGCCTGGGGCGGCTGCAAGGAAATGCTCCACCGCTGGTCGGACAACCCCAAGTTTGCCAAGGGGCCCATGGCGCCCGTCGGCAAGGTCTTCGAGATGCTCAGCACCGCCACGGTGTCCAAGTCCGCGCACGAGGCGCAGGCACTGCTTTTCCTGCGTCCGGGCGACCGCATCACCATGAACCGTTACCGCCTGCTGGCCGATGCCAAGGCGCGCGCGCTGGAACTGGTGCCTGGCTACCAGCCGCCGGAACCGCCGCAATTCAATCTTCCTGGCCCTTCAGCCAGGGTTGCCCTGGAAGGGGCTGTAGACGGCTTTCGCCGTCGCGGCGTGGCGACGCCGCATGATGTGGTGGTTTCCAAGGCTCTTGCCCTGGTACTGTCCGGAGGCGATACCGATCCGCTGAACACGCGGTCCGAGCAGGATGTCATGGCGCTGGAGCGGCGCGAGTTCCTCCGCCTGTGCCGCCACCCCGACACCCTCGCCCGCGTCGCCCATATTCTCGAAACCGGCAAGCCGCTCAGAAACTAAGGAATAGTCATGCCTGAATACACCGCACCGTTGCGCGACATGCGCTTTGTCCTGCATGAGCTGCACAACAGCGCCGATCTGACCCAGCTGTCCGGCTTCGAAGAAATGACTGCCGATCTCATCGATCCGGTGCTGGACGAGGCGGGCAAGTTTGCCTCGGAAGTGCTCCAGCCCCTGAATCAGACCGGCGATACCGAAGGCTGCGTTTTTGAGGACGGCAACGTCCGAACGCCCTCGGGCTTCAAAGAGGCTTATCGGCAATTTGCCGAAGGCGGCTGGACGGGTATTTCGTGCGATGCCGAGCACGGAGGCCAGAACATGCCGGTATCCGTTCACATGATGATCGAGGAGATGCTTTCGTCGTCAAACCTGGCCTTTGGCATGTATCCCGGCCTGACGCACGGCGCATACAAGGCGCTGAACGCGCACGCCGCGCCTGAGCTGCGCGCCATGTTCCTGCCCAGGATGGCCAGCGGCGAATGGGGCGGTACCATGTGCCTGACGGAGCCGCATTGCGGCACAGACCTTGGGCTGGTGCGCAGCAAGGCAATTGCGCAGGCCGACGGCAGCTACCGCATCACCGGCACCAAGATATTCATTTCCTCGGGCGAGCATGACCTGACCGAAAACAATATCCATCTTGTGCTTGCCCGCATCGAAGGCGCGCCGGCAGGCATCAAGGGCATCAGCCTTTTCGTTGTGCCCAAGTTCCTGGTTCAGCCCGATGGCAGCCTGGGCGAGCGCAACGCCGTGCACTGCGGCTCTATCGAGCACAAGATGGGCATCAAGGCCTCGGCGACCTGCGTCATGAACTTCGACGATGCCACAGGCTGGCTGGTGGGCGAGCCCAACAAGGGCATGCGTGCCATGTTCACCATGATGAATGCCGCGCGCCAGGGGGTTGCCATACAGGGCCTGGGCGTGGCCGAAGCCGCCTACCAGGGCGCCGTGGCCTATGCGCGCGAGCGCCTGCAGGGCCGTGCGCTGTCCGGCCCCCGGTATCCCGACAAGCCTGCCGATCCGTTGCTGGTACACCCCGATGTGCGCCGCATGCTGCTGACGATGCGGGCCAGCATTGAAGGCGCCCGTGCACTGGGCGCCTGGGTGTCCAAGGCGCTGGATGTGAGCGCCCATCACCAGGATCCCAAGGTGCGGCAGGATGCGGAAGACCTGGTGGCGCTGCTTACGCCTGTCCTCAAGGCCAGCTTTACCGACATGGGGCTGGAGTGCGCCAACCTCGGCATGCAGGTTTTCGGCGGGCACGGCTATATACGTGAGCATGGCATGGAGCAGCTGGTGCGCGATGCGCGCATCACGCTTATCTATGAAGGAACAAATGGGGTTCAGGCCCTGGACCTGGTGGGCCGCAAGCTGCCCGCGCACGGAGGCCGCCTGCTGCGCCAGTTCTTCCATCCCGTGTCGGAATTCATTGAACAGCATGCGGACGACGCGCGGCTCGGGGCTTTCGCCGGGCAGCTGGGCAAGGCATTTGGCCGGCTGCAGCAGGCCACCCTGCACATCATGAAGGCCGGCCTGGCACGGCCCGAGGAAGCCGCGGCCGCATCCGCCGACTACCTGCGTCTTTTCAGCCTCGTGGCATTGGGCTATATGTGGGGCCGCATGGCCGTAATCGCTCTGCCCAAGGCAGGGACGCAGGACGATCCGGGTGGTTTCTATCGCGCCAAGCTGGCAACCGCGCGCTTCTTCTTCGAGCGCATGCTTCCCGAAAGCGGTGCGCGCCTGTCAGCCATCCTCGCAGGCGGGGGCGCCATGCTGGATTTTGACGACGCGCTGTTCTAAAGCTTTTCAGGGCATGCCGATCAGAAGCCATCTGCGGCGGGCATCGAATAAGATGCCCTGCTCAGGTGGCGTACTGCACATGGGCGGCGTTCAATTCCCTGCGAATGACTTCAATAATGAACCGCTGCCTCGGGAGCGGCATCCGGTCCAGGATGCTGGAGACGCTGACAGCGAACAGGGGTTGTCCTTCAGCGCGCAGTATCGGCACGCCGACCCCTAGCACGCCGGGAACGGCGGAGTTGCCGACTGCAGACCATCCGCGTTCCTGTGTGCTTTTGATAAGGCGCCGCATTTGGGCTACCGTCATGCCGCCGTAGTGCGGAAGCAGGCCTTCGTTGCCTGTCAGCACGACTTCGATGTCTTCCGCCGAGAGATGAGACAGAAGCGCGAGCCCTGCTGCGCCCACGCCCAGCGGCTGGCGATGGCCAATGGTCACGGCGAGCACCTGCACGGGGTATGAACCCACCTCGCGGTGCACACAGAGTGAATCGCCCCCATCCCGCCGGATCAGAAAAGAAGAGTCTCCTGTTTGCGCGCTGATGCGTTGCAGAACGGGCTTGAGACGCTCTATGGTGTCCGCCAGCCCGGTGCCGCGCGTCAGGCGCTGATAATTGAAGACATACCTGCGTGAACCTTCTGCCTCTGCCGCGTAGCCTTGTTCGACCATGACATCCAGGAACCGGTATACCGTGGGCCGTTGAATCTGGGTCGCGGCGGCGATTTCCGTGACTTTCAGACCGTCTTCTCCCGCTTTGAACAGCGCATCCAGGATCTGCAGCCCCCGCGCGAAAGTCTTTGGGCCGGAGCCCTCTTTGGCGGAAAGCGCCATGCATGCCTCCATTGTCTATAAATTGGACATATATGCTTGTGAGTCAAATCCAATAAAAATATTATCAAGCCAGGATATTCATAAGGAATGTCCAAATTATAGACAAAGGAGACATGGGATGAAAAGCAGCATCTGCGGAGTCTTGCGCCTGCTCGGTGTGACTGCAGCCCTTGCAGTCCTGGGCCCCACCGCGGCCATGGCCGCTTACCCTGAACGGCCTGTGACGATCGTTGTGGGCTATGCGGCGGGTGGCGCCACGGACATTCTTGCAAGGGTTGTCGCCAAGGCACTGGGCCCCGAGCTTGGGCAAACGGTAATTGTTGAAAACAAGGCGGGAGCCAACAGCAATATTGGCGCGGAATATGTGGCCAGGGCCAAAAAGGATGGCTACACCATCTACGTTGGCACCATCGCCAACACCATCAACCGTTCGCTCTACAAGCACCTGAATTACGATTTTCTGAAAGACTTCGACCCTGTAGGCCTGATGGCGAGCATTCCCAATGTACTGGTGGTCAATCCCAAATTGCCGATCAAGACCGTTGATGAATATATCGAATACGCCAAGACCCATCCCGGCAAGCTGACATGCGCCTCTTCGGGGATAGGGTCGTCGATTCACATGTCATGCGAGCTATTCAAGATCCAGACAGGCGCGGATATCCTGCACGTACCGTATCGCGGCAGTGGTCCGGCTGTGGCGGATCTGCTCGGCGGCCAGGTCGACTCAATGTTCGATAACCTCCCGTCTTCCATCTCCCATATAAAAGCCGGCGCGTTGCGTCCCTTGGCGACGACCACAAAATCCCGCGTGCCTACGCTTCCCGATGTTCCTACGTTCGGAGAGGCAGGTGTAAAGGATTTCGTTGTTCAGTCCTGGTTTGGGCTGTCAGTGCCGGCCAGCACGCCGGCGAATGTCATCAAGACGCTCAATGCGGCGCTCAACAAGGCGCTGAAATCACCCGAAGTAATGGAAACCTATGAGAAGAGCGGCTTCATTGCGCCAGAACAGCCGAATACACCCGAAAGCGCAAAAGCTTATACCGAGGCCGAGGTGAAGAAATGGGCTGAGGTAGTCAGGCAGGCGAACCTTTCTGCCAACTGAGCGCAACGCACTTTCCAGCGTCGCATCTGGAGCGGCCGGCAGGGCTGCTCCAGCTTCCCCGAATATTTCATCTGGCGATTCTTCATGCAACCGATAGATTTTGTGTACCGGGCCGCAAGGCTGCATCCAAACAATGTTGCCGTCGAAAGTCCGACGGTACGTATCAGCTATGCGCAGCTTGATAGCGCGGTCAAGGCGATGGCATGTGTGCTGCAGGAAGCATCGCCCCAACCGGGCACGCATGTGGCCATGTGCGCCGGCAACTCAGTGGAGTATATCGTCGGCATGCTCGCCATCATGGCTGCCGGAAAGGTTTGGGTGCCGTTGAATTACCGCAGCACCGTTCCTGAGCTCCAGCGTATCCTTGATGTCATCAAGCCTACATCCATTCTGGTGGATGAGACAGGTGACGCGCTGATTCCCGGCAATGCGCAGCACAAGATACGGTTCTCCGATTTTTCGGCCCTGATCGGCAGCCATGATGGCTGTTGTCCCGTAAGCCACGCGCGGGGCCGTGACGACACCCAGGCGATCAAGTTCACAGGCGGCACCACAGGTCTTCCCAAAGGCGTGATGCAGCCATGCCGGGCCTGGATGGCGGGCATCGTAAACCAGATAGGGGGCTGGAATATCACCAGCAGGGACAAGTTCGTAATCTGCGCACCGATCAGCCACGGCACCGGCACATATGTATTGCCTCTGCTGGCACAAGGAGCAAGCCTGCTGCTATGTGCTTCAGGCGCCGCCGAGGACATTCTGGATGCCTTCTCGAACAGACAGGGAACAATGACGTTCATGCCGCCCACGCTTATCTACAAGTTGATGGCTCATCCGGAAGCGACGCGTGACAGGTTTCAGCAGTTGCGCCTGCTGATATATGGCGGTGCACCCATGCCAGTCGAGAAAATAGAGATGGCCCAGGAATTTTTTGGGCCAGTGGTGGCCACGACATACGGACAGACTGAAGCGCCGCAGATCGCCACGCTACTGCGTCCGGAAGACATGATGGATCCCGCCTGCAGGGCATCAGCGGGACGCGCAACGTGGTTCACCGACATAGCCATCGTATCGCCGGAGGGCGAGATCCTGCCCACGGGCCAGACCGGAGAGATCACTATTCAGGGCGATCTTGTGATGACGGGATACTGGAAGCTGCCCGACAAGACCGCGGCAACGATCAAAGCGGGCAGGCTGCATACCGGTGATGTTGGCTACATCGATGAGCGAGGTTTCCTGTATATCAAGGACCGTTTGCGCGATGTGATCATCACTGGCGGCTTCAACGTGTATCCGATAGATGTGGAGGGGGCGTTGTCCAGGCATCCCGCCGTACATGAAGCTTCGGTCTTTGGCCTGCCCGACGAAAAATGGGGGGAAGCGGTGAACGCGGCTGTACAGCTCAAGCCTGGTGCATCGGTTGAGGAGGGGGCGCTGAAGGCGTTTGTGCGTGAACGGTTGGGCCCGGTGCAGACGCCGAAAAAAATACATTTCTATGAAAGCCTGCCCAGATCTCCCGTCGGGAAAGTTCTCAAGGGGACGCTCAGGGATACGGCGCTTGAGCACACCATTCATCAATAGTCATGCCGGATCGCGCAAGGAGACGAAATGCCAGCCACAACGCCTACTACAGAACTATGCACACACTCCCTGACGGGCATGAGCTATCGTGACAAAGACCTGGTTGATGAGTTGATTGGAGAGCGAACCTTTACCGATGTGATGTTCACCCAGATTATGGGACGCAGGCCCCGCCCGGTCGACCTCAGGATTGTCGACGCAGTGCTCATCACGCTTATGGAGCATGGCATGACCCCCAGCGCCATCGCGACACGCCTGATATACATGAGCGCGCCCGAGAATCTGCAGGGCGCGGTATCCGCGGGCATTCTGGCTGTGGGCAGCCAGTTTGTGGGGACCATGGAAAATTGCTCCGGCCTGCTGGAGCGCATTCTTTCCAGCGACGATATGAACAAGGAAGCGCGGAACATTGCGGAATCGTTCAAGGCCTCCCGGGCGCATCTTCCGGGTTTTGGGCATCACCTTCACAAGCCCGACGACCCTCGTTCGATCAAGCTGCTCAAGCTTGCCCAGGCGGAAAGCGAGCTGCCGCAGAGGCATGTCAATGCATTGCTGGCGCTGAGTGCGGCAATCGACGATGTATATGGAAGACATATAACCATCAACGCGACGGGAGCTGTTGCCGCGCTGCTGGGCGAAATAAATGTGCCCACCCGGCTCATGCGCGGTTTTGCCGTCATTTCCCGCGCGGCGGGCCTGGTATCCCATATCGCTGAAGAGCAGCGGAGCCCATCCGGGCGCTTTATCTGGGAAACTATTGACGAGGCTATTCCCTACGTCAAGCGCAGTACGGAGGGTTGACCATGCGATTCGCCAAGCGGGTGGCGCTGGTGGCAGGGGTACAGAGTTGCTTGTAGATGGCGGGTTGACAGGAAAGTTCGCCTGACGGCACGGCATGTATCCCGGAAACGGATCAGGGAATGATGCGTCAGCGCCGCTCGGGGCAGGAGCATCATTCCTGCCCGAGCAGCGCTTTCTTGAGCGATGCCTGCGCCGGCTTGTCGCCCAGCCACACGCGCATGAGCGCGGGGCCGAGGCGAGGGTTCTGCACGCTGCCCAGGGCAGTGCCGCGAAACGATACCGACACGCCTGATGCATCGATGTCCAGATCTATGACGTCGCCCTTCTTGCCTTCTCCGCCCTTGTTCATGATGCCGGTGAAGGCGTCGATGGATGGCCGCAGGCTGGCGAGCTCCTGGGAGCTGGTATTGTCGCGCAAGCCTTCATCGAGCGCATCCGAAAGTGCCTTGCTGTCGATATCGCGCAGCAGCGTCAATGTCAGGCGGCGCGGCTTGTCGCTCTCTATCAGCGAACCCGCATCGCGGGTTCTTTGTCCGGCATAAAGCGCGGCGACATAAACATCGAAGACAAAGCGGTTGCGCAGGCCTGCGCCATTGAGCACCAGGGTATGGCCCTGCGCCACACATTTGCCGGCAATAGGCACGCCTGCGATCTCAGTGGGCAAGGGCGCGGTGACGCCTGCGCCTGATTGCGCGGCGCCTGCGCTGCCCGCGATTGCGATACTGCCCGGTGCGTGCGAGGCGCCGCTGGCCGTGTCCGAAACACGAACTTTGTTCGCCGTGGCGCTGGCCTTCTGCGAGCCGGCCAGGCGTTCAGAGGTGCCGGCGTAAGTGAGCAGGCCATAGGCCGCAGCGTCAGAGGCGAACTGATTGACGGCCTGGCTGCTGCCGCTGCCGAGCATCCCGGTAAGGCCGAGGAACAGGCCCAGTGCATGCACAAGGTGTTTCCTGCGTCCGTGCCCTGCTGTGTGCGTGTTCATCCCTGCCGTCCTCCTGGGTGTTTGCCGGCATCGCTGCCCTGCTTGAGTTCGCGCCGCAGCACCTTGCCCACATTGCTGCGGGGGAGGTCTTCGCGGAACTCTATGAATTTGGGCACCTTGTAGCGTGTAAGCTTGGTGCGCAGGTACTCAGTCAGCGCCTCTTCGGTCAGATCGGGATCCTTGCGGATCACAAACAGCTTGACCACTTCGCCTGAATGCTCATTGGGGACGCCGACGGCGGCTGCTTCCTTCACGCCGGGATGCTCCGCCGCGACCGCTTCTATCTCATTGGGATAGACATTGAAGCCCGAGACCAGGATCATGTCTTTCTTGCGATCGAGCAGAAAGATATAGCCCTGTTCGTCGACATAGCCAATGTCGCCGGTGTGCAGGAACCCGTCTTTGTCGAAGACCTTCTCGGTTTCGTCCGGGCGCTGCCAGTAGCCCGGAGTGACCTGCGGGCCGCGCACGCAGATCTCGCCGCTCTCACCCTGGGGCATATCGTTCCCTTCATTGTCGCGTATGGCGATCTCCGTGGATGGCACGGGCAGGCCGATGGAGCCGGTGAACTCGGTCTTGTCGAGCGGGTTGATGGTGACGGCCGGCGAGGTCTCGGTAAGGCCGTAGGCCTGGGCCAGGGGCTTGCCCGTGCGTTCCAGCCAGCGCTTGGCAATGACCTCTTGCACAGCCATCCCGCCTCCCAGCGTCAGCCTCAGTGACGAGAAGTCCAGCTTCGCAAAGCCAGGATCGAGCAGCAGGGCATTGAAGAGCGTGTTCACGCCCGTTATGGCGGTGAACCGGTGCCTGCTCATGCTCTTGATCATGTCCGGTATGTCGCGCGGATTGATGATGAGCAGATTGCTTGCGCCAAGCACCAGGAACGTCAGGCAGTTGGCCGTCAGTGCAAAGATATGATAGAGCGGCAGGGCGGTGACGATGCACTGGTCTTCCTTGCCCAGGTAGGGCTTTACCCATGCGTGCGCCTGGCTGACATTGGACACCATGTTGCCATGCGTCAGGATGGCGCCCTTGGCCACGCCCGTCGTGCCGCCTGTGTATTGCAGCAGCGCGATGTCGTCATGGCTGAGCGATGGGCGGTTATAGGCGGCCCTGGCGCCTTCCGCTAGAACCTGGGGCAGGCGCAGGGTGTCGGGAAGCCGGTAAGGCGGCACCATCTTCTTCACATGGCGCACCACCAGGTTGGTCACCCAGCCCTTGACGCCGCCCAGCATGTCGCCTATCGATGTAACGATAATGGTGTCTATGCTCGTACCCTCCAGCGCATCCTGCAGGGTATGGGCAAAGTTCTCGGCGATGACGATGACGCGGGCGCCCGAGTCGCGCAGCTGGTGATTCAGCTCCGCCGGCGTATAGAGCGGGTTCGTATTGACCACGACCGCCCCGGCGCGCAGCGTGCCGAACAGGCAGATCGGGTACTGCAGCAGATTGGGCATCATCAGGGCGACGCGATCGCCTTTCTTTATGCCCCGGGCCTGCAGCCAGCCCGCGAAATGCCGTGATCGCTCGTCAAGCTGGGCATAGCTCAGGCTGGCGCCCATGCTGTGAAATGCCGGCCGGCCGGCATGCCTGCCGCAGCTTTCCTCGAACAGCGCGACAAGGGAGTCGTACCGTGCCGCCTCGTCGGTGATGTCTGCCGGAATTCCCGGTGGATAATGGTTCAGCCATATGCGTTCCATATCTTCATCCCTTTCTTGTCTTGTAGTACGACTTATCGGCGATATATACCACGCGCTCAACTATGGTGTACACGGTGCCTTCCCTGTCTTTAAGTTCAACGGTGTACCGGCGCGAGGTTTCATGTTCGCGATCGAGATCGCTGCAAATATCATATATATCGTCCTGCGAGATATGGAAGTCGGCGTACAGCGTTCGATATGCCGGCTTGCGAAAACGGATGGATGCGGACTTGTCCCACACGATGACATCGCGCTCGATGCGGGCCAGCAGCATCGAGACATGCGCGCCGTCGGTCACAGCGAACAGCGACCCGCCATACAGCGAGCCTACCAGGTTGCGGGTGCGCCGCGAGAAACGCAGGCAGATGCGTATATGGGAAAGATCCTGCGAGATATACAGCACCTTGCCTCCCGATGTCCGGAAGGCGGGGTGCATGTTGAATCCCAGGCGCATGACGCGGGCGCGCCAGCGCCCCGGTATGCGCCTGAGAGTGGACAGCTTCATTGCGAGACGCCGGAAATCAGAAGCGGTACGAGACCTGTACGCCAAGAATGTCGGCGTCGGAGTCATACTTCCCGCGCACAGTTCCCTTGGTGGCATCGGTTGTATTGTTGATATCGGTGTTCTTCACGAACAGGTGGGCGTAGCCGATGTCTATGGCGCCACGCTCGCTGAAGTTGTACCGGGCGCCTATGGATGCCCATATGCGGTCGTTGTCGGGCAGCGAGGTGAGGCGATAGGTTTCATTCCTGATCGGTGCCTGATCCCAGGCCACGCCGGCCTTGAGCGTCCATTTCCCGTTCACGCGGTAATTGGCGCCGAGCGCGACACGCCAGGTGTCTCGAAACTTCAGTTTCAGGTTGTCCTCACCCAGGGGACCGTTATCGATGTCCAGCGATTGGAGGCTGCTCCAGCCCGTCCATGACACATCAGCCAGCAACTGCCATTTCTCGTTCAGGTTGTGCGACAGGCTGAGTATGGCTGTATCCGGCAGCCTGACCGATGTACTCGCCTCGACGCGGCCAGGCAAGCCCAGGGCGGAGGGCGTGTCGGTCAGCTTGGTATGGCCGTCGGCGTCGATCTTGGTCGTGGAGCGATATGACAGCCCCACCCGTGTATCAGGCGTGATGTCATAGAGCAGTCCGACGTTCCAGCCCCAGCCATCGCCACGCAGATTGGCCTGTGCCGCCGCATCGGGGAAGACCATGGGGCCCATGGGCGTTCCGACTGCCATGGGCACGGCGCGCCGATACTCGGCATCCAGGTAGGTCCAGTTCAGGCCTGCGCCGATCGAGAGGCGGTCCGATACCTTATAGGCAATGGACGGGTTGATGTTGATGCTCTGGATCTCGAACTTGCGGGAATGATAGCGCCCTATCCAGTCATCGTCGTATTCCGTCATGAGACCGAAGGGTGCGCCTATGCCCAGCCCCGCAAACCAGCGCGGGCTGATCTGCCAGGAGGCATACAGGTTTGGCGCCACGCCGGTCGAGCCGCCATCGCCCCCGTTGTTCGTACCCAATGGCAGGCCGCCGGGGCCGGCGCTGCCATCATTGTCAAACTTGAACGATGCCTTGATGACGTTGAAGCCGCCCGAGATGTTGACGCCTTCGAGCTTGGTCATGCCGGCCGGATTGTAGAAGATGGTGCTTGCGTTGTCGGCAATGGCCGCGGATCCCGCGTAGGCATTGCCAAGGCCGCTCGCATTCTGCTCGAGCAGCTGGAAACCGGATGCATAGGCTCCCGTGGCTCCCAACCCCATCACCAGGGCGGAAATGATGCGTAACGACTGTACTGATTTCATGAGTCACCTCCAGTTGAATCTCTGCTTGCGGGACCCGCGGGTTCTCTTTGCCCGTCGGTATCGCCTGTTTGGTTGGCGCCGGAGACCTGGCTGGCCTCCGGCGTACTGCTCGAACCGGCGGGGCAGGCGGCATGGGCCTGGGTGCCGGAACTTGCCTGGCGAGAGCCCGCTGCGCCGGGCGCGGGGCCTTCTGTCTGCTTGCCGCCCGTGCCGTCACGGCTTGCGGCATAGTGCAGGGGGCCTCCAGTGAAAGGGGCAAACCCCGTACCGAAAATCACGCCCGCGTCCGCGAGGTCGGCGTCGGCGACCACACCCCTGGCAAGTTGCTCGCGGGTCTTGGCGACAAGCGGCGTTATCAGGCGTTGCGCCAGTCCGGCAGGCGCGGCGGCGGCCTGGCGCTTGACGGCTTTGCCGTCTTTCCAGGCATAGAAGCCCTGGCCGGTCTTGCGCCCCAGCTCCTTGCGGTCGAGGCGCGACTGCAGGCAGGAGGGCATGGCGGTGTCCTGCGTGAGCTGCTGGCCGGCGTCGCGCGCGATATCCAGCCCCACAGTGTCGATGAGCTCAATGGGCCCCATCGGCATGCCGAAGCCGACCATGGCGGCATCAATGGCCTCGGGCTGCACACCCTCGTCCATGCAGCGCATGGCTTCGAGCATATAGGGCGCGAGTACGGCGTTAACCAGGAAGCCGGGTGTGCTGTCGACGGGAAGAGGCAGCTTGCCGATATCTGCCACGAAGGCATATGCGCAGGCAAGGGCATCCGCGTCAGTGTCCGCAACCCCGACCACCTCGACCAGCGGCATGCGGGCGACGGGGTTGAAGAAATGCAGCCCCACGAAATGCCTGGGCCGGACAAGGCCGGTCCGCAAGGTTTCGAGTGACAGGCTGGACGTATTGGTGGCCAGTATGGCCCCGGGCTTCATGCGGGGCTCCACCTGGCGGTAGAGCGCGCGCTTGGCGTCCGGGTTTTCGGTGATGGCCTCGATGACCACATCGGCGTGGCTGATGCCATCGCCGTCCAGATCGGGCGTCAGGCGGTCAAAGGCGGCTCGCGCCTGACGAGGGTCTTTTTTCTTGCGCGCGAACAGCTTGCCGGCCCGGCCTTGGGCGACCGCAATGCGCTCGCGATCCTGATCCTGGAGCGTGACCGTCATGCCCTTGAGCGCGCACCATGCGGCGATATCGCCGCCCATCACACCCGCGCCGATGACATGGACATGACGTGCCGGCCGCATCCCGGGTTTCTTGCGGCCAAAGCCCTTGAGGCGTTCCTGCAGGCGAAAGACCCGCAGCAGATTGCGTGCTGTGTCGGAACGGACAATGGTGTCGATGAGTTCCGGCGCCCGGAGCGCATTGCCGTCGTGGCGGGCCCAGATATTCAGTATGGCGCGCGGTGCCGGGTAGTGGCGGCCAGGATCGCGCTTGTCCAGTTTCCGTCTGGCCTGCCAGGCAACAAGGGGGCGCAGCGGCGCGGCGTTCAGAAGGCCGGGCAAGCCGCCTGCGCGTCGTTGCTTGCGTCCGCTCAACACCATCATGGCAGCTGCCCTGTGCATCAGGCGGGGGGCCACGGTTCCGTCCACCAGGCCCAGGCGGGCCGCCTTGCGGGCATCCTGTTGCCGGCCCGTCAGCATCATATCCAGTGCGGCGGGGGCGCCAATCACGCGAGGCAGGCGCAGCATGCCGCCCCAGCCCGGAAAGATGCCGAGCATGACTTCCGGCAAGGCAAGCGATGTGCCGGGCTGATCCACGGCCAGCCGGTAGCGGCAGGCGAGTGCGAGCTCAAGCCCGCCGCCCAGGCAATGTCCGCGTATGAGCGCCAGGGTCGGAAAGCCCATGCCGGCCAGCCGGTTATAGGCATTCCACCCGCGTGCAACCAGCTCGAGAGCTTTTTCGCGCGTATCCAGGCCGGCGAATTCGTCGATATCGGCGCCGGCAATGAAGCCGCTGTCCTTGCCCGACTGGATGACCAGCCCGGCTGGCGGCGAGCGTTCCAGCCAGTCCAGCACCAGCCCCAGTTCGTGTACGACCTGGGCCGTCATGCGGTTGACCGGGCTGTCGGGGCAGTCCAGGGTCAGCCATGCGATGCGCTGCCCGTCCAGCTCGCAGCGAAAGTTCGCCAGACCGAGAGATTCGAAAGTATTCATGATGGCCGGGCCTCCCCATCGCATGTTTCCACCAGCATCGCGCCGCCCTGTCCGCCGCCTATGCAGATGGCGGCCATGCCGCGCCGCAGTCCGCGGGTGCGCAAGGCCTGCAGCAGATGCAGCACGATGCGCGCGCCGGATGCGCCCACTGGATGCCCCAGCGCTATGGCGCCGCCGTCGACGTTCAGGCGCTCCTGGTCCAGGGCGCCCAGGGCTGGTTGGCCGAGATGCTCCCTGCACCAGGCATCGTCCCGCCATGCCGCCAGGCAGGCTAGCACCTGGGCGGCGAATGCTTCATTGATCTCCCACAAGTCCAGGTCGTTCAGGCTCAGCTTGTGCCGCTGCAGAATGGGGGTGGAGGCGAATACCGGGCCCAGGCCCATCACGGCCGGATCCAGCGCGGCCCACTGCACGTCCAGGATGCGGCCAATGGGAGACAGATTCAGGCTGCGCACGGCCTGCGCGGATGCAAGCACCAGCAAGGCCGCCCCGTCGGTCACCTGCGAGCTGTTGCCTGCGGTAATGTTGCCCCAGGGACGGTCGAAAACCGGCTTGAGCCGCGCCAGCCGTTCGGGCGTGGAGTCTTCACGTACGCCGTCGTCCTTCGCATACAGGCGGCCCTTCGTATCCCCCAGGGCAACGATTTCATCGAATGCGCCATTTGCCTGGCCGGCCAGCGCGCGAGCGTGGCTGCGGGCCGAATATTGATCCAGTGCCTCGCGCGACAGGCCAAAGCGATGTGCCAGGTTCTCGGCTGTCTGCCCCATGGAAAGACCGACTACCGGATCGGTCAGACCCTTGAGCAGGCCGATGACGGGCGCAAGATGCCGTGGCCGCAGCCGCTTGAGCGTGGCCAGCTTCTGCCCCGCGCCGCGCGCGCTGTTCCAGGCTGCCAGCCATTGCACCATCTCGTCGCTGAGCAGTACGGGTGCGCGTGAAAGCGCATCGGTGCCGCCCGCCAGTACCAGGTCCGACCGACCTGTCTGTATGGACATGATGGCGGAATCCAGCGCCTGCATCCCCGAGGCGCAGTTGCGCATGACCGTCCAGCCCGGCACAGCGTTGCCGCAGCCCAGGCGCAGCGCGATCACCCTTCCGATATTGGTTTCATCGGGCGAGGGGGCGGCGCAGCCGATGATGACTTCGCTCAGCCGCGAGGGCTCGAAGCCTTGCCTGAGCAGCAGGCTGCGTCCCGCCTGGACGGCCAGATCCGAGGCGGCAAACGGCCCGGGCGCGTTGCGCGCCTTCAGGAAAGGGCTTCGTGCGCCGTCTATTACATAAACCGGTTCAAAGGCCATCTGCGTTCCTTTCTGTCTTGATGACATATGCACGCGCCAGAGCGGCAAATTCCGCGCCCGGGGCAGACAGTGCCCGCTGGATGCGCCTCATGCCGCACGACGCCGTGTGCCGGCGTCCTCCACATCCCGCCGGGCGAGGTCGCGCGGGAAATCGTCCACAGCAATCACCTTGTCGCGCAGCGCATCACGGCTGCGCAGCAGATCGAATTCCTGGTCGCTGATGCCCCCCGCGGCGTGAGCTGCCGAGGCCATGTCGCGCACATTTGCCTCTGGCCTGCCATCCAGCGCACCGCTCTTCTCAAAACGCCGCAGTTTGGTGTCGGTGGCCTCGCAGGCAACGGTGGCCAGCAGCGCGGCTTCCAGGGCGCCGACCGGGTCCTGCGCATCCTTGGCCACGTAGCAGCCCCGTGTGAGCCTGTCTCGTGTCTGGCCTGGTTCTATCATCAGCCGGGCAACGTCCCGGTCCAGCTCATCGGAGGCAGGCCGCACGCGCAAGCCGTATGGAAAGAGCGTCAGGCGCAGCGCGCCAGCCAGTGCGCGGTTGGGAAAGTTGCGAAGCACGCCATCAAAGGCCTCATGCGCTGCATGCAGGGTTTCCCGTGCCGCCCAGTGGACCAGAGGCGCGTCGCCGGCCTGCCTGCCATCGTCCTCGAAACGCTTGAGCACGGCGCAAGCCAGATACATATTGGACAGAATGTCCCCCAGGCGCGCCGACAGCCGCTCGCGCATCTTGAGCGATCCGCCTAGCGAGAGCATTGCCGCCTCGGCCAGGACAGCGAATGCGCAGGACAGGCGCGACAGCTGGCGATAGTAGTCACGCATCTGCGGCGCAACGTCGGCATCGATGCGGATAGTACGGCCCGCGGCGAGCCCATGGACGAGCCCGCGCAGCGTGTTGCCGACGGTGTGGCGCACATGGCACCAGAACGCTGTGTCGAAAGCTTGCAGCCCGCGTTCGGGGTCGCTGTCGCGCGCTGCGTGCATTTCATCCAGCACGTAGGGGTGGCAGCGGATCGCGCCCTGGCCGAAAATGATCAGGCTGCGTGTAAGGATATTGGCGCCTTCGACCGTGATGCCGACGGGCAGCTGTTGATAGGCGCGGCCAAGAAAATTTGAAGGCCCCAGGCAAATGCCCTTGCCGCCGATAATATCCATGCCCGCATTGACCACTGTCCGGCCGCGCTCGGTCAGATGGTATTTGACGATGGCCGACACGACGGAAGGCTTTTCGCCCTGATCCACGCCTACGGCCGTCATGGCGCGGGCCGCGTCCATCAGGTAGGTGTTCCCGCCGATGCGCGCAAGCGCTTCCTCTATGCCCTCGAACTTGCCTATCGGTGTGCGGAACTGGCTGCGCACACGGCTGTAGGCGCCCACAGCGCGCGTCGTGAGCTTTGCCATCCCGGTGTAGGAGGAGGGCAGCGAAATCGAGCGTCCGGCGGCCAGGCATTCCATCAGCATGCGCCAGCCGTGGCCCGCCATGGCCTGGCCTCCGATGATGAAATCAAGCGGCATGAAAACATCTTTGCCGCGCGTCGGGCCATTCATGAACATGGCGTCGAGCGGGAAATGGCGCCGGCCGATCTCCACGCCCGGATGGGTGGCAGGCACCAGAGCGCAGGTAATGCCGACATCCCGCTGATCGCCAAGCAGGCCATCGGGGTCATACAGGCGGAAAGCCAGGCCCAGCAGCGTGCATACGGGGGCGAGCGTGATGTAGCGCTTATCCCAGGTGACGCGCATGCCGAGCACCTCGCGGCCATCCCACTGACCCTTGCAGACGACGCCGTAGTCAGGAATGGCCGCGGCATCGGAACCCGCCCAGGGGCTGGTGAGGGCAAAGGCGGGGATCTCTTCTCCGCGCGCCAGGCGGGGCAGGAAATGGTCTTTCTGCGCCTGCGTGCCATAGTGCAGCAGCAGTTCGCCAGGCCCCAGTGAATTGGGAACCATGACGGTCACCGCCAAGGCTGAATTGCGCGTGGAAAGCTTGGATACCACTTCGGAGTGGGCCAGGGCGGAAAAGCCCCGTCCGCCATATTCTTCAGGGATGATGAGGCTCAGGAAGCGGTTTTCCCGGATGTAGTTCCAGACCTCAGGCGGCAGATCGAACAGCTCGTGCGTGATCCGCCAGTCGTCGATCATCGCGCACACTGTCTCCACCTCATTGTCGAGAAAATGCTGCTCCTGCTCGGTGAGTACGGGCCTGGGAATGGACAGCAGGCGCTGCCACGAGGGTTTGCCGCGGAACAGCTCGCTTTCCCACCATACCGTGCCCGCCTCGAGCGCATCGCGTTCGGTGTCCGACATCTGCGGCAGTATCTTGCGGAATACCCGATAGATAGGGCGGCTGAGCAGCGCCATGCGCAAAGGGCGGACGGCCAGCGCGAGAGACGCCGCGACGGCCAGAATCAGGACAGCGAAGAACAGAATGGTCATGACGGGCTCCCTGGCGCAACCTGGGCCTGCGCGTCGCCGCTGGCATGGAGGGCGCCACAGGTGGCGCCCGGCAAGGGGGCGCGCAGCCCCCCCAGCAGAAAGCTCATGAGCCGGTCCAGCAGCAGCTGCGTGTTGTGCGCCGGCTCGCGCTCGGGCGTGCTCCAGTTCATCGCCATGCGCAGCATCTCGGCCCCGGACAGCGCATAGGACGTGGCGCCAAGCATGAAGTGGAAGCGCCACATCATTTCGACCTCGGGCACATCCGGCAGGGCGCGTATCAGGGCCCGCTTGAAGCGGTCCAGCGCCTCGGAGTGCTCATCGATGATGGCGGCGCGAATGAAGCCGCCCGGATCGGACATGCTGCGTTCGAGCAGCGGCACGAAAGCGATATGGCTGGCATCTGTGCCGCAGGCATGCCGCACCAGCGGCCCGAAGAATGCCTCGACGATCTGCGAAGGCTTGAGAGGCTGGCCGTCGGCGTCGCGTTCCAGCGCGTCCAGCAGCGCCAGCCGTTCTTTGTTCAACGCGGCGACGCGCCGCTGGAACACCGCCTGCACCAGGCCGTCTTTGCTGCCGAAGTGATAGTTCACCGCCGACAGGTTGACGCCGGCTGCGCCGGTGATCTGACGCATCGAAGTGTTGTCATGGCCGTGCTGCGCAAAAAGGCGCTCCGCAGTGTCGAGAATGAGCTCGCGGGTGGAGGTGGAGCCGTTCAGGGCCATTGAAACACTCCTGGTAATGGGGCTGTCTGTTCGAGGATTAAATTAATTCAAACGTTTGTTTGAATTATTAGAGAACACTCTACGCCCTGGCCATGCGCTTTGAAAGAGGGGTTTGTACCTATGAAACGTGCGGGCACGAAAAAGCCCCTGCTCGAGAAGCAGGGGCCGCTTGTTGCCCGGAAGAAGAGGGCGGCGCTTGAGCCTGTCGGGCCAATCCGCCCCGGGAAGGATCAGACGTGGGTGACGAACTTGGTGACGAGGTAGCCTTCGAAGGTTTCCGCGCCGCCTTCGCTGCCTATGCCGCTGTCCTTGACGCCGCCAAAGGGCGTTTCAGGCAGGGCGCTGCCGAAGTGGTTGATGTTTACCATCCCGGACTCAAGGTTGTTGGATACCTTGGTTGCCGTTTGCAGCGAGGTGGTGAAGACATACGAGGAAAGGCCGAAGGGCAGGGAATTGGCCCGGCGGATCACATCGTCCGTGTCAGAGAAGCGGGTGATCGGGGCCAGGGGGCCGAACGGTTCCTCTGTCATCAGCATGGAGTCTTCGGGCAGGTCAGTGATGACCGTCGGCGCAAAGAAGTGGCCGGCCCGATCAAGGGCCTCGCCGCCGAGCACGACCTTGCCGCCCCGTTCGACCGCGTTCTCGACGAACTTGGCCATGGTGGGGACCCGGCGTTCATGGGCCAGGGGGCCCATTTGCGTGTCGGGGTCGAGCCCGTCGCCGACCTTGACTGATTTCAGTGTTCCGACAAAAGCCTCGAGAAACTGGTCATAGGCCTTTTCCTGTACATAAAAGCGGGTGGGCGATACGCACACCTGGCCCGCATTGCGGATCTTGAACTTGGCAAGCATCTTCGCGGCGCGGCCGATGTCTGCGTCATCGAACACCAGCACAGGCGAGTGGCCGCCCAGCTCCATGGTGACCCGCTTCATATGGGCGCCGGCCAGCGCAGCCAGATGCTTGCCGACGGGGACCGAGCCGGTGAAGGAGACCTTGCGGACGATGGGCGACTTGATCAGGTATTCCGACACCTCGCTGGGCACGCCCCAGACGATGTTGAGCACACCGGGAGGCAGGCCGGCGTCGTGGAACATGCGGGCGATAGCCATTACCGCGCTGGGCGAATCTTCCGGACCCTTGAGGATGATGGTGCAGCCGGCGCCGATCGCGGCGCAGATCTTGCGAATGGCCTGGTTGTAGGGGAAATTCCAGGGGGTGAAGGCAGCGCAGACGCCGATGGGCTCGCGGAGCACCATCTGGCGGATTTCGGGGCTGCGGGGCAGAATCACCCGGCCGTAGATGCGGCGGCACTCTTCCGCGTGCCAGTCGCAGTGGTCGGCGCAGCCGACGATTTCGCCGACGGCTTCGGCCAGCGGCTTGCCCTGGTCGAGCGTGAGGTTGCGGCCGATTTCCTGGGCGCGCTCGCGGGAAAGCTGCCCGACCTTGCGCAGGATCTCGGAACGCTGCATGGGCGAACTGTGGCGCCAGGTCTCGAAGGCGCGGGCGGCCGCGGCCAGGGCGCGGTCGAGATCGGCGGTGGTGGCGTGGGGGAGATGCCCCAGCACCTCGAGGTTCGCGGGGTTGGTGACCTCTTGCGTGTTGCGGCCGTCCCCGTCGAGGAATTCACCGTCTATATATAATGCCAATGACTCGTACATGCTGCTTCCTTTGCTCCTGTCCAATGAATTTGTGGGCCTAAACACGACATCCGTGGTGTTCGAGAGGCCTGTATGCTTGCAAGACTACCGAAAGTAGAATACCATAGAGGACTTGCTGGCAAAAACCCGTTTGGGTCGGCGTATCGGCATGGCAGCTGGCGGCATCGCCGTCGGGCATTACCGCATGCGCCATGAAGGTTAAGCCTCCGGCAAAAGTATCACACGCGAGTTTTTTAGCAAGATTTCAACCCAGGGCAAGGTAGGCGAAGCCTTCTGAACCTGACGGGACCAAAACTGGCTGCGCGCGGTTGCCAATGTTGTTCTTGGCGTCACATGCGGCTAAGTTGGAACAGGAAAAATCATGATCCAAATGCAGACCACGCTGGACGTGGCCGACAACACAGGTGCACGTTCCATCATGTGCATCAAGGTGTTGGGCGGCTCCAAGCGCCGTTATGCCGCCATCGGTGACATCATCAAAGTCAGTGTCAAGGATGCGGCTCCCCGCGGGCGCGTCAAGAAAGGCGAAATTTACAACGCTGTAGTGGTGCGTACCGCTAAGGGCGTTCGCCGCAAAGACGGCTCGCTGATCAAGTTCGGCGGCAATGCCGCCGTATTGCTCAACGCGAAGCTGGAACCTATCGGCACGCGTATCTTCGGACCTGTCACGCGCGAACTGCGTACAGAGAAGTTCATGAAGATCGTGTCCCTGGCTCCCGAAGTGCTGTAAGGAGCAAAAAATGGAAAAAATCCGCAAGGGCGACGAGGTCATCGTGCTGACCGGTCGCGACAAGAAGCGCCGCGGCACCGTGCTGCAGCGTGTTGACGCCGACCACGTGCTGGTCGAAGGCATCAACGTCGTCAAGAAGCATGTCAAGGCCAACCCCATGGCCGGCACGCAAGGCGGCATCGTCGACAAGACCATGCCCATCCATATTTCGAACGTGGCCGTTTACAACCCCGAGTCCGGCAAGGGCGAGCGGGTCGCCGTCAAGGTCGTGGATGGCAAGAAGGTCCGTGTATTCCGTTCCAACGGCGCTGTCGTTGGCGCCAAGGCTTAAGGGGCGAAAGACATGGCTCGTTTACAAGAGTTCTACCGCAGCAAGGTCATGGCTGACCTGCAGGCCAAGTTTGGCTACAAGAGCATCATGGAAGTGCCGCGCATCACCAAGATCACCCTGAACATGGGTGTATCGGAAGCTGTTGCCGACAAGAAGGTCATCGAGCATGCCGTTGGCGACCTGACCAAGATCTCCGGCCAGAAGCCCGTCGTCACCAAGACGCGCAAGGCTATTGCCGGCTTCAAGATCCGTGAGAACTACCCCATCGGCTGCATGGTCACCCTGCGTGGCCAGCGCATGTACGAATTCCTGGACCGCCTGATCGCCGTGGCTCTGCCGCGTGTGCGTGACTTCCGCGGCGTGTCCGGTCGTGCGTTCGACGGGCGCGGCAACTACAACATCGGGGTCAAGGAACAGATCATTTTCCCCGAAATCGAATACGACAAGATCGACGCGGTGCGCGGTATGAACATCAGCATCACCACCACTGCCAAGACCGACGAGGAAGCCAAGGCACTGCTGTCCGCCTTCAGTTTCCCGTTCCGTAACTAAGGGGCGATCACGTGGCAAAACTTTCACTGATCAATCGCGACATCAAGCGCGCCAAGCTGGCAGAAAAATACGCAGCCAAGCGTGCTGCCCTCAAGGCTGTCATCGACGACCAATCCAAGTCTGACGAAGAACGCTACCAGGCTCGTCTGCAACTGCAGAAGCTGCCTCGCAACGCAAACCCGACCCGCCAGCGCAGCCGCTGCGTGGTCACCGGCCGTTCGCGTGGTGTTTTCAGCAAGTTCGGCCTTACCCGTCACAAGCTGCGCGAAATGGCGCTGCGTGGCGAGGTGCCGGGCATGACCAAAGCTAGCTGGTAGGAGAAATACACATGAGCATGAGCGATCCCATCGCCGACATGTTGACCCGTGTGCGCAACGCGCAACAGGTCAACAAGACGTCGGTCAGCATGCCCTCCTCGAAGCTGAAGGCAGCCATTGCTGCTGTGCTGAAAGACGAAGGCTACATCGACGATTTCAAGGTCACTGGCGAGCAGGCCAAGCCGATCCTGGAAATCACACTGAAATACTACGCCGGCCGTCCGGTCATCGAGCGTATCGACCGCGTGTCGCGCCCTGGGCTGCGTATCTACAAGGGTAGCAAGTCCATTCCTCAGGTCATGAACGGCCTGGGCGTGGCCATCGTGTCGACGCCGCGTGGCGTCATGACAGATCGCAAGGCACGCGCCAATGGCGTGGGCGGCGAAGTACTGTGCTACGTGGCATAAGGAGAATCACATGTCACGCATTGCTAAGTACCCCGTTCCGGTGCCACAGGGCGTAGAAGCCACGATCAGCGCCGGTCAGATTTCGGTCAAGGGCCCGCTGGGCACCCTGACCCAGGAACTGACGGGCGACGTGGTCGTCCGCCAGGAAGACGGTCAACTCACTTTTGCTGTTGCCAACGATTCCCGCCATGCCAAGGCCATGTCGGGTACGGTGCGCGCCCTGGTCGCCAACATGGTGACGGGCGTCAGCAAAGGTTTCGAGCGCAAGCTCACTCTGGTCGGCGTGGGTTTCCGCGCCCAGGTCCAGGGCGATGCGCTGAAGCTTCAGCTTGGCTTCTCCCACGATATCGTTCACCCCACGCCCGCAGGTATCAAGATCGAGTGCCCCACTCAGACCGAGATCGTGGTCAAGGGCGCGAACAAGCAGATCGTTGGTCAGGTGGCTGCGGAGATCCGCGCATACCGTGAACCCGAACCCTACAAGGGCAAGGGCGTGCGCTATGCCGATGAACGCGTCATTATCAAAGAAACCAAGAAGAAGTAAGCGCGCAGGCAAGGACGAATTATGGACAAGAAAATCTCTCGTTTGCGTCGTGCAGTTGCGACCCGCCGGAAAATCTCCGAGCTGCGTGTGCACCGCCTGTCGGTTCACCGCTCCAACCAGCACATCTACGCAAGCATCATTTCGCCGGAAGGCGATCGTGTGCTCGTCAGCGCATCCACGCTCGAGCCCGAAGTGCGCAAGGCGCTGGTCGACCAGAAAGCCAACGGCGGCAATACCGCCGCTGCCGGCCTGGTGGGCAAGCGCGTTGCGGAAAAGGCGAAAGCTGCCGGCATCGAGCTGGTCGCCTTCGATCGTTCGGGCTTCCGTTATCATGGTCGCGTCAAGGCGCTGGCCGAGGCCGCGCGTGAAGCCGGCTTGAAGTTCTAAGCAGGGGATAGGCAAATGGCTAAAGCACAAGGCAAGCACGCCGCTGAGCAAGAGCGCGACGACGGCCTGCGTGAAAAGATGATCGCGGTCAACCGCGTCAGCAAGGTGGTGAAGGGTGGTCGCACCATGAGCTTCGCCGCGCTGACGGTGGTTGGCGACGGCGACGGCCGCATCGGCATGGGCAAGGGCAAGGCCCGCGAGGTTCCCGTTGCCGTGCAGAAGGCAATGGAACAGGCCCGCCGCGGTCTGGTCAAGGTCGCTCTCAAGAACGGCACCCTGCATCACACGGTGGTTGGCAAGCATGGCGCTTCGACAGTGCTGATCTCGCCGGCCGCGGAAGGTACCGGCGTGATCGCCGGCGGCCCGATGCGCGCCATCTTCGAAGTCATGGGTGTACGTAACGTTGTTGCCAAGAGCCTCGGCTCCAGCAACCCCTACAACATGGTCCGCGCCACGCTCAATGGCCTGCGCGCATGCTCGACCCCCGCCGAAATCGCCGCCAAGCGTGGCAAGACGGTGGAAGAAATCCTGGGGTAAAACCATGGCACAGAAACAAATCAAAGTTACTCTCGTGCGCTCTGTTATCGGCACGAAGCAATCCCATCGCGACACCGTTCGCGGCCTGGGGCTGCGTCGCGTCAACAGCAGCCGTGTGTTGATCGATACACCCGAGGTGCGTGGGATGATCCGCAAGGTGGATTACCTCGTCACCGTCTCGGAAGTCTGAAAGGAATCGGGATGTCACAAACTCAACTCAATACGCTGAAGCCGGCCGAAGGCGCCAAGCACGCTCGTCGTCGCGTTGGTCGCGGTATCGGTTCGGGCCTGGGCAAGACCGCCGGCCGCGGTCACAAGGGCCAGAAGTCCCGTACCGGCGGCTTCCACAAGGTCGGTTTCGAGGGCGGTCAGATGCCTCTGAACCGTCGCCTGCCCAAGCGCGGCTTCACGCCCATGGGGCGGCACCTTTCCGCTGAAGTCCGCCTGTCGGACCTGGAGCGCCTGCCCGTCGACGAAATCGACGTACAGGTTCTCAAGCAGGCCGGCGTGGTTGGCCAATCCGTGCGTTACGCCAAGGTCATCAAGTCGGGTGAATTGACCCGCAAGGTGACGCTCAAGGGCATCGCCGCGACGGCTGGCGCTCGCGCCGCCATCGAGGCGGCCGGCGGCTCGCTCGCTTGATAAGGGGCAACGGTGGCTAAAGCTCAGGCTCAGGGTAAATCGGGTCCGCGATACGGCGATCTAAAGCGCCGCGTCGTTTTCCTGATTCTCGCCCTCGTGGTCTACCGGCTGGGCACGCACATTCCGGTGCCGGGCATCAATCCAGATGCCCTGGCAGACATGTTCCAGCAGAACCAGGGCGGTATCCTGGGCCTGTTCAACATGTTCTCGGGTGGCGCGCTGGAGCGTTTCTCCGTGTTCGCGCTGGGTATCATGCCCTACATCTCCGCATCCATCATCATGCAGCTGATGGCGGTGGTGGTGCCCACGCTCGAAGCCATCAAGAAGGAAGGCGAATCCGGACGCCGCAAGATCACCCAATACACCCGCTACGGCACGGTGTTCCTGGCATTGATCCAGGCAGTGGGTATCTCTGTCGCGCTGGAATCGCAGCCGGGCCTGGTCATTGATCCGGGCATGGTGTTCCGCTTCACCACGGTTGTCACCCTGGTGACCGGCACCATGTTCATCATGTGGCTGGGCGAACAGATCACCGAGCGTGGCCTGGGCAACGGCATCTCCATCCTGATCTTCGCCGGTATCGTGGCAGGTTTGCCCAGTGCCCTGGCAGGCATGCTTGACCTGGTCCGCACAGACTCCATGTCGGTGCTGTCGGCCCTGTTCATCTTCGCCCTGGTTGTTCTCGTCACCTACTTCGTGGTGTTCGTCGAACGCGGCCAGCGCCGGGTAACGGTCAACTATGCCAAGCGCCAGGTCGGCAACAAGATCTACGGCGGCCAGAGCTCGCATCTGCCGCTCAAGCTGAACATGTCCGGGGTCATCCCGCCCATCTTCGCTTCGTCGATCATCCTGCTGCCCGCCACTGTCACCAGCTGGTTCTCCAGCAACCCCAGCATGCGTTGGCTGGGTGACCTCGCGGCGGCTCTGTCGCCCGGGCAACCCCTGTACATTACGCTGTATGCGGCACTGATCATCTTTTTCTGCTTCTTCTACACGGCCCTGGTGTTCAACAGCCGTGAAACGGCAGACAACCTGAAGAAGAGCGGTGCATTCGTTCCGGGTATCCGTCCTGGCGAGCAAACCTCGCGCTACATCGACAAGATACTCATGCGTCTGACGCTGGCCGGCGCCATCTATATCACGGTGGTCTGCCTGTTGCCCGAGCTGATGCAGGCGCGCTGGAACGTACCGTTCTACTTCGGCGGAACGTCTCTGTTGATTATCGTAGTGGTCACCATGGATTTCATGGCGCAAGCCCAGGCTTACATGATGTCCCATCAGTACGACTCGCTGCTCAAGAAGGCCAACTTCAAGGGCGCCGGGCTGCCTATGCGGTAAGAAGAAGATGGCAAAAGACGACGTCATACAAATGCAGGGCGAGGTCCTGGAAAACCTCCCCAACGCAACTTTTCGCGTCAAGCTGGAAAACGGCCATGTGGTGCTTGGCCATATATCGGGCAAGATGCGCATGCATTACATCCGGATCCTTCCGGGTGACAAGGTCACAGTGGAGCTCACGCCCTATGACCTGTCACGCGCCAGGATAGTCTTCCGTTCCAAATGAGCGGCCGGATAACAGGAAACTAGGAGTCAACCATGAAGGTAATGGCATCGGTAAAGCGGATCTGCCGCAACTGCAAGATCATCAAACGTCACGGCGTGGTGCGCGTCATCTGCACTGATCCACGTCACAAGCAGCGTCAAGGCTAAGGCCAGGCGCAACGGATTTAACAAGGAAAAGTCATGGCCCGTATTGCTGGCATCAACATTCCGCCGCATCAGCACGCCGAGATCGGTCTGACCGCCATTTTCGGCATCGGTCGCACCCGCGCCCGCAAGATCTGCGAAGCGGCAGGCATCGAAACGTCCAAGAAGGTCAAAGACCTGAGCGACGCTGAACTCGAGCGCATCCGTGAACACGTCGGCGTGTTCACCGTCGAAGGTGATCTGCGTCGCGAAGTTCAACTGTCGATCAAGCGTCTGATCGACCTGGGAACGTACCGTGGCCTGCGCCACAAACGCGGCCTGCCCGTGCGTGGCCAGCGTACCCGCACCAACGCCCGCACCCGCAAGGGCCCGCGCCGCGCTGCTGCTTCCCTGAAGAAATAATCGAGGACTAGAAGATGGCGAAAGCTACCAACAGCGGCGCCTCGCGCGTTCGCAAGAAAGTAAAGAAGAGCGTCTCGGACGGCATCGCGCACGTCCACGCTTCCTTCAACAACACGATCATTACCATTACCGACCGTCAGGGCAATGCACTGTCGTGGGCAACGTCGGGCGGCGCAGGCTTCAAGGGCTCGCGCAAGTCCACCCCGTTCGCCGCACAGGTTGCCGCCGAATCGGCTGGCCGTGTCGCAATGGAATACGGTATCAAAACACTCGAAGTTCGCATCAAGGGCCCCGGTCCTGGCCGCGAGTCCTCGGTGCGCGCTCTGAATGCCCTGGGCATCAAGATTTCGAGCATCTCGGACATCACGCCTGTGCCGCATAACGGCTGCCGTCCGCCCAAGCGTCGTCGCATCTAAGGGGAAGCATCTTGGCACGTTATATTGGACCTAAATGCAAGCTCTCGCGCCGCGAGGGTACTGATCTGTTTCTGAAGAGCGCCCGCCGCTCGCTGGATTCGAAGTGCAAGCTCGAATCCAAGCCCGGCCAGCATGGCCGCACCTCGGGCGCCCGCACGTCGGACTTCGGCCTGCAACTGCGTGAGAAGCAAAAACTCAAGCGCATGTACGGCGTTCTGGAAAAGCAGTTCCGCAAGTATTTCGTTGAAGCTGAGCGTCGCCGTGGCAACACCGGCGAGACCCTGATTCAACTGCTGGAATCGCGCCTGGACAACGTCGTCTATCGCATGGGCTTCGGCTCCACCCGCGCAGAAGCTCGCCAGCTGGTTAACCACCGCGCCATCGAGCTGAACGGCCATACCGCCGACATCGCGTCCATCATCGTCAAGCCCGGTGATGTGATCTCGATTCGCGAAAAGGCCAAGGCTCAGGCCCGCATCCGCGAGGCACTGGATCTGGCATCCGGCCAGGGCCTGCCCCAGTGGGTCGAGGTGGACACGAACAAGCTTTCGGGCACGTTCAAGCAAGCCCCGGATCGCGCTGACGTCGCCCGCGACATCAACGAATCCATGGTTGTCGAACTGTACTCGCGCTGATCGTAAGCCATGCCTCCGCCGGGCCGCGCGCGTTTGCGCGCGTCCGGCGGTTATGCGTTATGTAGTAGTTGCTGTGCCTTACTGGCGGTGTGCCAGGTTTCCATCAGCCTTATCGGTGTAACGAGCCGAGGGTATTGAAAAGGAATATTCATGTCTCAAGGTTTTCTCAAGCCTCGCTCCATTGATGTCGAACCCGTTGCCAAGAACCATGCCCGGGTTGTCATGGAGCCTTTCGAACGCGGCTACGGCCACACGCTGGGCAACGCCCTGCGCCGCATCCTCCTGTCTTCCATGACGGGCTACGCGCCCACGGAAGTCCAGATGACAGGCGTGGTGCACGAGTACTCCACCGTCGCCGGCGTGCGCGAAGACGTGGTCGACATTCTGCTGAACCTGAAGGGCGTGGTGTTCAAGCTGCACAATCGCGAAGAGGTCACCCTGGTGCTGCGCAAGCAAGGCCCCGGTGAAGTTCTGGCCAGCGATATCGAGCTGCCCCACGATGTCGAGATCATCAACCCGGATCACGTCATTGCCACGCTGACCGATGCCGGCAAGCTGGAAATGCAGATCAAGGTCGAGCAAGGCCGTGGCTATGTGCCCGGCAATGTGCGCGCGCTGTCCGACGACCGCACGCACACCATTGGCCGCATTGTCCTTGACGCATCCTACAGCCCTGTGCGCCGCGTGAGCTACTCTGTCGAAAGCGCCCGCGTCGAGCAGCGCACCGACCTGGACAAGCTCGTGCTGGACATTCAGACCAATGGCGTGATCTCTCCTGAAGAAGCGGTTCGCCAGTCGGCCCGCATCCTGATGGATCAGATCTCGGTCTTCGCCGCCCTCGAAGGCGCCGGCGACACCTACGACACGGCGCCCGCTCGCGGTACGCCGCAGATCGACCCCGTGCTGCTGCGTCCGGTCGATGATCTGGAGCTCACGGTGCGTTCGGCCAACTGCCTGAAGGCCGAGAACATCTACTACATCGGCGATCTTATCCAGCGTACCGAAAACGAGCTGCTCAAGACCCCGAATCTGGGTCGCAAGTCGCTCAACGAAATCAAGGAAGTGCTTGCCGCACGCGGTCTTACGCTCGGCATGAAGCTCGAGAACTGGCCTCCGCTGGGCCTCGAGCGTCCCTGATCCATACAGCGGCACGCAAGTCAATGGCGGTGTTCGCCGCCATTGGCGCCCGCGCAGTCTGGCGGGCGGGCTGAACGGCACACAGTGTCATCGGCCCGGTAGTACAGGCAGTAGACCGGCATTTTGCTGTTTTATGGTAAAGTGCCACCCCTCACCCGGCCCGCAGCCCAGCTGATAGAAGAGCCGGCCAACCGCGGAATATTCCGCTTTATAGATTCAAAGGAAATCATCATGCGTCACCGTAGCGGTCTGCGTAAACTCAATCGCACCAGCAGCCATCGTCTTGCCATGTTCCGCAACATGGCTGTGTCCCTGATCACTCACGAAGCCATCAAGACCACCCTGCCCAAGGCCAAGGAACTGCGCCGTGTCGTGGAACCCCTGATCACCCTCGGCAAGGAGCCCACGCTGGCCAACAAGCGCCTGGCGTTCGCCCGCCTGCGTGATCGTGACGCCGTGGTCAAGCTTTTCGCTGAAATCGGTCCCCGCTACAAAGAGCGCAACGGTGGCTACACCCGCGTTCTGAAGATGGGTTTCCGTCAGGGCGACAATGCTCCCATGGCTTTCATGGAACTGGTCGACCGTCCTGAAGTCCAGGAACAAGACGCCGAGTAATTGGCGGTGCCGGGCCACGCCCGGCATGCAGCAAACAGGAACGGGCCTTCGGGCCCGTTTTTGCGTTGGTGGATACTGGGTACAATGGCCGGGTACGTCATTGAACGGATTTGGCCCAAGATCGGGATACTCAGTGAGCCAGGACGCTTCCTATATCATCGCAGGCGATGTCGCCATTGTGCTGAGCAATGCGCCTGACATGCTGCTTGCCAAGCGCATTGCCCATGTGCTGGTCGAAGAACATTTTGCAGCCTGCGTGAACCTGGGCGCGCCCGGGCTGTCCATGTACATGTGGGAGGGTTCACTGGAAGGCGCCGAGGAAGTGCCCCTCGTCATGAAGACAAGCCAGGCGCGTGTGCCGGCGCTCATTGAGCGGCTCAGATCGCTGCATCCATATGATGTGCCGGAGGTGCTGGTGCTGCCGGTGGCCGGCGCAAGCCGCGCCTATCTCGATTGGGTCCGCGAGCAGACCGATCCTGCCCGCCACGGTGAAGGCGAGGGGGGCTGCTAGCGCAGTCAGGCAGCGCTTCGTGTTTATGGTCAAACCTCTGCGCAACAGGAAAAAAGCGGGATGTTGAATCAGTTTCAGGCGTGCGCCGGGCCTCAGGCCCAGTCACAGCGCGCATATTACGGCTGCGCGGCTTCTCCGCTTGGGCCAACACCGGTTCGCGGAAGGGCGCGGCAGGATCGCAGCCTATGGGCAGTGCTGGCGCTGCTGCTCATGCTGCTGGCTGCATGCCTGCATGCGGGTGTGGCGCGCGCGGAGGAGGAATTCCTCGACCCAGACAAGGCTTTTGTATTCTCGGCGGCCACCCAGACGCCTGGGGAGCTGGCGGTGCATTTCGAGATTGCGCCGGGCTACTACATGTACCGCAAGCGTTTCGAGATAGCTGCCCAACCTGATGCGGCCTCGGCGGCGCTGGGCCAGGCAATCTATCCCGACGGCATCGTCAAATATGACCCCACTTTCGACGAGGACATGGAGGTCTATCACGATCAGGTCACTATACGGGTGCCGCTACAGCCGGGCATGAGGGAACCGTTTACGGTGGCCATCACAGGCCAGGGCTGCGCCGATGCCGGCCTGTGCTATCCGCCCGATACACGCAGCATCACCCTGACGCCTGTGGCGGGAGGCTACCAGGCCGATGGCGATGGCGTGAAAGATGCGGTTCCTCCTCCGGCGCCGCAGAAACAGCCGCAGGTTGAAAGGGCAGGCCAGGCGGGTGCGGGCCAGGCAGGTCTGCTCCAGGACGCGAACGGCGAGTCGTCCGGCCAGATTGGTCTGGCCAATGCCCTGGATCTTGGCGATACGGGCATTGCCTCCTACCTGGCGAGCGCTGGCTGGGCGCAGATCATCCTGCTCTGTCTGGTGCTGGGGCTGCTGCTGTCATTTACGCCCTGCGTGCTGCCCATGGTGCCCATACTGCTTGCCATTCTGGCAGGCACCGCTGGCACGGGGCGCAAGATATCGCGCTGGCGAGGCGTATCTCTGGCGGCCGTCTTCGTGCTGGGCATGTCACTGGTGTATACCGCTCTGGGCGTCGCGGCGGGGCTGGTAGGCGCCAGCCTTGCTGTGTGGCTGCAGACGCCGTGGGTGCTGGCAGTCTTTGCGCTGCTGCTTGCTTTGCTGGCCCTCGCGATGTTCGACGTTTTCACACTGCAGGCTCCCGCCGGCATGCAAAGCGCGCTCAATGAGCGCATGTCGCGCATTCCGGGGGGGCATTACGGCGGCGCATTCGTCATGGGCATGCTGTCAGCGCTTATTGTGGGTCCATGCGTGGCTGCACCGCTTGCAGGCGTCCTGCTGTTTATCTCGCAAACCGGCGATGTCGTGCTGGGCGGCTCGGCGCTGTTTGCCCTGGCCTGGGGTGAGGGCTTGCTGCTGCTGGCGGTGGGCGCTTCGTCAGGCCTGCTCCTGCCCAAGGCGGGCGCATGGATGGTCGGGGTCAAGTATTTGTTTGGCATCCTGTTGCTGGCCACCGCATGGTGGATGCTCAGCTCCGTGTTGCCGGCCTGGGCATTCATGCTGGGCTGGGCCATGCTATCGCTCTGGGCGGCCACGCTGCTTGGGGCTTTTGAAGGGCTGGGGGCGGGTGCCGGGATATGGCGTTACCTGCGCAAATCGCTGGGCCTGCTGCTCGCGTTATGGGGCGCCGCGCTGCTGATTGGGCTTGCCATGGGCGGACGCGATGTATTGCGTCCGCTCGCGCCGCTGGCCCGGGCTCCCGGCGATCACGTCCAGACCGCGGGGGCCGCCCCCGACGCCGCCGCCATTGCCGCGGCTGTGAAGGACAGCTTTATACAAGTCGACAGCGTTCAGGCGCTGGACAATCTGCTGGCGCAAACGTCCCGCCCTGTAATGCTGGACTTCTACGCCGACTGGTGCGTATCGTGCATCGAGATGGAGCGCTTTACCTTCAGCGATCCACAGGTGGCGCAGCTGCTGTCGCAATTCGTGCTGGTGCAGGCTGATGTCACGAAAAACAGGCCAGAGCATCGTGAACTGCTGAAGCGGTTCAAGCTGTTCGGCCCGCCGGGCATCATGTTCTTTGACGGCGCCGGCAGGCAGCTGGAGAATATCCGTGTGGTGGGCTTTCGCAATGCGCGGGATTTCGAGTCCGTGCTGCGGAGCGTGCTCGGCGCGCAAGCCGCAGCCGCCGGCTAGCCTTGGCTGCAGGCTGCCCCGCCCGAAACCAGTTTCCGCTCAGGGCGTGGCAGCGCCTTTCCGGCTAGCCGGCAGGCTGCCTCGCATATGCCTGGCGTATCAGAGATACATGGTTTTCCTTGATGCGCGATGATGGCGTGTTGGACCAGATCAGGCTTGTGACAGATCTCTGTGCATGGGTGAAGGGCAGGAAGCGGATGTCCGCAATGCCGCTGCGCGCAAGGCACGAGGGCACCAGTGAGACCCCCATTTCCTGTGATACCAGTGATGCCACGCTGAGCCAGTGGCGAGATTCATACCTGACCCTTGGCAGAAAGCCCGCATCCAGGCACATGGCCAGCAGTGTCTCGTAATACACGGGCGAGAAGGCGCGCGAGAAAAAAATGAAATCATCCTGCGCCAGCGAGGCAAGCGCAATATGCCGCTCGCCCGCCAGCGGGTGATTGCGGTGCAGGCACACAGCAAAGGGCTCTTCAACCAGCGGCTCGCATATGACCGAATCGGGCACCGGGTTGGCATGTATGAAGCCGATGTCCAGCCCGCCGCGCGCGACCAGCTCTATCTGTTCGGCCGAATTGAGCTCTTGCAGGGCCTGATCCACATCAGGATATTGCTGCTTGCATTCCCTCAATACCTGCGGCAGGCCCCGATAAAGCATGGAGCCGACAAAGCCTATCCTGAGCTGGCCCTGCAGGCCTGCGTCAATGCGGGCAATCAGGCTGCGAAGCTCGACATCGCGCCGCAGCAGGAATATGGCCTCGTTGTACAGGGCGCGCCCTGCCGGCGTGAGTTCCACATGCCTGCTGCTGCGCACAAAAAGGCGGGCGCCCAGGCCTTCCTCCAGCTGCCTGATGGCATAGCTGAGCGGCGGCTGGGAGATATGCAGGCGAGCGGCCGCACGGCTGAAACTGAGCTCCTCGGCCACGGCGACGAAATACCTCAAGAGGCGTGAATCCAGATCCATGGTATAGGCTCCAGGCCATTATCTATATTTCAAATATATAGATACTAACAAAAATAGTATTGGATTGAATCAATAGAGCAGCCTACCATGATTTTCATCCAGACTGACAAACCACCTGTGCGCCCGGACCAGCCACTCGGCTTCCGGCCATGCCAGCCGCTAACCCCCGTGAGGTAAGTCGCCATGAACAGTCCCATCCCGAGTCCCCAAGTGCAGCAGGCTGCCGCTGCATCCAATATTCCCGATTCGTTCGGGCAAAACCTGTTCGAGGCCGACCCATTCGGACGGGCCATGCTCCAGGCTTACCTGCCGGAGGATCTGTTTGAGCACCTCTTGCCCCATTTCACAGAGCTGGGCCAATTGGCCGGCGGCACACTGGACGCCCTGGCGAGGGAAGCTGACCAGAATCCGCCCGTGTTGTCTGTGCGCAATCGCAAGGGCGAGGATGAGTCCTGCGTCAGAAAGCACCCGTCCTATGTCGAGCTGGAGCGCATGGCCTACAGCAAGTACGGGTTGGCGGCGATGTCGCATCGTCCGGGCGTCCTGGGCTGGAAAGAGACCATGCCGCCGGTGGCCAAGTACGCCTTGACCTACTTATTCGTGCAGGCCGAGTTCGGCCTGTGCTGCCCAGTGAGCATGACCGATTCGCTGGCGCGCACCCTGCGCCGGTACGGCGACCCGCAACTGGTGGAGCAGGTGCTGCCGCAGGTGACCTCGCTGGATTTTGACGAACTGCGCCAGGGCGCGATGTTCATGACCGAGCAGGCAGCTGGCTCCGATGTCAGCGCAACGGCGACGCAGGCCGTGGAAGAGCCCGATGGGCGGTGGCGCCTGTATGGCGACAAGTGGTTTTGCTCCAACCCTGACGCGGGCTTTGCCATGGTGTTGGCCCGCAGCGAAGATGTGCAGGGCCTGGCCGGAGTATCGCTCTTCCTGCTGCCCCGGGAGCTGCCTGATGGCAGCCATAATCACTATCGTGTCCTGCGCCTGAAAGACAAGCTTGGCACGCGCTCCATGGCCAGCGGCGAGATTCGCCTGGAAGGCGCCTACGCCTGGCTGGTGGGCGAGCGTGGCCGCGGCTTTCAGCAGATGGCCGACATGGTCAACAATTCCCGCCTGTCCAATGGCATGCGGGCGGCCGGCCTGATGCGACGCGCCCTGGCCGAAGCCCTGTATTTTGCGCGCAATCGCCGTGCCTTCGGCAAACGTCTTATCGATATGCCGCTGATGCAGCGCCAGCTGGTCAAGATGCTGGTGTCGGCAGAGCAGGCCCGTTCGGTCATGTTCCAGACTGCATCCGCATTGGCGCAGGCCGACAAGGGCGATGCGCAAGCCAAGACGCTGGCGCGCATCATGACGCCGCTGATCAAGTTCCGCGCCTGCAGGGACGCGCGCAAGGTGACCGGCGATGCAATGGAGGTTCGCGGCGGTTGCGGGTATATCGAAGAATGGGTCGAACCCCGGCTGCTGCGCGATGCGCACCTGGGCTCCATCTGGGAAGGCACCAGCAATATCGTCGCGCTTGATGTGATGCGCGCGATCTGCAAGAACCAGTGTCTGCCTGCGCTGCGCGCCCTGGTCGAACGCCTGCTGGCCGAGGGCGAGGGCTGCCCGCGGGCGCTGCAAGACCTGCAGCGCGACAGCCTGGAAAAGGTCTGGACACTGGCGGAAACGGCAGCCGGCGAAGACAACTCGCCCCTGACGCGCCAGGCCGCATCGGCACTCTACAACACCCTGTCGCTGGCCGCGATGCGCTGGGAAGCCCGCCAGCCCGGCCTGGCTGCCCGCAACCAGATTGCCGATCTTGTGCTGCTGCACAAGCTGGCGCCCAGCGATCCGTGCGCCATACCGGCTGTCGGAGTCGATATTTCAGCACTGCTGCGGGACACCCCCTGAAGCACATTCACAAAACCCATATTCTGGAGAGAGACATGAAAAAAATCATAATGGCCATACTGCTGTCGGCAACTTCGATGTTGCCGGCTGTTGCCACCCATGCTGCCGATGCATATCCGACGCAACCCATACGTCTGATTGTTCCGTTCCCGCCGGGCGGGCCTACCGATGCACTGGCGCGGCGCCTGGCAGACGGCCTGTCCAAGCCGCTGGGCCAGACCGTCATCGTGGAGAACAAGGCCGGCGCGGGCGGCAATATTGGCGCCGAGTTCGTGGCGAACGCCAAGCCGGACGGCTATACACTGCTGTTTGGCACCTCGGGCCCGCTGGCCATCAACGTCAGCCTGTACAAGAAGCTGGGCTACGACCCGCGCACGAGCTTTACTCCGGTCGTGCGCATCGGCCATCTGCCCAATGTGCTGGTGGTCAACCCATCGGTGCCGGCCACCAATGTGAAAGAGCTGATCGCCTACGCAAAGTCGCATCCCGATACGCTGTCATTCGCCTCGTCGGGCAATGGGGCCTCGTCTCATCTGGCAGGCGTGCTGTTCAACGATATGGCAGGCACACATATACTGCATGTCCCTTATCGCGGCACAGGCCCGGCGCTCAATGATCTGCTGGGCGGCCAGGTGTCGATGGCCTTTACAGACATCCTCACTGCGCTGCCGCATATCAAGAGCGGAACGCTGCGCGCTATCGGGCTGGCAAGCGCCCAGCGCTCGGCTGCCGTGCCTGACCTGCCTACGATTGATGAGCAAGGCCTCAAGGGGTATGACGTGAGCGTATTCTTCGGCATCGTTGCTCCTGCTGGCACGCCGGCGCCCATTGTCGACAAGCTCAACGCTGCATTCAACAGCGCCATGTCTGATCCCGGTGTCAAGCAGACACTGGAAACGCAAGGTATTGTGCCGGCAGAGGACAAGACCCCCCAAGGGCTGGCTCACTTCATCAGCAGTGAAGTCGACAAGTGGGCCAAGGTCATCAAAGCCGCCAATATCTCGCTCGACTGAGCGCCTGCACACTAGGGAGCAGAAATGATGCAACAGAATCCTGGCATGAAGGCGGAAGGCGCCTTGCACGGCTGCAAGGTGGTGGACTTGTCCCGCGTGCTGGGCGGCCCCTACTGCACCCAGATCCTGGGAGACCATGGCGCGGAAGTGCTGAAAATCGAACCGCCCTCGGGCGACGAGACACGCGGCTGGGGGCCGCCCTTCCTGGGTGATACGGCCTCGTATTTCCTGGGCGTGAATCGCAACAAGTACGGCCTGTCGGTGGATCTGTCGCAGCCCGAAGGGCAGGCTTTTCTCAAGGCGCTGCTGCAGGATGCCGATGTGCTGGTGGAAAACTTCAAGCCCGGCACACTGGAAAAATGGGGCCTGGGCACAGAGGTGCTGCAGCGCGAGTTCCCCCGGCTGGTGCATTGCCGCATCAGCGGCTTCGGCGCCGATGGTCCGCTGGGCGGGCTGCCAGGTTATGACGCATGCGCGCAGGCCATGTGCGGCCTGATGAGCGTGAATGGCGATGCAGACGGCGAGCCCACCCGCGTAGGCCTGCCTGTGGTCGACATGGTGACAGGGCTGAATGCCGCGCTGGCCATCCTGCTGGCCATCAACGAGCGCCAGCGCAGCGGCAAGGGGCAGTTCCTGGATATCACGCTGTTTGACTGCGCCATTTCGCTGCTGCATCCGCATGCGGCGAATTATTTCCTGAGCGGCAATGTGCCGCAGCGCACAGGGAATGCCCATCCCAATATTTCGCCCTATGAGTCGTTCGCAACCGGCAAGGGCGAGATCTTTCTTGCGGTGGGCAACAATCGCCAGTTTGGGCTGCTCGCGCAGGTATTGGGGCGGCCGGAACTTGCAGAGGATGCGCGCTTCCTGAACAACGCCGACCGGGTGACCAACCGCCAGGCGCTGCGCCGGGAATTGTCTGTCTTGCTTGGCGAATACGAGGCCGACGCGCTGGCCCAGACGCTGCTCAGGAAAGGCGTGCCGGCGGCGCCGGTGCTCAATGTTGAGGAGCTGCTGCAGCATCCGCATACCCGGCATCGGGGCATGGTGCTGGAGGAAGGGCGCTACCAGGCTATCGCATCGCCCATCAAGCTCTCGCGCACACCGGCAAGCCTGCGGCGCCTGCCGCCGGCATTTGGCGAGCATACAGACGAAATCAAGGCCCGGCTGCAAAAACCGGCCTGAGCGCCGCTGGCCCCTCTCGGTTCATTCTTCTCGCTGCGCTGGAGCTTGCATCCGGAGCGGGGGGGGGCTGGGCCTAAGCCAGGCCCTTGAGCTGTTTCGCCGCGTCGATGGCGAAATAGGTGAGAATGCCATCGCCGCCGGCGCGCTTGAAGGCCAGCAGCGATTCCATCATGACTTTGTCGTGATCCAGCCAGCCATTGGCTGCGGCGGCCTTGATCATGGCGTATTCACCGCTGACCTGATAGGCATAGGTGGGCATGCCAAACGCATTCTTCACCTCGCGCAGCACATCCAGGTAAGGAAGGCCGGGCTTGACCATGACCATGTCCGCGCCTTCGCGGATGTCGGCCGCGACTTCGCGCAAGGCCTCCAGGCGGTTGCCTGGATCCATCTGGTAAGTGAATTTGTTTGACTTGCCCAGGTTGGCTGCCGAACCGACGGCGTCGCGGAAGGGGCCATAGAACGCGCTGGCATACTTGGCCGAATAGGCCATGATGCGCGTATGGATGAGGCCTTTCGCCTCCAGGGCCTGACGGATCGCGCCAATGCGGCTATCCATCATGTCGCTGGGGGCGACCACATCCACGCCCGCCTGCGCCTGGACCAGGGCCTGTTGCGTCAGAATCTTCACGGTCGGCTCGTTGAGCACATAACCGTCATCGTCGATCACGCCATCCTGGCCGTGGCTGGTGTAGGGGTCCAGCGCCACATCGGTCAGCACCCCGAGCCCGGGGAAGCGCTGCTTGAGTGCCGCCACTGTGCGCGGCACCAGGCCGTCGGGGTTGGCGGCCTCGATGCCATCGGGTGTCTTGAGCGACGAATCGATGACAGGAAACAGGGCCAGCACGGGAATGCCCAGCGTCACACATTGCTCCGCCGCTTCAAGCAGGGTATCGGGCGAATAGCGCACCACGCCCGGCATGGAGGGCACCGGTTCGCGGACACCCTGGCCTTCGCGCACGAAAACAGGGTAGATGAGGTCGTCGCAGGTGAGCGTGTTCTCGCGCACCAGGCGGCGAGAAAAATCGTCGCGCCTGTTGCGGCGCAGCCTCGTGGCGGGAAAATCGGTATGGGGCAGGAATTGGGTCATGGCACAACCTTGGGTGAAATCCAGTTTTCGATGAACTGCGTGGCATCCTCGATGCCGATGCGATGTGTGGCGGAAAACGGCAGGGCATTGAGCGTGCCGATCGATGCCAGCTCTTTGCGTACCGACGCCACAGCCTTGATGCGCTGGCCATAAGGCAGCTTGTCCGCCTTGGTCAGCAGGGCCAGCACGGGGCGGCCCGAAGGCGCAACCCAGTCTGCCAGCCGCTTGTCCAGCGCCGTGACGCCGCGCCGGATGTCGATCAGCATGACGATGCCGGCCAGCGACTGGCGGTCCCGCAGATAGCCGCCCAGCACGTCGGCCCATTCTTCGCGCGCCTCGCGTGCGACGGATGCATAGCCATAGCCCGGCAGATCCACCAGAAACCCGAGAAAAGCCCCTGGCTCGACAGGGTCGGGAATGCCGAACATGTTGATAAGCCGCGTGCGGCCCGGCGTTTTGCTGGAGAAGGCGAGGCGGCGCTGGTTCGTCAGGAGGTTGATCGCCGACGATTTGCCTGCGTTGGAGCGGCCCACGAAGCAGACTTCGGCCGTGGTTGGCGCGGGAAGCTGGTCGAGACGGGCGGCCGAAGTCGTGAATGAGGCGCGGTGCAAAATGGACACGTGGATCCTGGGAGCAGTTTGTTTCAGACGCTATTGTATAATCGCAGGATTTGAAAGAGTTGCGTCATTTTCCTTGAGATCCCCTTTTGAGCGGAAGTGGCGTCGTCATCGTGGTGGTGTCTGAGGCACCCGGATCGTGTTCCCGATCGTCGAGGTATTCATGAAGCAAATGCTTTCCAGTATCATCGTGGCCAGCGGCTTAGTGCTGGGCTCTTCGTTTGTGTCGCTGGCGTACGCCGCTGATCATCAGGGCGCGCCCAAGCCCGACGCCGCCAAGGGCGAGCAGCTGTTCGCCAACGGTGACGCGGCGCGCGGCATCCTGGCCTGTGTGTCCTGTCACGGGGCGGGGGGCAACAGCACCATCCCGCTGAACCCGAACCTGGCCGCGATGCCTCACGAATACATTGTCAAGCAGCTGCACGACTTCGCAGCGAAAGACGACAAGACCCCGCCAGCGCGCGGAGGCGCCGACGGCGCCGCGTCGGTCATGGCGCCTTTCGCCGCAGCCCTGAACGACGAAGACAAGCAGAACATCGCCTACTACCTCTCGAAGCAGGCGCTTGACCTTGATGCTGCCGGCACCGCCACCAACGAATCGACCATGGAGCGCGGCCAGCATATCTGGCGCGGCGGCCTGCCGGCCCGCAACGTGCCTGCCTGTGCGGGCTGCCACTCACCCAACGGGGCGGGTGTCCCGGGGAACTATCCCCGCCTGTCCGGCCAGCATCCGGAATACCTTGCCACCCAGCTCAAGCTCTTCCGCAGCGGCGACCGCAACAACAGCCCCATCATGCACGACATTGCCGACCGCATGACTGATGCCGACATCGCGGCCGTTGCCGATTACGCAGCCGGCCTGCGCTAAGCACACGCAAGCAGTGCGGACACCGCAGGACACCGCGGTGCAACCATACACAAGCAAGGGGGGAGGCTAGCCGCCAGCCCCCTTTTTTATGAAGCCTAACTCCGTGAGCCACTCAACCTCCGCGCGCAGGACCATGGCAGACCTGATGGAGCTGCTCGGGTCCATGCGCTTTGCCGTCAGCCTGCTGATGTTCATCTGCGTGGCGAGCATCATCGGCACGGTGCTGCAGCAGAACCAGCCGCTCAACAGCTACGTTGACCAATTCGGCCCCTTCTGGTTCGAAGTATTCGACAAGTTCTCCATCTGGCAGATCTACAACAGCTGGTGGTTCCTGCTGATCATGGCCTTCCTCGTGGTGTCGACCACGATCTGCGTGCTGCGCAACGCCCCCAAGATGCTGCGCGATGCGCAATCGTTCCGCGAGTACGTGCGAGCCAGCAGTCTTCGTTCCTTCCATCATCGGGTTGAGCTGGCTTCCCCGGTCCCCGCGCCGGAGATCCGCACGCGCGCTCAGGAATGGCTGCGCGCCCACGGCTATCGCTATCGCGTGCGGGAGGACGACACAGGCCTGATGCTGGCGGCCAAGAAAGGCGGCGCGAACCGCCTGGGCTATATTTTTGCCCACACGGCCATCGTGATCATCTGCATAGGCGGCCTGCTCGACAGCGAGTTGCCCATACGCCTGCAGGTATGGCTGGGCGGCAAGGTGCCCATTACCCAGAACATGCTGATATCGGAGGTGCCCGATTCGGGACGCCTGCCGGGGGCCAATCCGAGCTTCCGCGCCAACATGATGGTGCCGGAAGGCTCGCAGAGCAGCTCAGGCATCGTGACCGTGGGCAATGGCGTGCTGGTGCAGCCGTTGCCGTTTACGCTCAAGCTGGATAAGTTTGTGGTGGACTATTACTCCACCGGCATGCCCAGCAGCTTCAAGAGCGAGGTCGAGGTCACCGACCCGGCCGACGGATCGACCTTCCGCAAGACGATAGAGGTCAACGAGCCCCTGCGCTACAAGGGCGTTACGGTTTACCAGTCCAGCTTCGACGATGGGGGCAGCAGGCTGCAGCTTGCCGGCTACCCGCTGGTGGGCCAGGCGGCAGCACCGTTCGATGTGAAGGGCGTTGTCGGCGAAGGCTCGCAGATCGAGGGCGGGACTGTGACGGGGCCGCTGCAGATCGACTTTACCGGCCTGCGCGTCATCAACGTGGAAAATCTTGCAGCGGATGGCGAGCCCCAGGCCAAGGCCATGATAGACCATGTCGCGGCCGTGACCGGCAGCGCGGCGGGCGGCAGGAACGAGAATCTGCGTAATGTGGGCCCCAGCGTGCAGTATCGCGTCACGGGCGCCGACGGCCAGTCGCACGAGTTCACCAACTACATGCTGCCCATGACGCTGGACGGCAGTCTGGTTTTCCTTGCAGGCGTGCGCGATTCCGAGGCGCAGCCATACCGCTACGTACGCATTCCGGCCGACGGGAAGGCCTCCATGGAGGAATTCATGCAGCTGCGGGCGGGGCTGGCGGATCCGGCGCTTGTTCACCTGGCGGCCCAGCGTTTTGCCAAGCGCAATGCCAGCGGCGACATTCAGCAGCCACTGCTGGAAAAGGCCGCGGCGGGAGCCCTGGAATCGTTTCGCAAGTCAGGCTTCGGCGGTATTATTGATCGGGTACCCGAGCAGGATCGTGAGAAGGTGCTGGGGTTTGCGGTCCCCATGATCCAGTTGTCTTTGACCGAGTTGCGCGATATTGTTAGGGAGCGCAATGGCCTGCCGCCGATACGCTACGAGGGTCAGGAAGGCATCGACGCTGAACGGTGGGTGCAGTCGGCGCTGCTGGCGCTGGCCAATCTTCCCGACTATCCGGCGCCGGTTTTGCTGACGCTCAAGTCTTTCGACCAGGTGGAGGCCAGCGTATTCCAGGTGGCGCGCAGCCCTGGCAAGAACACCGTGTACCTGGGCTGCCTGTTTCTGGTGCTGGGGGTGTTTTCGATGTTCTATATCCGCGACCGACGTATCTGGATCTGGATCCGGAAGCGCAATGACGGTTCGGAGCTGCTTGCGGCGATGACTTCCCAGCGGCGCACGCTGGATTTCAACCACGAGTTCGATCGCTTCAAAGAGGCGTTCAAGCGTCTCGCTACCTAACGAGGTCAAACCATGTCTGAGACCACCTTGCATCACCCTGCCCCGATGTGGCAGGACGCCATGAGCGCCAGCGGCGACCGTCGCGGAAGGCGCGGCAGGCCGGACTGGACCGATATCGCCTTTTTCCTGTTGCTGGCCGCAGGCGCCGGGTATGCGCTGAAAGACTTCGGCCATGCCATGGATTACTACGAAAAAATCATCCTCTGTGGCGGCGTGGCCGTGCTGAGCTGGATGGCCTGGCTCTGGCGGCCGCTGCGCGCGCTGATGATCGCCAGCGGCCTGAGCGCGCTGTTTGCCATCTGGCTATACAGCAGCGGAGGCGGCCTTGGCCAGGGGGATATCACGCGGGCCGAGAGCGTGTTTTTCCTGAAGTACCTGTTCTCCTCGCAGTCGGCCATTCTCTGGATGTGCTCGCTTTTCGTGCTGGCCATGGTCTGTTACTGGGTGGGCTTTTTCAGCAATACGGCAGCCTGGCTGGGCACAGTGCTCACCTGGTCCGCCGTGTACGCGGGAACGACCGGCATGCTGGTGCGCTGGCGCGAGGGGCATCTGCTGGGGCCTGACATTGGCCATATTCCGGTCAGCAACCTGTACGAAGTCTTTGTGCTGTTTGCGCTGATCACCGCGCTTTTCTACCTGTACTACGAACGCCGCTATGCCACCCGCGCGCTGGGAGGTTTTGTGCTGATGGTCATCAGCTCTGCGGTGGTGTTCCTGCTGTGGTATTCGTTTACCCGTGATGCCTTCCAGATCCAGCCGCTGGTGCCCGCACTGAAAAGCTGGTGGATGAAGCTGCATGTGCCGGCCAATTTCATCGGCTATGGCACGTTCTCGCTATCGGCCATGGTGGCGTTCGCCTACCTGGTAAAGGAGCACGGCCAGACACGCTCATGGGCCAAGCTGGTGCCGGTGTTCGTGCTGGGGGCGGTGCTGTGCGCCGAGCCGCTGATATTCGGCTCGCGTGAGCTTTCGCCGACATGGATGCTGTATTTCGGCATCGGCGCCATCATCGTGGGCGGCATCCTGGCACTGCGCGGCCCGATCTCCGAGCGGCTGCCTTCGCTCGAAATCCTGGACGACATCATGTACCGCGCCATCGCGGTAGGTTTTGCCTTTTTCACGGTTGCCACCATCCTGGGCGCGCTGTGGGCCGCCGATGCCTGGGGCACCTACTGGCAGTGGGATCCGAAGGAAACCTGGGCGCTGATCGTTTGGCTCAACTATGCTGCCTGGCTGCACATGCGCCTGATGAAGGGGCTGCGCGGCACCATGGCAGCCTACTGGGCGCTGGGCGGGCTGCTGATCACCAGCTTCGCCTTCCTGGGCGTGAATATGTTCCTGTCCGGGCTGCACTCGTACGGTGAGCTTTGATGGCGAGGCGGGCTAGGTGCCAGATGCCGGCCTGCCTGGCGGTGCATTTCCTTTTCTGGCCAGTTGCCGGTAAAGAGAAGGCGTGACGCCTGAGTACTTGTTGAACGCCGAGGCGAAATTGGCGGCGCTGGAAAAACCCAGCTCTTCGGCAATGGCCACGACGCTCAGGCCGCTTTCCGCCAGCATGCGCTGCGCTGCCAGCATGCGAGCCTGGCGTACGTACTCGAACACCGTCGTGCCCGCGCTGCGGCGAAATGCCAGCGTCAGGCGCTTGGCATTTGTGGCGGACAGGCGGGCCAGGTCTTCAAGCGAAAAATCAACGCTCAGGTGGCTGTCTATATAGCGTTTTGCGGTATGAACCAGTGCTCGATCCGAGTCGTATGAGGCGCTGCCGGCCGGTCCCTCGGGCTGGGCCTCGTCAGGCGAGGCCCATGAATGGGGCGCCAGCGTCAGATGCAGCCTGATCTTGGCCAATATCTCATCGGTGCAGTAGGGCTTGGTCACATAGTCTCTTGCTCCGCCCCGCAGTCCTTCCAGGCGGCTCTCTATATCGTATGCGGCACTCAGGAAAATGACAGGAATCAATGCTGTGGCCGGGGTGGCCTGCAGCTTGCGGCACAAGGCGAAGCCATTCATTCTGGGCATGTTGGCGTCCAGGAGAATAAGGTCGGGCTGCAGCGATACGGCGCGCTGGTAGCCTTGCTCCCCATCAAGCGCGATACTGAGCCCATAGCCCAGGCTGCGCAGCTGTTCGATCAACAGCCGGATTTCTCCGGGGCTGTCGTCGATCAGCAGCAGCTGGAAACGGGGCGGGTCGAACTGCTGGGTAATCGTCATGTGTGCCTGCAATCAAACTGGATAGCGCAAGGGATGCAGATTCCATAGATTCAACATATGTCATTATGTAAATATTAACGATAAATTGTAGTCATGGGTGCTTGTCCGCATGATTGAAGGCGTTACTGGCTATGGCGGCCTCATTCCTCAGGTCTGGGGATGGGATCTGGTTTACTTTGGGGCGCTGGGTGCGCTAGCCTGGGGCGCTCTGGCCACCACGCTGTTCGTGCGCAAGCCTGCCATGGTCGTGCTCACGCTGCTGTGCCTGGACATGCTGTTTTTCGGGCTGGCCGTACGGGGCTACATGGGGCTGCTTCTGCCCGCAGCGGCCCCATGGATCGCGGCGCATGTCAATGTGTTTGGCCATACGGCCCTGGCGCTTTACGTCCTCACCTTTTGTTTTCTCGCACGGCAAGAGCGGATCGCGCTGCCTGGGGAGCAGGTGCTCAGAGGACTGGCGGCCCTGCAGTTTGCCGCGGGGGCGGTGATCGTGGTGGCGCCCGGCTTTGCGCGGCTGGGCAGCCCGCTGCTGAACGTCGCGACCATGGCGCTCCTGGTTTCCATTTCAATTGTGATGGCGAGGCGCAGGATTCCTTCAGCCAGCCTGATGCTGCTGACCAATCTGCTGCTCGCCTTCCGCTTCGCGGTAAGCATTGCCGAGCGCCTCGGCATATTTCCGGCGCTGGAACACACAGAGCACGGCCTCATGCGCAGCCCTTTGGTGTCCATTCTGGGCTTGCTGCTCAACCTGACCCTGCTGGCCGCCTGGGTAGCTTATGTGGGCAAGCAGCGCCGCGAGGCGAACGATGCGCTGGCAGCGTGGCAGGCGCAGGAAAAAATCCGCCTCGAAACAGAGGTGGCGCGCCAGACACTGGCGCTGAATCAGGCGCTGCAATACGCCAATGAGGCCAACAGAAGAAAGACCGAAGGCCTGGGGTATATCAGCCATGACCTCAGGGCTCCGCTGGCGAGTATTCTGGGCTATGCCGAGCTTTTGACCCGCTCGCAGATCCCTGCCCAGCAGCCTCACATACAGGCCATTATCCAGAGCGCCACTTATCAGCTGGCCCTGATCGACGACCTGCTTGAGTACACCCGTACCGAGCTGGAATCCTTTGTGTTGTATCCCGAGCCCTTGTCGCTGTCAGGGCTTATGGAGGACATATCAAGATCAGCCAGTGTCTTCAGCGCCCGCCAGCACAATCAGTTCCGGTACGTGGCCGAAACGCCGTTGCCTGAAGCGGTAATGGCAGACGGCAGGCGATTGCAGCAAGTCTTGCTCAATCTGCTGGTGAATGCTTCCAAGTTCACCCGGCGCGGCGTCATTACCCTTAGTGTCGGTGCCTCGTATGGCGAGACGGGCTGGATATTGCGATTTTCCGTGGCGGATACCGGGATAGGCATGTCACCCGATACACAGGCGCGCGTTTTCAACGCCTACGCGCAGGCGGATCCGCAGAGAGGGGGCGTCGGCCTCGGCCTGTTCATTGCACGGCAGATCGTACAGGCCATGGGTGGGCAGCTGGCGCTGGAAAGCGCAGTGGGAACGGGCAGCTGTTTCAGCTTCGAAATCGCCGTGCCCGAGGCAGATGCCGCCTTGGTACCTGCCACGCCGGACATGGCTGGGACAGGATGGGGGCAGTCCGAGGCGGAAGGTGGCGAACCGGGGGATAGGCAGCAGTTGCCGCCGGCGCATGCCCGCGTGGAGCTGGCCATACTGGCCAGGGATGGCCAGCTGACCAAGATCGAGGCGTGGCTGTCGGCGATGGGCGCGGCCTACCCGGGGTGCGAAAGCTTCTTCTCGGAGATCAGCGCCGCGTTGCAGACGCTGGATCTCGAATACATCGAAGCCATGGCGCTGACATCCGAGCCGGAGCCGCCCGAGATTGAGGGCCGCTCCGGGAATGACGCCCTGTACGCCGAAGGCCAGGCAGGCCTTGCCGAGCCGGTAGCGGCGCAGCCAGGACCGCCTCAGGGCAGTACGATCTCACCCTGAAACAGGCTTTCTATGGTCTCGCGCGGCCGTACCACGTGGGCCTGGTAGCCGTCGACAATGACTTCGGCGGCGCGCGGCCGGGTGTTGTACTGGCTGGACATCGTGAAGGCATAGGCGCCAGCCGACATCACGGCCAGCAAATCGCCCTGACGCAGATCCAGCTTACGGTCGCGGGCCAGCCAGTCGCCGCTTTCGCAGACCGGGCCGACGATATCGTATACCTGTGTTGCGGCATCGCCCTGTGCCTGATTCACCGGCTCGACATCGTGCCAGGCGTCATACAGCGTAGGACGGATCAGGTCGGTCATGGCGGCATCGACAATGGCGAAGTTCTTGGCTTCGCTGTGCTTCAGGTATTCCACACGGGTAAGCAATACCCCGGCATTGCCGACCAGAGACCGGCCCGGCTCGAGCACGATCTCCAGATCTCCCAGCCCGTTGGCATCGAGCACCTTGAATACCTGCTCAAGCAGTGTGCTTGGCGACAGCAGTGTTTCATCGGTGTAGCGGATACCGATCCCGCCCCCCAGATCCAGATGGCGCAGCGCGATGCCATCGGCGGCCAGCGTCCTGATCAGCGCCACCAGCTTGTCCAGGGCGTCCAGGTAGGGTGCGGCCTCGGTGATCTGTGAGCCGATGTGGCAGTCCAGGCCAACCACGCTGATCCCCTTCAAGCCGGCTGCCTGGCGGTACACGCGCGGCGCTTCCTCGATGGCAATGCCGAACTTGTTTTCTTTCAGGCCGGTGGAAATATAGGGATGCGTCTGCGCGTCCACGTCGGGGTTCACGCGCAGCGACACCGGCGCCACCTTGCCCAGCTCGAGCGCGATTTCATCAATGCGCTGCAGCTCTGCCTCGGATTCCACATTGAAGCATTTGACGCCGGCTTCGAGCGCGGCCTTGATTTCCCAGGCCTGCTTGCCCACGCCGGAGAATACGACTCGGCCCGGATCGCCGCCCACCGCAAGCACACGGGCCAGCTCGCCGCCCGACACAATGTCAAAGCCTGAGCCCAGCTGCCGGAACTCATTGATGACCGCCAGATTGGAATTGGCTTTCATGCCGTAGCAGACCAGCACATTGCGGCCCTGCGTGGCGTCGGCGTAGGCCTGCCACGCATCGCGCAGGGCCTGCCGTGAATAAATGAACAGCGGAGTGCCGTACTGGTGCGCCAGCTCGGACAGAGGGATGTTTTCGGCATGCAGGACGCCGTTCTGATACTGAAAGTGCGGTGCGACAGTCATTGCGGGGCGGACGGCTGGTCTTGGGGGGTGGGCGCGGGTGCGATGTTCGACGGCGGCTGGGCCAGCGCGTCATTGGGCGGCGGGGGGGGCAGGTACAGCGGGCCCTTGTAGCCGCAGGCGGCCAGGCAGGCGAGCAGCGAAGCCGCCGCCACGCGGCTGGCAGGCCGTGAAACCCGCAAAAACAATTGCTTCATAGGGAGCTCCGGGATGAAAGAGGCATTATAGGCACCTTGACGGGTGTCTCTTGCGCGACATCATCCATGATACGCGGCCCTGGCCGTTTCGCAGGCGGTCAGGGCCGATAGATAGCGCTCTAGAAGGGAACGCTGGGCGGCTCAGGCACGTCACCCCGACGGCCAAGCTGGTTGAGCAGGGCGCCGATACCGTCCTGGCCGCCGTCCACGGGGATATCCGCCGGCGAGGGAAGGCCGACACGCGCCACAGCCTTGCCCGGCGGGAACTCATCGAAATAAAACTCGCCGTCCACGCGGGTCAGGCCATCAGGCATGGGTCCGGGCGGTGTCTGCGGCTGGTCTTTGAGCACTTCGCGCATATAGCCCAGCCAGATCGGCAGCGATGCACCGCCTCCGGTTTCGCCCTGCCCGAGCGATTTAGGCTGGTCGAAGCCCATCCAGGCCACGCCTACCAGCTTGGGCGTAAAGCCGGCAAACCAGGCGTCGTGAGAATCATTGGTCGTGCCGGTCTTGCCGCCGATGTCGTCGCGCTTGAGCTCGCGATGCACGCGTGCCGCTGTACCGTAGGTAGCCACCCCTCGCAGCATGTCATTCATCACATAGGCGGTGCGCGGATCGATGACGCGCGCGGCGGCATCGCCGGCGACCGTGGGCTTGGAGCGCATGATGACTTTGCCCGAGCTGTCGGTGACATAGTCGATCAGGTAAGGCGGAACGCGATAGCCGCCATTGGCGAATACCGCATAGGCGCCCGCCAGCTGCAGCGGGGTCACGCTGCCCGCGCCCAGCGCCATGGGCAGCACCGCCGGCTGTCGTTCGCGGTCGAAACCGAAGCGGGTGACGTAGTCCTGCACATATTTGGGACCCACAGCCTGCATGATGCGTATGGACACCATGTTTTTCGACTTGTACAGGCCCTGCCGCATGGTCAGCATGGGCTCATACTTGCTGCCGTAGTTCTTGGGTGTCCAGGCCTTGGAGCCCGTCTGGGCTGCCGTAAGCATGAAGGGTTCGTCGGAAATCTGCGTTGCCGGCGTCAGGCCCCGTTCGAGCGATGAGGCATACAGGAATGGCTTGAAGGCGGAGCCTGGCTGGCGCCACGCCTGTGTCACGCGGTTGAACTTGCCTTCCTCGAAGTCAAAGCCGCCGACCATGGCCTGGACGGCACCGTCCTGCGGGCGTACCGAGACGAAGGCCGCCTGCACGCTGGGCATGTTGATCACTTCCCAGTGGTCGCCGTCTTTATGCACATAGACCACCGAGCCGCGGGAAATGCGGTACTTGTCCTTGGCGTTCTTGCCCAGCCCACGCGCGACAATCTTGAGGGCGCTCTTGTCGGTGACATCGATGATCTCGCTGGACGTGCGCGCGACCTTGATATGGGTGGGGCTGGCCTCGAGCACGACGCCGGTCAACATATCATCATCGTCGGGGTACTTTTCCTGCAGGCCGTCGAGCAGCGCATCGAGTTCCTCTGGCTTGTTCTCGATGCCATCGGGCAGGCTGATGGTCTCCATTGGGCCGGGAAAGACGGCGCGTCGGGTGTAGTCCAGAATGCCTTCTCGCACCGCTTTGTAGGCGGCTTCCTGGTCCTTGGAGTTGATGGTGGTGTAGATGTTGAAGCCGCGCGAGTAGATATTGTCCTGGTAGACGGAGTAGAGGAGCTGGCGCGCCAGCTCGGCCACATAGTCGCCATGGATGGAATAGCCGCCAGACGGTGTGCCAGGGGCCGACTTGAGCACGATTTCCTGGTCCTTGGCCTTCTCGTATTCCTCGTCCGTCAGGTAGCCCAGGTTGTGCATGCGGCCCAGCACATAGAGCTGGCGGGTCTTGGCGCGCTGGAAATTGGCAATGGGGTTGAAGCGCGACGGCGCCTTGGGGATGCCTGCCAGCATGGCTGCCTCGGCCGGCGTGATGTCGCCCAGCTGCTTGCCGAAATAGGTGCGCGAGGCCGCCGCGAAGCCATAGGCGCGGTGGCCCAGGTAGATCTGGTTCATGTAGAGATCCAGGATCTGGTCCTTGGTGAGGGTCGCCTCGATCTTGAAGGTCAGCAGCAGCTCATAGAACTTGCGGGTGTAAGTCTTTTCCGACGACAGGTAGAAGTTGCGCGCCACCTGCATGGTGATCGTGCTGGCGCCCTGCGACTTCGACATATGCGTCAGGTTGGCGACCATGGCACGGGCCACGCCCGCCCAGTCTATGCCGCCGTGCTGGTAAAAACGGTCGTCCTCGGCTGATAGAATGGCCGATTTCATGACATCGGGAATTTCATTGAACCGCAGCACATTGCGCCGCTCTTCGCCGAATTCGCCAATGAGGACTTTGTCAGCCGTATAAATGCGCAGCGGTACGCGCGGCCGGTAATCGATCATCGCGCTCAGGTCGGGCAGGTTTGGCCAGGCCAGCGCCAGGGCCAGCGAAACCAGCAGGGCACCGCAGACACCGAGACCCGCCATGAAAATGGCTGCCTTGAGCATGAATCGGGCGAGCCACGAATGGGTCGCGCCGGAATTGCCTTTTGGGGAATTTGTAGAAGAACTCATCAGGGGCGATTTTAAGTCTAACCGTGATCAGACTATGATTTGCGCATCAGGTTTATGTAACGGAGTGATGCAGAGTGGGGCAGTCGGGCGTATTGCAAGTGGGATAATACACAAATGAGTCATTCTTTACCTGCGGGTTCCTCGCCGTCCAGCCCCGCCGTCCCTCCGCTTGCGGAGCCGGCCGGGCCTCGTCCCATCTTCCTGGTGGGCATGATGGGCGCGGGCAAAACCACCATTGGGCGCCAGCTCGCACGCATGCTGGGGCGCGAATTCATCGATCTGGATCATGAGCTCGAGGCGCGCTGCGGTGTCAGAGTGTCGCTTATCTTCGACATCGAAGGCGAGGAAGGGTTCCGCAAGCGCGAATCGACCTTGCTGGACGAGTGCACGCAGCGCGGCGGCATCGTGCTGGCCACCGGCGGGGGCGCCATCCTGGCCCCCGAGAACCGGCGCTGCCTGAGCGAGCGCGGCCTGGTCCTGTACCTGCGCGCCAGCGCCGATGAGCTGTTCCGGCGCGTTGCGCGCGACCGCAGCCGTCCGCTGCTGCAGACCGCCGATCCGCTGGGCAGGCTGCGCGAGCTGCTGGCCCAGCGCGAGCCACTATACGAGAGCGTCGCGCACCTGACCATAGACACCGGGTCGGCGCCTGTCTCGCACCTGGCGCGCGAGCTGCTGCCCCTGATACAACGACACGAGGTTGAGACATGAACACCGTCCAGGTGGAGACACCGGGGGGCTCCTACCCCATCCATATCGCGCCGGGCCGGCTCGACGCATTGGCGCAAAGCATCCCCGTCGACGCCACCGCCATCGCGATTGTCACGAACCCGGTGGTGGGCGGCCTGTATGGCGAGCGCGCCGAGGCTGCGCTGGCCAGGAGCGGCAAGCCCGTGCTGCGCATCGAGCTGCCCGATGGCGAGGCGTACAAAGACTGGCAGACGCTGAACCTGATCTTCGATGGCCTGCTCACGCATCGCCTGGACCGCAAGGCTGTGCTGGTTGCACTGGGCGGAGGGGTGATAGGCGATATGTGCGGTTTTGCCGCTGCAAGCTATATGCGCGGAATACGCTTTGTCCAGGTGCCCACCACGCTGCTGGCGCAGGTCGATTCCTCGGTGGGCGGCAAGACCGCGATCAATCACCCGCTGGGCAAGAACATGATCGGGGCTTTCTACCAGCCCATCGCGGTCGAGATCGACACGGATGTGCTGGGCACCCTGCCGGCGCGGGAGGTGTCCGCCGGGCTGGCCGAGGTCGTGAAGTACGGCCTCATCATAGACCGCCCTTTTTTCGACTGGTGCGAGAACAACATCCAGGCAATGCGCCGCCTCGATCCCGAGGCCATCGCGTACGCGATCCGACGTTCATGCGAACTCAAGGCCCATGTCGTGTCGCAGGACGAGCGCGAATCCGGCCTGCGGGCGATCCTGAACCTTGGGCATACGTTCGGCCATGCCATCGAGTCCGGGCTGGGCTATGGCCAATGGCTGCATGGCGAGGCGGTGGGCTGCGGCATGGTGCAGGCGGCCGAGCTTTCCGCTGCCGCACTGGGGCTGCCGCAAGCCGATGTCGAGCGGGTGCGGGCGGTGGTGCGCGAGATCGGCTGCCCCGTGCAGCCGCCAGACCTGGGCCTGCAGCGCTGGCTGGATCTCATGCAGGTGGACAAAAAAACGGAAGGCGGCCAGATACGTTTCGTGCTGCTGCCTGAGATAGGCCGGGCCAGCGTACAGCCAGCGCCGGATCCGGCCTTGCGGCAGGTGCTGGCCCAGGCAGCCAGCGCGGCGCCGGCCTGAAGCGGGGGCGCAGCGCATGACAGAGCTTGCTCCCTATGCCTGCCACCCGGCATCCTCGCGAGGACGCCGCCATGACGAAGCTGCGCCCGTGGGCCGCAACGCTTTCCAGCGCGACCGCGACCGCATCATCCACTGCAACGCTTTTCGCCTGCTTGAATACAAGACCCAGGTCTTCGTCAACCACGAAGGCGATCTCTTTCGCACCCGCCTGACGCACAGCATAGAAGTGGCGCAGATTGCCCGCACGCTGGCGCGCAATCTGGGCCTGCACGAAGACCTGACCGAAGCTATCTCCCTGGCGCACGACCTGGGCCATACGCCCTTCGGGCATGCCGGGCAGGACGAACTCAACGCCTGCATGCGGGAGTTCGCGCCCGAAGCCGGCGGGTTTGAGCACAACCTGCAGAGCCTGCGGGTCGTGGACGAGCTTGAGGAGCGCTATGCCGCTTTCAACGGGCTGAACCTGTGCTTTGAGACGCGCGAGGGCATACTCAAGCATTGTTCGGTCTCGCATGCGCGTACGCTGGGCGACGTGGGCCAGCGGTTCCTGGTGGGCGCGCAGCCGTCGCTCGAGGCGCAGATTGCCAACCTGGCCGATGAAATTGCCTACAACAATCATGACATCGACGATGGCGTTCGCTCGGGCCTGATTACCGTGGAGCAGCTGCAGATGCTTGAAATCTTCGCCACGCATCATGCACAGGTGCGCCGTCGCTACCCCAATATCGAGAAAAAGCGCCTGGTGGCCGAGGTTGTGCGGGCGATGATCAATACGCTGGTGGTTGATCTGACCGAAACCACGCGCGCCAATATTCGCGCGCAGGCCTTGCGCAGTGTGGACGATGTGCGGGCTGCGCCGGCGCTGGCGGCTTTTTCCGCGCCCATGCGGCGCCAGGCAGACGCACTCAAGCGTTTCCTGATGCGCAACCTCTACCGCCATTACAAAGTCATGCGCATGACGACCAAGGCGCGCACCATTGTCCGCGAGCTGTTTCTGGCCTTCCTCAAGGAGCCCCGGCTGCTGGCCAGCGAGCACAGGCGCGATGACGAGACGGCGCAAGCCCGGGCCATCGCGGACTACATAGCCGGCATGACAGACCGGTACGCGATCCGGGAGCATGCCCAGCTCTTTCGCATGGGCGGCGACTCGCATTTCTGAGCGCCTGCCGCAAGCGGGCGCCGGATATCCGTGCACCGGCTCGCGACAGAAGTGGGTCAGCGTGCCAGCAGCGGTTTCAGATAGCGGCCGGTATGGCTTTCAGGCGTGGCCGCCACCTGTTCCGGGGTGCCCTGGGCAATAATGCGTCCGCCGCCATCGCCCCCTTCGGGGCCCAGGTCAATGACCCAGTCTGCTGTCTTGATGACATCCAGGTTGTGCTCGATGATGACCACGGTGTTGCCGCCCTCCACCAGCTTGCGCAGCACATCCAGCAGCAAGGCAATATCCTGAAAGTGCAGCCCCGTGGTGGGCTCGTCCAGAATGTACAGCGTGCGCCCTGTACTGCGTTTGGACAGCTCCTGCGACAGCTTTACCCGCTGGGCTTCCCCGCCCGACAGCGTGGTGGCGCTCTGGCCCAGGCGCAGGTAAGAGAGCCCCACATCCATCAGGGTGTTCAGCTTGCGCGCCACGGACGGCACGGCGTCAAAGTATTCCAGCGCCTGCTCCACCGTCAGGTCCAGCACCTGGCTGATATTGCGGCCGCGATAGCGGATCTCCAGGGTTTCACGGTTATAGCGCTTGCCCTTGCAGACATCGCAGGGCACGTACATGTCCGGCAGGAAGTGCATCTCGACCTTGACCACGCCGTCGCCCTGGCAGGCTTCGCAGCGCCCGCCCTTGACGTTGAAGGAGAAGCGCCCCGGATCGTAGCCGCGCGTGCGCGATTCGGGCACACCGGCGAACAGTTCGCGTATGGGGGTGAACATGCCCGTGTAGGTCGCCGGATTGCTGCGCGGCGTGCGTCCGATGGGGCTTTGGTCGACGTCAATGATCTTGTCGAAATGCTCCAGGCCTTCGATTCTGTCGAAAGGCGCAGGCTCCGTCTGCGCGCGGTGCAGTTTCTGCGCCACGGCGGTGGCCAGGGTGTCGTTGATCAGCGTCGATTTGCCTGAACCCGATACGCCGGTAATACACACCAGTCGGCCGGCAGGTATCGCCAGGTCGACATTCTTCAGGTTGTTCCCGCGCGCGCCCAGAACCCGCAGCCAGTCCTGCTCGGGACCGACCGGGCGGCGTGTCCCAAGGTCGATGCGCCTGGCGCCGCTCAGGTATTGCCCGGTCAGGGATTCGCTGTTTGCCTCCAGCTCTTTCGGTGTGCCCTGGGCGACGACCTGTCCTCCATGCTCGCCGGCGCCGGGGCCCATGTCCAGGACGAAATCAGCCGCGCGTATCATATCTTCGTCGTGCTCGACCACGATGACACTGTTGCCCAGGTCACGCAGGTCATGAAGCGTCTGAATGAGGCGGTCGTTATCGCGCTGGTGCAGCCCGATGGAGGGCTCGTCCAGCACATACATGACGCCAGTCAGGCCCGAGCCGATCTGGCTGGCCAGCCGGATCCGCTGTGCCTCGCCGCCCGATATCGTATCGGCGCTGCGATCCAGCGACAGGTAGTTCAGGCCCACATTGTTCAGGAATTGCAGCCGCGCCTCGATCTCGCGCACAATGCGTTCGGCGATTTCTTTCTTGGCGCCCGTCAGCTCCAGGTTTCTGAACCAGGCCAGGCAGGCTGACAGCGACAGCGCTTCGATTTCGTAGATGGCGCGTCCGCCGCCATCTTCTTGCCTGTCGCCCGCGGTCTTGCGTGGACCGCCGCCCAGCAGCACATTGCGCGCTTCGGGCCGAAGGCGGGAGCCATGACAGTCGGGGCAGACCTTGACCTGCCTGTACTTGCCCAGCTCTTCGCGCACCGCGCTGGAATCTGTTTCGCGCCAGCGACGCTCCAGATTGGGCAGGACGCCTTCAAACGGGTGCTTGCGCACGGTGCTGCGGCCTTTCTCGTTGATATAGAGGAACGGCACTTCCTCTTCACCCGAACCGTAGAGCACTTTGTGTCTCACCTGATCCGGCAGATCTTCGAAGGGGGTGTCCAGGTCGAACTGGTAGTGGGCCGCCAGGCTGGTCAGCAGGGTGTGCGTGAAGGCATTGCGCCGGTCCCAGCCACTGATGGCGCCGCTCGCCAGGCTGAGTTCGGGAAAGGCGACCACCCGCTTGGGATCGAATACCTCCACACAGCCCAGGCCATCACAGGCAGGACAGGCGCCTGCGGGATTATTGAAGCTGAAAAGCCGCGGCTCCAGTTCCGTCAGGCTGTAATGGCAGACAGGGCAGGCATAGCGGCTGGAAAACGGAATCTCCTCGCCGCTGTCCATATCCAGCGCGACAGCTCTCCCCTCGGCCAGCTTGAGGGCGGTTTCAAAGCTTTCGGCCAGGCGCTGCTGGCTTTCGGGCCGTACCCGCAGGCGGTCTATCACCACATCCACATCGTGCTTTTCGGTCTTGCGCAGCGGCGCCATGTCGTCGATGGCGACCATTTCGCCATCCACCCGCAGGCGCACAAAGCCCTGGGCCTGCAGGCTGGCGCATTCGTCCTCGAAGCTTCCCTTGCGCCCGCGCGCCAGGGGCGCAAGAATCGCCAGCCGAGTCTCGGGGGGCAGGCTCAGGGCCTTGTCCACCATCTGGCTTACGCTCTGCGCGCGCAGCGGAAGGCCATGCTCGGGACAATAGGGTGTGCCCACCCGCGCGTAGAGCAGGCGCAGATAGTCGTGCACTTCGGTGATGGTGCCTACCGTGGAGCGCGGGTTGTGGCCTGCGGATTTCTGCTCGATGGAGATCGCCGGCGACAGGCCTTCGATCAAATCCACATCGGGCTTGTCCATCAGTTGCAGAAACTGGCGGGCATAGGCCGACAGGCTTTCGACATAGCGCCGCTGGCCTTCCGCATAGAGCGTGTCGAACGCCAGCGATGACTTTCCGGACCCTGACAGGCCGGTTACCACCACGAGCCGCCGGCGTGGCAGATCCACGGAAATATTCTTGAGATTGTGCGTCCTGGCGCCGCGGATGCGTATCGCTTCCATATGCTTTCGCTGGTTAAGTGGTTCGAAAGGCCAACTTGGTACTATAACGCGCCAGCCGGCTCCCTGCGCTGGCGCGCCGCGCGGCCCTCGCCCGCGGCGGCGTTGTGGTTTAATGATCCGTACCCTATGAGCGCTCAATCCTCCCCTTCCGCCGGCGGCCCCAAGGCCAGGCTCAAGCTGACCCCCGTCGAGCGGCGCGCGAGCATCATGCTCGCCCTTTTGTTTGCGGCCCGCATGCTGGGCCTGTTTCTGCTCACTCCGGTGTTCGCCGTGGTGGCGCAAACCTTGCCTGGCGGCAACGACGCCGCCCGTGTCGGGCTGGCGCTGGGGGCCTATGGCCTCACGCAGGCCGTGATGCAGATTCCACTGGGCATGGCGTCGGACAGGTGGGGGCGAAGGCCAGTCATCGTATTCGGCATGCTGCTGTTCATCATCGGCGGCGTCATCTGTGCCCTGGCAAAGAATGTCGACTGGGTTCTGGTGGGCCGCATCATCCAGGGCCTGGGTGCGGTTTCGGCGGCGATTACCGCCTGGGTGGCAGATGCAACACGCCCGGAGGTGCGCACACGCGCCATGGCCATGGTAGGGGGCTCCATTGGCATCTCGTTTGCGGTGTCGCTGGTGCTTTCGCCCATGCTGGTGGGCGAATTCGGCCTGTCGGGCCTGTTCTGGGCAATCAGCCTGCTGGGCTTTGTCTGTCTGCTCATCGCCGTCTTCCTGGTGCCGTCGGTGCCCCAGGGCGGCTCCCCTATCGTCCAGGCCCGCGCGCGGGATGTGCTGGCCCATGTTGACCTGCTGCGGCTCAATTTCGGTGTCTTCTGCCTGCATTTCATCCTGATGGCGCTGTTCATCGTCGCACCCGGACTGCTGGCCAGGCTGGGCGGCTACCAGTCGTCCAACCTGTGGGAGGTCTACCTCCCGGTCATCCTGATGTCTTTCGTGCTCATGGTGCCCGCGGTGTTCTATACGGAAACCCGGCATGCGCACAAGATCGCGCTGGAGACCGCCGTGGCGGGGCTGGTGGTCGTGCTGGCACTGATGCCGCTGGCCAGCCATCACTTTGCCTGGCTGGTGGTGATGCTGGTGGGTTTTTTCATTGCATTCAATATTCTCGAAGCCCTGCAGCCGTCGCTTGTTTCGCGTGTGGCGCCCCCGGAATACAAGGGGCTGGCGCTGGGTTTTTACAATACAGCCCAGTCCCTGGGCGTTTTCATGGGCGGAGCGGTCGGCGGCCTGCTGGCCTCGGGCGGGCGCGTCTCCAGTGTTTTCCTGCTGGCCTCTGCCCTGGCCTTCGTCTGGTTCCTGATCGCACGCGGCTCCAAGCCGCTGTCATGATCCGCTTCCCGGCGCTGCCGCGTGGCGTGTCCCGTTGTACAGGGCGCATGATGGCCACGCAGCACGGCGGGATATTTCTGTCCTTGCCATCCCGCAGGTTTGCTTGGAAGCGCCCCGTTTATCGTCGATAATGGCGAAATGCAGTTATCTTTCTATTCTCAATAGGTATTCTCATGGCCTCAGTCAACAAAGTCATTCTCGTCGGCAACCTCGGGCGCGACCCGGAAGTACGCTACAGCCCCGACGGCGCGGCCATTTGCAACATTTCCCTGGCGACCACCTCCCAATGGAAGGACAAGGCCACTGGCGAGCGCCGGGAAGAAACCGAATGGCACCGCGTCGTTTTCTACAACCGCTTGGCCGAAATCGCCGGCGAATACCTGCGCAAGGGCCGCTCCGTCTACGTCGAAGGCCGCCTCAAGACCCGCAAGTGGCAAGACAAGGAAACCGGCGCCGACCGCTATAGCACCGACATCGTTGCCGACCAGATGCAGATGCTGGGTGGCCGCGAAGGCGGTGAGGGCGGCATGGGCGGCGGCGATTTCAACCAGGCTCCGCCGCAGCGCAGCCAGCGCCCCGCGCAGCAGCAACGTCCGGCGGCTCCCCAGGCCGCCCCGGCCAACCTGGCCGACATGGACGACGATATCCCGTTCTGAGCGGGCTGGAAGCCGCTCAATGCCATGCACCTGCATGCCATTGAGCGGCCGTCGCATACGAAAACTTCGAACGATGCTGTCGAAGATTTGAACTGGATCGTTCGCCGGAGCGCGACGTAGACTCATTGCTGTTTTGTGACTGAGACGGCGATGATTGCGAAGGCATTGGACGGCATACGCGTGGTGGATTTGTCCCGCATCCTGGCGGGGCCGTGGTGCGCGCAGAACCTGGCGGACCTGGGCGCCGAGGTGATCAAGATCGAGAAACCCGGCAGCGGTGACGACACGCGCGGCTGGGGGCCGCCGTACATGGAAGGGCCGGATGGTCAGTCCATGTCGGCCTATTTCATGTGCTGCAATCGCGGCAAGCAGTCGGTCTGCCTGGATTTCAAGACGGATGCGGGCCGAGCGCAACTGCTGGGGTTGATACGCGATGCGGATGTACTCGTTGAAAACTACCGCGCTGGCACGCTCAAGCGCTATCAACTCGATTATGAAAGCCTGAGGGCCGTCAATCCGCGCCTGGTGTATGCATCCATTACGGGTTATGGGCAGACTGGCCCCAAAGCGCACAGGCCTGGCTATGACTATATTTTTCAGGGCCTGGGCGGCCTGATGAGCTATACCGGGCATGCGGACGGCGCGCCCGGAGCGGGCCCGCTGCGCACAGGCGTGGCTGTGGTGGATATCACCACCGGCATGTACGCGACCTCGGCCATTCTCGCAGCGCTTTTCCAGCGCGAGCGGACGGGCGAGGGCGCCTGGCTGGATCTGGCGCTGCTGGACGTGGCCGTGGCGATGAATGCCAACCAGGCGGCCAATTACCTTGTGTCGGGAGAAAGCCCGGCGCGCAGCGGCAACGCCCATCCCAATCTTGCGCCGTACGAGGTGTTCCGCGCCGCCGACGGGTATTTCATTCTCGCGGTGGGCAACGATACACAGTTCGCGAAGCTATGCGACTTCTGCGGACGGCCTGATCTGGCGGCGGATGCCCGCTATGCCACCAATAGCGGGCGGATCGGCAATCTTGCATCGTTGCGTGAGACGCTGGCTGAGATACTGGCCCGGCATCCTCGCAAGTACTGGACGGATGCCCTGGACGCGCTGGGTATTTCCTGGGGCGCCATCAATACGCTTGCAGAGGTATTCGAGGACGAACAGGTCCGGCACCGTGACATGCTGCGCGTCGTCCAGCATCCCGTGCTTGGCGAAATGAAGCTGGTCGGCAACCCGATGCTTTCAGGTTCGCGTACTCAGGCAACAACAGCACCCCCGCCGCTGCTCGGCGAACACACCCCTATCTTGCCAAGCCTGGCTGGTCAGTCGGGCGGATAATCTACTGGAGACAAGCAAATGAAGAAACAGCATATCCGGCATTTGGCCGCTTCCGTCATGGCAGGCAGCTGCCTGCTTGCTCCTGGATACGCTGAACGAGGCCGTCAAGAAGGCGCTGGCCGATCCGAAGGTTGTGCAGCAGATTGAGCAGCAGGGGGCGGTGCCGGATTACACAACCCGCCAGAAGTTTGCCGACATGATCCGGGAATCCAATGAGCGCTGGCAGCAGGTCGTCACGGATATCAAGTTCGAGAAACTCTGAGGGAATCACATGAACAGCAGCAACTGGGAACATCACGCTCAACTGTCGACCGATGAGCATGGCGTTGCGACACTGCGTATTGTCAACGCGGGCAGCCTGAATATCCTGGGCACCCCCGTCGTTGAATCGCTTCGGGCCGCGCTTGCCGTGGCGGCCAGCGAGCCTGGTGTCCGGGTGGTGGTGTTGCGCGGCGATGGCGAGAAGGCTTTTGTCGCCGGCGCGGACATCAAGGAGATGGCGAACTTCGATTCGGCGCGCGCCAGCGCCTTCATAGACGGACTGCGCCAGCTCTGCGATGCGGTGCGCCAGCTGACTGTGCCGGTGATCGCCCGCATTCCGGGATGGTGCCTGGGCGGGGGCCTGGAGTTTGCCCTTGCCTGCGATTTGCGCATAGGCTCCGACGAGGCAAAGCTGGGCATGCCTGAGGTCAAGGTGGGGATTCCTTCCATCATTCACGCGGCCCTGCTGCCTCGCCTGGCAGGCCAGGCGCGCGCGAACTGGATGCTGCTGACAGGCGAGGTCGTGAACGCACAGGAAGCGCTGTCCTACGGCTTGCTGGATCGTGTCGTGCCCGCCGAAGCGCTTGATGAGGAAGTGGCGCGTGTGGCGCGTCTGCTGGCGGGATTCGGCCCCGCCGTGCTGGCCCAGCAAAAACGCCTGTTGCGCGAATGGGAAAGCGAACCGCTTGAGACTTCCATTCTCAATGGCGTCCCTGAGTTCGCCAAGGCATTCGAGACGGGCGAGCCGCAGCGCTATATGGGTGAATTCGTGCGGGCCAAACAGAAGAAGCAATAGGCTGGTCGAAACCGGACCTGGATTCGGCCTCGGCAGGTGTGAAAATGCCTGCCGGGGCCGCGCTGCATATGCATGGCGCAGATGCTTCTCTGTCCGCCATGCAGGGAAAGTCCAAAAGCCGTTACGATTGCGTGTATCCATCATGATGCGGCTGCATAACGGAAAAGAGGCCCGCCTTGCGCTATGAACTGAAAGATCTTCGCCTGTTTCAGGCGATTGTCGAAGCGGGCAACCTGTCGGTAGGTGCCGCAGCCATGCATATGACTGCCTCCTCGGCCAGCTATCGTCTCAAAAACCTGGAATACGCCATTGGCAGCCCGCTGTTCCTGCGTACGCCGAAAGGCATGCGCCCAACCCCGGCAGGTGAGGTGCTGGGCAGGCATGCGAAAAGGCTCCTGGCGGACGTGGAGACCATGCATGCTGAGCTGAGCGACTATTCCAGCAATCTGCGCGGCAGCATACGGCTGCTTGCCAACAGCAGCTCGCTCAACAGTTTCATCATTCCCAGCCTGGCGCGGTTCCTGGCCTCGAATGCCAATATCAATGTTGATCTGAAAGAGAAAGAAAGCCCGACCATCAGCCAGGCCATCGAGGAAGGGCAAGCGGATATCGGGGTGGGGGCTGGCCTGGAGGCGCGCCCCGGGCTTCATCGTGAGCTCTATGCCGTGGATAGGCTTGTGTGCGTCGTGGCGCCTGACCATCCGCTGGCGGGCGCCGCGTCGCTCGCCTTCCATGATCTGCTGGCATACGACCTGGTCTCAATGGATCGCGGCAGCAGCAATTTCCTGTACTTGAGCAACCAGGCGCGGCTCGCGGGCATGCCCATGCGAGTTCGGGTGCATGTGCACAACTTCAGCTCCGTCATCTACATGGTGCAGGCGGGCGTGGGGGCGGCCATTGTGCCGGCCAGCACCGCGCAGGCACCATTGATGCGAAAAGAGGTGATTGCCCTTGAAATAACGGATTCCTGGGCGGCGCGCGAACTCTATCTCGTGCGCGCCTGCGGGCCGGATCAGCCGCCGCTGATACGCGAGTTTGCAAATATCCTGCTCAATGACCCTCAGGTTGCCGTCGCTCGCGAAGGGCATTGAACGCCTGCAGCCGGACCTGTACGAGGCTCAGCTGCTTGCCTGTCCGGCGGCGAAAGAGGGCAGCGCCTGTTCGTTTGCGCCCAGATTGGCATGCAGCACGGTCAGCGCTGCCATGTTCAGGATGCGGCGCACCGTGGAGCTGGACGTCAGAATATGCACCGGTGCGTTTGCGCCCAGCAGGAAGGGCCCGACCGCGATATTGCTGCCGGCCGTTGTCTTGAGCAGGTTATAGGCGATGTTGCCTGCGTCGACGTTGGGGCAGATCAGCAGGTTGGCGGAGCCCTTGAGGGGCGAGTCGGGCAGGATGCGCTGGCGCAGCGCTTCGTCCAGGGCGCAGTCGCCGTGCATTTCGCCGTCAATCTCCAGGCCCGGCGCTCGCTCACGCACCAGCTCGAGCGCCTTGCGCATTTTTGCGCCCGAGGAAGAGCTGCCCGAGCCGAAGTTGGAGCGCGACAGCAGCGCGACCTTGGGCGCAAGATCGAGCCTGGCCAGTGTATCGGCGGCTTCTACTGTGAACTCGGCAATCTGTTCGGCAGAAGGATCCTCGTTGACGTGAGTGTCGGCAAGGGCCAGCATACGCTCGTCCAGCAGCAGGATGTTCATGGCGGCATAGGTGTGCGCGCCTGGCTTCTTGCCGATGACCTCATCGACGTAGCGCAGATGGTCATGATAGGCGCCCACGGTGCCGCAGACCATGCCGTCCGCGTCGCCCAGGCGCACCATCATGGCGCCTATCAGCGTCAGGCGCCGGCGCATCTCCACGCGCGCCATCTCCTTGCTGATGCCGCGGCGGCACATGATTTCCCAGTATGTCGTCCAGTAGCGATGGAAGCGTTCATCGTATTCCGGGTTGGTGACTTCGACATCCTCGCCCAGCTTCAGCCGCAAACCGAATTTCTCAATGCGCGACAGCAGGACGGCGGGACGGCCGACCAGAATGGGGCGTGCGATTTTTTCGTCGACCACAGCCTGTACGGCGCGCAGCACGCGTTCGTCTTCGCCTTCGGTAAAAACGATGCGCGCCTTGCCGCCTTCGCGCACCAGCTGGCGCGCGGCGGAAAAGACCGGCTTCATGAATGCGCCGGAATGGTAGACGAATTGCTGGAGCTTTTCAGCATAGGCCTGCAGGTCGGCGATGGGCCGCGTGGCAACGCCCGTTTCCATGGCCGCCTTGGCGACGGCAGGTGCGATGCGCACGATGAGGCGCGGGTCAAAGGGCTTGGGAATGAAGTAGTCCCTGCCAAATGACACTCCATATGTCCCATAGGCGGCGGCGACGACGTCGTTCTGTTCCTCTTCGGCCAGCCCGGCGATCGCGTAGACCGCTGCCATCTCCATCTCACGCGTGATCGTGGTGGCGCCGACATCCAGCGCGCCGCGAAATATGTAGGGAAAGCAAAGGACGTTGTTGACCTGGTTCGGGTAGTCGGAACGGCCGGTGGCCATGACAACGTCGTCGCGCGCGGCATGGGCGTCTTCGGGCAGGACCTCGGGGTTGGGGTTGGCCAGGGCGAGGATAAGCGGGCGCGCGGCCATGCGCTTGACCATATCGGGCTTGAGCACGCCGCCGGCCGACAGGCCCAGGAATACATCCGCGCCATCAATAATGTCGCCCAGGGTGCGGGCGTCGGTGTTCTGCGCAAAGCGCGCAAGTTCAGGGTTCATCGTTCCCGGGCGGCCCTGATAAACGACGCCGTCTATGTCGGATACCCAGATGTTCTCCCGGCGCACGCCAAGATCCACCATGAGATCCAGGCAGGCCAGGGCGGCAGCCCCTGCGCCCGACCCCACGATCTTGATCTCGTCTATCTTCTTGTCCACGACCTTCAGGCCGTTGATGAAGGCAGCGGCCACGGTAATGGCGGTGCCGTGCTGGTCGTCGTGGAAAATGGGGATATTGGTGCGTTCGCGCAGCTTGCGCTCCACGATGAAGCACTCGGGAGCCTTGATGTCTTCAAGGTTGATGCCGCCAAAGGTGGGCTCCAGCCCGGCGATGATGTCCACCAGCTTGTCGGGATCAGTCTCGTTGATTTCGATATCGAAGACATCGATGCCTGCGAACTTCTTGAACAGCACCGCCTTGCCTTCCATGACAGGCTTGGAGGCCAGCGGGCCGATATTGCCCAGGCCAAGCACGGCGGTGCCGTTAGTGATGACGCCCACCAGATTGCCCCGGCTCGTGAAGCGGAAGGCATTGGCGGGCTCGGCGCGAATTTCCTCACAGGCCAGAGCCACACCCGGCGTGTAGGCCAGGCTCAGGTCGCGTTGTGTGACCAATGATTTGGTGGCTGTGACGGAGATCTTTCCGGGTACGGGAAACTCGTGGTAATCCAGTGCCGACTTTCTGTCTATGGTGCTCATGCCGTGGTCCCTGTGCTGGCGCGGTGTGTGGACGTGCTGCTGGGCCGGCCGCGCAAGCCAAAAATGATTTTGTCTGACATCAGGCTGGATTTCCGCCTGCCCTGATGACAGTCTATAGGCCTTATATAAGAAGAGTATTTTGGATTAACATATATCCATAACCTTTACCTTATAGCTGGCGCCCATCGATATGTCCCCCGTTTCCGCCGAGCTCATCACGCGTAGATTGGCCGGCCGTCTCAAGATGCGGCATCTGGCGCTGCTGCTGGAAATCGAGCGCCAGGGTTCGCTGACCCGTGTTGCCCAGCGCATGGCCACCAGCCAGCCCGCTGTCACCAATGCGCTGCTGGAGCTTGAAGACATGTTCGGCACCCCGCTGTTCGATCGCGGCCCCCGAGGCATGAAGGCCACGGTGCAAGGCGAGGTTGTGCTGTCACGGGCGCGCGCCATGCTGCAGGATCTGGACCAGATGGCCATGGACATGGAGGCTGTTGCGCGGGGCAGGGATGCCCATCTGCATATCGGCGCCATTCCCTTTACCTCCGGTCGGCTGTTGTCGGCCGCCATACGCCAGACCTTGCCTGGCGAGCAGCGTCTTATGGTGACGGTCCATCATGGCACGACGGGCGAGCTGCTGGCCCGGCTGCGCGACCACGGGCTGGATATTGTCATTGGCCGCCCAACAGCCGACACCGATCTGGAGGGGCTGAACCATGAGGTCTTGTTCCATCAGTCTCCCAGGCTGATTGCCAGCCGTGGCCTGGCATCACGTCTGGCGTCGCGTCGGCTTGACTGGGCGCTGCTTGTGGAGCTGGACTGGATACTCGGGCCTCGCGGCACCTCGCTGCGCGCCCAGGTGGCCGATATTTTCATGCAGGCGGGCCTGGCCCCCCCAACGCCCATGGTGGAAAGCTATTCCTCGAAAATAATTGGGGAAATGATTGCAAGCAGCGAGCGCGCGGTTTCAATCGTGCCCGCGGACCTGGCAGAGGAGCTGGTAAGGGTGGCAGGCGTAGCCATTGTCCCTTATTCGTTCGACTGGAAGCTGGCGCCGGTGTTGATGCTGTCGCGCATCCAGCCGGATCCCCGGCCTGTGGACGTGCTGTTCATGGCCGCCTTGCGCGAAGCATGCGCGGGCGTTCGCACCGCGCCCCCCGTGCCGGCCAGCTATCTGTATTGATCCGACCCAGGCTTGCCGGGGCGGGCATCGCGAAATCCGGGTTTCAGGCTCCCGGCCAGGCGCGGGATTGTGTTGGCATCCATTTGCCAGAATAATGCACTAAGCTGTCTTTCGATTCCGCCGCCGGCGATACCCGCGCACGAAGCAGACCAGAACGCGCCATGGCTGGCGGCTTTCACCACAGGAGGCTCGCCATGACTGATCCAGACTCTTCCAATCCAGACTCTTCCAATCTTCGTTCCGACTTCGACAGCCTTCGCCCGCCGCTCAGGCTCGATCGCCGCAGCTTTGTGGCTGGCGCACTGGCCAGCGGATTCGCCCTGGCCGCCGGGCCCGTCAGGGCCGATACCGTGATCCGCACCGATGATGCCGGCCTTGATGCCGGCGCCATCCAGATACCGTCGGGCAAGGACATGCTGCCTGCCTATCGTGCAATGCCGTCGGGCAGGCAGGGGGCGCCCGTGATCCTGGTGGTGCAGGAAATCTTTGGTGTCCACGAATATATCCGCGATGTGTGCCGTCGCCTGGCGCAGCATGGCTATATGGCCATTGCGCCCGAACTCTATTTCCGCCAGGGCGATGCTTCGCGTTATACCGAAGTGCCGAGGTTGATCCAGGAGGTGGTGAGCAAGGTGCCTGACGGGCAGGTGCTGGCCGATCTCGACGCTGCCGTTGCATGGGCCGGCGAGCATGGCGGGGATGCCGGAAAACTGGGGATTACGGGCTTTTGCTGGGGCGGGCGCATCGTCTGGCTCTATGCGGCGCACAGCGACCGGGTCAAGGCAGGGGTTGCCTGGTACGGCAGGCTGGTGGGCGACAAGAGCGCGCTGCATCCGCAGCAGGCGGTGGACATTGCGCACGAACTCAACGGACCTGTGCTGGGGCTGTATGGCGGCCAGGATGCGGGTATCCCACAGGATACGATCGAAACAATGAAAGCTGCGCTGGCCAAAGGTTCGCAAGCCGCGCGGGATTCGGAATTCGTGGTCTATCCGGATGCGCCACATGCCTTTCATGCGGACTACCGTCCCAGCTACCGTGCCGATGCGGCCAAGGACGGCTGGACGCGGACGCTGGCCTGGTTCGACAAGTATCTGGGCCAGTGATCCGGGCAGCGCCCGTTTACCCTCTACGGGGTAGAGCAGGAAAAGTCGCCATGCGAGGGGCTACCCCCCAGACCGCCTGGGCTGGCTGCTCAGGCGGGCGGGTGTGCCTGAAGCAAGCGCCATATGCGTTCAATGGCGTCAGGGTAGGTCGGTTGCATGTTCCGATACATGCCCAGCTCGAGCGACACGCGCTTTAGCCCCGACCTGTGGCTGACCAGCGCGCCGCTTTCCAGCTCGCGCCGCACCAGGCTGTGCGGCAGCCACGCCATGCCCAGGCCTGCCAGCACCATTTCCTTGATGCCCGCAAGAAAGACGGATTCATGCACGATCTCAAGCCGAAAGCGCTGCGAGAGCGGATCCAGGCATTCCTTGTACAGCACCCGCCCGATGAAACTGTCTGGCGGAAAGGCCAGCAACCGCAGGCTATTCCCCGCTCTCGGCCGGTGAAGGGGTTTGCCGGAGGCATCTTTTGCGCTGATGGGGATCAGTGTTTCGGTGCCCATGGGCAGCCTTAGGGTGCGGGGCATGCGCGTAATGAGCAGATCGTCCTTCTCTTCCATACACAGCAGCATGTCCGATTGGCCTTGCATGAATGCCGTTACACATTCATCACGATTTTCGGAATGCACCGAGAGCTCGATGTCTGAGGCGCCCTCGCGCGCCAGAAGCTCAATGAGAGGCGGCAGGCGCGTCATGGTCAGTGAATGCTGCGTGGCAAGCACCACACGCGCCACCTGCCGGTTCTCAGACTGCATGCGATAGCGCAGCTGGTTCAGATCGTGCAGAAGCCGTCGGAACTCGCCCAGGTTGCGCTCGGCTACCGACGTCAGCCGCAGGGGCTGCGCATTGCGGTCTATCAGCTTGACGCCCAGCCAGGCTTCCAATAGCTGGATGCGTCGGGAAAACGCGGGTTGGGTCACGTTGCGCAGCAGCGCCGCGCGGGAGAAGGAGCCTGCTTCCGACAGCGTCAGCAAGTCTTCTATCCAGGCCAGTTTCATGGCGCCTCTCCTTCATGCAAAAAAAGCATGAGTACCCAAGAATATAGTATTGGGCAAAGTTTTTCGCTATCAGTACGATGGGGACAGATCCGACACTCTCTGGAGTCAACTGCCATGCTGCTTGCCGCATTTCCCCGGATTCGCCTGGGTCATTTCCCCACGCCGCTCGAATTCATGCCCAATCTGACACGTGTTCTGGGCGGGCCCAATCTCTATATCAAGCGCGACGACTGCACCGGTCTGGCCACTGGCGGGAACAAGACGCGCAAGCTGGAGTTCCTGGTGGCGCAGGCCCTGGAGCAGGGGGCGGATACGCTGATCACGCAAGGCGCGGTGCAGTCGAACCATGCACGCCAGACCGTGGCCGCAGCCGCCCGCCTGGGCCTGCAGGCCAGGATCCTGCTTGAGGAGCGTGTCAGCAACGCAAGCGAGGACTACAACGAGTCAGGCAACGTCATGCTCGATCGCCTGCTGGGGGGTGAAATCGTTTCTCGCCTGCCGGCGGGTACGGATATGCAGGCAGCCATGGAAGATTACGCCGCGCAGTTGCGCGCCGAGGGCCGCAAGCCTTACGTCATTCCAGGGGGAGGCTCCAACCCTGTGGGCGCGCTGGGCTATGTAGGCTGCGCGCAGGAACTGCTGAACCAGTCATTTGAAACCGGCCTGCGCATAGATCATGTGGTGCATGCCACCGGAAGTACCGGCACGCAGGCGGGCCTGGTGGTGGGTCTGCGCGCCAGCAACAGCGGTGTTCCCGTATATGGGGTAAGCGTGCGCGCGCCCAGGGACAGGCAGGAAGAAAATGTCTGGAAGCTGGTGCAGGCCACTGTGGATTACATGGGGCTTCCGGCTGGCTGCGTGGAGCGTGCGGATGTGGTGGCCGATTCCGACTATGTGGGCGATGGCTATGGCGTGCCCACGGACGGCATGATAGAGGCTGTGCGCCTTGTGGCGCAGCATGAGGCCATCCTGCTGGATCCGGTCTATTCCGGCAAGGGCATGGCGGGCCTGATCGCCCTGATACGGGCAGGCCGATTCAAGCGTGATGAAAATGTGGTGTTTGTGCACACAGGCGGTTCGGTGGGTCTGTATGGCTACCGGGAACTTTTCTAGGCGTCGCAATGAGTACCAAAGGAGACTACATCATGAAAAAAATTACAGTTTCATTTGTCGCGGCATGTGCCATGCTGGCGATGGCGCCCGTTCATGCGGATGGCAGGCTGGACAAAATCAAGTCCAGCGGCGAGATCGTGCTTGGCCATCGTGATTCCTCCATTCCATTTTCTTATCTGGACGACAAGCAGCAGCCCATAGGCTATTCCATGGATATCTGCGCCGAAATCGTCAAGGCAGTGAAAGCCAAGCTTGGGCTGAGCACACTGAACGTCAAACTCGTGCCCGTCACTTCGTCCACGCGGATTCCGCTGCTGGCCAATGGCACCGTTGACCTGAATTGCGGATCGTCCACCAATACCAAGGAGCGGCAGGCGCAGGTGGCCTTTGCGCCCACCACTTTCGTGACAGCGACACGGTTCGTGGCGAAGAAATCTTCCAACATCAACAACCTGGATGACCTCAAGGGCAAGACCGTGGTGTCGACCGCAGGCACCAGCAATATCCGCTGGGCCACGGCCGCCAATGAGCAGCAGAATCTTGGCATGAACATCATTCCCGCCAAGGATCACGCGGAAGCGCTGCTGACGGTCGAGCGGGGGCGCGCGTCAGCCTTTTTCATGGACGACATCCTGCTGGCGGGCCTGGTGGCAACTTCGCGCGATCCGTCCGAATGGATGATCAGCAAAGATGCTTACACGGTCGAACCCTATGCCATCATGGAGCCTAAGAACGATCCCGATTTCAAGGCGCTGGTCGATGACACGATCAAGGGCATGATGAAAGATGGCAAGCTCGAGGCGCTCTACAAGAAATGGTTTGAATCTCCCGTACCGCCCAAGAACGTCAACCTGAACTGGCCCATGAGCGAGCAGCTCAAGCGCGCCGTCGCCAACCCGACGGATTCGGCCAACCCGGACGACTACAAATAACGCGGCTGCATGAACTACAACTGGAACTGGCACATATTCTTTGAGTTTGCGCCAGGGGGCGTGACCTATCTCCACACACTCTTCTCGGGGCTGCTGTGGACGATAGGCACGGCTGTCCTGTCGGCCCTGCTGGCGCTGGTGTCGGGCACGATTGTCGGCGTGGCCCGCACCACCAGTATTGCCTGGCTCAGGGTGGCGGGCACTGCCTATGTTGAACTGCTGCGCAACATACCGCTGCTGGTGCAGATGTTCCTGTGGTACTTCGTCATACCGGAACTCGTACCCATACGGCTGGGCGATGCCATCAAATCCATTCCCCCTCCCTGGGGCATCTTCGTGCCGGCCGTGCTGTGCCTGGGCTTCTATACCTCTTCGCGCGTGGCCGAGCAGGTCAGGGCAGGCATTGAGTCGCTGCCGCCAGGGCAGAGAATGGCGGCCACGGCGCTGGGGCTGAACCAGGTTCAGGCCTACAGGTATGTGCTGCTGCCGACGGCATTTCGCATCATTCTGCCGCCCCTGTCGTCCGAATTGCTGAACCTGATCAAGAATACGTCGGTGGCATTCACCATCGGCCTCATGGAGCTGGTCGGCGCGGCGCGATCCATGCAGGAATTCAGCTTTCAGGTCTTCGAAACCTTTGCCATGGCGACATTGTTCTACCTGCTGCTGAACCTGATCGTCGTGCAGACCATGGGGCTGCTTGAGCGTCGGCTGTCCGTGCCGGGCTTCATAGGGCGCGAGCGCGGCTCGACCGGGAGTGCGCCATGATTTCCTTCGACTTCGATGTCATCCAGCGCTCATGGGAATACCTGTTTCGGGACGGCATGGTATTCACGCTCAAGCTTACCGGCCTGGCCACCGCCGGCGGCATTGTCCTGGGCACGCTGCTGGCCCTGTGCAGGCTTTCGGGCTGGAAGCTGCTGTCGTCGGCCGCAGGGCTCTACGTCAATCTGCTTCGGGCGCTGCCGCTGATCCTGGTCATTTTCTGGTTCTATTTCCTCATGCCCTATATCGGCGCATGGCTCACGGGAGCGAACCGGCCTGTGGCGGTGGGAGGCTTCACCTCGGCGCTGGTGACCTTCATCCTGTTCGAGGCGGCCTATTTCTGCGAGATCATGCGCGCGGGCATACAATCCGTGCCGCGCGGCCAGGTTGCGGCCGGGTATGCGCTGGGGCTGACATACTGGCAGGTGATGGGCAGTGTCGTGCTGCCTCAGGCCTTTCGCAACATGGCGCCTGTGCTGCTCACCCAGGTTATTGTGCTGTTTCAGGACACCTCGCTGGTTTACGTCCTGTCGCTCACCGATTTCATGGGGGCGGCGGTCAAGGTCGCGCAGCGTGACAACCGGCTTATTGAAATGTATATGTTCGTGGCGGTGGTGTATTTCATCATGAGCTATGCCGCCTCGCTGTTCGTTCGTTATCTGCGCCAGCGCACGAGTATCGCCAGATAGAATCGATGGCCGGCCCGGTGCCAGGCCATGGGAGTAGTGATGATAGAAATCAGTCAGGTCAGCAAGTGGTATGGGCAGACACAGGTGCTCGATGCCTGCAGTACGCAGGTGGCCAAAGGCGAGGTGGTCGTGGTGTGCGGCCCGTCCGGGTCGGGCAAATCCACGCTCATCAAGACGGTGAATGGGCTTGAGCCCTTCCAGCAAGGCGAGATCCGCGTCGACGGCATTTCCGTGGGCGACAAGAAAACCGATCTGCCGCGCCTGCGGGCGCGCATTGGCATGGTGTTCCAGAGCTTCGAACTATTCCCCCACCTGACGGTGATGCAGAACCTCGTGCTGGCGCAAACGAAAGTATTGTCGCGCAGCGAGAAAGATGCGCAGGCACGCGGGCAGAGCCTGCTTGAGCGGGTTGGCCTGCTTGCGCATAAAGACAAGTTTCCCGGGCAGCTTTCGGGCGGGCAGCAGCAGCGCGTTGCCATCGCCCGGGCGCTGGCCATGGATCCTATCGCCATGCTGTTTGACGAGCCCACCTCCGCGCTCGACCCCGAGATGGTCAACGAGGTGCTGGATGTCATGGTCGACCTGGCCAAGGAAGGCATGACCATGATGGTCGTGACCCATGAGATGGGGTTCGCGCGCAAGGTTGCTGACCGTGTCATCTTCATGGACGCGGGCAAAATCGTGGAAGACTGCACCAATGATGAATTTTTTGGCAATATGGAAGCCCGCAGCGAGCGGGCCAGGCTCTTCCTGTCCAAGATACTGCCGCACTGAGTCGTAAAGCATGGATCAGCAACTATTTCGCGCCCGTTTCCTGGGCGTGCTCGGCGGCATGGGGCCGATGGCGGGCGCAGCCTTCATGGCGCGTCTTGTCGCGCTTACACAGGCGTCCTCCGAGCAGGCGCATATTCCCGCCATACTGTGGAATGACTCCCGCGTTCCCGACCGGCCCGCAGGCCATGCGGGCAGCGGGCCGGATCCCTGGCCATGGATGCTCAACGGGCTGCGTCACCTGGAGCAGGCGGGCGCCCAGGCGATTGCGATACCCTGCAATACCGCCCATCTCTGGCATGAGCACATGGTCGCAGCCACGCGCCTGCCGGTGCTTCATATTGTGGAGGCGGTGGCGGACGATCTGGAACGCAAAGGAATCAGGCGGGCCTGCATCGGGCTGATGGGAACGGCTACCACGCTGAGGCTGGGCCTTTACCAGCGCGTTCTGGAGGCGCGCGGCCATACATGCGTATTGCTGGATGATGCTGAGCACAAAGCTTTCTGTGTCGCACCGATTGCGCTGGTCAAGGCCAACCGCATGGAGCAGGCCTGCGAACCGGCGCTCAAGGGCGCGCAGTTGCTTGCGGCGCGCGGCGCGCAGGCGGTGGTGCTTGGCTGTACGGAGCTGCCTCTGGCTATTCCGCACGCCAGGCGCGGGGAGGTCGGCGTGCCTGTGTCCGATTCCATTGATGCGCTGGCCCTGGCCGCGATCTGCTGGTACGAGGGCAGGGGCTAGCGCCTGCGTGGCGATGCGATTCAGGCGGCGGCGCGCCCTGTGGGCAGGCGCCGCATCAGGCTGTCAAGTATGACCAGCTCCGCCTCACGGGTGAAAAGATCCGCTTCGATCATGGACCACAGCTCGGCGAGGGAGACAAGGCGGATCTCGCTGACCTCGCCATCCTGGTTTTGCGGGCGGGTGGACTCGGCCAGGACGCAGTCGCTGACCAGGACGTCTTCGACCTGATAGCCTTCAGGCAGCCTGCGGTGCATGCGCAGAATGACATGCAAGGGCTCGCGCCGCACGAGATCTGCCGGGGAAAGCCCTGCTTCCTCGTTGCTTTCGCGCAACAGGGAAAAATCAAGATCTTCGCCCGCGCCTGCCAGCCCGCCGACCAGCGTATCCCACATGCCGGGATCGGTGGATTTATTGCTTGCCCTGCGTGCTACCCACAGCCGTCCGTCCGGCGACCAGGCATTCAGGTGTACGGCCTTGGTCAGCAAGCCCAGGGGTCTGACTGCCGCGCGCTCGATGGCGCCCAGGCGCCGTCCTTCGCCGAAGACGTCAAGCAGCTCATCGCGCCAGCTTTTCAGGCAGCCCGCGTCGCGCAGCGTCAAGGCAATGCGCGCCAGTACGGCGTCAAGACGCAAGCGTTGGCGCGGTGCGGCGGAGACGTGGACGGCTTCGGGTTCGACATGCACGCCGGGTTGGCCTTGCAGGCATGCCGTGGCTTTTGCGGTGATCCAGCCGGCGACTTTTCCTGACACGGTAAGCGGGCGCGAACCATTGGGCGGCAGTTGATGTATACGGCGTGCAAGCTGCTTCATGCGCAGTGCAAGCGCAGATTCCAGCAAATGGACAGGGACTTCGTTCATGCCATAATTGTAGTGGATGGCCGGCAAACCATGCGGCCGCCATTAGCATAAACCGGGACGCCATGGGGGCTTAAACCCCACGGCGAGTGCGAGTTCGCTATAATTCTGCGGTCTTACAGTAATTCGAGCAGGTAGTTCCCAAGCAATAATATTTTAAGCCTGCCACCTAATAATTCAGTGTCCTCCCGCGTTTTTTCTGGCCATGTGTTTGACCATTATCAACGTTTGGCGAAGGCACGCCGTATTTAGAGGTCAGCATGAAGAAGTGGAGATGGTTATCCGGCGCGGGCGCCATGCTTTTGTCTGGCGCGGCTGCTGCAGTCGAGGATATGCCGGGAGGCCCAAGAGTAGATCAGCTTAACCTGCATGAGGGGGTGACGGAGATAGCCCGCGATATCATGTGGGTGCACTGGATGATGATGATCATCTGTGCGGTCATTTTCGTGGGTGTGTTCGGGGTGATGTTCTATTCGATCATCTACCACCGGAAGTCCCGCGGCGCCGTGGCTTCCAAGTTTCACGAGCATGTTGGCATCGAGGTGGCCTGGACGGTCATCCCCTTTCTGATCGTCATTGGCATGGCGCTTCCGGCGACACGCACGGTCGTTGCCATGAAAGACACCTCCAGCGCCGATCTCACCGTCAAGGTAACCGGCTATCAGTGGAAATGGGGCTACGAATATATCGACGGCCCCGCGCAGGGCGTCAAGTTCCTGTCCAACCTGGCCACGCCGCGCGCCCAGATAGAAGGCCGCGAGCCCAAGGGCAACCTTTACCTCATGGAGGTCGACAAGCCCCTGGTGGTGCCGGTCGACAAGAAGGTGCGCATCGTCCTGACAGCCAATGACGTCATTCACTCGTGGATGGTGCCCGAATTCGGCGTCAAGCAGGATGCCATCCCCGGCTTCCTGCGCGACACCTGGTTCCGGGCCGAAAAGACAGGTACCTATCGCGGACAGTGCGCCGAGCTCTGTGGCAAGGACCACGCGTTCATGCCCATCGTGGTCGACGTGGTCTCCCAGGAAGACTATGATAAGTGGGCCACAGAGCAGAAGAAGGCCCTGGCTTCCGCCGCAGACGATCCTAACAAGGAATGGACCAAAGACGAGCTCTTTGCGCGCGGCGAGAAGGTCTTTGCCGCAAACTGCGTAGCCTGTCACCAGGCCAATGGCAAGGGCATTCCTGGCACCTTCCCTGCGCTGGACGGCGATGAAAAATTCGTGCTGGCTCCCAAAAAGGGCCAGATCCTTACCGTGCTCAACGGCCACCCTGGAACCGCCATGCAGGCATTCCGCGATCAGCTGAACGATGTCGAGATTGCCTCGGTCATCACCTACACGCGCAATGCCTGGAGCAATGCCGGCAAAGGCCCGGATCCGGTCGTACAGCCCAAAGACGTCGTCTCGCTGCGCTGATCCCGCGCAGCGTTTGAAGCGAACTTAACAAGTTATTTGCCGGGCCGCCCGGAGCGGCGGCCAGGATGAGTAGGAAGGAGTCCACAATGAGCAGTGTTACTGCCGATCACGTTCCGGCAAGCCACGGACACGAAGATCACCACGATCACAAGCCCCACGGCTGGCGGCGCTGGCTGTTTGCCACCAACCACAAAGACATCGGTACGATGTACCTGCTGTTCTCGTTCTGCATGCTGCTCGAGGGCGGCGTGCTGGCCTTGCTGATCCGCACCGAGCTGTTTGCGCCGGGCCTGCAGTTCTTCCAGCCCGAACTGTTCAACCAGTTCACCACCATGCATGGCCTGATCATGATTTTCGGCGCCATCATGCCGGCCTTCGTGGGCTTTGCGAACTGGATGATACCGCTGCAGATCGGTGCATCCGACATGGCTTTTGCCCGCATGAACAACTTCAGCTTCTGGCTGCTGCCCATTGGCGCCATCCTGATGACGACGTCGTTCTTCGTGCCTGGCGGCGCGCAGGCGGCAGGCTGGACCATGTATGCGCCGCTGTCGCTGCAGATGGGTCCTGGCATGGACTTCACCATCTTCGCGGTGCATATTCTGGGTGCATCCTCGATCATGGGCGCCATCAACATCATCGTGACGGTGCTGAACATGCGCGCGCCCGGCATGACGCTGATGAAAATGCCGCTGTTCTGCTGGACCTGGCTCATCACTGCCTACCTGCTCATTGCCGTGATGCCTGTGCTGGCCGCGGCGGTTACCATGCTGCTGACCGACCGGCACTTCGGCACCGCGTTCTTCAACGCCGCAGCCGGCGGCGACCCGGTGCTGTACCAGCACGTGTTCTGGTTCTTCGGGCACCCCGAGGTCTACATCATGATCCTGCCCGCGTTCGGGATCATTTCGGCCGTCATTCCCGCATTCGCCCGCAAACCGCTGTTCGGCTATGCATCCATGGTGTACGCCACCGCCGCCATCGCCATTCTTTCCTTCCTGGTGTGGGCGCACCACATGTTCGCCACGGGCATGCCTGTGACGGGGCAGCTCTACTTCATGTACGCCACCATGCTCATCTCCATTCCCACGGGTGTGAAGGTGTTCAACTGGGTTGCCACGATGTGGCGCGGCTCCATGACGTTTGAAACCCCCATGCTGTTTGCAGTGGGCTTCATCTTCGTGTTCACCATTGGCGGTTTCACCGGCCTGATCCTGGCCGTGGCGCCTATTGATATCGCGGTGCACGACACGTACTACGTGATTGCCCATTTCCACTATGTGATGGTGGCCGGTTCGCTGTTTGCCATGTTCTCCGGCGCCTATTACTGGCTGCCCAAGTGGACGGGGCGCATGTATGACGAGAAGCTTGGCAAGATTCACTTCTGGTCCAGCATGATTTCGTTCAACCTGACGTTCTTCCCCATGCACTTCCTGGGTCTGGCCGGTATGCCGCGCCGCTATGCGGACTACGCCGCCCAGTTCACGAACTTCAACGAAATCGCTTCGATCGGCGCGTTCTGGTTCGGCCTGTCGCAACTGCTGCTGCTGTGGATCGCCGTCAAGGCCTGGAGGGGCAATGGCGAGCCGGCGCCCGCCAATCCATGGGAAGGCGCGACGGGCCTGGAATGGACCGTGCCGTCGCCCGCACCGTTCCATACATTTGTTGAACCGCCTGTCGTCAAGTAGAGGCATGCCGATGACCCCAGAACAACGCCGGAAGAACCGCAAGACCGCACTGTCACTGGTGATCTTTGTGATCCTGGTCATGGTGTGGGCCTTCTGGCGCGGTGCCACATACGGAGGCTGAGGCCTATGAGCCAGGATGTAAGTGACGCCAGCCGTCGCAAGCTGAATTTCTTCCAGACGATGAAGGCTGTTGCCTGGGGCATGTTCGGCGTGCGCAAGGGCAGAGGCTACACTGACGATGCATCCAGGCTCAATCCCGTACACCTCATCGTTGCAGGCTTGATCGCCGCGCTGGTGTTTGTTGTGGGGCTCGTCCTGGCTGCACGCTGGCTGACGGGGTATCTGACCCAATAACTTCTATTAATAATTCGCAGGAGAACACCATGAGTGCAAGTCACTCGGCTCAGGGGAAAGAGGCACCTTACTACTACGTTCCCGCCGACTCAGTTCACCCGGTACGGGCCAGCGCTTCCTTGTTGCTGACGCTGCTGGGCGCAGCGTTGTGGATCAACAGCTACCAGGCTGGTTTCTGGATGTTCCTGATCGGCATCCTCAGCCTGTTTGTCGTGCTGTTCGGCTGGTTCGGCGATGCCATACGCGAGTCCGAAGGCGGGCTCAACAGCGAGCGGGTCGATCATTCCTATCGCTGGAGCATGGCCTGGTTCATCTTCTCGGAAGTCATGTTCTTCGCAGCCTTCTTTGGCTCGCTCTGGTATGCCCGCGAAGTCACCACGCCCTGGCTGAGCAATCTGGATCACCAGACGCTGCTGTGGCCGAACTTCTCCGGCACTTGGCCCAATTTCGGCCCCGCTGGCGTTGTGCCCGAGTTCAAGACCGTCGGCCCCTTCTGGCTGCCCACGATCAATACCGCGCTGCTGCTCACCTCCGGCCTGACCCTGACCATTTCGCACCATGCGCTGCGCGCAAGCCATCGGGGCAAGGCGATCTTCTGGCTGGCGGCCACAGTCATCCTGGGCTTCACCTTTGTGGCCTGTCAGGCATATGAATATCACCACGCTTATACCGAGCTGAACCTGCGCTTCGATTCCGGCGCCTATGGTTCATTGTTCTATATGCTGACGGGTTTTCACGGCTTTCACGTGATCCTGGGTGCGACCTTCCTGACCGTCATCCTGTTCCGCCTGATCAAGGGCCACTTCACGGCAGACCATCACTTCGGTTTCGAGGGTGCTGCCTGGTACTGGCACTTTGTCGACGTAGTGTGGCTGGGCCTGTATCTGTTCGTGTACTGGTTCTGATTACCTGGGCACCCCGCTCGGAGGCACAGGCAGGAAAGGCCGGCGTTGCCGGCCTTTTTCTTGAGCGCTCTTGCCCACGGCCCGGAATGAGAGGGCCGCCGGATGCTAGCCTGCCGGAACCCCTGTAGACTGTATCCAGCCCATATGATGGGCAAACAGCACGAACAGGAACAGGGCGATCGACAGGCCGATGCGCACCGTAAGCGCATTGACCGTGCGATTGGTGCCTCCCTTGTCGCGCATCAGGTACACCAGGGCGGAGGCCAGGCTTCCCAGGATGCCAAGGAATGCCAGCATCACGATTATTTTCATTCTCCGCCTCCAAAATTCGCATTATCACAGACATGGTACGCCCGCACACGAGTTATCGCATCCTGGCCGCGCTGGTCCTGCTGGCCGTGCTGGGCGTCGTGTTTGTGTCGCTGGGCAACTGGCAGCTTCGTCGGGCCGCAGAGCGTACTGCCATACGCGAGAGCATTGAGGCTGGCCGGGCCAGCGCGCCGCTGGATCTGCGTGGTGATACCCCAGACGGAGCCCTGCGTCCCTGGCGGCCCGCCACGGCGCAGGGCACATGGCGCCACGATCTCACGGTATTGCTGGAGAATCGCAACCACGAAGGCCGGCCTGGCTATTGGGTGGCGACGCCTTTGCTGATGGATGACGGCGTTGCCGTGCTGGTGCTGCGCGGCTGGCTGCCGCGCTTTACGGGGGCGTCGGGCGCTCCCGCCGCCCCCCAGGTGCCTTCGCTTCCGGGAGAGCAGCACGTTACGGGTGAGCTGCTCGAGCGTGTGCCACGACTTTTTGAATTGGCGGCATGGGCGGGTGGTGGCGATTCCACACTGCCTGGCCATCTGCCGCAAGCCGATGGCGCGCCGCCGATCATTCAAAACCTCGACCTGGCCGACTATGCGGCTGCGACAGGGTTAAAATTGGTGCCGGCTGTACTGGCCCAGACCGTTGCGCCGCGGCCTCCCAAACCTGACGCAGCGCTCCAGCCGGGAGCTTCCATGGTATACGACTGGCCCGAACCCTCGATCGATGCCGACCAGAACCGGGGCTATGCCCTGCAATGGTTCGGTTTCGCGACAATAGCCGCCCTGGCGTGGATTGTCATTGCCTGGCGAGCCCTGCGCCGCCCGCGCAAACCCTGAACTTATAAGGACGCTACTGTGCCCAGCACAAATTCTGTAACGCCGCCCGGCGCCAAGCGCCAGCGCTCCATGCTGCCGGTTTACCTGATCATCCTTATCTGCCTGGCGCCTATTGTCTTTGCCCTGCTGGCCTACTATGTTCCCGCGCTCGGGCTGCGTCCGGAAGGGCATACCAACTATGGCACCCTGATCGAGCCGCAGCGGCCCATGCCGGATAGCGCGGCCCTGCCGCTCAAGACGCTGGAGGGCGAACCCTATGACTTGGCCAGCCTGCGCGGCCAGTGGCTGCTGGTAAGCGCCGATGCATCCGCCTGCCCGGAAAGCTGCGTGCGCAAGCTTTTCATCCTGCGCAACTCCCACGCCAGTCAGGGGAAGAATGTGCAGCGCCTGGAGCGGATCTGGTTTGTGCTGGATGACGGCAAGGTGTCTGAGCAGGTGCTGGATGCCTACGTGGGCACCCATATGCTCAGGGCAGACCCGGAAAAGCTTGCCGCCTTTCTCGCTCCCGATGCGACGGCCGAGCAGCGCGAAGCCGCACTCAAGGCGCCCATGTGGATCATCGATCCCCTGGGCAACCTCATGATGCGCTTTCCCGACAATGCGGACCCCGAATCTGTGCGAGGCGACATCCGCAAGCTTATTTACAACTCGCGCATAGGTTGACGGCATGGATCGCATCGTGCGCCGCTACCGCAAGACGGTCTTTCTGACCTGGTTCCTGACACTGGATCTGATCATGTTCGGCGCATTCGTGCGCCTGACGGATTCCGGGCTGGGCTGTCCAGACTGGCCAGGGTGCTACGGCAACGTCACCCCGCTGGGCGCCAGCACGCACATCGAGCAGGCCCTGCAGTCCATGCCGTATGGGGCGGTGAGTTTTTCCAAGGCCTGGATCGAGATGATCCATCGCTATGCAGGTTCCATTCTGGGCATGCTGATCATTGCCATTGCCTATATGGCGTGGCGCTACCGGCGCGAGTTGGGCAATACGCCCAGGCTGGCTGTCGTTACACTGGTGGCGGTCTGCGTGCAGGGCGCCTTCGGGGCGTGGACTGTGACACATCAACTGATGCCGCTGGTAGTCACCTCGCACCTGCTTGGGGGGATGCTGCTGCTGGCGCTCATGACCTGGCTGGCTGCCCGCGAGAAGACGCATGATCCGGTGCCTGCCCGGGCAAGGCAATGGCGGGGCTGGATGGCGGGCGGCTTCCTGCTGTTGCTGGTGCAGATAGCGTTGGGCGGCTGGGTCAGCACCAACTACGCCGCGCTGGCCTGCATGGATTTTCCCACCTGCCACGGGCAATGGGTTCCGCCCATGGATTTTCATGGCGGATATTCTCTCGTCCGGGGATTGGGTGTGCTGCCTTCAGGCGAGATGATTTCTCAGCAGGCGCTGACGGCCATCCACTGGGTGCACCGCAATTTTGCCTTTGTTGTGTTTGCCTATCTGGCTGTCCTGGGCTGGAAGCTGCAAGCCTTGCAGGGGTTGCGCGGCCCAGCCCGGCTGCTGTTGTGCCTGTTGCTCGCCCAGCTTCTCACCGGCCTGACAACCATTTTCTTCCAGTGGCCGCTGCTGATCGCCGTGCTGCACAACGGCGGGGCCGCCGGCCTGGTGCTGGTCAGTGTTACGTTGCTGGTGCGGCTGGCCCGCGCCGAAAAAGGCTAAAATAATCATATGAGTACCGTCACCGCCCCGAGCCAGCCGCTGTTTCGCCAGTATCTGGTGCTGACCAAGCCGCGCGTCACACAGCTTGCCGTGTTTTGTGCTGTCATCGGCATGTTCCTGGCCAGCCCGGGCATGCCGGATCTTTCGCTGGTCGTGGCAGGTACCGTCGGCATCTGGCTTCTTGCAGCCGCCGCATTTGCCGTCAATTGCCTGATCGAGCAGGAAATCGATGCGCGCATGCTGCGGACCGCACGGCGGGCAACGGCGCGCGGCACCATCAGCAATACCCAGGTGCTGGCCTTCTCCGGGGTGTTGGGCGGGCTGGGCATGCTGGTGCTCTATCATCTGGTCAACCCCCTGACGATGTGGCTTACATTTGCCACATTCGTCGGCTATGCCATCATCTATACCATCATTCTCAAGCCCCGCACGCCGCAGAATATCGTGATCGGCGGGCTGTCGGGGGCCATGCCTCCCGCACTGGGGTGGGCGACGGTGGCCAACGCAGTGCCCGCGGAGGCCTGGATCCTGGTGCTGATCATCTTCATCTGGACGCCGCCGCATTTCTGGGCGCTGGCCCTGTACCGCAACAACGACTATGCCAAGTCTGGCCTGCCCATGCTGCCGGTCACCCATGGCAAGCAATTCACCCGCCTGCATATCCTGCTGTACAGCTTTGCGCTCTTCGCCGCCACACTGCTGCCGTTCATCGTGCGCATGAGCGGGCTGTTCTACCTGGCCTCGGCCGTGGTGCTCAGCGGCCTGTTTGTGCACTACGCCTGGCGGCTGTACAGAAATTACTCCGACGAGCTCTCGCGCAGCCTGTTCCGCTACTCCATTCTCTACCTGGCGTTGCTGTTTGCCGCATTGCTTGCCGATCACTGGCTTGGCCTCATTTGAGGCGTCTTTCCGGGAATTGCCATGCTGTCAGTATTTTCCAATGGTCGCCGCCGCCTGATGGCCGCGGCGGTTTCGCTTGCATTCACGGCGGCCCTGGCTGGCTGCGGTGAGAAGCAGCCGGAGTTTCTTGGCTCGGATATTTCGGGCACCCATCTGGGCAAAGACATGGCGCTGCAGGATACCAGCGGCAAGCCCCATACCCTGGCCGATTACGAGGGCAAGGTCGTGGTGGTGTTCTTCGGCTATACCCAGTGCCCGGACGTCTGCCCGACCTCGATGGCGACACTGGGTCAGGCCATGGAGCAATTGGGCGACGATGCCGGCAAGGTCCAGGTGTTGATGATCAGCGTAGACCCGGAGCGGGATACGCCAGAGATTCTCCAAGCCTATGTCTCGGCCTTCAACCCTGCTTTCGTGGGCTTGCGGGGCACGCCTGAGGAACTGTCGGCCACCGCCAAATCATTCAAGGCCTACTATGCCAAGGTGCCAGGCTCGGCGCCGGGGCAGTACGCCATGGATCATGCCGCCTCATTCTATCTGTTCGACAAGGACGGCGAGGTTCGCGCGCTGATCAACAGCAATGCGCCGGCCGACGATATCGTGCACGATATCCGCCAGCTGCTCTAGGCCTTGCCCGCCCTGCCGGCGGCGACTTCACCGATGCTCTCGCTGGCGGCATTCTCGCCAGCGGCGCTTTCACCAGCGGCAGCGTCGTCGTCAGGTTTTTTATTGGCGGGGCTTTCGGCGGCAACATCATCATTGCCGGCGACAGGGCCTTCGTCGTTGACCTGGCCATCAGCCGCGTCCGTACTGGGCGCGCGTTGCGCGGCCGCATTTTTGCCGGCAGGAGTTCCGCCGGCTGAGGTTCCGTCAACCGCGCGCTCACCATCTTCATTATTCGCAGCCGTATCATCGGTAGCGGCGTTTTCATCGGCAGGGCCTTCAACGGCCCCGCTATCGGCTGTCATGCTTTCTTCGTCCTGGGCCTGCGGCGCCTGGTCGCGCGCCGTAGGCTCCAGGTCGGGCAGCGGCTCGTGCTGGCGCACGCCAGACTGGAATTCCCGCCATACCTCCAGTGCGCGCAGGCGCTGCTTGATGACGGCCTCGATTTTTTCACGCAAGACGGGATCCCGATCCAGAAGTTTGTCGAAATCCTTTTCCTGCAGCATGAGCAGCCGGCTGTAGCCCAGCGAAGTTGCCTTGGCTTCGAACTGTTCGCCGGACATCAGCCCGATTTCGCCGAATATTTCGCCTGTGCCCAGTTCGACTGTGCTGCCGTCGGGCAAATGGATGACAACGGCGCCTGAGGCCACGATATACATGGCGCGGCTGCGGCCCACCAGCATCCGCACTTCCTGGTCCGGCACAGCCAGGCGCGGCTTGAGCAGCTTGCTGATGGCGTGAACATTCTCGGCTGAGAGGCCTTCGAACATCGGAACGCGCTGGATGAGTTCAGCGGTGCTCATGGCGATGTCGAGACTGGGGTGCGTCTGTACGTGCGTCCAGCGTTTCTCCGTCTGCTTGACCAGATCTGAGTACATTTCCCCGGTAATCAGGAACTGGGAGAGCATATCGCGATAGCGCAGGCGTTCAAGCGCGCGCGCCATGCGCCCCAGATAAGCTTCCTGCAGCCATAGCGCAAACTTCGGATATTGCAGGTTCATGGCCTGCAGGGCATTTTCCAGCTGGGTCAGGCGATAGCGGTGCGCCTGCACGATGATATCGGTCGCTTCCTGGCCAAGCAGGGGCGGCAGCTCCCTGCCTGCAAATGCCACCAGATGGTCCGCCACGGTGCGCTTGCTCATGAGGTTGGTGAACCGCTTGGCCAATTCGCGGGCCAGCCAGCCCTGGAAGCCAAGCAGATAATGCACCCGCAACGCCAGCCGAAACGCCCTGGCATAGCGAAGGTCCGTCGATACGGCTGAGCGAAAGCCTTTCAGCCCGCCCTGGCGTACCGCATCGCTCATGCGCTCTGCCCGCGCCAGCAATGATTCAGCAGTGCGCCAGTCCACCATCTGCGTCTTGAGCGTGTCGTAAAACATCTCTTCTTCGCGCGCCGCTACGATACCCAGCCCGATGGCCACCTTCTGGTCTACCGTGAGGCTGGCGATCTCGCCGCTGTCTATGCTGGCCTGTGTGGCATCGAATACGGCATCCACATGTTGGCGGGCGTCGTCGCTGATGTGTTCCTGCTTTGCGATATTGTCGGTTTTCTCGCGAATGTCTTCCAGCGCCACCACAACGGCCTGGTTGCGGAGAATACGTTCCATGACAGGCAGCTCGTTCAGGTGCAGCCTGCGGATCAGCGGCCGAAGGCTGATGCCGTTGACGAACAATGTCATCAGCACAAAGCCCGTTGTGGCCACGGCAATGAACTGGCGTGCCTCATAGGGCACGTTGTGCTGTTCCGTTACGGCCAGCGCCAGCGCCAGCGACACGGCGCCGCGCAGCCCGCCCCAGCACATGACGATGCGATATGCGCGGCTGACTTTGGTGCCGAAAGGCGTGAGACCCAGCAGCGGCAGCACCCCGAACACCATGACAGCCCGCGCCAGCAGCGTAACGACGAACATCAGCACGATGAGCAGCACCTGCTGCCAGGTGATCTCGGCCATCATGCGCGGGATAAGCATGGCGGCAAACACAAAGATCAGAGAATTGGCCCAGAAGCCGAACTGGGACCATGCCCCCGACAACTGCTCGAACGTTGCGGGCGACATGCGTGTGCGGCCCGTGGTGCCGACCACAAGCCCGGCAATCACCGTGGCCACCACCCCGGATACCCCCAGATAGTGCTCGGATATATAGAAGGTGAGGTAGGCCAGGGCTACGGTCAGCGTGATTTCAGCGGTTGGCCAGCCGCGCAGCGCAATGAACAGCCCGCTGGCCAGCCGCCCCATCAGCAGGCCCGCAACCCCTCCCCCCAGGAAGCTGAAGAGAAAGCTGTAGAACACCGTGCCTGCGGACAGCGATCCGCCGCCGAATATGACAGACAGCAGCACGGTGTACAGCGCGATGGAGGCCGCATCGTTGAAGAGCGATTCCCCCTCGACCAGCGTGGTCAGCCGCTTGGGCGCGCCCACCTCGCGGAAGACCCCGACCACGGCCACAGGGTCGGTCGTGGCGACGATGGCGCCCAGCATAAGACACACCACCAGGCCGTAGCCTGACACCATGTTCAGGGTGAACCCCACGGCAAGGGTGCAGACGATGACAGCCACGATAGCCATCATCAGAATGGGGCCGATATCGTCCAGCAGCCGGCGTACATTCAGCGCCAGCGCCGTTTCGAACAGCAGGATAGGCAGAAATACAAACAGAAAAGTTTCGGACGAGACCTCGAAATTCTTGAGCGAGTCGAGAAAGTCGGACATCACCAGCGGCGCCCAGCTGTGTACGTGGATGATCAGGCCAAGCACGATGCCGACAATAGCCAGCAGCACAGAGTAGGGCAGGCTCAGGCGCCCCGCGAGCGGAGGCATGAAAGACACCAGCGCAAGCAGGCCGGCCAGACCAAAAACCAGGTGTCCGATTTCCATAGAAAAGCGTGCGACGTCCGAATTTCAGAAGTATCTAAGGATACTTTCTTTTCGGCGGGTGTAGTTGGCCGGGCACAAAGAAAAGCGGGACACCGTGCTGGTGTCCCGAAAACATCCGCTTCAATAGGGAGGGGAAGAGGAGAAGCCGAAGCGGATGATGATCAATGGCTCGCGCATCGAAAAGCAAACACATTGTCCATACGCTGTTAGTCATGCCGCATCAGGAATAGTTCAATTTTTGATGGCAAAATTGTAATCGAATGATTCAGCGACGAACGGTGGCTTCCGGCAGGCGCCGTGTCGCGGCAAGGCATTCACGGGCTGGCTGTCTCGCTTTTTCTGGGCGGCTGCCAGGACCATCGGCATATGCACATGTGAAGACTGCGGTCGGGTGGGGCTCAAGGCATAACAGCTCGCTGGCACGGGCTGTTATCAAGCCCGGAAGAAAGCCGCTTGGGCGGCGTCCAGCGGAAGGCGGTCAGGCCGCCAGTGCCGTGCGCAGCTTCTTGAACGCGGCGGCTTCGATCTGGCGGATGCGTTCGGCGGATACGCCGAATTCCGCCGCCAGGTCATGCAGCGTGGCGCCTGCGTCATCCTGTAGCCAGCGCGCTTCCACGATGCGGCGTGAGCGGGCATCGAGCACCTCCAGCGCCTGGGCCAGCCCTTCACCCTGCAGATTGTAGTGAGCCTGGCGCTCGAGCACGGAAGAGGGCTCCTGCTCGCCGTCGTCCGATAGGTAGGCAATGGGCGCATAGGTCGTGTCATCATCGTCGCGCGTTTCCAGCGCCATTTCCTGACCGGACATGCGGATTTCCATCTCGGATACGTCTTGCGGGCGAACATTCAGCTCGCGCGCGATGGCATCCACCTGCTCGGCGTCCAGGCTTTGCCCGCTGTCTTCCGGACGCATGCGGCGCAGGTTGAAGAACAGCTTGCGCTGCGCCTTGGTGGTGGCGACCTTGACCAGACGCCAGTTGCGCACGATATATTCGTGTATCTCGGCCTTGATCCAATGCACGGCGAAGGACACCAGGCGTACCCCGCGATCGGGATCGAAGCGCTTGACGGCCTTCATCAGGCCGATATTGCCTTCCTGGATGAGGTCGGCGTGGGCCAGCCCGTAACCCAGGTACTGGCGGGCGATGGATACCACCAGACGGAGATGTGAAGTAATGAGCTGCCGGGCCGCATCGAGATCGGATTCATCACGCAAACGCCTGCCCAGAGTGGTTTCCTGCTCTTGCGAGAGCAGGGGCAGGCGATTGACGGCACTGATATATGCTTCGATCGTGCCCAGAGCACCAGGGTTGGAAACAGCCAGGGCCAATTGGTTATTGGTCAAGGCCAGGGATTGCGAAGTTTGCGTCATCGTGGTGAGCGGTCCTTATACAGGGTTGCAGATTCAATATTAGCACTCTCTTTCCAGGAGTGCTAATACCGTATGCGAGTACATAAGAAACATATATAAGAGGCCATTTTTGGACCAAAAGTTCCTCTTTTAGGGCTGTTTTTCATGTTTTTCGCAGATTCCGCACCTCTCTTGCCAGCAGTTTCGGGCGCCTCGTGCAGATCAGGCAGGCGGCCAGCCTTTGGTACGGGCAAGCTCGCGGTAGGCTTCCCCCGCCAGTGCGATGTCTTCCAGGCCCACGCCTACCGATTTATAGACATAGATTTCGTCGGTCGACTGCCTGCGCAGCTTGCCCGCAAGCACATCGGCCAATTCCACAATTTTTCCGTTCGCAAGCACGCCGGGATCGGCCTGCACCAGGTCGCCGGCCTCTGCCAGTGTCTGCTGCTTCCACTCCACCACGACGGCTTGGGCACGGGCCAGCGCATGGTCGTCCAGCTCGCGCGTGTTCGGCAGGCTCGAGCCTATTGCGGCAACAAACGTGCCTGGCCGAAGGCTCTGGCCGGAAAACAGCGGAAGCTGAGAGCGAGAAGCCGTCACAATGATATCGGCACTGGCTGCAATATCGTCGGCTGGAGCATGCCGTACCGGCACACCGGTTCGCTCGGCCAGGCGTGGCGCCGTATCCGCGGGCGCATAGGGGTCATGCACAAGTATTTGCTCCAGCCCGAAGCTTGCAGCCATCTGCGCCGCATGTTCCTGGCCCTGCGTTCCCGCGCCAAAAAGGCCCAGCGTGCGTGCCTGTGGTTGAGCCAGCGCCTGGGCGGCCAGTACCGAACACGCCGCAGTGCGCACACGTGTCAGCGCGCCGGCGTCGAATGTCGCCAGGGGGCGGCCATCGCGGGCCGAGAAGAGCAGAATCACGAAATTGAACCGCCCCTCTATTGTCGTGTATACCTTGGCGCCCACGACCCCTTGTTCGGGGATGACCGCGCCCAGCGTAGACAGCTTCACCGCGCCCGCCTGCGTGCGCACCCGCGCCTGCATCGCCGCGTCGCCTCGTCCATACTGGATGAACGCCTCGCGCAGGATATTCTGCGCCTGCCCGGGCGAAATCACTTCATCAATCAAGTCATCGGTAATATGCAGCACTGGTCTGTCCTCGGTCATCATTGCCTGTATACGGAATACTGCGGTCTTGTGTTGTGAGGCTGGCAAGCCGGCATGCAAGCGGTTTGCCCCCTAGGGCTTACCAGGACACCTTCACATCGCCATTCACAAATGTCTGGCACGCCATCCTGTAGCCGGCGTCGAAGTCTTCCGGTTTCAGATGCTTGCGCTCCTTGGGCTTTATCTTGTCCGTATTTTCGAGCCCTTCCTCGATGCGGCATTTGCACGTGCCGCATAGCCCGCCGCCGCATTTGAATGGAATGCCGCCTTGCTCCTTGATGGACACGCGCAGCAGGTTACTGTTTTCGGGAGCGCTGACCACTTTCTCATTGCTGTTGATAAATGTGATTTCGACCATGGTTCAATTGCTCCCCGCATCTGGATTGCCGCAGCGGCGCAGCGTAGCGTCCAGGCCGCCGAATCCCGTCAGGTGCTCCAGTTCCGCACGCGCCGCCTCCAGCGTGTCGAACTTCTCCAGGAATTTCGTGGGAACGGAATTACTTGTGTACGGTGGATCCTCTTCGGTAATGCGGATCCGCGTCTCCCCCTGCAGTTCAATCAGCTGGTACACGGCCTTGAGCCGGCCGTAGAACAGATATTCGTAAGACTCAACCACCACCGCGCCATCGTCCGCCTGCGCCCGATACTGCCCTGGTTTGCTCGTAATAATCGCGTACATCGCCTGCCTCTCTTTCACATTCAAGCCTGTGACGCAGCCACTGGCGCCACATCCTGCGTCAATTCAATGTCATGCGTCAGCCACAGCTGGCACACCAGCCGATATCCATCCGCGACCCTGTCTCCAAGCTGTTTCTTTTCCTTCCAGTTCGGCGGCGGCAGGTGTTCTCCGCCGGACAGTACCTTGCACGCACATGTCGCGCATTTACCCATGCCGCACTTGTATGCAAGATTCGGATAAGGAAACTCTTTGATCCCGGCCCGGACAACCAGATTCGTGTTGTCCTTCACTGATCCCGTATAAATCTGACCCGCTTTATGAAATACGACAGTAGGCATAGCGCTCACCCTGCTTGACAATCTAATCTTCGAATATTGAATATTGTATACCGTTTGGAGGGAGGGCAGCCCTAGGGGTTAATCCGGGGAGGGCAATTGGATCGAAGGTTCCCGGTCGAGGGCTCGATCAAAGCCCTTGTCGGCAAGCCCTCACCCTGTCGGCAAGCCTCAGAATGTGTCGGCGTCAGACGAAGGGCCGCGGCTAAGAATCAGGGTGCGAATGAGGAGTACCGGGATGCGTGCAAACTTTCCGATCGCTTCAAATGCAACGAAAAAAACAATATCGCCGGCCATAAAACAGAAACGTCGCCCATAAACCCTTTAAGAAACAGGCCTAAAGCTGGCGCCAGACAATAAAAAACAGTATACTGAATCCAACGCAATAGGTAATTACCATGAAAAGCACATCAAATTACTACCGCAACACCCCCGTAGGCCAGCAGATCAACGTCTTCCTCAAAGACCGTGCAGCGCTGCGCCGCAGCGTCCCGCTGTTCCCGGCCTCGCTGCGCGAGCTCTTCGGGCGCAGCCACGGCAAGGCATCGGCCCATAAAGACAGCAGCGACAGCAACGATGGCGGCCCCCGCCATGTCGTACATGCCTGACGACCCCGCTGCGGGCACTTCTTCGGGCACGGTAGCCGGGCCTGGCCGGCGATGAATGTCCTGCCCGCAGGCAAAAAAATGCCGCCCGGCTTGCGAGCGGCAAATTAATGGCGGGCGGAAAATAACACAGCGCGCTCAGGCGGCAGCCACGGCGGCCTGCTGGAAGGTAAAGCTGTCTGAGTAGATAAAGGCCGGATCCGCGCCTTGCGCCACAAAAAGCTTGCGCGCCTGCTGGATCATGTCCGGCGCTCCGCACAGATAAAAGGCATGTTCGGACAGATCTGGGTGGTCTTGTGCGACAGCATCCTGTACGTAGCCGCGCCGCCCCTGCCATTCTTCGCCGGCGCGCGACAGCACTGGAACGAACTCGAATTCATACAAGCGTTCCCGCCAGGACTCAATTTCATCTTTCAGATAAAGTTCCGCCTCAGTGCGCATCCCCCAGTACAGCGTCACAGGCGGGCAGTCATCGCTGTCGAGCAGCGACTCCAGTATTGCCTTGATTGGCGCCAGGCCAGTGCCCGTCGCAGCCAGAATCATGGGACGCCAGTCGTCTGGATGATGGCAGAAGGTACCCAGCGGTATTTCCACAGCCAGTTCGTCGCCTGGCCGAAGGCTGCCAAGCACTTGTCCTGTGAAATGTCCGTCCGGAATGCGACGGATGTGAAAGTCAATGACATTATCGGGCCGGGGCGGGCAGGCCATGGAAAAACTGCGCGTACCGCCTTCGGGCAGCAAAAGATTCATATACTGGCCCCCGCGGTAAACCACAGACAGATCGGCAGGCAGCCGCAGCGTCAGGTGTGCGATGTCCTGTGTAAAGGCTTCTATCGCCACTACCTGTGCGGCGACTTTTACGGGATCGGCAAAATCCAGCCCCTTAGCCGCAGGCTCGATGACCAAGTCTCCCAGCGGCCTCGCCTGGCAGGCCAGCGCGAACCCCTGTTCATGCTCTTCTTCTGTCAGCGCCATGGGAAATTCGTCGTATTGCACTGCGCCTTCCTGCACCTTGATGCGGCAGGTGCCGCAGCCGCCGAACGTGCACTCATGGGGGAGGCGGACCCCGGCACGCGTGGCGGCGTCCAGAATGCTTTCGCCGTCTGCTATCTCGAAAGTTTCGCCCGTGTCCGAGCGTTTGGCGATGTTCGGCATAATCTTCACTCCTGTTCCCCGCGCCTGTGCAAGCGTGGGGTGGAAGCGGCGCCGGCCACCGCATGCAGCCGCCGGCGCACGCCCTTACTTCTTGATATCCGCCTGCACGAGCACCTTCATGCCCTTGCTGGCCAGCTCGTCGGCCAGGGCTTGCAGCCCCGCCAGCCCTGCCTTGGTGTCCTGTTCACCATTGCCGCCGCTCAGGCCTATGCCGCCGACAACCTCGTCGTCGACCACAATCGGAAAGCCGCCCACAAAAGCCGCGAACCGTCCTTCGAAGCTCAATTGAATGCCAAATGCCTCATTGCCGGGCAGGGCCGGGCCGTTGGGCGGTGTGGTGAACAGATGGGTGGAGCGTTTGTGTCCCGCGGCAGTAAAGGCCTTGTTCCATGCAATCTGCGGGCCGGTGATGCGGGCCCCGTTCATGCGTTCGAGCACAATTGGGAAGCCGCCTTCATCCACGACGCATACTGTTTCCAGCACACCGATTTCCTTGGACTTTGCGACTGCCGCGTCAACCATCAGACGGGCTTCTTCGAGTTCAATGCGTACGGTCTTTTTCATGGTTTTCCTGTTTTGATCCGGTTGCGCCGACGCCAGAGGCGTCGGCGGGGTTGATTGAACAACTCGGAGCCTTTGCTATATAGATGCTCCGAAACGGTGTGCCGTGTCAGGCGGCGCGGTAAACGGTCTTGATCTGGGTAAAAAACTCCAGTCCGGCACGGCCCGATTCCCGGAAGGTAGATGTGCTGGAGCGCTTGAGCCCGCCAAACGGTGCGTTGACCAGATTGCCCGTGGTGGTGCGATTGATCTTCACTGTGCCGGACTGAATGTCTTGGGCAAAGCGATGTGCATACGCTGCGCTGCGTGTTGCCAGGGCTGCCGACAGACCGTATTCGCTGTCATTGGCCTTGGCAATGGCATCCTCGTAATCCTGCACTTCGATGATGGCAAGCACAGGCCCGAAGATTTCCTCCCTGGCAATGCGCATGGACTGCGTCACATCTGTGAATACTGCGGGTGTGACGTAGTACCCATGGGCATACTCTCCGTCGGTGAGCCGTTCGCCCCCGATCAGGTGGGTCGCCTCGGCTTTCCCGATGGCGACATACTCAAGTACGGTTTCGAGCTGTGACTGGGTAGCCATCGGGCCCAGATCGAATCCCGCCTGCATGCCGTTGCCGACCTTGAGCGCCTTGACGCGGGCAACCAGTTTGTCGGTGAAGGCCTTCCGTACAGCAGCCTCGACGAGAATGCGGCTAGTGCCTGTGCAGGCCTGGCCGCTAAGCGAAAACCCGCCCTTGACTGCGAGATCCACTGCCTTGTCCAGATCGGCATCGGCCAGCACGATAAGCGGGTTCTTTCCCCCCAGCTCCATCTGCAGCCGCGTGGTCATATCGGCTCCGCGATGTATAGCTTCTCCAGCGGCAGTAGAGCCGGTAAAGGTCACCGCGCGCACTTGCGGCGACTGTGTCAGCGTCTTGCCTATGCGTGATGCCCTGCCAGTAACGAAATTGAGCACGCCTGGCGGCAGCCCCGCGTTCACAAGAGCCTCGGCCAGCCGGTACCCGCTCAGCGGCGTATCGGTCGAGGGCTTGAAAACTACCGTATTGCCCGTGACCAGCGCCGGAGCGATCTTCCGTGAAGGGATGGAAATGGGGAAATTCCAGGGTGAAATCACCGACACCACGCCCAGCGGCTCGCGCTGCGTGTATACCACCATGTCGGAGTCGTCCTGCGGAAATGTCTCGCCTGTATAGGTTTGGCCCTCTACAGCATAGAAGCGCAGCGTCTCAGCCGACCGCAGCACCTCGCCCTTGGCGAGCTGGAGTGATTTGCCTTCTTCACGGGTGAGCTCGGCAGCAATGCTGTCTGCCCGCGCCTGCAGGTCATCGGCTGCCGCTGCCAGGATGGCCGCACGGCGGGAAAGGGGTGTTTTCCTCCAGCTCCCAAACGCCTCCTGCGCCGCGTGCACGGCGGCCAGGGCATCCCGCTCTACCGAGTCCTGGAAGTTACCCACGATGTCGCGGTTGTCGGCCGGGTTGCCATTGGCGTAGGTCTGCCCGGATGCGCTGGCGACCCATTGGCCGCCAATATGGTTCTGAAAAACCTGATTCTTGAGATCTTGCACGGTTCGCTTTCCTGTTGCTCGCGAAAAAAATGGCGGAGGCCCGACGGGCGGCTCCGCCAGCGTGGCCGGATTGATCAGGCAGCCAGTTCCAGCTCCTGCAGCGTGATGTCATCCTTGACGTAATCGGTGTACAGGGCAGTGGTATACAGAAGCCGCATCTGGGCGCCGATCTCGCAAATCTTCAGACAGCGCTGTTGCAGCTCGACCGTATTGGCATGTTCCAGCACGATCTGGTAGCCGCGCTCGCCATGGATTTCGTCCGACACGATGTGCAGGTCGAAGAACTCGACTTCCTCATCAGTGAAGCCATATTTTTCGCGCAGCGTAGGTGTCTGCTTGCGATAGATGGAGGGCACCTGGGATTCCAGGCCAACCACCAGGCCGGCAACTGCCACGATCGGATCCTCGCGCATGGCAACGGCGTAACACCACGATTGCAGTGCGCGCGTCGTAGGGGACATATTGTCGGGGCTGACCACACGCTCGCGTGTGGTGCCGCAGGCTTCGGCAAAGCGGATCAGCAGGTCTGTGTGGCGGTCGCCGCCGATCTCTTCCTCATACATATTGGCGAGCAGGAAGTCCTTCGCCTCTGTGTAGGTATCGGGTGTGCGGGCATATACATAAGCCAGATAATCGGCAAAAGGTCCGACGTAGTGATAGTGATTTTCCGCCCAGCGTGCCATATGCTCGCGGCTGAGTTTGCCGGTTGCCCAGGCAATGCTGAAAGGGGATGCGTTCGCACTGCGACCCTTGATGGCGGTTTCCAGCGCGGTGCGGAATTCGTCGCGGTTCATGAGTTCAGCCATTGTTCATTCCTTTGGAAAAGTGCGCTCTGGAGAGCAGTTCAGGGCGCGGGGAGAGAATAGTTTATTTATGAATATTGTATACCGTATACTATTCTAAAATACTGGGGAAATCCCTTAAGACTCAATGTTTGAAGTAACCCGGAGTAGCTCAAGGAAGCGGGCGCTCTGGCGTCCCCAACGGCCGATATTCCTCAGGCGCCCAGGACGGAACCGTCTTTGCGGGGGTCCGCCACGCCCAGCAGCATGCCGTCGGGCATGCGCATGACCGCATGTGCGCCGCCAAAATCGCTGCGTCCCGCCAGTTCGCCGACGGTGGCTTCGGGGGCGCGGTAGCCGGCATCACGCAAGGCTGATTCGATGCCGGCATCTGTTCCGGCTTCTATGGCGAGCGTGTCCCTGGCTTCCAGCCGCCAGCGCGGCGCGCCTATGGCCTCTCGAAGCGGTGTATTCCAGCCCAGCACCTGGGTCAGTATCTGTATCTGGCCTTGAGGCTGCATCAAGCCGCCAACGACGCCCATACCTAAATGGAAGCGTCCGTCCAGCGTGCTGATTCCTGGAACCACGGTGTGGTAAGGACGTTTGCGGGGAGCAGGGCCATTGACATGACCGGGCGTTGCGAAACCGAACCCCCGGTTCTGCAGGACGAAGCCGCCGCCTGGCACGACGATCCCGCTTCCGAAGCGCTTGAAAATGCTGGACATCAGGGTGATGGCCAGTCCATGTGCGTCCACGACAACGGTGCATACCGTATTTCCGGACGGGTCTGCAACAGTCTGGCTGGCGCGGCGCATGGCCTGGGCCGTAGCTCGCACCATGGTGATCGGGGTGGCTGGATCGGCTGGATCGGCGATGTGAGCTTCGATCTGCTGCAGCGCATCCAGTATGGCTATGCCATGGGTATTGGGAGGGCACTGATGCACCCGCACGCCGTTGAACAGAGCACTCACGGGCTCGCAATAGTTGCCTGAATGACGATGGAAATCTTCGGCGGCAAGCAGGCCTCCCAGTCTTTGCACCGCCTGCGCGGCGTTGTCTGCCACCCAGCCGTCATAAAAGGCGTCGGCGCCTTCGTTCGCAATCATTTCCAGTACCGAAGCGAGCTCTGGATTGGCAAACTGTTCGCCCGCCTTTGGACTGTTGCCGGCGTGGTAAAGCCGGGCGCAGTTCGGATCATGGCGCAGAACGAAATCGAAAATAGCCCATTCCCGTGCGGCGACAGGAGCAACGGCAAAGCCGTGCCGCGCATGCCGCACGGCGGGCTCGAACAGGGTTTTCCAGTCCAGCTTGCCATAACGCGCATGGAGGTCGCTCCAGCCTCGAACCGCGCCGGGCGTGGTGACCGACCATGGGTGCCGTTCGGGTATCCGGCCGCCGGGCAGAGAGCTTACGGCGGAAGCGTCCATGGCCGCAGGCGCGCGCCCCGTGCCGTTGTAGCTGACCACCTCTCCGTCGGCAGGACACACCATGGCAAGCAGGTCACCGCCTATGCTCGTGGCCATGGGTTCTACGACGCCCAGAACCGCATCGGCTGCTATCGCCGCATCCGCGGCGCTGCCGCCGGCCTGGAGCATGGCCTGCGCTGCCTCGGCTGCCAAGGGGTTGCCGGTGGCAATCATTGCCCGAGCACTGATGGTTTGCTTGCTGCCCATGTCCGGCCTCCGTCAGTGAAACAGAATGACGGCGCTGATCGTCGAAATGAACAGGGCGATCAGCACCGGCAAGGTCAATGCACGTACCAGATCCAATATATGTACACGAGCGAAACCGGCCACTGCGATCAGCGAAGACCAGGCAATGAGCGTGCCGCCTCCCGTCCATATGGCGCCCATCTGGCCAACGGCGGCAAGCGTCGCGGGATCCATGCCGATGACGGGCCCCAGAGCGCCCGACAATGTGCCTGTCAGCGGCAAGCCCGAAAAGCCTGAGCCGTCGATGCCCGAGATCATGCCGACCAGTAGCACGCCGAACGCCATCATGAAATGGTTATCGGGAATGAAATGCTGGCCGGCCACGATGAGCTCGAACAACAGGCCGGGAGCCTGTTCAAGCGGCACGCCGAGTATTTGCGCAGTGGCTTCGTTGGCACCGAGGAAAAAGAAGCCGGCAATAGGCAGTACCGAGCCCATGGCGCGGAAGGCGAAAACAAAGCCGTCGGTCATGTGTTCGGGGCAGACGTCGAGCATGCGGCGAGGGCCGACGGCCGCCAGTGTAGCCAGCATCATCAGAATGAAGGCGACTCCGCCGACCAGGCCTGCGGCATCGCCGCCGCGCAGCGTGGGCAGACCCGGAATCATGCTGGGCAACACCATGATGACAATGACGGCAAGAAATGCCAAAGGCGTGACAATGGCAAAAATCCTGGCCCAGCGCGTCAGGCGGCGATCTTCGGACGATGCAGCCTCGGAGTGTGGCTCTGCATGGTCCTCGTCGCTGTAATCGACGGCGCGTGCAATCTCGGCCTTGTCGAAGCTGCCCTGGTGTTCCAGCTCAGCCGTTGAACCGTCGCTGGCGCGGGCTTGCCATGCAGCGAGCAGGCTCGCGTCAGGTTTGCGGAAGTACTTGCGGCTACAGAAAAAGGTGATCCCCAGTGCGACCAGACCCGTGATGAGAGAGAGCACCAGTGCCTTGTCTGCTACTGACTGGGCGCTGACCGCCGCACCGGCGGCCTTCGCGCTGATGCCAGGCGCCACGCCAATGACATAGTCAGAAGACAGCGCCATGCCTTGGCCCGCGATGGCAATAATCATTGCACCCGTAAGCGGAGGCAGGCCCGCAGCGATGGCGGCGGGCAGCAGAATCGCCGAGACAAGCGGCACTGCCGGCGTGGGCCAGAAAAAGAGGGAAATGGCATAGGTTGACAAGGCGATGACCAGGAAAGAGGCTGCGCCGCCTTTCATTATCCGCCGAAAAGGCTCCACCATTCTGATATCTGCTTCGATGACCTTCAGCGCATTGAGGAGGGCAGTCATGAAGGTAATTACCAGGAATATATTGAACAGCTCCTTGGCGGCCACGAAGCTTGCAGAGAATATTCCGATCAGGCCGCTGATGGGGCTGCCCGTGATCGCCGTCACAACCAGGAAAGTGCCAATGACCGATGGCACGACGACGTTGGCGCGCATGATCATCGTGATGATGATCACAAGCACACTCAACAAATATATCCAGTGCGATGCATGTAGGACGACGTCGGATTGCATTGAGAGGCCTCTATATTCATGATTGCCTGTTTCCAGGCCAAGTATTTCTGATTTATATCAAGGAAAAATTGTATACTGTATATTATCTTCTATGATGGCAAGCAGAATACGCAGGTTTTCCCTATGTGACAGCGCCGTAATGTGTGCAGCCCCAGCCTTTGGGCGAGGTGCGCAGGCACGGATAGCGTGTTATACGGGGACATGGCGTGGCCTGTGTGCAATAAAGGACGACAAACCCATGCCTGCAATAGACCTGCTGCCCTTTACAGACCCCTGGCTTTACGCGCTCATGGCTGTGCTTATCCTCGGGTCAGCCTTTGTGCAAGGTGTTGGGGGCGTTGGCTTCACCATGTTTGCCGCCCCAGTGGCGGCTATCGTGTGCCCCGAGCTTGTTCCGGGGCCGCTGCTGACCTTGGGCGGCTTCGTGACGCTGCTGACGGCCATACGGGAAAGCAGGCATATTGTTTGGCGATCAGCAGGGTCGGCCCTGGCCGGTAGAGCGGCCGGTACCGTGATAGCGGTATTTGCCTTGGCGCAATTGGCGCAAAGGCCGCTGAACTTTCTTTTTGCCGGGCTCATCATCCTGGCGGTGGTCCTGAGCGCCGCAGGGCTGCGCATTGCCGCCACGCGAACCAATGTGGGCCTGGCCGGTGTGGTATCAGGGGTCATGGGCACCTTGACCTCGGTAGGCGCGCCGCCCCTTGTGATCGCCTTGCAGCATAGTGCCCCTCCGGCGCTGCGCGCCACCACAGGTGCTATCCTGTTTTGCGGTTCTACATTTTCGCTGGTGATGCTCGGGCTTGCCGGCCATTACGGCCTGCACGAATTCCTGCTGAGCACTACGCTGATTCCCTTCATGCTGTTGGGGTTCTGGTGTTCTGGCCGCATACGACAGAAGGTGAGCCAGGCAGCGATAAGACGCGGCCTGCTGCTATTTTGCGCCTTGAGCGCAGTTGGCCTGGTCATCAAGACCTTATGAGCGCATGAGCCGGCGATTGTGGGGGGGGCAGACTGCATGGATACGGTATACAGATTGCCATGCAAGAGCATGGGATCATTTATAATCAATTCCATAGTGACAAATTCCGTGTCAAATCTGATGAAACCCAGTACAGAGATTGCCGGAGACGATCCCATGACCGTCGGCGCCGATCTGAAGATCGGGCAGCAGCATTCGCCCCTGTTTGCCGTAATTCGCGACAAGCTGCGCGAGCGTATCCTGTCGGGTGAATTCCAGCCCGGCGCCCGCCTGGTCGAGGGCAAGCTCTCCGTCGAGATGGCTGTTTCGCGCATTCCAGTGCGCGAGGCCTTGCGCGCCCTTGCTTCCGAGGGGCTGGTTACCATTGAGCCGCGCCGCGGCGCTTCGGTATCGGTGCTGTCCGACGACATGGCTTATGACATGGTCGAGGTTCGGGCAACGCTGGAAGGCCTGAATGCCAAGCTGGCGGCGCAGCGCCGCGACGACAAGACCATCGCCAAGCTGCAGCACATCCTGGATGAAGGCGCAGATGCGGTCGCGCATGAAGACATGGGCAAATGCCGCCAGCTTAATGCCCAGTTTCATGAAACCCTGGCCGTCGTGGCAGGCAACGTTGTGCTCACTGAACTGATGCGTTCCCTGCGAGACCGTACGGCGTTGGTATTTGCTCCCAGCAATATGCGGCGTGTGCGGGAAAACTGGTCTGACCATGCACAGATCCTGAACGCGGTGATTGCCGGAAACGGCGAGCTTGCAAGCCTGCTGGCCACACAGCACGTTCACAATGCCGCTCGCGCCTATACCGAGGCCCGTGCGGCCGATTGAGCGCCTGCCGGGCCAAGCGCTGAACTGATGGGCCAAACCCTCGCCCGAGGATGGTGCGCTTTTACAAGACGTGCGGCCTGTCGAGGGTGTAGTGAAATTTTTAGCTGTGGCCTATGGCCGATCGTCGGCGGTGCCGATGTCTTCTCCTTCCCGCCATATCTCCCATTGCCTCTGGTTTGACAGCTTGTCGGCTGCTTTCTAGGGATAACCCGCTATTTTGCCAAGCCGGATTCCGTGCTACCTTTAACACAAATCAATAATTTGAATACTGTATACCAATTCTAAGCGCATCATCTTCCTACAGGGAGCAATACGTATGTCCTGCTTACGCAACTCCGCCACACTCTTGCGCACGACGCTGATAGGCTGCGCCGTGCATTCTTTTCACTCCGATGCCCGCTTCTGTGACACCGCGCCCGGGGCTGCCTCTGGAGGACCCCGGCTCATTGCACGGCGGCTATTCCGCCGCCTCGCAGCAGCCGGCAGCGCCGTCTTGCTGCCCGCGATCATCCTGGCTGGCGTAATGGCCGCGACGCCGGTGGATGCGGCAACGCCAACTAAGGTGCGCTACGAAGAGGTGGTGCGCTCGATCCTCTATATGCCGATGTACGTGGCCCTGGACAAAGGCTATTTCAAGGATGAGGGGCTGGATGTGTCGCTGAAAACGTCGCAGGGCACAGACAAAGGCATGGCGGCGCTGCTCTCGGGCAGCGCGGATATCGTGCTGATCGGGCCCGAGGCATCGGTCTATGTCGCCAATAGCGAATCGCCTGTCAAGACACAGGTATTTGCCGGCCTCACTGCGACTGATGGCTTCCTGCTGCTGGCGCGAGAGCCTGAGGAAAAGTTTGACTGGGCTGCAGTCAAGGGCAAGAAAGTCATGTCGTTTCGCCCAGGCTCCAATCCTGACGTTTTTCTCGAGACAGCACTGAAGAAGCATGGCCTGAACCCCGATAAGGATCTGAAGCTGGTCAGCAACATTGGGCCTGCGGCGCGTGCGGGGGCATGGATGGCTGGTCAGGCAGACTACGCCATTTTCCTTGAACCCGAGGCAAGCAATCTGGAGAAAGCCGGCAAGGGCCAGGTGGTGGCATCTATAGGCCAGGAGGTGGGTCAGGTCGATTTCACATCGTTCACCACGACGGATGCCTATATTGAAGAGCACCCCGAGGTGCTCAAGGCATGGACGCGCGCCATCTATCGGTCGCAGCAGTATGTGCGCGATGCGCCGCCGGCAGACCTGGCCAAGCATATGCGTCCATATTTCCCGGGCCTGAGTGAGGCGGAGCTGATCAAGGCAGTGGAGCGCTATCGTCCCTATAAGCTCTGGAAGCTGAATCCCGTAATTGAAAAGACGGCCATGGAAAAGCTGCAGGATATGCTGATAGACACAGGCCTGCAAAAGCCGGACGAGCGTGTGGCCTACGAGAAGCTGGTCAACACAACCTTTGCAAAAGAGGCCATGCAATGAGACAGGAAACCACGGCAGCAGCGGACATCAGTGCGAAGGCGGCAAACCGTATAGAGATCGACAACGTATCGCTGCGTTACTTTACCCGCCAGGCGGAAACGCAGGCGCTCTCGGGCATTTCGCTGGATATAGAACCGGGGGAGTTTGTCAGCCTGATCGGCCAGTCGGGCTGCGGGAAAAGCACGCTGCTGTCCATCATTGCGGGCATTCTGGAGCCTTCCGAGGGTTGTGTGAGAGTAGGAGGCAAGTCCGTGACCTCGCCTTCGCAGCGCATTGGCTATATGCTGCAGCAGGATTACCTCTTCGAGTGGCGCACGATTCTGGACAACGCCTTGCTGGGTGCGCAGATACAGCGACGGGATATGAAGGAGTCGCGCGAGCGCGCCATCCACCTGCTGGAAAAATGTGGCATGGGCAATTTCCTGCACCAGTATCCGCGCGCCCTGTCCGGCGGCATGCGCCAGCGCGTGGCGCTGGCCCGCACGCTGACGACCAACCCTGATGTAGTGCTGCTTGACGAACCCTTTTCAGCGCTGGATTCGCAGACCCGGCTGGCAATTGCCGACGAGGTGGTCGATGTACTGCGCGCCGAGGGCAAGACGGTTGTTCTCGTGACGCATGACATAGGCGAGGCCATTTCAATGACGGACCGTGTGGTTGTGCTGTCGCGCAGGCCAGGACGCATCAAGTCCCAGCACCGCATGGATTTTCCCAGTACGCCAGGGCGTCGGCCTACCCCGTTCGAGGCAAGGGCGCTTCCAGAATTCAACAATTATTTCAATACATTGTGGGACGAGCTGGACGTACACGTCGAAGGCTGACCCTGCTGGAGCAGATCATGATCATACATACAACGACAGCCAGTCTCCGGGGCGCGGGTACGCAGGGTCAGGAAGCGCAGGGCCCCAGCCCTGCCTATGCGGCCTATCTCAGACGCGAAAGCCGGCGCCAGAGCCTGATTTCCACCAGCCGGGTGCTGCTTCTGCTTGCCTTCCTGGTCTTGTGGGAGGTGCTGGCGCGCACGCACATTGTCAACCCCATGCTCACCAGTTACCCGAGCGCTGTCTGGCCGACACTGCTGGACCTGCTGCGCGAGGGCGATCTGGCCTGGCACACCTGGGCGACGTTCCGAGCCACGCTGATTGGCTTTTGCATCAGCATGGTGGCGGGGGTGGCCATCGCGGCCATGCTGTGGTGGTCGGACTTCCTGTACAAAGTCGTCGACCCATTCATGGTGATCGCCAATGCCATGCCCAAGATTGCCTTTGTTCCCATTTTCTATATCTGGCTGGGTGCGGAGTACTCCATTTACGGCATGGCGGTGGCGATATCGGTCTTCATCACGATCATGGTGGTCTATGAAGGCTTTCGCGGCATAGATCCCAACAAGATCAAGTTGGCGCTGACACTGGGCGCCACACGCAGGCAGATCCTTTCTATGGTCGTGTTGCCCGGGAGTGTTCCCACGCTGCTGGCGGCGCTGAAGATGAACATCGGCCTTGCCCTCGTGGGCGTCATTGTGGGTGAGTTTCAGTCTTCCAGCGAAGGCCTGGGATTCCTGATCATCAATGGCAGCCAGATATTCAAGCTGAATATCGTCATGGCGGCGATTGTGGTGCTGGCACTGCTCTCGGGTGTGATGTATCTAGCGGTTGCACGGATCGAAAAAGCGACCGTGCGGCGATATTCCTGATGGGTAAGGAGTGTTGACGTGAAATTTCCGCAATGGGTCGTGGACCGTGTTCTGGCCAGGCAGGGGGTGTTGCATCCCTATGATGTACTGGATGCGACGCGCACCGCGTTTGTCGTGATCGACTTGCAGAACTATTACACCCAGCCAGGCTTCCAGGGGCAATGCGCGGCGGCGCCTGCCACCTTTCCGGCTGTCAATCGCCTGGCCAATGCCTTGCGCGCCGCCGGCGGTCTGGTGGTGTGGATACAGACATGCTCGGACGGCGCGGACAGCTTCTGGTCGCATCATCATCGTCATATGCTGACGCCTGAGCGCAGCGAACGCCGGCTGCGCGAGCTGAGCGCTGATCATGAAGGTTACGCCCTTGCCTCGGGGCTGGATGTGGATGCGGGTGATGTGCGTGTCCTCAAACGGTGTTATGGCGCGTTGGCTCCCGGGTCGTCGACGCTGAATGACGTCCTGGAAGGAAACGGCATACGCAATGTGCTGATCGGCGGCACCGCCACCAATGTGTGCTGCGAATCGACCGCGCGCGATGCCATGATGATGGACTATGCGACCATCATGGTGCATGACACCCTGTCATCGTTTACCGAGCAGGAGCATGTCAATGCGCTGCACAACTGGATGCTTTATTTTGGCGATGTCCTGGGCACACAGGAGGTTCTGGACCGGCTTGTGCCCGCTGTACCGCCGTTGACGAAAGAGCCGGCCGCAGGGGCTGTTACAGAGTAGGCGGGGCCTGGAGAGCGGCAGGCAGAGCAGGTGGGGGAAACTTGGGTTATCTTTAGGGTTTTCCATTCATCGGGGCCCTGCGTCCCGCTGTCCAAGGCAACATCATGCGATTCAGGTTTCTTGCAGGCGCTGCCCTGCTTGCGGCGTTGTGCGCCGTACCCGCGCTTGCGCAAGTCAAGATTGGCGTCATTACCTCCGCCACCGGTCCCACTGCCATGGTGGGCATTCCCCAGAAGAACGCCGTGGCGCTGCTGCCCAGGAAGATAGGCAACCTCAAGGTGGATTACATCTCGCTTGATGATGCCAGCGATACCACGCAGACCGTCACCGGCTTCAAGAAACTGCTGACCGAAGAGAATATCGACGCCTTCATCGGGCCCACCGGTTCTCCCAACGCGATGAGTCTGATCCAGTTCGCGGCCGAATCCGGCACGCCCATGCTTGCACCCGTTGGCACGGCTTCGGTGGTGCTGCCGATGACGCCGGAAAAGAAGTGGGTGTTCAAGACTACGCAGAACGATGACATCATCGCCGAGGCGCTGGTGAGCCATATGGTCAAGCATGGCGTCAAGACCCTGGGCTTTATTGGCTTCAATGACGCTTATGGCGAGAACTGGCTCACCGTCATGAAAGCCCTGACCAAGAAACATCACATCAAGCTGGCACCGGTAGAGCGTTACCAGCGTTCGGACAGCTCGGTAACCGGGCAGGCGCTCAAGATTCTGGCGGCCAGGCCCGATGCCGTGCTGGTGGCGGGCACCGGTACGGCGGCGGTGCTTCCCCAGGCCACGCTGGCCAGGCAGGGCTATAAGGGCACGTTCTACCAGACGCATGGCGCGGCGCTGCCTGCTTTCCTGAAGCTGGGCGGAAAGGATGTCGAAGGCACTATTCTCGCTGCCAGCCTGATGCTGGTTCTGCCGGAGATCGACGATGCCAATCCGTCCAAGAAGATCGCCGAAGATTTCATCAAGCGCTACGAAGACCAGTATCACGAAAAGCCGGCAACGTTCGCAGCGAATGTCTATGACGCCGGCCTGCTGCTGGAGCGGGCCATTCCCATCGCCGCGAAGGGCGCTGATCCGGGCACGCCGGAATTCCGCAGCGCGCTGCGCGATGCGCTGGAAAATACCAGGGATCTGGTCGCCACGCAGGGGGTCTACAACATGACGCCCGAGGATCACAGCGGCTTTGATGAGCGCGGGCGCGAGCTGATTACCGTCCAGGACGGAAAATGGGTACTGGTGCGGCAATAATCCGCCCATGATGTGCGCCGGAACGTCAGGGGCATCGCCTTCAGCCCTCAGACGCCTGGCGCGATAATTGTCCTCAGCATTTCCACCAGGCGTTCGGCCAGTCCGGGATCAAGCTTGGACAATACCTGGCGCTGATGCGCCATGGCCTTTTCGCACAGCGGCGCCACCAGTCGCGTGCCCTTGGGTGTAATCTTCACCACCGTCTGGCGCCGGTCCGCGCGGGCGGTGCGCAGCGTAACCAGGCCCTGTTCTTCCAGCCTGGGCAGTACCTTGCTCAGCGTGGGCTGCTTGGTAATAGCCAGATGCGCCAGTTCGCCTACGGTTTCACCACCGCTTTCATAGAGGCTGGCGAGAATACGCCATTCCGTCACCTTCAGCCCTGCTTTCTTGACCTGTACGTGGAACTCCGCGGAAATATGGTGGCTGGCAAGCGCCAGCACGGATGCCAGATAGCGGTGCACGAAACGCGCTTCATTGCCAGGCTTGGCTGTATCGGCCGGCGTGGGCCGGCCTGCGGCGCTCTGGCTGCCTGCAGCGCCGGGCATGGCTCTGCCCGGCAGTTCATCCTTGGCGTTCATATTCCTTCCCGAAACCTCACTTGTTGAACACTATGCCTGCTGCGCTGCAACGGGAATAGTGGTTATCGCTTATATCCAAGCGATTGTTATATCAATTAAAAAATATTTTTACATGAATTTTCATACTTTTCTTGACGCCTATTAGTTTGAAGCCTAAAGTAAACGGAAAATACATGAAACCCTTGCGGGAAACCATGCATCGCCTGATGCGGCATGGCATAGCCTGCGAAGTGGGTATCCAGGAGGCAACATGGCGGAGCGTTCTTTCAAGAAAGAGGTTCAGCAGCTGCGCATAGGCGCCGGCGAGGAATTTCGCGGCGAGGGCATACTGGCCGTCACCAAGGCGCTGCTGCAGTCCGGCGTGGGCTATGTGGCGGGCTACCAGGGTTCGCCGATTTCGCACCTCATGGATGTGCTGTCCGATGCGCAGGACATTCTTGAAGAGCTGGGTGTGCATTTCGAGGCCAGTGCCTCAGAGGCGACGGCCGCGGCCACGCTGGCGGCCTCCGTCATGTATCCGATACGCGGTGCGGTTACCTGGAAGTCCACGGTGGGCACCAACGTGGCATCGGATGCACTGGCCAATCTGGCGTCGGGCGGCGTGACGGGCGGCGCGCTGGTAATTGTGGGCGAAGACTATGGCGAGGGTTCCTCCATCATGCAGGAGCGCACGCATGCTTTTGCGATGAAGTCGCAGATCTGGCTGCTGGACCCGCGCCCCAATCTGGAAAGCATGGTACAGGCCGTAGAGGATGGCTTCAGGCTGTCGGAAGCCAGCAATACCCCAGTCATACTCCAGCTGCGCATCCGGGCCTGTCATGTGCATGGCCGCTTCATGGCAAAGGACAACCAGCGGCCTGTCATGGGCCTGGCCGAAGCCATGGAAAGTCCGCAGCGGGACACCAGCCGCATTGTTCTGCCGCCGGCATCGTTTCTTCATGAACACGAAAAGATTTCCGCCCGCTGGCCGGCGGCGGTAAGCTATATCACCGAGCACCGGCTCAATGAGGTGTTTGAAGGCGAAACCGGGGATATTGGCATCATTCTCCAGGGCGGACTGTACAACGGCGTGATCCGCGCCCTGCAGCTGCTTGGCCTGGCCGACACCTTTGGCAACAGCCGCGTCCCTTTGTACGTGATGAATGTCACTTACCCGGTGATCGATGCCGAGATCGAATCTTTCTGCCGGGACAAAAAGGCGGTGCTGCTGCTCGAAGAAGGCCAGCCCAACTATATCGAACAGAATCTGAATACCATTCTGCGCCAGGCGGGCCTGGACACGGCATTGCACGGCAAGGGCATGCTTCCCATGGCGGGGGAATACACCACGGCGGTGATGCGTGATGGCCTGCAGGCCTTTCTGGCCGAATACTGGCCGCAAGCATTGGAAACTGTTGCGTCCGGCGAGGCTGGGCAGGCTGGCGCGGTCGGCACGGCCGCTGGCAATACCAAGCCGTCGCCGGAAAATGCCGAGCCCTTGCGGGATGCTTCCTGTGCGAAGGGAGCCACGGCATCAAATCCGGCGTCCGAGGCGGCGCCAACCGTCCGCCCGCGCGTTGCGCTCGAGGATCTGGCGCAGGTTGTGCCGCCGCGCCCGGCGGGTTTCTGTACGGGCTGTCCGGAAAGGCCTGTTTTCGCCGCCCTGACGCTGGCGCAGGAACGGCTTGGCGAGCATCACATCGCCTGCGATATCGGCTGCCATCTGTTTTCCATTCTGCCGCCTTTCAACCTGGGTGCGACGACCATGGGCTATGGTCTTGGCGCGTCGAGCGCGGCGGCTTTCAATGTCCCGGCGTCGCGCCGGCCTATCTCCATCATGGGCGATGGCGGCTTCTGGCACAACGGACTGGCCTCTGGCATAGGCAATGCCGTATTCAACAAATACGATGGTGTCATCATCATCGTCGACAACTATTATTCCGCTGCGACCGGCGGGCAGGACATCCTCTCGTCACGCGCCACGAACGTACGCCGCGCCACCAACAACCCGATCGAGGCGGCGGTGCGGGGGGTGGGGGTCAAATGGCTGCGCACGCTGGACCGCACCTACGATGTCGCGCGGGCCCGCGCCACGATCGAGGAAGCGCTGACCACCCCTGAGAAAGGCCCCAAGGTCATCATTGCCCAGTCCGAATGCATGCTCAACCGGCAGCGGCGCGAGAAACCTGCTTTCAACCAGGCTGTGCGCGAGGGAAAACGCATGGTCAAGCAACGCTTCGGGGTCGATCCCGATGTCTGTTCAGGAGATCACGCCTGTATCCGGCTGTCAGGTTGCCCTTCGTTGACGGTCAAGGACAGCGGCGATCCGCTCAAGGAAGACCCTGTTGCCCATGTCGACAACAGCTGTGTGGGCTGTGGAAACTGTGGGGAGGTGGCCGATGCGGCCGTGCTTTGCCCATCGTTCTACCGCGCGGACATTGTGCACAACCCCAGCCGCTGGGATCAATTCAAGGCGCGCGTGCGCCAGGGCTTCATCGCTTATCTGCAGTCGCGCCGCCAGGCCCGGCTGGATCAATATTCCATCTAGGTTTACGTCATGGCCGAAAGCATACGTTTGCACGCGGGTACGCCGATAAAGATCGCCATTCTCGCCATGGGCGGGCAGGGCGGCGGCGTACTGGCCGACTGGATCGTCGACATGGCCGAGCACGCAGGCTGGTGGGCGCAGACAACTTCCGTGCCAGGGGTGGCCCAGCGTACCGGGGCCACCATCTATTATGTGGAGCTGCTGCCCGAGAGCGCCGTGCAGGCGGCGGGCGTCCCGCCCGCGCTGGCGATGATGCCTACCCCCGGCGATGTGGATCTCGTACTGGCGGCCGAGCTCATGGAAGGCGGCCGCGCCATACAGCGCGGGCTGGTCACGCCAGAGCGCACCACGCTGATCGCGTCGTCACATCGCAGCTATGCGGTGGCCGAGAAAGCGGCGCATGGGAATGGCATCGCAGATCCAAACAAAATCATCGAGGCGGGGCGGGCGGCTGCCAGGTGTTTCTACTGTTTTGACTTGCAGGCGGTCGCTGATCAGTCAGGCAGTGTAATCAGCGCCAGCCTGTTCGGGGCGCTGGCCGGTGCGCAGGTGCTGCCTTTTGCGAGAGATGCATTCGAAGCCACCATAGAACGCGGCGGGTTGGGCGTGCAGGCCAGTCTGCGGGCTTTCGGCAAGGCATATGACATGGTGCGTGAGGCACCCGGCCAGCCTGAGCTGCTTGACACTGCGCGCCCCATGCCTGATGTGCCGGAGCGGGCGGCAAGTCCGCGAATGCAGGGATTGCTGGATGAAATGAAACATGATTTTCCGGCGCCGGCCTGGCCGATGATGGTGGCGGGCCTGCGCCGTGTGCTCGAGTTTCAGGACGAGCGCTATGCCCACGAATATCTGGAGCATATGCGCGATATCCTGACGCTGGATGAAGCCTTTGGCGGGGCCGCGAAGTCCTGGGCGCTGACACTGGCTGCCGCGCGCTACGTCGCGGTTGCGATGGCCTATGACGATGTCATTCGCGTAGCCGACCTGAAGACCCGTGCAAGCCGCTTTGCGCGGGTGCGTGGCGAAACGCAGGCGCGAGAAGATCAGCTTGTCTATGCGACGGAATACATGCACCCGCGCCTGGAAGAGGTCTGCGGGACGCTGCCCAGGGCAATAGGCGCCGCCATCCTGCGTTCGCCCGGCCTGAGCCGCGTCTTGCAGCCATTCTTCCGCAAGGGGCGGCTGGTGCGCAGCGGCACGCTGCACGGGTTTCTGATGCTGTACTTCCTGGCCGGTATGCGCCGCTTCCGGCGAGGCACGCTGCGCCACGAGGCGGAGCAGGATGGCCTGCGCAGATGGCTCAGACAGGTGTCTGATACGGCGCATCACGACTACGACCTTGCCGTCGAGGTTGTGCAGTGCCGCCGTCTGGTCAAAGGTTACAGCGATACGCACGAACGCGGCGACAGCAAATACCAGCGCCTGCGGCTGGCCGCGAGCCAGCTGCTGGGCGCCAGGGATGCGGCAGCGCAGCTCAGGGCGATGCGAGAGGCTGCCCTGGCTGACAGCCACGGAGAAAAACTGGATCGCCTGATGGAGCAGGCCGGCCTGACGGCCCGGCTGTGAGAAGGCCAGCCACCAAAGAGAGAGACATATCGTGAGCAAGCTGAAATTGACCGTCGAAACTGTGCAGGCCGAAACGCCCATCATCCGGACTTTCGTACTGCGGGCAGGCGATGGGCAGGCGCTGCCGCCGTTTACGCCGGGCTCGCACATCAAGGTGAGCATTCCGGGGCAGCAATTGCCGCGCAGCTATTCCCTGGTGTGCCTGGATGAAGAGCCTGCCTCGTTCGAGAAACCAGACTGTTACCGTCTCGGCGTGCGGCTGGAAGACCCTTCGACGGGTGGTTCGCAATTCATGCACAACCTCCAGGCAGGCGACACGGTGGAAGCGGAGCCGCCCCGCAATGATTTCTGCCTGCACGACGCGCAGCCGGGCGAGCCCGCCATCGTACTTGTGGCCGGCGGCATAGGCATTACGCCTATCGCGGCGATGGCGGCCTGTCTCAAGCGTTCCGGGAGGGCTTTCGAGCTGCATTACTACGGCCGGAGCAAGTCGCAGATGGCTTTTCTGGATATGCTCGCCGTCCGGCATGGCGATGCCCTGCGCGTGCATGCGGACGACGAGCCCGATACGCAACTGCCCCTGGCCGAGCTGCTTGATGCCTTCGATCCCAGCCAGCATCTGTATGTATGTGGTCCCAAGGGGCTGATAGATGCGGTTATTGAGCTTTCGCATGGCCGCCACTGGCCGCACGGGCATGTGCATTTCGAACTCTTTGCGCCGCCTGCTCCACAAGCTGGCGACCGGGGGTTTGAGGTGGAGTTGAGGCAGTCGGGGCAGGTGTTCCATGTGCCGCCCGACAAGACCATTCTTGAGGTGCTGGAGGAAAATGGCTGCGATCCCATGTTCGATTGTCGGCGCGGGGAATGCGGCGTCTGTCAGGCTGTGGTGCTGGAAGGCAAACCGGATCATCGCGATTATTACTTGTCCGACGAAGAGCGCGACGCGGGCAATGTCATGCAGATCTGCGTATCGCGCTGCCATACAGACAGGCTGGTGCTGGATCTTTGAACCAAGGGGCGCAACATGAGCTATCGCAACAATCCTGCCGCCGTGGCCGCGCTGGTCCGGCCGACCGAAGTACACAAAGACCTCTTCATAGATGAAGAGCTGTACGAGCTCGAAATGGAGCATCTGTTCGCCAATACATGGGTCTATGTCGGTCACGACAGCCAGGTTCCGAATGTTGGCGATTTCCATACCACCACGGTGGGCGATCAGCCTGTGGTCATGGTCAGGCATACCGACAAGAGCGTGCGCGTGCTGCACAACCGCTGTCCGCACAAAGGCGTGCAAGTGGCGCCTGCCTCCTGTGGCAATACCGGCAAGTTCTTTCGCTGTCCCTATCACGCATGGACATTCCGGACAGATGGACAATTGCTGTCCATACCGCTCAAGAAAGGCTACGACCCGGAGGTGCTCAAGCAGTGCGAAGCCAGCCAGGGCATGGCCGCAGTGGAGAATGTGCGCAACTATCGCGGTTTTGTTTTCTGCCGGCTCAACCCTGAGGGACAGTCGTTCGAAGACTTTTTCGGCGAATCGCTGTCGACCCTGGACAACATGGTCGATCGTTCGCCAGAGGGTCGGCTTGAGGTCGCGGGCGCACCGCTGCGTTATTTGCATGACTGCAACTGGAAGATGCTGGTGGACAACCAGACGGATACCTGTCACCCCATGGTGGCGCACGAGTCCTCCGCAGGCACGGCGGTCAGGGTATGGGAAGGTGAACCCGAAGGCACGCCCAAGCCCATGGCGGTCGAGCAGTTCGCTCCCTTTATTTCCCCCTATGAATTCTTCGAAGGCATGGGCATTCGTGTATGGAAGAATGGCCATGGCCATACCGGCGTGAGCAATTCCATCCACGCAGCCTATTCGGCCGTGCCGGGCTATATGGACGCCATGGAAGCGGCCTATGGAAAAGAGCGCGCCCAGGAAATACTGGGAGAGGTACGCCACAACACCACCTACTTTCCCAATGTCATGGTCAAGGGTCCGATACAGACATTGCGCATATTCAAGCCGCTGGCCGCCAACCGCACCATGGTCGAATCCTGGGCCTTCAGGCTGGTGGGCGCACCCGACAAGCTGCTCGAGCGCACGCTGATGTACAACCGCCTGATCAATGCGCCTACCTCGGTGGTGGGGCACGATGATCATGAGGTCTATGAACGCTCGCAGCACGGCCTGCACAGCAGAGGACGGCAATGGGTCAACGTCGCCAGGCTTTATGAAGCCGACGAGGCGCAGCGCGAAAACGAGGTGGTCAACGGCACCAGCGAGTGGCAGATGCGCAATCAGTATCAGGCCTGGGCGCGCTACATGACCGCAAGCATGAAGGAGCAGGCATGACTGTATTTACCGACGCGCAACTGGCTGATTTCGTCTATGAAGAGGCGCGCATGCTGGACGAGCAGCGCTTCGAGCAATGGCTGGCGCTGTTTACCGATGATGGTTATTACTGGATGCCGCTGACCCATGGCCAGACCGACCCGCTGATGGAAGGCTCTCTGATGTATGAAGACAAGCTGCTGCTGCGTGTGCGCATCGAGCGGCTCGCGGGGCAGCGTACCTACTCGCAGCAGCCGCTCAGCCGCTGCCATCATCTGTTGCAGCACCCCACGGTGGAAGCCGGGCATGCGTGGCATGATCCCTCGCGAGGGCAGTATGCTGTGCGTGTCGCCTTCCATTATGTCGAGGCCCGCATGGACCAGCAGACGCTTTACGCAGGCTGGACGACCTTCGAATTGAAGGATGTCGATGGCGCCTTGCGCATTTTCCGCAAGCGTGTCGATCTGCTCAATTGCGATGCTGGCCTGCGCAGCATTCAGCTGTTCATGTAGGGGGCGCTGTGGCGAATACTCAAGCGCACATGGCTCGCGAACACGATGGCGCCCGCGCAAGCACGGGAGCCGGGGCGATGCGGCTGGAACCCGGCACGCCGGCCGCACATGGGCCCATGACGGTATACGCTGCTTTTGCCGGCGCGGCGCGGCGCTGGCCGACACATGCCTTTCTGTGTGTTACATCAGGCACGGCGCGGGCATATGGCATCGCGCAAGGCGAGATCAGCTACGGGGACGCTCAGTCGCGCATCGACAGGTTGTCCGGTCTTTATCGGCAGGCGGGCTACGGCCACGGCCATCGCGTAGGCCTGCTGCTGGAGAATCGGCCCGAATTCATCTTCCACTGGTTCGCGCTCAACGCACTGGGTGTATCCGTGGTGCCTATCAATGCGGAGCTGCGTGCAGCCGAGCTGCGCTATCTCGTCGACCATTCCGGCATCATTCTTGCAGTGGCGCCATCTTCGCGCCACGCCAGCCTGGCGCAGGCCGCCCTCGAGAAGGGCGGCACGCTGGCGCTGATGGAGCCGGACGATCAGCCTCCGGAAGCCTGCTTTGCCGCGCCGAACGCGGCGCTGCCTGTCAACGGGGCTACAGAATGTGCGCTGCTGTACACCTCGGGCACCACAGGCAAGCCTAAAGGCTGCATATTGCCGAATACTTATTTCCTGCATGCGGGCAACTGGTATCGCGATATAGGCGGGCTTGCGGCGCTGCGCGAGGGCGTGGAGCGCATGCTGACGCCGCTGCCCCTGGTGCACATGAATGCCATGGCTTACTCCGTGATGGCCATGGTGATGACAGGGGGCTGCCTGATCAGCCTGGACAGATTCCATCCAGGTGACTGGTGGGAGACTGTGCGCGAGACGCGTGCCACCGTCGTGCATTATCTCGGCGTCATGCCTGCGATCCTCATGAAGGCGCCGGCAACGGAACAGGATATCGCCCACAACGTGCGCTTCGGCTTTGGCGCGGGCATAGACCGCAGCCTGCACCAGCCTTTCGAACAGCGTTTCGGCTTTCCCTTGCTGGAAGCCTGGGCCATGACGGAAACGGGGGCGGGCGCCGTCATCATTGCCAATCAGGAACCCCGGTTTGCGGGCAGCAGCTGCTTCGGGCGCGAGCGGGACGATGTAGAGGTCAGGCTTGAGAACGATGCGGGCCAGGAGGCTGGCGTGGATGAGAATGGCGAGCTGCTGGTCAGGCATGCCGGACCGGATGGCCGTTATGGCTTCTTTGCGGGTTACCTGAAGGACGAGGACGCCACCCGCGAAGCCTGGCGTGGCGGATGGTTCCACACCGGCGACATCGTGCGCCGGAACGCGCAAGGCTATCTGCATTTTGTCGATCGCAAGAAGAACGTGATACGCCGCAGCGGCGAGAACATCGCCGCTGTCGAGGTGGAGAGCGCGCTGATGGCGCACCCACAGATCAAGGCGGTGGCGGTGGCCGCCGCACCCGATGCGGTGCGCGGTGACGAGGTGCTGGCCTGTATCGTGCCTCATGTGATGCCGGCGCCCGATGAGGCCACGGTGCTGGCGCGCGAAATCGTGGCATGGAGTCTGGGACAGCTGGCCTATTACAAGGTGCCGGGATACATTGCCTTTATCGACGCCTTGCCCCTTACGGCCACCAACAAGATACAGCGCGGGGAGCTCAAGGCCATGGCAGCCGGGCTGCCGGGCACAGGACAGTGCATCGACACCCGTGACATGAAAAAACGCCAGGAGATGCCGACATGACAGCGCGGCGCATGGGTTATGAGGGCGTGGTTGCCGTGGCGCCCGTCACCGTGCCCTACGTGCGCTATTGCATACAGAGTGCGCACTGGTGGCTGGGCAAGGCGCTTGCATCATTGTTGCGCCAGTCTGGCCTGGGCAAGGACGATGTGGATGGCATGTGCGTATCCAGCTTTACCCTCGCGCCCGACACCGCTGTCGGGCTGGTGCAGCACCTGGGCATGAGCCCGCGCTGGCTGGACCATATTCCCATGGGCGGCGCCAGCGGTGTGGTGGCGCTGCGCCGCGCGGCCCGGGCCGTGCAGGCAGGCGATGCCGATGTGGTGGCCTGCCTGGCAGGCGACACCAATCATGTCGATTCCTTCCGCAACACGGTCAGCCAGTTTTCCCGTTTCGCACAGGATGCTGTTTACCCTTATGGCGCGGGCGGTCCCAATGCCAGCTTTGCATTGCTGACGCGCAATTACATGAACCAGACGGGGGCCACACGGGAAGATTTCGGCAAGCTCTGTGTGGCACAGCGTGCCAATGCGTTGCGCTTTCCGCATGCCCTGATGAAAAAGCCGCTCACGCTGCAGCAATACCTGGATGCGCGCGAGATTGCCGCACCGATACACCTGTTCGACTGTGTCATGCCCTGTGCGGGCGCGGATGCATTCCTGGTCATGCGCGAGGCGCGTGCGCGCGATCTGGGCCTGCCGTTCGTGCGCATACTTTCCACTATTGAGCGGCACAATGCCTGGCGTGGGGATGCCATACAAATGCGGGCGGGATGGAGCGTGGACAGGGACGCCTTCTACGACCATGCCGGCGTGACGATTGCAGATGTGGATTTTCTTCAGGCTTACGATGATTATCCTGTCATCAACATGATGCAGATCGAAGACCTCGGCTTCTGCGAGAAAGGCGAAGGGCCACGGTTTGTACGCGACCACAGCTTCACGGTGGACGGCAGCTTTCCGTTCAATACCAATGGAGGCCAGCTTTCCGTCGGGCAGGCAGGTGCTGCGGGCGGTTACCTGGGCATGGTGGAAGCACTGCGCCAGCTGACCGACGCGGCGGGCGATACACAGGTTCCGCAAGCCCGCATCGGCCTGGTGAGCGGTTTCGGCATGATCAACTACGACCGTGGCCTTTGTACTGGCGCGGCCCTGCTGGCAAGGAGCGATGCATGACCGAACCCTTGACCCGTCCGCCGCGCAAGGATCCGGTGGCGCGAACCCGCCAGGCAACACGTCCGCCAACGCCGCGCAGTCGCCGCGCATTGGGCCTGACCGCGGCGGCCGCGCTTGGCAGGTTTGAACTGCAGGTATGTCAGGACTGCGGCACAACCCAATATCCGCCCCGCGAGGTCTGCGGCCACTGTCTGTCGGAGCGTCTGCGCTGGCAGCCTGTGGATGCATCCGGCCGCCTGCTTGCGTTGACTGTGCTCAGTCACAGCAATGATCTTTATTTTCGCGAGCGCCTGCCCTGGCGCATAGGATCGATCGAGATGGCCGCGGGCCCGACCGTGGTCGCCCATGTGCATGGCGACTGCAAGGAAGGCGATACCGTACGCCTTGCCCTCAAGCTCGATCGCAGCGGCCAGGCCGTCATGATTGCACTCCCACAGGAGGCTACTCCCCATATGGAAGACGATAAAACCTTGCGCGAAACCTCATCTGATCCGAAGTTCAGGCGTGTGCTTGTCACGGACGGCAAGACTGCGGTGGGCCTGGCCGTGATCCAGGCATTGCTTGACGCTGGCGCAACCACCGTCTTCGCCGGTGACCCGGAAACCTGGCGGCGGTCGGCGCAATTCGATGTCCTGTGCAAGGACCCGAGGGTCCTGGTGCAGGATCTCAATATCACCGACGGCGATTCAGTTGAGCGTATATCGCGATCCATAGGCGGCAAGGTGGATATCCTGATCAATACGGCGGACTACCAGCGGGAAGGCGGCATCCTGTTCAACCGCGACATGAACAAGGCTCGTGAGGCGCTGGACATCAACTGCATGGGGCTGATACGGCTGGCCCAGCACTTCGGCCCCGCCATGGCCGGGCGTGCCGCCGATGGCATCAACAATGCCGTGGCCTGGGTCAACGTGCTGTCTATCTATGCGCATGCAAGTCTTCCCGCGCGGGGTCTGTGGTCAATGTCGCAGGCTGCGGCCCTTTCGGTTTCGCAATGCCTGCGGCAGGAATTTCTGCATTCCGGCGGCGTTCGAGTGGTGAATGTGTTCAGTGGTCCGCTGGATCATGAGTGGGAGCAACGCACACCGCCGCCGCGTGTGGCCCCGAAGGCAGTTGCGGCGGCTATCGTCAAGGCATTGCGCGAAGGCAGCGAAGATGTCTATGTCGGCGATGTGGCGCAGGAATTTCTGGCACGCTGGCGCGACAACCCCAAGGGGCTTGAGCGCGAGCTATAGGCAGGGGGCTGGCCGCCCGGCGGCCGCTGACCCTGTGCCGTGGCCGGCGTGATGCCGGCTCGGCGCAACAGAAACAGAAGACACGGAGACAAGATGACTACGACAGCAACAGAAAGGAGCGCGGCATCTCCTGCGACAGGCACAGCCCTGATTCAGCTGATGAGCGATCTGGCCAGCGGCCGGATCAGGATTATCGACCTGACCGAGACGCTGACCCCGGAATTTCCCACCATTGTGCTCCCGCCCGAATTCGGCCAGGCCTGGCCTTTCCGCATCGAGGAGATCTCGCATTACGATGAGCGCGGGCCCGCGTGGTACTGGAACAACTTTTCCATGTCGGAGCACACTGGCACACACTTCGATGCGCCTGTGCATTGGGTCAGCGGCAAGGACCAGCCGGACAACACGGTCGATACCATTCCGCTGGATGCTTTCATCGCCCAGGCATGCGTGCTGGATTGCTCCGCAGAGTCGCGCGAGAATCCGGATTTCCTTCTGACCATTGATTTTGTGGAAAGATGGGAAGCCAGGCATGGCCGCATTCCGCCACGTTCCTGGGTGTTCATGCGTACAGACTGGTCCAAACGCGACAAGCCTGTCGATTACCTCAATATGAGGGAAGATGGAGCGCATTCTCCCGGGCCCGACGCCGATGTTGTCCCATGGCTGGTCAAGGAGCGCGATGCGCATGGCTTTGGCACCGAATCCGTGGGCACGGATACCGGCCAGGCCCAGCATCTCGATCCACCTTTCCCCTGCCATTACTTCATGCACGGCAATAATCGGTACGGCCTGCAATGCATGACCAATCTGGACAAGCTTCCGCCCACGGGCGCGGTGATCTTTGCCGCGCCGCTCAAGATCCGGCGCGGCTCGGGCAGCCCGTTGCGCGTACTGGCGTTGACGCCCGCCACAGCATGAGGGCGCGGACATGACAGCCAGATACACGGCCCTGGTCACGGGCGGCAGCGCCGGCATCGGCGCGCAGATTTGCAGGCAGATGCTGGATGCGGGCTATGAGGTGATCTCTATGGCGCGACGCGCGCCAGACTTTGCCCATGAGCGGCTGCGTGCGGTGCAAGTCGATCTGCTCGATGCGCAAGCCGTTAAGCAGGCTGGCGCAGAGCTCGCCGCCGGGCACGACATCACGCATGTCATCCACAACGCGGGCGTCATCTGGCCGCATCTGCTGCCCGACGTCACACTTGATGAATTGCAAGGCCTGACTCAGATCCACCTGGGATCTGCCATCAGCCTTGTGCAGGCGGCGCTGCCCGCCATGGAAAGCGCGGGTTTTGGCCGCATAGTGCTGATGTCGTCGCGCGGCGCGCTTGGCCTGCCCACGCGCACTGCCTATTCCGCCACCAAGGCGGGCATGATAGGCATGGCGCGCACATGGGCGCTGGAGCTTGCCCCCAAGGGGATTACCGTCAACGTCGTGGCGCCTGGTCCTATACAGACTGACATGTTCTATGACGTCATTCCGGCAGGCAGCGAGCGCGAGCAGAATATCGCCCGGGGCATCCCGGTGGGGCGTCTGGGCCGGGCGGACGATGTCGCCCGTGCCGTGATGTTTTTTTCCGACCCGGCCAACAGTTTTGTGACAGGACAGACGCTATATGTCTGCGGCGGCGCCAGCGTAAGCTCGGTCACCATTTAGACGAGGAGCGGGCCGGCGCGGCAACACGCAGCTTGCTTCATCCATAAAACCATTAACCCAGGGAAGCCCATCGCGGCGACATGCAGTTCGCTTCAACCGTAACACGCTAAACCCAGCGTTCCCGCCCAAGCACCTTTGATTCAGGCTTTATTGGCCAGTTGCAGCATTCTTACAAAACCACGGAGACATGACCATGCTGTTCAGAACCATTGCCCTATCCGCCACACTGTTAGCCATGCTGGGCAGCGCGCCAGCCAGTGCGCAGGTAAAGGTTGGCGTTGTATCCTCATCCACCGGTCCGACGGCGCTCATCGGCATTCCGCAGAAGAATACGGTGGCGCTGCTGCCGAGCAAGATCGGTGATCTGACGGTGGAGTATATTGCGTTGGATGATGCCAGCGATCCGACCCAATCGGTGACCAGCTTCAAGAAGCTCATCTCCGAGGAAAAGGTTGACGCGCTCATCGGCCCTTCGGGCTCGCCCAATGCCATGGGCGTGATCCAGTTTGCTGCTGAGTCGGGTACTCCCATGCTGGCGCCCGTGGGCACAGCCTCGGTGGTGTTGCCCATGTCGCCCGAAAAGAAGTGGGTGTTCAAGACCACGCAGAACGACGACATCATTGCGCGCGCGCTGGTGGAACACATGGCCGGGCACGGCATCAAGACCGCGGGCTTCATGGGGCTGAATGATGCCTACGGCGAAAACTGGCTCAAGGTCTTTACCGGACTGGCGGAGAAGCACAACATCAAGATCGTTGCCGTCGAGCGGTACCAGCGATCGGACAGCTCTGTGACCGGTCAGGCGCTCAAGGTGTTTGCGGCCAATCCCGATGCCGTGCTGATCGCGGGGACGGGGTCTGCCGCAGTGCTGCCCGAAACCACGCTGGCCAAGCAGGGCTACAAAGGCAAGTACTACCAAACCCACGGGGCCGCGCTGCCGGCTTTCCTGAAGCTGGGAGGCAAGGAGGTGGAGGGCACCATTCTGGCGGCCAGCCTCATGCTGGTGCTTGATGAGATCGACGACAGCAACCCTTCCAAGAAGGTCGCTGAAGACTACATCGCCCGCTACCAGGAGAAGTATGGGGAGAAGCCGGCCACGTTCGGCGCCAATGTCTACGATGCGGGCCTGCTGCTGGAAAAGGCCATCCCTGTTGCAGCGAAGTCTGCCAAGCCCGGCACCAAGGAATTCCGTGCCGCCTTGCGTGACGCGCTGGAGCAGACCAAGGAGCTGGTCGCGACGCAGGGCGTCTACAACATGACGCCAGAAGACCACAGCGGCTTTGACGACCGTGGCCGCGAGCTGATTACCGTCAAGGACGGCCAGTGGCGGCTGTTGAAGGATTAGCATCGACGCAACATGAGGCGGTGCAGTCCTGTACCGCCCCAGATTGAAAAAAGGGAAGACTGCTAGCTGGCTGTCTTCCCTTTCTGGCGCCGCCATTCCGTCGGCGAAACGCCGAAGCGGCGCCGGAATGCGTGGCTGAAGGCGGCTGAATCGGAAAAGCCATGCTGGTAGGCCAGCTCGCCGATCTGGCGGGTCATGCCGGCATCGGCAAGCAGGTCGCGGCAGCGTTCCAGCCGTGCCCCCTGGATATAGTCCGCCGGTGTCAGGCCCTGGCTTTCAAACAGCTTGTAGAGGTAGCGGCGCGATATGCGGAACTGGGCTGCAATGCCAGCTACCGACAATGCCGGGTCGTGCAGGTTGTCATCGATATGCTGGCAAATGGATCGGAACTGGGCATGGCGCACCTCGTCCAGCCCCGACATCGCCGCGCCGCCGACTTGCTCGCACAGATTCAGGCCTATCATTTGCAGGATGGAACCAGCGATATCGCGCGTCGCAGCGGCGGACAGGCTGGGGTTTTCCGACAGCGCCAGTCGCAGGGTGTCCATGGCAATGCGCGCGCTGCCATGGCGCGAACTGAATGCGCGTGCCACGGATCGGTGCAGATAGGGTTCCCATACCGTCATCTGTGCCGGAGATATCTGCAGCACCAGGAAATGGGCATCCTGCTCCACCGCGACCTCATAGGGCCTCGCCGTGTCGTACAGGCCCCAGTCTCCAGGATGCAGGACTGCCGAACGGCCTTCCTGCATGATGGTGCTGCGGCCCGACAGCTGCACAGTCGCCTTGTAGACTGTTTTCTCCGCGCGGCTGGCCAGCGTGCGTGTGCGGCATACGCGCTGGGCGGAGGTCACAAGCTCGGTGACATGCAGGCTGCCCAGCGTATCGGAGGCCGCTGTGTTGACGAAGGGGCCGCCCGCGCTAGCCTTGAGCTCCAGCGGCACGAAATACTCGCATACGCCATCATGCCAGGGGCCGGGGCTGTCGAATCGTCGGGGCGGGGTGCGCAATAGCATGGGCGTCATACACCTTATGCCTTAAAAAGCGCGCTGGAAAACGGCGCAGGAGAGGCGCCCTGGGGCGCACAGATGTCTTTCTTTATACCTAAATCGGGCGCCCCCGGCCATGAGTAGAAACCTGTAGAAAGCAGGAGGCGAAGGCAAGCCTGGCCACGCCCGTGCGCAGAAGGATGACAGCTCCGGCCGGCGCGGTTTGGTCACTGCGCCTGATTCACGCCATACAGATAGGGGGCCAGCATCTGTCCCTGTTCGGCAAGCCGGCTGGCAAGGCGCTTGCGCACCGCCGCGACATCATCAAACCGGTAGGGGCGGGCAGCGCCCACTTCGTTGGCAGTGAATGGCTTGAAATCAGCAGAGGCCTGTTCCGCGCTGAAGGTGATAACTGCCCAGTTGAGCACATCCGCCAGTTCGGCGTTGCTCAGCTGCGACTGGGCTGCGCCAGGCACTCGTATCATGTAGTCCCTTCCCGCCGGCAGGCCGGCCAGAAAGCCGATGGAATTGCGAAAGCTGGGCACGCCGCGCTGCGAAGCGCCGGTACCGTCGAAGCGATGGCAGCCGGCGCATTGCAGCATGTAATCCTTGTAGGCCGAAATGCTTTGCGCATAGGCCTGCACAGGCGCCTGGCCCTCATATACAGCCTGCGTTGGCACACCAGCGTCCGTGCCCGGCGTGCCCGAAGCAGGCGCTAGACAAGGCACAGCCGCCAGCAGCAGGGCCGGCAATGCCATGCGCCAGTGTCCGTGCGTGAGCATGCCGTGGTTCCGCCTTCAGTTTTTGGCCAGGCCGACGACAATCGACGTGGTGCAGTGGAACGTCGTATTCTCGTTGGCCATGCACCAGTTCACATCGTTGTGCAGGAAAAACTCGTAACCGGGACGCTCGCGCACCTGCGATGAGCACAGGCAGCGGTTGCAGGCTGTCTTGCCGCAGCAGTCGTGATAGCTCACCAGATAGTCTTTCCCATCCTTGGGATTATGGCAGGTACCTACCCAGGAAATGGGCGAGGGTGTCGTGCCGGGCGGGCAGGTCGTGGGCGTTCCGCCGCAGCATGAGCACAGGAAGCCATCCACCGCGCAGTACCGCCAGTAATCGCAGGAGGTCAGCTCTTCTTCGGTGGCGTCGTCCAGCCCGGGCGATTTGCCGGCCGCCCGGGCTACCGGCAGCACAGGCATGAGAAACGCCGACCCTACCAGAGCCTTGCTGATGCTGCCCAGCACACTACGCCGCGACGATCTGTGCGCAATCTGGCGCGCCATGTTTTCGCCAAACTTATCAAGCCAACGCATTGACATTCTCCTTGCGCGAAACCTGAACCTCGTTCAGTTGGTGACTGGCCAGATACTCCTGAGCCGATGCAACACCCAGTTCCTTGGCCGTGAAAAGGCTTTCCAGCTGCTCGCGTGAATTGATCAGCCCCTTGGCACGCACAATCCCGTTCTCGTCGATCAGCGCAGCATAGGGCAGCTTGCTGATCTTGAAGCCCATGCCGACCTCAGGGGAGAGCACATAGGGAAACTGCTCCAGGCCCGCCTGCCGGTAAAAGGCCAGGTGCTCTGGCATCTCGCCGTCGCTGGCCAGCACGATGTCCAGCCATTTCTTTTCTGTCGATGCCACGGATTTCAGGATGGGCAGCAGCTTTTTGCAGACGGGGCAGGTGGGCGACAGGAAAAACACCAGCTGGCTGCGTTTACCGGCATGCCCGATGCGCAGCTTGCGACCCAGCATATCGGTCAGGTCGAACAAGGGAGCTGCTTCGCCTACGGCAGGGCCCTTGTCCATGGTCAAGGCGCCCATGGGGGCGACCCGTTCATACAGCACGCCGATTTGCCGCGAAAGCGCCAGTACCACCAGCACCAGGCATAATACGACGACCCACAGGATCAGGTTGGATATCATCAGGGCAGTCATGGTGTCTCCTCAGTTTTTTTGAAAGCGTTCGTGAGCTTCGATGAGCTGGTTCAGGCAGAAATACAGTCCCAGCGTGGCCAGCGTCGTACCAAAGAAGCTGATGCCGTCTATCCAGCCCAGGCTGCGTGTGCTCGCCTGGCTGGCCAGCAGCGCCGGCACCGCCAAGGCCAGCAGCAGACTGTTGCGCAACACCAGCCACCATGTAAGGCCGCCGGATCGCTGTGCAAGCCCGCCGCAGCCGCAGTCGATATCGCGCCGTCCGCGCAGCAGGTTCGTGATGATGGCGACTGTTGCCGCGAGCAGCAACAGCATTGCCAGTGCCGCCCCAGATTCTCGCGTTGCTGGCACCAGCAGCAGCGCTGCTGCCAGCGTTTCGGCTGCGATAAAGAGCACAGCAAAAGGTCGTACCAGCATGCCGGGCAGCAGTGCGTAGCCTGCGACTGCATTTTCAAAGGCGATGAAGCTTGCCAGCTTGCCCAGCACGCCTGCGAGCAGAATGCCCGCAAGGGTAGCCGCCGCGGCATAGACTAGTAGGGGATCGATCATTGCTTGCCTCCCTGATAGGGCTGGGGTTCGACCTGCAGCGCCGCTTCGCCCGCGCCTTCTATGGTTCTCAGGTACTTGGGCTGCGGGCTGCCGATGTCATAGATGTTGACGTTGCCACCGTCGAGTGTCAGCAGGCGCGGATGAGGCCCCTGCGCCACGGACATTGACAGCGCGTCGCGGCCAGGCTCCCGGGCAATCCGTTTTTTGGTCTTCAGATCGTAAACCCATATCTCGGCGGCGGGGTTCTTATGGGAGCCTTCCTTGCCGTCGGGATGCATGAATACATAGAGACGCTGTGTGGCGCGATCCACGTCAATCAGGTTGTAGCCGCCCGGCACCCAGCCCTTGGCCTTGTCCTCATCATTCAACAGCGACCATACCGGCTCGAAACTGATTTCCTTGCCGCTGAAATCAGCCGTGTAGACATTGCCGTAGAAGGAGACGAAATAGGCTTTGTCATGCAGCAGGGCGGGGGCAATGAAGATGGGGTCGTCCTGCACGGGAAACATGGGTTTGCTGCGATGCTGCCCGGCCAGCTTGCCGTTTTCGTCCAGATCCATCTGCAGCAGGGTGCCGTCGCCGCATATGGTCATGAAACTGTGCGGCCTGTTCGGCATGGGGATGATGCTCCAGCAGCCCGCGCCGGCCGTGATCTCGCCAGCGAATTTTTCCTTGGCGAGATCCACGACGGAGATCGAGGAGGCAGGTGTGGCATTCTGCAGCACGATGAATCTGCCGTCGGCTGTCTGCCGGAAAACTCCCCGATAGTTGAGCGCCTGCGCGCGCTTGGCGGGAATTTCGATCTCCTTCTTGAACGTCAGCGCGCTGGCATCCCAGATTTCCACGACGTCTGTGCGCTTTCCGCGCGTGACACGCTCATGGTAGGTGGTCATCACATAGATATTCTTGCCGTCGGGCGATACCTGCATGTGGCCGTTGTAGCTGGTGGGCACCATGCCCAGGAATTTCCCATTGGCGCCGTCATAGATGTTGACGCGGCTGTCTGTCAGGTGCTGGAACACAGAGTCCATCACGTAGATGCGCTGCGAGGCATCGGCCGCCAGGGTGTGTCCGCCCGTCAGCTCTTCCATCGGCTTGTTCTGCGCGGCCGCCGGCATCGACGCTGCCAGCAGCGCGGCGGCCAGCATGCAGCCCAGGCGGGCGGCGGTGGGGGATCGTTTGATCATCGAGTCTGTCTCCTTGCTGTTGGCGCGGGCTCAGAAAATGTAGGCATAGCGCAGTTGCACGCCACGCATCTTCGGCCCGTTCCTGACGCTCAGGTCATGGATATACTGGAACTGGATCTGGTTGGAATCGTTGAGCTGGTGTGTGATCTCGGCGGCAAGCTGGTGGCTGCGCTGACTCGGGGTGGCTGTCTCGCCATTGATTTTCTCGCGCCCGCCCGTTTCGTAGCGATAGCGCATGCCCACATAGGTATCGGGCGTCAGGTTGGTCGAGGCCAGGAACATCAGGCGCATGGACGGCGATTTCTCCAGTTTCTGGCCATAGTAGTTGTCGTTGTCGCCATAAAACTCGAATTCCGCCACGCCTTCAAGGTAGGTTGATTCGCCGACCCCTTTCACGAATGCGAAATCCTGCACGGTGGTCCAGCGATTCTTGCCGGGCGATGCATCGGCGTGCGAACCGTGGTAGCGGCCTGTGGGGAAGGTGATGAAGGGCTCCCAGGCAAACCAGGTGCGGGTCTCTTCATTGTTATAGAACCAGACTGCTGCCCCTGCCTGTATATCGCCCATGCCGGTCATGCGATCATGGGGCGCGCCGGGCACCTTGATGGTATTTCGATAGGCGGGGGCTATCAGCTCATACTGCACAGTAAAGTTGCCCAGCTTGCGAAACGCCATGGGGCGCAGCACCACCGCCTGCACATCCACGGACGGGCCACCCTCGATGCGATCTCCACGGTCATAGAAGCCGTGGCTGCCCAATGCCGCGAAATAGCCGGCAAACACATTTGTCCCCGGAGGTGCAGGGATCCAGTCGCGGGCGCTCGGATCTCCCGCCTGCGCCGTGCCTGCCAGGCCCAGACAGGCGATTGCGGCAAACAGCGCCTTGCGCAGCTTCCCATGATATTGCTTCATGCGGTCTCCTCATTCTTCTGTTTTGGTGTTCTGCATGTCATTTCATGCGGCGCGCTCCGGCTTATCCGCCTGCCATGGCTGGGTAGGCGATACATACGGACTTCTTGTGCAGGTACATGCTGATAACGTCATGCCCATGCTCCCGGCCAATGCCCGACTCTTTGTATCCCCCGAAGGGCATATGGGGGTCGAGCATATTGTGGGTGTTGACCCAGACAGTGCCTGCCTGTATGCACGGGATCAGCCGGTTCACGCGTGCCAGATCATTGCTCCATATGCTGGCGCCCAGTCCGAAACGTGTGTCATTGGCCAGCGCGACAGCCTCTTCTTCCGTGGAGAAGCTGCCTGCAACGACAACGGGTCCAAAGATTTCTTCCTGACTGATGCGTGCTCCTGATGGCGCATCGGCAAATACGGTGGGCCGGACAAAGTAGCCGTCTTGTCCGTCTGCGCTTCCGCCTGCCAGCATGCGCGCACCCTCTTGACGGCCGATATCGATGTAGTCCAGTACACGCTTGCGATGGCGTGCCGACACTAGCGGGCCGATCTGGGTCTGGGGATCGAGCCCCGATCCCAGCCGCATGCCTGATGCCAGGTCTGCCAGCCCTGTTACCACCCGTTCGTAAATTCCTTGCTGCACAAACAGGCGCGAGCCCGCCGTGCATACTTGCCCCTGGTTGAAAAAGATGGCGCCCGCCGCGCCTTGCACTGCCAGATCGATATCGCAATCATCCAGGATCAGCACAGGGGATTTTCCACCCAGCTCCAGCGAGACACGCTTCATGTCATCCATGGCCTGCCGCCCGATCAGCTTGCCCACTTCCGTTGAGCCGGTGAACGCAATCTTGTCGATGCCGGAATGCGCGGCCAACGCTGCACCTGTTACCTCGCCACGCCCTGTGACGACGTTGATCACACCGGGCGGGAAGCCTGCTTCAAGCGCCAGCTCGGCCAGCCGTATCGCGGTCAGCGGCGTTTCTTCGGCCGGCTTCAGGACAACCGTGCAGCCGGTGGCGACTGCGGGAGCGATCTTCCAGATCGCCATCAGCAGCGGAAAATTCCAGGGGATGATGGCGCCCACCACGCCCACAGGTTCGGGCCGGGTGTAGGCGTGATAGTTCACGCCTGGTGGAAAGGGAATGGAGACATTCAGCGTCTCTCCCGAAATCTTGGTGGCCCAGCCGGCCATATAGCGCAGCCATTGCGCGCCCGCGCCTACCTCCAGGCCTTGTGACAGGGCCAGCAGCTTGCCGTTGTTCAGCGTTTCGAGGCGTGCCAGCTCGTCGCCATGCTGCTCGACCAGATCGGCCAGCCTGAGCAGCAGTCTTTCCCTGGCTGCTGGCACAAGGCCGCGCCAGGCTGGGCTCTCAAAAGCGCTTCGCGCTGCGCTTACTGCGGCATCAACCAGCCTCTCGCCCGCCTCGGGCTGCCTGGCAATTTCCCTGCCTGTTGCCGGGTCGTAGACCGGAACGCGGTCGCCGTCGGTTTCTGTGCACGGCTTGCCGCCAATAATCATATGTTCGCGTATGGCGGCCAGCTCCGGGCGCTGCAATTCTGACACGGCTGACATTGACCCACTCCCTCCATTGAGACGGAACCAGAATAGCAATCAGCGCCGCCGAGGTATTGTCATGCCGTGCACAGGGACATGTCTGTTTGCGCACGGCATGACAATACCGCCGTCCGGCATCAGGGTGGAGACGAGCAAGAGGAACAATCAATACTCGGAAGACTTTCCCGTGAGGGCAACGCCTATGCGCAGCATCATATAGGCCAGGCCGTCCAGCATGCGGCCCGGCCAGCGCAGGCGCTGCAGCGACGCCTGTGTCACCTGGCGCGCATTGGATTCGATCTCGTCTTCCAGAACCTGCCGCAGCCGGGCGGCAAAGCCTTCGTCCTGCACATACACATTCGCCTCGCGCGCCAGCAGCAGGCTGAAGGGATCCAGGTTGGAGGAGCCGACCATGGCGCATTGGTCAATGGCGGCCACCTTGGCATGCAGGTAGCTGGCCATATATTCGTGCACCTCTATGTTCGCATCAAGCATCTTGCGATACATATAGCGGCAGGCGCGATACTGCATGGCGTATTCCGAATGCCCCTGCAGCAGCAGCCTTACGCGCACGCCCCGTTTTGCGGCGACAACCAGCGCTTTGCGCAGGCGCCGTCCCGGAAAGAAGTAGGCATTCGCGATAAGCACTTCCCTGTTGGCGCCACCTATCGTTGCCAGGTATACATTTTCTATCGACTGCCTGTGCAGGACGTTGTCGCGCAGCAGCAACGCCGCGCGCATGCCTGGCTCATACACTGGCTGGCGCCTCTTTACACGTGCCTGACGCCAGGCCGTCCAGTTGCGCAGACGCTTGTAGAACAACGCCCAGTCATCGCGCCTGCGCCACGCCATGCGCAGCCACAGCGCTCGCTGGGCTCGCGACACACCGTCCACGATGGGGCCTTCCAGACGTACCGCAAAATCGGAGCGAGGCTGGATTTCGGGTCCATCATCCGGGACATCAACATAGTCATCCAGGATGTTGATGCCGCCAACGAAAGCCACTGTTTCGTCGATCACCGCAGTCTTCCGGTGCAGACGCCGCAGTCGGCGCAGATTGAAGCGCATATTGCGCACGCCGCGGGGCTCGGGCCGATAGATCCGGTACCGCGCACCCATCTGCGCCAACCTGCGCGAGAGTTCGTCCACGAACTCGTTGCTGCCAAAACCATCGATCACGACCCGCAGCTTGACGCCGCGGCGGCCTGCGGCGGCCAGATGATCAAGCACGCGCAGGGCGGTTCTGTCCGTTGAGAATATATAGGTCTCGAGATGCACCTGGATTTCGGCGTCATCAATGGCCTGGCAGAGTGCGGGAAAGAACTCCCCGCCATTGTGCAGCAGTGTGATGCGGTTGCCCTCGGTCCAGTGCAGGCGAGACTCCTTGTCAGCCATTGCTTCCTCGCCAGGCTACAGCCCCATCAGGCCGAGCACCTCACGGCTGACCGGCGCATCTGGGTTGCGCAGCGCCATCAGCACATCGAAATGATTTGTTCCGGGCACCTCCATCAGCGTGACCGGATAGCCGCTGGCCTGCCAGGCCTGGGCATACATCAGGCTCTGGCGCTTGAATTCGGCTGTTTCGTGTTCGCCCCATGCCACCAGCATGGGGCAGCCGCTTGCCGGCAGATGGAACAGCGGGCTGAGCTCCAGCGCGTTCGTCTCGTCCAGGCGCGCCCATTCATTGACATGGGTATGAACCAGCGGCCGCAGGTCGAACAGGCCGCTGAAGGAGCTGGCGCTTTGTACGATGTCTTCGGGCACGCCCATGGGGCCTTGCCATCCGCTGGCCAGCAGCATGCCCGCCAGATGCCCGCCGGCGGAACTGCCGCTCACATGAATACGGTCGCGGCTGCCGTTGTGCGCGTCAATATGGCGCCACACCCAGGCCAGCGCCCGACGGCACTGATCGACGATGTGCATCAGGCTCGCGGCCGGCGCCAGCGAATAATTGACCACGACAACCGTGGCGCCCGCCCGCACGAACATAGGGGCCAGGAAGGAGGAATCGTCCTTGGACAGCGCCCGCCAATAGCCGCCGTGAATGAACAGATATACAGGTGCGTCCGGACTGCTTGCGGGGAAGATATCCAGTGTTTCGTCCGGATGGCTGCCATAAGGGACCGACAGCAGGCCGTCCAGCTGCTCTCGGGCCAGAATGCTTTGCTGTGTGTAGTCCTGAATCAGTGAAGCGCTGTCGGGAACCGACGCCCTCGCGTTGTACTGCCTGTCGAGCGCTTGCGGATCGTATCCCAAGGGGTTGTAGTCGAGATCCATCAGGGCAGTTCCATTTCCGCGAACAGGGGGGCGTGGTCAGAAATCTGTCGCCAGGGCAGGCCATGCAGCACGCGTGCCTTGCGTACGGCGAAGCCGCGCTGATAGATGCGATCCAGGCGCAGCCAGGGAAAGGCTGCCGGGAAAGTGCGGGGCGGCGGCGTCAGGCGTGCCGCGCCATTGTTGCCCAGCTCATGCACCTTCTGCGCCAGCGGCCTGGGCGAAGGCAGGTTGAGCAGGCTGCTGCGCAGGCGCGCGACCGAGTGGCGCAGCAGCCTGGGGGAATCGTCCTGGGGTGCAATTGCAAACACCTCATACAGGCCCAGTTGCTGCACGAACAGCGGTGCAAGCCTGTTGTGCCAGTCGTTGAAATCGCCCGCGATAAGCATGGGTTCATCGTTGGGGACCAGCCGCTTGATCCGCTCCACCAGCGCGGCTACCTGGCGCGAGCGGCTGCCCGCGAACAGGCCCAGGTGCACGACCAGGCAATGCACCGGGACATCGTCGATCCCGACCACCGCGTGCAGCAGGCCGCGCTGCTCCAGCTTGTGATCGGAGATGTCCTGGTTTTCGTGCTGAATGATGGGATATCGCGACAGCAGGGCGTTGCCGTGGTCGGTATGGGTGCGTACGGCATTGCAGCCGTATGCGCAATCCATGCGCAGGGCCGCGCCCAGCGATTCGTGCTGGGCGTTCAGGCTGACACGCTGTTCGTTGCGGCCCTGGATTTCCTGCAGGAACAACAGGTCAGGGCGCAGGCCATACAGGCCCAGGCGCAAGTCGGAAAAAGATTCACGGGCTCCCGTGGCTGAGCGCCCCTTGTGAATGTTATAGCTGACGACCCTGATGACGGACACTCAAGTCCCCCGTTGTTCTGACCCCTTTACTTTACATCCGTATTGCGCAGCCGGATATGCAGCTCGCGCAATTGCTTCTCGTCGACGGCGGACGGCGCCTGGGTGAGCAGGCACTGCGCGCGCTGGGTCTTGGGGAAAGCGATAACGTCACGGATGGATTCCGCACCGGTCATAAGGGTGACCAGGCGATCCAGGCCGAAGGCCAGGCCGCCATGCGGCGGAGCGCCGTATTGCAACGCGTCAAGCAGAAAGCCGAATTTCAGGCGGGCTTCTTCCTCACCGATGTTCAGTGCCTTGAATACCTTGCGCTGCACGTCGGCGCGATGGATACGCTCTGAACCGCCACCCAGCTCCCAGCCATTCAGCACCATGTCATAGGCCTTGGCAATGGCCTTGCCAGGGTCGCTTTCGAGCAGATCCTCATGGCCATCCTTGGGGCTGGTGAAGGGGTGGTGAGCGGCAAAATAGCGACCTTCCTCTTCGTCATATTCGAACATCGGGAAGTCCACCACCCACAGTGGCTGCCAGCCCGCCTCGAACAGGCCATTTTCCTTGCCGAATTCGCTGTGGCCGATCTTGACGCGCAGCGCGCCGATGGCGTCATTCACGACCTTGGCCTTGTCCGCGCCGAAGAAAATCAGGTCGCCGCTCTGTGCGCCGGTGCGCTCGATCAGCTTTTTCAGGGCTTCGGTGTGGATATTCTTGACGATGGGAGACTGCAGGCCTTCAGGAATGGCGGCAGCGTCATTGACCTTGATGTAGGCAAGGCCGCGCGCACCGTAGATCGCAACAAACTTCGTGTAGTTGTCGATCTCGCTGCGGGGCATGCTGGCGCCGCCCGGCACGCGCAGTGCCACGACACGGCTGGCCGGATCATTCGCGGGTGCCGAGAACACCTTGAAATCCACATCCTGCATCAGGTCGCCCACGTCGACGAACTGGAGCTTGACGCGAAGGTCAGGCTTGTCGGAGCCATAGCGCTGCATGGCGTCGGCCCAGGTCATGATGGGGAAGGGGCTGGGCAGCTCGGTATTGTGCGCCTTGGCAAACACCTGGCGGATCATGCCCTCGAAGATCTCGCGGATCTCGACTTCGTTCAGGAAGGATGTCTCGCAGTCGATCTGCGTGAACTCCGGCTGACGGTCGGCGCGCAGATCTTCGTCACGGAAGCATTTCGTGATCTGGTAGTAGCGGTCGAAGCCCGACACCATCAGCATCTGCTTGAACAGCTGGGGCGACTGGGGCAGGGCGTAGAATTCGCCGGCATTGACGCGCGAAGGCACCAGGTAGTCGCGCGCGCCTTCGGGCGTGCTCTTGGTCAGCATCGGGGTTTCGATGTCCACGAAGCCGAGTTCGTCCAGATACTTGCGCACTTCCATGGTTACGCGGTAGCGCAGCATCAGGTTGTTCTGCATCTGCGGGCGGCGCAGGTCCAGCACCCGGTGCGTCAGGCGCGTGGTTTCCGACAGGTTATCGTCGTCAAGCTGGAAGGGCGGCGTGACCGAAGGGTTCAGTACCTGGATTTCACGGCACAGCACCTCGATTTCACCCGAGGCAAGCTCAGGGTTGGTCGTGCCTTCGGGGCGCAGACGGACCAGGCCGGTGACACGCACGCAGAATTCATTGCGGATGCTCTCGGCGGTGGCGAAAGCCTGCTCATTGTCCGGATCGACCACGATCTGGGCCAGGCCTGCACGGTCGCGCAGGTCGATGAAAATGACGCCCCCGTGGTCGCGGCGGCGATGAACCCAGCCAAACAAGGTAACTGTCTGGTCAAGGTATTGTTTACTGACCTCGCCGGTATAGCAGGTACGCATCGAGGATAACTCCGTAGTGAAATTCTTGGGTGTGCGGGGCGCTTGCGCGCGGGGGCGTCAGGTTGAGGTCGCTGTTCCGCCTGAGGAAGCGGTCGAGGACGACGAAGAGGATGAGGCAGCCGAGGATGAAGACTGGCCCGCTGCCGGGGCGCCGGCCGATGAATTGGCGCTTGATGCCGTGCTGGATCCTGAGCCGCTCGCCGAAGCGCCATTGTTGCGGAAATCGGTGACATACCAGCCCGAGCCCTTGAGCTGGAAGCCAGCGGCAGTCACTTGCTTGGCGTAGGTGCTCTGCCCACATTCGGGGCAGACGGTAAGTACAGGGTCAGACATTTTCTGCAGGACATCCTGGGCATGGCCACAGGCGCTGCACTTGTAAGCATAGATAGGCACGGCAGAAATCCCGAAAGAGTTCTTGATGATACGCGCCTGAGACCGCCTACCCTGCGTTGGAACGGGAAAACGCGGTGAGGCGCAAAAACGATAATTTTAGCCTTTTTTGCCGGGAACCATATGGCGCCGCTCCCGGCACGGGGCCATTCCCGGAGAATGGGGGCGGGAAGCGGCTTATGCAAGACGCCTTCCTGCCCTGCGCGGCCGTGATCCGGCCTGCTGCCGGCTGCCTAGAACGATTTGGGCAGCATGAACATCCCGGCGGCGACCAGGGTGGGAACCGCCGCTGAACCCAGCAGCTTGAGCGGGGAAATGGCGCCGTCCGGAAAGCAGCCTTTCAGAATCGCAAAACCGGCGGGGTTGGGGGCGTTTGCAATCACAGTCAGGCCGCCGCCGGTGACAGCCCCCGCCACCAGCATGTAGCGCCAGGCTTCATCTGTGCCTGTGACCAGCGAACCCAGGTAGGTCAGGGCGGCGTTGTCGGTGATGGCCGTCAGCGCGGTCGCGCCCCAGTACAGGACGACGGGCGACAGGCCCGCGAGCAGATCCTGCAGCCACCATTGCTGCAATCCGCCCAGCAGCACCAGCCCAGCCAGGAAAAAGCCCACCATCAAACCCTCGCGTATCAGCAGCGGGTTCTGGTGGCGCGAGTATGCATGGGCATAGCCTATGAACAGCATCAGGAAGCCCAGAAAGAGTATGGGATGGTGCGCGGACAGCACCACACCCACCAGAAAGGCTAAATGGATGGCAATGACGACGAAGGGCACGGGCGGGCGCGCCGTCGGCTGCTCATCGCGCCCGATGTCCCCGTTGAGCAGATGCTTGCGGCAGATAATGGTGAGAAGCCCCGCATTAATGCAAACCGCCACGGCGGCGCGCCAGCCAAAATGCGTGGCCATGTAGGCGGTGTCCCAGTTGAAGGTATGCGCCACCATCAGCACGGGAGGCGCCGCATAGGCTGTCAGGACGCCGCCGATGGAAATATTCACAAAGAGCACACCCAGGGTCAGGTACTTGAACCCTGCCTGGCCCGGCCGGCTGAAATAGGCATCGCGCAACAGTAGCGCCGCCAGCGTCATGGCCGCAGGTTCGGTGATGAAAGAGCCCGACAGCGGCACGAACGACATGGTGACAAAATACATGGCCAGTTCGCGGCGCAGCGGAAGAATGCGTGCCAGCCCGCGCACCAGCAGGCTTACCAGCTCGAGAATGGGGCGGCTGGCTGCGATGACCATGATCGCGAAAACGAAGGCCGGCTCGGTGAAGTTGCGTGTATCCACATATTCGACCATGGTGTCCATGCCGGCCAGCAGCGCCATGCATGCCAGCAGCACACAGGCCCAGACGCCGAACACGGCCTCGACCTCGGACAGCAGGTGCCACAGCCCGGCATGCGGGCCATTCCTGTGGGCCAGCCTCGCAAAGACAGGCACCGAGAAGGTGTGGACGATCGCCACCGCAAACAGCGCGGTGGCAAGGTATTCCAGAAAACTGCTCATTTCATCCCCTCGCAGTCATGCAGACGGTCGTTGTTGATTATTCCCGGGACCCGCCGCGGCGGGCGCTTGCGTCATACCGGCAGCACGGTTCCAGCCAGCGCGGCCACCAGCAGCATCACGCCGACCGCCATATTGGCGCGAAACAGCATGAAACTGCGGTCGGGCCGGTTGACGCTGAACACGCGCATCTGCCAGACAAAATGCGCGGCGATGGCCGCTATCACCAGGAAGTAAGGCCAGGCCATGCCCATGCTCGCGCCGCCATATACCCACAGCGCGATGGTGGCAATATAGAACCCGCTGATCCAGGCCCGTCCATTGTCGCCAAAACGCATTGCCGTCGAATGCAGCCCGAGCTTGAGATCGTCGCGCACATCGACGTAACCGTAGATGGAGTCATAGCCGACCTGCCAAAGCACCGCGCCCAGCCACATCGCGATCGCGCCGGGAGGAACGACGTTCTGCGTGTCCGACCAGGCCATCAGCATGCCCCAGTTGAACCCGATGCCGAGCACGACCTGCGGCCAGTAGGTAAAGCGCTTGCACAGCGGATAGATGATGACGATGGGCACGAGCGCGACAGCCAGCCAGCGGCTGTACTCGTTGATCCAGAAGAGCAGCAGGGCGCAGACCGCCAGCTGGCCGAATACAAACCACAGCGCGTTGCGCAGCGTCAGCTGCCCGCTGGTCAGCGGACGGAACCGCGTGCGCTCCACCTGGTGGTCGAAGTCGCGGTCGAAAATGTCGTTGAAGCAGCAGCCTATTCCGCGCATGATGAGCGCGCCCAGCGAAAAAATGAAAATGCGCAGCAGTGTCGGCCAGCCGTCGGCGGCCTGTACCAGCGCGGCCAGGCAGGGCAGAAGCGTCAGCCATGTGCCTACCGGGCGATCCAGGCGGCAAAGGCGGGCGTAAGGGCCCCATGAGCGGGGCAGCCAGCGCTCCACCCAGTCGTCCGGACGCATGTCGGACAGATCGGGCAGACGCTGCGCGGATGTTTGCGTTGATTGCGGGTTGGGGTCTTGTGCGGCAGGTGTCATTGCAAATAATGGGCGGGGGGCATTTGCCCCCCGCCATACATCAGCTTTCCTTGATGAGCTGGCCAAGTATGGCGATGCCTTCGCGGATTCTTTCCTCTGATACGGTTACAAAGCTCAGGCGCATGGTGTTGGCATGCATTTCAGCGCCTGCGTAGAAGGATGAGCCCGGCACAAAGGCCACATTGCGCTGGATGGCGCGGCTCAGCAGCTCGGTGCCATCGATATGCGCGGGCAGCGTGACCCAGATGAACATGCCGCCTTCGGGACGCGTCCAGGATACAGTGTCGGGAAATTCCTTTTCCATGGCGTCGAGCATATAGCCGCACTGCTCTTTGTAGAGCTGGCGCACGACCGGCAGGTGCTCGGCCAGGAAGCCGTCTTTGATCGCTTCGTACACAGCCATCTGGGTGAGGGTGGCTGTGTGCAGGTCAGTGGCCTGCTTGATCTGCACAAGCTTGGCGATGATGGGGCGCGGGGCCACGATGTAGCCCAGGCGCAGGCCAGGAGCCAGCACCTTGGAAAACGTTCCCAGGCGGATCACGGTGGCGCCCGCCTTGCGGCCCAGGCCCAGCAGCCCTGGCTGCGGCTCGCCGGCATAGCGCAGCTCGCCATAAGGGTCGTCTTCAATAATGGGAACCTGCAGCGCTGCACAGCGTTCGACCAGCGCCTGGCGCCGGGACAGGCTCAGCGTCAGGCCTGTCGGGTTCTGGAAATTGGGCAGCGCATAGATAAACCGCGCCCCGGCCGCGCGTTCGGCGGTCAGACCTTCGGGAATCATCCCCCCTGCGTCGGTAGGCACCGACTCGTAGACCGGGGAGAACATCGAGAACGACTGCAGGGCGCCCAGGTAGCTGGGCGCCTCGACCAGCACCTTGCTGCCCGCATCAATGAACAGCTTGCCGAGCATATCAAGCGCCTGCTGTGATCCAGAGACGATCAACACCTCGTCGGGCGAGATGTCGTCGGCGCCGGTGCGCTTGAGGTCTTGCGCCACCCAGGCGCGCAGGGGAGCATAGCCTTCGGTGGGGCCATACTGCAGGGCCGACTGGGGCGATTGCTCCAGCACACGGTCAAAGGCCAGGCGAAGGGAGGCGACAGGAAAGCCTTTCGGAGAGGGCAAGCCGCCCGCAAAGGAAATGACTTCAGGGCGCTCCGTGACTTTCAGGATTTCCCGGATGGTCGAGCTGGTAAGTTGCTGCGCGCGTTGCGAAAAGGTGTAGGGTAAAGAATAGGAATCCATAGAAAGGCCAGTGTGCCATGAAAGAGCAAGTCGAAGCTGCTAGATTACCGCAACTCGTAAGGGATTGCAGCGCGCGGCGGCTCGCGCGCGCTCAGCCGGCGGTGTCGTGCGGTTCGGTGTGGCGGCGTCGGTCGCGGCGTACGCTGCGCACCAGCCACCAGAACAGGGTCAGCGAGCAGGCCAGGCCTCCCGCAAAGAGGGCCAGGACAATCCATTGGCCAGTGCTCATGTGGAACTCCTTCCAGATTCCAGGCGGATAGGGAGATTGTAGGTCAAGGGCCGTCGGGGGGCGGGCAAGCCCCACGTGGACGGCGCGCCGGCTTCGGTTTAATCTTGTCATTCAAGTAAATAGATGCCCGGATCGTTGGCCGGGGCACTTGCAAAAAACGGAGGCTCGCCATGCAGAACCAGAATCAGAATCCATTCGTGCTTCCCGGGCTAGGCCAGAGCGGTGACATGGCGTCCAACCCGCTGATCGCCAGCATGGAAATGATGCGCCAGGCCTGGCAGGGGCTGGCAGGGGCGGGCGGTCTCGAGTCCCATCTCGGCATGCCCATGTCGGTCGAAGACCTTGACCGTCGCATCAGCGACCTGCGGGCCGTCGAGAACTGGCTGCGCTTGAACCTGTCCATGCTGACCAGCACCATCCAGGGCCTGGAGGTCCAGCGCTCCACCATCGCCACGCTCAAATCGTTCATGGGCGGCGCCGAAACGCCTTCGCCGAATGCCTTTGAGGCGCTCTGGGGCAAGGGAGCCGCCGCACAGGGCAAGAAAGCGGGTAGCGGGCAAGGTACTGGCCCTGGCGAAGCCGCGCCTGCGGCGGGTGGCGATGCCCCGAAGCAGGCAACGCCCGGCGCGGAGGGCGCCCAGGCTGGCGGCGACAGCGCAGCCGGCGCCGTGCCCGGAATGTCGCCAGATGTGGCGGCCCAGGCTCTGGCCGCCTCGCAGAACTGGTGGAACATGGTGCAGCAGCAATTCGACAACCTTGCCGCCGCCACCGCGGCCACGCTTCAGGCGGCAGAGGCCGTGCCCCCGGGCGGCACGGCTGCGGCGGAAACCACTCTGGGCAAAAAGACGCCGAAGGCAGCCAGCGCAGCCCCCAGGACGGCGCGCAAGGCCGCCGCACGCAAGGCGCCGGCCCGCAAAACCACGGCAGCGCGCAAGGGATCCCGCAAGACCGATCCGCAGGCTTAGCGTGCCCGTCCTCCGGCCCGAGCGGGCGGGCAATGAGGACAAGGGACCGGAAACAAAGCTTTGCGTCTGGAAGCCTGGCTGTCATGCACGAAAGCACATGCGCTGTGTATGATCTAGGCTTCCCCATAAAAAGCTTTTAGGTTTCCATGCTGAACATCGTCATCCTGGCTGCCGGCCTCGGCAAGCGCATGCAGTCCGACCTGCCCAAGGTCCTGCACCCCCTGGCGGGCAAGCCCATGCTGGCCCACGTACTGGATAACGCGCGCGAACTGAATCCTGACCGTATTATTGTCGTGGTCGGCCACGGTGCCGATCGCGTGCGTGAAGCCTTTGCTGACTGTCCGGAAATTGCCTTTGCGCTGCAAAGCCCCCAACAGGGCACAGGCCACGCCGTCCAGCAGGCTGTTCCCTATTTGGTGGAAGGCGGTGACGACGATGTCACGCTCGTCCTGTATGGTGATGTGCCCCTGGTGCAGCCCGGAACCCTGCGAGGGCTGCTTGATGCCCGTGCCGGCGGCATGGCTGTGCTGACCGAGGTGCTGCAGGACGCCACCGGCTATGGCCGCATCGTGCGCAATGATCGCGGCGAGGTGGAACGTATCGTCGAACATAAAGACGCCACTGCGCAAGAACAGCGCATCAATGAGGTCAACACTGGCATCCTGACCGCGCCCACCGCCCGTCTCAAAGACTGGCTTGCCCGCATCGACAACAACAATGCACAGGGCGAGTATTACCTGACCGACATCGTGGGCCTGTCTGTTGCCGATGGCGTGCCGGTTCATGCCGCCCAGCCAGGCGCCTCCTGGGAAACGCTGGGTGTGAACAGCCGTGTCCAGCAGGCCCAGCTCGAGCGGCTCTGGCAGGCCGAGCAGGCCCGCCGCCTGCTTGAACAGGGTGTTACGCTGGCCGATCCGGCCCGCTTTGACCTGCGCGGTTCCCTCACCTGCGGCCGGGATGTTTTCATCGACGTCGGCTGCGTCTTCGAGGGCAAGGTTGAGCTGGCGGATGGCGTGCGCATTGGCCCGCACTGCGTCATTCGCGATGCAGTCATTGGGCAGGCCACACAGATCGAGGCATTCAGCCATGTGCAGCAGGCCCGTGTTGGCCAGGATGCCCGCATAGGCCCATACGCCCGCCTTCGTCCCGGCGCGGATGTCGGCGCCAGCGCTCACGTGGGCAATTTCGTCGAGATCAAGAAAAGCGTTCTGGGCGAAGGTTCCAAGGCCAATCATCTGGCCTATATCGGTGATGCGCAAATCGGTGCGCGCGTGAACATCGGCGCGGGCACCATCACCTGCAACTATGACGGCGTCAACAAATTCCTTACCGTCATTGAAGATGACGCCTTTATCGGTTCAGACACCCAGCTTGTCGCGCCCGTCAAGGTAGGCAAGGGCGCCACGCTGGGGGCCGGCACGACCCTGACCAAGGATGCGCCTGCCGGGCAGCTCACCATTTCCCGTCCTGCGCAGAAAACCATCGAAGGCTGGAGCCGTCCCGTCAAGAAATCCTGAAGTGATTGACCACGATATACTCCATCTGAATTCCGATGAAGCGGCAAGCCGGTCGGAGCAGTCCGGCAGCCGCGGGCATGCACGCAGTTCCGATTCAGGCGCTGCCGCCTCGCTGGATGGTCGTGCCGTGAACACAGCGCCGGAGCCGCGTGACAGGCAGGGCAGGAAAAAAGGACCGCAGTCCTCGCACTGCCTGCCTGACGGGCTGGAGATTCCGCGACGCCATTGGGCGGCTGCCACCCTGCTGCTGGCGTTGACCGTCACTGTGCTCGATGCCTCCATGGTCAACGTGGCCTTGCCGGAAATCGCCCGCGTTCTGGACATTGACCCGGCACGCGTCGTGTGGGTGGTCATCGCCTACAGCCTTGTCGTGGTTGTATCGCTGCTGCCGCTGTCCGCCGTGGCCGAACGCATAGGCTTCCGGCGCATGTTCGCCCTGGGCATGTCGCTGTTCCTGGTGTCCTCGCTTGCCTCCGCCGCAGCCACCTCGCTGGCCTGGCTGATCGGTTCGCGCATGGCCCAGGGGCTGAGTTCCGCCATGCTCATGTGCCTGTTCGGCGGCCTGGTCCGCAACATCTACCCGCTCAACAGGCTGGCCTTGGGCATCAGCCTGAATGCCATGGTCGTGGGCGTCATGTCAGTGCTCGGTCCCACCATAGGGGCTTTTATCGTCGCCGCCTCGTCCTGGCACTGGATCTTCCTGGTCAACGTGCCGATCTGTGTGGTTGCTTTCTTCGGTGTGCGCCAGTTGCCTGACGTGCCGCGCAACGCCGGCCGTTTCGACTGGGTTGCATGCCTGCTGAGCATCCCGTTTTTCGGGCTGACCATCGCGGGGCTGGATGCACTGGTAAGCGCCCCCGCGCTAGCGGCATTGTGCCTGGTCGGGGCGGCCCTGGCCGGATGGGCGCTGGTGCGGCGTTCGCGCGGCCAGACGGCACCCATTGTGCCTGTAGACCTGTTGCGGATTACGCCCATTGCCTACGCGGTCGGAGCTTCCGGCTTTTCCTTTGCCGCCCAGATGGCGGCATTTGTTTCCCTGCCGTTCTATTTCAAGCAGACCATGCTTTATTCCTATGCGGATGTCGGTCTGCTGCTGGGCGCCTGGTCTGTGGGGGTGGCGGTGATGGCGCCTGTTGCGGGCTATATGTCCGGCAGGTTCTCCGTGGCGGTGCTGTGCGGCATCGGCGCCGCAGCCATGGCGCTGGGCATTTTCCTGCTCTTGCTTCTGCCGCCGGATGTTATCTTCATGTGGCCTATGCTTGCCATGCTGCTGGGCGGCGTGGGCTTCGGCTTTTTCCAGACACCCAACAACCGGGCGCTGCTCGCTGGCGCACCCCGCAACCGCAGCGGCGCCGCGGGGGCCATGCAGGCGACAACCCGGGTTTTTGGCCAGAGCTTTGGCACCGCCCTGGTTGGTGTGGCCTTTACCCTGAGCCAGAATCATGGTGTCGCCATGGGTGTCTCGGTATCCATTGTCTGCGCGCTGGCAGCCATGGCCATCAACATTGCGCGCTACTTCAGCCCCGTCGCTGACCTTGATCTGTAAGGCCAGCCGCACATCAGGAGCATGCCCATCAACCCCAACCTCACCCGCTCCCCGATGCCATGAACATACTTCAGCTGAATTTTGAACGCGGCTGGCGCGGCGGCGAACGCCAGACACTGTTGACCATGATGCAGCTGCGCTCGGCCGGACACGAGGTAGCACTGCTGGCTCGCAAAGGCGGGGAACTGGCCGAGCAGGCCATAAAAGCCGGCTTTATGGTGCATGCCGTCGCCGCGGTTCCCGGCGTTTTCGCATACCTGTTGCGGCATGGCCGTGATTACGACATCCTGCACGCACAGACCGCCAATATGGTGACTTGGCTTTCCCTGCTCAGGGGGCGTCTAGGCGCTTGCGTGTTCACGCGGCGCACCGCCTTTCCTATTGCGCGCAAACGCGAACAGCGTACCGGCTGGAAGTGGCGGCATGTGGACGCGCTTGTGGCTATCAGTGAAGCCGCTGCTGCGGAGCCGCGCCGGCTGGGCCTTGATGTGCGCGTTATTCCCAGCGCCGTCGAGTTTCGCCCCTTGAACCACGATCGTCTCAAGTCTTTCATCGAGGAACACGCGCTGCATGGCCGCCGCGTACTGGCCACCGCTGCCGCGCTTACCCGCGAGAAAGACCCTTGCACGCTGCTGCGCGCCGTGCACTGCCTTCGGCAGACGCGCGACGACTTCGTATTCCTGCATCTGGGCGCCGGTGGCGATGCGCAAGCCGAGGCCCAGGCCTTGCACCAGAAGCTTGGGCTCGGAGATCGCTATGTATTCGCCGGATTCCAGCCGGGCGTCGAGGATCTTTATCGCATCATGGACGTGTTTGTGCTGGCCTCGCGCCATGAAGCATTGGGTACCAGCGTGCTGGACGCCTTTCTGTATGGCGTGCCCGTGGTCGCCACCAATACGGGCGGGCTGGCGCAGACGCTGGCCGAAGGGCGCGGCCTGCTGTGCGAGGTCGGTGACGACGCCGCCATGGCTGATGCCATGAACCGGCTGCTTTCAGACAAGGTCCTGAAGGCTGACATGACGGAGAAAGCGCGGGACTACGTGCGGCGCGAGCATGATCCGGCCGTCATGGCGGCACGGTATATCGATGTCTACGAGCAGGTCCGGGGAGCGAGACATGGCCGCGCAAGGGTCTAGGGTTCGGTCGCACCGGCCGCCGGGCGCGTAAGTTGCGGTTGCAGCCTGAAGCGTGGAGCACGCATGCCGGGCGCCGTGCTAATTGGCTGCGATTACCGAGCGTGTCTCGAACTTCGCCCGATTGATCGAGAAGAACGTCCTTATATTGCGTACATTCGCCTGCGACGTGAATACCTGGTGCGCCATCGCGTGATAGGCCGGCATATCACGCAGCTGGGCAATCACGATGAAGTCGGGGCCGGGTGAAACGCGATAGCACTGCAGCACCTCAGGCACGCCGACAATGCTCGCCTCGAACGCTTCATAAGCCTCGCTCGTCTGTATGTCCAGCGTGATTTCGATAATTGCCGTCAGGCTGCTGCCCACCTTTTCCGGGTTGACCAGCGCCACCTGCTTGTGGATGATGCCTTCGTCTACGAGGCGTCGGACCCTACGCAGGCAGGTTGGGGCCGACGCATGCACACGCCGCGCCAGTTCCTGGTTGGTCTGGGAACTGTCTGTCTGCAATTGTTCCAGAATGCGTCGATCCAGGTCGTCTAGCTGGGGAATATCAGGGGAATCTGACATTATGATAAATAATAATGATTGAAATGAAATAAAATTTCAATGAATCATGTGACAGAAATAAAATAACATAATAGGCCTAAATAAGAAATCAAATTTCTTGGTCTTCCGCGCACAATACCAGCGTTTTCAACATTTTCGCTGGAGCACGCTTATGTGCGGTATCGTCGGCGCCGTTGCGCAACGTGACATCACTCCCATTCTTCTCGAAGGCCTCAAGCGCCTGGAGTATCGTGGCTACGATTCCTGCGGTGTCGCAGTGCATGCTGATGGCAAGCTGCGCCGCGCACGGAGCACCCATCGCGTCGCCGAGCTGCAAGACCAGGTCGCACAGGAAGGCATTCAGGGCTTCACCGGCATTGCTCACACCCGCTGGGCCACCCATGGTGCGCCAGCCACCCATAACGCCCATCCGCATTTTTCGGGCCAGGGCAAGGGTGAGGCCCGGATAGCGCTCGTGCACAATGGCATCATCGAGAATCACGATGAGCTGCGCGCAGAACTGCAGGCGGCCGGTTACGTGTTTACCAGCCAGACCGACACCGAAGTCATCGCCCACCTTGTTGACCACCTCTACAGCGGCGACCTCTTCGAGGCTGTGCAGCAGGCCACGCGCCGCCTGACAGGCGCCTACGCCATCGCCGTCTTCTGCCGCGATGAGCCGCATCGCGTCGTGGGCGCGCGCCATGGTTCGCCCCTGGTCGTAGGCCGCGGCGAGAACGAAAACTTCCTTGCCTCTGACGCGCTTGCCTTGGCTGGCACCACCGACCAGATCATCTATCTTGAAGATGGCGACGTGGTTGACCTTCAGCTTGGCCGCGTCTGGATCCTCGATTCCGCCGGCCAGCCGGTCGAGCGCGCAGTGCACACGGTGCAGGCGCACACCGGCGCGGCCGAGCTCGGCCCTTACCGCCACTACATGCAGAAGGAAATCTTCGAACAGCCTCGCGCCGTCGGCGATACCCTGCAGAACATCGAAAGCGTCAACCCCGAACTCTTCGGCGACGGGGCCTACAAAGTATTCCAGGACATCGACAACGTCCTCATCCTGGCATGCGGAACCAGTTACTACGCCGGCCTGACTGCACGCTACTGGATCGAATCCATTGCCAAGATCCCCGTCAATGTCGAGATCGCCAGCGAGTACCGCTACCGCGACAGCGTGCCCAATCCGCGCACGCTTGTTGTCACCATTTCCCAGTCAGGCGAAACAGCCGACACCCTGGCCGCGCTCAAGCACGCCCGCAGCCTCGGCATGGAAAACACGCTGACCATATGCAATGTGTCCACCAGCGCCATGGTGCGCGAGTGCAAGCTTAACTACATCACCCGCGCGGGCGTGGAAATCGGTGTCGCATCAACCAAGGCATTCACCACCCAGCTGACCGGCCTGTTCCTGCTCACCATGGCGCTGGCGCAGACCAAGGGCCACCTGAGCGACGAGCAGGAAGAATCCATGCTCAAGTCCCTGCGCCACCTGCCCGTCGCCATTGGCGCGGTGCTTGCGCTCGAACCCCAGATCATGGCCTGGGCCGACCGCTTCGCCAGCAAGGAAAATGCGCTATTCCTCGGTCGCGGCATGCATTACCCCATCGCTCTGGAAGGCGCGCTCAAGCTCAAGGAAATCAGCTACATCCACGCCGAAGCCTATCCCGCCGGCGAGCTCAAGCACGGCCCCCTGGCGCTGGTCACGGAAGCCATGCCTGTCGTCACCATCGCCCCGCGCGACGAACTGCTGGAAAAGCTCAAGTCCAACATGCAGGAAGTCCACGCACGCGGCGGCGAACTCTACGTCTTTGCCGATGCCGATACGAAGATCACCAACAGCGAAGGCATCCACGTCATCCGCATGCCCGAACATTACGGCAAACTCTCGCCCATCCTGCACACCATCCCGCTGCAACTGCTCGCGTATCACACCGCATGCGCGAGAGGAACGGATGTGGACAAGCCCAGGAATCTGGCCAAGAGTGTGACGGTGGAGTAGGGATGTCCTTTGTTTTCTTTATGAAGAGGAGAAATAAAGTCTGTCGAAAGGGAATAAAGTCTGTCGATCGCTTATTTCTCCTAATTTCTTCTAATTTTCAATTAATTCCGCCGATAGTTAGCCTAAATATTACTCCGATACCAGGCGTCGTAGGCATGTCGATTGACCACATTCTTGTGTACAGGCTCACCGGTTAGGATATTCGTGAAGACCAGTAATCCCATTGGTTCCGGGTCCATGCGCATACGGATGAATTTATCGGCTAGGTGCAGTGAAGCAAGCGTCTGTGCTGCTTGTACGTTGCCCAGCCTCAAGGCAAGTTCGTACCACTCCTTGGCCCGAATCAAGTCGTCTGGAATGAGTGCCCAAGCATTGTGCGATCGCGCAGCCACGTGATCAGCCAGTTCCTTGGCGACCTGCGCGCGCAGCGCATTCTCGGTGGATTCAACTAGTACCAGTTTGAGCTGCTCTTTAAGGTGCCTGAGCCTGGACGGTGTAGCGTCATCGTCCAGGGCGTACACCAGCATGAAGAAGTCATCCTCAAAGAAACTATCTAATGCTTCGGGCGGTTCAAAGGCGCCGTTGAAATCGCAGGTGATGGGATCCGGGAGCACATCGTCTTCATGTGTGTGCGTCATGTTTGTTTTTTTCATGTCCGTATCCTTAGTCGCCTTCCAGTGTGCTGGCGCAGCGTGGACACAATGTCACGAGATATCCACTGGAATAGCCTTTTGCGCCAACTGCACCGCAGCGCTCGCAGCAGTCGTTGCTAGCTAATTCCGCTTGCCCGACTGAATTTCGAATCGCCTGCTTGATGTCTGCTGGCGCGCCATGAATCTCATAGTAAAAACGCAGGCCTCCAAACTTCTCTTTGACCTCGTGCAGGTGGAACCTGGCGGAGGGTGCTTGGCGCAAGAGCGTATCGATACGCGCGCACAGTACCGTCACAAGGTGCGTCCAGCCAGCGCCAATCTGTAGTCCCCAGGGGAGGGGCTCGTTCGTAAACAGTCTGGGGTAGCGAGTAGATAGTGCATCCAGACCTGATCGATCATCAGGGTTGATGATGTTGGGTTTGGTAAGCGCTCTGACAAAGGCATCCCAGGTCGCGTCGTGCTCATCTGTTTGGGAAGCCTGCCTGCCGCTTGTGTCCTGAGCAGGATGAAGGTTTTGCTGCGCATTGACAGGTGTGGATTTTTTGTTCATGGCCTGTTTCTCCTGTGAAAAATGGCTGTGACGCGTGCCACAGGGTTGTAGGTTCGTTGCGGAGTTGCCCAAAAAGGACTAAGCCCCGCACGATGGCGGGGCTTAGTGGTAGAGGCGAAGGGGCAGTCTCTAGGACGCATCATCTGTATCCGGTGAGGACAGCAATAGCCGACGCAGGAAGTGCTGCGTAGGTTGTAGGTTCGTTGCGGAGTTGCTCAAAAAGGACCAAGCCCCGCACGATGGCGGGGCTGGATAGTATGAGCAAATCGTTAGATCTGTGTAGTGCATGTTCCTTCTTCCGAGGAAATAAGCGTGCTCACAATGACTACTGTCTTAGGGCGTCGCACAGGAAGAAAACAGATAGTTTCTTCAAGCGTATGTACATAGCCTATCAAAGAAAATGGATTCTGACCAAGACTTAAATCGCGAAAGTAATGACTTTTACAATGAACCGCAATGAACCTACCACTATGCTGGGTGAGGCCCACTCAGGCATGATATTGAGAGCCATTATTTGCTTAGGCTAAAGCGGGGATATGAGAGGTGGTCGCAACGGTGCTGGCTGTGCTGGTTGAAAGTTTTTATACCAGCATAGAGAATCCGAAACTAGAATGGCTACTCTTCGCCAATTAGTGTGATCACCATAGTGAAGAGGTGCTTCATGTACAAGGACGTTCAATTTACACGTCGGGAGCTGTTTGATAAGGTTTGGGAAACACCACTTACACGCCTTGCTCGAACAATAGGTGTGTCAGATGTGGCGTTGGCAAAGGCCTGCCGTCGAGCAATGATCCCGCTTCTTGGGCGCGGCTATTGGGCAAAAGATAAGCGCCACCGAAGTAAAAAGCCCGTCCTGCCAAAGCTAAAGGACCCATATTACGAAGTGGTCAGTTTTCGGATTGTCGAACTGGATGGCGAGCCGAGACCGGCTAAGCTTGAAATTCCCTTGGAAGAGCCGATTCCTGTACCGTCGGCCCTTGGTACGCCTCACACTTTAATTTCTAAGACTTTGAGAGAGGCCAAAAAGGCCAAAGTAGAAGATGGTCGTTTACGATTGGCTGGCAGGATGGTATTGGATATTCGCATTTCACGTGACATGTTGGATCGGGTGACTCGTCTGCTGGATACGCTAATCAAGGCATCCGAGGCAAAGGGGTATACGTGGAAAATAGGGGAGGATGGAAAGACGACTGTTACGGCAAACGGTCAGTCCATGGAGGTAAGGCTGTCAGAACGCCTGCAGCGACGAGATTTACCGCCACCTCCTCCACGGCAACGAAAGTCGGGTGAGCGGTGGGAGCCAAACTGGAATGCTTTATTCGTACCAAAATACGAGTGGGTATCGAAAGGAAAACTTTCTTTTCAAATTGACGAGTACCTAACGGACAATGCTCAAAAGAATTGGAATGATACTGCCCGCACCAAGCTGGAAGATAAGCTTCATGAAATAGTCAGAGGCTTTGCCGTAGCTGCTTTGGCTATAGAGGCTATTAAGTTGCAGCGTGAGGCGGATAAAAGAAGATGGGAAGAAAAGGAGCATCAAAGGAAGATTGAAATGCGCTTGGTTGAGGAGCAGCGGCGTATACGCCAAAAGCTTGTTCAAGCCACTGAGAGTTGGGAGCGCTCACAACGTATACGAAAATTTTGTGATGCTACCGTTCAGACAATTGATTCATTGCCCGCTGAGCAACAGGGCGCCGCTAGAGCATGGATAGCGTGGGCTATTCAGCAGGCGGAGATGCTAGATCCTTTTCGTGGAGATCTGGATCGTCTTTTTTCCTTGCAAGCACCTGTTGAAGAATGGTTTTCTGGACTGCCCGCTTATCAGAAATCTAAAGAGGACTGGTGGGCGTGAGAAAGTTAGCAGGCCATCATCATTCTCAACATCTGCCTATGGTGGTGATGCATAACCCGTGATCCGCTTCGTAGAAAATAATTCCTAATTTTGAGGTGACCGTGTGTTGGCATCTTATGTAGTAGTTACATTCTGCACGAATTGTTGTAGTCTAGTATAGATTCGGTTATGGGCTTCTAGTTAGCTAGCAGGTATAGGCTGTGAGAACGAAAGCCTCGATAGCCCCAACTGGTATAGCGTATCCAAAGAAACTGCGGAAAAAGGTAATGAGCGGATTACAAGAAGAGATAGCCTTCAACTTTTTATCTGACGCACCAGAGATAGAGGACAGTTTTTCTGGGAGGGGTCATGAGCGATCGGCCAGAATGCTGGTCGCCGCTCTTACCAAGTTCTCACATGATGATTGCTCGATAGGGTTAGAAGGAAGCTGGGGGAGCGGAAAAACTACCGTTGTTGCTATCGCCGAGCACTTGCTTCGGGAAAGTCAACCAGAGAAATTTTCGTTTTTTACGTTTGATCTGTGGGCAAATCAAGGTGTAGATTTCCGGAGATCCTTCCTTGAAGAGTTTCTTAGATGGTCGAAACCTTATTTAGGGAAGAAATACGCGGTAATAGAGAGGCGTGTCCAAGGTAAGACTAAAACCGTCGAAACAAAAAGCGAACGCGAATTCTCTGTATTTGGCTACATATTGATGAGTGCATTGTTCTTTTTGCCATTTCTTGTTCTCTGGCTAAGCCCCTTCTCGGCGAACTTACATAGATCCACTGGTATTAATGCGGGTGTAAATAACACAGAGCTGCCGTGGGTATTTCGACAGTTCTACGAGTACGGACACGTAGCAGCTATCGCTCTAGTTAGTATTGTTATTGTTGGCTTTCTATACCAAACATGTTGTTTGTGGAAAAATAAAGGGTCACTGCGGAAGGCCCTTGATGCTAGCTTCTCTTTATTTGCACGCAAATCCGATAAAGATACCGTTGTCCAAACTATCCGAGACGGTGATCCTACGCAGTACGAGTTTCATGAGATATTTGCTCAGATTTTGTCAAGCATACAAGGAGATAAACACCGGGTCATATTTGTGATTGACAATATCGACCGTCTTCCAGCTGACCGCATTCAGGAAACGTGGGCAAATGTAAGGTCGATTTTTTCCCGGACTCGCAGCGTGGGAGTCTCTTCCAGTTCATCGGTTACAGTGGTCGTTCCGTATGACCGAGCACAGGTCCTTTCTGCGTTTGAGGGCGAAGACGTCGAGCTTTCGAATTCAGCTGATCAGAAGAACAGTGCAATTCAATCTCCATATGTACTTGAAGATGTGATCAGGAAAACCTTCAATGCAGTGGTAACAGTCTCTCCACCTGTAACCTCGCATGTGAAAGATTTTTTTGATGATTGCCTTGACCGCTCGCTCCCCGACCAATTTAGCGACGGACACAAGTATCGGCTATTTCAAATTTTCGATTTTTTCCTTACCGAACAAACTATCAACCCGACGCCGCGACAGGTGAAATCGTTTGTCAATGATGTTGGAATGCTCTGGTATCAGTGGCGAGAAGCGGTATCAATAGAAGCTATAGCTGTGTTTGTGCTGCATCGATCCAAGCTTGAAGCAGACCCCAGATCTCTTCAGGACCCTGGCACAATCAACGCTCGCTATCGCCATTTCGTTACTTCAGGTACTTTAGACAGGGACCTGGCTGCCCTTGCTTACAATGTGGAGCCTGAAGTAGCTTTCGAAGTTCTATTAGAGCGGGATATCACAGCTGCGTTGCGACGGAAGGGTAGTGACCGTCTTTCGGAACTCTCCGCCTCTGCTGGCTTTACGCATCAGCTAGATCGCATTCTGCATAAAAACTGCGTGAATTGGGCTTCAACCTCTTTAAATGATTTTGAGGTCGCGTTAGCTAATTATACCCAGTTGTCTATAAACGCCTCAGTCAAGGAGCTGTGTGATAAGAATTTTATTCGTTCGTTATCCAGTCTAGCTAAGGTTGACCTCGCTGAATGGGAAACACATAGAGATTTATTTCAGATTTCCTCATGTATTCCTAAAGGCAAGTTGATGCCGCATGTGCAAGAGATAGCAGAGTGGTTGGCTCGATCGTTGCCAGAAGAACTCACCCGCGAACTCGGACGCGCATGGATCAATTTCGTTGGGGGATTCTTACAGGAAGTGGCGAAAGTACATGGGCAAGACGCTGTCGATTCAGCGGTGGCTACGATAAAAATTCCATATTCAACCGATTTTTACTTGGGTGTTGCATTAGATTGCGACGAAGTCAATCTGCATTTTTCGCAGTTCCAAAGCGTGGCAAAACAGCAGTCGTCCGAAATTTCCTCGCAATTAGCTTCTTATGGGATCGAGCTACCTAAGCATTTTTATTATGTGTGGTCTGAACTGCAATATGCTTTAAAAGGGGCGGACCGAGGCGCCGTTTTCACAAAGCTATTGGGGCAAGTGCAGAGCAATATGCTCGATGGTGAATCAAACCGGGTTTTGAGGAGGCTTCATTTCTTGAGAGAATGGAGCCATGAGCAAGAACAACAAATTTTCGCCTGAAGTACGTGAGCGGGCAGTGCGCCTGGTTCAGGAGCATCGTGAGGAGTA